>Ga0209847_1000013_pt1 | contig 180133 bp, 172 predicted proteins | sample OrgsoiDNA_201060_FD_185808 | JGI IMG/M metagenome (GOLD analysis project Ga0209847, IMG submission 185808) | Permafrost soil microbial communities from the Arctic, to analyse light accelerated degradation of dissolved organic matter (DOM) -... | ecosystem: Environmental > Terrestrial > Soil >... | reverse complement strand
CGTGAAAAACTCCGAACCGTGTGCCGTCATCAGTCGTGTCCTCAGCGGATAAAACACCTGGAACCACGACAATAAAACGGACATTTGAAAATAGCCAGATCCGGACATTTCAATTTAGCTGCTACAACTTTGGTGCGCATAATCATGATTATGTTAAATTGAATATCAGGTCTCGCCCTTCAATTGCTATCCCATGCCCTTTCTGCACTCTTAACCTGCTTTTCACTGAATACCCGGCATCACTGGAGTGCCGGGATTATTAAAAAATTTCGTCATCTTCGTGGCCATGATTGCGCTACGTGAATTCTGCTCCTCACCAGTACAACGATAGCCGCAGGATTCACGTAGCTTCTGTATCGGGTCAGGCAATGGCAGATGGCATAAATGCGGACAAACTTTGTTTTTGTCTTCCTCTGTCATCAAAATTTGCTGAGTTTAACCACAGATGCATAGCGTGATTGATTACGCCCCATTCACTGTCAATTATCGAATACCAACGGGTATCACGGCTGTGACCTTTTGAAATCTGTTGCTGACGTAACGTCCCTTCGTAGTGAAATCCCAGCCTTTCAGCTGCTTTGATGGCAGCCTCATGCAAGCAGTCGCACTTCCAGGCGCATCGCCTGTATTGCAGCGTCCCTAAAACATAATCGAGCAAAAGATAAATCGCTTCCGTGCTGCACAGGGTGCGTTTCATCAAAGGTGACCAATTAATCCAGCCAATTTCTACAGCACCGTTATCCGGGTCTATGCGCTGCAAAGCAACAAAGCCTACGGCTTTTCCGGTTGTAGCCATGATGACTGCATAAAAGAGTGGATCCTTACTTGCAGCCAATGACGCAATATAATGATCACACTGCCTGATGGTCTGAGGTCTTTTTATATGAAAATAGGTCCAGTCGCGCTCGTCATCAATGCTGTGCCATGCCTCAAAAAGGTCCTGACTATGTTTAACATCAATGGGCTCAAGCAGGCAAAATTTACCTTTGAGGATCACTTTTTGTGGTGCGGATTTTGGTTGCCAGTCGGGCAATGATTTCCCTAATCCCTGACCATAGATATTTAATTCCGTCATTTTTATTTTACCTGTCGTCGAGATTTAAAATGGAGGGGAGGAACTCATCTCTCTTTCTGTTTTTTGCAGCGGGAAGTTATAAATAATGGATGATGTGACTTGATGGGAAATAGCCTTAGCCGCAGGTCTGCCGAGTAAATAACCTTGTCCAATATCGCAACCCAGATCCTTGAGTAACTCCAGTTGGTTTGCATATTCAATGCCTTCAGCAGTGACTTTAACGCCGAGCGAGCCCGCAAGTGATATAATTGAACGAACAATCTTGTCCTGCTTTTCATTATCACGAAATGTGTCGATGAAACTTTTATCAATTTTAAGTTTATCGAACTGGAAATTACACAACTGTGAAAGGCTGGAATACCCGGTACCAAAATCGTCCAGCGCGATTTTTATTCCTGCGTCTCTCAGTTTTTTCAAGGTATATCTGGCGGCGTTAGCATCCTGAAACAGCGCGCTTTCTGTAATTTCAATCTCCAGACGATCGGCTGCAAGACCCATCTCGTCCATTATGCTGATGATGCTCGGTGCCAGGAGTTTGTTGCACAATAATATCGGCGAAATATTAAATGAAAGCGTGATTTGGGCAGGCCAGTTCAATGTCTCAAGGCATGCCAGGCGGAACAATTGTTCCGTCAGTTCGGGCATCAGCCCCATATCTTCTGCCAATGGAATGAAAAGGCTGGGTGGCGTAAATTTTCCGGGTGAAACTTCCCAACGGGCAAGCGCTTCAAAACCCACCGTTTTACTGGTTCTCAAATCGACCAATGGCTGGTAGTGAACCGTAAAAGCTTTACTTGCCAGTGCTTTCTTAAAATCGCTCCTGAACAGCGCCGTCGCGAGCAGGTTATCCTGCATCGCCGGGATGAATCCCCTTACCTGTTCGCGCCCCGCTTTCTTCGCCATATGTAGCGCACAAGCTGATTGTTGAATAACCTGCCGGAGGTCGTCAGAGTCCTCAGGAAATCGCGAGAATCCCACATTAGCAGCGATGTTAAAGGTGAAGCCTTCAATCGGGATTGGGCTGCAAAGACTGCTCACTATTCGCTCGCCAAGCAAAAATAAATCCGTTTTATCTTTGTTTGATTTAAAGGCCAGAAACTCATCTCCTCGTAATTTAAAAACATTATCGGGGAAAATAAAAGAAATTCGCTGGCCTACAATTTTGAATATTTCATTGCGATGTTCATAACCCAATAAGTCGTTAATGTCTTTAAAACGATTTATTTCAATACTAAAAGCAGCGTGGTTAGCCAGTTGCTTGTTTTCAGCGTGTCGTGAAAGAAAGGAGTCCAGGAATTTTTGATTGGGTAAAGAAGTGATAACGTCGTGGCTTGAAATCCATTCTACGGTCTTTTCTGCCTCAATGCGTTTTTTGATTTCTTTAGACATGAAGTTGATACGCATAAGACCATAAATAAACACCACCATGCCAGTGATATTTATGGCGATAAATACCTCGTCGACATTGTATTTCTCATATTCTGAGAAAAAATAAAAGAAACTCTCACTTAGGTTGAACATGACTGAACATAAATAGGCGAACAGAAATATTAATCCTATTAACAAAAACTCTTTTTTTATATGAGTCCTAAGCGTTGACGGCATGACGAACCCTTAATAAAAGACTATTATATTTATAATGATATATATCAATGATGTACCTCATATTTCGTCTGGCGAGCGGTATATGAGCCATCATTTATCTGATACTAAGTTATCGGCATAACCGGCCTAAAGTTTAGGGTTATTTTTGCTTAATGAGTCGCAAAAAAAACCGGTGCTCAATCAGCACCGGTTTCTACAAATTAAATCAACTGAACACTTACGCCAGAATTTCGCGCACGAAGTTTTCGATTTCTTTATTTTGACCGTTTTCGAAGAAGCATTTCTGGAAACGTTCACCGCTCACGGCGGTTTTCACCAGTTCTTTATCGATAGCGCGCAGCGTGTCGAGATAATTTTCTTTCACCACGGCGGCTTTCACCTGATTCAGAATGCCCGCGTTACGAACCTGAGGTTCTTTACGGTCAGCCGGATAACCCTGGCCTTTGACGCCGGTGAAGGCTTTCTCGAAGATGAAACGCACGTTTAGCTCAGCGCCCCAGCCGAAGCCTTTAGCAAATGGCAGAGACAGCGCGTTACCGTTGTTGATCTGCGCGAACAGGAACGCGTCCGCCGGATCGATACAGTAACCGCAGTTCACGCCCGGATGGATATTCAGGGACATCAGCGCGCCCTGCCCGGTGCCGCAGCCTGCAACCACAAAATCAACCGCTTTGGAGTTAAGCAGAATACTGGCCATGATGCCCAGATGGATGTAAGTCAGGTGATGGTCCTGCTCGTCGGACATACCGACGTTATACACCGGATATTCTTTCTCTGAAGCCACGGCGTTCAGCTCTTTCAGGATGATCGCGTTTTTCGCGGCCTGACTGTTTTCCATCATCAATGCAATTTTCATGGGATTTCCTCTTTGGGCAGCGGCGTGAACCGCTGCTGTCTGTGAATGCTATTGGGTAATTTGGGTGGCGGATTAACGCGCCAGCCAGCCGCCGTCGACGGCAATGGTGTAGCCATTAATGTAGTCGGACGCCGGCGAAGACAGGAATACGACCGGCCCCATTACGTCAGACGGTGTACCCCAGCGTCCGGCCGGAATGCGGCTCAGAATTTCTTCGCTGCGGGCTTCGTCAGCGCGCAGTTGCTGGGTGTTATTGGTCGCCATGTACCCCGGCGCGATGGCGTTCACGTTAATGCCGTGCTTCGCCCATTCGTTCGCCAGAAGACGTGTTACGCCCATCACGGCGCTTTTTGATGCGGTGTAAGAAGGTACGCGGATCCCGCCCTGATAAGACAGCATAGACGCAATATTGATAATTTTTCCGCCGGTACCCTGGGCGATGAACTGTTTCGCGACGCCCTGAGACATAAAGAACACCGATTTGATGTTCAGATTCATGACGTCGTCCCAGTTCTTTTCACTGAATTCGATGGCGTCTTCTCGGCGAATAATCCCGGCGTTGTTTACCAGAATATCCAGATGCCCCATTTCCGCGACGGCGCGTTCCAGCAGCGCCGGGATCACTTTCGTATCGCTGAGATCGGCGGTCAGGCTCAGAAAACGACGGCCGGTTGCGCCAATACGTTCGATGGTTTCTGTGGGTTCAACGATGTTGATACCTACAATGTCGCAGCCTGCTTCTGCCAGACCGATCGCCATGCCCTGACCCAGACCGGTATCGCATCCGGTCACGACGGCGACTTTTCCCTTCAGTGAAAAATTATCCAGAATCATGATGTTTCCTTTTTCCATAAAACGGAGGCGAATGCGCTGTTCCGTCACGTAAGACTGAGTCGGGCAACGCCCGGCCACGAACTGATGGAAGGAAGTTTAGCGAGATTTTTCGCGCAACTCAAGAAATTGAAACATCATTTCAATTTAGATGAACTTTAGTGTCGTTTTTTGTTGAGTTGATCACGTCCTGAGCCTCTACCGGAACTAAACACGGGATTGTTGTTTGATGAATAGGGGTGAATTTGATTTAAGTAAAGGTTGAGCAATACTCATTGACTAGGTGCTGTCTTGGCTTATCTGACTTTTTTCCGGTGGTGTTCATGATTAATCGAAGGGAATTGCTCTCGGGCATCGCCGGGGGGGTTGTTTCAGCCGGCTTAATAAAAGCGGTTGAAATAAGTCACGCTAATATTATTAGCGTGAGTAACATTATGATGCTCAGGAAAATCACTGCCCCTGAAGATCGATTATGCGTGGTGGTTCTGGGGTACCATTTTGCCGGCGATGGTGGCGCTAAATTAGTGTATTGGGATTCTGCCAGCCAAAAACCTGCCAATCAGGGTACGGTTATTTCTGCATTACTGGGTGATAAAGGACGCTGGATACAATTACATGATGGGGTCGTTGATTTTCGGCAGTTCGGTATTTTTAATGGTCAGAACCCCGCAGATCTTGCGCTGGAAGCGATGGTGAATGACCCGCTTATTCATCGTATTGAGGCGCATACTGCATTGAATTTCTGTTCCCGGCACCGGTTTACCCGCTCTAATCTCACCCTAGATTTCGGTGGACATACGATCACTACGGCGGGTCTGGAACCGCTTACGGAGCCTAAAAATAATTATATATCCGCTATTTTTTCATTCAGGGGGGAGTTTGAGGAACAGACTACTGCGACCGTTTTGAATACTCCGCTTAATTTATTGGCAGAAATATACCCGGTCGGCAATAGCAACCAATTCCCTGTGGGGCAATGGTTTTGCCTGGAATCAGAAAAAATTTCAGGTCAATGGGAGCGAAAATTCAGCGATTAGTACAGGTGACAGAAGTTATTGATGACAGCCATGTCAGGCTGAATTACCGATGCGGCTGGTCGCTGGATGCCGGAACTTCATTACATTGGCGTAAGGTTATTCCGGTCGAATATGTGACGATTAAAAATATGGCCTTTATTGCTGAAGGGCAACTCCCTGATACCAGTTCCCAGCCAGTGGTATTTGAATATGCGATTTACTGCGATGTATTTAATCTTCATGCACAGGGCACCTTCTGGTCTGTGATTTTCCGCCGCTGGAATACATTCTTCCGCACGGAGCAATGTTCGTTGTCTGATCCGCCTTCAGTGTCCTGGGGCGGTGCCGGGTATCTCACTCAGCAGATTTACTGTCAGTATGGCCACATTGCCAATTGCACAACATCAAACGCCCGTCATCTCAATGACCTGACGGCCAGTTCATCCTGCGTAGTGGTCAATTGTCACAGTAATGGCGACAGCACCGGAGGGTTTGTCACCCATGGTCAGTATGAGCACGATCTGCATTTTTCCGGTAACTCAGGAACGCTGACATTGGCTAATTCAGGAAAAAACTGGGGCCAGTCAGCCGCACGTATTGTCATTAATCAACATTTCTGTTCAGTATTCATTGCGGATACCAAGGTCAGTGATTTAACCCTGACAGATGTGCACATTGAAAGGGATCCTGAACAAGGCAATATCGGTATGCTGCGGCTTAATTGTGATGGTGTCACAGTTCGGGGGTGTACCGTTAACGGCGAACTGACGTTATTCCAACGTAGCAATCGTAGTACCAAGATGAATTTTTTTGAGGGATGTGGTTTTACTTTAGATTCGCGTCACGATTCAACCAACAGTCATTTAGCCGCCGATGATCCTTATATTGCTTCTCACCCTTTTCCCGCTTCGCGTAATTCACTGAGCGGTCATTCTGTCATTCATTTTGTACGTTGCTGGTTCAGAGGTACGGATGCGCAAGCATCTCTTTTAATCAAAAATAAAGAGACGTATTTTAATGCCTGTCAGATTGACGATGTTTCACTGGTATTAGCCGCAGAGGATGCCCAGACATTGGTGATTAACGGGGATTCATCCCTGAAGGGCGGCAATTCATCAAGCCCCTTAATTTCGCGTGCCGGTTCACAGCCCGTCACATGGCTTTTAGGACCGATGCGCAGTGAAGTGAGGGATTCTGAAAGAATGCATATCCATCTGACTGACGGGATTAATTATTATCAGGCCAGAAATGAAAATTTTATTCAGGGAAGGCGACAGTTTTCTCCGGAAGCTTTTAATGCGCCCTCTTATTTTATTGAACATGACAACATCATGATTAACGTCAAATCGGTTGTGCCAGAAAAGACAGGGCCACATATTATGGTGAGGAATACAGAACTTTGAAAGAGTGAGCTTGCTCATCCGGAGCATACATAAGGTTGATGCTATGAAAGCACTTACTTCAATATCAGCACTCATGCAACAAAAGCCGCGCAAAGGTCTGACGGTTTTCGTCGAAGGTTATTATCAGACTGGCGATGGAGGCGGTGGTCATTATTACTGGGATAACACCAGTACGTTAACAGTGAATAATGGCACCGTGGTGGCATCGGGACACACAAGTTTCGGGCGCTGGTTACTCAATCATCAGGGTGTGGCCGATTTCCGCATTTTTGGCATTATGGACAGCACCCGGCCTGCCGATGACGCGCTCGATGCGCTGGTCAATGACACCGCAATCACTCAGATTTATGCCAGTTCCGCCCTGCTCTTCCAGCGCCGTCATCGCTTCTCACGTTCGGGCATCACCCTTGATTTTCAAAACTTCACCGTCAGCACACAAGGGATAGCCGACGCACCGGTCAACGATCCTTTTGCTGCGGTAATGTTTTTTCAGGGAAAGACTGTCGGTGCGCCCGTCACTTTCACTCTGACCGATACGCTTGTGGAGCAAACGGATATTTTCCCCGTGAGCGATTCCTCTGTGTTCCACGTGGGTGACTGGTATGCGGTGCAGGTTGCTCCGGTGAGTGGTTCGGCGGCGCGGGAGCTGCAAAAGCTGGTACAAGTCATCGCGATCCCCGACGGTACGCACATTCAGACGGGCTATTACAACGGCTGGGCATTGCTTGCCGGGCGTGTGATCAGCTGGCAGAAAGTCGAACCTATCGAATTCGTGAACATCAAAAACATGCAATTCACCGGTGCAGGCAGCGACCCGATTACCGGGAGCCATCCGGTGGCTTTTGAGTATGCGGTCTACGCCAACGTCGCCGGGATCCACTCGACCGGTTCGTTCTGGCCGGTCGTCATGCGCCGATGGAATACGCACTACCTCACGCAACAATGTTCTCTGACCAACCCGCCTGACGTGGCATATGGCGGAGCGGGCTATCTGACGCAGCAAATTTACTGTCTATACGGTCATGTCAGCGAATGCCACGTTTCGAATGCGCGGCATCTGAACGATTTCACCGCATCCGCGTATTGCCTGGTGGAAAACTGTCATGCAGATGGACAAAGTGCGGAGAAAGGTCCGTTTGTTACGCACGGGCAATTCGAGCATGACCTGACCTATACCGGAAATTCGGGATTAATGACTTTCGCCAACTCAGGCGCGACCTGGGGCGGCAGCGCCAAAAGGATTAACGTCCGCAAGCACGTTTGCCCGTGGTTTGTCGCACGTTCGGGGGTGAGTGACCTGATGCTGGAAGACATGGTGGTTATTAGCAATGCAAATATTCCGCAATCAGGCATGTTGTGGGTTAATGCTGACGGTTTACAGATGACCGGATGTACGGCGGACAAAAAACTGGTGATAAGCCAGGCGTCTCAGCGTTCGGCACGCAAAAACATTATCCGTCAGTGTCAGTTCTCACTCATTGACGACGCCGCCCCACTGATACAAAGCAATGTCACGTCATCCGTGACTTTCCGCGATACCATTTTTAACGCATTGAATGGTCATGCCTTTGCCAGCAAAGCGCCGCTGAGGTTTGTAAACTGTGAATTTGAGGGCAGCAGCAGTGACGCATCAGTGGCCGTCGCGTCTTCCACGCTGGATCTTCAGGGAAGCCGGATAAATAAGGTGCCTTTCATTTTGTCAGGTAACGAGCCGAAGCAAATCGACATTCATTTTTCGACTTTGATTCAAAGCTCAGTTGATTTCAGCGCATTGACGCTGCAAACCGCCGGTTCGCTGATGTTCGTTAACAACCGGTTATCTGACACGGCCATTATTGCGCAGCCTGAGACGAGCGGGAATGTTATCTGGCAGCAGAATATGACGCTAACCGCGGCGGCAAGCGTTGAAGACTAAAAAAGCAGGGATAGTGTAGACATCACTGCCCGGCGGGAGCCGGGCCAGCGGTACTTAAATCAGGGAGATGTGCGAAGTTTAGTGCATTGATCCCTGACATTCTGTTTCCATGGTCAGGCCACGGCGCCAGTCACCCGGCGTTTGTCCAAACTGACGCTTGAAGCTGCGGGTAAAGGATTGCTGCGAGTCAAAGCCCAGCGATATCGCAACGCTGACGATAGGTTCGCGGCTGCTGGCCAGCATATCTGCCGATTTCTTCAGCTTTTTTTCACGAATGAATTCGCCCATCGGCAATCCGGTGTGCTCTTTGAACATCCGTTGCAGATACCAGCGCGAATACCCTGCGCGTTTGGCAACGGTCTTAATATCCAGTCGCTCTTCCAGGTTGTGATCGATCCAGTCAATCAGGTCGTGAATGAAATCCTCGGTTCTCATGGACTCTCTCCTATCTCTTATCAGTTTTCGCCCCCCGAGGGCGTCTTTTTCTAAATTGACTCAGTTTGCGATTAAATGCAAGTTTTACTATTGCATTTAATTCATCGTTACGGGATAGTCACGTTCCCGGAAGTAAACGTTCTGTAAAACAGCACAGAAAGTGTAACAGTATTTCTTGCACTTTAGTAGTCGCCTCCTTACAATCCCCCTCGAATCAATTGTATCAAACATTGATACATAATTGTGCTGATGAACAGCACAAGTCCCAAAAAAGTCAGATCAGGCAAAGGACGTTACCCGGAGGACAGACCGGTTGTATTGCCTGACAGCACTTACTCACTGGAAATAAAAATAATGAAAAACCTGCAAAAACCGCTGGTTGTTGCACGCGACCGCCTGCGCGGTACGCCTTTGACGTTGCGTCTTTCAGGGGTTGCGCTGATGGTCGCCCTGCTTGCCGGGTGTGATAACAGCGTGGCGCAAAACGCCGCTCCGCCTGCCCCGCAGGTCAGTGCGGCTGATGTTTTGATCAAACAGATCAGCCAGTGGGATGCCTTTAATGGCCGCGTGGAAGCGGTACAAAGCGTTCAGCTTCGTCCCCGCGTGTCTGGCTATATCGACAAAGTGAATTATCAGGAAGGTCAGGAAGTGAAGAAAGGTCAGGTGCTGTTTACCATTGATGACCGCACTTACCGCGCCGCGCAGGAGCAGGCACAGGCGGAACTGGTGCGTGCGCGCAATCAGGCCAGCCTGACCCGCAGCGAATCCTCCCGTACTGAAAAACTGATCGGCACGCAGGCGGTTTCTACCGAAATTGCCGAGCAGCGTCGTTCCGCTGCTTCTCAGGCGCAGTCCGACGTACTGGCCGCGCAGGCGCAGCTGGATATGGCGCAGCTGAATCTCGATTTTACCCGCGTCACGTCGCCAATTGATGGCCGAGCCAGCCGCGCGATGATAACCGTCGGTAATCTGGTTACAGCAGGCGATACCGCCAGCGTGCTGACCACGCTGGTCTCTCTCGACACGGTGTATGTGTATTTTGATGTAGATGAAGGTACTTTCCTGCGTTATCAGGCGATGGCGCGTGACGGCCAGCGCAGCGATACGCCACAGTCCCGCCTGCCGGTTCACGTCGGTCTGGTGGGTGAAAACGGTTATCCGCATCAGGGCGTGGTCGATTTCACCGATAACCAGCTGAATTCTGGCACCGGCACCATTCGTATGCGTGCCGTGCTCGATAACCGCGAACGTACCTTTACACCGGGGCTGTTTGCCCGCGTGCAGTTGCCGGGTAGTGCGCAATTCAACGCCATGCTGGTGGACGACAAAGCCGTGCTGACCGATCAGGATCGTAAGTTTGTTTACGTGGTGGATAAGGATGGCAAAGCGCAACGTCGTGATGTCGAAGTGGGCCGAATGTCCGGCGGCTTACGCATCGTTGAGAAAGGCTTAGAGACCGGCGACCGCGTCATCATCGACGGCGTTCAGAAAGTCTTTATGCCGGGTATGCCCGTTAACGCCAAAACCGTCAGCATGGCGGCCAACAGCGTGACTCCGACACCTGCCGCCGTTCAATAAAAGAGAATCCTGACACATGGACTTTTCCCGCTTTTTCATCGACCGGCCGATCTTTGCCGCCGTTTTGTCGATTTTGATTTTAGTCACCGGGGCGATTGCCATTCCCCTGCTGCCGGTCAGCGAATACCCGAATGTGGTGCCGCCAAGCGTACAGGTTCGCGCTGAATATCCGGGTGCTAACCCGAAAGTGATTGCTGAAACCGTGGCGACGCCGCTGGAAGAAGCCATCAACGGCGTCGAAAACATGGTGTATATGAAATCCGTGGCCGGTTCCGACGGCGTGCTGGTCACCACTGTCACCTTCCGTCCGGGTACCGATCCGGACCAGGCACAGGTTCAGGTGCAAAACCGTGTGGCGCAGGCGGAAGCGAGGCTACCTGAAGATGTGCGGCGTCAGGGCGTCACTACGCAGAAACAGTCACCAACGTTAACTCTGGTGGTGCATCTGGTATCGCCGAACGGTAAATACGATTCGTTGTATTTGAGTAACTACGCCACGCTGAAAGTGAAAGACGAACTGGCGCGTTTGCCGGGCGTCGGGCAAATTCAGATCTTCGGTGCGGGCGAATATGCCATGCGCGTCTGGCTCGATCCGAACAAAGTGGCGGCGCGTGGGCTGACGGCAAGTGACGTTGTCACTGCAATGCGTGAGCAAAACGTTCAGGTCTCAGCCGGTCAGCTGGGCGCTGAGCCGATGCCTAAAGACAGCGACTATCTGTTGTCCATCAACGCACAGGGACGTCTCAAAAACGAAGAAGAGTTCGGCAATATTATCCTGAAAAGCGGTGATAATGGCGAAATCGTCCGTCTTCGCGACGTTGCGCGTATTGAAATGGGGTCAGGCAGTTATGCCCTGCGCTCGCAGCTGAATAATAAAGATGCGGTCGGCATTGGTATCTTCCAGTCGCCAGGGGCGAACGCGATTGATTTGTCAGACGCCGTGCGTGCCAAAATGATCGAACTCTCAGCCCGTTTCCCGGAAGGTATGACCTGGCGTGCACCGTATGACCCGACGGTCTTCGTGCGTGACTCGATAAGTGCCGTGGTCCATACGCTGCTGGAAGCCGTGGTGCTGGTGGTGCTGGTGGTGATTCTGTTCCTGCAAACCTGGCGTGCGTCGATCATTCCGCTGCTGGCGGTGCCGATTTCGGTTATCGGCACGTTCAGTATTCTGTATCTGCTCGGCTTTTCACTAAACACGCTCAGTCTCTTCGGGCTGGTGCTGGCGATAGGGATTGTGGTCGATGACGCCATTGTCGTGGTGGAAAACGTCGAGCGAAATATCGAGGAAGGCTTAGCGCCACGGGAGGCTGCACATCAGGCGATGCGGGAAGTGTCCGGGCCGATCATTGCGATCGCACTGGTGCTGTGTGCGGTGTTTGTGCCGATGGCGTTCCTTTCCGGCGTGACCGGGCAGTTCTATAAACAGTTTGCGGTGACCATTGCGATTTCTACCGTAATTTCAGCGATCAACTCCCTGACGCTCTCCCCTGCGCTGGCGGCATTGCTGCTGAAACCGCACGGTGCGCCGAAGGATATGCCGTCGCGTCTGATTGACCGTCTGTTCGGCTGGATTTTCCGACCGTTCAACCGCTTCTTCAGCGCCAGCTCGCATCGTTATCAGAACGCAGTCTCGAAAGCCCTCGGGCGTCGTGGCGCTGTGTTTGTCGTCTACGTCCTGCTGCTGTGCGGTGCGGCGTTTATGTTCAAAGCGGTGCCGGGCGGCTTTATTCCGACGCAGGATAAGCTGTACCTGATTGCCGGTGTGAAAATGCCGGAAGGTGCTTCGCTGTCGCGCACTGATGCGGTGATCCGCAAAATCAGTGCGCTCGGTCTGAGCACCGACGGCGTGATAGACGCGGTGGCCTTCCCCGGCCTGAATGCGTTGCAGTTTACCAATACCCCAAATACCGGCACGGTGTTCTTCGCGCTGAAACCGCTGGGTGAACGTACCCGCACGGCGGCTGAAATCAACGCTGAAATCAACGCCAAGATCTCGCAGATTCAGGAAGGCTTTGCCTTCTCGATTATGCCGCCGCCGATTCTGGGCTTAGGTCAGGGGTCCGGGTATTCGCTGTATATTCAGGATCGTGCAGGGTTGGGCTACGGTGCGTTACAGACTGCGATTAACACCATGTCCGGTTCGATTATGCAGACGCCGGGGATGGGCTTCCCTATCTCCTCTTATCAGGCTAACGTGCCGCAGCTGGATGCGCACATCGACCGTGATAAGGCCAAGGCGCAGGGCGTGTCGCTGGATGATTTGTTCAGCACGTTACAGGTGTATCTCGGCTCGTCTTATATCAATGACTTCAACCGGTTCGGACGCACCTGGAAGGTAATGGCGCAGGCCGACGGCCAGTTCCGCGACAGCGTGGAGGATATCGCCAATCTGCGTACCCGTAATGACAAAGGTGAAATGGTGCCGATCGGCAGTATGCTGAATATCACCACTACCTACGGACCGGATCCGGTGATCCGCTATAACGGCTACCCGGCGGCGGATTTGATTGGTGACGCTGACCCGCGCGTGCTGTCTTCGACGCAGGCCATGACCGAGCTGACGGCGATGTCGAAAAACCTGCTGCCAAACGGCATGAATATCGAATGGACGGATCTGAGCTATCAGCAATCGACACAAGGTAACGCGGCGCTGATCGTGTTCCCGATGTCGGTCTTACTGGCGTTTCTGGTGTTGGCGGCGCTGTATGAGAGCTGGACGCTGCCGCTGGCGGTTATCCTGATTGTACCGATGACGATGCTTTCCGCGCTGTTTGGCGTATGGCTAACCGGCGGTGACAACAATGTCTTCGTGCAGGTCGGGCTGGTGGTGCTGATGGGGCTGGCTTGTAAGAACGCCATCCTGATTGTCGAGTTCGCCCGTGAACTGGAGATGCAGGGGAAAGGAATTGTGGAGTCGGCGCTTGAGGCTTGTCGCCTGCGTCTGCGCCCTATCGTGATGACGTCGATTGCGTTTATCGCCGGTACAATTCCGTTGATCCTCGGTCACGGCGCTGGCGCTGAAGTGCGCGGCGTGACAGGAATCACCGTGTTTTCCGGGATGCTGGGCGTGACGTTGTTCGGGTTGTTCCTGACGCCGGTGTTTTATGTCGCCTTGCGCAAGCTGGTGACGCGTAAACAACCTGCGCTGGAAAACCAGACCGTCTGAGTGGTGAATGACAGAAAGTAAAAAGCCGGGATATTATCCCGGCTTTTTTACATCTGAACATTGTAGAAATCTCAGGTGTGGAATCTTGAGGGCAGAAATTCTATTTAGAGCAGAGAGAATTGTCTGCGTATTCCGCAGCCAGATCTTTAGTACATTTGTACTTGCCGCCGCGTTCGAACTCGGCCAGCGCATCGGCCACGGTATGACGGCCCAGTACCTGCAATGACGCCTCTTCGGCCTCATTCACAATATTTTTGAAATAAGTACAGGCATTGGCGCTAACGACGCAGCGGGCTGGGACATCAGGACGCGCGGCCCACAGGCGTTTGTCTTCAATCACGGCGCAGTAAATATCGCGCAGCGTGATGTCTTCCGCAGGGCGGCCAAGATGAATTGAGCCGGTACGGCCAAGCGTGGAAACGATGATGCCATGCTGAGTCAGCGGCACCATCAGTTTGCGGATGAAGCTGGAGTTGGCTTCCAGACCCGTAGCTAAGATCGCACTGGTGCAGCGCTGTGCAGCCTTTTGGGACTGAGCGATACAAAACACCATCTGCATGGCTGTCGGAAAGCGATAATCTAACATGTCATTGTCCTGAGAAACCAAGTCTTAGGTTAAGCACCGTATCACAGAGGAATAACCCTGTACGTGAGCTGGTCAATAATATAACAAAGACTGTTGCATTATTGAAGGCGGTCACAGGCCTAACGCACATAAAGTCACGATTTGGGCACAAAAAAACCCATCCGAAGATGGGTTTTCATTGCGCTAATACTCAGACTTTTGGTCAGAAGAATCAGAACTGATATACCAGACCTACTGCTACGATATCATCGGTAGAGATACCGTTGTTTTCGTAGAAATTATCGTCGCTATCCAGCAGGTTGATTTTGTAATCAACGTAGGTGGACATATTTTTGTTGAAGTAATAGCTGGTACCAACAGAAACGTATTTAACCAGATCTTTGTCGTTATTATCCGAAGAGTTGCTACCATCAGCGGTCAGGTCTTTGCCTTTAGATTGCAGGTAAGACACTTCCGGACGCAGACCAAAATCGAATTGATATTGTGCAGTCACTTCGAAGTTCTGAGTTTTATTTGCAACGCCGTTATCACCGTAAAGTGTCATATTGCGCGTTTCAGAATACATGGTCGCCAGATAAACGCCTTCTGAATCGAATTTAGCGCCTACAGTCCAGACGTCAGCTTTATCGCCACCTGCAAAGTTTTCGCCCGCTGCGTTTGTCTGATCGTTTGTACGGTCAGAAGATGCATAAGCTGCACCTGCGCTGATACCCATGCCGAAATCCTAGGTAAGTGAATATAAAATAAATTATTGTTTTAAATAATAAATATGGCCGAATTATCAAGTTTTTTGGTTTGCAAATCTCTCTTCCTATCCCTATATATTTCAACGCATTAAAATTAGTTTTGCAGAAGGGTTTTATTTTACGAAAACAAACAATACTGTATGCATAACCAGTTAACTTGTTTGGGCGATTTTATGTTTATTGAGCTGATTTACGACAAAAGAAATATGGCCGGCGTGCAGAACGCCAACGCGCTGATCCTGGCTGAACTGACCAAGCGGGTTCATGGCACCTTCCCTGAAGCAGAAGTGAAGGTTAAACCGATGGCGACGCTCAGCAGCATCAACACAGACGCCAGCAAGGCACAGAAGGCAGTTCTGGTGGGGATCATTGAGGAGATGTTTGATGATGCCGGTAACTGGCTCGGTGTGGAGTAAGGGGGATTTATGCAAGTTGAATTGCTGATCGATAAAACTAAGCAGCTGCCCGCTGGCGCGGTCGAGGACTTCAAAGCTGAGTTTGAGAAAAGGCTTGAAAGGAATTACCCAAGCGCAACGTTCAGCGTTCGCCGAGCTGGCAGCGATGGGATGTCGGTGATGGGCGGAACGCCCCGTGATAAAGAAGTGATCGATGTGATGTTGCAGGACACGTGGGAAAGTGCTGATGATTGGTTTCAGCCTTGAAGTCGTGCTTGAAACCACTGAGTAAAACCCCAGCATTTGTGATGTAAAGAATCGGATCTATCAAATAGTGATGATTTTTGGAGCAAAATAACATGACCACTCCATGCCTTTACAGCATTGTGAGATATGCACCTTATGCGGAGACTGAGGAGTTCGCAAATATCGGTGTAGTCATGTGCTCGCCTAAAAAAAGAACATTTCACTTTATGTTGACCCAAAGCAACGATGCCAGGATTAGCGCTTTCTTCAGAGATGACACTATTTTCCCTCTAGCAAAAGATGCAGTTGCCAGAGAACTTCGTTTTGCTCAGGAGCAAAGCTACCATTTCCAGACCGACGAACAGCTAGCAAATTTTTTCAACTATTTGACCACAAGAAAGGAGTCAATTTTTCATTTCAGCTCTACGCGAGTTGTAATGGCGAACGATCCTGAGAAAGAGTTACTGAGGATTTATAATCAGTTTGTGAATCACTCTGACTTCAGCAAGGAACGTAGAGAAGAAATTTTGGCTAAGGAGCTTCGTCGTAGGCTTAACACTTATGCCGAGCTAAAGGACTCTTTCAGGAAGGAAACTTTCGGGGGAGAGCTTACTCGTTTTACGATGCCATTTGTTGCGAAATCAGCAGACGAGGTTCTCTGCGCTATCAAACCGCTGGCTTTTGTTCAGAGCCAGCCAGGTAAAATGATGGAGCACTGCGATTCTTGGGTTTCACGTGTGACCAGAGCTGCAGCGGAGAATATTCTCTCTCTGAAAAATGTGCTTTTCACTCTCGACGGACATACATCTCCTAAATCAATCGAGTCTAAGGCGATGGACGAAATTAGAAAAACCTTTGATAGACACCACATTGCTCACTTTAAGCATGATGATGAAAAATCGATCATTGAATTTGCTAAAGCCTCTCTTTAATTTTGCATAACCTGGACACCGAGCCGGGTTTTTTGTGCCTCCGACCATGGCATTACACCTGAATTTCCTACAATTTACCTCTCAATGCCGTGCCATTAACACGAATCATGCGCAAGACTCACTATTTTGTACCCATCCATAATAAAACCATATAGTTACTGTGAGAAGGTTTAAGGTGAGTAGTCTGTACAAATTTGCAGATACAGGGATGTTCCCTTGAAAGACACTTAAGTTAATTGCCTGCTCCCCGCGGGCTTTTTTTTGCCAGAAAGATAGCAATTTAAAGCAACAGGACTATTCTAATGTCAGCTGACGCAAGATCAGCAAGCCTGCCAAGGCAAATCATTCATACCCTTACATAAGCCCGCCTAGACAACGGGCTCTTTTTTTGCCAAAAATCCAAACCTTACAGCGTTCCATAACGCATAACTCAAACTTAATGTCGCTTTAGGTATCTATCTGACCTCAGTGGCCTACTCTAATACTAGCGGTAAGGTACTTAGCGCAATGTTCTGATGTTTTGCAAATGCAGGCCGGCCAGCGAGCCGGTTTTTTTGTGCCTGTAATCTGGAAAAATCACCACCCTGCGCTATTCTGATATCAGCTGACAAAAGATCAGAACTGATGCAAAAAGTACTATCTCCTACTGAGTCGTAGCCCGCCTATAGTGCGGGCTTTTTTTACTCCTAATCTGGCATTTTTTCACGAACCGTCTATTTTTCGATACGAATGAGCTGACTCTCATTCTTTGTTGTACTTGCACACCCTGGGTGTGTTACTAAATACAAAATCAGAATGCCGCCGATAAGCTCTAGGAGCACATACTCCATAGAATCCACAATCAAGGCGTGCAAACCGCTCGTGTTCGATCTTTGCAGATATAAAATTCATAAGTGCTTATAGCTTCATTTAAGTCACTTTAGTCCCCCTATAGTGACTTACCAGCCGAGCCTTGAACTGTTTTTCGCCCGCTTTTGCGGGCTTTTTTATACCTGCAATCTGGAAAAATCACCACCCTGCGCTATCCTCAAACTAGCTGACATAAGATCAGCAAGCCTGCCAAGGCCATGAATACCTACCTACTGATAGCCCGACGTTAACTCGGGCTTTTTTTTCGATTCAAATCTAGCAATCAGCGCACCGCAGACTACCCTTAACTCAGCTGACAAAAGATCAGCAGGCTCATCAAGGCCATGTTCCATTCGTACCCTTACAAAAGCCCGCCTAGACAACGGGCTCTTTTTTTACCTGCTTTATGGTGAATATCTAAGCATTAGCTAATCTTTAGAGTGGGTGGAGTAACCGCCATCCAGAAGCGTAATATTGATACCTTTGATATTTTCCCGCCGTCCGAGCGGGCTTTTTTTAAACGTGAAAGGACACTGAAATTTCTTTAATTTCAAAACCCAATTCATTAAGCCAAATTTTCATTAGCTACTAATATGCTTTCGGGAGCATCGCTCTCGTTCCAAAACTAAATTTAGTGGCGATTCACTGGCCTTCGTTCGCGGGGGCTTTTTTTTTACGCCCTAACATTACCCCATTGAGCGAATACAGCCACTTATGGCTAGTTATCCTATAGATTGGATAATTATTACCACGCTATGATTATCCCGTTCTACCCGAACAGATTACTAATGTAGAAACTGATGTTTATTGCCCGCCTTTAGCGGGCTTTTTTTATGCATCAGAAAGCTTATTGATAATAGACTGGTAACACTCAGCCTCTCGATCATTAGTGCAATGCATACGCTTATACAGCGGGCATTTCCATACGAACGTCGATCCATGAATTTGCAGGTACATCTTTTGGCAGGCCTTGAATCAGGTCAATATCGCCGGTTTCTTCATTCAGTTTGTAGCGCTTTTTGAAAAGCTTGATAGTCAGTGTGCCGTCCTCTGCCTCTTCCCCTTCGACAATGCCAAGCTCTCCGTTACCGGCTGGATCCGCAGGTGCTTTTAAATGCCAACTATCTTTAGCAAAGCCCAGGCTGCCAGTTACCATATAAATACCGACATCAACCCGCTCGATTCTAATCCCCCTTGCTTCATGGTTGGCGACACCGTCACCGCACCACTCAAACGTATCTTCATCGATGTCAGGCCGTGTGCAGTTATCTTTTGATAATACGATTCGAGCAACTGGCGAGGCCGCTGAAAGAACTCCATTAGAAGCTTTTGTGGTATTTGTTGTTGTATAGACTTCACAGAGTTGTCCATCATATTGCGCCGTACTTGATTTTAAACGCAGATACATGCGGGGGGCAGAAGTCAAAATAGTCGGGATAAGTATCTGATATTGGTTAGATCCATCAAACGGTACGGTGATAAGTGAAGCATTATTGTCGATCCCCCCGAGCACAGCCTTTGTTAGCCAAAATCCCCCCTGGAGCATTGCGCTAATTGCGCCAGTTGTCAGACCGCCGACGGCACCGAGGCCAAAGGAGCCAACACTCAACAATCGGCCTGCGGTCACGTCTACCAGATTTGCCTGTTTGGTTAACCCCAGATTAGCCAAAGCACCTGCAACAGTATTAGCACCGGTCCCACCATTGCCGATGGGGATAACGTTCTTACCTGTGAAAATTGGCCACCAGTCCGACCAATTTGGTGCTGCTGGAGTGAAAGCACCTGTGAGTCCGCGAACATAAGCTTCACCTTGAAACGTGATATACATCTGCTGGCAACCATAGGCTGACTTGGTCACATACAGAGTTCCGGCCTTTGCGAGAGGGTATCCGTTGGCGACCACTGCATTGGCGTTTGCTGTCTGGTAGTAAATATTGAAATCAGTCACATTCCCCAGACTGTTTGGCGTCACTGTGGCATTCAGAAGGCCACCGTCGGTATAAGCTTTCGCCATGTCAGAAGTCAGTTTTGCAAAACTACTGATGTTTACGACCGTTCCATCAGGAGCCGTCACACTGACAGCGCCAGTTCCCGTCATGATAGTTTGCCAACCATCCATCTGTGATTGGTAGTAACCCAGCTGCGCGGCCAGGCGTTTGGAAAAGTCAGGTATCGAATCCGTGTAAAAGCTCATCACCGCGTAAGCCGCGCCAGCGGCCACGGTTCCGGCAGAGGTCGTGAGTGTAAGGTGAGTAGCATCCTCCACGCTGGCAATCTCATATATTTTAACGGTACCCGATGCCGGAAGCAGAAAGGCCTGCCCCGGTCCGACGCCGAACTTAGCATCTAAAAAGTTAGTGCCGGTGCCGGTGACCTTTGTTGCCGATACGGCGACTGTGCCTGTTTTATACCAAGCCATGTTTACGTTACTCCAGATAATAAAAAACCCGCCGAAGCGGGTCTGTTTAGGTTGGGTAATTTATTTTTCACACGTCGTCGATGTGAAGTTTGATCTGCTAACCCAGCGCCAGCCAAAAGGGTCTCCGGCTTTATACTGGGTTTGGCTGGCTACCTTACGGACGCCATAAATCTGCACGGACGTTTCCTGTCCACCGATGAGCGCGGTACCGCTACAGACGGGCTGCTGCTTCTCAAGCACGCCGGAACACCCCGTAAGCACTCCCGCCAATGCAATCACCAATAAAATCTTTATCATTTTCATGTCCCTTCGATACTGGATATCGGGACGATAACAACGATATTTGGAGAGGGATAATTGGTTAAATAGATCAATTTCAAGAAATTGATCGTTCAAAACGATCGTTGAATTCAATTTATTGATTAATAAGGAGATACGTCAATCACATATATCAGATCGTTAGAGTTCGCATACCCTACGTTCTCAAGCTGATCACCGCCTGGGCTGGTTGTCTGAGATGAAGAAACGCGAGTAGTTGTTCCATTAAAATATGCATACGTCTGGATCGGCGACTGAAAGGGTCTCGTTGCTCCACCAGAATGGATCACGCCGACCATGAGCCCGGTCATCTGCGGCATAACCGCGTAGTTACCGGTGAGAGTAGTATCAATGTTATAACCAAGGCCCGCGGGGTTACCCGGCGTCCCAACTGCAACGGGCGGATTCATGACCTTGGTTTCATTCGTCAGTATGCACTGCCCCTGCGCGTTATTGATAGCGATCCCCCACGCCGGTTTTGGCTGAGGGATAACGATACCGAATATATAGACGGTGACATTCCCAACACCTCCACCGGCCAATGTTCCTACCGTAAGCGTGTATGCTCCGCCGTTATTATCCAGCCGTCCATATACGCCGGTTACGTCAGATTTAAAAGCGACAACAAAGGGGCTCGAAACGGAGACGGCTAAGTTAATCACGCCGCCGCTTCCGCCAAAGTTGTACACATTCTTTGAAACCAGACTCATCGGCGTCGTATCTGGCGTAGAGAACGGTATCCCGAACTCATCGATCAGCATTGCCCCATAATTAGCCATGTCATTGCTTCACTAAGTAGACGATCAGCCAGCCTTCTGCCGCCGTGAACGTTCCGGTTGAATAATCAGAACCGGCATTTGTGAGGGATATGCCGGTCGTGGTGGTGGTGATTTTTCGCCGGGCAGATGAAAGCTCAGCCCCCATGACCGGCGACTGCATCGCAGCCACCTTATAACCAGAGGGTACGGCATAGGACCATGCCCCTGACACCTGGTCTTTTGAAAGATAGATAGAGCCCAATATCAGGATCCTAACCAAACCCGTGTTATTTGGGACTCCGGAAGCACTCCATGTTTGAATGCCAAAGTTCGCCAATCAGAATACCCCCGTCAGTTCGCCGATCTGCACGCGCAGCACTCCGTTACCATCTGCAACGCTGATCGTAGAGTTGCTGGTTTTCATCTTGCCGCCCAAGCCAGAGCCGAAGTTAACAAAGGTGCCGCCTTTATCCAGCCGCCAGCCGGAGACGTTGGCCACGTAGTTCGTTGACTGAATGAAGTTGCCGATCTTGGCATTGTTAATTGTGCCGTCCTGAATGAAACCTTCATCAATGAACGTCTGCCCGCTGCGAATGGCGAAGAACGCCTTCGGGACGCCGTTCACGTCCGACATCACCACAAAGTTATTCGCGAGGAACGCCACCGTCGACTGCATGCCGGCAGGCGTATTTTCCAGCCCGATCCCCATACCTGCAGCGTAATACTGGCCGTTGCTGTTTATCCCTAACTTAATGCCCCACTGCGCCGACGCCTTACCATTCAGGTCGACCACTGCGGACGCCGTGGTTTGCACCGTCGCTGATAGCTCAGAATTAGCATCGTTCAGATCCTGAATTGATGCGGACACTGTTTGTTGATACTCAGCGAACGCCTGCTGACCGTCAGCAACTGTCTTTTGCGTTTCAGTAATACGCGCATTGAACTCAACAACCTGCTGTTTAACCTGGCCTGTTGCCTTTCGCTGCTCCTTCGAGTCACGGTCATTCGCCAGCGACGTTTCAATGCTGGCGATATAGCTGGACTCATTATTGGTGATAACTGTTGTCAGTGATTGGTCGGCATCTGTCTGGGCCGTCTGAATAGATGAAATGGACGCGGTATTAGAATCAGTCGCGGCCTTAACACTATCAATCCTTGATCCCAGGGCATTATCAGCGGTCGTCCGCGCTGTCACTTCTGACGTAATGGCAGTGGTGTTGCCGTCTGTCGTGGTTTTAACAGCGTCGATACGGGTACCCAGGGCGCTGTCAGCAGAAGTTCGCGCTGTGGTCTCCGACGTAATGGCCGTCGTGTTGCTGTCAGTGCTCGCTTTTACTGAGTCAATACGCGTGCTAAGGGCGCCATCCGCATCGGCTCTGGATTTCGCTTCGGCGGTTATCGCCGCGGCGTTACTTCCAGCTGACGCGGTCACGGTATCGATTCGGGTGCTCAGTACACTGTCAGCACTCGTTCTGGCGGTTGTTTCACTGGCAATCGCAGCGGTGTTGCCGTCGGTCGTTGCCTTCACTGAGTTAATGCGGGTGCCGAGTGCAGAGTCGGCATCCGCCCTGGCCTTCTGCTCAGTGGTGATGGCCGTGGTGTTGCCGCCAACGGTGGTCGTCAGGTTCGTGATACGGGTGCCGAGTGCGGTATCTGCCGTAGTTCGGGCCGTTGTTTCCGTGGTGATTGCGGTTTTGTTGTTGTTCGCCGTTGCAGTGACTGTATCTACGCGGGTGCTCAATGCTGAGTCAGCGCTTGCCCGCGCGGTGGCTTCACTGGCAATCGCTGCGGTATTGCCGTCGGCTTTCGCCACAACCGCATCAATTCGCGTCGCCATCGAGGAATCAACGTCCTGCAATGTCTCGATTTGCGATATGACATCAGCAATGGATGAAGCGTCGCCGCCGGTGATATCGGTGATCTTCTTCTGCAGGTCTGTATTCACCTGGTCAATGTGAGTATTAGCGGCAGTAACCTTGCCCTGCAGATCCGTGTTCACCTGATCGATGTGGGTATTAGCCGCATCAATTTTATCGTTGGCAGACGTGACAGCGTCATCCAGCTCTTTGACGCTATCCTCTACAGAATCAACCCGAGAAACTAACTGCTTGCCCACGTCAGAATTCAGCACTTCTTCGGCGATGTCGCCCAGTATCTCGGACACGTCGACCGATGACGTCCCCATGACGAATTTAGTCCACTCCCCTACGTTACCAATCCTGTCGACCAACCGGGCGCGGTACCAGCGGCGAACGCCTGCCGCCATCGGTCCGTGCTGATACGACGAACCCGGATAGGGAACAGTCACCAGCAATGTCGGGTTTTGATGGTCATCAGTGGTGGACTGCTGCAACTCGGTATAGGCGGTATCACCGCTGCCTGCAGGAAATGCCCAGGTCACGTTGATATTCCAGACGACGTTGTCGCTGGCGAGCAGATTTGTCGGCGTGCCGGGTTTACCCACTTTGCCGTTCAGCGTAGTCGAATCAGCGTATCCCCACGGAGAGGACACATCGACGGCGTTGATCGCCCGGACGCGCACGTCGTACACGCCCGCATAAATTCCCTGAACGGTAAAACCCTGCGCGCTGGTCTTACCTACGTTAACCCAGTCGCCGTTGTCTTTGCGCCACTGCGCGGTGTAATTGATCCCCCCTTCCACTTTGTCCCAGGACGCCTGCAGCGACGCGACGGTAAGCCCCTGCGCGATATGGTCAACTTCTGTGACAACGATATTTGCCGGTGCCTTCATCACGTTAGTTGGCGTCACAGTGATCGGTGCTGAATCGACTTTCACCCCGTCATCGATGTAACGGTATTTATTCGGGTCGTGCTGCACGCCCGCAACCGTGAACGTGCCATCGTCATTTGATGAGATTGACGTGATACGAAAGTATTGAATCGCTAAGTTATCGCTGTCGATGGCCCACACCGCGCCGCTCACCGGCGTCATGCGGTAGGCAGCGGCAACGGTGAACGTTTTCTTATCAGCGCTGACGCCGCTGATCGTCCGCGTCTGCGCTGTTCCATCGGGCAAATTCACTACCAGACGGTCGCCGATGCCGTAATCCACTACCCGGTCAACGGTAATGTTGTTGCCGTTAACCGCACTGATGCGTCCGCCGTTGGCTTTCCCGGCTCTGAACGGGTCAGCGATGCCAATAATTTCTGACGGCATGGGAATGTAACCGTCCAGCCCAACGCCAAAGGACACGGTGCCGTCTTTCGAATTGGACAGGATCACCCAGCGCCCGCGGCGGTGCGCCTCGCTCTGAGATATGCAGCCAATGGCCGTCAGCTGTGTCTCATTCCAGTTATATCGGGCGACAAGCTCAGGCTCATAAACGCTCTCGATCGTGTCAGAATAATGATTAATCGGATCTGACCAACTGACCTGACAGGAAGAAAAGCGGTTTTTATAGGAGCCCCCGGCGTAGGTAAACATGCCGTCGACCACGTTTGAGCTGTGGTAGGTAAAATCCACATCGTCCTGCGGAACGTCGGCGCGCACGAAAATCTGGTCGTTTCCCCAGAAGGTGATGCCGCGGAAGATGGCGGCCAGATCCCGCAACACGGTGTAGGCGTCTTGCTGGTTCTGGATGAACACGTTGCAGGTAAAACGTGGTTCTGTGCCTCCTGCTCCGTCGGACACTGCAGCGTCACAGTATTGGGCGATGCTGTACAGCTCCCATTTGTCGATCATGGTTGCGTCAACGCGGTTACCCATGCCGTATATTTCATCGAGCACCAGGTCGTAAAAAATCCACGCGGGGTTATTGCTGTAGGCAATTTTGAAATCACCCGCCCACGTGCCGCTGTAGATTCTGGTCACCGGATCATAGGTGGTCGGTACGCGGATCAGTTTACCCTTTGGCTTGCAGCTGGTTTTCGGCACGCTGCCGTTAAACTGGCTGGAGTCGAGCTCGACATAAAGCAGCGCTGTATTCGGATAGCGCAACTTACTGTCGATGACCTCAGCAAAGGAAAACACCTTGAAGGCATTTATTAGCTTGGTTGAGGTTGAATCTGGGGTGATGCGGCGCACGCGGATTGTCCAGCCTGACGCCGAGTCAGGTAGATCGATGCGATGGTCACGCTGATATTCTGACGTTGTTTTTCCGTCAAACTTACCGTTGACGACCGTTTTATACGCCGCACCGTCGATAGATAGGTCTATGGCATATTCCGTGACGGTGCCGACCATGTCGCCGTTGTCTTTGTACTGGTACTGAATCGGCAGGCTCAGCTTGATCCGGATAGCATCGAGCGTCAGGTTTGAGAATTGCCGGGTCCACGGCGTGGAGGCTTTTACCTCGATGCCCACCGAGGATTCGTTATCAATTTCAGGCATGCCCTGCAGGTAGGTCTGATCCTGCGTGCCTTTACGGTAGTCCCACTTCACGCCGGTGAAATTATAGGTGCCGTCATCGTTCGCCAGCGGGGTATTGTTAAGGAAGATTTGCTGCGCGACCAGGTCACCCTGAATCTCACCCTCGGAGAGCGCAAGAACCATCTTAAGTTTCGCTTCGGACAACAGATCATCGGCCTGCTCGACCGGTGTATGGGCACTCCCGCCGCCGCCTTTAGCGCCCCGAATAATAGTTTCGCCTTGAAGTAATTGCATATGACGCCCATAAAAAAGGCCGCACTGCGGCGGCTATTGATGGATAACTGATCGAATATCAGGATGTTACCGATTTACAGATAGATATATGGTGAGTATTCAGCCCGGTCATGTTTGGAGCATGATCGTCATTCACTGGAGGGATGGCTGATTAACTCTGGGTAAGGAAATAAGATGGGCAACTATAATTTCGAAGCGGCCAACACTGATACCCCTGTTAACCCGGAGGAAACCGCACATGCTGTATTGGCCGTGTTAGCAGTATTAGGGGCTGCAATTGCAGATGGAGACCCAGCAAAGAAGGAAGATCTGCTAAAAAAATTAGATCACGCCTATTTATTTAACACAGATGCAACATGCAGCACTGAAATTGCAAGAATGGCGAAATTTATCAAAGTGGCCCTAGGGTGACCCTAATAGATCCATCATCAGCATACTGAGTAATAACGCCATTTCTCACTTCTAATTTACAAGCGGTCTTTTCTGAAGGCTGCTTTTTTTTATAAAAATCTGCTTTTTTCATCAACTTTGTGCGTTTTTTATTCTTCATCACTCACTCCTGCCTTTCGGCGTTAATTAAATTACTGCTGATCGCTGGAGAAAATCCCCGCGCTGATGATTGCGCCGCCGATTTCACGCTGGCCGTAAAGCAGCGGCACGGGGTATCCCATTGCCACCGTGTTGACCGGTGCGCCGAAGGCGTAGTTGGCTTTATTGTCGGAGTCAGACGATGCCCCGACGTTAAAACTGGGCTGTGGCGTGAGCATCTGCACCACGCCGCCGATGGTCATACTAAGACCAATACCCACCAACGCGGTTGTTGTGCCGGCTACTGCTGCCGCACTGTATCCGGCTGCGGACGCCCATGCAGCGAAGGAAGCGCCAGCCGTAAAGAAGGCGGCCACCAGGGCAACGGCGCCGATCACGATCTGGAGTGTCCCCGCCCGCTTCGCCCCTTCAATCACCGGCACCATGGTGTACTCGGTCGCCGCCGCCGACATGTCGAACTCCTCAAGCGAGATGTTGTTCTTGCCGCTGTAAAAAGCGAACTTCACCCCATTGAGATGGGCGTTTGAAACGTACTTTTTGAACCCCTTCACCTGCGAGCACATCGCGCGCAAAAACTCGTTGATGTCCGCCACGTGAAACCGGTGAACCCTGCCGAATTTCTTTCCGATTGCGCCTTTGAGCGTCATGGTTTTAAGCATCAGCTAACTCCTTGCGACGGACGACGCGAACCGTCCGATCTCGGTAATATTTGCCGTATGGAACGCGGGCAGATAGGTTGCCAAACATGTGGTGAACCATGATGTTATCACCGAGATAAATCGCCGCGTGATTGGTCACCGGCGCCTGAACGCGCATCATGATCATGTCACCCGGCTGCATGCTGCTGGCATCAATCTCAACGAACCCTTCAGCCTGCCAGTTATCGTCATAGAGATTTTCTTTCCCGTCGACCCACCACTCACGGTCAACCGAGTAATTATTTACGGCAATGCCGTGCTCCATCCGGTAGTAGTCCATGATGAGTGACCAGCAGTCAGCATGGCCCAACACCCAGCGGCGGCCAGCAAGCTCGCGATCGCCGCGCGGTGACAGCGTACAAAAATCACCGTCCGGCCACGACATGATCCCCCACTCCACGCCGGTGTGGTCACACTGGACGCGGTCCATTTCTGACGGCACCAGTTGCACCACATCGGGGTGTGAGTGGATCACCATAATCACCTCCCCGACCTCGGTCGCCGCCAGATAATCATCCGGCGACAGAGTGAAAGTTTCAGCCGCGTTTTCGGCAATGTTGCGACAGGGAATAAAACGCTGGCCGGTACCGGTTTCGACGATCAGCCCGCAGGCTTCGTTCGGATATTCAGCGGCCACGTGTGCGCGGATTTCGCTGATGAGTTTTTCACGCATAGTTATTTCCCCTGTAGATTGGCCGCCGGGAAGCCGCCAAAGGGTAGCGGGTTTTCTGTACCTAACCGCAACTTGCAATCTGATATCCGGCCGCCGCACACATCCAGCGCGGGATTGCTCGTCGGCGTACCGTCTTTCAGAAAGTAATTGGTGCCGTTGTAATCGCAGCCGGTCCCCGTTCGATACCATCCACGCATGCACCAGGTGCACACCGGGGTTATCTGGCGGGTCGGCAGTTGCAGGCTTTGAACGTCGAACGGCGAACACAGCTCGAAGTCGACCTGAATACGCGTCTCGGCTTTTTTGGCGTTGATGTAGTAGAGCTGCACGCGTTCATCAATCGGGCTGGCCGTCGGGTTTCCCGCCGTCCAGTTCGCGGCATCAAGATATTTGGCCAGCGTGGTGTGCACTTTAACTTTTGCTTTCACCATGTCGTCGTACTGCAGGCACAGCGCCGTGACGTAGTTGCCGACGTTACCCACCGAAAGCGTTGGCGTTGGCTGCGACCCCGTGCTGGATAGCTCCAGACCGGTTAACTCATAGGGGTGCGGATCGTATTCATTACCCTGCCAAATGATTGACGGCAAATTGTCGGCGGCGAAAGACTTCCAGCCCGCGGAGTCTATGTTGTGCGCATGAAAGCGCAGCACGGTGTCGAAGCCAAACGCCGTCCCGTCGATTTCTATCAACTGGATCAGCTGCCCCGGTTCAAGCGCCTGCACGTCCTGAGTAAAGCTCATGATATCTCCAAATAAAAAAGGCCACCCAAAGGCAGCCTCAGATAGTTGTGGTGGTTTTAAGGCGCAAACGCCTGCTCGAAAGTAAAACTCAGCGTCGCCTTGTCTCCTGCGGGAAAGCTGACCGACACCGAATCAGACTTTACCCGCCAGAGGAGCCGTTCTCCCCAAGGAGTCGTCCACCAGAAGGATGAAATCACGTGACTCAGAAGAAATTGACGGATCGACGACGCCTCCGATTTTTTACCCGTCCAGCTCAGGTTCCACGTTTCAGCTTTGGCATTGATGCCGCTGGCGGCAACCTGCTTGTAGCCGTCGCCGAACTGCGCTTGTAGCGTTCTGACCGTGTCGGTACCCTGGGCGCTTTTCTGCGTTCGCCAGGTAAAGGTGTCTGTAGGCATCACTTCTCCCAAAATTAAAGAATGCGTCATGCGGAGTTATTTTTTATACAGCAGGCCGCCGGGAGCCATTTCCTTCCTGAGCCTGTCCGATATTGTCTGCTGAACAATGCCCTGCAGCTGTTTGGCGGTGTTTGCCGTATCGCTGCTGCTGACGTCATTCGATGAAGACTGCTCGCCGATGGTCACCGGGGCGTAAACGCTGATGTCGGTCGCACCGAACCTGCCCGCCGCCCCGCCGGATCCCACGTACCCACCCGTGGCATAGCCCTTCATCAGGCGATAAAGATTAGCCACGCCCAAACGGCTGGTCGCCTCCTTGGTGAAAACGAACTCCCCGCCGTGAACGATGCCTTTGGGCTCATACTTACCTCCGTGTCCGGTGTAGCCGCCCACGTCAAACTCGCGGATATAGCCGCCGTTATAAGCCAGCTGCAAATTACTGTAGGCCCCTGATGAGAAGGATGTGTTTGAGGATGAAGATGACGCGCTGCTGCTGATCCACCCCAGCGCGGTCTGGACTGTATAGGCCACGATTAACCGGCTGATGACCTGACCGATCATTTTTAAAATAGAGACACTAAACTCTTTAAAGCTGGCTTTACCGGTGGTCGTCAGGCTTGTCAGGCTGTCAGCAAGGCCGTTGAATCCCGCCTGCGCCACCTGTTGCACCGAAGTGAATACATCGGTTGCAGATTCGGCGTATTCGGCCCAGCCCTGTTTCGCGCCCGCCACCCAGTTCGACCGAAGCGCGTCCTCTGCCGCATACGTTGCCTGCTGCTCCTGCAATACCCGTTTCTGAGCGTCCGGATTAAAGGCATAGGTTTCCTGCAGACGCTGCAGCGTCGCGGCTCTTTCCGCCTGTTTTGATGAAACGCCATCCGCCTGAGCATCCAGCGCAGCGCGCTTTGCAGACTGCTGCAGGGCAAACTTATCGGCCTGATCGGAGAGCGCATTCAGACGCTGCTGGGCCGCGACTTTGTCGCCTATCGCCGCCAGCTGCCGTTTGTATTCCAGCGTTTCTTCTTTATGCGCCAGCAGGGACTTTTCCTGCGCGGACAGCTGGCGGGTGCTGGCCGCCTGCTCCAACACCGTATACTGATTCTCCGTCTGCCACAGATCTTTGCGCTGCTGGCTGATAACGTCGTTCACGCTGGTGTGCTCCTGCAGGACTTTGAGCTGGGCCTGCAGGGTCATCAGCTCACCCTGCGCATTATCCGTCGCCTTGTCCCCCGCTGAGGTGGTGATCGCCTTCGCTTTGGGCGTTTTCGGATCTTTATATTTCTCTTCAATACCCTTCTTAATCTGGGCAATTTCATCGTCGCTCAGCGCCTGATTAAGCCGGCGGCGTTCGGCGATGTACTGATTAAGACGCTGGTACTCCTGCGTTCTTTGCTCTTCCTTGCTCTGACCCGCGTCTGAAATCGACTGGAAGTGCTGCTGATTCTGAAGCGAGCTGCGCTCAAGGTTTGACTGCTTCTGTTTTTCGTCGGTTTTTCGCTGCTCGGCGTGAAGCTGCTCGGTCAGGGAGGAGACCATCTGGCGTGCCTGATCGCGCGCCGTTTCCAGCCCAAACCGCTGCTGCCCCTGCGCGGCGGTGTTTCTCAGCCCTTTATCCAGCTCATACAGCCTGTCCGTGGCGTCCGCGAGCTGTTTCTGAAGCGAGTCCGCCCGGCCAATATCCAGCAGGCGGTTCCACATGGATTTGAAAGAGTCGCCGACGTAGTCCGCCGCGGTCTCCAGCGCGCCCATGTTCTCTTTAATGTTCCCGGCCATGTCCTTGAAGCCGGCGGCGGCGGCGGTGTTCGCGTAGTTAAGCGCCTCCGTATATTTGCCTGAGTCCTGCAGGCTTTTCACGTAGTCCAGCTGCTGGGCGGTAACGTGACCATATTGCTCGGCCATCGCCCGCAGCCCGCTTTGCGGATCTGAGGTAATGCGGCCAAACGCCGCCGCCAGATCCTCAACTTTGGTGCCGGTGGCGTCGGACAGGGTAGAAATGGAGGTGGCCACGCCCAGGAAGTTTTCCCCGAGATTGGCCCCCGCTTTGACTAACGCATTGAGCGCCGCGGTACCGGCGGTAAAGGAGTCGCCGCCCTGCGCAATCGCCTCGGCCATTACCAGCAGGTTGTTGGCAGTCTGCCCCGAGCGGTCACCGGTCATCACCAGCGATTTGTTAAATTCGCTGAGCACCCCCTGACCCTTTACAAACGAATAGGCCACGGCCACCACGGCAACGGCCAGCGCCACAAAGCCCAGGGTAGCCGGCGTGAGCAGGCCACGCACCTTCCCCAGATTTTCGGCGTTCTCCGCCAGCGCATTGGCATTCTCAGATAACGAATCTTCAGACTTTTCAGCCGAATCACTGACGCCAAAGAGCGCGGCCTGGATCGCACGGAAGAGGTTCGATACGCCGCCGAAGGAGTCTTTAACCTGCCCGCCCTGCTGGAGCATGATAAGGAAGGGGCTTTGCCCACCGGCGAGCTGGGTCGCGATATCGGTAAACTGTGCGGGCAGGTTGCGCAGGGCGTTGTTGTACTGCCCCACGGATATCCCCACCCGTTTTGCCACCAGCTCCTGACGGGAGAAGGACTGCTGAACCTGTGCGGACGTCTCAACGGCGGCGGCGCTCAGCCCGGTAAACTGCTTACGCACGTAGCCGAGCTGTTCATTGAATTTCGCGGCGTCAACGTCAAGATTAACGACCAGATCACCCACTGGCTGGGCCATAGCGCACTCCTCCTGGCAGGCTTTCTGCGATCGCCATTAGTTGTTCATCATCAGGTTCGTGATTTTCTTCCACGACCTTGGGTTTAAGCAGGCTAAAATGGCCCGCGGTCAGTTCTGTTTCCCCGCACACCAGCGATAAAATATGGAGGCTAAGCGAGGCAAAGTGGGCATCAAGTAACGCCTCTTCGAAGTAATGGGTCTGATAGAACTGATGCCATTCCTCGAGCTCGCTGGAGGACATGTTTGAAAGCATGGTGCGCCAATTGGGTCGTCTTAACTCGCGCGCCAGCTGCATAACAAAGCCCTTTTCACGGGTTAGCGCTTTTCCGCCGTCTCCTCTTCAGCGACGGACTCTGAGGGCGCAACTTCCGTGGTGACCTCGCCCTGCTCCGGGTTCAGCATGCCGGAAAGGATTTTGACCTGCGTATCCGCTTTGCCGATGGCCTCGACCGGCCAGGTGCTCATGACCTGCTGCTGCAGATCGTGAATATCCGGCTTTGGCGACTCACTGTGCCAGAGCGACATGGCAATGATCATCGCGCCGGCGCGGATATTGAGCTCGACCAGCGCGGACGTCAGAGTCTGATCATCAGGCTCATCTTTCGGCAGGGCCTTTTCCTGCGCCGCCAGATAGTGCAGCAACTCAACGCGCTGCAGCGCCGAGAGCTCATACAGCGTGGTTTTCGCCCCGTTAAACTCAAACAGTTCAGACTTTAAAAACATGCTCGCTCCGTTAGGCCGCCGTGACGGTCAGGTTACAGATGGCCACTTTCTGACCCTCATTGGTCATGATGATGATTTGCGCCGTGCCCGCTTTGACGCCTTTGGCCGTCACGTTTTTGCCGGAGACGGTGATGGTGGCAACGGAAGGGTCAGATGACGCCGCGCTGAAAGAACCGTTGGTCGCGCCGTCAGGCAAGACCGTGACGCCGATGACGCTGTTCTGCCCGACCACGACGCTCGCGGCGGACGGGGTGACGGTGACGCCCGAGACCGGTACCGCGGCGGCCTGATTGCTCTCCGCCAGCGCCGGCTTGCCGGTGTTGGTGATTTTCACCGTGCGGGTGATCACCTCTTTTACCGGTACCGCTTTGCCCAGGCTGCTGATCCAGCCCCGGAAAACGTCCACGGCGGTGTTGGGGTAACGGATTTTGTACCCGCGCACCGCGCCGTCGTAGAACCAGTTAACCAGATCCTGCTGGCCGCTTTCGCCCGGCTTCCAGGCCAGCGTAAAGGAGGTGTCACCCGACGATTTAGCCCCCTGCGCGGTGCCGTTCCAGTCGGCGTCGGCGTCATCGAGATAGGTGTCATCGTAGGATTCCGCCGTCATTTCACCCGGCGTCAGCTCCTTGATTTTCGCCAGCCGCGTCCAGTCCTGATCCGATAACGGATTGGCATAGGGATCGCCGATGCCGGTGTAAATCCAAAGCGTGGTGCCCGCGCCTTTGGTCGGTTCGAGTTGTGTGGTCATAGATTCCTCACATTAAGTAAGTCAGGGTGTAACGCAGGTCAGCAGATCCCCACGTCGACATTTCATCATCACGCTGGTAGTCGTAGCCCTCCGGCGTGATGTTTTCGATAAGGTCTGAAAGTGCCGGGATGTCGCCTACCACCGGATAAATATGCTGTTCCATCCACCGGTCGAGCTCGGTGTCGGGGCTCACCGCCTTGAGAAAAACCTCGACGTGAAGCGTTGCCCGCCATTCGTCTTCATCGAGTGTTTCCCCGGTAGGTTCAGCGCCCGAAAGATAGACGGCGACGGCGGGCAGGTCTTCGGCGGTCAAAAAGCTCGGGCGACCGTCATACCAGGTCACGGAGGGGGCGGTCACCGAAAGCTTGAGCGCGTCCAGCACGGCGTTGCGGATTTTCGGGTGCTTTATCATCGTTTAACGATAAGCCTCAGTTGATTTTTCAGGGCCGCCGCCATCTCTTTGGGCATATCGCTTTGCATCAGGCGGTTTGTTTCCACCGTATAGGCGTTGGTCAGCGGCGTCGTCAGGGGGATTTTCACCACGTCAATCGGGTACCGGCTTTTCCCCGAGCGCTGGAGAACGTGCCAGCGTCCGTTGGCAAGCTGCTGAATAAAGGCGTCGCGGAACGTGAAGCGCCCGATTTTCAGCACGCTGCCCTGCCCGCGCACGTTGCCCTTACGACGGGAGATACGCATTTGCGCGGCCCCGAGCTTGATGGCGGGCAAGTTGCCCCGGTTGATTTTTAACGTGGCGACCGGTCGGTTCATCGTGGCCTTTTTCAGCTTTGCGCGCTGCATGACCAGCTTTCTCGGCACCTTCGTTTCCTTCGATACCGACGAACTGCTCCGGCTGATGGCCCGCCCCGCCACCCGGTTCACGGCCTGCGCCGAGGCGCGGGGAACGGCGGTCTTACTGATGTTGTTCAGATTACTGATCGCCTGTTCAAGCCCTTTGATGGTCATGTGCTCCCCTTTATTCCAGCCAGATTTGCGGCTTTCCGTTAAACACCTGATGGCGGGTGACGATGTAACTTTCGCCCTGATACATCACCTGATCGTTACGGTGAGGCCGGTAAGCGGCAGAAAAAATCACCACGGACAGGCCGTCACCGCTGACCGGCCCCATTTCGGGCAAAAAGTGGCTTTCAACGCCGGTAAGCGCGGCGCCGTTAATCACCACGTCTCGCCCAAAGCGCGCGACGGTGGTGGCATCCATCCGCGCCGCCAGCGCATCGAACGGGTTAGGCATTGATTTTGACTTCAACGACGGTCGAACCTGCACCGGCCTGTTCCCACGCGATCCCCGCCGCCACGGCATCCGCCGCCGCCAGCTGGATTTCCCCGTCCGCGATATACACTTTTGTCCCCGCCGGAATGGTGTCGGCGGAGACTTTCGGCAGCAGGAATACCCCTTCCGCCATGCCCGTACCGGTTTCATTCGGGGCAATATCCACCAGTGAGACAACGAGCAGGGAACCCAGCACCACGGGGGCGCCGCTCTCAATCACCGCCTGACCGGTATTGGTAATGGAAATGGTCTGCCCTTCCTGCACAAAATTCTTAGCCATAACAAAGCTCCATACGCCCCGCGAAGGGGCGAATTTTAGGTATAAAAAAAGCCCTGACGGGCGTGAAGGTAACGCGGGGAAATGTTACTGGCCGCTGGACTTGACCAGGCCGCGGTAATCCAGCGGCGCCACGCCGGCGTCGATGCGCACTTTCGTCGCGATGCCGTCGGTATTGAAGCCTTCCTGCTGGTCGATGTACGGCAACTCGACCCCGTTCAGGTAAGCCACCTCGATGGTGTCCATGCCCTGCGCCGCCGCCAGATACCAGGCTTTCGCGCTGTTATCATCGAGGCGTGGCTCACCGATAACCGTCGCAAAGTTCTGGATCGGGTTGATGATGCCGGCGTTCGCGTCAGCCCCTTTCACGCTGGCTGATTTGATCGTCTGGTTGGCGACCGTCTCAAGCGCGGTCGGCACCAGCAGGAAGGCCGGGCGAATGTTCAGGGTGCGCCCGGTGGTCGGCTCTTTCTGCACGCGCATCAGCTGGCGAGCCGCATCCAGAGTTGTGACGTCAATGGTGCCGGTTGCCAGGTTTTTGTGATCGCTGCTGAACAACGTCTTACCGTCAGACAATTTAGGGTTGCCGGTGAGCACCGCATACACCAGATCGCCGATGGTGGCCTTCGCCGCGCGCCCCATTTTCATCGGCACGTCGGTCAGCTGGTTCAGATCGTCATTGATGATGGCCTGACGGGTAATGGAGAAGATTTCACCGTAGGTGGCCAGCGCAATGGTTTCGCTATTATCTGCGGTGGTCACGTATTTGTACTCCGCCCCTTCGCGCACCTTACGCAACGACGGGAAGCCGCCCATGCCGACGCGGTGCGCCGTTTTAAAGTCGGAGAGCTGCCCTTTCTTCGTCCAGGCTTCGAAGGTCTCTTCCGACTCTTCCCAGCCCTGCAGCAGGGACTTATTCGCCACGTCCAGCAGGATATTGCCGAAATCAGAGGTGCTGTGGGTCAGGGAAAGGCCGACCATCTGCATCGGGTTGAACGCCCCCACGCTGACGCCGCGTTCGGTCAGCGACATGCGCGCATATTCGCGCAGCGTCATGCCGTTGTAGACGTTGTCGTTTTGGCGTTCTTCATAGCCCGCGCGCGCCATCAGCGCCTGACGAATGCCGTCGCCGGTAAAGTTACCGTTCCCTGCGTAGATGTGCGCATTGCCGCCGTTTTTATTCGACGGACTGGCGTCTTTGCCCAGCATGACCAGCAGCTTGTCCTTGGCCTGCTCGACCGTGCAGTCGATGTCTTCGATGCACGTCGCCTGCAATTCCTGATGGCGGCCGCCGAACATCGCGAACAGGTCTTTGATCCCCGTGACGCGCTGTTTCTGCGCCGCAATCACCTGATTACGAATGGTATTTTCATCAAGCGCGGCGGGGGCAGGAACAACCGGTGCAGCGGGCGGATTCTGCGGCGCCGGCGGGTTCTGGGTAGTCGCTTTCGGCTTAGTGATCATGTTTTTCAGTGCGTTTGGCATAGCGTCGAATTCCTCGATACGTTTTGAATTAATGCGGGCCATTGCCTGCACCGCGGTAGAGATTTGGTCGGCAAACCCGTGCTCAAGGCATTCCTGAGCGGTCATCCACGTTTCCTCACCCAGCATCAGGGAAAGTTCGTCGGAGGTTTTACCGGTTTTTTTGGCATAGGACGGGATCAGCACGGCCTCGACCTTATCCAGCAGGTCGGCGTAGTCGCGCATGTCGTTGGCGTCGCCGCCGGTGATCCCCCAGGGTTTATGAATCATCATCATGGCGTTTTCAGGCATGATGATGGGGTTGCCCACCATCGCAATCACCGACGCCATCGAGGCGGCAAGGCCGTCGATATACACGGTTTTGCTGGCCGTATGGCTGTTCAGCAGGTTGTAAATGGCAATGCCGTCAAAGACGTCGCCGCCCGGTGAATGGATGTGCAGGTTGATATGGTCGAGGTCGCCCAGCGCTTTCATGCTGCTGGCAAACTGGCGGGCCGTCACGCCCCAGTAACCAATCTCGTCGTAAATATAAATATCGGGGGTCTTGTCACCGCTGGCCTTCATGCGGAACCAGCTTTTATCGCCCGCCGAGGCTTTGGGTGACACACTCAGTTTATTTCTTGGATTCTTGCGCACTGGCTTCCCCTTTATCATTTGCCGGATCCGTGTCGAAGACCAGATCTAACGCTTTATTTTCGTCGACTTCCGCCTTGCGGCGGCGTTTTACATCGCCCGGATTAGCGCCGCGCGCCCGGATCCAGTCACCTTCCGTTGCCGCCCCGCCGCGCAGAAGCACGCGCCACGAATTAGCCTCTTTCATTGGATCAATCCACGGCATGACCGGTCCGCTGTACACGGCGTTAAACAGCGTCGCCGTGTCCACGTCGGGGGGCACGTTGATCACGCCCGCGGTGATGGCCATCTGCAACCAGCTGCGGTACATCGGACGGGTCACGGCGGCGATAAACGCATCCTGAAGAATGCCGTACCCTTCAAAGGACTCGACCAGCTCCTGACGCTGGGAGCTGTAGGTACCGTTATAGTTGCGGGAGATGCTGGAAAAGCTGCTGCGGCTGCCGGCGGCCACCGCCCTGAGCTGACCGTTGCGGAACGTCTCGAGGTTAGGGTTGGGCCGGTCTGATTTAATCATCCCAATCTCTTCACCCGGCGCCAGCTCATCGAAAAGCATGCCGGGTTCGATGTTGAGCTCACGGGGACCTTTGTCATTACCGTCGTCGCCGTATGTCTGGCCGTCGCCTTTTTTCACGTACATGCCCAGCGCGGCGGCAATGCGGGCGGCGGTCAGTTCTGAATCCTCGTACTCTTTCAGCGCACTCAGGCGGATAAGGATGCCGGAGAGCAGGCTGTTGCCGCGGACCTGATGAAGACGGCGCATGAATTTCAGGTGCATCATGCCGTCTGCAGCGATTTCTTTGGTGTTACCCAGCGCCACGCCGGAGGTCACCAGATTCTTATACACGACGTACTTTGTCGGGCATCCCCAGCTGTTGAGATAAATGCCCTGGCAAATTCCCCTGCCGGTATCGCTCATCTCAAGCGGGATGTAATCCGGCTCCAGCGCCTCGACCCAGAAGGGGATGTTGGCCGTCGGCGTCAGTCCGGGTGCGGCACCCCGAACCATTTGCCCGAAAACCTCGCCGTCGCGCAGCCAGGTTCGCGCCATCAGACGCTCAAGGACCGGGCGGGTAAACTGCCCGGTAACGTCGGGAGAAATAGACCACTCCGCCCACGCAGCACGTATTTGTTTGGACAGGTCATCGGCCACCAGCCCCGTTTTCAGGATAGGCTGGGGATCAACAACGATGCCCCGCGCGCCGACGATGCGCTCTTCCAGTTTGTCCAACAGGCCGATCACCAGGTCGTGATTATTGTCCAGCCAGCGCGCCTGCTCGCGGATCGAACGTCCGGCGAACTGGGTAAGCTGGTTGGCATTGCGGTTTTCGCGCTTCGCCCGGTGCGTGCGCGTCGGTAATGCCGCCTCGTAGGCGTTTATCGCCACGCGTGAACGTAGGCGGGATGCCTTCCAGCCGGGTGAAAACAGGCCAATTGCGTCATCAATCAGGCTCATCGCGGGAACCTCGCCAGCCGGTACTGCGGTCGCCCGCGCTGTGACGCCAGCAGCGTGCTGAGACGCCGCTCCCAGACGTTTCGCCCCTTCTGGATTTCGCTCAGGTTCTCCATCGTCATGGACTGCCCGTTGAACGTGATGGATTTCCCCTGCAGAACGGCGCGCTCGGCGGTCATATACTGCTGGATCATGTCTTCAATATCGGCCTGATTCATACCCAGCCTCCTGATGTCGATGGCGCCCAGGCAGAAGGTTTATCCTCTGTCCGGGCGCGGGTTGTTTTCGGTTTTGGGTGATTACTGCGGGCTGGCAAGGCTGGCGGTTCTGACTGCGTGCCGGGTGTAGGTTGCGCAATGGGCTGCGCCCACGAAGGCGGTTTTACCCAGTTTATTCGCTCATACCCGCGCAAAATCACCAGTGCATGCGCATAGACCATCAGGTCGAACGCCTCGTTTGCCCCCTTGCCCGGCTTAGTCCATTTGCCGTCAGCGCCCCGTTCTTCGTAGGTCAGTTCGTCATAGAACCACTCCCCCAGCCAGTCAGGAAAGTGGACGTAGTTAGCCCCCGGCGTATCGCGCTGAAGCGCGTTACTGATCCGGTCTTTGAGCATGTTGGTCTGCAGAAGGTAAAGCGGCACGTCACCGCGGGCCTCCGCCCGGCGGTTTGGTCGGTCGGTATTGTCCGGCAGTGACTTGGTGATCAGCTTGCTGCGGGTGGTGCTGTCCCCTTTGAAGAGATAAACGCGCTTGTGCACGCCATCGCGGCGGCATTGGCGCCAGAACTCATAGGCATTGCCGGTGACACCGTCTTCACCGCCGGAGTCGACGGCCATCGCCAGCACGGGCAGAGAAACGTCCGGATTGCTGTTGAGTGGCCACTGCTTATCCAGCACGTCCGTGCGCAGCAAATCCCAGTCTTCCAGATAGCCAGCCGGGTCAATCGGCAGGCTTTCGCCGTTCGGCCCCGTGCGCATCGACTGTTTAATGTTGTATCGGTCAACGACCCAGCGCTCACCGTGGGCGCCATAGCCGATCACCTGCACAACGAACCGCCGGTTGCGTCCGCCCTGTACGTCAACGGTCGCCACCAGAAACCGCACCCCGTCAGGCACGGTGCGCTTGGTCACGGTCGAGGCGCGCGCCATCAGGGTTTCGGATTTGCGCTGCTCAACGCTGGACTGAGGGATATAAGGCAGACCCCAGTCAGTATTGATCACCGCTTTAAGGGTTTCTTCACTGCCGTTCGCCTCGTAGTCCTGCTGAGCGGACAGCAATTTGTAGACCAGCTGCGAAAGCGTTTGGTACGCCGCGGCGGGTCCCTCCATCCAGAATGACGCAATGCGCGATCGTCTGGCCGTTCCCGTGACAGTGCCATGACGGTCAATCTGTTCACCGTCGCGAAGCCAGACACCTTTCTGATTAAGTGCGCGCTTCTGCCCTGCTGTAATTTTTCCCCGGCAATGCGGACACTCTATGAATGCCGCCTCGCTGGCGACCACAGGGTCGGCAATATTCTGATAACCCTGCACCACGTCTTTCGCGGGCTGGAAGTGTTCGCCGCAGTGCGGACAAGGCCAGTACCAGCGTCGGCGATCGCCACGGTTGTATAAAGAAAGAATGCCGGTGGTCGGCGGCGCCTCATGCAGTGAACTGCGGCGCCATTTGGTATCACGAATATCGCGACCCGGTGAGCTCTCCACCAGCGTCATGCCCGAAGACATAAATGTCGTCGTACGTTTTGAGGCCAGCGTAAAAGCGTCCCCCTCACCGTCAATATCTTCGGGGAATCGGTCATAGTCCGTCAGTGCAACGCACTTATAATCGGACGAGGACATAATATTAATAGAGGGCCAGCCGATTTTGAGGTAGTTCCCTGCCCGGAATGTCCGATCGTATACGTTGTTATCATTACGGCGCGGGCTCAGGCGTTTAGCCACTTCCGGGCTGCTGCGAAAGGTTCGGTCAAGGCGCTTTTTGCTGTGCTCACGCGCCTTCTCTTCCGTCATCTGGATAAGCAACATATCCGAAGGGTCACAGACAACGTTGTAAACAATCCAGCCGTCGATCAGACCGATGGTTTTACCTGTTCGGGACGGACCGACGAAGATCACGGCGTCGTACTCGCGGGATGCCAGGCAGTTCATGGGGTCGACAACATACGGTGCCAGATTCGGATCCCAGGGAACGGAGTTTCCCGCCCCCATCGGCACGCGCATATATTGGCTGACCGCATCGGCAACCAGCATGCGCCGCGGTGCGCGAAGAATGCCCGGTACATCTCTCCGGATGCCACGCGCTGAAGCCCGCTTTGCCATCAGTCCTCCTCAGACGTGTCCTCCTCCGGTTCTGCATCAGTGACCTTCTGCGCAATCTGGTCACGCAGATCATCAATAATATTTTGTATACGCATCACGGCGGACGGCGGTAACGCGCAATCTCGCTCGAGTACGTCCGGCAACGTTTCCAGCACCTGAACCACGGCTTTCGCCATCACTGAAAACTCTCTTGCCACATCTTCTGCAGGAATGAGCTGCCCCATGCTTTGTTCAAAGGTCAGACGCTCATTCTCGGCTTTCCAGTGCGCCAGCCGGTCGGACGGCGTCATTTCTGCCACGTCGCCAGAAACCGTCGGGATCATCAATTCGGTTAACACATCGGTGACGGAAAATAATTTCAGTTTCGCGTTACTGCCCGGTGCGGGATCGACGTTTTTCAGGCGCGCCGCGACCGTCTGCCGATGCACACCGGTGATCCCTGCAAGCTGGTTGATGTTCAGTTTGAGCGAGGCGATTTCTTGGTCCATGATGGTGAACACTTTTTAAACGATTCGACATCTTTGCAATTTCGCATACTGCAAAATCAATAACCTGCGCAGATGATGATGATGACCCTAGATCGCGAAAACTAGCCGTTTTCCGCGAGTCCGCCGCCCCGTGGAGAGGCCCCCTGTCGGGAGTACCTTTCATAAATGATAATCATTATCACAGAAACTCAGTGAATGCCTGCTGTAATGCCTACTCAGCCCGCAGGCTGAATTTCGACGTAGTATTCCTTGCCCTGTTCGAACTGGTTGAATGCATCAGGATTAGAAATATGCATCTGAATCTGGCCGCCCGGCGTGAGCTTTGACCAGGCTTCATTTTCATGGCTGCCGGAAGTGACTGCACTCATATGAATGGTCCGGCTGGAATCATCATCTGCCTTTTGAATGAAGTGGCAGCGGAACTTTGCTTTTACGGTCATGGCTTTTTCCTATTAGTTAATTTTGCAACGCTTCTGGGCTTCAGCGGCATAGCCCTGAAGGTATTGGATCACTTGTTAATCGTGCTGGTTGACTGCGATATTGAGAACTCATAGCTCAACTACTGAAGTTTTATAAGGACTGTTAGCATTTTGTGCTCTATTGTTAGGGTATCCTTTCAACAGAGTGAAAACCTATGGAATGGAAAGTTGTAGACAGAATCTTTTTAACGGCAGAGAACCTGCTGATTTTAAAAGTGACTGCACCAGGAAATCTGAAGTTCTCAATCTGGGTTAAATCTAATTTTGAAGTGCCACTTGGTTGCATGCTAACGCCTGTGATCGATGGATATATTGCCAACCATGACAAAGGCCATTTTGTTGCTATCCAAAAAGTTGTGCAATTTAGCACCAATCATTGGGAGAGCCTTAAATCAGCCCAACAACCAACCCAGTCGGTCAATGAGGATGAGGTTGTTATCCAGGAAGTTTCTTCAGAGAATTAAGGTTTGCATTGTTTTGCAACTTGCTCGATATAGCCTTGGAGATATTCAATCACTTCGTTGTCTTTGATGGCGCTGGCTCGGAGATCGAGAACAGCCCGTCCACCAGCGCCAGAGAGTTCGACTTGTGCTGCATCGCCCACTCCGCAGGTGCCGGAAGTTGTGTCCCGGATGAGCTGGCTGGTGGCAAGGTTTGCTGTCGCGATGCGCACCCGGCGAGTGCCGTCAGCAACATCAGCACGCAACCGGTCATTTTTGGCCTGTTCATCGGCTAATTCCTTCGTGTGTTTGGCATCCAGAGCTGCCAGCGCGGTTTGTGCCGCTTCGGAGCGTTTCTTCTGGTTGGTCAGGTCAATCACTGCCTGATCACTGATTTTCTTCAGCTCTGCGGTGTGGGTCGCTTTCAGCTTTGACACGTCGGCGTCCCAGCGCAGCCCCTCAATCCACCAGACCAGCGCGACGCCAGCCACGAAGGCCAGCACGATCGATAAATTGTTATTCATCCAGTCCCCAGCAGGTCAGTTCGCTTTCCTGATCACGCCTAATGACCTGACCAGCGCAGTTGTTCGCCCGAATTCGGCAATCTTTCCCACCGTCCCAGATCCAGCGTTTAATCTCTGCGCAAGCACCAAGGCGGTCACCGGCGTTAATTTTTCGGTAGAACGTAGAAGGGAAGCATTTGCTCGGCCCGATGTTCCAAGGGCAGAACGAGGCGATCCCTACCTTCTGGGGAGGAGTAAGCGGAACGTGAATGTTTTTATCAACCCACGCCAGCGCTTTTGCCTGCTCGGCTTTGTCGATAGCATCGCACTGTGAGCGCGTTAGCTTCATGCCTTTAAGTACAGGCTTGCCATTCACATACGTCACGCCGCCGCAGATTGTCCAGATGCCACCTTGATCAGGGTAGGCAATTAGGCTTGTGCCTTCTTTCTCATCCTGAAATTGACCCATCAGAGCCGGGGCCGAGGCGCCAGCAGCAATCAGCGCCAGCATTGCTGCACTGAGTTTTGTCTTAAGCTTTGCCAAATCAGACCTCGCTGGTTTTCTGTGCGAGATCATTCACCAGCTGAACCGTTGCTGATGGATTTTTGGCATCAACCTTATCGGCGATCTCTTGGAGTATCCGTGTGCGCTTCATCTGTTCGCGACGATTCAGGAAATACGTCAAAGCAGTAAAGAGCGCCCCGATCAGCACGCCAGCGATAAAGCCCCAATCCTGAAGGGATAAGCTTGCAAAGAAGGCCGTAATTCCAGCACCACCATATGTAGCGTTACTGTATTTTTCGTCCATTTTCATAGTCTCCCCCTCCGGTTTGCCGGTTGGGTGCGCAGTCAAGATGTAGGAAGAAATTAGCGGCTCAGTCACTTTGCGAAAATTGAATGGTTAGCTGATTGACTGGCCGCTAAAAGCGGAAAAGGCCACCTATATGCAGCCCTTAATTTTACTTAAAAATTATTTAACTATTGACCATTAAAGATGTATGTTTTTTTCTTCCCTGGTGTTGGCCACTGATTGGCAACCTCACTTTCTGCTTAGTGCAGAGGTGAGGTTTTTTTTGGATAACTTCCGAGATATAAGTCCAACTAAGTAAGAGAGTGCTAAATGCACATTGCTATCTTCAATGCCGAATCAATGAAATAAAAAAGGCCGCCCGCAGGCAGCCTTACTAAAGTTTTCTTACACTATGTAGTTACCGAGCTCATTAGCCGCGACCACTCTTCTATCTGGGGTCGGTAAATGAATTTAGCTTCATCAGGTTCGAAAAGACTGAGACCTTTTACGATGCATGCAATACAGGGAAACTCCTCAGGCATCTGAGCTAATATCTCCCGCTCAAGTAAGTCAGGATCAAATAATGTGCTCAGGCCTTCATCTAAACGCAAAAAGTCATGAGTCATCCACAATTTGTATTCAAATTCGTTTTTCAACAGTTTCATAGCCCCTCCTTTTTTATCTAAAAAGGATAGCAATGATTCTGCCAAACGGTAATGAATTGACACATTTTTGACAGGTCACCTGCGGCAGCCGTTGAGCCTTGACTTTTCTAGTCCAAGATACCGAATAGTCTGGCCCACTCTACAACCTGAGAACGGTAGACAAATTGCAAAGCTTCAGGCTCTAAAGGGCTTGGACCTTTTACTACGAAAACAATGCATGGAAATTGATCGGGCATCTGATGCAAAAGTTCTCTTTCTAACTCATCGGGCTCGAAAACGGATGGGTATTTCTCATCAAGATGAAAGTAATCTTTCTCCATCCATTGTCTATATTCAAACTCAGTATTTAGTAGCTTCATGCAAATCACCCCACGCTAATGTCTATGAACAGGATAGCAGGCATCAGGCTACTGAACGATGATTTAGATCCACACTCTCGCAGTGTTAGATTGAGTAACGGGCATTGGTAAACCCCTTATCACTGTTATTGTCCTCCGCGAATAGTGGGCATAAAAAAGCCCCAGACAATGCCGGGGCTGTAATGTGTTATGAGGTATTCGACTGTTCAGGGAATACTTCTCCCAACGTCTGGTTATACCGTTCCTCTTCGAGTTCCACGCCCAGCGCGAAACGTCCCAGGTTGATGGCCTCTTTTATCGTGGAACCTGATCCCATGAAAAAATCAGCCACTACATCACCCGGTCGGCTGCTGGCGTTGATGATGTCTCTGATCATCTCCGCTGGCTTTTCGCATGGGTGTTTTCCAGGATAATAAGAAACTGACTTATACGTCCATACGTCTGTAAACGGTACGAGACTCGTCACTGTGAAAGGCCGTCGCAATTGCTTTAGCTCATCCACCAGATCCGTATAACGTCGGGATAATGAATGATATTCAACTACCAACTGATGGTGAGGAAGTTCCAGCTCTTGCCGCGCATGCTTTTCGCGGGCTACGCGATCAAATAACCCTTGAAGCGCCAGATAGTCTTTCTCACTGGGTAATTGCCACTGGCTCTCGCTGAACCAATGCGAAGCCATTTGCTTACCAGTTGCCTGATGAATTTCTTTAGCACTGATCCCCAACGCTTTGCGGGCATCACTAAAATAATCAACCAGAGGCTTGAGCGTATTTTTGCGTTGTTCCTTGCACTGCGCGGAATAACTTGATGCCTTACCTCTATAAGGCCCGCTGTAATGCTCAGCGAAGAGGATCCTCTCAGTAGCGGGGAAATAGGCCCTCAAGTCTTCTTTGTGCTGCCTGTTCCATGGCCCGGAAGGTTTGGCCCAAATGATGTGGTTCAGAATCTTGAACCGCTCACGCATCAGTAACTCAGTGTCAGCAGCCAAACGCGAACCGCAAAATACGTACAGGCTGCCAGATGGTTTTAGTACGCGCCAGAACTCCGCAAATATCTCGTCAAGCCATGTCAGATAAGCTGACTCGTCAGGCCATTGATTGTCCCATTTACATGATTTAACCCTGAAATAGGGAGGATCCGTGGCAATCAGGTCAATGCAGTTATCAGGTAAGGTTTTGATGTATTGGAGTGAGTCAGCACAAATAATATTTATACTGTTTAAATTCACAGTGCTTTTCATAGATCAGAGACGCCCTTTTTGATAGGCTCCATTTGCTGTGTGCACATCAGCAATGGGCCTCGGTTCGCTCGTGACCAACTAACGGGCGAATGGCGTGCACGATGTTATCAGCATCATGTACGCCGCCCATTCCACAAACAAATAAGCCCTGGCAAATGCCGGGGCTTTTCTTTGGAATAAAAAAGGCCGCCATCTGGCAGCCATTAAAACGAGAAAACCCGCATGAGGCGGGCTTGGGTTAACATTCGACTGAGCGCTGAGAGTGTGAAGGGGATCGATAGTGCGTATCGTTGTTTACCCAACGCTCATGCGAATGCGCTTTCCAATCACTCCGGGTTATCCCATCTTCGCAGACTGAAAAGCATTGTTTGGTTGTTGCAGTGCCGGGTGCCTCCCGGTGAACCGTTGACCAGCCAATCTCGGTTCGCTGTCTTCACTTGGAGGGTAAGCTGATTAGCCCTACCGCATAGGTAGGATTCACCGCAACGTCTTAAACCTATCATATGCCCACAAAAGACAAAACCCCGCCGGAGCGAGGTTCTGAGATTGTCTAAGCTTTGTGACTACGTGACCACTCTTAACAGGTTACAAGAGTTTTTGCGTAGCGCACTAGAACTATTTTATGCGACTTTCGCCACCCTGATTTTCTGAGTATAAGCGTCCATCTCCAGCACCGCTCCGGTCATCGCGAGACACCCATCAACGAAGCCTTCCGCTACCTGCAACTGCTGGCGGATCAGGCCTTCACTCACTTTGTACATCTTCGCTATTTTCCGTTTGGACAGGCCCATGCGGTAATGCAGCATGATAAGGGTCACCTCTTCCGGTTTCCGAACCGCTGCCAGGCGGCCCACTGCGGCATCCACGATCAGGCCGTCATTATCACAGCAGGATTCCACTTTGCTGGATTCGGCGGGTAACAGTCCTTTGAATCCTGCGGCAATCGGTGACCAGTCAACGCCTGAATTATCTTTCGCCCAAACACCGTAACGAGCCAGTACCAGTTGAATATCACGCATTATTCTCTCCACGCTCTTATTTTGCTTTACCGGTAGCGATAACACCCATCGCCAGCGCGCGGTCTAATGTCGTTAGTAACAGGTGTTCCTGTGTACCGTGTTCTGCTTCCCAATCCGGGGTATTCGCATGTAGTGAGTCGTGACACCGTCTGCACAGCGGAATCACGAACAGGTCATGCGCTTTTGTCGCCATTCCACCAAATCCGTTGCCGGAGATGTGGTGAGGATCATCAGACCCGTTACCACAGGCACAACATGGCTGGCGCTTTATCCACTGGGTGTATTTCGTGTTCTCATACCGGCGGCGCTTCGGGCGCAGCAAGAATGATTCTGGCGTCTCCGGATCGATTGCCAGCGCCAGCACCGGTTTGATGTTTTCCGCCAGCACTTCACCAGGCTGTTTCGCCCATGGGTTCACGTCTGCCTCTTTGCGCTGGCCACCGGGCACGTCATAAGGAATCCCCATGGCTTCACTGATAATTTTCTCCGGTAACTTGTCAACTATGCCCTTTCCGACCGCCCACCAGCACAACTCGCCCAGTGATATTTTGTGACCAACAGGCTCGCCCAACCAGCGGCGGATCCTTTCAGTGACAAATTCCATGGTGTTCGCCAGAGCTAAATCATCCAGATCGACTGATTCTTTGTTCCGTAACTGGGTGTCGTGATACCAGCATAGGGATAGAACTCCGCGCTTCCTACGCGCATGCGTCATTTCTTGGTGATGATATCCAGCATGATCGGAGCATTGGCAACCGTGATTGTGTTTAACCCAATTAGTCATCGCCTCCCATCCGCCGGCAGCATAAAGAACGGGCTCTGACGCGAGAAAACTGCTTATCAGTGGGTGTTTGGCGATCGGCTGCACTTCTGGAAGAACAAGCCCATCTGGCGCATTACGCAAATCAGCGGGCTCGTCGGTGATCAGCAGACGTTTCCCTGAGAAGTGCTGCAGCATGTCGCCCGGCGGCCGCAACAGCACGATCCCCAAATCCCTCTGTGGGTATGGCTTCAATAATGCTCTCATTTTGCGCCCTCCCCGGCTTTGGCCAGGCTATTCAGCACAGCATCAGCATGTTCATGCGCGTTGTCGTAATCCGACGGGCAATGCTCGCCAGTTGCTGATGCGGCTTTCAAGTAACCACGGTAAGCATCGAGCCAGATTTTCTGAAGTTCATTCATTTGCGAGGACCTCCATGGCCTCACGAACCTGACTACGTAACATCCGTATATTGGTGTAAGTATCTCGACTGATATTCATCACAATTGCTATAAAATCACCCGTCGATAAACCGCTGTCTTCTTCAAACTCTCTCATGAGGGTACTAAAGCGCTGGAGCATATCTTGCCGAACGTCTGGATCGTTAAAGCTACTGTTTATCCATGTTTGAAGAGCATCAGATTCTTTGTGCATTCTGATCAGGCGTAATGCTGTGGATATTGTTTCAACCGGCACAACGACAAACTCTGGATTCTCAACTGAATCGGCAGCCCATGAATGTGCATACTTGGATTCATTGAATGTGAATTCGGGCTTATCGCCGAAGGCAGCCGCGGCGCATGCCCATACATGAACGCCACCCTTCGCGAGTATCTGAACTTTCGTCAGAGGTAGTTCCGTTTCACCCATTATTTTTTCAATAATTTCAGGTGATTCATTTATTAGTTGAGCGCTAATATTTAGTGTCGGATTATTTTCAGAAATACTTTGTGGTTGGATATGATGATGGAGGAGCGCTGCTTCGCGACGGATTTGCATAAGAAAGGCATCACCTTGCGCCAGCAGTTGTTCTCGGTCGATGTAGTCGAACGCGGGACCGCGCCACTTTTTATCAAACACGGCAACAGCGCCAGCAAAGAATGCCCCAGTAGGTATTTGCTTTTCATCGGCAGGTATAAACCAAGAAGGTGTATCAAACCCAATGCGACCACGGATGAAAGAGACGTGATCCGCCCCTTCTGGCCACCATGTTTCCGACGTCGCGGCTTTGATGAGGAACACATACCGGCCGCCAAGCTCACGCATCTGGAATGTGTGGTTCATGATGTGTGACATACCGGTGACCTGCTGACCTTCATGCTGGCTGGCACGGGAGTATGGCGGGTTTCCGAAAGCGGCCCCGTTCAGTTCGCCCAGTTTGGCTGACCAGTCCTGAGTCAGCGCATTGTCTTCAACGGTGTAGAACGCTGGGCATTTGCTGTTTTCACCATCGGTAAACAGATCGAGAACCAGCGGGCCGAACCTTGCATTGATGCCCCAGAAAAGTGCATCAGGTGTGCGCCACTGATCCCCAACTTCTTTCAGCTTGTGGCTAGATAATTGCTTTTGCTCTGCGAGCGCCAGTGAATATGGATTGCTCATGCCTGTTCCCTTCCTTGACGTGCTGCCCATAAATTACGCTCAAATTCATCACTGATTTCAGCATGCGTTTTCACTGCTTCGGATGCCGTGACAAGACGGAATTTGCGGGGCGGTTTTGCCGTCATTGTGATTGTGATTTCTGGTCGGCGGCGCAGCGCGTTGAGGGCGCCATGAACTGCCGTAGGGTGCGGAGTCGAACCGGTGTTAGCCAAGATAGCGGCCTCGATTTCAGCCGCGGTGCGTGGGGTGTTGTCGCTCTCCAGCACTTCAAGAACTAATTCAGGATATGATTTCATGCTGCTTTCACTCCCTTCTGGCGCTGGGCGCACTCTTTCCAGATTTTGGACCATGTGGAGATGGCGAAATCACTGCGCATGCTGCGGACGCTGGCTTTGCTGGCCTCGGTGCACACCAGTTTTTCCAACTCGCTCGGGGCCTTGGTCACCGCTACACCACTGATGAACCGGCGGTATGCAGCGTCGCGCTCGGCGGTATCAACTGCTATTTCACCTTCAGCGATCCACTTACCGTTCACACAAACCGGACGGCCACTCTTCGCCCATTTAGTCGCGCTGAGCAAGTAGCCTTCGAATTTGTCTGGCTGAAACAGGGTTGCCGGGCGCAGATACTCGGCCATTTTCGGAGAGTCGCCCCAGTGTACCTGTTTGTATTCGATAACCAGCTGCAGTTCTTCCAGGGTGTGACCTTCGCGGAGACGGGCACGCATGTTTTGCAGCGAGCTTTTGGCGGGCTGGTAACGTGAGCCGGTGATTTGGTTTAGCTGTTTCAGTGCCTGTTTAGCCTGATCAGTAATTTCAACCTCGGCGTCGGTCTGCGCAGCAGGCTGACAAAGGGGTTTTATATCTGATGGATCTTGTTTTGAATTTACTAACGGATCCCCTCCAGATTCTGGACGGTCAAAACTGCTTTTATTCACGATTTCTGGACGTTCAGAATCTGAATATTCAGAATTGGAACGTTCAGAATCTGAATGTTCAGAAACTAGACCATCAGAATAGAAACCCGCAGCTGCTTCGCGGAGCTTCTTAACGTTCAGGTAATACAGGTTGGTTTTATTGCGGTTGCCCTTGCGGCGTTCTTCGCGGGACAACCAGCCATCTTTCTGCAACTGAGTGATAGCCGTAATGACCGTACTGCGGCCAGCACCGATCTGGCGGGATATCGTCTCAATGCCCGGATAGCACGTGCCTTCATCGCTGGAGAAATCAGCCAGACGCAGCATTACCAGCAATTGGGTACCTTTCACGCCAGCCTGAGCCAGCCCGTCCCAGACGTATGCGGATAACTTAACGCTCATAAGACCCTCGTGAATTTTCGCCGGAATTGTTCAGTTGGCTGCGCGCATTCATGCGGATAACCGGCGCGCATGAAGATGACGCGATCCCCCGCTCGGTCGAAGCCCACGACGTGTACCACAACGCCCCGCCAATCCTTGTAATGCCGGTCCAGCTTTTGGATTTCTTCAGACATGCGCTCACCTTCCGGCTTTGCTCACAGACGTAACCTACCCACCAAGCGGCGAACTGGTAGTTGCACGGGATCCAGCGGTTGCCTATCATCACTTCGTACGAAAGAGAGCCAGCGGTGCCGCCAGTCGCTACACAGCGGATTTGCGGAACTCCGGCTTTTATGAGTAAACTGTTCATGCGTTAATTACTCCACACACGTTTTTAATGCGCCTGACGCCTGGAGCTGCACACTCTGGGCGTCAACCTTTTCATGCAAAGCCACTACTGACTTCACATACTCATCGCGGGCAGCTAAATGCTTACGATGAAGCGTCATAATTTCTGTCTTCTCGCTTTCATCAATTACCCCGTCGTCTGCTATCGAAATATTTATCTGCTGATCAACCTTCCCGCTCTTAGCTGCAACCTTTACCCCTTTGATGAACAGGTCAACGTGGTCCAGTCCGTCACGATTTGGGATTTCAACGAAAAAACCGCCGCGGCGCTGAGCGAAATAGTCCGCCAGGTGATTGGCGCCGCTGATATCTTCCATCGCTTCCAGCTCTGCAACCTCGAAGAAGCGACATCCGTTTTTCTCGTAAAGGTTGTTATTGAACTGCGTTTCAGTCATCCCCAAAGCGCCAGCCATAGCAGAACGACCGCCGGGAAATGCTTTGCACATCGCTTTTACTGTTGATTTCAGGTCTACCATTTCGCTTTTCCTTCGGTAGTTACGGCTGAGCGCAAGAGGTGTTAGTCTTTTCATAAAGTTCAGCATCGAACTGAAGCTTTCCATTAGTTCGATACGCGGCTTCTGCAGCACGCCCCTTCGGTATCAACTTCCCAGGGCGATTTCGCCATTGATAGACGGCCTCGGTTGTGATTCCAAAAAAGGCAGCAACTTTATCTGCACTGCCGAAGAGTTTTTCAATGTCGTCTGTGGTCATATCACCCCCCCCCTGAAGCTAAGTTTAATTAGATATTAAATTCTAATTTATATTAGGTCAATAAAAACTAAGATTACTTAGCTTTGTTTAATTAATGGTGATGAAATGGAAACGGTCGGCCAGCGGTTAAAATCCCTAAGAAAGATGACTAAGACCTCCCAGAAAGAGCTGGGTAAATTTTGCGGTGTCAGTGATGTGGCGGTTGGTTATTGGGAGAAAGATGTTAACGTCCCGAATGGTGAATCACTTTCAAAACTGGCCAAATTCTTCAATACGTCAATTGAATATGTTCTCTATGGGACTGAGTTTGAAGATAAGCTAATCACCAGGATGCGTCGCATCCCTGTAATCTCGTGGGTGCAGGCCGGTGCTTTCACCGAATCAAAATCACCGGAAACGTTCGCTGATATTGAACGCTGGGTTGAGACATCCCTTCGGGTATCAGGAAATTCCTTTGCCTTAGAAGTTAAAGGAGACTCCATGACAAATCCCAACGGTCTCCCGACTATACCGCAGGGTGCGACAGTTATAGTCGATCCTGAGGCTGAGCCAGTTAATGGGAAAATCGTTGTCGCCAGAATAGATGGGACAAACGAGGCTACAGTGAAGAAATTGGTCATAGATGGGCCAATGAAATTTTTGGTTCCCCTAAATCCTCGCTATCCGAACATGCCGATCAATGGTAACTGCACCATCATCGGTGTAGTCAAAGGGGTTCAATACGAACTCTAAGGGGCCAGTTGAAAAATGCCCCACGCCTAGCCTATTTTATGAGCAAGTGGGAGTTAGCGGGCAGCTTTGAGCGAAAAGAGGACATTGATTGCCTGCTCAATGAAGGATCTATTAGCATCAGTGTTGCAACTGAATTAAAACTACATCCATGCCATCATGTGTTGAATGAATGGTCTTCTATATGTAGGCCAGCCAGCCCTCTGTATATTTCATTAGGATAAATAGAGGGAAGGCTGTGCTCAGGATTAAACTGTCTTCCCGATGTATTGTGGTACAGGCAGAGCAAAGCGTTTTTTCAGGACATGAGCAATATCGTCTTCCGTCAGTTGCCGCTTTTCTACGCCATCTGCGGTGATCGTCTTTAGCACATTACCTAGCAAAATCAGGCGACCCTCGGGGACGTGCTGCACGATCAGTAACTTCTGCACAAAGATGGCATCAGGATGGGTGGAGTTGAGGTAGTTGGCCGGGACGAAATCAATCCACTCCTGGGGTGACAGGTCAAAACTGTACTGATTGGCCCATTTGCCCTCAACCTTCGCTTGTAGCAAGTACTCGCTATTAACGTCACGCATAAGTCGGAAAGTGTCGAAATCCTGTTCAATGTTGGTATCTGGCATGTCTATGGCGATCGGTGCGCGAATACCATAGCTGCCGAACCCTAGATCGCAAAGCCACAGGCGGTTATCGACTTCAACAATTAATGCCATATGCGTTTTCGGTCGGCGTGCTGGGTAGAACATCGGACGAGCTGCAACGAAACGGTAGGTAATACCTAAAGCGCCCAACGCCATTGCAAATAGCCCATTGACCTCATAGCAGTATCCACCACGACCTCGTTGTAGCAGCTTGTCTGCAATGTCTTCTGGTACCAGGGAGACGACTTTGCCAGCCTGTACATCCAGATTCTCGAAGGGCACCGAAAAGAGTTGATGACGCATGAGTGCGTGCAGCGTGGCGGTATCGGCGGCTGCATGCCCGGTGTAGTTTATACGACGGAAATAAGTCGAAAGGTCGAAGTTGTCGCTATGCATAATGCCTCATTGATTGAGCGGGTTCGGCACTACTATAGAAGGGACGCATCATTGTCTGTATAGTCAGATCTATCGATAATCAGCCTCTACAGTTCGCAATGTCCGTCCCACGTCTGTTGTCCCCACATTACCGCCGGATAGCTGAAATACTGCGCTTTACCCTTGCATCAGGTGTATTGCGAGTCGGCGACAGGATGATCTCCGCGCGTAAACTGGCCGAACGTGAGCAAGTTAGCCTCCCAACGGCACTGGAAGCACTCCGTTGTCTTGAGGCCGAAGGCCTGATTGTTGCGCGTCCGCGTTCGGGCTACTTCGTTTGCCAGATAAACACACCTCAGAACATGCAGTCTTCCCATCATTTACCTGGCCCAGTCCCCGTGACAATGTCAGCAGTAGCCCGTTCACTATTCAGTAGCGCAGAAGCCCGTCTGGTGCCGCTTGGCGCAGCGCTGCCCGATCCTATATGGCTGCCAACAGCTACGCTACAGCGGGCGCTGCAGACAGCAAGTCGTCGCCTGGACGCACACGGGCAAAACTACAGCCTGCCGCCGGGAAGGGCAGACCTGCGCAGAAATATAGCTGTACGCGCTGCACAGTGGGGTGCCCGTTTTGGTCCGGATGATCTCGTAATTACGGCTGGCGCGACGCAGGCACTGCGTCTGGCTCTTCGCGCTGTATGTCAGCCAGGTGATGTAGTGGCAATTGAGCAACCCGCCTACTTCGGTACGCTCCTCCTGCTGGAGGACTTAGGCCTCAAGGCATTGCAAATCCCCACGGATCCCGCTGAAGGCTTGTTACTGGCACCTCTGGGTGAAGCTATTCAGCGGTACCGTCCCGCAACCGTGCTAGCTTCGCCCACGGTGCAAAACCCACTCGGTGCCAGTATGCCCGTCACTCGTAAGCAGGAACTTGTTGCTCTTATTGAACGTGCAGGCATCCCTTTAATTGAGGACGATGTGTATGGTGACCTGGCCGGTGAGGGGCAGCGTCCTCCGGCCTGCAAGGCCTTCGACCAGAGTGGGAGTGTGATTTACTGCAGTTCATTATCCAAAACCCTTGCCCCGGGCTGGAGAATCGGTTGGATTGCGGCAGGACGCTACCACACGCAGGTTTTGCAGGCTCGCATGGCCGGGGATTGGGCAGGCGCACCGCTGCTTGAAGCAGCCGCGAGCGATATACTGGCAAGTGGAGACTACGAGCGTCATCTGCGGCGCCTGAAGCTCCGGGTCACGGAGGGGGTACAAGCTGTTATCGCTCGGGTCAAGGCAAGTTTCCCTCCGGGCACTCGTGTTGCCGTACCGACAGCAGGTTTCTTGTTGTGGATAGAACTTCCGCATCAGCTGAATGCATTGGGGGTATATCGTAGCGCGCTGGCGCTGGGCATTGGTGTCAGTCCTGGCCTCCTGTTTTCCCCAGGGGCGGAATTTCAGAACTTCCTGCGGTTAAATTGTGCGAATGAACCCTCACCCATCTTGCTCAATGCAGTGGAACAGATCGGTGCGCTTTGTCATGAACTGGTTGGTCAGTGCTAATGACTAATACATGCCTAAGTTCACACTAATCCCTCTACTACCCCAAGAGGACAAAGGTGGGCTTGTCTGCTCTCATGAGATTAATTCAGTATGATATTATTCACGTCCGCTTTTGGCACACAGCAGACAAACACGTGACGCTGAAGGTCTGCTGAGAGCGAAAAGCGGACGTTATGTCACACATCCGCCTTTCAATTACTGTTTTCTCATTGAATAGTAGAGGCGAATTAATGTTTTTTGGTTAAAAAAGACTATCAAAGCTTATCAACTGAACAAATTCGTGTGCAGATGTCCCGCATAAGATTACGCGCCGTCTGGCTAATGCCTCCAAGTTGAAAGAAACCGTGAATCACGCCCAAATAGCGCTGTGCGGTGCACGTTACCCCTTGATCAATCATGCGACTAAACAGATTTTCACCTTCATCACGCAATGGGTCATATTCCGCTGTAATGATATGTACTGGCGGCAATCCTGCGAAGTCGTTACGGAATAAAGGGCTGGCTTCAGGATGGGTAAAGTCAGTGTTAGGAAAATAGGCTTCAAAACCGCTGAGTAGCGTGTCGCTCGTCAGCACATAATCGCTACCATTTATTTTGTAACTATTAGAGGATGCCGTTGCGTCCAGCATCGGGTAGATAAGTATCAACTGCCGGGGTAACCACTGACCGGTATTTCTCACACGAAGCGCTGATATCAGGGCGAGATGACCTCCTGCGCTGTCACCAATAAACGTTATATAGTTGCGATCAACACCCAGCAGCTCTGAGTGCCGCCAGATAATGTTAGCGGCGTTTTCAGCATCATCATGTGCAGCAGGATAAGCATGTTCTGGAGCTAAACGATACTGCACCGCAATGACACGGCAACCACTTAGAAAAGAAAGTTGTCGCAGTTGATTATCATGAGTTGAAAAACCACCACTCACAAAACAACCGCCATGATAATAAATAATCGTAGGTAACATTTTATCTTTATTTAAAGGTGTGACAATACGCAACGGAATGTTGTCAATAATCACATCTTTAATATTTACACGTTTCTCGATATCACCGGCAAGCGCGGTGCTTGCGACATAGCCAGCACGACGCTCTTCAAATGTCTGACGACGGGATGATGGTCGGCCTGTTGCGATAAAGTCGTTAACAAGGTTTGCAATTTCTGGTTCAAGAGCCATGTTGATTACCTTAAATACGAATTTTTTTAAAAAATAAGCCTCGTAGTATAATTCTCCGACAGGAGTTTACAATATTTTGAAAATAGGAATGAAAATAGTGTTATTTTCTGAATAATCCCTTCTCACGACAGTAGCCATACCCAGTGATTATCTTCAGACGGGCAGGTATTGTCCTGCGGCATTCGGTATGAATTGTGCAATCAACGTCTGCTCCTGGCACACAGCAGACAAAACACCTGACGCTGAAGGTCTGACGAGAGCGAGGAGCCGACCTTTCATTCATGGCGGCTATATGTTTTCATTGTGTTAAATACAACATTCTCGAAGCGCCTTGACTGGCAATACAGTAGAGCGTCAATGACTATCAAAAATCTATGGATCTAAACCTTCTTGGCTTTATGCCAGCACTACTCCCTGTTGCACTGTCCCCCGGAGCAAGCTTCACTCTTGTTATGAGCGGTGCTTTAGCAGGCGGTCACAAAGGACTGCTCAGGACTCTTGCCGGAACAGCTTTGGGCATTTATACCCACGCAGTTCTCATAGGGTTTGGTATTACCGCTGTGCTCATATCGTCTCCAGCAACTTTTGCTGTGTTGAAATTTCTCGGAACCGCCTATCTGCTCTGGTTAGGAGCGATGCTCATACGCAACGGCATAAGGGCAAACCCAGAAGGGTTTGCTGATACGAAGCAGTCAGTGACTTTAAGAGAGGCGTGGATAGCGAATGTTTTGAATCCTAAAGCCATCATTTTCTATCTGACAGTCGTTTCGCAGTTCGCAGGGATACAGGGAGGTGTTTGCAACTATCTGATACTGGCATCAGTACATGTAGTCGTTATGAGCGTTTGGCTTTACGCTGTTAGCCAAACACTGATCTTTTCAGTAAAAAAAACCAACCCATTAATGCTCAAAAAATACGTCAACATTGCGGGCGGGATGTTGCTAATTGCCTTTTCTCTGCACAGCCTGATCCCGTAATTCATCACCTATAGCGACAACGTCCGCTCTTTGCCGATTTCTGCTTGTCACGACCGACAGCTATGGCCGACTGTCGCCGGTCAAGCCAGCGGCCTTGTCGCTATTTAGGAGCCGTTTGGTGTGGAGTACAAGAATTTACCGCCTTTAGCTTCAACTACCGAGCGAACGGCCTCGGCGTCTGATTTCGAGCCGATAAATGCAAGTTGTAATTTAGGAAGCATAGTTGATGTGTTACTTAAAGCTGCAATGGCTGAGTTAGCTGCAAAAGAACTATTAGTTCCTGAGATGGCGACACGAACATCAGCTTTGCTTGCAGGGGCAATTATTTGGTAGATGCTTGAAACAATTGGAGAGTCTAAACCTGCACTTCCGATAAAGGCGGATGCCATAGCTCCGGAGATACCGTTATTCGCTGCGGGAACCCAAACTAAATTGAATTTTTGCTGATCAAATAAAATCGCCGCAGATCGTGCGGCTTGCTGCGGCGATTGGCTCCCAGTTGCAGCACATCCTGCTAATGTAAATAATACAATTATGAATGCCAAAATAAGTTTCATGGTTGCTCCTAATTATTTATTAGGCGACATCACTGTCGCAGATTTGCTGAATGCATGCCGTATAACTTTCCATAGCGGCACATTACCTCATGATCAGCCTATAGGGTGATTTTGTAAGCGCGACAGTGATGGGTGGATTATCACTGATGCATTGATGGACTGTCCACTGTCTGCTTCTGGCTGTGAGTTCAACGGGTCGATGCAACGCTATCCTTAAAGAAGGGGGACGTTGCCATGAAACGAAGAACTCGCATTCACTACACGCCAGAACAAAAGGCGATTATCTGGGACAGATATAAGCAAGGTGATTCCCTGCATGATATCGCCAGAATGTTCGACAGGTTTCATTCTTCTATTATGCCGACTATCCACCAGACTGGTGGGTATCGCCCTCCTGTTCGAAAGCGGCACCGACTGGCTCTTTCACTTAATGAAAGAGAGGAGATATCCAGAGGATTGGTAGCAAGACGTAGCATCAGGGATATCGCTGACAAATTATCAAGAGCCCCCTCAACGATTAGCCGCGAGATCAAGAGGCATGGAGGTGCAAAACAATACCGTGCAGCAATAGCAGATACAGCTGCGTGGGAAAGTGCTCTGAGACCAAAACCTTGCAAGCTAGTTGAAAGCCCCACATTGTGTAAACTCATTGCAGAAAAGATGCATCAGGACTGGTCGCCGGAACAAATCGCCGGTTGGCTGAAACGCTGTTATCCGGATAATCAGGAAATGCATGTGTCACACGAAACGATTTATAAAACGCTTTTTATACAAACCCGGGGAGCATTAAAAAAAGAACTACAGCAATGCCTCAGAAGCGGAAGAGTTGTGCGTAGATCCAGAACGTCATCGCTTAAAGGGAAAGGATTAGGGTCAATCCCGGATGTGATACCTATCAGAGAAAGGCCACCTGAAGCCGCAGACAGAGCCATACCAGGTCACTGGGAAGGCGATCTGATCCAGGGCTCGAAAAACTCCTATATTGTCACTCTCGTAGAACGCCATTCCCGCTTTGTTATGCTGGCTAAAATCAGAGACAACAAGACCATAACGGTTATATCTGCACTCATCAAACAGGCCCGGGAATTACCCGTTGAGCTTTATAAAACACTAACATGGGATCGGGGGTCTGAAATGACCAGCCACAACCGGTTTACTGTAGCCACAGACATCCAGGTTTATTTCTGTGAACCTCAATCTCCCTGGCAACGCGGCTCAAATGAAAATACGAACAGATTGCTCAGACAGTATTTTCCAAAAAGAACTGACTTATCAGTTCACAGCCAGCAAAGACTAAACAGTGTTGCCAGACAGCTCAACGAGAGGCCGAGAAAAACGTTAGACTATGAATCACCCGCAGAGCGGTTCAATCAGTGTGTTGCATCCATCGGTTGAACTCACAGTACAAACCCGCCGGTCAATTCATATACTCAAAAACTAGGCGTAATTAGGAGATTTTCCGTTTTCACGCCCCCCATCTAAATCTATTCAAAACCTCTCAAATTCTCCAAACGAAACAAATCTAAGTATTGTTTGATTTTTCTTGATTGAATTATTAAGTTAAGTTAGTTTTATTCAGCGCTATCTTAACTTAAAAAATATTGATGGCTGAGAAATTCACTAAACAAAGTCATCAGTGATAGCAGTTGTCCCAGTGCCTCTCCCGTTTACATGGCATCAGGTCAGGGGCGGGATCGTATGTCTGATCTGGGTATAGCGAATGGTTCTACTGACCGAGCAATCGAAAACTTTTAAATCTGTAAGCCGGTGTGCAGCCGGCTATAACTAAACGTGTGGGGTGATTTATGGCGAGAACATTAACGTTAGATGAATGGGCTCTCGATGAGTTTTCAGCACCAATACCTAGCAGAGCAACTCTGATGAGGTATGCCAAAAACGGAATGATTTACCCCCTTCCCTTTAAGGCTGGACGTTGCTGGCGTGTTGAAGCGACAGCGCGTTTTATTGGCATGGCCGAGAAGCCTGAGATCAGCAAGGACTTAGATCCACGTTTAATGAGGATTCTCGAAGATGGCACGTCCACGTAAATACAACGTGAATATCCCAGGTCTTTCCTGCTACACCGACGCCAGAACCAAAAAGGTTTACTGGCGTTATAAACATCCAGGAACAGGAAAATTTCACGGGCTTGGAGACAATGAAGAGGAAGCAAAAGCAATCGCAATAGATGCAAATATGCAATTAAACCAGCGGAAAATGGCAAATCTTCTCCGGGTAAGAAATGAAATTAGCCGTGAGGTAAGCAAAGGGATTACCACAAATGCATGGGTTGATAAGTACAGACTAATTCAATTAGATAGAGTTAAAGCCGGGGAGATCAAAGCTGATACTGCAAAGCTTCGTGAACCATCATTAAGAGCTTTGGTTTCTCACTGTGGCATAAAAACCTTATCAGATGTAGGTGCCAGAGATATCGCCGGAATTCTCGATCTGTATATAGAAAAAGGCCAAGGCCGAATGGCGCAAATGGTACGTTCCACACTAAGTGATGTTTTTAAGGAAGCCCAGCATGCTGGGGAGGTTCCTGCTGGATATAATCCGGCGAAAGCAACTAAGCAACCAAGAGCGAAAGTTACAAGGCAAAGGCTTTCTTTGGATGAGTGGAGGGAAATATATAAAGAGGCTTTGAAGATGCCAGTGCACATTCCCCGTGCAATGTTGTTGGCAATTATTACCGGGCAGCGAATTGGAGATATTTCAAAATTAAAATTCTCGGATATTTGGGATAACAAGCTTCATATAGTACAACAAAAAACCGGGGCAAAAGTTGCCATTCCGCTTTCTTTAAAATGTGAAGCGTTGGGCATTACACTTCAGGATGTCATTGCTGAATGTCGTGATTCAGTTTTGAGCCAATGGATCTTGCATCATCACAGAGCGAGAAGAAATTGTACGCGTGGTGGGCAGATCACTAAGAGCACACTTTCAAAGGGATTTGCAGAAGCGCGAGATAACTGCGGCCTAAAATGGACGGGGGAAAGTCCCCCCACCTTTCACGAGCAGCGTTCTCTGTCAGAACGGCTTTTCAGTGAACAGGGTGTGAACACACAGGTTTTACTCGGACACAAAAATAGCCAGATGACGGAGAAATATCACGACGATCGGGGTAAAGACTGGAAGGAGGTTATCGTTTAATTCGTTGGTGGTTTTGCAGAAGAATTTTGCAGGAGTTTTGCAGGAATGCACATTTATCTTGTAATAATATGAAGTTAGCAGTTGATACCCATGCCGAAATCATAAGTGGTAGACAGTGCATAACCGTCGCCATTCTGATGACGAACATCGCGGCCATTATTTGTGCCTTCATTATTATTGTCACCATCATTAGCACCCTGGTATTGGAGTGCAAAGTTCAGGCCTTTTACTTCGCCGAAGAAGTCAGTGTTACGATAAGTTGCAACACCGTTCGTACGGCCCACCATGAAGTTGTCAGCGGTGGTATAAGTATCGCCACCGAACTCTGGCAGCATATCGGTCCAGGCTTCAACGTCGTACACTACGCCGTAGTTACGACCATAATCGAATGAACCGTACTCGCCGAATTTCAGACCTGCGAAGCCCAGACGCGTGGCGTTGCCTGAAGTGCCGTTACCTTCAGTATTGTTGGCCTGAATATTGTATTCCCACTGGCCGTAACCGGTCAGTTGGTCAGTAATTTGAGTTTCACCTTTAAAGCCGACACGAACATAAGTCTGGTCGCCGTCTTTACCTGTGTCATCAGAGAAATAGTGCAGGCCATCTACTTTACCGTACAGGTCAAGTTTGTTGCCGTCTTTGTTATAAATCTCTGCAGAGTGTGCCGCGCCTGCAACTAATAATGCTGGAACAATAAGAGCCAATGCTTTTAATTTCATGACGTCATTCCTTTATCATTTAATTGAATACTTAAATTTATTATATGTACTTTATTTATGAGTCAGTGCTCGCAGTAATACTACCCAACTAGTTCTGTTCTTATGTAGAAAAATATCACGTTTATTTTTATTATTTATTGCTAATTATTTCAATGAGCTATATCTATATTTTCGATGAATGTATATAAATACAAGTATATAAAAACTGTATTTATATATTGCTTTTATCTTGTGGTAATTTAATTGTCGAATTGTGGCATCATCACTGCAGTTCATTTTTCAACCTTCCTTGGTTTTATTATTTCTCATTACAGGTCGCGATCCCCCTGTCTTCGACCTGACAGATTGCCCCGCCTGACTGCGGGGCTTTTTTTTGCATAAAAAAACCCATAACCGGCGAAAGTTATGGGCTCAACAAATGAGAGAGAACTAAGAAATACGACGAGGTCAGAGAGAACGGTTTAACCATCCACAACAAATAAATGTCCACAACAACCTTCATACCGGAAGCTGAAACTGCGTTAACCGCAACGTCAACACCCGTTATTCAGGGTACAACGGCTACTCTCAGGAGAAGAGTTTGCTAAACGCACAGTTCATTCCAGTAACTGATGCGCATTAAACGGGTGTAGCGATCAGGAGCGGCGAAACCACGCGGGATCACTGTTCCCCACATCAATGCCGTAGAGACAGCCCGTGGCCAGAAAGCTTTCCAGCAGACGCGTGGTATCCTGCGTTTTATCTTCAGTGTGCGCGCTCACCTTGCGGCGAGTCAGACGTTGCCAGAACGAGCGAGGCTCAGTAGCAGATGCATTCATACGGCCCTCCGGTTAATCACTGTCAGTGCGTTCGACGATCAGCGCAGAAGTTTTCATCTGCTGCTGGAGTGAGCTCAGTTAACCGTTTCTGCGGCACGAATTGAACCAACCATTTTTGCTTTGCAAAGCGATAAATCGACTAAGCCTCGCCTGACCAGATCCCCTGGCAAAATAACTTTGCGCACGCCACGCTGTTTTGATGTCGTGAAGCCGGATCGCCTGCGGTCTGCGCCAGCTGTGCCAGCATGCCGGTGAAACACTGTCCGAGCAGGTCTGCGGAAATATCATCTCGGAACAAGCCATTCTCTTGGCTGTAAGCCAGATTTTCCGCAATCAGTTGCGACAGCAACGTTTGGGTTTCACTGCCGTGCGGCGCCTGGAGGAACGCCCGCTGCGTCAGCATTTCATCTTCGGCAAGGAAATTCAGCAGTTTGCGAAAACTTAGCGCCATGCGATCCAGCACCTGATTTTCGGCCACCTGCGAAGATATTTGTAATGAACGCGTCAGCGCGGTAAGACGCTCGCGAAATAAAATGAGGCTGTCATCGACCATTGTGTTGCCCTTTTTAGCGTAATCCATCCCCTATTCTACCCGAGTTAACTGCCGCCACGCTTTCAATCTGTACCTCCCTACTTATTCGAACCGATACAGTTAATGACCGTGGCTAACAATTGCACATGCGGGCTCAGGGGCGTAAACCAGTAAGCAGCTCACGTAAATGTACCGGGATGGTATTCCCGTGCGTTGCGCGCAGCACCTGAAGAAGATACCGAATACATAGAGGATGGTTGTATGTCTAAAAATGGAAAAGTGGCTTTAGTGACAGGTGGCGGTCAGGGGATTGGCCGCGCGATTGCACTGCGTCTTGCCAAAGACGGTTTTGCTGTGGCGGTTGTGGATTTTAATCATGAAACGGCGAAGAACGTCGCTGAAGAGATTAATCATGCCGGTGGCCGCGCCATTGCGCAGCTTGCTGACGTATCCAACCGTGATCAGGTTTTTGCTGCGGTAGAAGCGGCAACTAAACAGCTGGGCGGTTTTGACGTGATAGTCAATAACGCCGGCATCGCGCCAACGACGCTGATTGAAGACATCACGCCTGAGATTGTCGATAAAGTGTATAACATCAACGTCAAAGGTGTGATCTGGGGCATTCAGGCCGCGATCAAAGCATTTAAATCGCAGGGTCACGGCGGGAAAATTATTAATGCCTGTTCACAGGCCGGGCACGTAGGTAACCCGGAACTGGCGATTTACAGCTCGAGTAAATTTGCCGTTCGCGGCCTGACTCAAACTGCAGCGCGCGATTTAGCGCCGCTCGGGATCACCGTGAATGCATACTGTCCGGGGATTGTGAAAACGCCGATGTGGGAAGAGATTGACCGTCAGGTGTCTGCCGCTGCCGGTCAACCGGTGGGTTACGGTACGCAGGAATTTGCCAAACATATCACCCTGAAACGCCTCTCCGAACCGGAAGATGTCGCTGGCTGCGTGTCTTATCTCGCAGGCCCAGATTCAGATTATATGACCGGGCAGTCATTGCTGATCGACGGTGGTATGGTATTTAATTAATTAACAAGGAAAGTGATTTGACTGACGGCAGCACCGGATAAGGTGTTGCCGTTTGCGTTTAAAGAGGCAGAACGTCAGGCGGTGATATGAATGATTTTCTGTGTCATGCGCAAGGCGGAATCAAACGGTTCGGTCGTCCGTACAATTTTGACCATCACGCTGGCACCTACCCAAAGCTGATACAGACTTTCAGCGACTCTGGCTGGCTCATCGTCGAGAGTCAGTGATCCTTCGGCGATACCCTTTTCTAAAGCCTCTGCCAGTCGGCCAATAATTCCCGCGGTGCCGGATTTTAACGTTAAGCGCATGCTGTCCGAAAGATCCGCAACTTCCGCACCCAGTTTCACGGCCAGGCATTTTCCCTGACAATCAGAGAATGACTGAGATTCGCGCCATACTTGCCAATATTTCATCAGTCGCTGCGCCATATTCAAGCCAGGCAGATGGAGCGTGCTGTCGAGTTCAGCCAGATAATCCTCAAAATAGCGCGCCAGAATATCTGCCCCAAAGGCTTCCTTCGAACCGAAGTAATGATAAAAAGATCCCTTAGGCACACCCGCGTCCTTAAGGATTTCATTCAGTCCAACCGCCGAGAAACCTTTGGCAGCCATGATGCGCTGGCCGGTAGCCAAAATGTGGTCGCGGACGTCGTTGCTATGGAGATGCGTTGCAGTAGCCATTGAGTTGATTCACCTGATACAAGACCAGTCGTATAGTAACGAATTCGTGAAACCCTTTCATGTAAAGAATGCAAAGCCGCGGTGACCGAAAGAAAAAAGTCACCGCGAGGGTTGATGGCGTGATTAAGCGAGCTGCCTGATCAGTTGTTCCGCCGTCGCCGCTGAAGAGGTCGGGTTTTGGCCGGTGATCAGCAACCCGTCGGTGACCACATAAGAACTCCAGTCTGCCCCTTTGGAATAAATTCCGCCTTTAGCAATAAGCTCATCTTCGACCAGGAAAGGCACGACGTCAGTCAGACCCACCGCTTCTTCCTCAGTGTTGGTGAAACCGGTGACTTTTTTGCCTTCTACCAGCGGTTTCCCTTCTGGCGTTTTCACATGGCGCAACACGCCCGGTGCATGACAAACCAGTGCTACGTGTTTGTTTGACGCCAGGAAGGCTTCGATCAGCGCGATTGAATCCTTATCTTCAGCCAGATCCCACAGAGGGCCATGGCCGCCAGGATAGAACACGGCGTCGAAGTCGGACTGAGAAATGCTGTCGAGGCGAACCGTTGCGGCAAGTTGGGCCATTGCGTCGGGATCGGCTTCGAAACGGTGCGTCTGCTCGGTCTGGAAATCAGGCTCATTACTTTTTGGATCCAACGGCGGGTTGCCGCCTTTCGGGGAGGCCAGCGTGATGTGTGCTCCGGCATCTTTAAACGCGTAAAAAGGTGCAGCCAGTTCTTCCAGCCAGAAACCGGTTTTACGGCCAGTGGTGCCCAGTTGATCGTGTGAGGTCAGAACCATAAGAATTTTCATTTTACATCTCCGCGTGATGGACAGTTATTTTGAATTAGACCGGTCGTCTAATTACACATCAAAAAAAACGATAAATTTTTTGCTTATGCGATGGGCTGCAAGCGGCATGTCGTTAAATTAACAATGATTAGACCGGTCGTCTAGTGGTTTTTTAAAATAAATTGATTTTCTTTATAGCGGGGATCCTTTCCCGCTGATGCCAGCAGTAAGAACCGGTGTGTACAGCCCCTGCTGTTCACACCCTACCCGGTTTTGATGGCGTCGCATTACGACGCCAGCGGGATGTAGTATTCGCAGGTGACGCCGTTCAGTGCAGATTCACGAGAATACTTCTCAAGGTCCGGCTGCATGATAAATTCCAAACCCAGCGTCGGCAGGAATACCGAATACATGTAGAGAATGAAATCGTTCAGGCGGCTGAGATCATACGGATAATTGATTTTCAGATAGCGGCTGGCGGGCACAAAGATGTCGTGACTGTCGCTGATATTGACCTGATGCGCGACCGTATAATCCATCTGCAAGGCATTTGCCACTTCATCGTTAGTATCCGGACGACAGTCAGACAGCCCCCACACCGGCGCGAGGAGTGATTCCGGCGTGGTCAGATAACGCAGCAGTTCGGCACGGTGAACGTGATTTTTGCTGTTAAACAGCGCTTCAATCGGGTACGTGTGCGTTGTTGTCTGACCTTCAAATGCCATCTCCGTCAATTCAACAATTTCAAATTCCGGCTGCGGGAACTCATCGACCGTTAACGGCGCCGTGATGCCGTTCATTGTCCATGACGCATTACGGCGGTACATCCCCGGCGTTTCGGCAAAGTTCTTTTTGAATGAACGCGTAAACGTCTGCTGCGAATCATAGGAATAATACAGTGAGATATCGAGGATCGGCATATTCGTCAGGCGCAATGCGATCGCGGCCATGGTCAGACGGCGGTCCCGGATGTATTTCCCCAGCGCATGACCCGTTTTGCTTTTAAATAATCGCTGAAGATACCACGGGGAATAGCCGGTTTTCTTTGAGGCTTTTTCCATGGTCAGTCGATCACTTAAATTGACTTCGATCCAATAGAGTAACTCTTTGATCAAGTCGTCATGAAAATCTGGTTTCTGTTCGCTCTGCAAGATGAACTCCTGGTGCTGCTTTAATGTCACGCGTTCAGTGCGCGACAGATTTTGAAAACACGTTCACAACGATGACGCCAGCGATAATCAGCCCCAGGCCAACTACGGCAGGCGTATCGAGCTTTTGCCCGTAACCAAACCAGCCGATCGCCGAAACAAGGACGATCCCAACGCCCGACCAGATCGCATAAGCGATGCCTGTCGGCAGCGTTTTTAACGTCAGGGACAGTAAAAAGATGGCGATGGCATACCCCAGCAGCGTGACGACACTTGGCCATAAACGGGTGAACCCTTCAGAACTTTTCAGGCTGCTGGTGGCGATGACTTCAGCCACGATGGCCAGTCCGAGAATCAGGTAGGTTTTAAACATTTACAGTTTCCTTGGGGTAAAGCTCGTTTTGTATCGCGCGTTTGAGATTGTATTCGGCGCAACTGACCGTGAGATTAAGTGTGTCAAGCCGCGACATGGCGTCCATGCTGCTGCTCAGTCCAATGAGCCGCCATGAAATATGTTCAGGTGCTTCCCCGGCGATAAACTCACCGTTCGAACGTCCGTCCTCAATGGCGTCAGAAACCAGCGCATGCCAGTCAGACACCGACAACGCGAACGCGGTTTTCATCAGCGGTTCCTGTTCGGTCAGTAACATGGCCTCATGCCAGAGCGGAATGGCCATCATCGATTGTTCATCTTGCGGGTCGATCAGTAGCAGGTTCAGGCGTTCCCGTGCGGTTAGCTGCAGGCTTTTCTGCAGAAGCTGAGCTTTGAGGGTTTTCATCACCTGCGCATAAGCCTGTGCGCGCAATTCGGCGGCACTGGAAAAGTGATGATGAACCTGTCCCGTTGCGACGCCGGCTTCCTGAGCAACGCGGCGAACTGTCGTGGCAGCTAACCCTTCGCGGCGGGCGATGTGCGCCGCGGCTTCCAGCAATGAAGCTCGGCGATCTTTTTTACACAGATAGGCCAAAGAAAAACCCGATATGAAGAACTCACAGCGGACGATAATGCCAAGAGTTGAACGGATGTTCAAGTTTTTTGAGAACGTTCGTTCACCTATGAATTTATACAGGTAAACAGAGGGAATGTAGTTGCAATTTAAGCTAAAAAGGTACCCGTCATAACCGACGGGTACCCTGAGAAGTAAAATAAATTATTGCGTTACGCATTCGAAACTGCTCGCCACGCGGGTATCACCCTGCCCTTTGTACTTCGGGAACAAAGGATAATCGCACAGCGGCATTTCGCGTCCGGCGGTGGCTTTATTGGTGTCGATCATGACTTGCTGGCCAGGGTCGATGCCGTGATCTACCCACTTATCCAGCGTCCCGAGCGAATCCCAGCTCAGACGGAATGGCCCGCTGTAGTGCGTAAATCCCGGAGCAAGATAAAACCGCGCAAACTGGCGCAGCGTTTTTTCACCAAACTGTGTCTTAAGTCTGTCGTAATACGCGACGGTATTTCCCGGCGGCACGGCCATGTCAGCAGTGCCGTGCATCATGAGCAGTTTGCCGCCATGCTGCACAAAAGCGCGAATATCCGCATCGTTGTTATCAACCTGAGAAGCCAGTTCCTGCAAGCGCGCCTGGTGCTTGGCCGGGTCGAAGGTCAGGGAATCGTAGTCCGGCGACCGCATCACTTCATAACGTACCGCCTGATCGCCCATCATGTACGGAAACGAGATGATCAGATTGGAGGCTTCCGGATTGGGTTTATCCGCCCCGGAACCAAACACGCTGACTATCGAGGCAGCGTCGGCGCCCTGTAAAATCGGCCAGGGTGCGAAGCGGTCGCCTGTCGGCAGAGTGACGCCCAACGACACCGGTTTGCTGAGCATCTTTACCAGCGACATTTGCTTATCTGAAAGGCACCCTGCGCCGTCATCTTTCCCGTCCTTGCAACGCAAATGGGCCAGTGTAAAGGTCGCGTCGCAGGCTTTGACGTTCGCCACGATGCCATCGCTCAGGCCGTCAAGTTTGTCGCATGCGCCCATCACAGCGTTGGCGATAAGTGCAGATTTCGCCGGAGAAATCCACGCGCCGGGCGTGTTGTAAACTGCCTGGCCGATGCGGATCCCTGCCATGTGTAACTCGACGACGTTGTAGACCGGGTGGATGGCAATTGCGCCATCGTAATCCAGCGGAAAGCGTTGAATGGCGGCGAGCGCCTCGTGGCCACCCTGCGAGTTACCCTGAAAATACATGCGCGAAGGCTTGCGGCCATAAGCTTGCTGAATCAGCGCAATCGCAACATCATGGGTTTTCTTGATCTGCGCACCGGCGAAGTTTTCCCAGGCTTCATCATTGAGGGTAAAAGACGCATCGGAGACGCCACCCTGATGGCCGGAGTCGCTGCCAAAGGTGGCGTAACCCTGCTTCAGTGCGCCGGGTGTTGCTGCGGGAGCCAGTCGTGCGGTGTCAGCGCCTTTAATCGCGCCGTCAAAACCGCTCCCACCGAGCTGCAACGCTTTACCATTCCAGAGGAGCGGCAAATAGAGCTGAAACTCAATATTGGGGGCTTTCAGATCGACCGGTTTGATCTGACCTTCCAGCTTACAGTGCGGTTCGTTGGGCTGACCGGCCATCGCCACGGCAGTTATCACCGCGCCGCGCGTCGGTAATCCAATGCTGGCGGCATCAACGTGCGCAGTTTTTAGACCGACGCACTGCGCCTGGGTGAATGCTTTTGGGGGAGCGGCGGTGGCGGCACTACACATCAGCAGTAAGAAGCAGGTCAAAAGAGGAGCTTTCATCAGACAGCGTTCATTTCATCGAAGTTAATGCGGCAGTTTGTCACTAAACGTGGTGTGAAAAAAGCCCTGTATTCTACAGGGCTTCGCGGTGTTGAATTATCAGAACGTCCAGCGAACGCCGCCGGTATAGCCCCAGCCTTTTGCGCCATTACTGTTCATCTGTTTACGGTAGTCCACTTCAGCATACAACGACACATCATTTTTAAAGGTGATGGTGCCGCCGCCGCCCAGTTCGCCCATCTGACCGAACTTCCCGCTGGCGAAGGTCTGACTGATGTCTGCGTTTTGCGCTCCGATGGTGGTTTTCGCTTCGCCGCCCCAGCCACGGTAATAGTTGGCGCGCAGGTAAGGCGTATATTGCCGCCCTGTTTCGTCAATCCATGTGCGATCGGCGCGCAGCCCTGCACGGCCAATGGTCTGGCTGTAATCCTGATAATCCACCGTGGTGCTGTCTTTGTCGGTGAAGTTATCCATATTGATGCGCGTATACATCAGCTGTGCCTGTGGCTCGAGTTTCACACCGTTGTCGAACAGGAACGGATATCCCGATTCCAGTGATGCGCTCCAGCTTTTTGCCTTCGGCGAGCCAACCTCCTGTTGACGTGGAATGTCAGTCTGGCCGCGATGATTATCAAACGACAACACGCCGTCCATGTAGAATCCGTTCTGTCGCTGCCAGGTCAGATACAGCGCGATGCTGTCGCTGTCGAAGGTCGTGCTGCTGAATCCGTCTGCTGCTTTTGGCCGCATCCGGCTGTTACCGTGAGTGTAAGCCAGCCCGCCGCGCAGGCTATCTTTGTCACCGTCGAGCCGCAATACGTTTCCGCCCACCTGCACTGCGCTGTAATCCATATCGAAATCATAGCCAAACTGCTTGAAGCTGACGTTGGATTTGTAGGTCATGTTCGAGCCGATGTAGCGCAGGAACATCTCACCGCCGGTGCCGTCAGGACGGCTTTGCTCGTGGCGCAGTTCGCCGAGGCGTTTGTGCAAATCATCGATAATCGACGCGTTGTAATAGGCCAGCGCCACCGGCGCGGAGATATAGGACGGCACCTGCGGCGTGACGGCCGGACGCCCCGGCGCGCAATTATCGATACCGTTCACCACGCAACCGTCATCTGGCGGATTCGTCAGCGGCGTGCTGGTGGTATCAACCGGTGTGGACGGATCTTCCGGCGTGCCCGGATTGGTCGGCGTGACCGCAGCGGGTTGGATTCTGCGATTACAGTCGTCCCCCTGACAAACATACGCATTGCCGATGCGGTAATCCCAGAACGTGTTATTGATCCCGCCTGCGACTTCGCGCTGATTGGCATCACTGGCACCCGGCGCGAAGCTGTACAGATCATAACGCCACGGCCCGGCGGCCAGATAGCCGCCCTTAAGCGCAAAGCTGCCTGCGCTGGCGTTTCCGCCAACCTGCACCAGTGAAATCCCTTCATAAGCATCCATCGTCGAAGAGTGATTGAGATCGGTGAGTTTGCCCGTGCTGACGTCCGCCGCAGTCAGGTCGAGCAGTGTCGTCCCGTTGCTGGCGTTGCCGGTAATTCTCAGTGAATCGGTGAACTGATTGCTCAGCACGCCGCCTTCGTTGAGATTAGTGATCATTTTTACTGCCCCGCCATCCGACACCAAATCACCATTGATGGTCAGTGAGTTGCCCGGCGAGCCGCTGCCGTTGGTCAGATCGATAAGACCGGCGTTAGTCACAATCGCCGAGTTTACTTCGCCGCCGGAAATCGTCGGATTAACGCCGTTACCGGCAAACAGCGTCGAGGTGCTGTCGATATTGACGTTGCTGTGCGCAAGTTTGAGATCGCCGGTCAGCTCCCACTGCGTGCCATCGACAAAGTTGATCACGTTCCAGCCGTTACCCAGATTCACGCCACGGGTGAGATCATCGGTATCGAAGGTGCCGCCGCGCGAGACAATCTGCGAGAAGCTGACCTGGTTATCCTCACCAATTCCGCTGGTAATGTGGCGGGTCTGTGACAAATCAACATTATTGATATATGCCCGGTTAGCATTGCCAGCGCCGAGCGACAGGCTACCGTCGAGGGTGCCACCGTTCCAGGTAATGGTGTCATCACCTGCACCGGTATTGATATCACCGAACACGTTGCCGGAGGTCAGCAGAACATCATCATTGCCTGCGCTGCCGGAAACCGCCACTGCACTTGCAGAAGACGGCGTGATGATGCCCCGGTTTTCAAACCGTGCTGTGCTGCCGTTACTGAGATCGACCACCGGCGCGGAGAGGCTGGCGGAGGTCAGCACGCCGGTATTGAGCACCGTGCCTGCCGTGCCCGCCACCAGCGCTGAGCCTCCCGCCGTATCGGTGACATTTACCGTAGCAGACGTGACAATGTCACCGGTAGTATTGGCATTGATCCCAGTTCCACCTGCGCCGGTAACATTAAAGACATAGCCTTCGCCCAGTGTCAGCGCGCCGGAGGTGGTGCTGAGATCGGCATTGGTGAAGTTGAACGCCGTACCACTTCCGTTGACGTTGACGCGCAGCGTGCACGCCGGATCAAGCGACGTGGCGGTTCTGATGCCGTTACCGTTGGTGACATTGATAGTGGTGTTTTGCAGCGTCACATTGCCGGTTTCCGTTCGATTCTCAATGCCACTGCCCGTGCCGTTGATGTTCAGCGTGGTGTTATTGAGAGAAAGACCCGCCGCGCCGGTATCGAGCAACACGCCGTGAGCAGTGCCGCTGGTCGTGATGTTATTTCCTGTTCCGGTAAGCACCAGCTGCGTGCCGTCAGAGAGACGCACACCGGCGATGCCATTATCGACCGTGATATCACCGGCGCGGGCGACCGACGTACCGCCCCCGCTGGCATCAATCCCCGTACCTTGTGAAACATGTAGCGTGCCGTTGTTGCTAAAAGTACTGCCTGACGACAGGCGTGCAGCGGTGCTGCCAATACCTGATAAATCCACGCTGGCGTTATTTATCGCGATGCCGTTTTGCGTTGCGCTTATGCCTGTACTGTTAGCCCCGCTGAGGATCAGTGCTGAATTATTTGTCGCGACGCCGTTTTGTGTGGCACTTAAACCAGTGCTGTCGGCGCCGGTCAGCGAGATCTGGTTATTACTGGTGACCGTTCCGCCCAATTGAGAGGTCATGCCGCTGCTGCCTGCTCCGCTCAGGGCTATCACACCGTTGTTGATCACGTTGGCCAGATTGGTGGCCATGTACCCCATAGCGCCGGATGCACTGGAAATCAGTGAGGCCGCACTGGTCAGCGTTGTACTGGCGTCAGGAGCGCCGGTGGCGGTGCCGTCAAGCTGATGTTTCTGCCCGTCAGCGACGCCGCCAATACTGTTTGTTCCGCTAAGCGTTAATGAACTGGCCGTATCCAGATTCCCCTGCGCGCCACCTTCCACGGTCACTGCCCGCGCGCCGGTACCGCTGGCAATGAGTCGGGTCCCGTTGGTATTAATCCGCGCATTTGGCCCCGTGCTGACCAGTGCCATGCTGTCGGTGCCGGATGCGGTTAAAGAAGAGCCGCTTCCAAGTGTCAGGGTGGCGCCGTCGGCAATGCGATACAGCGTGGAACGGTCGGTGTCGACATTCAGAACGCTGGTGGCGCTGTTAATAGTCGACCCCGCGCCGCTCGCACGGTAAGCAATCTGATCGGTATTGTTGAAAGTTGGCGTAGCGGTGCTGGCGATATTGACCGTCGCACCATCGATGGCTTCCGCGCCCAGCGCGCCAACGCCATTGAGATTAATCAGCGAGCCATTACTCAGCGTCGCTACAGCTTTTGCCCCGCTGGCAGTAACGCCACGGGTGCGGCTGGCGATGCTGCCCCCGTTTGCATCAATCGTTCCGCTGGTCGTTGCCGTCGTGGTCAGGCCGCTGGTGCCGCTGTTAACCATTATTCCTGCGCCGCCGTCGTTGACGCTGATATTACCGGTATTGATGCCAGTCGCACCGGTTTCGACCCGCAGGCCGGTCGCACCTGCGCCGGTAAAGGTGATATCGCCGGAATTAGTGAGCGTGGCGCGGTTACGGGCAATGTAGCCAGTCAGCCCGTTCTGTGCGGAAGTGAGAACAGCTGCCGAAGTCAGCGCAGTGCTTTGCACCGGTGACCCGGTATTGGTGCCCGCCAGCGTATGCCGCTGACCGTCAGCGATTGCGGCGACCGCGTTGGTGCCGGAAAGATTAAACGTGGTGTCGGTGTCGATACTGCCGGTGGCGCCGCCTTCTATCACCATCCCGGTTGCGCCGTTGCCGGAAACTTCAAAGGTCGCATTCTTACTGGAAATGACCGTGCCGCCGGTGCCGGTGCCCAGCACGCCGACGGAATTCGCGCCGGATGACGTCAGGGTCAGGTTGGTGCCGTCAAAATCAGCGCCCTGTTCGAGACGGAACATGGTCGAACCGGTGGTCGTCACATCAAATGCGTTATTACCAATACTGTTGATTTTTGCATTCGGGCCGAAAGCAAAGAAGCCAATCTGATTACTGCCTTCGCTAAACGTAGGAATTGCGGTTGAAGCGACATCCACCGTGGCGTTACCGCGTGCATGAACACCAATTGCCCCGTTGCCGGTGAGATTGACCGGGCCATCGACGCTAGCCGAGGCCGTGCCGCCGGTGCCCTGACCTTCTACCCACACGCCGTAATTGCGCGTGCCGCTGGCCGGATCCGAACCGCCTGCAACGTTAATCGTGCCGGTGGACGTCGCGGAGGCGGTATTTCCCTGCGTAGCCACCACTTTGACGCCGGTCAGGTTGATGATGCCTGCATTATTAATATTTCCGCTGGCATTCAGTACTGACATCGCGATATTTTCGCGAGGAATGGCGGTTGCCTTGCCGGTTACATCGATATTACCGTTATTGATCATGGTGATGCCGGTGCCTCCACTGGCCAGCATCCCCGCACCATTTTGAATTCTCGAACCCAGCACGATGCTGCCATTATTGATTGCGCTGCCGCCGCTGGTGACCTGCACACCCGCCGTTGTTCCACTCTGATTTACAGCGGTATCCGCGGTGCTGTCGGTCAGACTGTTTTGCGGGCCACGCCCGAGATAAATCATGCCGCCCGCGTTGTTGATAAATGAGGCTGTCGCATCCCCCACCAGCACGCCGCTGGTGCTTCCCGTCGCGCTCGAACCATTCACCCCGACGTTAATATTGCCGCTGTTGGTTGCCGCTGAACCTGCACCAAGATTGACCGCCGCGGTCGTGCCGCCGGTGGTGGCGAAGTTGACGATACCATTGTTATCGAAGGTACTGCCGTTTTGTACCTGAACGCCGTTCGAACCAAAACCGGCAGAACCGACGCCGGTACCGTCGACGCGGTTAATAAATCCGCCGTTGATGACACCGTTGTTCGTCGCGCTGCTGGCATCAAGATATACGGCTGAGCCTTCAGAACCCAACGAACCAGAGCTGCTGACTTTGCCGTTTACCGTCACTTCTGCACCATTACTCCCGCGGATGGCACCGCCATTTGCGCCAATGACTTCAAGCGTTTTCCCCGCCGCGACGTTTACTTTTGCATTGGCACCGGTGGCGTTAATCACTATGCGATTGCCGATGGATTGAGCCACATCGTCAGTCGGATCATCAGCGGAAATCAGGTAATCGACGGTGTTAGTGCTGCGGATAAACGCTTTGTTGAAGTTAGACAGATAAGTACTTTTATCCAGATTTCCGGATTTGAGCTGTGTGATCAGCCAGTCGTTGTAGGTTTTCAGGCCTGCTGCATTGGTCACGTTAAAGCTGTTGGTTGCGCCATCCACGGTCTGAACGGTGAACGCGCCGTTATAGGTCATCAGGTTTTGTACGGAAAGCTGGCGGGGAACGGTCGGGTCAGCAGCGGTACCGGTGAAGGTAATGCGGTTATTGGAATTCCAGTTCAGGGTGGAATCTGCACCGCTGGTGCCATCGACATTAAATAAGGTGCTCTGCTTGGCCGCCATTGTCCAGGCATTGGTGGCCGCATTTGCCGCTGAAGTCGTCTTTCCAATATTCACGTTTAACGTACCGCCGGTATTCACATCAGCAATACGGGTATTGATGTATTGATTGTCCTGCACGTTCACAACGTCGGCGACCGATGTACTCGCATCGATGGGTGCCAGTGCCACAAGACTGGCCGGGTTATAAACCTGAAAAGTGGTATTCCCGCCAGTCGTCGGATCTGGAATGGTGATACCAAAGTTCGCAGGTCCGATATCCAGACGGTTCGCACCGAGCACGCCGTGATCGTTAACAATTCGGTTGAGACCTTGCAATGCACCGAGTGTGGTATTCACCGAGCCATCAACACCGGGCGCGAATTGCTGATTCCCGGTGAGCTCAGTGACCGCACCACCCGTTACCACAAGATTACCGTTTAACTGGTCATTATCGACTGGATTAAAAGCCTGCAAGGTCACGGCATAAAGCGGGCTGGAAAATAAAGACACTGTTGGAGAACCGATCACGGCAAGGACGGCAATGGCTACTTTGGATAAGGGCAATCGGGTATGCATAAATTCCTCTGAATGGGATAAAGGCCTGGCTGTCGGAAACTCCGTCTCCCCTGTCACCAATTAAAGCCAGTTAATCAAAATGATAAAATTAAAAGCCATCCTCAGAGATAATGCACATAGCCTGCTAAATGTACAATTTGAGTTAATTTTATGTATAGATTAAGTAAGAACTTTGTGCAAAAAATACGATGATTTAAGTAAAATTAATCATTGATAATGAGAGCTTTTCTTATCTTTGATGCTAACCCCTGTCATGAAATCCATTCTGAAAATGAGCCTGATGTCTTTTCTCTGTGGTTTCTTTCATTCATCTAAAACCTGAATATCGCGAAAATAATGTCATTGTGGTGGCGAGCCGACTGATAAATAAGTGATACCAAAGTCGGGTAGTTATTAAAGGTTATTTAGTTACAACATTATATTGGCGTCGTTAACAAACAGGACCGAGAACACCTTAACTATCATGAATAACTTCGTCTTTCAGGTTAATGAGGGGGCAAAAAAAAACGGCCACATTTGCGGCCGTTTTAGTGTTGAGTTACTGCTTTGGCTTACTACAAGATTTAGCGCTTACGCCAGAGTGTCAGTTCTGCAACAGTATGCTGGAATTTACGGGCAGTCTCCCGGATAACAAACGGCACATTTTGAGGCCCCTGTACTTCCTCAAATTCGGCGGCCAGTATGCGTCGCAATGCCTGATGCGTGGTCACCGCTTCGCCATTTTCACGAAATCCACCGAGCCAGTTTTGCTTCGGCGTGTAATCTTCCTGCCAGGTATAAGGCGATGACAGCATCAGCAAACCGCCAGAACGAATCATTGGGGCAATATCTTTCAGGAAGCACGCCGGTTCCCGCAAGCGATCCAGCAGATTAGCGGCAAGAACAAGATCGTACAATTCGGCCTGCGGTTTGAGGTTACAGGCATCGCCTTGTACGAAGCTCACGCGTACGGTTTCCCGTTCAGTGATATTGGATTCTGCCAGCACCGCCTGACAATAATCCACCAGTTCGCCCTCTTCCGGGATCACATAACGGCAGGCTTCACCACGCGCGAGTGCCAGAGCGACATCGATAAAGCGGGCGGAATAATCCATCCCGACGACCGTATCGAAATGTCGTGCCAGTTCAAAACTGGCTCGGCCAGTAGCACAACCAATATCCAGCGCTCTCGTGCGCGAAGAAACGTGTTTTATCGCGATATCAACCAGTTGCGTCGCATAGTTTGGTACATCAAAATGGCGTGGGCCATACTGAAAATCGAGGTACTGCGCGACCAGTCCGTCTGTTTCATACGGATTTACTGTCTGAACTTCCTGATGACTGGACACCACATAGCGGAAGCCAGCGTGCTGGAAGAAGTGACGGCGGAAAGCATAACGCGCAGATTTCAGCGCTTCATTGCCGGTCGAAATCCAGCTGCCGCCTTTGATCATCGAATGTTTCCCATCGAAGGTCGGCGTTGAGAAATCGTCATATAATGGATGAACGCGGAAACCGTTATAACCCCCGATTGGCGTGGATGACCACTGCCACACGTTCCCCACCACATCGTAAAAATCGCCCTGCGCAAAGTGATCGACCGGACACGAAGAAGCCCAGTATTCCAGATTGATATTGCCCGGCGCCTTTTCCCAGTCAGGCTGATCGCCCGGCACCTGTTGACGCAGAATCATCCATTCAGCCTCTGTCGGCAACTGCACGGATTCACCTGTCTGCGCTGCTTTCCAGCGACAGAACGCCGCGGCTTCCAGCTGGTTAACTTCCGCTGGCCAGTCCCAGGGCATCGGCACTTCTTCTGTCATCAGCCGGAGTTTCAGTTGCTCAGGCTCGCGCACCGAACCGACCCAAAATGTCGGCATTTCTGCCTGAGTAAAGTCACGCCAGCCTGCCCCTTCGTCATCCCACCATTGCGTATCCTGGTATCCCCCGGCAAGCATGAAAGTATAAAACTCAGCATTGCTCACCAGCATCTTGCTGGCGCTAAATCCCTGAATTTTATGCTCAGATGAGCCGTATTCATTATCCCAGCCATAGGTATCATCAACCTTGCCGAGAGTGACAACGTCACCTTTCACTGTCACCATCTGGTTCTCAGGCACGGTTTTGCGGTCAGTTCTTGCTTCTTTGCACGCGGGCCAGTGTGGCTGAGTTGTTACCCATTCCACCGGCAACTGGCGGATCAGCACGCTGGAGGTTTCCAGATGGATACGCTCATGTTCGATGCCCATCAGAATCACCCACGCCGGACTGTTCCAGTCGATCGGCAAACTCAGCGGCATGGTGTCAATAATGCCTGTCACTTCCTCGCGCACCCTCTTACGATATTCACGCAAGTTCGCCACGGACGGCCAGTTGTAGTTTTGATCGTCGAGATCGTCCCAGCTCATTTCATCCACGCCAATCGCCAGCATCGATTCAATTTGTGAATCGATGCGCTGCGGCAATTGCCCCGCGGCCATCAATTTATTAATAAAGAACGTGGCGGTGTGGCCAAAATAGAAAATCAGCGGATGACGCAGGGTAATCGCTTTGTTGTAATACGCCCTTTCATCAGCCAGGCAGTCAAACAGGCTTTCGTATAATTCCCAGGTCTGAATAAAGTATTTACGAATTTCATGACGTTTTTGCTCCGCCGTCCCGGTGCTCAGCAGGAGTGTTTTTGTCGCTTCTGGCAGCCCGATAGCGTGCGGTTGTTGTGGATGCATCATTTATTCCTCAGTCTTCTGGCATTGCCAAATCAATCTACAAGTGTAGCAGCTCAGATCCGCTGTCCCGTCGATGCGCAACCTTACCGCGTGTTGGTTATTATTCTTGGACATTCTTTCAACAGTGTGAAAAAAACGTTATGGCGTTAAAAGCGGTTAATTCTCCATATACAGCAGCGATATTTCAGGAATCTGCAAGAACTCGCCTTCATACTTATGCCGTAATGATAAATAATCTGGCGCATTAATGATGCCCTCAATATTGTCAGAAAATGCGTCGAGCGCCTGTTTCATCTGCGGTAAATAGTCATGGGTGTCATAAACGCGGTCGATCCCCTCCAGCGAGTGATTCATGATTTTGCGCGCGACATCGTTGGAAACATCCAATGCGGAAAGTTTTGACCGGGCGGTCCGGCGAAGATCCCTTGTGGTAAAAGGCGCGATACCCAGCCCGCGTTCAGCGCGCAGCATTCTGCGAATCACCTGAGTAATGGCCCCGCGAGATAACGGTTTTTGATCATCTTTCGGCGACGGCACCAGCCATGGCGTCTCCTTCGGACTGGCGGCGATAAGCTTATCGATGCAAATCCGCATCAACGGCGTCAGCGGCAGACTGTGATCACGGGCCGACTTGTTGCGTGTCCCCTGTCGCCAGACATTAATCCGTAAATGAAACTCATCTTTACGCGCACGAACCACTTCGTCCGGCCGACGCGCGGTAAGTAAACAGAGTCGCAGCGCCCAGCGACATTGCTCTGAAATATCCCACAGATCTAATCCGTGCCAGAAAATCCAGATTTCAGCATCGGTTAATGTCCGTTCGCGTGGCGGTGTATTTCGCCCGCCGACGTCCCGACGTTTCATCGCGCCGAGCGGCGAATAAGGCAGATAACCCTGGGTTTCGGCCCAACTAAAAAATTGCTTACACAGCGCAAACACCCTTTTCGCCTCGGAGATTTTCCCATCGGCCAGCAGCACGTTGAACAAACGGTTCAGCCGCAGGCGGGTGATTTTATTCAGCGGGACGTCGCCTATCACCGGCAGCACATGTTTCATGATCGACGAAACGGCAATTTCAGGGCGCCGGCGGGTGAGGACTAATGAAAGCCGGATCCACACTTTGATTACCTGACCGACGGTCGCATTTCCCTCTTCATCGAAGTCATCCAGTTTTGCCAGTGGCGTGGCTTTGATTTGCTGAAGATAGGCCAGCACATGACGCCCCACATTTTCAGAGGCGAAGTCAGTATCGGTATCAGAGAGAGGGTCATTCATCAGCGATGTTTCACAGGAAAATCATGGGCGGCAGTTATAACAAGCCTGATGATCATAGGCAAAAGGTTTATGACTCCAGACCTATTAAGTCTGGAGTCACAATGACAACGAAACATGAAAAATAAGGGACTTAGCACGGGAATTATGAACACCTGTATCGTCGAAAATATGCACAGATTTGTTATCTGATGCTCTTTTATCTCAACATCTGTGTGACATCCCTAAAGAAAATTTCTCTGAGGCCGACAACCTGATAGTTAAGGAAAAGTTATCTACTTCAATCGCAGCCTGACAAGGGAATAAGTCACCATGCGCAATAACCAGCCTGTCTCTCAGCAGGAATATCAGTATCCCGACGATGCCACATTAATGTCGACGACGGACGCCAGCAGCCATATAACTTACGCCAATGATGCATTTATTGACGTCAGCGGTTTTGCCAGCGAAGACATCATCGGCCAGCCGCATAATATTGTTCGTCATCCCGATATGCCGCCTCAGGCATTCAAAGATATGTGGTCGACGCTGCAACAAGGTTTTCCGTGGACGGCGCTGGTGAAAAATCGCCGACGTAACGGCGATCATTACTGGGTGCGCGCCAACGTGGTGCCGATCATTCGCGGCGGCCAGACCCGCGGTTATCTTTCGGTACGGACAAAACCGACCGCGGCGGAAATCACCGGGGCTCAGTCGCTGTACGATAAAATGAATCGCGGTGAACTCAACAACCGCAGACTGCATAAAGGTTTACTGATCCCCACCGGCGTCACCCGCGGGCTGTCCGTACTGAAAACACTTTCAGTTCGCTGGAGGATCCGCAGTGGATTACTCGTACTTCTTTTGATCAAGTCCGTCATGGTATCGATGCTCTCCGCACTGCCCGCGTCACAAATGATTTCCGTTCTGGCATTTAACGCGTTGGTAATCTTCTCTCTTGGCCTGTGGCTCGAATGGCAAATTACCCGACCGCTCGAACAACTGTGCAATCAGACTCTGCAGGTTGCGAGCGGTGCCAGCCATACGATCGCGCCAATGGAGCGGACGGATGAAATTGGTATGACGCTGCGGTCAGTCGGGCAACTTGGTCTTATTTGCCGGTGGATGGTGGACGATGTTCACAGTCAGGCCCAGAAAGTGAAAATCGCCAGCGAGTCTCTGGCGCAGGGAAATGATTCCCTCAGTCAGCGGACCGAACAGACGGCGGCCAACGTTGGCGAAACCGCTGCCGCAATGAATGAAATGAGCGCTACCGTTCAAAGCAACACGCAAACCGCCGCCGAGGCCGATAAGTTATCGCTCGATGCCAGTCAGGCAGCAGGGAAAGGCAGCAGCGCGATGCAGGCCGTTGTCGGCACGATGCAGGAAATTACTGCCAGTTCTCAGCAGATCGCGACTATCACCAATGTAATTGATGGCATCGCGTTTCAGACCAATATCCTAGCGCTTAACGCAGCCGTCGAAGCCGCGCGTGCCGGTGAACAGGGTAAAGGTTTTGCCGTCGTCGCCAGTGAAGTGCATAGTCTGGCGCAACGCAGCGCATCTGCCGCCAGTGAAATAAAACAACTGATTGAAGCCAGCACCGATACGGTTATTTCCGGTTCAAAACAGGTAACGCAGGCGGGAAAAACCATGGAGGAAATTGTGTTGCAGGTGCAAAACATCTCAGCGCTGATTGCTCAGATTAGAACGGCCACCGGAGAACAAAATCTGGGATTACGAGATATCGCCAAAGCCATCGAGGAGCTAGATCGCATTACCCATCAGAATTCCGTTCAGGTGCAGGAAGGGGCGCTTGCCTCGGCGGGTTTGAAAAAGCAGGCGGAAAGACTGGTTGATGCGGTAAGCGTATTTCGATAACTGATTTTATGGCGGCTTATTGCCGCCATTCTTCTGCAAGGATCGCGTACAGATATTCGCTGCACCATTCGCCTTTGATAAAACAATTTTTAATGTAATGCCCTTCTCGCCGGAAATTGGCCGACTGGAAGAGTGAATAGCTTGCTTGATTTCGGATATCCGTGACCGCATAAACGCGATGTTTTTTAAGATCCTCAAACAGGTAATTCAGTAATAATTTTAATGAGCTTTTGCCAATGCCCTTTCCCTGCCAGGCGGGATCGATGGTGACGCCCAGCTCAACCTGATATTTGTCAACAAAATGCAATCCGAAGTCCCCGACCAGCCCAAATTCAGCATGTTCAATCGCAATCTGATACCAGTTATCCGGCATTGCAAAAGGCATTCTCTTCATCAGGGTAAACATAGCTTCCGCCTGTTCAAAGGTAAAATTTTCCCAGCTCTGATAGAGGGCGACATCCGGGTTCTGACGATAGCGCGTAAAAAGGTTGAGATCCGCGCGAGTGAAATGACGAAGGGTTAAAACAGGAGAAGAGATCAAAATCTTAAGCAGTTCTCATACGGTGAGGGCAATTAGGTAATTTTATCAGCAATTTAGCATTCTATTCTCACCGCGGTCGCGATTTATCTTATCTCCAGACAACGGAATATTTGGGAGATAAACAACCGGGCGATGAAGCCCGGCGTAATGATTACACCGCAGCTAACCGGAATGCGGAGACCGAATTCGTCAGGTGATGCACCTGCTCTTCGAGCGACGCGGCAGCTGCCGCGGATTCCTGAACCAGTGCCGCATTTTGTTGCGTCACACCGTCAATTTCAGTGACTGCCTGTTCTATCTGACTGATCCCGCGGCTTTGCTCATCAGATGCCGTCGAAATGTGCTCCATCAGCACATCCACCTGAGTCACTGAGGTAATGATCGCCGTAATTGAATCACCGGTGCGGGAGACCTGATCCGACCCTTCTTTTATGTTGGCGACCGATTCTGAAATCAGGGTCTCGATTTCTTTAGCGGCCACCGCGCTGCGCTGTGCCAGATTACGCACTTCACTGGCGACAACGGCAAAACCACGGCCCTGTTCACCGGCGCGGGCAGCTTCTACGGCGGCGTTCAGTGCCAGAATATTGGTCTGAAACGCAATGCTGTTAATCACACCTGTAATATCTTCGATTTTTTTAGAACTGCTGTTAATGCGGCCCATCGTCTGAATCACTTCCTGAGCCACTTTTTCACCGGCACGCGCATTTTTAACCGCTTCACGAGTCAGGCTGCTGGCAAGAACGACGTTTTCGGTATTCTGTTTAACTGTTGCGCCCAGCTCTTCCATACTGGCAGCGGTTTCTGTCAGGGCCGCCGCCTGTTGTTCCGTGCGGGAAGCCAGATCGATATTCCCCGCAGAAATTTCCTGCGACGCATGCGCCACGGTGTGGCTGGTATCCCGCACCTGACTGATAATCTGCGTCAGCGCCATTCGCATATGCTCCATAGATTGCATCAGCTCCTGGATCTCACTACGAGAATTCACTCTTACCGGTACAGGCGTATCCAGATAACCTTCGGCTATCTGACGACAATGATCGCGCGAACTCAGCAGCGGGTTCAACACGTAACGCTTCATAAAGACCATCACCGCAAGGATGACAACCAGGAATAGCAGACAGAACGCTACCGTCAACCCGATGCCAAAATTGAAGTTGCTTTGTGCTTCATTGTTGAGGTTTTTGGCATATTTCTCATGCAGCGCCAGCACTTTATCCAGCACGATTTCATACTGACGATCCAGTTTCACCACCGCAGGTATGCGCGCTTTGAATTGCGCCTGATCCCCTGCCTGCGCCGCCTCGACCAGTGGCTGGATGCCGTTCTGGCGATAATCCTGATAGGTTGCGCGATACGCCTCGGCAAGAGGTGCCTCTCCCGGCAACTTCGGCGCATTCAGATACGCCTGAAAAGCAGCATCGGCTTTGCCGGTTGCTTCCATTACTGAGTCCAGCGCCGGTTTTAGCTGCTGGCCATTACCATTCTCGATCTCCTTCATGTATTCCATCACCCGCACACGAGACGTACGGCTGTGGTTAATCGGATCAATAATAGAAAGCACCACGCGGATTTCTTTATTCACATCATCAAGAGAATGATTGCTACGTGTGAGCAACCAGACATTAGACATCATGCTGGCAAAAAAGAGAGCAAAAAGAACAATTAGGACAAACAAAGAAGACTTTTTAAGCGACATAGATGGACTCTTATGCATCGGACTAGGAGTCTATTTATCGGCATTTTCGGCAAAAAGTTTAGAGTAATGTGCGTGTTATCACAAATTTACGGCAGGAAGATCGCTCAGCGCAGAATACGAATTACCGGTACGAAGTTGAAGGTAAAACGGGCAGTCAGTTTACTTAAATGTAAAAAAATACTACAACCGTTACCCTTGCCGCCCCAATTTTCTCAAAAGTGATGACATAAATTTACATTGCAATAGGATCAGAATCCTCAGAGGGCATTGGATCTTTAACCATTTAGTAACGCTTTTGGTACATAACAAGCCATTACCGGAAGCAGGGTAATTACATCCCTAAAACATCCAAACTGTTTGATCCAGATCAACGCAACATTATTTCCACGCTGTTTTTAAGGTTACTCGCGCTTTCTTCAACGCCTGCCCCATTTAGTTTTTGCCGCCTTTCTTCCCCTCTGATTCGAAAGTGTTTCAGGGACTGATTTCCCTATGAAACCGTCCCTGTTAATGCCTTTGCCCGCTGTGGTTAAATCGCCCTCTCGCAAAACCCCGTTATACCTTCCTTTCATTCAAGACTTCACCTGCGAATGTCAGACATCGCCGGTTCCCGTGCCGGTGCCTGTGTTTGAAAGGATTACCTGACGCACAAAAAGAGGTTGTTATGTTTGGTCTTGATGCGCTTGAACTGGCCCGTATCCAGTTTGCGTTCACTGTCTCTTTCCACATCATTTTTCCCGCCATCACCATCGGGCTGGCCAGTTTTCTGGCGGTGCTCGAAGGGATGTGGCTGAAAACCAAGAAAGAGGCTTACCGCGACCTGTACCATTTCTGGTCGAAAATTTTTGCCGTTAACTTCGGTATGGGCGTAGTCTCCGGTCTGGTGATGGCGTACCAGTTCGGCACCAACTGGAGCATGTTCTCATCGTTCGCCGGGAGTATTACCGGCCCGCTGCTGACGTACGAAGTGCTTACGGCGTTCTTCCTCGAAGCCGGCTTCCTCGGCGTGATGCTGTTCGGCTGGAACCGTGTCGGTCCCGGTCTGCACTTTTTCTCCACCTGCATGGTAGCGCTCGGCACACTGATGTCGACGTTCTGGATCCTCGCCTCTAACAGCTGGATGCAAACGCCGCAGGGCTACGAGATTGTGAACAATCTGGTGGTGCCGGTCAGTTGGATGAAGATCATCTTCAACCCGTCATTCCCGTTCCGCCTGATGCATATGACCACGGCGGCGTTCCTCGCTTCCGCGTTTTTCGTCGGATCGGCGGCCGCATGGCACCTACTGCGTGGACGTGATACCCCTGCAATTCGCACAATGTTGTCGATGGCGATGTGGATGGCGCTGATTGTCTCTCCGATCCAGGCCTTTTTGGGCGACGCCCACGGTCTGAACACCCTGAAATATCAGCCCGCGAAAATCGCGGCAATTGAAGGCCACTGGGAGAATAAAGACGATAAACCGACCCCACTGGTGCTGATCGGTTACCCGGACATGAACCGCGAAGAAACGCGTTACGCCGTGGAAATCCCCTATCTTGGCAGCCTGATCCTGACGCACAGCCTGACACATCAGATCCCGGCGCTGAAATCCTTCCCTAAAGAAGACCGTCCGAACTCCTCGGTGATTTTCTACACCTTCCGCATCATGGCCGGTCTGGGTATGTTGATGATTTTGCTTGGCGTGCTGAGCCTGATTCTGCGTCGCGGCGGCAAAATGTACACATCAAAAGCGTTCCTGCGTTTTGCTTTCCTGATGGGGCCGTCAGGTCTGCTGGCGTTGCTGGCGGGATGGATAACCACAGAAATGGGGCGTCAGCCCTGGGTCGTTTACGGCCTGCTGCGCACCAAAGACGCGGTCTCGAACCATAACGTGTTGCAGATGAGCGTCAGCCTGATCCTGTTCATCGTGATCTACTGCTCGGTATTCGGTGTCGGCTACGGCTACATGATGCGTTTGATCCGCAAGGGTCCGCAGGCGCATGAAGGTGAAAGCGTCGATCACGGCGGTCCCGGCCAGCACCGAACGCCTGCACGTCCGCTGTCTGCCATCAAAGAATCACTGTCCGACGACGCTAAGGGAGTTTGATAATGGGTATCGATTTACCGCTGATCTGGTTTTTGATCATCATCTTCGGGGTGATGATGTACGTGGTGATGGACGGCTTCGATCTGGGTATCGGACTGCTGTTTCCGCTGGTAAAAAAAGAGCACGACCGCGACGTCATGATGAACACCGTCGCACCGGTTTGGGACGGCAATGAAACCTGGCTGGTGCTCGGCGGCGCGGCGCTGTACGGCGCTTTTCCGCTGGCCTACTCGGTTATTCTGGATGCACTGACTATTCCGCTGACGCTGATGCTGTTCGGGCTGATATTTCGTGGCGTGGCATTTGAGTTTCGTTTCAAAGCCAGCCCGGCGAAACGCCATGTGTGGGATAAATCCTTCATCGGCGGTTCAGTGCTGGCGACGTTCTGTCAGGGCGTGGTGCTCGGCGCGGTCATCAACGGCATTCCGGTGGTTAACCGCACCTATGCCGGTGGTGCGCTGGACTGGCTGACGCCGTTTACGCTGTTCTGCGGCGTTGCGCTGGTGGTGGCTTACGCCCTGCTCGGCTGCACCTGGCTTATCATGAAAACCGAAGGCGAGCTGCAAGACGCGATGCATAAAATCGCCAAACCGCTGCTGGTACTGTTTCTGCTGGTGACGGCGGCCGTCAGCCTGTGGACACCGATTTCGCACAGCGATATCGCGACCCGCTGGTTCACGCGCCCTAACCTGTACTGGTTCCTGCCGGTGCCGGTGCTGGTGGTGCTGGTCTCTGCATGGATGTATCGCGCCATCAGCAAAAAAGCGCATCACGCGCCGTTCCTGCTGACGCTGGCGCTGGTGTTCCTGGGCTATACCGGCCTTGGGATCAGCATCTGGCCGAACATCATTCCGCCGTCCATCTCCATCTGGGAAGCCGCGTCACCGCCGCAAAGTCAGGGCTTCATTCTGGTCGGCGCGCTGTTTATTATCCCGATCATTTTGGTGTACACCTTCTGGAGCTACTACGTATTTCGCGGAAAAGTCACGCCGGATCAGGGTTATCACTGAGGGCACGCATTATGAATCTGATTCAGAAAATGGATGACAAGGTCATCACCAAAGCGCCTTTCTGGAAACGCGTCGGCTGGATGGCGATCATCTGGGGCGGCAGCGTTCTGGGGTTGTTTGTCGTCGCGACGGTGTTCCATGTGCTGATGTATATGGCTGGAATGCGGGAGCATTGAGTTACAGTGAGGCCGCCATAATGGCGGCCTTTTTAAATTCCAGGTAGTGGATATCGACCACCAGGATTGAGCTGTCTGGATTTTCAGTCAGCGTCGTTTTTTCGGTTTTTACCCGAGCAGCAGATAATACCGCAGACAATCAAAACCAATGAAATGATGTGATAGGTATGAAGCCTTTCACCCAGCAGCAAGATACTGAGCAACCCACCGGAAACAGGAATGATATGAGTGAATATTTCGCTTCGGGTTGTTCCTATCATAGATACGCCTTTATTCCAGAAGACATAAGCCAGCCATGACGGAAAAATTACCAGATAAACTACAACTATTAACGGATATAACGAGAACCCGTGCGAGACAACGACAGGCTCTTTCGAGAAAAACAAATACGCAAGATAAATCGGGATCAGGATGATCGTCCCAACCAGCGAGCAAAAACCGACAAACGCGGTATGGGTTACTCGTTTATCTTTTAACCGCAGCAGCGCACAATAAAATGCCCAACTGAGCGCTGAAGCAATCGTCAACACATCTCCAATCTCGAAAGATGATAACGAAGACACCCCATCGGAATTCGAGAAAGCGAGATAAATAACCCCAGAAGTACTGATTACTGCACCCAGAACGTTCCTCGCTGATATCCTCTCCCGGAAGAAAAGGACATTAATCAGCAGTACCAGACAAGGCGTAGCAGAGATATAAATAGAAGCATTTAATGAACTGGTATATTGCAGACCAATATATAAGGTGAGTGGAAAGCATACCTGCCCGAGAAAGGAGTAAAGTGTGTTTAACGCAATATGCTCTGTTAACAGATGCCACTCTTTACGAATGGTTTTCCAATACAAAGCAAACATCAGCAAGGAGGTAAGTCCCCAGCGAAGAATACTCAATGCATAGGGATTGATGTAGCCGACAAGCATATGCCCTGCGACGTAATTGCCCCCCCAAAAAACACCTGCTAACGCCAGTAAGAGATAAGCCATCGTCAGTCCTAAAGTGGCCTTGCGGCCACGATTAATAGATGACTAAATCTTTTTTATTTGATTTAAAAGATTGTCGTAATATCTCTCAGCCGTTTGTAGTCTCAGAAGACTTCCTAAATAAAACTCTTTTTTAGAGTCAGGATGATCTTCTGCGATGACGTTGATGACTTTATACAACCAGTCCTCTCCGTGCTTGATATCAATAGTGATATGCTCTGAATAATAGTGAAAATCTCTATCTGTCAGACCTAATCTTTACAAGAAAATCAGCAAAGTTTTCGTTATCCGCTGGTAAGTCATCATGAAATTTGAATTCATTTGTTAACCATTGATCTTCAATTTTTCTTCGGACACTCAGAATTATTTGATCATATTGTAGTCTGGCAGGAATCGACAGTGGATAACAAAGATTGATTATAAATAGTGCATTTTGAACAACTTTTTGCGCTTCTGGTAAGGATTTATCGTAAGCATCTGACAAAATTTCTTCAATACTATTTATAATTTTTGCTGATAACTTTTGGTCGTGATTATTGATATATAAAGTGAGATTTTTAGTGAATCCATAGCTGTCATCCTCAAAAGAGGATATTACTTCCTTAATGTTAAACATAAAAACCCCATCAACCATGTGGATTAATCGCAGTCTATTCCTGATCGCAGAGGCTTTAAGAACATTAAGTGCTTTTAATGAAACTGAATCAAATTTTTCATATGAAATATTGCAAAAATATTAAATCAGTTTAATCGTGAAAATAAGCCGTAAAGTCCACTGACTTTAGATCATGGTAAAAATATCATCTTCCCCTACTTCTCCAGCACCAATCCCACAAAATCCAGAATATCGTCCATGGCTTCCTGACGGGCTTCGGCGGAGGGCATGACGATCAGCTGATCGGAGTAGCCATTCATGATGGCGGAGAGTTGGCGGGTAACGCGTCCGGCGTTGGTGGAACGGAAAACGCCGGTGTGAATGCCCGCGCTGATGATTTCGGCCAGCAGCTCCAGCCATTTCTGCACCATCAGTTGCGCCAGCTCAGCATAAGCCTCATTGTGCGCGGCAAGCTGCCATAACGAACCGTAGAGTTGCCAGATGTCACCCTGCGTGTCCGGCAAATAATTGCGCACCAGCGTGTGGAGTTTTTCCTGAGGATGCAGCAGGGCGATCTCTTCGGTGAACTCTTTCAGCTCCGCCAGCATCACCACGGATAACGCCTCAATGCACAAGGTCTGCCAGTCGCGGAAATAGTGATAAATATGGCTGCGGGAAATACCGACGTGCTCGGTCAGTTCCCGCGTGGTGACTTTCTCAATCCCCTTTTCGATAAAGAGGCTGATCGCGCCGTCGAGAATTTTGGTTCTCAGCGAGTCCGGGTTTTCTTTCATCATCTTTCCTGTGCTGGCCTTGAGCAACCGCTCTGGCCAGCATTTTATCAGGAAGGTTGGCGCGCGCCCAATGACTTACGCAATACCATTTTCAGCACCACTACGCTTGCGACTACCAGCACCGCCGCGCAAATCAGCACCGCCATAAAGGCCTGGTCAAACGCCGTTCGCGCCAGATCTGTAATGAGCGACGCGTGTTCCGGGCTGAGACTGGCCGCGATGCGCAGCGCTTCGTCGAGACTGTCATATGCGCCGTCTCCGGTGACTAATTCCACTGGCAGTGACAGGCTGCGGCTGTAGACCGCCGTCATCAGGCCACCCAGTAAGGTTACGCCCAATACCCCGCCCATCTCCCACGAAACGTCTTCGATTGCCGCGACCATGCCCGCTTTTTCTTCCGGTGCGTTAAGCATAATTGACGTCGAGGCCGCCGTGATCGCCCCGCCGAGGCCGAAACCTAACACCGCGAGGCTGATAAGTTGCATCGCCGTGCCGGTCTGGTGCCACAGCGCATAACTCACGATCCCCAGCGCCGCGAGAGCAAAACCGCCCACCATCATCGCGCGGGCACCGTAGCGCGGCAGCAACATACCGGCCAGCGGCGAGGCCAGCGCGGAGGCTACCGGGATCGGCAGAATAAACATCGCCGCCATGATCGGCTGTAACCCGAGCACCAGTTGCAAGCGCTGCGTTAGCACCAGTTCGATACCCACCATCGCGATCATTGAGGTGATTGCCACGCCGACGCCGCAGGCAAACGCGCGATTACGGAACAGTGAGAAATCAATCATCGGCTGCGCTGAACGCGCCTGGCGGCGGGCGAACAGCCAAAGGAAGAATACGCCCGCAGCGGCAGCGCTGAAGATAACTGTCCATGACGAGTTAATCTGGCTCAGCTCTTTCAGCGCATAAATCACGCCGACCAGTCCGGCCATGACCATCGCCGATCCGACGAAATCACACGGACGCTGTTTGTTACCCTCGCCGCGAGGGATCAGCAGCAGCGCCAGCGGGAAGACGGCCAGCACCACCGGCACGTTAATCAGGAACACCGATCCCCACCAGAAATATTCCAGCAGAACACCGCCGACTACCGGCCCGAGCGCCGCGGCACCTGAGGCGACAGCTGCCCAGATGCCGATGGCCAGCGCCCTTTCGCGTTCATTGGAAAACACCTGACGCACAATCGCCAGCGTCGCGGGCATCATCATCGCCGCACCGACCGCGAGGAATACGCGTGAAGCGATCAGCATATCGGCGGAAGGCGAGAACGCCGCGCACAGGGAGGCCAGCGCAAACACCGGCAGCCCGCACATAAACAGTTTTTTGTGGCCAAGCCGGTCGCTCAGCATGCCCGCGCCGGGCAGCAAGCCCGCGACGACCAGCGGATAGGCATTCACTATCCATAATTTTTCCGAAGACGATGCGCCCAACGCCAGCGTAAGGCGCGGCAATGCTGTGTATAACACCGTCATATCCACGACGATCAGGAAAAGCGTACTTGTGACGACAGCCAGTGTCAGCCAGCGGTTGTTGAAAAACATAAAAGCCTCAGAAGTTTTTGAGCACTTGCTCAAGCGCGAAAGGTACTTGAGCGAGCGCTCAAAATCAAGGTGAGTCTGCCCGTTGGTTGAGGAATGATTTAACCCGCGAGGCGGGAACGGATGCGTTTTACGGACATGAAAAAGCCCGCTCGAAAGCGGGCAAAAGGAGAGTACGATCTGATTTTAAGTTACGTCTTATTTTCCCTGGTGTGGCAAAAACTACTCTTTCACCGTTTCCTCTAACGTGAAACGCCCTAACGGGTTCTGATGGAATTGTTTGATATTTTTTCGGGTCACGTTGCGGTAAGGGCTGTAATACAAATCGATCCAGTTCACGTCGGCTTTGGCCATTTTCTGCAAATCGATGTACATCTGTTCGCGTTTAACCGGATCCATTTCGATACGGGCGGCCGGGACCAGCGCTTTCACTTTTTCGTTATGGTAGTGCGTCATGTAATTATTGTTGGAATCGTGGCCCAGCGTGAACGTGGTTTTCTGATCCGGATCGAGAATATCGTTGGTCCAGTACATCACCGAAATGTCGTAATCCCCCGCTACCAGCATGTCCCAGCTCTGGCTCGGATCCACTTTTTGCAGATTGGCGGTAATCCCTGCTTTTGCCAGTTGTTGCTGTAAAAGCACGGCGATCTGCTCATCCACTTCATCCCCGGCATTCACCAGATATTTCAGCGTCAGATTTTTTACGCCCGCCGCAGCCAGCAGTGCTTTGGCTTTTTCCGGATCATAAGGACGCTGCAGGTTAGCGGCGTAGTGATACAGCGCACCGTCCGGGATATAAGAGTTAGCGACTTTGCCGTAGCCAAAGGTCACGGTATCGATGATTGATTTTTTATCAATGGCGAAATCCAGCGCCTGACGCACTTCCACTTTGGCGAGATCACCGTGGGCATGATTAATCAGCAGATGATCTTCACGGGTGGAGGTGTCTAGCTCGACATCCAGTTTCGGGTCTTTTTGCAAGGATGAAATACGCGAGAACGGAATCGACAGCGCCGCATCAATTTCACCAGCCTGTACCTTCAGCATGCGGGTGTTGTCATCCGGCAGCGTCAGCCATTCGACGCCGTCCAGTTTCACTTTCGCCGCATCCCAGTAATACGGGTTTTTCACCAGTTCGACTTTCTCACCACGCGTCCATTCCTTCACGCTAAATGCACCGGAGCCGACCGGATGCTCGGCGAAATCGTCCGCGCCCTGTTTGGTCAGCGCCTGTTGTGAAATCACCGAGGCGTTCGGCAGCGCCAGCTGGGATAAAAACGCCGCCGACGGGGTTTTCAGGGTGATCACCAGCGTGTGCGGATCGACCGCTTTCAGCGTATCAATAATGCTGTACGAATCTTTCCACAGTGAGCCCGCATCGTCACGGATGCGCGTCAGGCTGAACACGGCATCTGAAGCTGTCACCGGCGTGCCGTCGGAGAATTTGGCTTCGCGCATTTTCAGCGTATAAGTTTTGCCGTCCGGTGAAATCGTCCAGCTTTCTGCCAGTCCCGGCAGTAGTTTGGTGCCGGTGTTATCGACCCGCACCAGCGGATCGAAAACGTTGGAGAACACCCAGTTATCAGCGTTTTGTGCGGATTTAATCGGGTCAAACGTGGTGCTGTCCTCGCGACGACCAATGGTTAATACGCCGGCAGCCTGCGCCATTTCGCTGACCAGGCTCAACGCCAGCAACACCCCGGCGGCCACAACGTTAAAATGCTTTTGCTTCATGTTACATTCCTTCAGTCATCGGATAAATCCTGTCGCGGCTGTGGCCGTCAAGCACACAGGCGAAGGCATGGTCGGCGATATGCCGGGTTTCGGGTGCCACGCCGTGCCGGCACGCGGGAAGCGCATGAGCACAGCGTGGATGGAAAGCGCAGCCTGCGGGCAACGAGACCGGGCTGGGCGGCTCGCCGGGTAAAGAATGTTCGGGCAGGGGGCGGTCAGGATCGATTTCCGGTATGGCCGCCACCAGCGCGGCGGTATATGGATGGCGCGGCGCGTTAAACACCGTTTGCGTCGGGCCGCTTTCAACAATCCGCCCCAGATACATCACCGCGACGCGGTCGCACAAGCGGCGGACAATCGCCAGATCGTGGGCGATAAACAGGATCGCCAGCCCCATGCTTTCGCGCAGATCCATCAGTAAATTAATGATTTGCGCCTGAATCGAGACGTCCAGCGCCGCAACGCACTCATCGGCGACGATCAGCCGGGGTTCGATGGCCAGCGCACGGGCAATTCCGGCGCGCTGGCATTGCCCGCCGCTCAGCGCCTGTGGCCGTTTGATTGCATGTTCCGGGCTGAGGCCGACCAGCGTCAGCAGCTCGCTTATCCGCGCGGGGATCTGCGCTTTCGCCACTTTCTGATGCACCCGCAACACTTCGCCAATACTTTCCCCCAACGTCTGACGCGGATTCAGCGAGGAATACGGATCCTGAAAAATCATCGCCGTTTGCTGACGCAGACGGGCGATGTCCGGCTTCACGCCGTCGGTGATCAGCTGTCCGCGAAACCGCACGCGTCCGGCGCTGGCGGTTTCAAGATGCAGCATCGCCCTGCCGAGCGTACTTTTGCCGCTGCCGGACTCGCCTACCAGCCCCAGCGTTTCACCCGCGTTGATGTACAACGACACACCATTTACCGCCTGCACATAGCGTTTTTTCAGACCAAAACCGCCGGATACCGGAAACGCCACCGACAGTGCTTCGACTTCCAGCAGCGGATAAGGCTGCGGGGTGTTTTCAGATGGAAGACTCATTTTCCCTCCCGCTCAGCGGATGGTGGCAGGCGGCAACGTGGCCGTCGCCAGTTTGCATCGCAGGTTGCATCCGCTGGCACTGCGCCGTGGCGTTTGCGCAGCGCGGATGGAAACGACAGCCGGTGGGGAAGCGTGCCGCGACAGGCGGCTGACCGGGCAGGGTGATAAGCCTTCCGCTGCCACCCTCGCTGACCGGCTGGCAGTCAATCAAACCGCGGGTGTAAGGATGTATCGCCTGCGCCAGCACCGGACGTTTATCGCCTGTTTCGCACAGCCGCCCGCCGTACATCACGGCGATGCGGTCACAGGTTTGCGCCACCACGCCAAGATCATGCGTAATCAGAATAATGGCGATACCGAGACGATCGCGCAGATCGCGCAGCAGCCGTAAAATCTGCATCTGCACGGTGACGTCCAGCGCCGTGGTTGGCTCGTCGGCAATCAGCATTTTCGGTTCGCAGGCCAGCGCCACGGCAATCATCGCGCGCTGACGCATGCCTCCGGAGAACTCGTGCGGGTAGTTATCCACGCGGCGCAGCGGATCGGGGATGCCCACCTGCCGCAGTAATTCCACCGCCTGAAGGTGTGCTTCACGATGGCTTGCGCCAAAATGCAGGCGACGGCTTTCGGCGATTTGCTGGCCGATGGTCATCACAGGATTGAGATGGCTGGCCGGATTTTGGAAAATCATGCCGATTTCCCTTCCGCGAATCGCCGTCATTTGTTTGTCGTTCAGCGTCAGTAGATCCGTGCCGTTAAACAGGATCTCACCGCCGCTGATAGTCAGCCCTTCGCCCGGCAGCAGCCGCATCACGGCGCGGCAGCTGAGGGTTTTACCTGAACCGCTCTCGCCGACCAGCCCGAGAATATCCCCTGCACTTAGCGTCATGGAAAGCTGGTCAACCAGCGCGATGCCCTGCCGGTCTTGAATGGTTAAACCGCGAACCTGTAACAGCGTCATGGGCGCTCCCCCAGTTTGTCGCCGAGACCGTCGGCCAGCAGGCTAAAACTCATTGCCAGCACCACAATCGCCAGGCCGGGAAACGTGGTGATCCACCACGCGGTAGTGATAAAACTTTGCCCCTCGGCGACCATCACGCCCCACTCGGCCACCGGCGGCTGAACGCCCAGCCCGAGATAACTTACCGACGCACCGCTCAGCAAAACCAGCACACAGTCGGACATCGAAAACACCAGCGAACTGGTCAGAGCGTTCGGTAACAGATGCAAAAGCAAAATGCGCGGATGGCTGTAGCCCAGGCTGCGCGCCGCCAGAATGAAATCGCGGTGTTTGAGGGTCAGCACCTGCGAGCGCACCAGACGGGCGTACGACACCCAGCCGACCATTGCCATCGCGATGTAAAAACTGCCCAGGCCCGGCCCGAGAATGGCGATGATCGACAACATCAGCACCAGAAACGGAAATGCCAGCACCACATCAATTATCCGCATAAAGAACGTATCGACCGCGCCGCCGAGATAGCCGGAGAATGCGCCGATGAGCGTGCCAAAGATGAACGGAAAAATGACGCCAATCAGGCAGATTTGCAGATCAACCCGCGCCCCCCACATCACCCGTGAGAGAATGTCGCGGCCAAAATTATCAGTGCCGAAAGGATGCGCCAGATTTGGCGGCAGGAGCGTCGCGGCGGCGTCCTGCGTAATCGGGTCGTAGGGCGCAATCCACGGGCTGAGCAGCGCCACCAAAACCCACACCAGCAACATCAGGATCCCCAGTCGCAATGCCTGCTGACGCGGCAGCCAACGCAGATGAAAGGTTGGCAGACGCTGCGCGGGAGCTTTATCGGTCATACTCATTTTCATAGTTTCACCCTCGGATCCAGCGCGACCGTCACCAGATCCGCAATCAGATTCACGCCTACCGTCGCCAATGCAAACACCAGCACCACGCCCTGCACCACCATGTAATCCCGGCTGATGATCGCTTTGACCAGTAACTGGCCCATGCCGGGAATGGCAAAGACGCTTTCTATTACAACCGTGCTACCAATCAGCCAGCCAATGTTTACCGCCAGCAGATTGACGGTCGGCACCAGCGAATTGGGCATCACATGCCGCCAGAAAATGCGGTTTTCGTTTTGTCCGCGCGCCCTGGCGGCGGTGACATAATCATTTTGTAATTCCATTAGCAGGCTGGCGCGCAGATTACGAGTCAGCACCGCCGAGAGCGCCAGCGCCACCGTCAGACACGGCAAAAACAGATGGTGCAGACGCTCCCCCGCATCGCTGCCGTAGCCTGAGACCGGAAACCAGCCCAGCGACAGGCTGAACAGCAAAATCATCATGATCGCCAGCCAGAACGCGGGCAAACCCAGGCCGATGGTGGATAACAGGCGGATCATCTGATCGGCCAGCCGTCCGCGATGTCGGGCGGCAGTGGCGGCCAGCGGCACGGTAAACAGCATCGCCAGCAGCACGCTGCCGAGTACCAGATACAGCGTGGGTTCGATCCGCGTCATGATGAGTTTCAGCGTATCGACACGGTAAATCAGCGATTTACCCATTTCCCCGTGCATCAGGTTGCGCAGGAAATAGAGATATTGCTGCCACATCGGTTCATCCAGCCCGTACTGCGCCCGGATGCGGGCAATCGCTTCCGGCGAACTGCGCACACCGAGCAGGATCCGCGCCGGATCGCCGGGTATGGCACGCACCATGATAAAAGTGAGAATACTGATCCCCAGCAGCACCGGCAGCAGTTGCAGCGGTCGCCAGAGTAGAAATCGATAACGGTGCATGGCAATCCTCTAAATGGCAGTTTCTGGTGCAATGTGAGCGTCTGTTTGCCAGTGGTTCTACGTTAGCCCCCGCACAACCTCGCCGGTAGTTAGCAAAAATACTAGGTTTGCACCCGCCGTGATGTGGCACTGCGATTGCATAACTTTTATTCAACATATCAAGTTGAGCAAAATCGGTGCCCGATCAGCCAATTCATGCGGCTAAGAAGCCAGACGAGGATAAATTCATGAAACTCGCAGTGAAAGACAGTGCGCAATTGATGCGGGAATCCACGGTGGAAGGCGCGTTCAGTCAGCTTTTCGCACAGACATCGCGTCTGGGCTTCGATGCCCTGATCTACGATTACACGCCGGTTCCCCGTTCGCTGGAAGGAGAGTTGATCACTCCGTCGTTGCTGCACATGTGCAACGTGCCGGGGGACATGCAGAGGCTGTGGCTGGAGAGCGGGTATTATCAGGTCGATCCGGTACAGCATTACGCGCTGGAGAGCTGCGCCCCGTTCGTCTGGTCATATCAGCGTCCGGACAATACCTCGCTGCACAACCGCCTGAGCGATCTCAATAAACCGGTCACCCATTACATGTGTGATAACAATATGCCAAGCGGCGCAACGGTTCCGCTGCATCTGCCCAACGGCGGGTTTGTCACCGTTACCGGTATTCATACCAGCGCCGGGCATGAGCTGGATATTCACGACGCGCTGGCCGATCTGAGCCTGCTGGCGATGACCTTTCAGGAGTGCGTATTGCCGCTTTTCGACAGCAGCGTTCTGACCTGTCAACTTGTGCGTTTAAGCAAACGCGAGCGCGAATGTCTGGCATGGGCGGCACAAGGGCTGACCGCGAAAGAAATCGCGCGCAAACTATGCCGTTCGGTTGCCACAGTGACGCTGCATCTCAACACCGCCACACATAAACTCGGTGCCAGCAACCGCGTACAGGCGGTGGTTCGCGCGATGCATTACCGCCTGCTCGACAGCTGAGCCTTGCCCTTTTCTATCTTTTTTACTAGCTGTGTAGCCCCGTCGCGATGTTTACCCTGAAAAGATTATTCACCGGCAGGGGAAACAACATGATTAACGTCACTGAAGGTTTTGCGCCATTTCAGGAATACCAAACCTGGTACCGCGTTTGCGGCGATTTGCACAACGGCGTCACGCCGCTGGTGGTCGCGCACGGCGGGCCGGGCTGCACACACGATTACGTCGATGCCTTCCGTGATATCGCCCTCACCGGACGCGCCGTCATTCATTACGATCAGATTGGTAACGGGCGCTCGACGCACCTGCCCGACAAACCGGCAGAGTTCTGGCAACCTGCGCTGTTTCTGGCCGAGCTGGACAATTTGCTACGCCATCTCAGTATCGAAAAGGATTACGCGCTGCTCGGGCAATCCTGGGGCGGAATGCTGGGTGCGGAACATGCGGTGACGCAGCACGCGGGCCTGAAAGCGCTGATCATCGCCAATTCCCCCGCTTCGATGGCGCTCTGGCTACAGGCCGCCGCCCGGCTGCGCAGCGAGCTGCCCGCCGACGTACAGCACACCCTGCTGGCGCATGAAACCGCCGGAACCCTTGAGAGCGATGGCTACAAAGCAGCATCGCAGGTGTTCTATCAGCGCCATGTCTGCCGCGTAGACCCATGGCCTGAAGAGGTCCTGCGAACCTTCGCCGCGATGGACGCTGATCCGACCGTCTATCACGCCATGAACGGTCCGACCGAGTTTCACGTCATCGGCAGCATGAAAGACTGGACAATTATCGACCGCCTTCCCACCATCAATGTGCCGGTACTCTTGATATCAGGCCGCTACGACGAAGCCGCCCCGGAGGTTGTGCAGCCGTTTTACGATCTGATCCCGAAGGTAGAATGGGTGATTTTCGAGAACTCCAGTCACATGCCGCACGTGGAAGAGCGCGATGCGTGTATGACGTGTGTGGGGGAGTTTTTGGCCAGAATAGAAGGGGTTTAAGGGGTAACACATTGTCAAAGCATACTTCAACTTATTGATTTTACTTTAATACCCCACCCGCTCCCACCCCTTTACACGGGAGGGAGCGGAGCGAGTCATCATTAAAAGCCATCACAGGTGGCAACCCACCGGTTCTACCCCTGCCCAAAGATCTTGATCACCGCATCCAGATGATCTTTCATGGCTTTTTTAGCCGCGCGACCATCGCGCGCTTCCAGCACGGTCAGGATTTCGAGATGTTCAATCTCGGAACGGTGCGGCATGTCCTGCGGCGTGTAATGCATTTGCAGGCTGCGAAACATCGTGCCGTAACGGTGGCCGAGAAGGTGAGCGATGATAAACGCGTAAGCAGGGTTGCCGCTGGCCTGCGCGATGCGGATATGAAATAAACGGTCACCGGGATGAGTCGCAGAACCCTGCCGGTTATCGCGACAGTTCTGCTCATATGCCAGCCGAATCGCCGCAAGTTGCTCATCTGTTGCATGTCGTGCTGCCAGCGCGGCGGTTTCCGGTTCGATTAATCGCCGTGTTTGCAGCAGAGAAAATGGTGGTAACTCGGCGGTGAAATCCAGCTCGATATTCAGCTCATCATCCACGTCTGCCCACTGATTGCGCCCTGCCTGAGACATCACCGGCTCTTTCGACGGAATCACCGCCGAGGCTGGCGGATGACAGACAATCACACCGTTGCCGACGCGGACGTCCACCAGCCCGATGACTTCCAGCGCAATCAGCGCCTCACGTACCGACGCACGGCTAACCTGTAACTGACTGGCCAACTCTCTCTCTGCGGGAAGGCGGCTGCCGGGCGGAAATTCCTTACTCTCAATTAATGTTTTTAGCTGGTCAGCTATCTGCCTGTATATTCTGGGATTTTCTAATTTTTTTATCGGCATCGGACACCTGAGGTCAATTCTCATTAAGTGATTCAGCTAGCAACTTAAGGACAAAAATCTTGCTGAATTGTTTTATGCATGTAAAAAATTGGTTAATCAAAATCGTGTTTTTGGGTTGAGCTTGCCGAATATCTTAGCAAAAAGCATCTCCTATCACGCGTTTTTTTCACCTCCAATGGCCTGACCATTAGACCTATAACCGTAATTTTCACAGGAGTTGCTATGAACCTGGCAGGGAAAAAAGTTCTGATTACCGCCGCCGGACAAGGCATCGGATTTAACACCGCGACGCTGTTCGCCAGTCAGGGCGCAGAGGTCATTGCCACCGACATCAATATCGATGCGCTGCATGATATTCAGGGCATCCGTCCCCGCATTCTGGATGTGACTAATCCGCAGGCCATCGCCGCAGCCGCAGAAGAGATCGGCCCGGTCGATGTGCTGTTCAACTGCGCGGGCGTGGTACACAGCGGCGATATTCTGACGTGCAGCGAACGCGAATGGCAGTTTGCGCTCGACCTCAACGTGACGGCGATGTTCCACATGATCCGCGCCTTTCTGCCCGCCATGCTCGAACGCAGCAGCGGTTCCATCATCAATATGTCGTCTGTGGCATCGAGCATCAAAGGCGTGCCTAACCGTTTTGCCTACAGCGCATCAAAAGCTGCCGTCATTGGGCTGACCCGATCAGTCGCCGCCGATTATGTTACCCGAGGCATCCGCTGCAACGCCATCTGTCCGGGCACGGTGGAATCCCCTTCTCTGCGCCAGCGCATAGCCGCACAGGCTGAAGCGGAAGGCCGAAGCGAAGCCGAGGTTTATCAGGCATTTGTCTCGCGCCAGCCCATCGGGCGTATCGGGAAAACTGAAGAAATCGCCCAGCTGGCACTGTATCTGGCTGCCGATGCCAGTTCCTACACCACCGGCACGGTACAAATTATTGATGGCGGCTGGAGTAACTGAGTCCTGACCGCCAAATTTACTGCATTAAAGAAGGAGATTTGAATGAAATTATTACGTTACGGCAAAGCAGGATCTGAACGCCCCGGCCTGCTGGACAGCAAAGGTAATTTGCGCGATCTCTCTGCGCACATTGCCGATGTGCGCGGCGAATTTCTGCACCCGGAAACGCTGGAAAAACTGCACCGTCTGGATCCGGAAAGCCTGCCTCTGGTGAGCGGTGAGCCGCGCCTCGGCGCCTGCGTCGCTCAGGTCGGCAAGTTTATCTGTATCGGCCTCAATTATGCCGACCATGCGGCAGAAACCGGCGCGGAGATCCCAAAAGAACCGGTCATTTTCAGTAAATGGACCAGTGCGATTGTCGGGCCGAATGACGATGTGGAGATCCCGCGTGATTCAGTCAAAACCGACTGGGAAGTGGAGCTCGGCGTGGTGATCGGCACCGGCGGGCGCTATATCAGCGAAGCCGACGCAATGTCGCACGTTGCCGGCTATTGCGTGATCAATGACGTCTCGGAACGTGAGTTCCAGATTGAACGCGGCGGCACCTGGGACAAGGGCAAAGGCTGCGATACGTTCGGCCCGACCGGCCCGTGGCTGGTCACGGCGGATGAAATCCCCGATCCGCATCAGCTGAACTTATGGCTGGAGGTCGATGGCAAACGCTTCCAGAACGGCAATACCCGCACCATGATTTTTCAGATCCCCGAAATCATCAGCTATCTGAGCCGTTTTATGAGCCTGCAAGCCGGGGACATCATTTCTACCGGCACCCCGCCGGGCGTCGGATTAGGGCAAAAACCGCCGCTGTATCTGAAAGCCGGTCAGGTTATGCGTTTGGGTATCGAAGGTCTGGGCGAACAGCGCCAGAAGACGGTACAGGCGTAGTCCCCTAATTTCTGCTGATGGAAGATGAAATGACAAAGATTACGGCTTTACGGGTCGAAGATGTGCGTTTCCCCACGTCACTCTCGCTGGACGGTTCGGATGCGATGAATCCTGACCCCGACTACTCCGCTGCTTATGTGATTTTAGAAACGGACAATCCTGACCTGCGCGGTCATGGGCTGACCTTCACCATCGGGCGCGGCAATGAAATCTGCTGTGCGGCCATTAATGCGCTGGCACATCTGATCGTCGGTCGCGAACTGGCGGGCATTACCGCCGATATGGGGCAATTCTGGCGTGAATTTACCAGTGACAGCCAGCTGCGCTGGATTGGCCCGGATAAAGGTGCCATCCATCTGGCGACGGGCGCGGTGGTCAATGCAGTGTGGGATTTATGGAGTAAAGCCGCCGGAAAGCCGCTGTGGCAGTTAGTGGCCGATATGTCGCCGGAAGAGCTGGTTTGTTGCATCGATTTTCGTTACATCACCGACTGCATTACGCCGCAGGAAGCGCTGACGCTGCTGCTACAACGGGCGGACAACAAACCACAAAGACGGGAAAAGCTGCTGGCTGAAGGTTACCCCTGTTACACCACGTCGGCGGGCTGGCTGGGGTATCCGGACGACAAACTACGCCGTCTGTGTCAGGAAGCGGTCGACGCGGGTTTTGACTATCTCAAGCTCAAAGTGGGCCGCGATCTGGAAGACGATATCCGCCGCGTGCGTATCGCCCGTGAAGTAATCGGCCCCGACCGCAAGTTGATGATCGACGCCAATCAGGTGTGGGAAACCGACGAGGCCATTCCGTGGGTGAACGCCCTCGCCTTTGCCAAACCGTGGTTTATCGAGGAGCCGACCAGTCCGGATGACATCGAAGGCCATCGCAAAATCCGCCACGGCGTCGCACCGGTAAAAGTGGCGACCGGCGAAATGTGCCAGAACCGTATCATGTTCAAGCAATTCATCATGCGTGAGGCCATCGACGTGGTGCAGATTGATGCCTGCCGTATGGGCGGCGTGAACGAAGTCCTGGCAGTGATGCTGATGGCCGCCAAATACAACCTGCCGGTGTGCCCGCATGCGGGCGGCGTCGGCCTGTGCGAATACGTGCAGCATCTGTCGATGATTGATTATCTGTGCATCGCCGGAACCCATGAAGGCCGGGTGATTGAATATGTCGACCATCTCCACGAGCATTTTGTCCATCCGTGTGACATTCGCGGCGCAGCCTATATGCCGCCGAAAGCGCCGGGTTTCTCGATCGAAATGCATCAGGCTTCCATCGACAAATACCGTCATCACGCCTGAGCCTGAAAACACGCGGAGAACCTGAAGGATGCGAATCGACAGCCATCAGCATTTCTGGCACTACACACCGCGAGATTACCGCTGGATTAGCGACACCATGGCGGTATTAAAGCAGGATTTTTTGCCGGAAACGATGCGAAACACGTTACAACGTCACGATATGCAAGGCACGATCCTGGTTCAGGCGTGTTCAGACAGCCGCGAAACACAGTGGCTGCTGGAAATAGCTGAAAAAACTGACTTTGTGCGCGCCGTCACCGGCTGGATAGATCTGCTGCCCCCTCAGCTGGAACAGCAACTGGAGGCGCTTTCTCATCCGCTGCTGCGCGGCTTCCGGCATCAGGTTCAGGATGAAGTTTCACCCGCACAGTGGCTCAGCAATACCGGCATCAACAGGGGTATCAGGCAGTTACAGCAGCGTGACTATGTGTACGAAATTTTGGTGACGCACCAGCATCTGGCCGACGCCGTGCAATTCGCCAAACGTCACGATAACTATTTTCTGGTGCTGGATCATTTTGGCAAACCCGACCTGAGCCTCGGCGCGGCGCACTGGGCAAAACAAGTTGCGCCGCTGGCAGCACTGCCGCACGTCAGTTGCAAACTCTCTGGTTTGCTGACTGAACCGCGTCCGGCTGGCGTCACGCTTAATGACCTGTTGCCCTATTTCGACGCCGCGCTGGAGATTTTTGGCACTGAACGGCTGATGTTTGGCTCCGACTGGCCGGTGTGTCTGCTGGGGGAGAGTGACGAAGATCCCTGGTCGCTCTGCGAGCAGGCCATCGCGACGCTCAGTTCTGACGAGCAGGCAGCCATTTTTGGCGGCAATGCCTGCGCAGTTTACCGATTACAGGAAACGAGCAATGAATCTGCATTTGCAAAATAAAGTGGTGATAGTCACTGGCGGCGGTTCAGGCATTGGCGCAGCCATTTCACTGACACTGGCCGGAGAAGGCGCGATCCCGGTCATAATCAGCAACACGGAACCGGCGAATGAACTGATGCATCAGCTGCAGCAGCAGGTTCCACAGGCCAGTTTTATCCTCACCGAGTTGCGTGAGGAAGCCAGCTGCGCGGCGGCGGTAAGCGAAGTGATGTCCCGCTATGGCCGCATCGACGGGCTGGTGAATAACGCCGGTGCCAATGACAGCGTCGGGCTGGATGCCGGACGCGAAGCTTTTGTCCGCTCACTGGAGCAGAACCTCATTCATTACTATCTGATGGCGCATCTGAGCCTCGACGCCCTGCGCGCCAGCCGGGGTGCCATCGTCAATATCAGCTCTAAAACCGCGCTGACCGGCCAGGGAAACACCAGCGGTTACGCCTCGGCAAAAGGCGGCATTCTGGCGCTGACTCGCGAATGGGCAGCGGCGCTGCTTAAGGATGGAATTCGGGTCAACGCGGTTATTCCGGCAGAGGTGATGACGCCGTTGTACGAGCGCTGGATCAAAGGCTTCGAAAATCCTGAAGAAAAATTGCACCAGATAACTTCACATATTCCACTGGGGCAACGCATGACCACACCGCAGGAAATCGCCGATACCGTGGTGTTTCTGCTTTCATCACGCACTTCCCATACCACCGGCCAGTGGCTGACGGTGGACGGTGGCTACATGCATCTTGACCGGGCGTTAACATGAGCCGCCGTTACGTTCAGGCACTGGATCTGGCCGACGATCCGCTGCTTATCGAAGAATATCAGCGTTATCACCAGCAAATCTGGCCGGAAATTTCCGCACACCTGAGACGTTACGGCGTCACTGAAATGGAAATTTATCGGCTCGGAAACCGGCTGATGATGTTGATGGAAACCACGGAAGATTTTGACAGCGGCCTGTTTGAACGCCGCAGTCTGGAAGACCCCAAAGTCTGTGAATGGGAAGCGCTGATGTGGAAATATCAGCGCCCTACACCCTGGACACCTGCCGGTGAGAAATGGGTGGAAATGGAGAGGATTTTCGCCCTGAAGGATCAGCCGTAGTTTTCACCTCCCCTTCGCCGGGAAGGTGCGCCGAACACGTTTTTTCACGTTATCTGACATAAAAAAATCAGCCACCTGAGCTGAACCCCTACATGCTTCACCAGATACTGAGGAATACACTATGCTCGCTGACAAAACCGCTTCACCTGCCTATGCGGAGCGCAAAACAACGTCCGGTTTCCGGCTCGCGTTTATTCTGGTCACCACGCTGTTTTTCCTGTGGGGCTTATCCTACGGGTTGCTGGACGTGCTGAATAAGCATTTTCAGGAAGTGTTACACGTCAATAAAGCCCAATCGGGTTTACTTCAGGCAGCGTACTTTGGCGCCTATTTTATCATCGCTCTGCCTGCCGGTTTCTTTATGGACAGGTTCGGCTATAAGGCCGGGATCCTGGTGGGATTATGCCTGTATGCGCTGGGCGCTTTGTTATTCGTTCCCGCTGCCAGCGCGGGCAGTTTCGGCATGTTTCTGCTGGCGCTGTTTGTGATAGCACTCGGTCTGGGTTGTCTGGAAACCGCTGCTAATCCATTTGCTACCGTGCTGGGTGACCCTGCCGGTGCGGAACGCCGTCTGAACCTTTCCCAGTCATTCAACGGCTTAGGCCAGTTCATCGGCCCGGTTATCGGCGGCTCGCTGTTCTTCAGCGCCACGCAGGGAACGACCGCCGAGGGTCTCTCGTCAGTGAAAATGACCTATGTGGCCATCGCGGTGTTAGTGCTGCTGATCGCCTTTGTGTTTGGCCGGACAAAACTGCCGGATATTCGCGAACAGAGCACGTCGGAAGCTCACGGGCTGGAAAAAGGTTTGTGGCAACACGGTCATTTCACCGGCGGAGTTATCGCGCAGTTTTTCTATGTCGCGGCGCAGGTCGGCGTCGGGGCATTCTTCATCAACTACACTACTGAGCACTGGCATACGCTGTCGAACCAGAACGCTTCTTATCTGCTTTCCGTCGGCATGATCAGTTTCATGGTCGGACGTTTTTTCAGTACCTGGCTGATGGGCTTCGTACGCCCGGCCACCCTGCTGGTGATTTACGCGATCATCAATATCGTTTTATGCGCAGTAGTGGTTGCGAGGATTGATAACGTCTCGGTCATTGCATTAGTGGCGATTTTCTTCTTTATGTCGATCATGTTCCCGACCATTTTTGCGATGGGCGTCAAGAACATGGGCAAACAGACCAAACGCGCCAGTTCTGTGATGATCATGGCCATAGTCGGTGGCGCGATCATGCCATACCTGATGGGCGCAATTGCCGACCGCTACACCACGGCGGTGTCCTATGCGCTGCCGATGGTCTGCTTCGCCGTCGTCTTAACGTACGCATTACGTCAGCGGGCGAAGTAAACCGTCAGCCGGGAGCCTTCCGCTCCCGGTTTTCCCTACTCTTTAACCAGCACCGGCTGTTCGCGGTAATTCGCCGGGAAATAATGTTGTAAGTCTTTAATCTTCGGCAAATCGTTCACCACGATGTACGGATAGTCGGGATTATCATTCAAAAAGTTCTGATGGTAGGCTTCAGCCGGATAAAAGTGCCCGTTGTTTTCGACCGTCGTGACCATAGGTTCGCTGTAACTTTTACTGGCGTTTAGTTGCGCGATGTACGCTTTGGCGACCTCAGTTTGGGCGGCATTTTGCGGGAAAACCGCCGATCGATACTGGCTGCCAGTGTCCGGCCCTTGCCGGTTTAGCTGCGTCGGGTTATGGCCGACGGAGAAAAAGATGTGCAGCAGTTCGCCGTAGGTCACCTGAGTTGGGTCAAACGTCACCTTCACTGACTCCGCATGACCGGTTTCGCCGGTACTCACTTCCTCATAACTCGCCGTCCCCGCCGCGCCGCCGGTATATCCGGATACCGCGCTGGTCACGCCTTTCACATGCTGGAACACTCCCTGGATCCCCCAGAAGCACCCACCCGCAAACAGCGCGGTTTCACTGTGTGACGTACCTGCGGGCTCATCCTTTGCAGGCGCGGCGATCACCACGGCCTGTTCAGCGCCGCCCCATGACCACGCGTTATTCTGGAAAACGAACGCAGATGCCAGTACCAGACCGGCGATCAGACTGTAATTACGTAACGACTTCACTCTTTTATCGGTCATTTTCATAGTGGTCTCGCAGGTGATTACGTGTTGGGAGTAAACGTCATTGCCAGCCCGTTCATGCAATAACGCAGGCCGGTCGGCTGTGGTCCATCGTCAAAGACATGACCAAGATGCCCGCCGCAGCGGCGGCAATGTACTTCATCGCGCACCATCCCGAGCGTGGTGTCCCGGCGCGTCACGGCGGCGTTGGGCAATGATTTCCAGAAGCTTGGCCACCCGGTGCGGCTGTCGAATTTAGTCGCAGAGGAAAACAGCGACAGGCTGCAACCGGCACAGGCGAATTTACCGTCCCGGTGTTCTTTGTTTAACGGGCTGGAATAAGGACGTTCGGTGCCAGCTTCGCGCAAGATGTAATACTGCGCATCACTGAGGCGCTGGTGCCACTGGTCATCGGTGAGTGTCACTTCAAAGTGTTCTGCGATTGCCTGCGCGTCCGCCTTACGGGCGAAAATCGCCGGAAAAAGTCCCATGGCCGCTGCGGCGGAAACTGCACCGCTGCCGAGCAGGAAATTGCGTCTGTTGATCATAGTTGCCACCGTGCCGGTTGGTATCGATGGAAACAGATTACAGGCAGGGGTGTTACGGAATCCTCGCGGAGAGTTAACGATTTTGTGATAAATCCGTTATCGCTGAGGGGGTTTGCTTTGCACTTCCCCCTGCGAAGGGGGAGGTCGGGAGGGGTTTTAAGGGCTAACACCTTGTCAAAGCACACTTCAACGTATTGATTTTGCTTTAACCCTCCCCTTCGCAGGGGAGGGAGCGGATCGAGTTATTTTGACTTTAAAAGCGGGGTTTTGCGGCAATAGCTGCGGATACTGAAACATAACCGGGATGTATGGCACCTGCTAGTTCAAAACAATCTCCCCCTGCACCTGCGCCCCTTCCCTCACAAATACCGGTATACCTTCCAGCGGAGCGGCCACCGTTATCGTCGATCCCCCCGGATAACGCTCACCGTTAAGCACGACCCACACCTCTGCGGCGGGAAGCCATACCGTGCGCTCTCGTTGCCCTGCATAGAGCACCGGCGCAACCAGGATATCTGCGCCCAGCATGTACTGATCTTCCACCTGCCAGCTTTCAGCCTGATCCGGATATTGATAGAACATCGTACGCATGACCGGATCGCCCTTCTCATGGGCTTCCTGCATTACGCGGCTGATGTAGGGGCGCAATTTTTCCCGCAGGAATAACCCGTTTTTCATCAGCTCATAATTCTCTTCGCCATAGCTCCAGACTTCATTCGGAGCGCCGCTGTTGCACTGGGCGATGCCGTCGCGCCACGGTTCTGACGGCTGGATCTGCGGTTCGCGGTAGCCGTGTAAACGCATCACAGGACAGAAGACTCCCCACTGGAACCAGCGGATCAACAGCTCCTGAAACGCCGGATCGTTGACATTACCGCCCTGGAATCCGCCGATATCCGTCGTCCACCATGGAATACCGGCCAGCCCCATGTTCAGACCGGCGGCAATCTGGTTACGCAGCGCGTGAAAGGAAGAATGGATATCGCCCGACCACGCCAGTACACCATACCGCTGGCTGCCAGCCCACGCGCAACGGACCAGATTGACGATCTCCGTCTCGCCTTCCTGTTGCAGCCCGTCGTAAAAGCCTTGCGCGAACTTCTGCGGATAGATGTTACCCACTTCCAGCACCGGCCCGAGATGATAGCGATAATTATCGAAATCATAAGCGCGGTATTCGGGTTCGGCTTCATCCAGCCAGAAGGTGCGAATACCCAGATCGTAATAATTTTGCTTCACCTTCTCCCAGACAAACTTACGGGCGTCAGGATGCGTGGCATCGAAGAACGTACAGTTGCCGAGAAAATCAAGATTCACCGAAACGCCGCGATCGGTATTCACCAGATACCCTTTGGATTTCATCTCTTTGTAATTGTCGGTGCGGCTGTCTACCGTTGGCCAGACAGAAACCATAGTTTCGATACCGAGGGATTTCAGCTCCGCGACCATTGCTTTGGGGTTCGGCCAGTCCAGCGGATCAAAACACCAGGTTCCCTGATTCGGCCAGTGGAAGAAATCAATCACTATCACCGAAATCGGCAACTCACGGCGCTTGTATTCACGTGCGACCTCCAACACTTCCTGCTGAGTACGGTAACGCAATTTACACTGCCAGAAACCGGTGGCGTACTCCGGCATCAGCGGCGCGGTGCCGGTCGTGCGACCATACTGATGCATGATCTCGGCAGGCGTGTCACCGGCGGTGATCCAGTAATCCATCTGCTCAGTCACCTGCGCTTCCCAGCGGGTGATATTCTTGCCGAACGTGGCTTCGCCAATCGCCGGATTGTTCCACAACAAACCATAACCCAGGCTGGAAAGCATAAACGGTACGCTGGCCTGTGAATTACGTTGCGCCAGTTCCAGCGTGCAGCCTTTCAAATCCAGACAGCTTTGCTGATACTGCCCCATCCCGTAGATTTTCTCATCGGGACGCGATTCGAATCGCACTGTCAGCTGATGCTTGCCGCCAGGGATGGCCTTAAACTCGCGGGCATCCATTTTCAGCGCGCTAATGTATTTGTCCTGACTCTTTTCCGTCGCGCCAATTCCCACGGTGGAGCGTTGCCGCCAATACTCTTCGAGAATCAGCTCACCGTGCTGATTGTAAAAGGCCAGCTGCCCTTTGATGTTAACAGTCGCAGTAATGTTGCCGTTGCGGATGGTCAGCGTTTCTGTCCCATGGCTGATTTCCGTTTGCGGCTGTTCGCTCTGTGGCAACAACGCCCAAAGATGATCATTTAGCGCCGGACGACAGGTGGCGCGCACGCGCAGGCTGTGGACTCCCCAGGGTTCAATCACCAGCGTTTGCTGATCGAAATGCCAAAGGATACGGTTTTTCTCGGCGATTAATTCGCTCATGCGGACTCCTGTGTATGCAAGGTGGCCTGAGGTTCAGGCACGCGTTCAGGGGTAATTTTGGATTGGTTAATCTTTTTCATCGTGGCGTCGTTGAGTTTGTACCACCGCATCGACAGCGCACTGAACATCGACAACACGCCCGGCACCAGTGAGAACAGCGCGATAATCGACAACATCGCTGCCGGGTTTTGCTGGGTTGCATGCGGAACGTAACCGCTCAGGCCAAGCGTCCAGCCGACCACCGCGCCGCTGACTGCCATCCCCATTTTGAGGATCGCCAGCAGCGTGGAGAACACGGTGCCGTCCATGCGTTTGCCCTGTTTGTATTCACCGTAATCGACCACATCGGACATCATCACCCACATTAATGTGGTTGTGACCTGATAGAAGGTTGAGACCAGCAGCGTCATGCCGACCAGCAGTGAAATCCAGGCGGGAAGGAAGAAAATGGCCATGCTTAGCGCACCTGTTAACACGGCACACAGACTGAACGCGGAGAGTTTGCTGCGGTTTCGGGTCAGCGGTTTGACCAGCATACTGCCGAGACTTTTACCGATAATATGCGCCGCCAGCAGCCACATAAAGTAGCTGGCATGACCGAGATAATAAGTGACGTAATACATCATCGCGCCGAGGCGGACGACACCGAAGGAGATGTTAAAGAAGATCAGCGCCGCGACGACGCGCCACTGGTCGTTACGCACTAAATCACGCAGATCCGAGAGGAAATTCTCATGCGTCGGCGGCGCGCTAATACGTTCTTTAGTATTGAGGAAACACAATAAAAACATCACCACGGCGATTGACGCCATAATTGCCATCGCGCCGAAATACCCGTCCAGCTTATTTCCTCCACCCATCATTTCCGCCAAAGGCATCATTAAGAATGTGGACATCGCCCCACCAAGCGTGGCAAGGAAAAAGCGGTAGGATTGCAGGGAAATACGCTGGGTATTATCCGGGGTAATAATTGCGCCCATCGAGCAATACGGAATATTGATGGCGGTATACATCAGCATCATCACGCAATAGGTCACGCTGGCGTACACCATTTTCCCGGTCAGCGAGAGGGATTCTGGTACGGCGTACACCAGTAAGCAACTGATCCCAAAGGGCAGCGCCAGCCAGAGAATATAAGGCCGGAATTTACCGAAGCGCGTTTGGGTTCGGTCGGCGATAAGCCCCATCGCCGGGTCCACAATAGCATCCGCGATGCGTGCGACCAGAAACATTGTCCCGACGAATACCGCCGGTAATCCCACAACATCGGTGTAATAAAAGGTTAAAAATATAATGACGTTGTCCAGGCCAATGTGGCTCGCCATATCGCCAAGACCGTAACTCACTTTTTCTTTTACGGATAATTTTCCACTCATAACTCGATCTGCCTTTTTCCGGTTAAACAAAAAAGTCAGTCCGTCCGATGGGCTGAGGATCTGTTATAGAGAGGTTAAAGGGCTGCTACAATTACGAGATATAATAATTTTCTTACGATATTTAGCTTCTGTGATACCGGTAACATCGAAAGGGAACACCTTGCAGGTTGTTGCGGTAAACACCGGAAGATGTGATGGAAAATGTATTGCCGGTAACCGTGGCAACAAAACGGCTTCATGGCCACATTTCAGGGCGGGATCCGGCATTGGATAAAGACGCGTTTTACTGCACCTGCTGCACAAAAAACCCTGTTTCAGCGACTCTCGCGGGTATTTCCCCCCATTAACGACTACACTGGTTGCCACTTTCCTCACAGGATGCGTTTCAAATGAAAAGACTGACACAACAAGATATGACGGAAAGCGAACAGCGGGAACTGAAAACCCAGCTGGATCGGGCTCGTAAAGCACAGGGCCGCGAGTTGACCAACTCTGAAAATAACCGCATCAAAGATGATTACATCGACAAACTGATGGAAGAAAAGGAAAAAGTGGCTGCGAAAGCCCGTGCGGAAAAACGCCGTAATAAAGCCGTTCCTAGTACTTCTGCGACCTACGACTGGACTGCACGTACCCATCCGCGCGGCCGCCGTTAAGCATTAACTGATCCTCTGCGTGCTTCACGCAGAGGCGTCAGCCTTCGTTCAGTCTCTTATTTCAATAATATAAAACCGTGCGAGCCGTCTTTTTCCAGCTGCGCCACCAGCCCATATTCCCAGTCCAGATAATCCTGCATCGCCTGCGCACTGACATCCGTTCCTTCGTACGGGCGGCGATATCTGTCCTTTGGATGGTCCAGATACGCGCTATCACCCCGCTCAAGCGGCAGTCCTGCATCAATCCAGCCGACCGTGCCTTTCTCCAGCAAATAGGTATTTTTAGCCGTTAATGACGCCACTTCCGTGACGGCGTAACGCGCCAGTAAACCACTGGTGCAGGTCACCACCCACTGCTGTTTCTCAGGCTGGGAAGCTATTATATGTGGAATATTGCCCCGCGTTGTCCACACTGCGCCCGGAATACGCCGGTTGCGGAAATTCGCACTGGTGGTGAGATCAATGACACCGGTCTCACCGTCTTCAAGCCAGCGTTGCAGCTGTTGTGGCGTCACGGACTCCACCGCCGGAGCCGGAGCGACCTGTGCTTTCCAGTCACCCTGTTCGGCGAAATCCTCTGCCGTCACATCGGCCACATACACTTCCCATTTCATCTGCGCCAGCCAAGACGCCGCCATGTTGGCTCGCACGCCGTCATCATCCACCAGCACAATTCGCCCACCACGCACCGTCGCGTAATGATCCGTTTCCTGAACCAGCTGACCGCCTGCCACGTTGCGCGCACCCGGTAAATGACCAGCCCGGAATTCCTCCGCTGTGCGTACATCAAAGAGATATAAAGTCCGAGAATCATCCTGCTGCCAGTCGTGAATTTGTGACAACGTCACTGAACGCACGCCCGCACGAATAGCCAGAGCCTGCGCGCCTTTCAACGCTGCCTGACGGGATTTTTCGCTCAGTTCCGGGAAGGTTGCATCCTGCTGATGCGCCAAAGTCTGACCCGCCAGTGTCCAGCCGATTGTCCCGTTACGCAATGCCGCGACAGGTTGTTTGAAACCGGCGTTAATCAGCGACTGCGTACCGATAATACTGCGCGTACGCCCGGCACAATTGACGATCACCTGCGTATTTTTATCGGGAACCGCATCATGCAACCGCAGCGCCAGTTCGCCACCCGGCACACTGACGCCGCCCGGAATGCTCATCGCCTGATACTCATCAAAACGACGGACGTCCAGCACTGCAATGTTTGCGCCCTGCTGTTGCAGCGCCAACACGTGTTCAGCGGTCAGCGACGGGGTCTGGTAATGGTGTTCCACCCATTCGCCGAAGGCTTTGCTCGGCACATTCACATCAATAAAGATCTCACCGCCCGCCTCTTTCCAGCCAGCCAAATCGCCTGCCAGCACACCCACATTTTTATAGCCCAGCGAATGCAGCAAAGCCGCCGCCCGCGTAGTTTTACGCTCGCCGTGCTGCACATCATAGAACTCGCCGTTGTCATAAAGCGTCAGTTCTGTCTGGCGTTTGGGAATGCGATCCAGCACTTCAAGTTCGAGCTTGGACAGCGCCAGATTGGCGGCAAATAAAGGATGACCGGTAGCAAATGCGGCTTCCTCACGGACATCAATCAGTGCCAGTTCCTGTCCCTCGCGCAGGGACTGATGTAGCCGGGAGAAATGACGCAGCGGTAATGCATGAGAGTCAGACATGAGTTTTCTCTTTTGACAGGTCCCAGAGGTTGGGAATACTGGAATTGGAATAGCCAGAAATAAAGGTTTTCTCGCGCCCGTCAGGGAGATACACAGCGCGTGAGACGGCGCCGATATTACCGCCGTAGACGTGAATACTGATGGATACCCGGTCGCTGTAGAAATTGCTGACCTGATGAATATCCTGCACGTCCGGGGCGATCTTCTCGACGTCACCGGGTTGCAGCGTGACAGGTTCGCCTTCCGCTTGCGGTGTTCCGTCGCCGTGGCGAGCAAAGTTTTGACTGATTTCCGCGCCGCGCAGCATACCGATCAGCCCCCAGACGCGGTGATCGTGAACCGGCGTGGTTTGCCCAGGCCCCCAAACGAAACTAACGACTGAAAATCGCGACAGCGGATCGGCATACAATAAATACTGCTGATAATGATCAGCATGCGGCTGAGCGAATTCCTCCGCCAGCCAGTTATCCTCGCGGATCAGCGTTACCAGCAGTTCACTGCCCTGCGCAAGCACTTCGGTCTGGCCATGTGGTGCCTGAATCAGCCGCGTAAAATCGGCAAGAAATTGTCGCAACGGCGCATTATGAATCGCAGTCATCGCCTTCCCCTTTTAATGAATATTCCTGACAGGCTAGCACCGGTCAAACCCAACCAAAATTCATTTTATGGATAAGCTAATATGCAATTCACACATAAAAATGTGCAGTGCGTTCCAGCGTCATGCTTAAAATTGATTTATGCTGCGTGAATTGATTTCTGACTATCTGGACGGACATTGAGTGCCATGAAAATTGAAGATTTAACCGCGTTTGTCGCGGTGATCCGCCTGCAATCCACACGTCTCGCCGCCGATGAACTGGGTCTGACGCAGCCCGCTATTACTCGCCGTGTGCAGAATTTCGAGGAGTCTCTTGGTATTCCTTTACTTAACCGGCAGACCAAACCGCTGAAACCCACCCTGATGGGTAAACGCGTTTATCAGCAATGCCGCCATATTCTGCGCGAAGTCGATGCACTCAGCGATCTGGTGGCCGCCGACAGCCCACCTTCCGGCCTGTTGCGTCTGGCGGTTCCGCAAAGCCTCAGTGAAAGCAGCCTGCTGCCTGCGCTGAAAATGCTTTCGGCGCAGTTTCCTGAGATCCAGCCCCGTTTATCCAGCGGCTGGGGAGAAGAGTTATTGCTGCGCATTCAGCGCCAGGAGCTGGAGGCCGCGGTGGTGCTCTTCCCGGCCAGTAAACAGTTTCCGGCAGGTATTGAGAATCAGCCTCTCGGCGCGGTGGATTTAGTGGTAGTCGGCCCGAAAGCCCCGACGGAACTGCCGCAACGGCTGGAGGAGTGTTATCAGCATGGCTGGATCCTCAATCCCGAGGGCTGCGGTTTTCGCGCCGCGCTGCAACGGGCGCTGATCGAGCAAGGTTTGCCACTGTTGATCAATCTTGAGGCTTTTGGAGTGACGTTACAGCTTTCGCTTATCGCCGAAGGACGGGGTCTCGGGCTGATGCCGCGCGCGCTGGTGGAACATCACGCGCTGCGCCCTGAACTGGAACTGTATGCGCTGAAGGATTTCGCCCCGCGCAGCCAGCTGTGGCTGGTCTATCCAAATGTCCCGGCGAGTCAAATCCCTGCAATTGATGCCTTTGCGGCGGCGATTGCGCACGGACTGGATTTACCGGTTCATACCGATATCGAATATTAAATCCTTCCTGTTGTGCATTTCTGGAATTATCTGGTTCTTACCTGTTCGCTGGAGAAACACGTATTTTCTGCCATGCTTTTGAATACAAGTGTTTTGAAAACAAACAATCAAGGCAGAGGATCTCGCTATGAAAACATGGACTCTTATATTATTGGGCGCGTTTGCGATGAGCAGTCAGGTCATGGCAGATACTGGCGGTGGTTTCAAAAATGATGACACGCCACCGCCGCAGCACAAGCAAGACAGCGGCCAGCGCGGCACCAAGGATGCTCACGAAAATACCATCGAGCGCATCAAAAAAACGCAGTCGTTAAACTGGGTCACGCTGGAAGGTTTCATCATCAAAAAGAACGGCGCTGACTCTTATACCTTCCGCGATAAAACCGGCACGATTGAAACGCATATTCCTGCCACTGCCTGGGATGGGCAGGAAATTAATCCTTCGGATTTGATCAGTATCAGCGGTCAGACCGTGAAGAAAGGCAAAGAAATCGTGCTCAACGCGAAGTATGTGAGAAAACAATAATATTCACGCCATTCGCAGGGATAGCTAAAGCAAGCCTGTAGACGGCTTTAGCAGGGATAAGTCACTGAGAAAAGACTGAGTCTCTTTGGGTGACCGCAACCGCACAAACCGGACGTGCTGCCAGCGGGCATCCGTCAGCAACGTCTCATACTGGCGACGGTTGTTGCGATAAGTTTTCAGCGTCCACAAGATGATCGAATCTCTGCTGAAAAAGCTTTTACGAAACGTCTCGCGGTTGCCGGTTCCTGCCCAGATTTCGTCCTGCTGCCAGGCCCGCACCGCTGCCCGCTGCACAGCCTGATACAGCGTGCGCAAAAATGAGTAATCCACCCAGACAATCATATCCACGTCACGCCACTTGATGGATTGCGTCCTTTTGTAATTTCCGTCAATCACCCAGTCGGTTTTACCCGCCAGCGCCGCTTCAATTTTTGCAAAAAAAAGGTCATCCGGGGTGCCCTGCCAGTCAGCACGCCAAAACAATGCATCCAGCTGGATATAAGGAATATTCAGTTTCTGAGTCATTCCGCGCGCTACCGTGGATTTGCCGCTTCCGCTGGTTCCAATGACATTGATTTTCACCGTTCCGCCCCCTATACGCTGTTTTTTTGGGCGGGCATTCTGACGCAGCAAATGCATTTTGTACAGCGGTTAAAATGCCACCAAAATGATCATTACAAACTGAACTAAATCACCGCGTGAATGTATCGATCGTAATTCGAACAGTACATTTCGTGCGGTTTACGATTGCTAGCAACCTGTTATTAAGATTTTTCTCAGGCTAACCTGTACAAATCTGTAATCTTTGTATAACTTCTTTATACCCCTGCTTTATCATTAGTCCGTCATTTACGGGCATATTCAGCCTGGTCTTTGGAGGAGAATGTGGATTTCCCCTCCTCCAAAGACAATTTTTCATGGCTGGTTTTTTTAGATTTGTGCCATAGCGTTGAGATGAAACAGGGAGGTTTATTGTGAAGCGTTGCTACACAATTCTATGTTCTCTGACTGGCAACAGACACTTCCCATGTCACCCTTTACATGCGAAGTTTAAGGAGGTCTACATGCAATTCGAAGAAGAACAAACAGTTACAGAAATCAGTGAATACTTCAATCAGCAAGAAACTCAGACCTTAAGCGAAGTGGAAATCCTTGGCAGGGTCGTTTCCAGCCTTTTGTACAGCCGCTACCCGGTGACCAATAAAGCCATTATTGAAGGGCTAATCCGTCAGCTTGAGCAAGACAACAATGTCAGCAATCAGCAGGGTTGTCGCAATCTGCTGGAATTAGTGCTGTTATCCACGCAAGACGACGTGATTTAAAATAGAAACGGCCTGTTAAGCACGTCGCTAACAGGCCGGAAACAAACTTTATACCAATGCGTTACGCTTTAAGCGTGGCTGCTATCACTTCTTTCGCCGGCGTTGTCGGGCGACCAATTAGCTTGCTCAATGTATGAGAATCATCAAACAGTGCGCCCTTCGCAGCGCCTGCATCAGAATCTGCCAGCATCTCCGCCAGCCAGTCCGGTAATCCCGCACCTTTTAACGCGTTGGCGAAATCTGCCTGAGTCATATTGAGGTAATCTACTTTTTTGCCTGACTGCTGCGCAATTTCCGCCGTGAATTCCGCCAGCGAATAAGACTCGTCACCCGCCAGTTCGTACACCTTACCTGCCTGATTATCCAGACTCAGTACCGCCGCCGCTGCTTCGGCATAGTCCTGACGTGCTGCAGAGGAAATACGCCCTTCGCCCACCGCACCAATAAAGGCATTGTGCGCCAGCGCCGGAGCGATGCTCGCGGCATAGTTTTCGGTGTACCAGCCGTTACGCAGTAACACAAACGGGACACCTGATTCGCTTAAGGCTTTTTCGGTTGCGCGATGTTCTACTCCCAGGCCCAGCGGGGTTTTATCAGCATGTAACACGCTGGTGTAAACCAGCAGTTTCACGCTTGCGCGTTTCGCCGCTGCGATCACCGCGCCATGTTGCGCTTCGCGCTGGCCCACTTCACTGGAGGAAATCAGCAGCACTTTTTCTACGCCTTTAAATGCGCTGTCGAGCGTTGCGGGCTGGCTGTAATCCGCCTGACGCAATTCAACACCTAAATCTGCTAAATCTTTCGCTTTTTCAGGGCTGCGAACAGCAGCAATAATCTGATTCGCTGGGACTTTCTTCAACAAGGCAGCGATAACAAGGCGGCCAAGCTGGCCGGTGGCACCGGTAATTGCGATCATGTTTTACCTCCAAAAGTGTAAGACACAAGATTTATGTTCTGAAAGGCGCTTAAAACGTCACCGTTGAAACATCCTATGCGGTATACTTTCCTTTCGTAAGTACGCACCAAAAGGTAAGTATGAAAATAATTTCGTCCGATAAATCCGCTGAGAAACTACCGCTCACCGAACAAATCCGTCGCGGAGAAGTCCTGGATCCTAACTGCCCGTCACGCGAGATTTTGCGCCATATGACCAGCCGCTGGGGTTTGCTGGTGCTGATAGCCCTGAGCGAGGAAACGCTGCGGTTCAGCGAGCTGCGCCGCAAAGTAGGTGGCATCAGTGAGAAAATGCTGGCGCAGACGTTACAGTCATTTGAAGAAGATGGGTTTGTCGATCGTCGTTCATTTCCGGTGGTCCCTCCACATGTTGAGTATCGCCTGACACCGCTTGGCATTGAGGTGAAAGACCAGATCTCCGGGCTTGCCAACTGGCTTGAATCCAATCTTCACCGCGTGATGAAACAGCGCAGTCTGCGGGTTGTGTGAGAGGAATGATTCACAAAAGTTTTTGATATCCTCCCCGCCCTAATGAACTGCCCCCCAAAACTCACGCCTTCCCTTGGCGACTCACATCATTTAAATGTTCAATAAATACTTTCTCTGTCGCCGGCAGAACGTGTTTTTATCGCAAACTGCCCTTCCGCTTCTAGGTTCCCGACGTGCCAGGGTTATCAACTCGCTCTGCAAGTGTCGGGTTGCGTCACCGGGTACTTCTCCCCCGCTTCGGTCACCGCGAAAATTTAGCTTTGTGGGATGAATGAAACCTATTGAAACTGGGCGGCTTCGCCGCGCTTTGGCAGCCCTTATCTTAATGAACCTCTATAACGTCGTTTTTCGCGGTCTATGCGCTGGGCGTATAAAACAACACGTAGGACACCTGATTTGTAGCGGCAGTGTGGCTAGAATGGGTGAACTAAATATGGAGGACAATATGACTGACACCGTTGTTGGTGCAAGAATATCGCCGGCTTTGAAAGCCGCCGTGATGGCTAATGCAAAAGCGGTTGGCCTGGATTTGTCTACCGTGATCCGCCTGGTGGTTTACCGGTTAACAGTGGACGCTGAGTTGCTAAGAGATCTACTGCATCTTAACCATAAAACCTTACAATCTGTTTGCGACTTAGAAAATAATATGGAGGTAACGGGTGTGGATACGGTTGATGGGGCTTTGTTGAATAAATCGGATTCAGATAAAAGCCCCCCTCGTCGCTGACTTTCTCAGGCAATTCGTACGCTTTCTGGCATGCCGCACGCGTCATTTTGTTTAATGCGCGGAACATGGCCATAGCCTCCCCAACCTGCGCATCATAATCCCGCAACGTAAGATGCCCACCAAACAGCTGTTTGACACGGTACATTGCCGTTTCGGCCACCGACCGCCGGTTGTAAGCCGTGTGCCATTTCCAGTACGCATTGCTTCCCGTGAGCCGTTGCCGGGCAACCGCCTGATTTCTGTCGGCATATTCAGCCTGCCAGTAACCCGCCCGGGTTCGCGCCGGGATAAGTGCTTTGATTTTCTTACGCCGCAGTTCGTCGTGGCACCGTCTGGTGTCATAAGCCCCGTCGGCTGAAGCGACCCTGATTTTCCTGTGTGTCTGGTGGATAAGTCCCGGGAACGCCTCTGCATCAGTCACGTTGTTCAGGGACAGGTCAGCACAGATAACCTCATGCGTACCGGCGTCCACGGCCAGGTGCAGCTTCCGCCAGACGCGGCGCTTTTCCTTACCGTGTTTTTTTCACCTTCCACTCACCCTCACCGAAAACTTTTAAGCCGGTGGAGTCGATAACCAGATGGGTAATTTCACCGCGTGTGGGGCTTTTGAAAGGGATGCTGACGGACTTAACCCGCCTGCTGACGCAGGAATAATCCGGGCAACGGAGCGGGAGCTTCATCAGGATAAAAATGGAATCGATGAATCCCTGCACAGCGCGTAGCGTGAGGCGAAAGACGCGTTTGAGCATCAGAACGGTGGAAATGGCCAGCTCGGAATAACATTGAGGACGACCACGTGAAGAGGTTTTGGGTTCGTCATGCCAGGCCTGAATGGCCGACTCATCAAGCCAGAGTGTCAGTCCAATTGACGAGGGCTTTGTTGTAGACGTTCCAGTGGGTGATTTTGAACTTTTGTTTTGCCACGGGACACCGCTACAGGATCGAGAATGTGGTGATCTGAGCCTGATTACGGCCAAAAGTTCGATTTATTCAACAAAGTCATGCGTCGATTGTTTTATAGTTTTTTATCTTCTTTATATAATCTTCTGGATCATATTTGCCATTTACACGTCTGTTCACATTAAAAGCTTTAGTCGTACAGTCAATGCCAACCTGCAAATCTGCGGTGACGTTACCAAATCCTGTTTGATACTGGAGTTCGGTGATTTTTCCACGCAACCACATAATGTATAGCTTTTCGATCATTTCATTAACTCGCATAAAAAATCTAAGAAACTGACCAGTGCGAGGATGGTTAAAACGAAAGATAACTGGGTCAAACACTAAAGATTAATATGCATTTATAAAAGGGTCGTCTTTATCTGTGCTCGACATTAATTTTTTGTACTTGGGATCCCAGTGATTTTATGACTTTGTCACGCTCACTAAAAACCGTGTTCAACCACTTATCTATTTTTTTAGATTCAGGGTCGCTTTTAGCATCAACTGTTCTGTAAAGATTATAAATTGCATTGCTGATATTGTTGAACTGCGATATTTTCTCGCTACGATTTGCACGTACTCAATTATTATAATGGAAGCTTTTTGGCGTGAGTTTCACATTTATCATTCCCGCCTCTTGATTTGTTTCACTTCTTCTTACTTTCTGTTTGATAGGTTCTGCGGCCATTTTTAACCTCACTTAGTTTTACTTTGTTTTGCTAGTTGTCGACCAATAGCAATACGTTGTGTATGGAGCAACTCTAAAGCATCACGATACATAATTAAGGTTTTTTCACATTCCTCAATCATTTTCCATTCCCAATCAACCACATTCTTGAAGCTGGATTTTGTATAACCGGAAGAATTTTTTTAACGGGGCGACTAAAAATATTTTTTCTCGTGCCTTTCCTAGTTGGTCCCCAATCAGACCAAACAATTGTTCTTTTTTTTGCCGACCCTATAAGAACAAGATTTGGAGGGTATTTACCCGGATTAAACGTTTCACCCCCATAAGTGCCTGTCGAGATCTCATGATTCTTTTGTTTCCATTGCTCCCAGTATTTATCGATGACAGTAAGCTTTACCTCTTGAGCTATTGCATCAATCTGCTCTCTCAATGAATCGTGTATCGATTGTAAACCTTGGTTTAATGCATAATTCATATCCCCTCCTGATGGATATACAATAAACCACCGTCTTCTTTTTCTCCCCCGGATTAGCACGTTAAATTCTACTCTTTTTTTCAGTTCCTTGATTCGTACATGTATGAAGCAGTCCTGTGCAACTAGGCTGGTTAGGAGATGACTTTAAGGCAAAGTAACTTTTCAGCCGGGTATATGTGAAAAGTTTCTTTCTCATGATGGTCTAATGCTGCCATAGATTGATAGGATCATGGTTTGCTAGATTGAATTGGGTAAGAAAAATAACTTATACTTGTACAACTTTTTTCAATTTAGTTATACATGGGGCATATGCTCTGAGTGCTTGTCTTTGTACTACTTTTTCAAAGTTAGTTAGACAAGGTCAATCGTGTGTGTTTGTTTTCCCCTTGTATAACTTTTTTTGCATTAGTTGTACAAGTCAGAATCACGCGGCATCACTCTTATGTATAACTTTTAACATAAAAGTTATACAAGTAGGCAATGTGATAAACTCCTCTCTTGTTAAACTATATCGAAAGTAATTGCACATATATTGAAGTTTGTGTTCTTGGCCCCATTGACGTCGTCAATTTGTATGGTACAAAAGTTGTACATGATTGCAGTAGGGCGTTAGAAATCATATAGAACTATTTGTTTAAAAGTGCCACAAGTGACAAAATTTCAGCAAAGTAACTTTTTTGTATGTAAATTCGAAAATTTATATTTATGGATAGCTGTACATTTCTGGTACATTGACGATATACAGACATCCCAAAGTGACTTTTATTTCTAGCATCTAAGAATTTGTGAGGATTTGCAGGTGGACTCATCAATTTCCAGCACGTTGCCGCCAATTGCCGAAAGGATGTTCAGGCGAGAAGTGCAAATCATAAGGGCGCATAAAAATCTATTGGCTTATATGCCTGTTAAATCTGCAACACATTATGGATTTGCACCTAAACTCCTAATGAATCGTCTTTTCTCTGATGGTAATGATCAATCTATATCGGCGGCTTTCAATGGGGACCAAAGACCGGGGAGTTTGTTAGTACCTCGTATAATGCGAAAAGAATCGCCTTGGTCTAAATTTTTTACTGAAATTATTGAGGAAGATTTTCATCTTCACTCTTAAATTAATGACGTGTCGTTTGATGAAACACGTTTCAACTCTGGAGATGATGTCGAACTTGTTAATGGGAGAAGAGGTAAATATTTACCGTCAAGACTTAATGATTTACTAGACAGACTCCTTAAGTCTCAACAAGATTATCTGATTACAGTGCTAGACTTTGCAGATCAGTTTCCTACGTTTGCGAGTCTATACTTTGGTATCAAGCCAACTCTCGTTGCTCAGATTCCCAATATAAGTCCATCGTCGCTTATGGGTATTAAACATGTTATGACCTTTCCCAGAATCATTAATTCTAGCCAAGATGATTCTGATTGTCTTACCATTAAACCAACAAAAGCTTCTGCTTGGGCGTTTGAGCTTTTTGCTGACATAAAAATGGGTTTCATTAAGAGTGAGTTTATTGAACTACTTCGCTATGATACTCAATTTTAGAATAACCGTCAGGATCTAGTGAGTTTATTAATTGGTGATGGGAGCTTCGGACCAGAAGATGAGTAAAAAGCATACTTTTTCAAGCGCCACATCAATGCAGAAAGCTGCGTTGATGATTGGGCGCGGAGCAAATAAAAGAACTATCTCAACTCTTCTTGGCCGGAATATAGCTGATGCGATGGAATATAACGACATCAGAACAACTAAAAAGGGGCTTCGTAGTTGGCTAAAGGGAAAAGATGGTATTCATGCTGAAAATTTGATAGTAGATATTACTACCAATTATTATAATATTGACCCACTTCAGTCTTAGATTTCTTTTCTGAAAATTGGTTTCACTCATTTTGTCACCTTATTCAACATGGCTGGGTATGAAGATCACACCGTAAATGTAAATAAAGCAGTTGAGGTTCTTGATGATTTGATGACAATTGATGATAAAGATACGTGTATCACATGTGAAAGGCCTGACATCATTCTGACCCTGACCCCGAATATGATCCAGTCATAATCAGGAATTACCGGCTTCATGTTGGTTGTGTATTCTGGCAACCGGCAGACTTCTCAGCAAATTCTGACGGGGTCATCCAGCCCAGCGCAGAATGGGGACGCCTCTGGTTATAGTGTATGCGCCAGGCCTCGATTTTGCACCGTGCATCCTCCAAAGACATAAACCAGTTCTCGTTCAGACATTCCTGCCGTAACCTGCCGTTGAAGGACTCCACCGTCGCATTGTCCGTCGGTGTTCCCGGGCGTGAGAAGTCGATTCTGATGCCTCTTTCGTACACCCATCTGTCCAGCATTTTCCCTGCAAATTCAGAACCATTATCGGTTTTTAGCAACTGAGGTAAAGGACGTCTGAGCGCTATGCTATTCAGCATTTCTGCCACTTCTGTTGAACGCAAATTCTGCCCCACGCAGATCCCCAGGCATTCGCGGGTGTACAGGTCGATAACCGTCAGCAGGCGCAGTCGTCGCCCGTCAAACAACGCATCAGAGACAAAATCCATGCCCCAGACGTGATTCGGATACAGACCCTGAGGCTGCGGTTGTCGGCGCTGGGCCGATTTATTGCGGCGTGGCCGTTTGAGGCGCAGCGACAGACCCTGCTCACAGTAGAGGCGGTAAATTCTTTTGTGATTATCGGGCCAGCCTTCCCGCCTGAGCATCACGTGTACCCGGCGGTACCCGTAATGAACCCGGGTTTCGGTTATCTCACGGATACGTAGCCGCAGTGCGCTGTCGTCGGCGGCCACAGAACGATATCGAAACGAGCTGCGGCTGACCCGCAGCGCAAAACAGACCTGTCTCTCACTGGCACCGTAGCGGGCTTGCAAATCCCTGACCCATTCGCGCAGGCGTGCCAGCGTCAGCTCTTTTTTGCCAGCACGTCCTGCAGCATCGCCTTGTCGAGGCTCAGATCGGCAACCAGCCTCTTCAGCCGCAGATTTTCCTCTTCCAGCTGCCGCATATGCTTCAGCTCCGAAGGAGAAATGCCGCCGTATTTTTTACGCCACGTATAGAAAGTGGCATCCGAAATGCCCAGCTTGCGACAGACGTCCGGCACTGACGTACCCAGTTCAGCCTGCTTCAGGGCAAAAACAATCTGCTCTTCGGTGAATCGTGACTTTTTCATCGGCACATCCTCCGTTCAGGGGAGTCATTATCATGCCGGAATTCTGTTTCTGAATGGAGCAGGATTTTGGGGTAGGGTCACCATAATGACTCGCTGAGTCTCTACTGGAGTTAAACACGGGGTCAGCTAGAGTTACACGTGTAACCAATCCTAGACTCGCGATCCATTTCGGCGGCCCTACTCTATTTGAAAAAGACGTCCTGAATCCACTGGGGCAATGAGCCTGTAGGGCGCACGCGCCTGAGTGCCCCGCCCTATTACCGTTTTCTGATGATTGACAGCATTAAAGATGGCAATAGTAATTAAACCAGAAGTCGACCTCGTTGTCGTCGACCTCGGCTGGGCTGGCTCACTGATGAGTATCGAGCTGGCAGTGGTAGGCCTGACCGTTAGCGCTTTCGAACGCGGCGGCGATCGCGGCTATTAATAATTGGCATACCCGACAACGACGGACGAATACATATACGTGGTGCACAACAAACTCGTGGCGGCCCCGACAGAAGCCGCTGTAAACGGGCGTTACAACATGAGTGAAACCGCCTTGCCGACCCGTAAATGGGGCGCATCTGCGCCGGATACCGGCGTAGGCGGTTCCAGTCTGCGCTGGAAAACGGTTCTGATCCGCCCACGCTAACCGGTTTAAAACTCAAAACTTATGCGGACGAAGCCTACAAACCTGGCATCCTGCAGGAAGATATGCGGCTCATAATTTCCCGTTCACTTGGGATGAATCGAACCTTACTACACCAAATTTGAGCATATGTGCGGTCAGTCTGGTAAAACTGGCAACCTGCGCGGCCACATTATGGAGGACGGCGGCCCGTTCGCACGACCACGTCCCTAGCCGTATACGCAACCAGCCCAGGAAGGCACCTTCAACAGCAGCATGTTTCTATCACCCGTCCCCGAACTCGTCTGCCTGCGGGCCCCACGCCTAGACCACACCATACGGCAACAAATGATGCCGGCTTTGCCAACCGTCTGACTGACGAAAAAGCAGCGCAGTTGTCGACCTTCACCCGACAAACATGGCGTAGCAACGCAGCGCAAATGACAGCTAAAAACGTCAGCGAAGTGAGAATAATACTGACTTACAAACCGTTCCTTATTCATTATTTAGTTTAATAATAAGGGTTTTCCTGACGAAGGACCGTATTAATACGCAATCAGGCGGCTGCCGTTTCATGCAGATGACGCCACAGAATATTCCCTTGTGTATCTACCTCAAATACCACCGTCGAATATCGTAATGTTGCCGCCTGGCCCGGTAATTGCTGGCGCTCCTCATAGGTCACCACGCCATGCTGTGCGCCTTCGGCAATTAACACGGGCTGCCCGACGTCAATCTGCAAATCGGCCTTGGCTCCGCGTTGCGCGGCGAAAAAACCGCGCAGCTTCGAATAATCAAGCTGATGGCCGGTCAGTGTCACCATGGAATACGTCGGGCTAAAACGTGCCAGTAATTCATCACAAATGCTTTGAGGTGCCGCGGCATCGCTGAACCAGCGCTGGATCAGCTCATGGGCATCGAGCACTTCTTGGATATAACGATTCATCTTTTTTCCTTCAGATTGAATGCCTGAACAATTTCACGACCCGGTAATTTTAAGCATAACATCACCGGCAGCAACACGCTGGCAGCGGCGATAACAAAGCTCAGCCGGTAAGCGTGCTGCGGGATATAAACCTGTAAAACGTTGAGCATGACGCTGACGACTGTCACGCCGAGACAAAAACTGAACTGGCGGTTGATGTTCCAAAGCGCGCTGGCATCTGCCAGCGCTTTCTGCGGAACCTGCAGGAATGCACAACTTTGCGCAGTACTGCTGCACAAACTGCTGCCAAATCCCATCAGTGAGAAAGCGGTAACGGCCAGCCACGGCTGCGGTGTCACGCTGAGCGCCGACAGAAAACCTATGCCTATGCCCTGAATCAGACATCCGGGAATGAATAATGCGCGCGGCCCCGTGCGGTTAAACATCTTGCCGCTCACGCTGATGGCGACAAACGAGCCCAGCGACCATGGCACCATCAGTCCGCCCGCCTGCGCGGCAGAAAAATGCAGTTCCTGTTGCAGGTAAAGCATGGCAATCAGACTGATACCGGTAAAAATGCCGGGAATAAACTGATAGATAAGCATAGCGGTTCGCAACAGCGGATCCTTTATCAGCTTTAACTCCAGCAGAGGTCGCGACTGTTGTAATGATTTGCGCACAAAAATCGTCATCAGGATCAGCCCGCAAAGCAATAAAACGACGCCCATCGCAACATCCCCGGTTTCACTGAGCAGCGTCAGTCCGGGAAATACCAGTGCCAGCGCCGCTCCGGCCAGCAGAAAACCTGACAGTTCAAAATGTCCAGCGGGTTCCTTAACCTCTTCATCACGTAACCAGAAAAGGGCCAGACCCCACGTCAGCATCGCCAGTGGCAGGCTGGCAACGAACACCCAGCGCCAGCTAAAACTGTCGACAATCATACCGCCGAACACCGGTGATAATGCAGGAGCCAGCAGACCGACCAACATGATCATCGCCGAAAGTCTGGCGCGCTCTTGGCTGCGAAAGAGTGCATAAGTGAGCTTCTGTCCGACCGGAATCAGTAATCCGCCGCCCAGCCCCTGCACAATTCGCCACACGATAAGTGACATCAGGCTTCCGGCGGCGCAAGCCCCCAGTGAGGCGACCATAAAGATGATCACAGAAACGATGAATATTCTGCGTGCGCCGAACCTCGCGGTAAGCCAGCGGCTGAGCGGGATAACCAGCGTCAGCCCGAGAATGTACCCGGTGCTGACCCACGCCAGCGCACTCACCGGCGCCTGAAAATGCCGCGCGATACCGGGATACGCCACGTTGGCGATAAACATATTGATCAAATCGACAAAGAAACCGAGCAGATACACCACGGCAACGCGCGTCCGATAATTCATACTTATAAATTCCACTTTCACCAGTCAGGCCGGGAATGTAGCGGATAATTTTTGCGGGATATACGCCCGGCACAGCGTTACACTGTCAAAATTATTTTGACAATCAGGTTCCCGACTATGCTGAATTTGCAACGACTGGAGATTTTTGTCGCCGTCGCTACTGTAGGAAGTTTCACCGGCGCGGCTACGTCACTGGGGCTCACTAAAGCGGTGGTGAGTTTCAATGTGAAATTACTGGAAAGTGAAACTGGCGTTGCGCTGCTGACCCGCAGCACGCGGCGAGTGGCGCTGACCGATGCCGGTGAGCGCTTCTTTCAGCGCTGTCAGTTGTTGTTGCAGGAAGCCGAAGCCGTGCTCGACGACGTGCGTCGCGATCACGGCGGCCTGAGCGGTCAGTTACGCATCACCAGTACGCCAGAGTATGGCGCGCGGGTGGTCGTACCGGCGCTGTCGGCTTTTGCCGCATTGCATCCGCAACTGCGGGTCCAGCATGTTGCCTCTTCTCATCATGATGATCTGATCAGCGGACGGTTTGATCTGGCTGTCCGCCTGGGACATCTGGAGGATTCCAGCCATCACGCCGCCCCGCTCGGCCAGTTCGGCATTTTGCCGGTCGCCTCACCCGCCTTTCTCCGGCAAGCAGGCACGATCACCACGCCCAAAAGACTGACGCAGTTGAAATGGATTGCCCACAGTCGCCTGCCCCTGCCGATGAGCTGGAAGATAACCGACAATCAGGGCGTTACACTCCCCTTTCGGGTCGATACGCCACCGGTCATTGCCGCTGACAGCGCCTCCGCGTTGCTCGCTTTTGCGCTGCATGATGCCGGTGTCGCGCTGCTGCCCGACTGGCTGGTACAGCCGGAAATCGACGCCGGTCGCTTGTGCCATTTGCTGCCCGATCACCATTTTCCGCCACAGGGCATTTTTGCGCTCTATCCCAATACCCGCCACGTCCCGGAAAAGGTGCGACGCTTTATTGATTTTTTGCGTGAGAGGATGGCGGACTCAACCACTCAGGCTAAGATTTAACTCAGGTAACAGGAGGAAAACGTTCATTATGATCATTGAAACATCCCGGCTATTGCTTCGTCCGGTTGCGGACACTGACGTACATTCACTCTTTGCTATCTACGGCGATCCGCAGACCAATGAGTTTAATCCGCGTGGCCCCTATCCGAATCTGGAATTCGCGCGGGACAAGCTCAACGGCTGGTTGCTGGAATGGCCAAGTTATGGCCACGGGCATTGGGCGATCGCGTTGCACAGTCATCCGGAAGAGATCATTGGGTTTGGCGGGCTGGGTGTCCGCGAAGGTTACGATAATCACCGGGTATTTCTCGGCTACCGGCTGGCAAAAGCAGTCTGGGGAAAGGGATTTGCGACTGAGTTTGCCAGCGCGGCGCTCCATGCGGGCTTTGAACGGTTGGGACTGGCGCAGATTTCCGCCACCGTGCGCGAAAATCATCTGGCCTCACAGCGCGTTCTGGAGAAAATCGGGATGCAGAAGGTCGGTTTTCAGGGCGATCCGGTTCACGGCGTCGGCAGTTATCTTTACCGGCAAACGGACAGAAGAGCTTACCGGTAAAGCGGATTTATGCGCATGAAACCAGCGCGTCAATATCCCCAGAAACGATCAGCGACAGATTGCGGGAAATCTTCTCCACGGGCCAGTTCCACCACGCGATGTCTTCCAGCTTAGCAATGGTTTCAGCATCAAAGCGGTAGCGGATCACTTTAGCCGGATTGCCGCCGACGATGGCATAAGCGGGAACATCGCCGGTCACAACCGACCGCGAAGAGATAATGGCACCGTGGCCGATTTTCACGCCGGGCATAAACAACGCTTCATACCCAATCCACACGTCGTTTCCGATTTCGGTATCACCTTTGTACGGAAGCTCTTCTGTGGCAGGCATGACGTTCTCCCAGCCTTGACCGAAGATATAAAACGGATAGGTCGATATACCCGATATCTTGTGGTTCGCACCGTTCATGATGAACTTCACACCGCGTGCCAGCGCGCAGAATTTGCCGATAATCAACTTGTCGCCGATAAAAGGGAAGTGATACAGAACGTTGCGCTCGAAGTTTTCTGAATCCTCAGGGTCATCATAATAGGTGTAATCCCCAATGATGATTTTCGGATTATCGACAGTATTCTTGATAAAGCACACCTGCGGAAAACCTGCCATCGGATGCTTATTTTTCGGATCAGGACCAAACATGGTATCTCCCTCTTGGCTATCAACAGATTCATCATTTCCTTCTGATTTCATCATGTAACATACAAGCCTGGTTCTCAACACTGCCCGTCGCGTTCTTTGCGTTACCACTAAGAGTTTGAATTACCATTAAGAGTTTGAATTACCACTAAGAGTAATAGCGCCCCCCGCAATTAGGAGGATAATCACTCGCATTCGATTCAACTTATGAGGAAAACAGGGAATGACTCAGCAGCCCGCACCAGAAGATTACTATGCCGACAAATACGGCCTGTCCCGCACCCATTCAGAAATCATCAACGCAGCCAACTACGTTCAGCCCGGAAAAGCGCTGGATCTGGGATGCGGCAGCGGCCGAAATTCGCTGTATCTGAACCTTAAAGGGTTTGATGTGACGGGCTGGGACAACAATCCGCTCAGCGTCGCCAAAGTGCAGGAGATTATTGCGGCAGAGTCTCTGCACAATATTGACATCAGCGAGCAGGATCTCAACGCGCACTGTTTCAGGGGCGACTATGATTTCATCTTTTCTACCGTGGTGATGATGTTTCTCGAGCGAGACAGCATCCCGCACATCATCGAAGACATGCACGCGGCAACGAAAACCGGCGGTTATAATCTGATCGTCGCGGCGATGGATAGCCCGGATTATCCTTGTCCGCTGCCCTTTCCGTTCACCTTCAAACCGGAAGAACTGCGTGACTACTATCGCGGATGGGAAATCGTGAAATACAATGAAGATGTCGGCGAATTGCATAAACGCGATGAAAACGGTGAGCGTTACAAACTGAGATTTGCGACGCTTTTAGCCAGGAAGATCTAACGTTATCAGGGCTGACGACATCGCCGCCAGCCCTGCGAATTGCATTCGCACATTCCCTTCCGCGTCCCCCGGCCCACTCGGTCTTTCATTCATGCTAAATTTACTCTGCCGTCAGTGTCATCATTCTTGCCAGAATGTTAGCGGAGTGTGATAATACAGCGCGTTATTTCAGGAAAAAACCAAATAAAATCAGTTTATTAGTATTTTGGTGACCATGTTCATCCCTCGCCCAAAGGGCGTCAGAGCATCGTTTAATATTTTATTCTTCAATGCCGGTAGCGGCAGCATTCAGAGAGTCGTATGAACTGGGATATCATGAAGTGGTTAATTGGTATTTATCTGGGGTGTTTTTTAGGCCTGCTTAAAATGGCGTATTCAGATCCTAAATTTTACCTTGAATATATTGATAGAAAATTCAGCTATGTTTGTTATACCTGCCTGATCGGCTTTAGCGCATTCTGGTGCGGCATTTATGTTGCCAGAGGTTACGTCATTGACAACATTGATTTAATTTCCGAACAGCTCACATTAATTGATAAAGAATATAATTATCTCACCTCGTATCTGCTCACCATTATAATTGGTGCAGGGATATCTTTTGCTGCCAGCATTCTCTTTATCGATATTGCACACAAGAAAATTGCCACGTCAGCGACGGCATAAAACATCGCATTCTAAGAATACAGGGAGCATAAGGCTCCCTGTTTCATTTCAAAGAATACCGCGTAAAAACACCGCTCTGATTAGGTGTGCTTAAACATCACATGGCGGATTGCCGTGTAATCCTCCAGCCCGTACATGGACATATCTTTTCCGTAGCCGGATTGTTTTTGGCCACCGTGCGGCATTTCGCTCACCAACATAAAGTGTGTATTCACCCAGGTACAGCCGTATTGCAGGCGGGCGCTGAGACGATGGGCGCGGCCAATGTTTTGCGTCCAGACGGAAGATGCCAGACCGTAATTCGATTCATTTGCCCAGGTCAGAACCTGTTCTTCGGTATCGAATTCCGTGACGCTGACCACCGGACCAAACACTTCGCGCTGCACGATTTCATCCTCCTGGCGCACACCGGCAAGTAACGTCGGCTGGAAATAATAGCCCTCGCCGCTGACGCGCTCCCCGCCGGTAACAACCTGAATATGTGCGAGCTCTTTTGCCCGGCGCACAAATCCTTCGACCCGCTCCAGATGCGCAGCCGAAACCAATGGCCCCATTTCACTGCTTTCATCGGTACCGAGCGTGATCGTAGAAACCGCATCGCCAAGCGCCTCGACCAGCCGTGCATACACGCCTTTTTGCGCGTAGATACGGCAGGCGGCGGTGCAGTCTTGTCCGGCGTTGTAGAAACCGAAGGTGCGCACCCCTTCCACTACCTGAGCGATATCCGCATCATCGAAAACAATCACCGGTGCCTTGCCGCCGAGTTCCATGTGCGTGCGCTTGATACCGCTGATGGCCTGCGCGACAATTTTTTCACCCGTGGCCACGGAGCCGGTCAGGGAAATCAATCGCACTTTATCGTGATGCGTCAGTGCGTTACCGACCGTTTTCCCCTCGCCAAACAGTACGTTGAGAACGCCCGCCGGGAAAAGATCGCGCGCCAGTTCGCCGAGCTTCAGGGCGGTCAACGGCGTGATTTCGGAGGGTTTGATCACTACGCAGTTGCCCGCCGCCAGCGCCGGAGCAATTTTCCACGCGGCCATCATCAGCGGATAATTCCACGGCGCAATAGAGGCCACCACGCCCAGTGGATCGCGACGCACCATGGACGTATGTCCGGCGAGATATTCCCCGCCCGCTAAGCCGTTCAGACAGCGGCTGGCGCCCGCAAAGAAGCGGAAGACATCCACCACCGCCGGCAGCTCATCATTGAGTACCAGATGATACGGTTTGCCGCAGTTGAGCGATTCCAGTTTGGCCAGCGCTTCGGCGTTTTCTTCGATGCGATCCGCCAGCGCCAGCAGCAGCTCGGCGCGGGTTTTCGGTGTGGTCTGGCCCCATTCTGTAAAAGCGTGATGCGCCAAATCGACGGTCTGCGTGGTTTGTTCTTCGCTGGCCTGCGCCAGACGTACAATTTCCTGTCCCGTATGCGGGTTGAAAACCGGCAATGACGCGCCTGCACCGGCAACCAGCTCACCATTGATCAACATGTTCGTTTGCATCAGTTTTTCCTTATTATTATTTGCCGTCACCGGCCACATCCGACCCATTTCTTGTGAGATACCACGCGCCCAGAATCGGGATCATGGTGAGCACCATCAGGCACAGCGCAACCACGTTGGTCACAGGCACTTCGCGCGGTCTGCCCAGCTGATTGAGCAGCCAGATCGGCAAAGTACGTTCGTGTCCGGCGGTAAACGTCGTAACAATGATTTCATCGAAAGAGAGCGCAAACGCCAGCATTCCGCCCGCCAGCAGCGCGGTGCTGAGGTTCGGCAAAATGATGTAGCGGAAGGTCTGCCAGCCGTCAGCGCCTAAATCCATAGAAGCTTCAATCAGGCTGTGCGTGATGCGGCGAAAGCGGGCGATCACGTTGTTGTAGACAATCACCATACAAAAGGTGGCATGCCCGATGATGATGGTCAGCATTCCCGGCTCTATCTGCGCGGCGTGAAACGCATTAAGCAGCGCCAGCCCGGTGATGATCCCCGGCAGGGCAATCGGCAACATAAACAATAATGTGATGCTGTTTTTGCCGTAGAAGTTACGCCGATACAGCGCCGCCGCCGCCAGCGTGCCGAGCACCATCGCAATAAGGGTGGCGCAACAGGCTATCTGCACCGAAAGCCAGATGGCGTCGAGGATGTCGTGGCGCCTGGCCGCCACTGCAAACCAGTGCAGCGTGAAGCCCTTTGGCGGGAAACTGAACGCCGCGTCCTCGGTGTTGAAGGCGTAGACCGCGATAATCAGCAGCGGAAAGTGGAGGAAAACCAGCCCGCCCCACGCGGAGAGTTTGAGTAACCAGGGTGCGCGTTTAGAGTGCATCGAAAGCTCCCAGTCGTTTAACCATCGACAAGTACAGGGCAATCAACACGATAGGCACCAGCGTGAACGCGGCGGCCATCGGCATGTTGCCGATCGAACCCTGCTGCGAATAGACCATATTGCCGATGTAATACCCCGGCGGCCCCACCAGCTGCGGAATGATGTAATCGCCCAGCGTCAGAGAGAAAGTAAAAATAGAACCGGCAGCAATACCGGGGACCGCCAGCGGGAAGATGACGTAGCGCAGCGTCTGCCACGGCTTCGCACCCAGATCTTCAGAAGCCTGCAACAGCGAGGGCGGCAGGCGTTCCAGCGCGGCCTGGATCGGCAGGATCATAAACGGCAGCCAGATGTAGACAAACACCCAGAAGCGCCCGATCCCCGAGGTCGATAGCGTATTGCCACCAATGCCCGGCAGGCTCAGCATCGTCGAAAGCAGCGGTTCCAGCCCGAGATGTTCAAGGAACCATTGCAGCACGCCGCCTTTGGAAAGCAGCAACGTCCAGGCATAAGCCTTGACGATGTAACTCGCCCACATCGGCAACATGATCGCGACATAAAAGAACGCTTTTTTCTTGCCAGTGATGTAACGCGCCATGTAATAGGCAATCGGGAACGCCAGCACCGCGCTGAAAAACGATACCAGCAGCGCCATGGTCACCGTGCGCACAATAATGTCGGCATTCACCGGGTCAAACAGCGCGCGGATGTTGGCGGTGGTCAGCGTCGAAGACACCGTCATGGTGAAGTCATCGAAGGTGTATAAACCTTGCCACAGTAAGGCAAACAGCGAGCCTAAGTAGATAGCGCCAAACCAGAGCAGCGGCGGTACCAGCAGCAGTGCCAGATAAAAACCCGGTCGGTGATGCAGATACGTTATCAGCGCACAGCCACGGCGGGCGCGCTTCTCGTAAGGAGTCATACTGATATCCATCGTTTAGCCCTCAAGCAGCGCAACCATTGCATCTCTGTCCCAACACGCCACCACCGGCTGACCCTGCCGGTATGTGGTCTGTGCGCTGGCCGCAAGATTGTTAGGTTCGCTGACGAACAGCTTTGCGCCCCCTTCCAAAGCCAGTTCGTAGCGGGTCGCCGCGCCCTGAAAATGGATGTCTTTGAGTATGGCGTTGACCTGCACCGCATGACTTCCTGCCAGCGGCTGCGGGGCAAGACGAATATGCTCGGGGCGAATAGAGCGGCTACCGGATACGCCGGTAATTTTAAGGGAGAGATCTGAAGTCAGCACGTTTGCCGTACCGACAAACTGCGCCACAAACGCGGTGCGCGGGTTGAGATAAAGCTCTCGTGGTGTATCGACCTGTTCGATGCGGCCATTGTTGAATACCGCGACGCGGTCGGACATCGAAAGCGCTTCACTCTGATCATGTGTCACGAAGATGAAGGTAATGCCCAGCTCGCGCTGCAGCTTTTTCAGTTCCCCCTGCATCTGCTCTCGTAACTTTAAATCCAGCGCACCGAGCGGCTCATCCAGCAATAACACGCTTGGCTGATTCACCAGCGCGCGCGCCAGGGCCACACGCTGACGTTGTCCGCCGGACAAAAATGCCGGTTTACGCGCTGCGGTAAAGCCGAGCGCAACCCGCTCCAGTGATTCCATCGCACGGATATTGCGTTCTTTTTTACCCACGCCTTTTACCATCAGGCCATACGCCACGTTTTCCAGCACGGTCATGTGCGGGAAGAGCGCGTAATCCTGAAACACGGTGTTCACATCGCGCTCATAGGGCGCGAGCTGTGAGGCTTCTTTACCGTGAATACGGACGGATCCTGACGTCAGCGTTTCAAAACCGGCGATCAACCGCAGGCAGGTCGTTTTTCCCGAGCCGGAAGGCCCCAGCATGGAAAAGAATTCGCCGTCCTGAATATCAATCGAGACATTATCGACGGCTTTTGTTTCTCCGTATAAACGGGAAACATTAATAAATTGCACGGCGGGCATAATATTCTCCTGAAAATAAATAAGGTATACGCTAATTCATTTGAGGCGTTTCAAGGCAGCCACTGAGGGAATGCCGGGAGCATACTTAAGTATGCATCCGGTATTCCTGAAAGCAGCTAACGCAGAGACGGCTAAAAGGATAATGCGTATTTAGCGACCGCCCATTATTGCTATGTAGTCTTGCGTCCATTTACTGTATGGGACATATTTCCCGCCTTCAGATTGCGGTGTTTTCCAGAATGAAATTGCCGCGAATTTATTAAATCCGTTGGTTTCACAACCTTCCGCGCCTAATAACGGGCTGGCTTTACAACCGGCCGGAACGCTTGGCACAGAACCGAACCACGCGGCGACGTCACCCTGCACTTTCGGCTCAAGCGACCAGTTCATCCACTGATAAGCGCAGTTGGGATGTTCAGCGTCGGCAGCCAGCATAGTGGTATCCGCCCAGCCGGTGACACCTTCTTTCGGGAAGACGGTAGCGATCGGTTGTTTCTCACCTTTCAGCGCGTTGGCCTGATACGGCCAGGAGCTGCTGGCCACCACGCCTTCATTTTTGAAGTCACTCATCTGCACCGAAGCGTCGTGCCAGTAACGGTGGATCAGCGGATGCTGGCCGCGCAGCAGTTTCAGCACGGCCTGATACTGCGTTTCGTTGAGCTGATACGGGTCTTCAATTTTGAGGTCAGGCTGCGTACTTTTCAGATACAGCGCAGCGTCGGCGATGGCGATCGGTCCGTCGTACGCCTGCACGCGACCCTGATTAGGTTTACCGTCAGGCAGATTTTGCGGAACGAAAATTACCGACCAACTGTCAGGTGCGGTCGGGAACGTTTTGGTGTTGTACATCAGCAGGTTAGGCCCCCACTGATACGGCGTGCCGTACACTTTTCCGGCGACGTTAAACCATTCCCCCTTGAGTAAACGCGGGTCGATACTCTTCCAGTTGGCGATCAGCACCGGATTAATCGGCTGTACGCGCTTGCCGTAAATCAGACGCAGCGAGGCATCGCCCGACGCCGTCACCAGGTCGTAACCGCCCTTCGCCATCAGGCTGACCATTTCATCAGAGGTCGCCGCTGTTTTGACATTCACTTTGCAACTGGTCTGTTTTTCGAACTGCGTCACCCAGTCATAATTCTTGTCACTTTCGCCGCGCTCGATATATCCCGGCCAGGCGACAATATTTAACTGACCTTCGCCTTTACCAATACTTGTGAGCGGTTCTGCGGCGATGGCCGTATTTAAAAAACTGAGCAGCCCCAAACAAACAGCAGAAAACTTTCTGTTACGCGATAATATTTTCATGAGTTACCCCTGTCCTGTCGTCGTATTTTTCTGTTATTAGAATTGTGGTTTGAACTTCGCCATGATGTGTCTGACTACGCTGTAATCCTGTAACGAATAACTGGAAAGATCGTTGCCGTACCCGGAGCGTTTTAATCCGCCGTGGGGCATTTCACTGACTAAAGAGAAATGCGTATTAATCCAGGTGGTGCCGTATTGCAGATGAGTGGAAATTTGCATCGCTAAATCGATATTTTGCGTCCATACCGATGACGCCAGGCCGTATTCGGATTCGTTGGCCCAGTTCACCACCTGTTCAATGGTGTCAAAACGGGTCACGCTGACTACAGGCCCGAAGACTTCGCGCTGCACGATTTCATCACTTTGCAGACAGCCCGCCAGCAGCGTCGGCTGATAAAAGAATCCGGGGCCAGAGTGCGAGGCCGCGCCGGTGATACGTTCGATATGTGGCTGGCTCAGTGCGCGTTCGACAAAGCTGGAGACGCGATCCCGCTGCCGGGCGCTTATCAGCGGCCCCATAAAGTTGTCGCTATCATTCTTTCTGGCGAAGGACAGCTGCGAAACCGCCTCGCCCAGTTTTTCCACCAGCCGCTCGTAGATCCCGGCCTGCGCATAAACGCGGCAGGCAGAGGTGCAATCCTGCCCGGCGTTGTAATAGCCCCAGGTACTGACAGCCTGAACCACGTCATCAATATCGGCGTCATTGCACACGATAACCGGCGCTTTACCGCCGAGCTCCAGATGCGTGCGTTTCACCGTTTTGACGGCGGCCTGCAAAATACGCTGGCCGGTGACGATATCGCCGGTCAGGGAAATCAGGCGCACATGAGGATGACTGACCAGCGCGTTGCCAACACCTTCGCCGCTGCCGGTAATCACGTTCAAAACGCCGGGCGGCAGGATATCCTGCAAGGCAGGCAGCAACGCCAGAATGGTCAGCGGGGTATGTTCGGAAGGTTTAAACACCACAGTATTGCCCGCCGCCAGTGCTGGCGCGATTTTCCACGCTGACATCATTAACGGGTAATTCCATGGCGCAATGGACGCCACCACGCCCAGCGGATCCCGGCGCACCATGGAGGTGTGACCGGGCAGATATTCACCGGAGAGTTGCCCCTGCTGGCAGCGCACCGCACCGGCGAAAAAGCGAAAGACATCAATTGCTGCCGGAAGATCATCTTTCAATGCCTGATGCAGCGGTTTGCCGCAGTTAATGGCCTCCAGTTGCGCCAGCGACTGCGCCAGTTTTTCGATGGCGTCAGCGATACGCAAAAGCACGGTGGCGCGTTGGGCGGGCGTCGTGCGCGACCAGCGGGAGAAAGCAGAATTGGCGGCGTTAACCGCCTGAGCGACCTGCGCCAGTGAGGTTTCGGCGACTTCAGCAATCACTTCGCCGGTCGCAGGATTGAAAATATTCTGCGTTGCGCCCTCACCGTGCAAGAGGTCGCCATTGATCACGTGTTTTTCAGAGAAACCGGCAACGAACTCAGCATCCGACATCACACAACCCTCAGTTTTGAGAATCATCCTTAATTCATGTAATTGTTATCGGGACGTAACAAGAAAGTACATTACATTCACATTAGGTAATTTCACTGAGGGCAACAAATAGCAATTACTGAAGGCAGCGTTCGGATAAACCGAATGCCCGGCTATCAGGGTTTTCGTTTGGCGCTGTTTTCACGCGCGATGGTCAGAAATGGTGTCACCAGTTCAGGCCTCGCGCTGCCGCGACGCCATGCCAGCCCGATATCTAGGGGTTCGATGGAGTCTTCCAGCTTGCTGGCTTCGATCATATTGCCTTCCAGTGACCACGCGCGGTAGGCCATGTCCGGCTGTACCGAGACACCCAGACCCGCGGCGACCAGGCTTCGCACCGCTTCGGTCGACGCGGTTTTCATTGCGATATTCGGTTTCAGTCCGGCCCGTGCCCATAACCGCTGGGCGTGCTTCTCCATTTCATCAACGTTCAGCTGAATCAGCGGCTCATTAGCGATATCCGCCAGAGAAATGCTTTCGCGCTCGAGCAACGGATGCAATGGCGGCAGCCACAGGCGATAAGACGAATGGGTCAGGACTTCTGTCTGCAACGCGTCGCGGTCTTCAAGATTGGAGAGGATCAACACACCGATGTCGATTTCGCCACTGACCAGCAAATGCTCAATGTACTGACGCTCATCCTCGACGACTTTGACTTCCACATTCGGGTAGTAGGCGTTGAATTGTTTGAGTAAATCCACCAAAAAATACCCGGCCACCAGACTGGTTACACCAAGCGTAATCTGCCCGGTGACGCTTTCGGTGCCCATTTGCAGGCTGCGCTTGGCGTTATCCACCGTGGCGAGGATCAAATATGACTGGCGTAAAAACTGATGTCCCTGATGGGTCAACGTCATGCCTTTGGCGTGGCGGTCAAACAGCCGCGCTTCGGTTTCAACCTCCAGTTGCTGAATGGCCTGCGTCAGCGAGGACTGGGAGACAAACGAAGCTTGCGCCGCAGCGGAAATCGAACCGGTTTCAGCAACGGCAATAAAATGGCGGATCTGGCGGAGCGTCAGCATAAGGTCATCTCATCATCTCAACAAAAAACCGAACTCATGCGGGCAGCATTCGGTTTAGGGGAATGATTGAGTTAAGGCATACGGGGATTTTTTGTCAAACCGGCGGAATAAAGGATTGAATATTTGGGAGCAGAAACACAAAAGCCATGCAAACTTTGCATGGCTTCATAGTCACTCAAACTCATTCAGACAAAGCGGATCAGTTTTCCAGCTTATAAGTCAGAGTGATTTCTGCGTTAAGCACTTTGGAAACCGGACATCCGGCTTTCGCCGCTTTGATGATTTCATCAAACTTGTCTTTATCGATCCCTGGCAGTTTAACAGTGCTGTCGAGCGCGATCTTAGTGATAGCAAAGCCGCCATCCACTTTATCGAGCGAAACGTCTGCGACGGTATCGATGCTTTCAGGGGTGTGCCCTGCTTCGCCGAGCATCAATGACAGTGCCATTGAGAAGCAGGCGGAATGTGCTGCGCCGAGAAGCTCTTCCGGGTTGGTACCGGGTTTGCCTTCAAAGCGGGTGTTGAAACCGTACGGCTGATCTTTGAGTGCGCCACTTTCAGAAGAGATGTAACCTTTTCCGTGTTTGATGTCGCCTTCCCAATGTGCCTGGCCTTTTTTATGAATGGTCATGTATTTCCTCCGATTTGTTTTACATTCGGGTTAAGTATAGACGCTGACGAGGGTTACGCGAGTTCTGCCAGCAAAGCAGGAACTTTCTTAAATGAGGCTTTACCAGAAAGCACCACATGAATTATTATGCGTTTAATTCACATATAAATTCATAGAAGGTAAGCCCATGAATGCAGCCACGCCCGTTGAAAAGCAGTTCGCCGCCTATAACGCCCACGATCTGGAGGCTTTCGCCGCCTGCTATAGCGAAGATTTCACAGCCTATCGCATGCCCACGATGACGCCGTCTTTACAGGGTAAGGACGCATTAGTCACGTTTTACAGGAACCATCGTTTCAACAATAAAGCGCTGCGCGCCGAACTGCTGTCGAGAACCGTGCTGGGCAACAAAGTGTTTGATCACGAACTGATTCACGGCATCTACGATCAGCCAGTCAACAGCATCGCGGTGTTCCAAGTGGAAAATAGCCTGATTAAAACCGCGTGGTTCTATTTCGAGTAAGACCATAGTTTTAAAACCCCCGCTCAAAATATATCCCGGGATCATGTGATCTCGGGATTGTATGATCGTTTGTCTTTTCAGTATTCATTTTCGCTCATTCAAAACATCAGGTGATGGCATAACCTGATGTTTATTCTGGCATCTGCATGACGCAAAAAGAGTGATAAACGTATCTTGAGAATGGATAACAACAATGAAAAGAAGGCCGGGAGATACCCCCGACCTTCCAAAACAGTGATAACGGATTGAAGGAAATTTGAGTTTAGTATATATCCAGTTCAACCGCCCACTCTGATACCATCTCTCGTGATATATAATTTACTTCGGGCATACAACCACTTGAAGATAAAGTTAAATACCCTATACAAGGGAACGACTCAGGATGCAATTCATTAAGTACCTCCCTGATCTCTGCATCACTCATTAAAGGCGACACGGTAGCCTTAGACAGCTGAAAGTAGTTGTCGAACATCCAGGAAATATAGTCTGTTTCATTTTTCAGCACGTTCATTTAACGCCCTCCCGTCAGTTGTTTGCTAATTCTTAGAAAGTAGCAGCGGACTTCAATTCAGGCGAATAATAAAATTAATAAAAGCACTTCGTCCTTGCTTTGTATCAAATTTAACCGGCGCTCTGACCGGTTAGATAACACCACAATGTATACGTGGAAACATTTCCTGTTCACAAATCACGTTATGCGTCGGATCCGCGCAACTGTGCAGGCTGCGGACGCGACAGAAAAATGGTAATGGTTGCCAGTAGGGTCAGCGCGCCGCCGAGCAGGAAAGCGCTGCTGACTCCGGCGTTATCTGCCAGCACGCCGCCGAACAGGGCGCCCAACGCCAGAGACGTCTGGAATACGCAGACCAGCAGCGCAGAACCGGTTTCGAACAAGGTGGGCGACGCCTGATATGTCCAGATGTTCAGGCACACAGGCAATGCACCAAACACCAGCCCCCACAGGATCACCAGCGCGCTGGCCACCGCCAGCGGCACAGGGAACAGTGATAACACCAGCACCGACACGCTGAGCAATAACATGTTCAACATAAACGCCCGCTTTACGCCAAACTCACGCACGGTGAATTCGGAAGTTAACGTGCCGAATAACCCGGCAATGCCGTATCCCATCAGCAATAACGAAATATCACTGGCCGACAGATCCAGGTCGAAACGCAGCCATGGCTCCAGATAGGTGTAGGCCGCAAAATGGCCACCGGCCATAAACACGCCGATGATTAACGCATAGCGGATACCGGGCACTTTTATCACGCCGAGCATGGCGCGCAGCCCGATAGATTGCTGAGCAGGAAGCGGCGGTAAGGCAATCCACTGCAATACGAAGAATACCAGCGCCAGCACCGAATTCAGGGTGAACGCCATACGCCAGCCGTACAGATCGCCGATAAATGCCCCCGCTGGCACACCGGCAACCGTGCCGACGGCCACACCGGCGGTGATCAACGAAATCGCCCGCGCGCCCTGCTCTTCCGGCACCAGCCTGCGCCCGGACGGGATGGCGAATGACCAGAATCCGCCGACACCCACGCCAAGAATAATGCGTCCGATCAGCAAAACGTTGAAGGATTCCGTCATAACGGCAATACCATTAGCAATAATCACCGTCGCGGAGAGCAATAACAGCAGCTTACGGCGATCCATACGTTTGGCGAACAGCATGATCAGCGGTGCAGAAATTGCGGCAATCAGTCCCGGCAGCATCACCGCCAGACCCGCGTGCCCCTCGGTAACGCCCAGCGAACGGGCGATGGGTGAAAGCAAACCAATCGGCAGAAATTCGGTATTGACCAGCACGAAGGTGCCGCAGGCGAGTGAAAAGACCGCCAGCCATCGGCGGAAAGCAGAAGTATGTGGCCGGGTGTCCAGCGATGCGCACTCAGTCATTATTATTATCCTTTGCAGGTAAATTAGGGGATTGTCCGGTTGCCATAAAACGTGATCGTCGTCACCTGGTCAAGATGTTTACTCATGACCGTTATGTTATGACTCATGGCGAATTGAACTAAGCCAGTTCCCGCCTGCGATGCGGCTTACAGAGGGATCCGCGCCGCAAATTTGCAGGGCACATCCTGATAACTCGATCAGGAAATCTTTCCACGTTTTAAGTATGTTGTAACTAAGTGAATGCTATGACCCATTTAGCGAGAAAACGGGCGGGAATCAGGGGATTTGTACGAAGTGCCCGTCGCTGACTTCGCGATAATGGCGGACAGGTGGCTGATACGTGGCCGGGCGCAGCGGGCTGGCGAGTTCTTCCGGAACGACGGCGCGCTTGCGGCGAATAGTAGGATCCGGCACCGGCACGGCGGCCAGCAGCTTGCGGGTATAGACATGTTGCGGGTTTTCAAAAATTTCGGCGCGGGAGCCAATTTCGACGATTTCCCCCAGATACATCACGGCAACGCGATGGCTGATGCGTTCGACCACGGCCATATCGTGGGAGATGAACAGGTACGCCAGACCCAGCTGTTGCTGGAGATCGAGCATCAGATTAATGACCTGCGCTTTCACCGACACATCCAGCGCAGACACCGCTTCGTCGGCAATAATAAGTTTGGGTTCCAGCGCCAGCGCGCGAGCGATGCAGATCCGCTGACGTTGCCCGCCGGAAAACTGATGCGGAAAACGCGTTGCCATATTGCTTTGCAGCCCGACCTGTTCGAGCAACTGCGCCACACGAATTTTTGCGCTGGCGGCATCATGCAGCCCGAGGCTTATCATCGGTTCAGCAATTGCCTGCCCGATGCGCATGCGCGGATTCAGGCTCTCAAACGGATCCTGAAAAATCATCTGTGCCTGCGAGCGGATCTCTGCAAGATGCGCCCGATCGGCGCGGCGTATATCCTGCCCGGTAATCAGCACGTCACCGGAGGTGGCTTCGGTCAGCCGTAAAATCGTGCGGCCCGTGGTGGATTTTCCGCAGCCGGATTCCCCGACCAGCGAGAGCGTCTCGCCCGGTTGCAGGCTGAAAGAGAGATCTTCCACCGCATGGACGCGCGCAGACACACGGCGCAACAGGCCGGACTTCACATCGAATCGTGTGACGAGATTTTTGACATCCAGCACCGGCTGACCCGGACGCAGGGTATCGACAGACTCTGCCACCGGCTGCGGAACGCCAGTGTGGATATCCATCAGTGGAAATCGTTTGGGCAAGGCGATGCCGGTCATCGCGCCGAGACGCGGTACCGCCGCCAGCAGCGCACGCGTATAGGCGTGCTGCGGAAGCTGGAAAATTTCCCGCGTGGTCCCCTGTTCCACCGCTTCGCCCCTGTGCATCACCAGCGTACGGTCAGCCACTTCGGCCACCACGCCCATATCATGGGTGATGAACAGCACCGACATCCCCTCTTCTTCCTGCAAAGATTTTATCAGCGCAAGAATCTGCGCCTGGATGGTTACATCCAGCGCGGTGGTCGGTTCGTCGGCAATCAGCAATCGTGGATTACAGGCCAGCGCGATGGCGATCACCACCCGCTGACGCATGCCGCCGGAAAAGCTCAGCGGATATTCATTCAGCCGTGATGCAGCAGCCGGGATCCGTACTTTTTCCAGCAGGCGGACGGCTTCGGTACGCGCGGTGGCGTCGTCCATGTCGCGATGCCGCTTGAGCACTTCGGTGATTTGCACGCCAATTTTTAATACCGGATTCAGGCTGGTCATCGGTTCCTGAAAGATCATACCGATGCGGTTGCCGCGAATGCTTTGCATTTGTTTGCCGTTGAGGGCCAGTAAATTCTGACCGTCGAACATCACGCTGCCGGAGTAACGCGTTTGCCTGGCGTCCAGCAGCTGCATCACTGACATGGCAGTCACGCTTTTACCAGAACCGGATTCTCCCACCAGCGCCAGCGTTTCTTTCGGGCCAATCGAAAAGGAAAGATCGCGCACCACGTTCAGCCATTCCCCTTCCACCGAAAACGCCGTGTTGAGTTTTTCGACCTGTAACACCGGATCGCGCATCATCAGTCCTTACTCCTCGGGTTGAGAATGTCGCGCAAGGCATCACCGACTAAGTTGATTGCCACGATCAGCACCAGCAACGTGATGCCAGGGAAAACGCTGATCCAGTAATCGCCAGACATCAGGTAGTCGAACCCGTTGGCGATAAGTAATCCCAGCGAAGGTTCGGTGACAGGCAAGCCAATGCCGAGAAATGACAGAGTGGCCTCGAGCATAATCGCGTAGGCAATGCGCATGGTGGCGACGACGATCAGCGGCGGCAGGCAGTTAGGCAAAATATGGCGCAGGAGGATTCGCGGATTCGACAGCGCCATGCTGCGCGCGGCATCCACATAACTGCGGCGACGTTCCAGCAGCGCCGAGCCGCGCACGGTGCGTGCGTAGTACGCCCACTGCGTGACCACCAGCGCCAGAACAATTTTATCGACGCCCTGCCCAAGCACGGCGAGCAGGATAAGCGCGATGAGGATCGGCGGAAAGCTCAGCTGAATATCGACGATACGCATAATCAGCGCGTCGGTTTTGCCGCCCGCCCAGGCACTGATAAGCCCGAGCACCGCGCCAATCGTCAGCGCAATCACCGCACTGGACACACCCACCAGCAGGCTGGTGCGCATGCCGTAAAGCATGGCACTGAGTAAATCGCGCCCCTGATCGTCGGTCCCCAGCCAGTAAATCATGCCGCTCATGCTGGCAGAACCCGGTTTCAGGCGGCCATCCATAATATCGAGTTGCGATAAATCGTAGGGGTTTTGCGGGGAGATCCACGGCGCAAGTACCGAAAGCAAAATGGCGATACCCAAAATAATCAGGCCGCACAGCGAAAATTTATTGCGCATAAGCGCCATCAGCGTGTTGTAAAAGGCCGAGTGCGCCGTCTGCGGCGTGGTATTGCGGGAATGAACCGAATTCGACGGCATCAGTCTTCGCCCCCCAGCCGCACGCGCGGATCGACCAGCACGTAGAGGACATCCACCAGCAGGTTGATCAGGCTGAACATCACCACGGTGATCATCAGGTACGCCAGAATTACCGGGCGATCGAGCACCGCGATGGAATCAATAATCAGCTTGCCCATGCCCGGCCACGCATAAATGGTTTCGGTGACGACGGCAAAGGCAATCAGCGAGCCAAGTTCCAGTCCTATGACGGTAATCAGCGGAATCAGCGTGTTTTTCAGAACGTGAACCAGCACGATGCGGCTTTCGGACAAACCTTTCGCGCGGGCAAAACGGATGAAATCCTGTTGCAGGCATTCAAGCACGCCAGCACGGGTCAGGCGGATAATCAGTGAAATTTTGAACAGCGCCAGATTGAACGCGGGAAGGATCAAATGCGCGAGTCCGTCGGCGGTAAAGAGACTGACGGGAACGCCGAAAACGTCCATCGTTTCGCCGCGCCCGGACGCCGGAAGCACACCGAGCTTGACGCTGAACAGCATGATCATCATCAGCCCGATCCAGAACGTGGGCAGGCTGAAGCCGAAAATGGAAAGGGTCATGATGGTTTTCGACAGCCAGCCGTCCGGGCGCAAACCGGCGTAAACGCCCAGCGGAATACCAATCATCAGTGCCAGAACAAACGCCACCAGCGCCAGTTCAAGTGTGGCGGGCATTCGCTGGAAAATCAGGCGCAGCGCGGGCTGGTTGTAGATAAAAGAGTTGCCCATATCGCCGTGCAGGGCATTGACCACGAACAGGCCGTATTGCTCCCACACCGGTTTATCAAGGCCGAAAGACTGGATCACGCCGAGGCGTTCAGCGGGAGTGGCCGTGGTGCTGAGCAGGAGATCGACCGGATTTCCTACCAGATAAACGCCTCCAAAAACCAGCAGCGACATCACGAACAGCGTCAGTAACGTTTGTCCGAAACGCCCCAGCAGGTAACGGCTCATGCCTGCTGTTCGCCATGATGTGCGCCGTAGCGGGAAAGTACACGGCGCAGCAAACTGAAGAAACCGTATTCATCCACTTTTTGCATCACCAGCGCGTTCGGCGGCGTCGGCAATTTGTTGTAGAAATCAGCATAGGTATAACCGGCTGTGTTGCCGGAAACCGCCACGCCGACGCGCGCTTTCTGGCCGGAGAACAGGCCGGATTGCAGCAGATACGCGATGGTCGTTGCATCGTGAACCGGTCCGCCCTCGCGGCCAAAGCGGGTAAGATCACTGCGATCAAACGCACTCAGCAGCGCGGCGATGGATTCACCCGGCTTGCCGCCGTCCTGTCTTATCGCATCGATATCATCAGCACCGATCAGCGCCTGAAAAGTCATATCGAGCGGCATCACCACCAGCGGGACGCCGCTGGTGAACACTTTTTCGGCGGCGTGCGGATCGGCATACACGTTGAATTCTGCCCACGGCACGCGATGTCCGAGCGCGGTAAATGCACAGCTCATGGTGACGATTTGTCTGATGCCGCGGGCAACATCCGGGTGCATACCCAGCGCCAGTGCGAGATTGGTCATCGGGCCGATAGCGCAAATCGTGATCGGATCGTTATCCTGCGCCGCTTTTCTCAGCGTTCGCACCAGAAAATCAACGGCGTGTTCCGCCTGAGGTTGCAGTTCGCTGTCCGGCACCAGTTCGTTGCTGAACGCGCCGATGTGGGCATATTTGCCGTAAACCTGATCACGCATCAGCGGGCCAGGCGCACCGGCATAAATTGGCGTTGAAGTTTTGCCCGACAGCGCGACGATTTTGCAGGCATTGCGCACGGTATCTTTCAGCGCCACATTTCCGGCGACCACCGTCACGCCCAGCACCTCAAGTTCCGGTGAGGCTAACGCCAGCCACAGAGCGATGGCGTCATCCACGCCGGGATCGGTATCAATAATGATGCGCTGGCTCATAGGGTCAGTTCCCGGCATAACGTGAAAGTAGCTCATAAAACAGCATGAACACCTTTGCGGCGTCCACGCGCGTGACGATATCAACATTCGCTGTCTGTCCGGACTTGCCGTACCAGTCCGCCACGGTTTGTCCCATACATAACTCGCTGTTGTATTCGACAAACACCCGCGCTTTCTCGCTACCAAACAGTTCCGGCGCAAGGACATAGGCAATCACCAGCGGATCGTGCAAGGGTCCGCCTCGTGAGCCGTAACGGCGTATATCATTGCGATCCCAGAAGGCCATCAGTTCACCCAATGGTTGGGAAATCCGCCCGGAAACATTGATGAATTTCCCCACGCGTTCCGGTGTGAGGATAACCTGATGCGTCGCGTCCAACGGCAGAACCGTGATATTCAGCTCACTGGAAAAAACCACATGCGCGGCATGAGGATCGGCCAACATGTTGAATTCGGATGTCATGGTGCGGTTACCGGCTTCACGGTATGCGCCGCCCATCAGTACCACGCGGGCAATCCCGGCGGCGATCTGCGGTCTCATGCGCAGCGCTGTCGCCAGATTGGTCACCGGCCCGAGCACACAAAGAGTCACCGGCTGATTATCGCGGATCGCCTGCTCGCAGCTCTTAATCAGAAAATTGACGGCGTGGAGCGTTTCAAGCTGTTTTTGCGGTGCGGGAAAGGCGGTATTGCCGAGGCCGTTTTCGCCATGAAACTGGCCGTGGATCGGTTCGCGAAACATCGGCTGATGGCATCCGGCAAAAACCGGAATATCGGTTCTTTGTCCAAGTTCAGTGATTTGCAGCGCGTTACGCAAGGTATTGAGCAACGGCTGATTACCGCACACGGTGCAGATACCGAGGATATTGAGCCGCGGCGCAACGAACGCGCTGAGCAATGCAATGGCGTCATCAATACCGGGATCGCAATCAATAATAACGGGCAGCGTTTTCACAAGGCACCTACCGAACGTAAAACTTCAGCGATTTCCAGACGCGCGGCGGCGTCGAGCGGAACCTGCGGCGGCAGCGGATCGCCCACGGCAAAACCCTGCAACTGCAATGCCGCTTTGATGCATCCGGCAATCGAATACTTAGCGAAGATTTCATTGATGCGCCACAGGGGACGCTGCAACTCCATCGCCTTTGTCCAGTCGCCTTGCTTCGCCGCTTCGTACAGCGCCAGACTTTGCTTTGGCACGATACAGGCCGGGCCCGCCATCCAGCCGACGCCGCCAATCATCATCACACATACCGGAATGTGTGCCGATGCAGCAAAGACCTGCATCCGCCCCTGTGTACGTTCGATGATCGACAACAGCCTGCCGGTGTTGGTGGAGGCATCTTTAATATAGTTGATGTTTTCAACGTGGCTCAGCCGCTCAATGACCGGCAGGCTGAGATCGGAACGCTGAAACTGCGGATTGGTGTACAGCACGACCGGCAGCGTACCTGCTGCGGTCGCGATGGCACGAAAATAGTCCTCGACGCCCTGATCGGGCACCGGGAAATAGGCTTCAAGAATAGCCAGAATACCGTCGACACCCAGAGCGACATAACGAGCGGTTTGCGCTACGGCGTCCTGAATGGTGGTGGCTGCGACCCCGGCAATCACCGGTACCCGTCCCCGGGCGGCTTCGACTACTGTTTTGACCACCTCGGTGCGCTGTTCTGCACTGAGGTAAGCAAACTCACCTGTACTGCCCAGCGGCGTCAGACCCTGCACACCGCTGTTGATGAGATGCTCGACCAGTGCAGTTAACACCGGTTTGTCTATCTGACCACCGTCGTTGACGGGGGAAACCAGATAGGGAAAAACACCGCTAAAAGAAGTCATAGCTTCTCTCTCTTTGCTTAGAACAACCCTGGTGTTGGTGCTCTATTCCCGCGTGGGTTCGGTATGCACTTCTGTTCATGACGTCCCGCAGGACTTATTTTTCGTGAACAAAGTACGGCAACGTATAACCGTCGGAACGGCCAACGTAGGTATAAGGTGTTTTCATCGCCCAGGTATACGAGAGGAACAGTAGCGGAATCGTGCCTTCGTCCTTCATCGCTATTTCTGTAGCCTGTTGTAATAATTTCTCGCGTTTGCCGTCATCAAGTGTCGAACGTGCTTCGGCCAGCGTTTTATCAAACTCCGGATTCGAATAGCGGCCGCGGTTACCCTGCCCGCCATTCGGCCCGAAGGTTTCGAGCAACGGCCCCAGCACCCCGGAAGCCTCACCGGTTTCAATCGCCGCGCCGCCCATGATCAGGCTGAAATCACGCTTTGACGCCCGTGAGAAATAGACGCTGCCCGGCATGGTCACTACGTCGGTTTTGATTCCCACACGGCTGAACATCTGGCCCAGCGCCTGGGCGATTTTCGAATCATTCGGATAACGGTCATTTGACGCGTGGAACGTCAGGGTAAATCCGTCCGGATAACCCGCCTGCGCCAGCAGCTGCTTCGCTTTGGCTGGATCATAAACCGGTGTGGCGATCGATGGCGTATAGCCGAAGTACCCTTTGGGTACCAGTTGCGAGGCCGGAACGCCCTGCCCGTCCATGATCCGGTCAACAATCGCCTGACGGTTGATCGCCAGCGACATGGCTTCACGCACTTCACGTTTTTTCAGCGGATTACTGCCGTCAGGCCCTTTGGCAAACGGCGAGGCGTCGCGATCCTGATCCGGGTGTAAATAGAGAATGCGGTTACCGGCAACGGATTCCATATGCAGGCTGGCCTGTTTTGCCAGGTCGCGACCATCGGCTGTCGGTACGCTTTCTATCACGTCCACGTCGCCGGAACGGATCGCGGCCACGCGGGCACTTGGGTTTTTAAAGACGCGCAGCGTAACGTTGTCCCACTGCGCTTTGCCGCCCCAATACTGGTCGTTGCGCGCCAGAACGACATTGTCATCCGGTGTCCAGCTGACAAATTTGAATGGCCCGGTGCCGATCACGTCTTTCCCTTCATTGAGGGTTTGCGACGGCACGTTCTCAAGCCGTGCCGGTAAAATGGCAACGCGGCTCAGGTTGTTGAGTAAGAGTGGTGTTGGCGTTTTGGTGACAATTCTCACCGTTAAAGGATTCACTTCGGTGACATCCGCGATGTCATTGACGTACGGCGTGTACGCGCTCGGGCTATTCTTCGAGGCCAGTGGCACGCGTTTGATGCTGGCGATCACGTCTTTTGCCGTGAAATCGCTGCCGTCGTGAAATTTTACACCCGGACGCAGACTGAATTCCCAGGTGGTATCGTTGATGATTTTCCACGATACCGCCAGCGCAGGCGTAATATGTTGTTTTTCGTCCTGATTAACCAGTCCGTCAAAAATGCTGCGCGCCATGGCGCTGTTGGCACCGCCCACGTAAAACTGCGGATCCATTGACGTGGTTGATGCGGCCAGACCGATTTTAAGATCGGCAGCCTGTACAGAAGATGTGTGTAACACAAAAAGTGTGGCCAGTGCTGAGGAGAACACGACTGCCGGAACGGACTTTCTCATGCATTTAACCCTTAATTATTTTAGATTTTCAGGCTATGTGTGTCAGATCGTAAACTGGAGTCTAGGGGGTGGACATCAGAATTGAAAATTGTATTTTGTGTTACATCCATAAACAAATGTTATGGATCATGAGGACATATGACGAAAATTAATCCCCGACAGGTTGAAGCTTTTCACAAGGTGATCCTCACCGGTAGCATCACAGCAGCAGCCAATATGATGAATATCACTCAGCCCGCGGTCAGCAGGCTTATCCGTGACTTTGAATATGCCGTCGATCTGAAGCTGTTTGACCGTGATGGCCGCGGGCTTATCCCGCGTGACGACGCCATTAAGCTGTACCGCGAGGTGGAGCGTTTGTACCTCGGGCTTGAACATATTTCACGCATTGCGGAAGAGATCCGTCATTCCAAAGGCAGTGTGCTGCGGATCGGTACGGTTGCGGCGTTGTCTGCGCTGTGCGTCGAACACATTTTGCCGCCGCTGATTGAAACCATCGACGATATCTCTCTTTTTCTGGATATCGAAAGTACCACGCACATCACTGATGTGGTCACCAGCAATCAGTACGACGTCGGGTTTATTTTCGGCAAGCCAGATGTGAAAGGGCTGGAAGCAGAAATGCTGGCACGGGCGAATGCGGTAGCGGTAATGTCGCCGCGCCATCCGCTGGCGAAAAAGGACGTGGTGACGGCGACCGATCTTACCCACTACCGCCCTATCATTCCCGGCCGCAAGACGCCGCTGCGTGAGCAACTGGACCATGTGATGAGCCGTCAGGATCTCTATATGAACAATCCTATCGAAACATCGCTGAATAACTGCTGCATCATGGCGGGGAATAATCTTGGGGTCGGCGTTGTGGATTTCATTACAGCACGCAGCCACAAAAGCGATCTGGTGATCAAGCCTTTCACGCCGGACATCAGCATTGCCTATCTCGCCGTTTTCCCGCCGCAGATCCCCAAAAGTCGTCTGGTTGAACAAATCACGTTGGAAATGAAGATGCTGATTGAAGGTTATTTGTAACTTTACCGCGCCATAAACTCACCAACGGGTTCACACCGGCAGTGAAAAATGTGAGAAATCTGTCACAAATCCCTTTTTGTGGCAGAACAACCGCCCCCGTTCGTGCTGTTACATAGACCAAAAACGAATACTTAACTTACTAAACATTTGTTATTTGCATATGTAATAAATAATTACACATGAAAATCAGCAACATACAAACATAGCCCTTCCTTCCTAAGTCTCGCACTATTTCTTTACCGAAATTCAAACTCTCCGTTACACATTCACAACCACGTTGAGAAGTATTACTATTTGCGCGAAATTGTTCTGTCTGGTTCATTTGGTAGCGAAAGGTCATCAGATGTACCCCTTTTCAGCGCAGCTTTCTTTTACCCATCTTTTCTACTATCTATTTCTATAACACATGTGCAGTGAGATAAATCATGCCAACTACTAAGAGTAAATGGACCTGGCTCCTCTGGCTACTGAGCGCGCTGATGGTCGTCATTGGTCTGACGCTGAGCATCGGCGGCGCGTATCTGGCCACGTTGGGAGGAAGCCTTTACTTCCTGCTGATGGGTCTGGCGCTGATCGTGTCAGCCGTTCTGATCTTCAAGGGCAAGCCTTCGGGTGCCTGGCTTTACGCCGTGGCCTTCGTGCTTTCAATTATCTGGGCCGTCTGGGATGCAGGTCTGGCATTCTGGCCGCTCTTCTCCCGCCTGTTCACCTTCGGCGTTCTGGCCTTCCTGACCGCGCTGGCATATCCGCTGCTGAAAACACGCGCGGGGCTGGTTGCCCGTAAAGGCCCAAGCTTCTCGCTGGCAGCCGTGCTGGCCGTTGCGCTGATTGCCGTTTTCGGTAACACCTTCGTGCCGACGCCAATCATCAGCGCCGACAACGATCAGGCACCGGTAAAACCGGTCGCGCCGGGTGCAGAACAGAAAAACTGGGAAAGCTGGGGTAACACCACCGCCGGTGACCGTTTCGCTGCACTGGATCAAATCAATAAAACCAACATCGACAAACTTCAGGTCGCGTGGATTGCCCATACTGGCGATATCCCACAGAGCAACGGCTCCGGCGCTGAAGACCAGAACACACCGCTCCAGATAGGCGATAAACTGTTCGTTTGTACCGCGTACAGCAAAGTGCTGGCGCTGTCGGTCGATGACGGTAAAAAACTGTGGTCCTATGATTCCAACTCCACCGCGCCGAACTGGCAGCGGTGCCGTGGTCTGGGCTATTACGAGAACGCCTCCGCCTCTGCTGCGCCAGCCGCACAGCCTGTTGCGGATGCGACTGCCACGCCTGACGCGTCCACCGCGGCGGCAGAAGCAACGTCCGCCACTCACCCTGGCGCACCACATTCACCGGCTGCGACCGGGGGTACAGTCAGCGCGACCTGTGAACGTCGTCTGTTCCTGCCAACCATCGATGCGCGCCTGATCGCCATCAACGCAGACACCGGCAAGCCTTGCGCTGATTTCGGTGATAACGGCGTGGTTGACCTGAAAGTCGGCATGGGCGAAGTCAAACCAGGCTACTACCAGCAGACGTCTACTCCGCTGGTTGCCGGTAACGTCGTCGTGGTCGGCGGTCGTGTGGCGGATAACTTCTCCACCGGCGAACCTCCGGGCGTGGTACGTGCATTCGACGTCCACACCGGCGCTCTGGTCTGGGCATGGGATCCGGGTAATCCGAACATCACCAAACTGCCACCGGAAGGTCAGACTTACACCCGTGGTACACCGAACGTCTGGTCTGCCATGTCGTATGACCCAAAACTGGGTCTGATCTACATGCCTACCGGCAACGCAACGCCGGACTTCTTCGGTGGCACCCGCACCGAGCTGGACGATAAATACAGCTCTTCCATCGTCGCAGTGGACGTTGCAACGGGTAAAGTCCGCTGGACTTTCCAGACTACGCATCACGATCTGTGGGATTTCGACCTGCCGTCACAGCCACTGCTGTACGACCTGCCGAATGACAAAGGTGGCAGCACGCCGGTACTGGTGCAGACCTCCAAACAGGGCATGATCTTCATGCTGAACCGCGAAACCGGTGAGCCGGTCGCGAAAGTTGAAAACCGCGAAGTGCCGCAAGGCAATGTTCCTGGTGAACGCTACTCCAAAACGCAGCCTTTCTCCGTCGGGATGCCAAACATCGGCAACCAGACCCTGAAAGAATCTGATATGTGGGGTGCCACACCGATGGACCAGCTGCTTTGCCGCATCGAGTTCAAAGGGATGCGCCATGAAGGTGTGTATACGCCTCCGGGCCTCGATCGTTCCCTGCAATTCCCAGGATCGCTCGGCGGTATGAACTGGGGCAGCGTGTCGGTTGATCCGAACAACGCCCTGATGTTCGTCAACGACATGCGTCTGGGTTTGGCGAACTACATGGTTCCGCGTGCCAAAGTGCCAACCGGCGCAAGCGGTATCGAAATGGGCATGGTGCCAATGGACGGTACGCCGTTCGGCGCAGTGCGTGAGCGTTTCCTGTCTCCGCTGGGCATTCCTTGCCAGAAACCTCCGTTCGGTACGATGTCTGCGGTTAACCTGAAAACCGGCAAAATTGTCTGGCAGGTGCCGGTCGGTACGGTGAAAGACACCGGCCCGCTGGGCATCAAAATGCGTATGCCAATGGAAGTGGGTATGCCAACGCTGGGCGCGAGCCTGTCAACGCAATCCGGCCTGTTGTTCTTCGCCGGTACGCAGGATTTCTATCTGCGCGCGTTCGATACCGCTAACGGTAAAGAGATCTGGAAATCTCGTCTGCCGGTCGGCAGTCAGTCTGGCCCGATGAGCTACGTTTCACCGAAAACCGGTAAACAGTACATTATCATCAGCGCCGGCGGTGCACGTCAGTCTCCTGAGCGTGGCGACTATGTGATCGCCTACGCCCTGCCTGACGAGAAGTAAGTTTCTGCTTCAAATAAGCCGTAAAAAAACCGCCCGCTGATGCAAATCGGCGGGCTTTTTTTTGTTCCTCCTCCCACACAGCAGCACACAACAATGATCAACAGGCGCAAAGCGATTACACTACTGCTATAAACGAGTTACGTTGTCCCGCATTTCCCCCGGGAACAACCGAAGGAGCGTATTGAACGATGGTTAATGATGTAATAAACGTTGGCAATTCCCTGTCCGTTTTTGATTTCGACGGCACGCTGACAAAACACGACAGCTTCGTGCCCTTCCTGCGTTTTGCCTTTGGTAAACGCGTCTTCGCGCGTCGTATGGTGCGTTTAGCTTTGCCTACGCTGAAATGCGTTGGCCGTCGGCTGACCCGCGATGAGCTGAAGGAAGTGCTGATCCACACTTTTATGACCGGCGTTGATGCCAAATGGATTGAAGAGAAAGCTGCTCAGTTTTGCGAACGTTACTGGACGCGCCTGATGCGCCCTTCTGGCCTGATCGCCGTCGCCACACAGGTCAACTCAGGTGCAATCGTCACGATCTGCTCAGCCTCCCCGGCGATGGTGCTCAAACCTTTTGCTGAGCGTTTGGGTATCCGGCTTATCGGCACCAATCTGGAAGTAAAAGATGGCGTGTTGACTGGGCGCATCAGCGGCCACAACTGCCGCTGCGGTCAGAAGGTTGAGCGTCTGGAAGCCGAGTACGGCCCGCTTTCCTCCTACCACTTACGCGCATGGGGCGACACCCGTGGCGACTACGAAATGCTGGCTGCCGCACAGGAACCCTACTGGCGTCACTTCCACGGTTCGTGGGCAAAACGAAATCCACCGATCGCGCGGATTAAGCAATTGCAGAGTAAGTGACATGCATTGAATTGATGAGAAGGCGAAATTCATCGCCTTCTCATTGCGGTGCTATCCCAAAGAGTCTCTCCTTACAGCCCTCAATTATTATTTAAATACCTTTATAATAGTGACAACTCTATTCATAAAGTGGCAGTCAAATGAAGACTGCCCTTTCTTATTTCACATTTTCATAATATTTATAAAACCCTGATATTATCATTCATTTTTTTAAATTTCGTGCACTTGTGACGAACATTCAATTTTATATAAAAACAAAATTAAATTATTGAAACGCCTTTTCAATAAGGATGCTTTCGTGCCCAGCCCATTTAATCAACCTTTGTTTATAATTATTAAAATGGATTTATCATGAAAAAATATCTTCTGGTTTTATTATCTCTGGCAGGTTCAAATGCGCATGCAGTCTATATGGATGTGCGTCATGAATATCTTGATGACAGTAAAGCAAATTATGACCGTGTTTATATCTCCAATCGCTTTAGTAACGGCTTCGGGTTTGCTGTCGAAGCGATTTCTAAATCAGGCGGTGATGATACCAATAAAGCCTTTAATGACCTTGAGGTTCAGGGAAATGAATACACGGTCAATTACCAGTTTAACCGTGGCGCAGTGGCCTGGCAGCCAGGATTTGTACTGGAAACCGGGAGCGGTTATTCCACTTATAAACCTTATTTACGCACGACCTGGACGATTAATCAGGCATGGTGGATGGGCGCCCGTTACCGGTTTGAGTACACCCGCCGCTCTTCGGACTCGCGCAATGATGATACGGTGAATCGTATGGATGTCTGGGCGGGCTATAAATGGAATAGTTTCGACTGGACACTGGAAGGGATCTATAAAAAAGCCGATAAGTATGATCTCTACAACAACAGCAAATATAATTATGAATACAACTTCAGAACCGCTTATCTTATTGGTGCGTGGTCGCCCTTTGTGGAAGTCGGCAATGTTTCAGTGCGAAGCACCACCGATGAGCGTCAGACGCGTTTTCGTGTAGGGTTAGGTTATACTTTTTAAATTTCTTGAAAAGAATTTGTTATGCCTGCTGATAACCGCACAGGAAATGAGTGCAATCAATCATAAAAACCACTCAGTCTTATTTAATTTTTTCCATCCAGACCAGTGGAATAATCGAGAAAAGTTAAAACAAAATAAACTGAAAACACAAAACCCGCGAAAGCGGGTTTGAATGGCTAAGCGGCAAGAATATGTTTGTTCCCCAGAAAAAATTTCCTTTAATGCAAAAGCCCCCTTTTGCGGACGCATAGTGTTTAGCGCAAAATACGTTCCTGCTTCGCCGCCTGAGTCCAGTCTTTGAACGCATCCAACAGCAGATCATAAAGCCGTTCATCACTCAGGGTGGAGAAGTCATCGACAGCAAAGAAGTGGCTGTTATTGATACGACGATCAGTAAGGCTCTCTAACTCCGCGAGTATTCCATAATCTCTGCCGCCGAGACCGACAAACTTCCAGAAGATCGGATAATGAGACGAGCGAGATATCGCATCCTTGATCGCACGGGTTCTGCTGATATTGCCTTCTGTAATAAACACCACGTAGACAGGTAAATCACTGTGCTGAAAAGTCTTGATAATCTCTTCGAGCATAGGGGGTTCATTATTACTGTATCCCAGTCCAGGTAAGACTTCTGACTCATCAATTCTGTCAGAATTGCGGATGCCTGCCACGTACCCTTCAAGATTATCCAATGTCACATTCGGATACTTACGATGCTTATTCGCAAATCCCCACATCTCCATATTATCCACACCCTCTAACTGCATCGCCAAGACAGCTGCGTGTTCAAGCATCGCCTGAACATTGCCGTTCGTGAATGCGTCCGCCAGGGAACCTGAGGCACCCACTACAAAGACCACTTTCGCCTTGGCTGACTGAAGATTGTGTTTGGTCAAACTGACGGTGGCCGTTTTCGCCAGGCTGATGATACGCGGCGCTTTTTCCTGAATACGTTTTTCAAGGCTGACCGTTGTGATGACTGCCGCAGGCACCGGCGAGGGAGACGAAACATCGACACCGAAGTTGACAGCCAGCGGCTCAAGACCGCCACTGAACCCTTGTCCTGACGCTCTTAACTTCCAGCCGCTGTTATGGCGATAAACTTCGCCGAGGATGAGCGCTTTTTCGCTGCGATCGGCGAGCGGGACATTGAAAACGGCAACGCCTTCGACATTTAACTGGATTTCCTGCAAACCGGAAATGGAATCCGGGCCATCAATGACCACCGTAATCGCAATCTTTGTGATGTCGGCATCGATCTTACTCAGATCCAGAGAAAACAGGCTGCGCTCTCCGGATGTCGTCAGACTCAGGCTGCCATTTGGAGCGGCGGGCTGGTTGAAGAAGATGAAATCGTCATCTCCTCTGACTTTGTTTTGTACTGTGAGCATGAAGGCGGAAGCATCGACATCACTGCCGAAAGTTGCTGCCTTGGGATAAGAAACGGTGATGCGTAGTAGGTTCTGTGTCAGGGCAATGTTTTGTCCGGATTGCAATTCCATTTTGACCATCCTGTGTATTTTGATTTTGCACTGTTCTAAAGGCTTTTTACCAATTCGTCTCAGCTCGATTACGTACCTGAATTCCTGCGTGCAGTTGAGTCGCAAAGGGTTGGTCGACAATCAGCGGCGAAAGTAACGAGTAAAACCCCCGTTTCCGGGGGCATAGCGCTTAGCGTAAAATACGTTCCTGCTTCGCCGCCTGAGTCCAGTCCTTGAACTCCTCCAGCAGCAGATCATAAAGCCGTTCATCACTCATTGTGGCAAAGTCATCGATCGCGAAGAAATGCGTGTTATCAAGCCGCCGGTCGGTAAAGGTATCTAACTTCTCCAGAATCCCATAACCGCTGCCCCCGAGACCAATAAACTTCCAGAAGATAGGATAGTTCGCCGAGCGACTGATAGCGTCTTTGATCGCCCGAGTTTTACTGATACCGCCGTCCGTAATGAACACTACGAAAACCGGTAAATCACTGTGCTTAAAGGTATCGATAATCTCCTCCAGCACAGGTGGCTCATTATTGGTGCCCCCTAGCCCCGGCAAGAGCTCCCAGCGTCCTCGTCTGCCTGAGTTCTGGATATCAGCCACGTATCCGTCAAGATTATCCAACGTGACGTCTTTGAACTTGCGATGTTTCTCGGCAAAACCCCACATATCCATATCGCCATCATCATCAAACTGCACTGCCAGTACAGCGATCCTGTCGAGAACGGCCTGTACGTGACCTTTTTTGAACTCGCTCGTCATCGAGCCGGAGGCGTCCAGTACAAAGACCACTTTCGCTCTCGCTGACTGAAGATTGTGTTTGGTCAAACTGACGGTGGCCGTTTTCGCCAGACTGATGAGACGCGGCGCTTTTTCCTGAATACGTTTTTCAAGGCTGACCGTTGTGATGACTGGCGCAGGAACCGGCGAGGGAGACGAAACATCGACACCAAAGTTGACAGCCAGCGGCTCAAGACCGCCATTGAACCCTTGTCCTGACGCTCTTAACTTCCAGCCGCTGTTGTGGCGATACACTTCGCCGAGGATAAGCGCTTTTTCGCTGCGATCGGCGAGCGGGACATTGAAAACGGCAACGCCTTCGACATTTAACTGGATCTGCTGCAAACCGGAAATGGAATCCGGGCCATCAATGACCAGCGTAATCGCAATCTTTGTGATGTCGGCATCGATCTTACTCAGATCCAGAGAAAACAGGCTGCGCTCTCCGGATGTCGTCAGACTCAGGCTGCCATTTGGAGCGGCGGGCTGGTTGAAGAAGATGAAATCGTCATCTCCTCTGACTTTGTTTTGTACTGTGAGCATGAAGGCGGAAGCATCGACATCACTGCCGAAAGTTGCTGCCTTGGGATAAGAAACGGTGATGCGTAGTAGGTTCTGTGTCAGGGCAATGTTTTGTCCGGATTGCAATTCCATTTTGACCATCCTGTGTATTTGAGAATAACTGTGCCCGCAGGCTGCATTCCTCATAAATACAAAAAAGCCCCGCGGTTTAACCAGCGGGGCTGTCAGACTTACGCGCGATTTAGATGTTCACGCCATGCTGAGATGCCAGTGCGGACAGGCCGCCAGCAAAGCCCTGACCGACGGCTTTGAATTTCCATTCTGAATTGTTGCGATACAACTCACCAAACACCATCGCCGTTTCGGTGGACGCATCTTCAGACAAGTCGAAACGGGCAATTTCGGTACCGTTATCGTTGTTGAATACACGCATGAAGCTGTTGCTGACCATACCGAAGTTTTGTTTACGTGCTTCTGCGTCGTAAATCGTTACGGCGAAGACCAGTTTTTTTACTTCAGCAGGGATTTTGGACAGATCGATTTTGACCTGTTCATCATCGCCGTCACCTGCGCCGGTACGGTTGTCACCCATGTGAGTCACGGAACCGCAGGTGCTGGTTTTGTTGTTGAAGAAGATGAAGCTCGCATCAGAAATGACTTTACCATCATCACCGACCATGAACACTGAGGCGTCGAGGTCAAACTCTGCGCCGTCTGTTACGCGTGCATCCCAGCCGAGACCGACCATGGCCACATTCATGGTTGGGGCTTCTTTAGTTAAGGATACGTTGCCGCCTTTAATCAGAGAAACTGCCATTTAAAACTCCTGTAATACGTTATGTTCATTACAGCAGGTAGCAGAATGCCACCTGCCGGGTTGCATAAAACTTGCTTAATTACGAAGCGTTGATGCCGTACTGTGCACACACAGAGCTCAAACCGCCCGCATAACCCTGACCCACCGCGCGGAATTTCCACTCGGTGTTATGACGATACAGCTCACCAAACAGCATCGCTGTTTCGGTTGAGGCATCTTCGGTCAGATCGTAACGCGCCACTTCCTGGTGGTTGTCGTCATTCACCAAACGGATGAATGCGCCAGAAACTTGGCCGAAACTTTGACGACGTACTGTCGCATCATGGATGGTCACCACGAAGACGATTTTATCGACTTCAGCAGGGATCTGATCCAGTTTGATTTTCAGTGCTTCATCATCGCCATCGCCTTCACCGGTACGGTTGTCGCCGGTGTGCAGGACGGAACCGTCGGTAGATTTCAGGTTATTGTAGAAGATGAAGTCTGCGTCACCGCGCACTTTACCTGCGCTGGTCAGCAGGAAGGCAGAAGCATCCAGGTCGAAATCCTGGCCGTCAGTTGAGCGGGCATCCCACCCCAAACCGATCAGCACATTTTTCATTGTTGGTGCTTCTTTGCTTAAAGAAACATTACCGCCTTTAGAGAGTGAAACGCCCATAATAATAGCCTCTATAGTTAACGTTAATTTTCAAGCAGGAAGGCAAGGGCTTAGCCCTGCTTGCCTTCCTCTGCATCAGATTTTCCAGGGAACAATACGCTGACGATGATACCCACAGCCAGCACGCCCAGAACAACAAACAGACTTGCGTTAGCAGAAATATTGTAACCGTGATGCCACAGATGGTCAGTTGCGTTAAGACCCAGTTTCACACCGATGAAGAACAGCAGCACGATAACCGCTTTCTCAAGGTGCGCCAGGTACTGTTTCAGCGCTTCCAGTACGAAGTACATCGTACGCAGACCAAGGATGGCGAACATCATGGCGCTGTAAACGATCAGCGGTTCACGGCTTACGGCAATAACCGCAGGAACGGAGTCAAATGCGAACATGACGTCTGACAACTCCACCACGGCCAGACATAGCATCAGCGGTGTTGCGTACAGCGCAGCTTTCCCTACGCGGCCGACTTTAATGTCTTTGTTCTCAGGTTTCGCGAGTTCCGCGTCGACTTCCTTCTGGCTTAACAGGAAGGCATGTCCTTTCAGTTTTGGCCAGATGGGGAAGAAGCGTTTCACCATACGATATGCGATGTGCTGAGAATAATCTTCGATCTCGTCATCATCCCCGCCGCTTTTGAGCATCATCACTGCTGTCCACAATACGACGACCGCAAAGACAATCTCGACCCACGGACCCAGTGTAAGCAGGCTCGCACCGATGGCCACAAAAATACCGCGGAAGACAATTGCCCCGATCACGCCCCAGTAAAGAACGCGGTGACGCAGGTTATCCGGTACGGCAAACCACGAGAAGATAGCCATCATGACAAACAGGTTATCAACCGACAGGACTTTCTCCAGCGCATAACCGGTGATAAACAGGCTGGCCACTTCAGAGCCGTGATGAATATAGAGAAAACCGGCAAATGCCATCGCCACAACGATCCAGAAGACCGTCCAGAGCGCAGCACTTTTCAGCGAAATCGGCTTGTCATGACGATGCATGAACAGGTCGATGAAGATCGCACCGAGTGCCAGAACAACAAATACCGTGACGGTTTCAGCCGGGAAACCGATATGCGTGGATACCATAAATAGCCCTTAAGCCAGAGTGTTAAAATTAAAGACCGAATTCGGCCGGGGTGAAACCTAATGCCAGAGCAATTTCGCGGACTGCAGTTTGTTCGTCCTGATCGAAGTCACCGTCGCTTTTCGCCACGGCGATACCGACGCGAACCGCCAGCTGTGCGGCTTCTGGCTGGCTTTTCAGCGCCAGAATATATTTCATGGTTTCGCCTTTACCGATTTCGTAATCGAAGCTGAAGCTGGTCACCAGTTCATTAAAGAACGCGATCACTTCTTTGGTTTCGAATACTTTCAGCTCAGGAGAGGCCTGAAGGAAGCCGATCATCTTTTGCTTTTCTTCAGAGCTCACGCCATTGCTGGAGACGGCGATGCGTGCGCACACGGCAACCGTACCCTGCATGAATTTTTTGTTTTTGAAACGGCCAACCTGTTTGGTCAGCTCGTCACGACCACTGTTGAATGCGCCTTTCACTTTGTCGAAGAAACTCATTTTTTCTGCCCTCGGATTATTAAAATTATGTTGAGTAACGCTACTATTTGGAGCCAGCTGACCAGCGAAAGCCCCAGCCAAGTGCGTTATCCATATCCTTATGGCCGCTGTAAAACTGGTTCAGACGCTCTACTTTGATCGTCCCGTTTTCGTTTACCAGACGGGCGATCGCACACATATTGTGGCGGTTCGATCCTTCGGTTAAGCGCGTTTCAATCGGCGGTTGTTCAGGAATGTGCATTGTGACCACACCGTCGGTTTTATCCCAGCTCGCCACTCCTTCGTAGATGAACGCGTAAATCAGGACTTCGCGAATTTTCTTCCACTCGCGACCATTGATGTGCAACCACTCGCCGTCGCGAACCTGACCGGTACGATCATCGCCCTGCAACTGAACGAAAGGCTCGGCGTTCAGGCGACCAAACGTGTTACCGAGCGCCTGGATGACGCCTTTGGTGCCGTCCTGCAATTCAACAAATGCCCCTAAATCGAGGTCAATGCCTTTGGATTTGTTGAACATACCGCCGAACATGCCCCCGCCGGAACCGGTGTTGCTTTCCTGATTCCAGTTGAGGTTAATTTTGATTTCGCCAAAGTTATCCCGCTTCGCCAGACTGATGGTCGGTTTTTCTTTGGTCAGTGACACTTTGCTCAGGCTAATTTTAGCAGGCGCAGGCGTCGGGGCTGGAGCGGGTGCCGGAGCGGGTGCATCTGAAATATCCACACCAAAATGCTCGGCCAGCGGTTTCAGGCCGCCGTTAAATCCCTGCGCAATGAAGCGGAATTTCCATTCTGCATTGCGGCGGTAGATTTCACCCAGAATCAGCGCAGCTTCCTGACGACCGTTAACATCGACATCGCCGGTCAGCAGCACGCTGCCGTTGTGCTCAACCTGAATCGTCAGACGTTTCAGGCCGGAAAGCGTCATGTTGCCGTCGCAGGTGGCCGTGAAAGCGAGCTTTTCGACGTCAGGACGCAGGCGATTAATGTCCACGGTAAACGCAGTATCGGTGCCTGCACCGGTAAGTTTTACGGACGCATCGTCATTGACGGGTTGGCCGTAAAACACCATATCAGGATCGCCCTTCACTTTGCCTGTGGCATAAAGTCTGAAGGAAGATGCATCGACCGGGACGCCAGAAAGCACGCGCACCGTCAGAACCTGTGAAGGAATGGAGGCATTGCCTCCCGGCGTCATAGTCATTAGCGCACCACCGTAGCCACGATATCGGAATGCATGTCATCAATGGTGCGGCCGGTGGATGCTTTACCGTGCGCGGTGAAATCCCATTCGCCGTTGTTGCGCGAAAGCGACGCAATAATAATGCCGGTATGCGAGCCCTGCTCCGTCAGTTGATAACGGGCGAGTTCCTTACGGGATTGATCCACCACGCGGCAAAATGCGTTGTCGACTTCGTTGAAAGTCTGACCGCGGAAGCTGTTCACGGTGAACGCCAGATATTCCACCTGCGCAGGTAGGCGAGTCAGGTCAACGGTGATCACTTCATCATCGCCATCGCCTTCACCGGTCAGGTTGTCGCCCAAATGGACAACGGAGCCGCAGCTTGATTTCAGTTTGCGGAACCAGATGGTATCGATGGTCTGGCCTGCGCGGTCTAACAGCACGCATCCTGCGTCTAAATCAATTGAATCGTTACCGCCGCCACCTAAAAGACCACCCAGGAATCCTTTTTTCTTTTTTAAAGGATCCCAACCCAACCCGAACTGCAGTTGATTTAACGAAGACGTTTGTTTGCTGAGTGAAACAGTTTGGTTCTTGCTTAATGAAACCATTAGATATTCCTTCAGAGATAGGTTAAATCATTATTTTTTTTGAATCAGAATTCCATGTACTGAAAAATCATATCATGACGAAGTAGTTGCACAAGCCTCAATTTGCTCCTAATTTGCCATTAAAATTTAAATCATTGATATAATTTATCTATTTTTGGATAATTTACGTTTTTTGACGTTAGCAGATAACAATATTCTGAGGAAAAACCACAAATTCTCAGCACAACCATATGAATCATGTTATGATTGACATGTTCAAAATCCCTACATAGACTCTCTGAGAATTCTTCTTCCCCACTTCATTTCTGGAATATATACACCGATGAGTCACGTAATTTGGTTAATGGAAGGTCTGTCGTCACAGCGCGACATTATTTTAGGCATCAAAGACTTTTTTAAATTCGAAAATAAAGATGTCACCGTCATTGCCTCTCATCGCCATAACAGAAATGAAATTCTTTCTCTGGCCGACATCGCACTTATCGAGCCGCCAGAGGACGAAGACCGTCTGGCATTTATTACCTCAACCGTCGCTCAATACGGCGTGAACGCCATTCATACTGGCCGCAACTGCCAATGGTTTGAAACGCATCGCGCCGAAATTGTCGCCTCTGGCGTCACGCTCACCACCGGCGCGGTCAGCAACGCCATGTTTGAACTGGCCGACGATAAAGTGAATTTCGCCAGCGCCATGCAACAACACGGCCTGCCGGTTGTGCCCTCGATCCGCATCGAGTCAGCCGAGGAATTACGGGCGCATCTTGCCAACAACACCAGCGCTGAATCGCTTTCCGGCACCACCATGCTGTGCGTGAAACCCGTTGTCGGTATTTATGGCATGGGATTCTGGCGGTTTGATGACAACGTCAGCCACATGGCGGCTTTTACGCATCCGGACAGCCGCAAAGTGCGCCCGGATATGTATCTGCATGCAGTCGAACAGATGGAAACTTTTGAACCGCTGGTGTTAATGCCTTATTTGCCCGGTCCGGAATACTCTGTCGATATGCTGGTGGAGCGCGGAAAAGTCATCGCAGCCGTCGCCCGTCGTAAAGAAGGGGCGCTGCAATATCTCGAACAGTCTGGCCCGGCATATGAACTCGGCAAAATGTGCGCCGAAGTGATGCAGGCCGACGGGCTGGTGAATGTGCAAACCCGCAATAACGATCACGGCGAGCCGGTCTTGCTGGAAATTAATATGCGCCCCAGCGGCGGCATCGGTTATACCCGCCACAGCGGCGTCAATCTTCCCGGCCTTTTTGCCGCCCGTAAGCTCGGTCTGATGTCAGAAGCTCAGGCCATGAGCGCGGCAACCGGGAATTTCTCACAGGCCGTAGTACGGTCAATGACAGACGTGATCCCTTATAACACCACGCTCGACAACCTGTCTTCAGGACAAGGAAACGCATGATTATCCCCAACGCTGTTTATCGCCGTGAGCTTTCCGGTGGTACGCTGACCGTGACCCCGACTGGCGGACAGCATTCGCTGGAGGCTTTATTTGATATCGCCGAGCGCCGCAATCCTAAGCGCGCGTTTTTATTCGTCAGCAAAGTGCTCGGGCGGCATATTCCGATCGCCCCCTCCGTGATGCGCTCTGCCTATCGTCAGCTCGCCCTGCAAATTCCGTCGGATTTACCCGAGCCTGTGTTGTTTGTCGGCCTGGCGGAAACGGCGGTAGGATTGGGTGCTGGCGTCTATGATGAAGCCTTAAGCCGTTATAAAAATTCTGTGTATATGACGTCAACCCGCCATCCGGTGGCAGGCGATCTGCTGTGTGAATTTAAAGAAAATCACAGCCACGCGACAGATCATCTGCTCTATCACCCGGCGGATCCGGTCCTTCGCGCCCGCGTGCGAGATGCAAAAAGTCTGGTGCTGATCGACGACGAAGCCACCACCGGCAATACCTTTATCAATCTGCTGGAAGCTTTGCGTGCTGACGCCGGGCTTTCGCAGCTTGAGCGCGTGGTGACCGTCACGCTGACCGACTGGAGCGGCAACGCGATTGAGGCCAATTGCCCTCTGCCGGTGACGCCGGTTTCTCTGGTGCAAGGCGACTGGCACTGGGAAAGCAAACCGGATGCGCCGATTCCGGTCATGCCCGCAGTGAACGTCACCGCAACCGGCAGCGTTGCGATCACGGGTAAACAGAGCTGGGGACGTCTCGGCATGCACGCTTCGGCGCGCGACCTGGGTAAAACCATCACCGCTGCCGCTGGCGAAAAAGTGCTTGTTTTAGGCTCGGGTGAATTTGTCTGGGAGCCACTGCTGCTGGCAGAACGCCTCGAAAAACTTGGCGCTGACGTGAAGTTCAGCTGCACCACACGTTCGCCGATTTCCACCGGCTATGCCATTCAATCCGCCATTGCCTTTACGGACAACTACGGGCTTGGCATTCCAAACTTTGTGTACAACGTTGCGCATCAGCGCTTCGACCGCATATTGCTGTGCGTGGAAACGCCCGCCGACAGCGTCGACACCTCCCTGCTTGATGCCCTGAAAAGCGTGGCGAATACCGTTGAGGTAGTGGTTTATGAAGGTGACTATTAATGAATAAGCCGGTCGTTTTTTCCGATCTGGACGATACGCTGTTTCAGACGCGCCGTAAGATGGTCGATGAACTGGCGCTGGAGCCGTTCCGTCCGGGCGCGCTGGATCGTTCAATGTCCGCGCGCAGTTTCATGACTGAAGAACAATCCATGCTGGTGGACTGGCTACTCGAACATGCTGATTTTATTCCGGTTACCGCACGCGGCACAGAAGAAATCAGCCGCGTGACCATTCCGTTCAGCTCATGGGCGATTGCCACACACGGCGCGGTGATCCTCACCCCGCAGGGCGAGCCGGATGAAGAGTGGAAAGCGCATATGCTGGAAAGTCTGGCGGCGTATCGCGAGCGCCTGCTCTCAATGCAACAGGGCATCACCGAACTGATGGCTAAGCGCAATATCAGCGGCTGGGCGCGCATTAATTACGAATATGGCGACACGCCGGTGTATCTGGTGATGAAGCACACCGACAGCACCCGCCTCGAAGAGCTGTATACCATCGGGAAAGAGATCGAAGCCACATTCTCCACGGAAGGTTTTTACATTCACCGCAACAGCAACAACATTGCGTGGTTGCCAGCACCGGTCGAAAAAGGCCTGGCGACGCAGTTCCTGCTGACAAAATTGCGGGCAGAACGCGGCGTGTTCCCGGTCATCGGGCTCGGCGACAGCCTGAGCGATCACCGCTTTATGAAACTGTGTAACTGGTTTGGCATGCCACAACAGAGTCAGTTCGCTGAGGAAATTAATCAGAAAATTTTCGCAGAAAGTCATCACTCTGCCGGGGAGAAATAATATGCAGCCATTTACGCCATTTTCCGGCTCGTACTTGCCAGAAGACGTACACTTTCTCTTAACGCCGGTAGAAATGGAAATGACACCGGTTGAGCAAAAAGAACAGCTGATTCAGTCCGGTGAAAAGCACTATTCCGAGATGCTGAGTCAGGAACCCGAGCCGACCGCGTGGCATCTGGACTTATTTTCCCGCGCGCTGGATCAGGGCGCGGTTCGCCTGGCGAAAGAAGTGGTGATGCTGGCGAAAGCACTGGCCGCCCGCTTTGGCGATACGCCGGTGGTGCTGGTCAGTCTGGTACGCGCCGGTGTGCCGCTGGGCGTGATGTTGCAGCAAACACTGCGGGCGATGGGCAAACAGTCTCACCATTACGGCGTGAGCATAATCCGCGATCGTGGCATCGACGAAACAGCGATGGACTGGATTGAAACGCAACACGGTACCGAAGGCATCGTATTTGTCGATGGCTGGACCGGCAAAGGGGCGATCACCGGCGAACTGCGCCGCTCGCTCGCCTCGCGTAGCGGCTATCCGCAAGATCCGCGTCTGGTGGTGCTGGCCGACCCGTGCGGCGTGTCCTGGCTTTCCGCCAGTGACGACGACTGGCTTATCCCGTTTGGCATTATGGGCGCGCCGGTTTCCGGGCTCATTTCTCGCTCGATTTGGTCATCCGTGGGGCTGCATGGCTGCGTGAAGTGCGATCACCTGAGTGAATTTGAGTGCAGCCGCCTGCTGGTCGATACCGTGGCCGACTGCCGTAACGCGTTGGATCTCGATGCCATTCCTGCCAGCCCATGGTTACCGGAAAATTACGTACATCTGAAAACGCAGAGCGAACGGGTGATTGCTTCGCTGGCGGCCGAATACGACATTTCGAGTATCAACCGGATTAAGCCGGGCATCGCTGAGGCCACGCGCGCCGTGCTTCGCCGGGTGCCGGAGCACGTTCTGGTGCGATCCGTCAACGATCCGGACGTCGCGCTGCTGGTCTATCTGGCACGTGAAAAAAACATCACCATCACTGAAGTCGGTGACCGCATCGGCCAGTACCGCGCCGTCACCATTATCAAAAAGGTTCACTGATGACAAAGAGACTATCTCCCTACCGGCTGGGCGCTACGCTTTACATGCCCGCCACCCGTAACGATATTGCGGGCAGCATTCTGAACAATCAAATCGACGGGCTGCGTTCCATCGTTATCTGTCTGGAAGATGCGGTCAGCGATGCCGATGTTCCTGCGGCGCTGCAAAATCTCCGACAAATTCTGGTCGCGCTCAAATCCGCGAAGGACGCCGGTCTGGGTGCAGACTGGCCGCTGGTATTTATCCGTCCGCGTGACCCCGAGATGGGTAAATTCCTTACCGAAACGGAAGATCTCACCCCTGCTGACGGGTTGGTATTACCGAAGTTCACGCTGGAATCGCTGCCGGTCTGGTGGGACATCATGAAAGATACGCACCTGTGCATGATGCCGACGCTGGAAACCGAAGATGTGTTTGACGTGATGCAAATGCGCAAGCTCGCGACGGCGCTGCTGGAGCATCCGTGCCATTCTCGTATTATCGCGCTGCGCATTGGCGGTAATGACCTGATGAACGTGATTTCGCTGCGCCGCCCACGCAATCTCACGCTTTATGACAGCCCGATGGGTTACGTGATTAAAATGCTGGTGGCGGTGTTTGGCTCGCGTGATTTCGCGCTGACCTCACCGGTGTGTGAGCACATTGACGATCACGACGTGATGGAAAAAGAGCTGGCGCTGGATATGGCGCACGGGCTGGTAGGCAAAACGGCTATCCATCCGAATCAGATCGCCAAAATCGAACGTGCGCTGATGGTCACGTCTGCCGATCACGCCGATGCGCTGCGCATTCTGAACTCCAGTCAGGCGGTCTTTAAATCTCAGGGCGCGATGTGCGAACCTGCGACCCATCGCCGCTGGGCAGCACGCGTGCTCGAACAGGCGCAAATTTACGGCATTGCGCAGGAAGAAACGCAGGATGGCGTCCGGTTTTTCACGGCCAACCACCTGAATTAAGCATTTTCTCACAGGTTGATTTACCTGATGTTGAGGAAACCCCTGCTAGGATTTTCGGCCCTGCAGGCGCCATGGAAAGGTAGTAAGAAGGGAAACACATGAAGATAACCCGAATTTTCCATGCACCATCGCCCATTAAACGACGACAGGCACTGACTAACCATGCAACTCAGCACAAAACAAGCACGTATTTTCCGACTGGCGCAATTACTCGGTAACACCCAACCGGTGTCGGCGACAAGAATCATCACCGAGCTTGGCTGTTCCGAACCCACGCTGACCAGGGCGTTAAAGGAAATACGCGAAACTTATTCTGCTGAAATTAAGTACAGTAAGGCCACGCATTCTTATCAACTGACCGGGCAAGGCACGCTGGATAAAAAGGTCTTACGCCAGATGAGTCAGGCGCTACAGTCCAGCGATGATCACAAAAGCAGCGAAACCGTCAGCCACGTCTCGCTGGATAAAGAAAAGAAGAAGCCGGTATCGCTTTCGTTGCGTATGTCCGTTTTGCGCAAAATCGACCGTCTGGCAATGCTGGTGGACACGTCGCGCAGCGATGCCGTTGAAATGCTGGTTGATCGCTGCATGTCTGACTTAATGACTTCGCTGCGTCAGCCGCAGACAACGCTGCAAAAATAACCCGAATGCTTTCTGCACCGTTCTAAAGCATTGACCGGAACGGTGCAAAGTCCTCATCGACAATATTTACAACATCACTTTCGCCGCCATTTCCCGACTGTAATCACGGCTGGCATCCACCAGCACGCGGGTGTAATCCTGCGCAATATCACCGCGAAGCAGCGCATCCGTCTCCAGCGTCTCGAGAATTTTTCCAAACTTCATCACCGCAACGCGCTGGCAGAGATGGGCAATAACACCCAAATCGTGCGTCACCATCAGATACGTCAGCCCTTCCTCTTTTTGAAGATCGAACAACAAATTGAGGATTTCCGCCTGCACTGAAACATCCAGCGCAGAGGTCGGTTCATCAAGCAGCAAGACGCGCGGTTTTAGGATCAACGCGCGGGCGATGGCGACGCGCTGCCGCTGACCGCCGGAAAGCTGATGCGGATAACGGCTGCGAAAACCGCGGTTCAGTCCGACTTTCTCCAGAATAGAATTGATGCGCCGGTCGCGCTGGTCGATGCGGTGAATTTGCAGCGGCTCTTCCAGAATATCGCCAATCGTGTGGCGCGGGTGCAGCGAACCGTAAGGATCCTGAAACACCATTTGCACCAGACGGCAGCGGTCCCGGCCAATTTTGTGCTCGAGTTGCTGCCCGTCGATTTCCAGCTCGCCCTTCCAGTGAGTGAACAACCCAGCCAGACATTTCAGTACCGTGGTTTTGCCCGAACCGGATTCACCGACCAGCCCGAAAATCTCCCCCTCGCGCACGGCAATGTTCACGTCCGTCAGCACCTGTGTGGTTTTCGCCCCCTCACCAAACGTGAGGTTCAGATTGCGAACGTCGATCATGGTTTTTACTGACATTTCAGTCTCCTTAATCGGTCAGCCAGCTGGCCTGACGTTGCATCACCGGCAGCGGATAACGGCGGTTATCCATGTCCGGCAGCGCATTCAGCAGTCCACGCGTGTACGGGTGCTGCGCATTATCCAGTTCGGTCGCAGCGATGGACTCCACTACCCTGCCAGCGTACATCACCAGTACGCGGTCACAGAAACTGCGCACCAGATTGATGTCGTGACTGATGAAAATCAGCCCCAGACCGCGCGTTTTCACCAGATCGTCGAGCAGCGCCAGCACCTGCAAACGAACGGAGACGTCGAGCGCTGACGTCGGTTCGTCGGCAATGACCATTTCGGGGTCGGTAATAAGCATCATGGCGATCATGATGCGCTGCCCCTGCCCGCCCGAAATTTCGTGCGGATACAGGCCGTACACGCGTTCCGGTTCGCGAATACGGACCACATCGAGCATGTTTAACACTTTACGTTTGGCATCCTGATACGAGCAGGCGTGGTGTGAACGCCAGGCTTCGGCAATCTGGTCGCCGACGCACAGCACCGGATTCAGCGAGTATTTCGGATCCTGCATAATCATCGAGATGCGTTTTCCGCGCACCTGACGCATCTGCTTCGGCGTAGCATTCAGCAAATCCACATCGCCGAACTGCATTCTTTCGGCGGTAATTTTTGCTTTTGCCGGATGCAACTGAAGCAATGCGCGACCGACGGTAGATTTTCCCGAACCGGATTCACCGACAATCGCCAGTTTTTCCCGCCCGAGCTGAAAGGATACGCCGCGCACTGCCTGCGTGACCTGTCGGCCATTCACAAAGCTGACGTGCAGGTCGCGCACGTCGAGTAACGCCGGAGCGTCAGTCATTTCGGGGATCGAGGATGTCACGCAGGCCATCTCCTAAAAAGTTGAACGCAAGGCTGTTAATCAAGATCGCCAGACCGGGGATCGTTGCCACCCACCAGCACTCCATCATGTAGGTACGACCACTGGAAATCATCGCGCCCCATTCCGGATCCGGCGGCTGCGCACCGAGGCCAAGGAAGCCAAGACCGGCGGCAGTCAGAATAATGCCCGCCATATTCATGGTGATTCGGATGATGACCGACGGCAGGCACAGCGGCACAATGTGACGCCACAGCACACGCAGCGGAGAGGCGCCCTGCAAACGTACCGCCGAGATGAAATCGGCCTGACGCAGCGAGAGGGTTTCGGCTCGCGCCAGACGTGCAATCGGTGGCCACGCGGTGAGTGTAATGGCGATTACCACGTGCTCCAGCCCCGGACCGAGGGCGGCGACAAACGCCAGCGCCAGCACCAGACTCGGGAAAGAGATGAAAATATCCGTCACGCGCATCAGCACCATGTCGATTTTGCCGCCGAAATAACCGGCAGTGACGCCGAGCAGCAAACCAAGCGGACCCACGGTCACCGACACCAGCAGCACGATGTAAAGCGTGATCCGCGAGCCGTACACCAGACGGCTGAAAATGTCGCGACCAAACTCGTCGGTGCCGAACCAGTGCGCCGCCGACGGCGGGCTGAGCGCATTGTTTAAATCCTGCACCAGCGGATGGAACGGCGCGATCCAAGGCGCAAACAGCGCCACAATCATCAGCACCAGCACAATCGCACCACCGATGGCAGTCAGCGGATTGCACGCCATCTGCCACAGAAAATGTGCGATACGGCCAAACGCCCGTTTCACGCGCTGACGTTTTTCATCGCCCGCGCTGAGCGTCACAGAATCGAGGGAAATCGTCATACTTTTGTCCTCGGGTCAAAGACCTGATACAGCAGATCGGAGAGCAAATTCAGCACCACGAAAATCATGCCGACCACCAGCACGCAGCCCATTACTGCATTCATGTCGCCCAGCATCAGGCTGCTGGTGAGATACGAACCGAAGCCCGGCCATGAGAAGACGGTTTCAATCAATACCGCACCTTCGAGCAGCGAACCGTAGGCCAGCGCGACCACGGTCAGCAACTGAACCAGGATGTTGCGAAACGCATGATTCCACAGCACATCCCATTCACTCAGCCCTTTGACGCGGGCGGTAATAATAAATTCCTGCGAGAGCTGAGCCAGCATAAAGCTGCGGGTCATGCGGCTGATGTAAGCCAGCGAATGAAAACCGAGCAAGGAGGCAGGCAGGATCAGGTGATTGAGTGCGTTGCGAAACACCTCCCAGTTACCGGCGATCAGCGAATCAATCAGCATAAAACCGCTGTGACGCGTCACCTGTCCGTCGAGGCTGAAATCCAGACGCCCCGCGCCACCCACCCATCCGAGCCAGGCGTAAAAGACCAAAAGTCCCATCATCCCGACCCAGAAAATCGGCGTGGAATAACCGGCCAGACTGATGATGCGCACCACATAATCCGCGACGCTGTTACGTTTCGCCGCAGCCAGTACGCCAAGCGGAATGCCGACGCCCGCGCCGAGAATGATCGCCAGCGTCGCCAGCTCCATTGTCGCCGGAAAGACGCGCAGAATGTCCTGCGTTACCGGTTTACCGGTCAGCAGCGCATTGCCGAAATCACCGTGCGCCAGCCCGGACAGATAGATGCCAAACTGCGTCCACAGCGGTTTGTCGAAGCCCAGCTGGTGATAGACCTGCTGATAGGTGCTGTGGTCGGCATCCGGCCCGACAATCGCCAGTACCGGATCAACCGGCATGACGCGACCGATGAAAAACGTCAGCAGCAGCAGGCCGAACAACGTCACTGCCACCTGCACCAGCCGTTTGCCGATCCGACCTGCCGGAATACCCGACCGCCAGGTTTGCGTTTGCGTGGTCATAACCCTTTACCTCCGGCTGAAGGAGCAGTTGCCTGACTTTCATCTTTATAAACGTCACGCAGGAAAGTGGTAGCGGAAGGGTGCGGCAGATAATTTTTGACGTCCTTACGCACCACGATGGAATCGACCATCTGTGACAGCGGCACCAGCGCCGGGATCAGCGCGTCGTAGCGCTCCTGAATCGCGAAGTAATCCTGCTTTTGCTTTTCCGGATCGCGTTCGAGCAGCGCCTGATCGATATCCGTATTCAGCTGTTTATCGTAAAATCCGGTGCGCCAGCCCTGGAAATTGGTCAGGCGCGCGGCGTCATTGTTGTCAGGGTTATAGACCAGCGCCCGCAGGCTGGAGTGCGGATGGGGTTCCACACCACTGCCGCCACGCCCGACCAGCATGTCGAATTTTCGTTCGCGCATTGCGCCGTAAATCTGGTTCCCGGTGCCGGTAACGATTTTTGCGCGAATGCCCGCCTGCATCAGCGTGGACTGGACGGCAATGGCAATGTTGAGGAAGGGCTGATCGGCCAGTACCCGCAGCGTGGTGTCAAAACCGTCCGGGTAACCGGCTTCTGCCAGCAAGGCTTTGGCGCGTGGGATATCCAGCCTGTAGCCCGGATCCGGCAACGTCGCGGGCATCCCGACCTGAATCGGGCGCTGATGCACAATGCCGTAACCGGTCATCAGCGCTTTGCCGATGCCTTGATAATCAATCAGATAGCGTACCGCCTCGCGCACTTTCGGGTTGGCAAAGTGCGGTTCCTTCATGCTCATCGCCACGTAATAAATGGTGCCTTTTTTCACCGTGTCGACGGTCATCGCCGGATCGTGGCTTAACGCGGTGACGTCGGAAACCGCCATGTTATTGGCAATGTCCAGATCACCCTTTTCGATCATCAGGCGCAGAGTTTGGGATTCCTGAAAATGACGGAACACTACGCGGGTAAGACGCGGCTCACCGCGCCAGTACTGCGGATTGCGGCTCATGTTCAGCACGTCTTTCGCCTGCCAGCTGTCGAGGCGAAACGGCCCCGAACCGGCTTCGTTGGTCGTCAGCCAGCGGTTGCCCCAGTCGCCATTCACTTCATGCGCCTTGACGGTTTTACTGTCCAGCGCCACCACACTGCCCAGCGCGGCCAGCGAGTAAATCACCAGTTTCGGGTCATTGGGTTTGGGAAGCTGAATTTCGACAATACCCGGCGACGGCGTGCGCACCATCTCATCGACATTCTTTTTGGTGAAGCCGTAAGATTTCCATACCGATGCCTGCGCCAGATTCAGGTGAAGGATCCGGCGCATCGACCACACCAGATCTTCTGCCGTGACCGGATTTCCGGAGTGGAATTTCACGCCGTCGCGCAGATGAAATGTGATCAGATCCCGGGCATCGTTGACCTCCCAGGAGGTCGCCAGCGCCGGACGGACGTTGGTCAGCTCCTGAGGATCCAGTTCAATCAGCGGGTCATAGAGATTCACCACAATGCCGACGATGTCATTGCCGGTCATGGCGGCCGGATCGAGCGTCAGCAGGTTGTTCATGTTCATGCCGATAAGCAGCTGGTCGGGGGGCGTTTTCGCCTGTACCGCCCCGCCGCTCACCGTGAGCAGGAGCGCGAGGATCCACGCCCCGAGGGGTGTGCCTGTGTTCATGATTTACCTTCCGGGTAGAGTCAGAGGTTTATTATTTTTTTCTGCCCGCAGGTCAGTCTCGGCTGACGGTATGGGTTTCTATGTACTCAAAATTGATGTCCTCTCCGAGGCCGGGGCGATTCGAAAGATGTACAAAACCCTGCTCATCCATCGGGTCAACGATGCCGTTGAGATAAGCGGCAGGTTCGTCGTATTCAAGGAAGGGGTGCAGCAGGCCGCGTTCGTACCAGCGACAGTTGCGGATTGCGCCGACCACCGCCAGACTTGCCGCGCCGTTGCCGTGAACTTCGCAGTCCATGCCAAACGCTTCCGCCAGACTGGCGACTTTCATGCACGGCGAGATCCCGCCGACGCCGTTTGCGCCAGCGCGTAAAATGTCGCAGGCTCCTGCTTTCACCCAGTCCGCACGGCTGTGATGTTTTCCGCCCAGGCTTTCCGGTCCGATAACGTCGATCGACAGGTTTTCCGCCAGCCACGCGTAGGACGCCATGCTCTCTTCTTCCATCGGCTCCTCGAACCACGCGAAGTTGAGTTTTTCCAACGCCTTACCGATTGTCAGCGCCTGACTGCGGCTGTACCAGTGGTAGGCAGTCGAACAATACTTAAAGTGTTGTTTTTAATATTAATTAATCTAAATTCTTGATTCTTTTGCTGAGCAAATACCGCCTCGCATTCCTATGTATTTACACAGAAAAATATTCGTTTTGCAGAAGGTTTTTTGCGTCAAAAACAAACAACAAAGGCTCAATACGTATATTCGGTATTGAGCCTTTTTCTTGAAGTATGCACGTCAATACACATACGTGTTATTTCAATGAGTTATGCTTTTGGTTTGGGCAATGCTCTGCACTAAGATGCACCTGCATGAAAATGCTATGCCCCATACATGCCCCACAGTTTCAAATGCACGGCGTATCATCGAACACATCATTCCTGGCATCGTAGATGATATGCGTCACCACCCCCTCGATCACCAGCTCGTCATCTGTGAATGCTTCGCCGAACTCAATGAAAACGTTCTTGTCGATCAGTGACTCCAGCCCACGGCGCAGGATTGTCACCAGCCGCCAAACATCCAGCTCTCCGTTGATTTGTGCCAGCAGCAGATTACCGTCGACAGGCTTGATTGCCGGGTCTATCAGCAGCATCGTGCCGGAGTTAATATGCTTCCCGTGGTACCGCTCGGCGATGTACAGGCGAGATGCCGGGCCGGTGCAGTTACAGACTTTGTTCAGGTCGATTCGCGATTCAACGTAATCGCCTGCAGGTGATGGAAATCCCATAGTCCCTCCTTACTTTACGTAGCCCATGTTTTTCAGAAAATAGCGCTTACACTCGCCCTCTTGATCCGAGTAGTCTCGGAAGAATCCCTGATAGTGCGTTATCCATTCATTGGCTTCACGCAATGACCAGAAGTGGTTTACCTTCGCCAACTCGGAAACAAAACGTTCTGTTGTGACAACTTGTCCTTTCTTGGGATCCTGCGTGACGCTTCGAATAAACGCGCCTTTGATGTCGGAATATTTGGGCATAAGCACCTCACAAAAATACTGTTCATGCATACAGTATAATCATGAGTTACGTGGGGAGGAAAGTCCGATCAGCAACGTTTCTGTTATGCCGCTGATCGGCAAGGAAAGAAATTATGTGGTGGGTTCTTTTGGCATGGCAGCCAGATTTTCAGGCCCGATGTAAGCTTCCATTGCTGCAACCTTTTCTGAAAGCTCTTTTATGGCCTGCACTGCCAGCGCAATTACACCGTTGTATTCCACAGTGTATGACCGTTTAGACTCGTCACGCTTGCGGACCAGCTTGGTCACGCTGACCGTTTCAGTCACGCTGGTCGTGTTGCCCTCTTCGTCCACAACTTCCTTCTCTACCTGCTGTTCCTCGGTGCCGTACTCGTCGTTCTCATCGAAGGTCGAGCCAATGGCTTCAGGCAACACTTTCATCAGATCCTGAGCAATCACTCCCGCTGATGGTGTACCGTCCGTTTTCCATGTGAAGGTAACGCCGTCAATGGCGTTAATTTTATCCAGCGCATTGAGGATCGGCGTGATGGAGTCTTTCTTATCACGGTCAGACGTTTGGGTAAGAGTCACACACTGAATATTCCTTGGAACAAGAAGATCACCGCTTGTCGTGTGCTGGAAATATTTTGGGTCCTGGCCTGGACCTGTTGCAGTTGCCATTGTTAAGGCCCCAAAGGCCTCGCTATACATCCTTGCGTATGTAGTGTTGTCACCCTGCCCAGCCTGAAAAGCAAGAATAAACGGCCAGCCACCAGAGGATACGGAAGCCCTCAGGTTTAACTGCGGCCCTTCAATAGCAACTGTTCCATTCAGAGTTGCTCCCCCGGTGAACACTGGTGCAGCGGTGGGAGCTGCGCCTAATGCGGTACGTGCTGCTGCTGCGGCTGTAGCCCCGGTGCCGCCCTGATTAACAGGAACAGCGCCACTAACTTTAGTTGCCATATTCGTTGCAAGATAGTTCCATGATGGACCGGTAAAAGTGGAACCGTCAGGAAGTGTTACCGTGATATTCCCTGCGCCGCTGTAAACCTGCTGCCAGTTGGCCTTATCCAAATTCAAGCCGCGGATAGCCTTCGCCACATCGGCGGCAACCTGCGCGGTAATGCCAACAAGTGTCGCATTAGGTACCGCAGTCCATGCGTTCCCGGTGGCGGTTGGTCCGCCATATGGGATGATTAACGTTAGGGACGTTGCAGATGCTATTGCTTTGACACCCAGGTTATACGTCACACCCCCGACAATAACGACGATAAAGTCGTTTACTTTTAAGTCGGTGGTAAAGGCGGTACCGGTACCCGTCACGGTTGCAGAGTTATTGGTTAATGCGATGGTTCCTGCCGACATGTTTGCTCCAGGCATAAAAAAACCCGCCGAAGCGGGTCTGTATGTGATGAATGATATTTAATTTGGTGGAACAGTTAGAAATAATCTGTCGCCCAAAGGAAAGGTAATGGCTTACTGGCATAGCCAACAACCTGTTGATTAGGATTGGATGTGTCGCCGCCGTTTATAAAGCTCGTCGGCTTACCGAAAAATAATGCTCCACTACGTGCCATGCCAATGTGGAACCAGCTCTGTGAAGCCAGTTGGCCTCCTATCTTCATAATAGGGACCATAGGCTGCTGCAACTGGTCTCCCGCACTGAATGTGGTAGCTGTTCCATTTGAGGATGGGGTATTAATATTTCCCCGATACATCATCGGTGTTTCAGCACTGGTAAAACTAATCCCGCCATCAATCCCCCGCACAGCAATCCCCCAGGCGGGAACCACCGGTGTTTTAATGGTAAATACGCAAATCTTGATGGGGATATTGATTCCAGATTGGTTATTTGCGCTGCTGTATCCTTTGAGTGTGCGGCTTGCCTCGTCGTATATCATCCCTATATTCGGATCATCCCAGTAACAGAACACAGTGGAATTAGCGCCCACTGGAAGGGTTAGGTTTCCGGTGAATGACCCATTGTATGAGTAGGTAAGAAACAAACCTGAATTGCTGTCTACGACGTAAGGGAAAGAGCCGCCAGCGGCCACGGCGAAGCCGAAACCGCCCTGATTTATCTCCCCCGGATACACACAATAGACGTTAACCAACTTTGGACGATCAGCAGAGCTGCTGGCAAAGCTAGGACTCTGTAGGTTAGTTGTCAGATTTAGCGTAGCCGTCACTGTCCTGGCGTTATTGTCTACGCTTATCACCAACGATTTAAACTCCATTGTCGCTGATGTTGATGTTTTTAAAATCGCGACCACGTTATCTGGAATGGCGACCAGCTGCGAACCAGCAGGACATTTGACGGAAAAATCACCTGATGAAGTGTTCACATTACCAATGCTGGCACCGATCGAGAGACTGCCAATCCACGTTAATGGTCGGCTGACCGACATGTCGTAACTTTTGGCGCCAGCCACTGCAATTCCGAATGGCATCAGCTTAAATCCCCCACTTTAACTTTCCAGTTTCCGGCGCTGTCATAGACACGTAATCCACGCCCATCGAGCGTGATGCTCCCCTGCCCTGCGGTCGCCGATTTAAACGTAAAGCCGGTGTTCTTATCGAGGTTCCAACCGGTACCGGATGATGAATAATTATTGGACTGAATGAAGTTACCAATTTTCGCGTTCGTTATCGTTCCGTCCTGGATAAACGCGTCGCTGATGAACACCTGCCCATTGATTACCGCAAACGGTGAATACTGCGTCGTGCCGGATCCGCTCATTAAAACAAACTGGTTCGCGTTAAAACCAACACGCGTAACAACCGGCTGGCCAGCCTGCGCCAGAACCGCGATAGACATTCCGGCGTTGTACATCACGCCACCGATCCGCACACCTGTTTTCAGTGTGTAAATGGCTGAGGCTCCGCTGGCATCAACAACCGCCGTCAGCTTATCTTCGAGTGCCGCCGTCACGTCCCCGATTTGAGCCTGCACTTGAGTACTTAAATCAGCCAATCCCTGATCGACTTCAGCGATGGTGGTTTTAACTGTCAGAATATCAGCGCGCACCTCCCCGTTCTGAGCGAACTGGTGATCTACGGTTGAGTTGAGGTTTAAGGCATTCTGAAGGATGGCGTCGATGTTGGTTTCAATGTCACCCGTCAGCCGGTCGCCGTCAGCAGAACTAAGGAAATCATCCGCGATATCGCCGAGGTAATCGTCGGCATTATCGTTCACCATGCCTCTGACCCAATCGGTATACCCTGACTCATTCCCGGTCTTATCCACCAGTTGGGCGCAGTACCAGAATACCTGACCTGCCCTTAACCCTAATTGCGTATAAACTGCCTGCGGATAGGGAACATCAGACAATAACAGCGGATTAGACTGATCAGAGTTCGGAGTATAGAGAATCTCTGTTTTCAGGGTGTCGGAGGTATTTTCCGAGAATCCCCAATTCAGCTGAATCCCCCAGTTGATACCAGTGGCCGTGAAGCCAACCGGCTTCGGCGGGTTACCCTCTTTACCTGTCAGGGTAATTTCAAGTGAGTATCCCCATCCGCTGGATATTTCCGCTGCATTGATAGCTCGCACACGCACCAGATAGCGGCCAGCGTAGATGCCTGGCACTTCGAATGACGTGGTAGAACTGCGCGGCACGTTTACCCAATTGCCGTCGTTGCGCCGCCATTGGGCCTCATACGCGATAGCGTTCGCCGTCGTATCCCATGTGGCCCGCATTGTCTGAACGTTGATACCCTGGTTGACGACAGAGTAAG
>Ga0209847_1000011_pt1 | contig 209707 bp, 185 predicted proteins | sample OrgsoiDNA_201060_FD_185808 | JGI IMG/M metagenome (GOLD analysis project Ga0209847, IMG submission 185808) | Permafrost soil microbial communities from the Arctic, to analyse light accelerated degradation of dissolved organic matter (DOM) -... | ecosystem: Environmental > Terrestrial > Soil >... | reverse complement strand
ACGCGCTCACACAATTACAAACGCAGTCAGAATCCATCTTTGGCAAACCTGGCTAAACCAGACGGTGCTTTATCAGACGGACATTTTAACTTAGCCAAAAGGCGGACATTTAAAACCAGCCTAAACAAAAGTTATAGAGGCTAAGCTAAGATGACCGTTATGAGCTAAGCTGACATGGCCGCTTCGGGTGACCTGCTGAGGAACCTGTTATGACGGCTTCTGGTGCGGAGTTTTTTACGATGAACGAAGTTAACCGACTTAAAATTATACAAGACGTTATTGACCGACGGCTGACCACGCGTCTTGCCGCAGAACGTCTTGGTATTTCAGTTAGGCAGTGTCGCCGCCTGCTTCAGCGTTATCGTGAAGACGGCCCACTTGGCATGACTGATCGCAGACGCGGCAAGCCCAGCAATTATCAGTTGCCTGCAGGTATTGCTGAGCTTGCCATTCAGATCATCCGCGAACGCTACGCTGACTTTGGTCCCACGCTGGCCTGCGAGAAGCTGGCCGAGTTACATAACGTAGTACTGGCTAAAGAGACTGTCCGCAAGCTGATGATATTCGCCAGGCTCTGGATCCCTCTAAAACAGCGTGCCCCAAAAATTCAGCAGCCACCTTATCGCCGCGCCTGCGTCGGCGAGCTTATCCAGATTGATGGTTGCGATCATCGCTGGTTTGAAGAACGCGGTCCGGCCTGCACGCTGCTGGTTTATGTGGATGACGCAACCAGTCGACTCATGCAGCTGCACTTCGTGAAGTCGGAGTCGACATTCACGTATTTCGAGGCGACCCGCGGCTACCTGGAAAAGCACGGCAAACCATTAGCATTCTATAGCGACAAAGCCAGCGTCTTTCGCATCAACAACAAAAATGCGGCCGGCGGCGATGGTCAGACACAGTTCGGGCGTGCAATGAACGAGCTCAACATTACCGGCATCTGCGCCAATACCAGTTCAGCCAAAGGACGGGTTGAGCGGGCACATCTGACGCTTCAGGACAGACTGGTTAAGGAGCTAAGACTCCAAGGTATCAGCACACCTGAAATGGCTAACGCCTTTGCCGAAGAGTTCATGGCAGACTACAACCGGCGTTTTGCCCAACTTCCGAGGCATGATTTTGACGTTCACCGGTCACTCGATGCTGACGACAATCTGGATCTCATATTCACATGGCGTGAACCGAGGAAAGTCTCAAAGTCGCTGACCATCCGATACGACAAGATGTTATATCTTCTTGAAGATAATGACGAAAGCCGACGTGTTATGGGCAAATATCTTGATACGTATCAGTATCCTGACGGACGTATCGAACTCAGAAGTAATGGCACCGCACTTCCCTACTCGGCTTATGATCGGCTGTCAGAGGTAGATCAGGGTGAGATAATTGATAACAAAAGACTCGGGCATGCGTTGGCGGTGGCTAAACTCATGCAGGATAAACGTGATAATACGCGGTCGCAGGGGCTTCCGGCGGGGAACGGACCGAGCAGGAGGAAGAAGGATGCTGGGAAAAAACGACAGCGTGATGTTAATGAAGACGATTTGTTCGAAGCCTTGCGCAATCTTCAGACGCGCAGTGAAGAAATATTTGGCCATTAATTGAATACGAAGGACATTATTCAAGACTAATGTTTTACTAAATTCGGACAACTTAGCTTAGCTAAAGTCCGGTCATTTCAGCTTGGCTACAACAAAGGTATTCGGTATTGGGATGTTCAACACCGGCTGGGGTCTGGGAAGCAACCCAGACAGTTCCGTGTACTACTCCGATAATATTATTTATAAAAGCGTGACCTGCTCAGCGGGGAATAATATTGCCGTTCCGTTGGGTGATATTCCCGTTTCGGCCTTCAGCGGCCAGGGCACTACCGCCGGTGACCAAATTTTTGTTATTCCGGTCACCTGCGATAACACCGTCAATGTCAAAATGAGCATGAACTCACCGGCGTATATTTCCCAACCCAACGGTGTTATTGCGCTGACGGCGGGCGGCAGTAATGCCAGTGGCATTGGCGTACAGATGCTGTTCAATAAATTACCCGGACAGGCGAATGCAACCGCCACCATGACCATGGCGTATCAATAATGCAAATTAACGTTAACCGTCTCAGTAAAAATATTTTTCTGGCGTGGCTGGCCTTAACTTTCTCCGCTCAGGGCAATGCCGCCAATATCATTAATATTAATGTCACTGGCAATATCGTGGCTGCGCCTTGCATGGTAGATACCGGCTCTGTCAGCCAGACGGTCGATTTCGGGCAATTGCTGGGAACCGATTTACGCATGGCTGGCGCGGCATCCGCCTGGCAGATTTTTCAGGTGAAAGTGGTCAATTGTCCTGCGGCGACCTATAACGCCACCGCCACCTTCAGCGGTACGCCTTATCCCGGCGATGCAACGCTTTATGCCAACGCCGGAACCGCGGACAACATCGCGATACAAGTCGCGGATAGCGTCACGAAAACCAGCATTAAAGGCAATGGCAGCAGCATGTCGGTTAACATTGACGTCCCGACGCACTCCGCGATTTTCCCGCTGGCGGGCCGGGTCATCGCCCCCGGTGGCAACGCTGGTTCAGGAACAATTCGCAGTGTGATGCAGATGACATTTACATACCAGTAAATTCCCAGTTCGGGTAATTGTGCTAAATTTAGAGCAATTGCCTGTTCTGAGAACGTACAAAGGTAAACATTGTCATGAATATTGATCAAGCTGCCGATACGTCAATATCCCACGCTTCCGCTATGCTGCTGGAAAAACTCAGCCCTTATCTAAACTTCCTACTGATCCCACCGGGGAAACGTCTGTATATCCGTATCGACGGTCAGCCGCAATGTTATTTTATCCGTAAAGGCTGGTGCAGCTTGTATCATCACGCCGACGAAGTGCTGATAGGCACCTGTTCTCTGCCAGGTATTATCGGCATTGGCGGCGCCATCCCTGAAGACGCAAAAATGTATATAAAAACGCAGGTTGAATCGGAAATTGCCATCGCTGCGTTTGATGATATGCAGGCAATAATCGAAAATCTCGGGTTATGGGAAGATCTTTCCAAGCACATTGCCCGATTGACAAATCTGCTTTACATAAAAAACGTCCAGCTCACAGCGCCCACCTCCTATGAAATTCTGCGTTTCCAGCTGCTTGAGCTGATAAAAGAACCGGCGGAAATTCGCGAAAATATCGCTGCAGCAAATTACATACAACTAAAAACACAATTGTCGCGCAGCACAATTATGAAAGTGTTGGCGCAATTAAAACAGGGCGGCTACGTGAAGATAGATAACGGTATTCTGAAAGAAATTTCCCACTTGCCGCTGCGATACTAAATTAGGTGCTGCTCCTCACTGTAATTCGCACAGGCGTGTCGCAGTAAATGCAGTAACAAAAGGCTGAGCCCTTGAAATCTGACCGTTGCCGGGACGTTCTCAAAGAATTGATTCAACATAAAATTAACCGTCAGAAACATTTCATGTAACCTAAGCGCACTTTTTCAAATGAGCAGGTCAGGGAATGAGAGCGATTAAGTCACTGTTGGGCATAATGCTGTTAAGTTTGAGCGCGTTGGCAAGCAACGCTGTTGCGGCTTCCAACGACACGCCACCTCCGTTTTACGAGGGTAAAACGCTGGCGCATCCTATAATCTCGGGCGCGCGTTACAGCAGCGCCCTTTTGGTCTTTATTGAGGAAAATAAGGCCGTAAAAGGCTATTACTGCTTCTGTAGTGAAGAAGACCAAAGTGTCGATCATCTTCCCCACCTGCTCGGTACCTTCCCCGACTCCACCATCGAATCCGTATTTTATGCCGACGTAGATAAGGCAGGTCAGGTCACGCTGGTGCTGAGTAAAAGTCACGGCAAGTTCGCCCTGCGCAGCTGGCGTTATATTGAAGATGACGGCAGCTATATTCCAGTTCAGAGTTTACAACCGGTTCTCGATAAGTTGGTAAGCAACAACAAAGACCTCAATGCCACGCTGATAAAACGCGCACTCGGCCAGCTTCCACCTTATGACTACAGCGCGGAATACCCTAAGTTCGGCAACCCCGATTTCGATAATATCGACTTTACCCAGGGCAAAGTTGTTGGCTGGTATCTTGACGATGGCACGCCTTCCACTGCGGCGAAACAGCCCGCAGACAACGTCTACGCTTATAAAAAAACGTTTGCCGAAAAAGAGGGCTTATTTCTCACCGCGACTTACCGGCGTGAGGAAGACAGCGACAAACCTGAATTTCGTGTTACCGCCATCAGCTGGCAAGCCGATCCCAGTAAATTTAGCGGCAGCGAGAATGGACCCTATGTCTATTACTCGAAGCAATATGGTTTAGTGAAAGGATTTTTCCAAAAAGGCATTCCCAGCGGGAAATGGGTGACCGTCGGCGAGAACTTTGCCAGTTCCGGCAACTATGTCGCGGGACATCAGCAAGGTCAGTGGACTCTCAGCGATCAGCAAGAAACGTCGACGGGCTTGATGAAAAACGATGAGCGCGAAGGCCGCTGGGAGATAACCGACGGCATGGATGGCGAAACCCCTGAGCTAAGCGGTTTCGATACGTACCAGAATGGTCAGCGTCAGGGTCCGAGCGAGCGCCGTCTGGCGGGCGTGTTGCGTTCGAAGGGTGATTATGTCGATGACCAGCCCGAAGGCATGTGGATCACTGAAAACGGCGAAGGCCCGTTCGTGAAAGGCGTGGCTAACGGTATGTGGAAGCTAAAGACGGGTGACGGCGAGATTCAGCAGGTCGAACTGGTCGCGGGCGTAAAACAGGGTGAACTGCGCTGGAGTGACAAAAACGGCAAGCTGATGCAAATCATTCATTACAAAGATAATCTTGCTGACGGCCTGTATCAGAAATTTAACGCAGCCGGCACACGGATTTATCAGGCTGACTATGTGATGGGGAAACTGGATGGCCGTGAAATCGACTATTACGACGATGGCACCACTGTGCGCAGCGACCGCGGGTACCGCAATGGCGAACTCGACGGCCTGAATGTCTACAATTTCCCCGACGGCAAACCGAAGTCCGTATCCACCCTCGATCATGGCTATGAAGTCGGTCTGATGCAGGAATTTACCGCGGCCGGAGTCAAAATCACCGAGCGCAACTACTGCCCTCTGTCGCTAAGCGGTCGCGGCTACTGCGGCAAACAGCAAACCTTCAATCCTGACGGCTCCCCGCTCACCGAGGCCGATTATCTGTTTAACCGACAGCAAACCAATAACAGTTGGTACGCCAATGGTCAGCGCCAGGATGAAACACGCATCGGCCCCGACGACAGCTACACCCAAATCAGCTATTACCCTAACGGTCAGATGCAGTGCATTAGTCGCGCTAAGGGATTCAGCCGTTTAGTGGTCGATGGCAAAGAGTACAAAGATTATCAGGGCGCGCTGCGTCAGGGCGAAAGCGCGTGTTATTACCCGGATGGCAAGGTCAAAAGCAGCGGCATCTGGAAAGACGGCAGACTGACTACAGCCTGTGAAACACGTTTCGATGAGAACGGTAAGCAGACCGCGCCCGGCCCGAAAGGCTGCGTCATCCCGAAATGGGAGTATGAAAGCTGATGTACCACACAGGAGAAATTCTCAGTGATTGATGATTCTGCACGGCGCTGGTTGCTCGCGCTCTCAGCCCCGATGGTGGCGATAAATGCCGGACCGGGTGCCGATTACGACTGCGATAAATTTTATCCGTTTGATACCAGCGTTGACCTGAGTGAGAGCTGGGGCATTGATTCCCGAGAGCAGTTGTTTGAGATGATTCTAAGAATGATCGACAACGGCCATGCGGATGATCTGGCCCATTACTTCAGGCTATGGCACCGTCTGAGCCTGACTGAGTGGCACAATTATGCGGCGCATCAAACGCCGGACGTACAGGTCCTGCTGGCACTGGTGGCAGACAGCGCCGTCATGTGCGGTGACGGCGGGATCCGCGCCTGGGATTTAGCAAGGATGGGCTTTCTTTGCCGTATCGGGCTGCTTAACGGCTGGATAACGCCGGAAGAAAACTTCTGGCTGCACAGCCGTCTTGCGGTGCGCGCCCGTTACTACTACACCAGCTGGCAGCGCTATAACGCCGGTTTTATCATCGGAAGACTCTACTGGCAATCACTCAACGCCTCTGAAGCCGATGCCCGGCGTTATGCTTTTAGCATCGACGCAGGCAGTACCACCAACATTGAATTAATGCGCCAGCTTTATACGCATCCGGAGAGCCCGATGCCTCAACTTCCGTGGCACATCACGATGATTGAGATGGACAAACCCGCATCCTTACCGGAGATGGAGCTATGAGCAGCCAGCCATGTTGGGAAATACTGGGCATCGAACCGACGCAGGATCAGCAGGTGATCCGCCAGGCCTACCGCGATCTGCTGCCCACGTATCACCCCGAAAATGATCCGGAAGGTTTTAAGCGTCTGCGTGAGGCCTATGAACAGGCGCGAAAAGGTGTGGATGAACCCGCAATCCTGATGCCGTTTGAGCCACCAGCTCCCCCGCCAGAGGCGCCAGCCGCCGATCCCACCGGGCTTATCGACGCCTTCAGCGCACTTATCCATTCTCCTGCTGAGCGATATTTGCCGGTGTCTTGGCTGCGGTTTATCAGCCAACTCGACGATCACCCCGTCACCACTGTCGATAAGCTTCGCTGGCCGTTGCTGGAAGCCGTTTTGCAGGTGAATTTTGTTTCTGCCGACTGCCTGATGCTGCTGGCTAACCGCCTGCAATGGCGGATGCGCTTGCCGGAACTTGAGACTGAAATGGCGCAGCGGGCGGACGACTTGCTGAATTTTGCCGAGGGCGGCGATATTTTCGATCTCTCCACCCTCGCCTCTCTCACTCTGGCGGCGCAAGACGAAACGCTGGGCTATTTCCATCAGGTCCGGCATTTTTACTGGGAACAACCGACCGGCTGGTTGCGATACCTGCTGGAGGAACCGCGCGTGATGTTCTGGCCATCATGCCCGCGCCTGATGAACCAGATGGCACGCTGGTTTAATTTAGCGGCGTTGTCGAACGCGCAGCTGCGTGACTACTGTCTGCAACAGCTTGAACTCAATCCGGATGACCCGGAGTGGCTTTATCTGAGCGCCAGCCACAGCAGCATGATGGGCGATGATGAAAGCGCGTTGCCGCTGTGGCTACGTCTGCATGAGAATCATCAACATGCCGAAGCCGAACAGTGGCTGCTGGGGTGGTGTGCCCGTCATTATGCGGATTATCTGCCCCTGCTGATCCAGGCCCTTGACCGCCCGGATATTCCGCCGGTGGAAACCGGTGCCGGGGAGGATGAATATGCTTACCGGCCGCAGGCACAATCACCTCAAACTCTGGTGCGCTGGGCAGCCGCGACGCTGGTCGAGGTTTCCCCGCTGGCCGCTGACTTTATCAGTTGGAAATCGGGCCGTTATCGCCCGCAGATTATGTTCACGCATCTTATGCAGGAAGATGGCACCGATGACCTCCTGCACCTCTACTGGCAGGCGAGTATGCTGACGATGGGCAATGAAGCCTTATTACAGGCGATCCTTGACCAGCCTCTTCCCGCGATGCCGTTACAGGCGACTCTCTTACGCGGCCTGCAGCGACAGGCTGCACAGCGTCTGGCATGGCTTCAGGGCTCGCCGGTGCTGGCGCAGTTCAGCACGTGGCTATATGCAGCCGATGAGACACCCTTGCCGGAGATTTTTGCCGACAGCGATTCTGCTGCCTGGGAGCAGAGCATTGCCTGGTTATGGCACTGGCGGCCGCTTCCTCCTCACAGCCTGAGCAAACTGGCGCAACATCCGGCGTATGGCGAGAGCGTATTGCCGGCGCATACCAGCTGGCTGTGCTATCTCATCGAGAACGCGGACATTGATCTGCCGGAAGACGGTCAGACGTCGCCGCATGACGCGCTGCGTCAGGTGATGTTGCTGGAAACAATGCTCGATCTGAAAGTAGACAACATCGCCCTGCTCAGCAGTCTGAAAGATTTTCCGCTGGATGAGCAGCATCCCTTCTGGTCGATGTATGAGGTGTTTACCCGAATTGACCCGGCTCAGGGCGATGAAGTCGGCCAGCTAAAAAGCCATCTGATTCTGGATAACTCGCTGCATTTCAACTGCTGGACCCGGCTGCCGGTCAGTATCGAAGAATATATTGCCCGTCGTGATGAAAGCTCCTCCAGCTCGGCCCACTATTTCTACCGCTATCAGCCAGAGTGGCAGGAACGGCTGGGACAATCCCCCTTCCCTTATCAGGCGTTGTATCACGCGGTATTTCTGTCGCATTACAATGCACGTTGCGCCGAGGACAATCTGGCGGAACTTGAGGCGCTCACCGCCACTTCGCCGGAGGAAGTGGCCTTCAAACAGCAATTGCTGGCGCGCCAGTTGCCGGTATTTCCGACGGACGAAAAGCTTGCCAACGCGGCAATCTGCGCATCGGCGGTCGCTCAGGGGATCCATCAGTCAGACAGTAATCCGGAGTATTTGCTGGATGATAAACTGATTACCGCTGCCCGAACCTGTGCGGACGATCCGGCGATGGATATCGCGTTAAGATTAGCGGCAGCAACTCTGCTGCAGGTCAATACCACCCGCCAGAATGAGTTCAGCCAGTACCCGCAGCGCCGCAGTTATTTCTGGCAGTTCTGGCGAATTAATTCACGCGTTGGACGCATGGGGCTGGTTTTGCAGATTGTGCTGGGGAGCGAGCTCGCTATCATGCTGGTTAACGCTGTTCTTGCGGAGGGGCAACTGGCGAATACCGCGCTGTCGGCGCTGTTGGTCGTGATGAACCTTTACAGCGCCGTTGTGCGCCGTGGGCGGGATCTGGGTCTGGCCAGTGCGGATAAACTGAAAGAGATTAAAATTCCGCCGCTCAAATTGCTGGGAATGTATCTGTTTAAGCGCGGAATGTCTGAACCAAACCGCTATGGCCCGCCGCCCGGCTGGCGGCGAAAAAAATAGTCAAAAAATCGTGTATGCCGCCCTTCTTACCGGGCGGCATACCTTTTCACGTTATAGCGTTAATTCCGCAAGCAGACCTTCGAGCCGCTGGCGCAACGGCGAGATCCGACTTTCCTGTTGGCTGGCTAACTCCTTTTCGAACTCTTCCAGCCACACTCCTATCTGCCCGCGGGTATCGCCCAGCGATTGCGCCCAGGCTTTCTCTAAACGCGTCAGCAGATTGCGGTTTGCCAGCGTGTCGCGGGGGTGAATTTTCACCGCGGTTAATCGCTCACGGCTACGCTGTTGCTGTTCAGGGCTAAGGCCAATCGGACTGTGGTCGATCACTTTAGTCATTGTCTCACCGCTGTCAGGCAAGTTCACATCCACTTCCAGCAATCCGTTAATGTCATAACTAAAACGCACGTCGATATTCTGTAACGCGCCGTTAGGTTTGACCGGCACCTGTAATTCATCAATAAAGATGTTATTTGCCACCAGAGGATTCTCGCCCTGATAGATAGCAATACGGATAAACGTCTGGTCGACATGACGGGTGGTGAACGTCTCCACCCGCGAAGCAGGCACGACCGTATTGCGCTCAAGGATCGGGGAAAATATCCCGTTCCTTTGCTCGCTGGCGGTGGCAATGCCCAGCGTATAGGGGCAAACATCGGTGAGGATCACCTCTTCAATATCCTCATTGCGCAACCGACAGGCCGCCTGTGCGGCGGCACCCAGCGCCACAATGGTACCGGGATCCAGATGCTGGTGAGGTAATTTTCCGAACAGTTTGACGACGAGCTTTTGAATCACCGGCATACGCGATGCCCCGCCTACCAGCACCAGATGATCAAGCTGCTCCGGACGCAGGCGTGCATCGTGCAGCGCCTGTTCCACGGGGGCGCGCAAGCGGGTCATCAGCGGCAACCAGATCTCTTCCAGTTTCTGTTCGTCAAAGGAGAGCGTCCATGCCTGATCCTGCCACTGCCAGCACAGCTGATGCGTGGCATTATGCTGACCGAGCTGGCATTTTAGCTGTTCAGCACTGTCGTACAGACGCGCCAGCTCGGTCGCGGGAATTGCCACGACATCGAGTTTCCACTCACTGAGACAGGCCTTAATGATCGCCTGCGTAAAATCTTCGCCGCCCAGATAGTTGTCGCCCGCCGAACCATGCACTTCAATCAGCGGCAGATCATACTCGAGCACCGTGACGTCAAAGGTTCCACCGCCAAGATCAAACACCAGCGTGCGGCCGGTATTCTGGGTGTGCAACCCGTAGGCCATCGAGGCGGCGGTAGGTTCGTTAATCAGCCTGACGGCATTCAGCCCCGCCAGTTCTGCGGCAAAACGGGTCTGTTTGCGCTGTTCGTCGCTGAAATAGGCGGGAACCGAGATAACCACATCGGTGATGTCATGGCCGAGATAGGCCTGAGCATCCGCTTTCAGGGATTTAAGCACCAGCGCCGACAGCTCCGGTGCATCGAAGGTTTGTGTATCAAGTCGAAACTGTTTTTTGCTGCCCATAAAACGCTTAAAGAGCGCCGCTGAACGCTGCGGATGGGTTGTCAGACGCGAAAGTGCCGGGCGGCCAATTAACATACGGCCATCGTCATCCAGACTCACCACTGAAGGCGTCAAAAATTCATTCAATGCATTGGGGATTAGCCGCGCCTCACCGTCTTGCCAGACACTGATCAGACTGTTGGTGGTGCCTAAATCAATGCCAATCGCCGGGACAGCCATCTTCAGTTCCGTCATGATTCTTTCTCGTCGGGGATGTATTTCGGATGAATAATGACATAAATGTCATCGTTTTGACACGTGGTGGTTAACCTCAGGAAGGTAATATTTCTTTATTCAAACAGTACTGAAAAAACAGGCTGATAATAAATCACCGCTTTTCATTCTTTGAATTTAAATATCAACATTTCAAATAAAAAAGGAATTCACATGACCTCCATTAAAACCTTATTTGCTGGCCTTTTTTTGAATGTCGCCTGCCTGACCTCGGCATTTGCAGCGAACCCGCTGAGCGTTCACGTACTGAATTTGCAGGACGGACTTCCTTCTGCCGGTGTCACCGTGTTGCTGGAAAAACAAGAAGGTAATCAGTGGGTCCGCCTGAGTGACGGTGTCACTAACGATCAGGGTCGGATCCCAGCGCTTTATCCAAAAGACGGGACGATGGAAAAAGGGAATTACCGTGTGACATTCAAAACAGGCGAATGGTTTGAAAAACATCACACCCCGACATTCTTCCCGGAGATCCCGGTGATATTCAAAGCTGACGGTTCTGTTCCACACTATCATATTCCCCTGCTGGTAAGCCCTTACGGTTTCTCCAGTTATCGCGGCAATTAATAGACGTTATATAACAGACAAAATTTAATAATGGCCGGGGATCCGGCCATTAATTCTCAGGTCAGGCGTCGGCCTGCCATTGTCAGCCTGCTGTTCAATTCCCCAAAAAATCCCGCTGCTGGTCAGAAAAAACCTAAAATAGGGTCTTTGCGCGTTTTTTTCTCATAGACGACCCTGTATGACTGTCTTTCTTTCACTTTTGCACTGTATACAGAAGGAGATACATTCCGTTGCGTACCCTTTTTGACCATTCAAACGGGTAACGAGCATGAATATTGCCTGAGGCTGTTTATGAAATTACGTTCCCTGCAAGTTCTCTGTTTGCTCAACTTTTTCATCGCCGATGTCCGCGACGGGCTGGGGCCATTTTTAGGCATCTTTCTGGTGTCCCATCACTGGCGGGCGGAAGAGATTGGTCTGGTTATGACGCTCGGCGGTCTGGCCGGATTAGTCGCCACGTTCCCGTCCGGTATGATTGTGGATGCCACGCGTTATAAGCGACTGTTAATTATCACCTCATCCCTGCTGATCACCCTGAGCACGCTGGCCCTGTGGTACTTCCCTGTCTCTGCCGTCGTGATTGCCTCGCAAATCATCACGGGTTTAGCAGCCGCGGTCGTCGCACCCGCCATTGCCGGGATCACCCTGGGGATCGCCGGTCAGCAAGGTTTTTTGGGACAGATGGGCCGAAACGAAGCTTTCAATCACGGCGGTAATATGGCGGTCGCCGTGCTGGCGGCGGTGACATGCTGGATCTGGGGAACCGGATCGGTATTTTTACTGATGACAACAATGGCGGTGTTTACCGTCATAACGACATTAGCGATTAATAAAAACGACATCGATCATAATGTGGCGCGCGGTAGTGAAAAACACGATGGCCTGGCCGTTTCTGTTCCTTTTTTTGCGCTGCTGAAGCGGCCTGAGCTGGCCGTAACGGGCTTTACCCTGCTTCTTTTCCACCTGGCCAATGCGGCACAATTGCCGATGCTGAGCATGCAGGTTGCCTCTTCCCCTTCTGGCTCTATGTTCACACCGGGCACTTATGCCGCACTCACCGTCGCTATCTCTCAGGCCGTCATGATCCCGGTGGCTCTGCTCACTTCGCGATACGCATCTGAGTATGGTTATGCAAAACTTATCGTCATTGCGCTTATTGTGTTGCCTTTTCGGGCTGCCATTGCGTCCTTTTGGAGTAACGAGTTCGTGTTATTTCCTGTGCAAGCGCTGGACGGCGTGGCCGCGGGTATTTTAGGTGTTGCCATCCCTGGGCTGATTGCCTCGTTGTTTAATGGCACAGGTCATATCAACGCAGCACTTGGCCTTGTGATGCTGCTGCAAGGGCTGGGCGCCTCGCTCAGCCCGGCGCTGGCCGGTGCCATTGTCAGCCATACTTCCTGGAGTTTTGCCTATCTCATTCTTGGAGGAATTGCCCTGTGTGCCCTTGCCATCTGGCTGATCTTTTGCAGGCACGTCTTTCATTCGGCAGGTGGCATGAAGAGAAATCAATCGGCTTAGCGTTCATTATTTATTGGCAGGCCAGCTCGCTGAGGGTTGTTCATCCCCGAAAGCCGCAAACGGCTTCGGAACGGGATAAGATAGCCGTAAGATCTCAGGCACTACCCTATTTTATTCCGTTAAGGAGAATGGCAATGACCTCGTCACAACCCCGTTTTGAACTGACCGCTGTCCCGTCGCCAAAGACGTTTCCCCATGTGAAAACGCCCGTTATCAGCGACAACGTGATGGCGCTGCGGCTGAAGAAGATTCTGACGGCTATGCAGCAGCATAATCTCGATGCCCTGATCATCTATGCCGATAAAGAACATGGCGGGAATTTTGAATACCTTGCTGGCTTTATTCCCCGTTTTGAAGAGGCATTGCTGATATTGACCGCTGACGGACAACTTAGCTACGTAATGGGAAATGAGAACCTCAAGCTGGTGCCTTATGCGCGAAACAGCGGAAAGTGTCTCCATGCGCCAGCCTTTTCGCTGCCGAATCAGCCGATGGATAACGATGCTCCGCTGACTGAGGTATTGGCTCAGGCTGGTTTGAAGCATGAAAACCGGATTGGCGTCGTTGGCTGGAAGTTGTTCACCAGCAAGCTTGGCGATAATCAGTATCAGTTCGATGTGCCTGCTTTCATTCTGGAAGCGGTTATCGACATTGCCGGAAAACGGGAAAATGTGGTCAATGCCACCTCGCTGTTTATCTCTCCCGCGCACGGCGTACGCCGTTTAAATACAGCCAGCGAAATCGCCTTTTATGAGTACGGCGCAAACCTGGCTTCCACCAATATATTGGCTGCGCTGGATGAGATTGCACCGGGGAAAACGGAGAAACAGATAGGTCAGTTGCTGTCTGCCGATGGGCAGCCGGGCAACGTCGTGATGATCGCCGCCACCGGTGATCGTTTCGCTAATGCCTGTTTGTATCCGACGGATAAAGAGATCCGCCTCGGAGATAAATTCTCGCTAACGGTCGGGTTTAAGGGTGGGCTGAGCAGCCGTTCGGCCTATGTCGTGGCAGCAGAACATGAACTGGCGCCTGCGGTGGCTGACTATCTTTCAGCGTTGGCCATTCCTTACTATCACGCGGTTACCACCTGGCTCGAAACGCTTCAACCAGGCCTGACGGGCGGTGAACTTTATCAAACCATCGAAAACGTGATGCCGAAAGAGAAGTTTCACTGGCATCTGAATCCCGGTCATCTGGTGGCCGATGAAGAGTGGCTCTGCTCCCCTGTCTATGCGAATTCAACGATCAGGCTTGAGAGTGGGATGATTTTTCAGATAGACATAATCCCTTCGCTGCCCGGCTACGGCGGATGCAGCATTGAAGATACTGTTGCGCTGGCTGATGCCACACTGAGAAACGAGCTGCAAAGCCACTTCCCGGAAGTCTGGCAACGGATGGAAACGCGCAAAGCCTATCTGCGGGATGTGCTCAATATCAGGGTGTCAGAGGACGTGATTATCCTGTCTAACACGGTGGGATATTTGCGCCCTTTCCTGCTTGATAAAAACCGGGCGCTGGTTCGTCAGCGCTGACAGGCATTTTGAGGGCTGACGACGATGTCATCAGCCCGCATCCTCAGCTCAGGTCTTCACCGTTCGTCGCGATGACTTTCTGATACCAGTGGAATGATTTCTTCCTGTAACGGTTGCCCGTGCCGCTGATGTTATCGTCGAGATCGACATAAATCAGCCCGTAGCGTTTGCTCATCTCACCGGTAGACATACTCACCAGATCGATACAGCCCCACGGGGTGTATCCCATCAGTTCCACACCGTCTTCAACCGCATCGGCCATGGCTTCAATATGCTGACGCAAATATTTAATGCGGTAGTCATCGGCAATGTAGTGGTTTTCATCTGGCTTATCGATAGCACCCAGCCCGTTCTCAACAATGAACAGCGGTTTCTCATAACGGTCATAAAGCTGATTGAGCGCAATACGAAGTCCCACTGGATCAATTTCCCAGCCCCACTCGCTGGCCTCCAGGAAAGGATTGCGTGCGCCGCCGAGCAGGTTTCCCTCGGCAGATAATGCATCCGGATTGGTTTTATTGATGGTGGAAGACATGTAATAGCTAAACCCAATGTAATCCACTGTATGTTGTTCAATAAGCGCCAAATCCCCCGGCTGAATGTCCAGTTCTACGCCCTTCGACGCCCAGAGTCTTTTTGCGTAGTACGGATACTTACCGCCCGCCTGCACGTCGGCACAATAAAAATTGAATGCCTGAGTCTCTTTCAGGGTCTCAAGCTGATTAACCGGATCACAGTCGTAAGCATAATTCGTCGCATAGAGGATCATGCAACCTATCTGAATCTTGGCATTGGTTTCATGGGCAATTTTCACCGCCAAACTGCTTGCGACGAACTGGTTATGCCACGCCTGATATTTGGCCTGATCGTCGAGTGCGCCGGTTTTTACGGTCAGCCCCTGACTCATAATAGGAAAATGCGCCGCGCTGTTGATCTCGTTAAAGGTCATCCAGTAGTTAACTTTATGGCCATAACGCGTCAGCACCGTGCGGGCAAAACGCTCAAAGTGACCTATAAGTTCACGGTTTTTCCAGCCACCAAACTCTTTCGCCAGATGCAGCGGCATTTCATAATGGGAAAGGGTGATAACGGGTTCAATGCCCTGCGCGATGCAGGCGTCGATAACCGCATCATAATGTTTCAATCCCGCTTCATTGGGTTGCTGCTCGATGCCGTTGGGATAAATTCGGGTCCAGGCAATTGAAAACCGATAACACTTGAAGCCCATTTCCGCAAACAGCGCAATGTCATCCTGAAAGCGATGGTAGTGATCAATACCCTTGTGATTAGGATAAGTATGGCGCGTTGTATCAAGTGAGAAATCAAACTCAGGCGAGGAGACAATACTTAACCGTTTTTTTCCTCCGGGGATGGCATCGACTATCGACAGCCCTTTGCCGTCCTGATCGTATGCCCCTTCAACCTGGTTGGCGGCCGTCGCCCCACCCCACATAAAGTTTTGCGGAAACTTCTCTTTCATCACTTCCTCCTTAAAATCCCGCTCTGGGATCGACTCAATAACGTCTGTCTGATCATTGCTGCCAGCCACATCAACCGCGGTACATTGTCCGTGGGCTGACCAATGGGCTAAACGATACACTGTAACTTCCCGACGGAGAAATAAAAGCAGCGATTTCAACGGCCCTTTGAAGATCAGCCTGAGTTCGGTAAAACAGAAATTTGAACGCTAATATTATTGCAAGGTGTTATAAAACCTACGCGGGGTAAACAAGGCTGACTCCTGCAAAAGAATGTTCTCTTACATGCAACCGTGACAAAAGGCAGGGATATCATGAATGACATCGCACCAGATGACATAAGCTGGATGCCTTCACGGACGGCAAAGTATCTGTGCCGTCAGACGGAGCGCTTAGTAAAAGGAGGTAGCCTTACCCCTGATGCCTGTCAGCGTATTTACTCTTTTTGCGGTGTGCGGCCTGGAACTGCCCAGTGGCGGACATTCCTCATCCCCGTGCTCTTTAGCCTGGGTTTATTGTCACTGGTTACCGGCGCTCTGTTTTTTGTTGCCTGGAACTGGGCTGATATGCCGAAGATCACCAAATTCGCACTGACCGAATTATTGATCGTCGCGCTGGCTGCCGTTGTCTGGTGGCGCTGGTATCACCGCGCAGCGCGCAGCGCTTTGCTTGCGGTGGGATTGAGCTTCGGCGCCCTGTTTGCTTTGTACGGGCAGGTGTATCAGACCGGTGCTGACAGCTGGGAGTTGTTCAGAGCCTGGCTATGCGTTCTCCTGCCACTGGCGCTGATTGGGCGGCAAAACAGTCTGTGGTTTTGCAGCTGGCTGGTTGCTAATCTGGGATTTCAACTCTATTACACCACGTTGTCGTTGTCCTTCGTGGACATCTTATCGTTTGATATCTTCGTCCACCTTCCCACTACGGTGCTCTGCAGTTATTTGGCTGCGCTGGCGTTGTGCCTGATTTTCCGGGAAGTGCTGGCCTTACGGGCGATAAAACATCATCCCGAAAGCTGGCTGGCGAGCCGCTGGTTCTCCCGGCTTATGGCGGGATTTTTGTTACTGCTGCTGACCTGCATCGTCGCCGGAAACATGTCCGGTTGGGGGCGTGATACCCCCCTTACGCTTATTACCGGCTTCTGGTTAATCACCTTATTGGCGGGCTATTACCTGTATCGTTATCGCTATCCGGATCTTTGCATGCTGACTCTGGGTATTGCCAGCCTGACGGCCACGGGCTGCGTCCTGATCATGCAATTGTTTGATAACTCATACGATGTGGGTGATCTGTTTCTGATCGGTTGCCTGATGGCATTGTGGGTGGCTGGCAACGGTGCCTTACTCCTGCACTGGCGACGCAAGCTGTATGAACGCGCGCCAGTCGACGTAGCGCCTGCTGAATTAACAGCGCTGACAGAAAAATTGCTTCAGCATGGTTTGCTGAGTCAGACGCAGATTCAGGAAATTCAGCAGCATGATCACTCCTCCCATCTTCCCTGGTATCTGAGGCTTGCGCTGAGCATCGGTGGCTGGGTGGCTGCCATGATCATTCTGTTACTGCTGGCGTTGATTCTCTATATGGCCGACTTGCTCAACGACCCTGATGCAACCACCGTCATTATTCCTTCCTTGCTCCTCGCGGCCATCGCGGGCGGCCTCTTACGCACACAGGGAGCGGGAAAACATCATATCGGACTGGCCTGGGCGATTGCGGCGACGTGCGGGCTTTGTGTCGGTGTCTTTATGCTGGTCGAACCCGACGGAGAAACCTTTATTCTGGTGAGTTCTCTGTGCGCGCTGCCGGTGCTGGCCGTGATGGCAATGGTTATGCCCGATCGGACATACCGGTTTATGGCCATCACTGTTATGACGCTTCTGGTGATTCTGTCGGGGCATTCCCTGACCAGTCTGTACTTACCGCCCGTTAGCGGTTTGTGTGTCATTTCGGCGCTAGTCGCCTGTGTCATGATTTTTTGGTTGTGGATAGTCAGGAATCAGCTGAATTTGCAGATGGGTCCTTTTGCTGAAGGGGTTCCTCCGCTTATTCATGGCATTCCTGCGGGTCTGATTTTACTGTGCTTCCTGGGAATAAATGCTGAGTTTATCTCGGATATTTTCTGGTATACGCCGCAGTTTTCTACTCTTCAATTGGGTTTGGGTGGCGGCATTGCGGCAGGCTTAATATGCAGTGTGCTGTACCAAAGAGTGGTTGAGAAGACGCATTTATCACTATTCACTTTGCCGGCTGCGATCCTTTGTGGCGCTGCCGCCGTCTATGCTCCCGGTATGGGGCTGGGTCTGTGGCTGTTACTCATGGCCCGTTATCAGGGGAGTCAGGGTATTCTGCTGGTCAGTGGTGGTTTCATCATGCTGTATGTTTCTGGTTGGTACTACTTCCTCGGTGTCACTCTGTTGCATAAATCTTTGCTGCTGTTGGTCAGCGGTTTGGTTTTACTGGTGCTGACATGGGTGGTCAAAAAGTTTTTACCTGCACACAGCGGAGGTGCCTATGAAAACCAATAATCTGAGGAAATGGCTGGCCGGAATGGTGATATTGCTGGCGCTGGTGGCCGTCAATGCCGGGATCTGGCAAAAAGAGCGGATACTGAAAATGGGAGATGTGATGATTTTAGAACTTGCCCCGGTTGATCCGCGCTCTCTCATGCAGGGCGATTATATGGCGCTCAGTTATGCCATTACCCGACCTTTGCAGCTGGAGCTAGATCAGCAACATCAGGTCTGCAACTCCGTCCCCTCCACGCCTTGTTTACCCCTCAGCGGGAAAATTATTGTCGATCTTGATACGCAGCGACAGGTCACTCAGGCAAGGTTTGATCAAGGCCCCCCCCTTAAAGCAAATCAGTTACGGGTGAAATACCATATGAATTCCGGTTCGCTGACAGTAGGCACCAACGCTTATTTCTTTCAGGAAGGCCACGGTGAACGTTTCGTCCATGCGCGCTACGGGGCATTTCGGGTGGGTAAGGACGGTACGGCATTACTGACCGCCATGCTGGATGAGGACGGTGAGGTGATTGAGCCGTAATACATTACTCCGCTAAGGTTTTCACCTTTCCAGTATCAAAATGCCCGAATGACCTCGTCGGCCACAGAAGCACCATTACGCACTGTACTTTTTTATTTTCGAATTCGAATTGAATCAACGCCCCCCTTTACCTCCCACACTAAATATCCTTCCCCATCAGCCTGATAGGATTTTCTTCTGCTTTCAGGCTTGATCGGTGTCCCGTTTACGTAAATACTGTATATAAACCCAGTACAAAGAGAATTTACCATGATTTTGTACACCCCCGCTGAGCATCAGCAAAAAATCGACCTGCCGCTGTTCCTCGATCGCGTGCCGTGCGGCTTTCCGTCACCCGCTCAGGATTACGTAGAGTCGCGCCTTGACCTCAATAAACTGCTGATTGCACACCCAAGCGCGACGTACTTTGTCCGGGTCTCCGGCCATTCAATGACGGATGCCAACATCAACGAAGGCGATCTGCTGGTCATCGATAGCTCGCTGACCGCCGTTCACGACGACATCGTGGTGGCAGCCGTCGACGGCGAGTTCACGGTGAAAAAGTTGCGCACTCGACCGTCGGTTCAGCTGGTGGCGATGAACCCGCATTATTCGCCGATCACCTTCAATGACGAAGAGTCGCTGGAGATTTTCGGCGTCGTCACGTTCATTATCTACGCCGCGCGCTGATTATGTTTGCCCTCGTTGACGTCAACTCCTTCTACGCCTCGTGCGAGACCGTGTTCAGGCCGGATTTGCAGGGGCGGCCAGTGATTGTGCTGAGTAATAACGACGGCTGCGTGATCGCCCGTAACGCTGAAGCCAAAAAGGCCAACATCGCCATGGGCGCACCGTTTTTCAAAATGCGCGAAGCGATCCGCCAGCACAACGTGGTGGTGTTCTCCTCCAACTATGCGCTGTACGCCGATATGTCCAACCGCGTGATGGAAACGCTGGAACAACTGGCGCCCGCCGTCGATGTTTACTCGATTGACGAGGCGTTTTTAGATCTCACCAACATTGAAAACTGCATCTCACTGCATGATTTTGGCAAGCAGGTGCAGAAGAAAATCTGGAAAGAGACGCATCTGGCAGTCGGCGTCGGGATCGCACCGACCAAAACGCTGGCCAAACTGGCGAACTTCGCGGCGAAAAAGTGGAAGGATACCGGCGGCGTGGTGGATTTATCCCAGCCCGTCCGTCAGAGAAAGCTGATGAACCTGCTACCGGTGGATGAAGTGTGGGGGGTAGGACGGCGTCTGAGTAAACAACTCAATATGATGGGGATCGAGACGGCATTACAGCTGGCCGACAGCCCTTCTGCGCTGATCCGCAAACATTTTAGCGTGGTACTGGAGCGCACCGTCCGCGAACTGCGCGGGGAATCCTGCCTGGCGCTGGAAGAGTCGATGCCGACCAAACAGCAAATCATCTGCTCACGGTCTTTTGGCGAACGCATCACCGAGTATCAGGATATGCGCGAAGCCATCTGCAACTACGCCGTGCGCGCCGCCGAGAAGCTGCGCGGCGAGCATCAGTACTGCCGCTTCATCTCAGCGTTCGTTAAAACCAGCCCGCACGACCCAAAAGTTCCCTACTACGGCAACTACGCCGGCCTCAAACTCCTCACACCGACGCAGGACAGCCGCGACATTCTAGACGCAGCCGTGCGTTGCCTCGATCAAATCTGGAAACCGGGCTATCGCTATCAGAAAGGCGGCGTGATGCTGGGCGATTTTTTCAGTCAGGGCGTGGCGCAGCTGAATCTCTTCGACGAGTACCAGCCGAAAAAGAACAGCGAGCAACTGATGGCGACGCTGGATGAGATCCACAAAAAAGGGATGGGCAAAGTGTGGTTCGCCGGACAAGGCATCCATCCCGGCTGGTCAATGAAACGGGAGATGCTTTCCCCGGCGTATACCACGCGGGTGGATGAGTTATTGCAGGTGAAGGTGTAAGGGGAAACGTCGCTGTATGTATGCTCCCCTGAGGTTCAGGGGCTAATCGACGAACGAGTAAGTCTGCTTATCTTTATTGAGGCCGTAAATGACACTGAAATCGGTTTTGCTGTAGCAATTTAAGGCTATTTGTGAGGAATTATTCAGACGCTCAATGTTTTGGTAAATAGCCGTCATGTAAAATCCAAAATCACATTGATGCAGTTGAGGATCAATGACCTGATCCACTTTCCCTGAAGACTTGTTGAGAGCCATCACTTTATTCACTGACAGGCCATCATCTTTCATTTCATAGATGCCAATAAAACTGTGCGACGCCGTTTGCCCCCAAAATGGAATTTCAATCGTTTTCGCAGGGTTGCCCGAGAGTGTGGTTTTGTCCATGGACGCCGTCATACTCAGCACGACATCCAGCGTACGTTTGGCGTTCTGCCACGTACCATGAAGAACATCCCCACCGTTGGTAAGTTTTAACGGGCAGGTATTGAGGTCATATTTTTTACCTTGGGTCAGATAATCGTCGTATTCCTGATCATTAGCGACCTCACAAAGCACGATGGCATCAGACGTTATTTTCCCGTAGAGCGGAATGGGTGAACGATATTTATCGTAATAGTAGCTCCCTTTAACATTTGTTTCTCCGCCAAAGGAATAACGCTGAAGAGAGACGTGAACCGGAGATTTCCCGATCGTTCCTTCGTAGTTATCGAGCACATACCAGCTGTCCGAAGCGGCTACGGCTGAACCCGATAAAATCCCAAAGAGACTGACTGACAGAATGATTTTTTTTAACATGTTATCCAATGCCTGCACGGATGCTGTCTGATTGTCCCGATATTCGTCATGCCATTCCCCAAAATATCAATGCCCTGCGCTATAATTCACCATACCATTTTCCGCCGGAGAAACAGATGGCATTTAACTGGCACAGCGAGAGGTTAACCCGCGCCACCCCCGTAGATAAGCACTATAAAAATACCCAAAATGTCCGGCGTTTCATGCTTGAGCAATGCGGCACACACTTTACATTTTACCGGGATTTTATGGCATGGATACGCAATGACCAGCCTAAAAACCTGGGTGACGTGGCAGATGAATGGACGCGTCGGCAGGCGCCTTAAATTACCCACTTTTATTACATGGATTTAAAGCCAATTACTTGTTATAACGCCTAATATTCAATAACAAAAAAGGTAAAGGTTAACAGGGAATGGAAAATACCAGCTGGAGTTGGGAAACACATTTCGATATAGATAGCCTGGTGCTTCTCAAAATATTGGTTGTATTGATTATTATTATTTGGATTTGGTTTTGGAGTCGGGAAACCCTGAGATGGAGAAGAAAAAAAAGGCAGGATCCCGGTGGCGCTATTTCGCAGGCAAACGCCAGAGAACGCCATCAATGGCGCTATGTCCGATGGGTGTTCATTCTGATACAAACCGCATTCGGCCTGTATATGTTAGGGTCACTCATTCAGTTTTTACTCAGGTAGAAGCTGGCACAATGAAGAAGCGGAGGAAATATCTTCCTCCGCTTCCCCTGATTAACGACGGTACCTTAACCGGTAGCCACGCTCATTTTTACTCTTCGCCCGTGCTCGCAGTTTTACTGAAACGACGACGCACCACCACGAAAAACACCGGCACGAAGAAGATCGCGAGCAGCGTGGCGGAAATCATCCCGCCCATCACGCCGGTACCGACGGCATTCTGTGCGCCGGAGCCCGCACCGTTGCTGATAGCCAGCGGCAGAACCCCGAGAATAAACGCCAGTGAGGTCATCAGGATCGGGCGTAAACGCATACGCACCGCCTCCAGCGTCGCTTCAATCAGCGGCTTGCCTTCTTTAAGCATCAGATCGTTGGCGAACTCGACGATCAGGATGGCGTTTTTGGCCGCCAGCCCGATCGTGGTCAGCAGCCCGACCACGAAGTACACGTCATTATTCAGCCCGCGCAGACTGGTCGCCAGTAACGCACCGACCACGCCCAGCGGCACCACCAGCATGACCGAGAACGGGATGGACCAGCTCTCATACAATGCTGCCAGACAGAGGAAAACCACCACCAGCGAAATGGCATACAGCGCCGGTGCCTGTTCGCCGCTCATGCGTTCCTGATAGGACATTCCCGTCCAGTCATGGCTGATACCCGCTGGCAGCTGCGCCGCCAGTTCTTCCATCAGCGCCATCGCTTCGCCCGAACTTTTACCCGGTGCGGGTTGACCCAGAATCTCCAGAGAAGACAGGCCGTTATAGCGCTCAAGACGCGGTGAACCATAAACCCATTTTGCGGTGGAGAAGCTGGCGAACGGTACCATTTTGCCGTTAGTGGCACGCACGAACCAGTCGTTGAGATCGTCGGGCATCATGCGGTACTGCGCATCACTCATCACATAAACTTTCTTGACGCGGCCATTATCGACGAAGTCGTTAACATAACTGCCGCCCCACGCAGCGGACAGTGTGGTGTTGATATCCGCCAGTGACAGCCCCAGCGCTTTGGCTTTTTCCTGATCGATGGTCACTTTGTACTATGGCGTATCTTCCATGCCGTTCGCACGCACCGCCATCAGCACGTCAGGATGCTGCGCCGCCAGCGCCAGCAGTTGGTTACGCGCCTCCAGGAGTTTCTCGTGCCCCAGATTGCCCCGGTCGATCAGCTCAAAATCAAAACCAGTGGCGTTACCGAGCGCGATAATCGGCGGCAAATTAAAGGCCACAACGGTGCCGTCGATGATTTTTGAAAACGTCGCATTGGCACGCTGCACAATCGCGGTGACTTTGTTGTCATCCCCTGGCCGCTCGCTCCAGTCTTTCAGGCCGACAAAGGCAATGCCGACAAAGGCAATGCCGACATTCTGCCCGCGTCCGGCAAATCCGTAACCGTTGACCGTCAGAACGTTAGCCACGTTGCTTTTTTCGTCATGCAGATAGTGATCGGTAATGATATCGAGCACTTTCTGCGTCCGTTCCTGCGTCGCACCCGCCGGTAAAATGGCCTGAGTTGCCAGTACGCCCTGATCTTCTTCCGGCAGAAAAGACGTCGGCAGATGAACAAACATCGCCACCATGCCCGCGACGATCAGCAGATAAATCACGATATAGCGTCCGGAGCTTTGTAAAATTCGCGCGACCGAAGACGTGTAATGCTGCGTACTCTGGTCAAACTTGCGGTTGAACCAGCCAAAGAATCCGGTGGTTTTGCCGTGTTCGCCTTTTGTAACAGGTTTGAGCAACGTGACGCACAGCGCAGGCGTGAGGATCAGTGCAACAAACACCGACAGCGCCATTGCTGACACGATCGTGATGGAGAACTGACGGTAAATAACGCCGGTTGTGCCGCCGAAGAATGCCATTGGCACAAACACCGCCGAGAGCACCAGTGCAATGCCGACCAGCGCACCCTGGATCTGCTCCATTGATTTACGCGTCGCCGCTTTTGGCGACAGCCCCTCCTCGGCCATTACGCGCTCGACATTCTCCACCACCACAATGGCGTCATCAACCAGCAGGCCGATGGCCAGCACAATGCCAAACATGGTCAGGGTGTTGATGGTAAAACCACAGGCCGCCAGAATGCCGAAGGTGCCCAGCAGTACTACCGGTACGGCGATCGTAGGGATCAGCGTTGCGCGGAAGTTTTGCAGGAACAGGAACATCACCAAAAACACCAGCACAATGGCTTCGAACAGCGTTTTCACCACCTCATTAATCGAGATTTTGATAAACGGCGTCGTGTCGTACGGGTACACCACCTGCAGGCCGTCCGGGAAGAACGGGCGCAGCTGTTCCAGTTCGGTGCGCACAGCCGCCGCGGTATCAAGCGCGTTAGCACCGGTAGCCAGCTGGATCCCCAATGCTGATGCCGGTTGTCCGTTGATTTTCACCACAAACTGATAATCCTCACCGCCGCGCTCAATACGGGCGACGTCATGCAGCCGTACCTGAGAACCGTCGGCGTTCACTTTCAGCAGAATCTCGCCGAATTCATCCGGTGAAATCAGGCGAGTTTGCGCAATCAGGGAAGCATTGAGCTGCTGCCCCGGCACCGGCGGTGCTCCGCCAATCTGCCCGGCGGCCACCTGCGCATTCTGGGTGTTCAGCTCGGCTGATGACATCCACCGGCGTGAGCTGGAAATTGTTCAGCTTGTTCGGATCCAGCCAGATGCGCATAGCGTACTGCGAGCCGAAAATTTGCGTATCGCCGACGCCGTCAATGCGGCTAATCGGATCTTTAATATTCGAGCCCACGTAATCCGAAATATCCTGCTGAGTCATCGTGCCGTTGCTGTTCACAAAACCGACCACCATCATGAAGGTGCTGGACGATTTTCTGACGGTGATCCCCTGCTGCTGCACTTCAGAAGGCAACAGAGGCGTGGCCAGCTGCAATTTATTCTGCACCTGAACCTGCGCGATATCCGCATCGGTGCCGGTTTTGAACGACAGCGTGAGCTGCAACGTGCCCGAAGAGTCGCTGGTCGATGACATATACATCAGGCCATCGAGGCCATTCATGTTTTGTTCGATGACCTGCGTTACCGAGTTCTGCAAAGTCGTCGCATCCGCGCCGGGATACTGCGCGCGGATCTGCACCGCCGGGGGCGCAACGCTTGGATATTGTTCAACCGGCAGATTGAGGATGGAAATCGCGCCAGCGAGCATCACAATGATGGCAATCACCCAGGCAAAGATGGGGCGATCGATAAAGAATTTAGACATATTTCAGCGTTCCCTGATTAAGACTTTGCTGGCTGCTCATGAGGCTCGACGGCCTCTCCCGGCTTGATTTTCTGTACACCTGATACCACCACGCGATCGCCCGCCGAAAGACCGGACAGCACCTGCCATTGGTCATCAAGCGCTTTGCCGGTGGTGATGTTTTTCAGCGCCACTTTGTTATCTGCACCGACCACCAGTGCGGTCGCCTCACCGCGCGGATTACGGGTGACGGCCACCTGCGGCACCAGCAATGCGGTCGGAATAACGCCCTCGTCCAGCCGCGCACGGACAAACATGCCGGGCAGTAAACGGTGCTGAGGATTGGGGATCACCGCGCGCAGGGTAATAGAACCCGTGGTTTCATCGACGGTGACATCGGAGAATTCCAGTACACCTTTAGGCGCATAAACGCTGCCGTCAGAGAGCATCACGGTCACCTCGGCTTTACCGGCGGTTTGTTTAATTTTGCCGTCCGACATCGCTTGACGCAGGCGCAGGAATTCCTCCCCCGATTGGGTAACATCGACATACATTTGATCCAGCTGCTGAACGGTCGTCAGCGAGGAAGTTTGCGCGTTTTGCACCAGCGCCCCTTCTGTCACCGAAGAGCGTCCGATCCGCCCGGCAATCGGCGACGTGACGGTGGTGTATTGCAGATTAATACGGGCTGATTTCACCGTTGCTTTGGCTGCGACGACCGCGGCCTGAGCCTGTTGGGCAGTGGCCTGTGCCTGATCGAAATCCTGCTGGCTGATGTAATGCGTGCCGGTCAGCGTGCGGTAACGATTCACCGTGGTTACTGCGATCCGCGCGCTGGCCTCGGCTTGTGCGAGGTTTCCCAAAGCGATGTCCAGAACGGCCTGATACGGCGCGGGGTCAATCTGGTACAGCGCCTGTCCTGCATTCACGTCGCTGCCTTCGGTGAATAACCGTTTTTGAATGATCCCGGACACCTGCGGTCGCACCTCGGCAATACGCAGCGCAGACGTTCTTCCCGGTAATTCAGAGGTCATCTTCAGCGGCGCAGTGGTGAGTTTTATGACGTTAACGTCGGTTAATTTTTGCTGCGCAGAGGCGTTATTTCCGCTCTCATCACACCCGGTTAATACCCAACTCCCTGATAACAGACAAAAGGCTGCCAAAGACTTTAAAAGCCCTAAATGATTCATGAATTCCCACCTCAAATAACAACGTAATGATTAATGCAAAAAAGCGCCCAATAAAAACTCAACATAATTACACCGGATGTGACTGATGCGTTCTCCTGTAGGCCTGTGGCGGTAAGCTGTATTTCCGGGAAAAAGTTCGCGAAAAAGACTGCTGTGAGTCATATCCGTATTTATATGAAATATCGACCACCGGATTTTTAGTATGAAGGAGCTCATCTGCCGCCAGCGCCAGCTTACGGTCACGGATATAATTCCCCAGCGTGTGGCCTGTCTCCTGCTGAAACATCCTCTGCAAGTGCCATTTGGAATAGCCGGATTTTTCAGCGACATCCCGAATTTTTAACGGCTTGTCGATATTTTCTTCAATCCAGCCGATTAAAGACCTGATGATTTCTTTGTGCATCACAAATACCTCTTACAACCGTAGTATGCAGTGCGCTAAACGAAACGGAATCACACGTGATTTTCAATACCCTGACCGCCGCAATAACGGCGATCGGCACAACGATAAGTGAACTGGCAGCAGTAATAAGGCGTGGATAAGAGTAAAAGCGACAGGACTGTCCTGACTCTTATAGGGCGAGATTAGCATTCATGTTTCACGGTTATAAGATCATGAATTACGAATAGCTCTATGAGTTGAATTCATTAATGAGCCCTGCTCATAAAGCCTATCCATTTACAGCCTCTAATCTAATAAATCCTTCTGCGTTAAGATTTTCACATACCCAAGTACAAGGATAACGACGTGCAAACAGTCAAACTGAACGATGGTCTTGAAATGCCCTTGCTGGGCTTTGGCGTCTTCCAGATGACGGATGCGGCAGAATGCGAACGCGAAGTGCTCGACGCGCTGGAAACCGGTTATCGCCTGATTGATACCGCGGCGTCCTATCAGAATGAAACTCAGGTCGGTAATGCGCTGAAACAGAGCAGCATCCCGCGCAGCGATCTGTTCGTCACTACCAAGTTATGGTTGCAGGACACCAGCTACGAAGGGGCAAAAGCGCAATTTGAACGTTCGCTGAACCGTCTGCAACTGGACTATGTCGATCTCTATCTGATCCATCAGCCTTATGGCGATGTGCATGGCGCATGGCGCGCGATGGAAGAATTGCAGCAGGCGGGAAAAATCCGTTCGATCGGCGTCAGCAATTTCCATCCTGACCGGCTTGCCGATCTGATGGCGTTTAACAACGTGATGCCTGCGGTCAATCAGGTCGAAGTGAATCCTTTCAATCAGCAGCTGCACGCCGTGCCGTGGATGAAAAGTCGCCACATTCAGCCTCAGGCATGGGCGCCGTTTGCCGAAGGCCGGAATGGCCTGTTCCAGCATCCGCTGTTGACCGCGATTGGCGCGCAATATGGCAAAAGCGTGGGTCAGGTGGTTCTGCGCTGGCTAACCCAGCGCGGCATTGCTTCGCTGGCAAAATCCGTTCGCAAAGAGCGCATGCAAGAGAACATGACTATTGAGGATTTCGAACTCAGCGAAGAGCAGATGATGCAAATCACCGCGCTGGATACCGCCACCAGCGCCTTCTTCTCGCACCGCGACCCGGCGATGGTTGAATGGCTGACGGGTCGTAAACTGGACGTGTAATCACGCATTTCACTCAACATGAGGATCTTACCCATGCAAAAACGTTATCTCGGAAAATCCGGACTGGAAGTCTCCGCGCTCGGCTTAGGTTGTATGGGCCTGAGCCACGGTTACGGCCCGGCGACGGATACCCGTCAGGCGGTCGAGCTCATTCGTGCGGCAGTTGAACGCGGCGTGACTTTCTTTGATACCGCCGAAGTGTACGGCCCTTACCTGAACGAAGAAGTGGTCGGGGAAGCGTTAAAACCGTTCCGCGACCGCGTGGTGATTGCCACGAAATTCGGCTTTACCTTTGGTGAAGACAATAAGCAGCAGAATCTCAACAGCCGCCCGGAGCACATTCGCGAAGCGGTGGAAGGATCGCTGCGTCGCCTGAAAACAGACGTTATCGATCTCTACTATCAGCATCGTGTCGATCCGGAGGTGCCGATTGAAGACGTCGCGGGCGCGGTAAAAGACCTGATTGCAGAAGGTAAAGTGAAACACTTCGGCCTTTCTGAAGCCGGTGCGCAGACCATCCGCCGGGCACATGCGGTTCAGCCGGTAGCAGCGCTGCAAAGTGAATATTCAATGTGGTGGCGTGAGCCGGAGCAGGAAATCATGCCGGTGCTCGAAGAACTGGGGATTGGCTTTGTGCCGTTCAGCCCGCTGGGTAAAGGCTTTTTGACCGGCGCGATCAAAACCGGGACGACCTTTGGCGCGGATGATTTCCGCAGCCAGGTGCCGCGTTTTGCCGCTGAGGCGATCGAAGCCAATGAAAAGCTGGTGGTCTTGCTGTCTGAACTGGCTGCGGGGAAAGGCGTGACGTCTGCGCAAATTGCCCTGTCCTGGCTGCTGGCGCAAAAATCTTGGATCGTGCCGATTCCGGGTACCACCAAACTGCATCGTCTGGAGGAAAATATGGGCGCTGCGGACGTGGTACTTTCACCAGAAGACCTGGGGAAAATCACGCAGGCGCTGGACACAGTGAAAATCACCGGCGAACGCTATCCAGCATCATTGCAGGCGCGCGTTGGGCGTTAAAATCTGTTGTGGCCTGCGATATCATCAAGATATCGCAGGCCTTTTTTTTTAGCGGATCAGTTACTCGGAATAGCGCAGCGCATCAATCATCAGCGCAAAGGCCGGTGGATGTTGTTTCCGACTCGGGTAGTAAAGGTAATAACCGGGAAACGACGGGGACCATTCGTCGAGGACCTGAATCAGTTCGCCCGACTTCACCGCCTCTTCCACCAGATCTTCCGGCACGCAGGCAAGCCCGAATCCGCACTTCACCGCATCGATCCGCTCGGACAAATGATTGAAAATCAGCTGCCCCTCTACCCGCACGCGTAACGGCTTACCCTCTTTCTCGAACTCCCAGTGATACAAGCCTCCGGCGGTCGGTAAACGCATGTTGATGCACCGGTGATTTTGCAATTCATGAGGGGTCAGCGGGATACCGTTCTTCTCAAAATAAGCGGGCGAACCCACCACGACCATGCGCATATCCGCGCCCATTTTGACCGCAATCATATCCTTATCCACGCTTTCGCCCAGACGCACCCCAGCATCGAAACGGCCATCAACGATATCGACAAAGCCGTTATCGACCACCATCTCAACATTGATATCCGGATATTCCAGCAAAAAAGGCTTCAGCTTTGGCCAAAGCACGCTTTGCGCCGCATGTTCGCCCGCTGAAATGCGGATATTGCCGGAAGGCGTGCCGTTGAGCTGGAGCAGAGTTTGGAGTTCATGTTCAATCTCGGCCAGACGTGGTTCAAGGCAGGCGATGATCCGCTCCCCGGCTTGCGTTGGCGCCACGCTGCGAGTGGTGCGGGTCAGCAGACGAATGTTTAAGCGCTCTTCCAGCGCTTTGATCGCGTGGCTTAACGCCGACTGCGAAACGCCCAACTTCCCCGCCGCCTTGGTAAAACTTCTCTCCCTGGCAACGACCAGAAAGATCTGCAACTCGTTGAAGTTCTCTTTAAGCATCACGTAATTCCTTACATTCATCCGTTACCATCATTTGCTGCAATATCCACTGGCGTAATGCTTCGATATCAGCGCGTTGTGCGTTTTCTTCAAGAGTGACTAAATAATAACGGGCTCCGGGGAGTGAACCCTCGAAAGGCACCGTCAGCATTCCGCGCTTCACTAAATCCCCCACCAATAACTGACTGGCAATCACCACACCCTGCCCGGCCACAGCGGCCTGTACGGCATGCGTTTCATCACTGAAATGCAGCCCTTTAGAGAGTTCGAGCGTTTGGGGCCCGAAGCAGCGCTGCCAATGTTTCCAGTCAGGTGAATCTGCCGGAACATTGCGGTTCTCTATATGAAACAGCGTGGCGTTATTGAGGTCATTTACGGTTTTCAGTTTCAGTGAAGGGCTGGCGACAGCGATAAACCTGTCTTCATACAGCAACGTGCTGTGCAAATGCGCGTCCGGAATTTCGCGGTAGCGGATCGCTACATCCACGGTGTGCAGGGTGAGATCCACCCTTTCAATGCCGGTGTGCAGGCGTAAATCAATATGAGGAAATTGAAGTTTAAAATCGGCCAGACGCGGGACCAGCCAGTTAGTCAGAAAATTGGACGTTGTGGTGATGGTAAGCGCCGGAGGCCGTCTGAAGGCATCGATTTTTACAACGGCGTCTTCAAGCGCCGCAAAGGCGGTTTGCGTTCCTGAATAGAGCATCTGCCCCATCTCAGTCAGATTGACGCCCTGTGCATTTCGCTCAAAAACACGACATTCCAGCATGGATTCAATCAAACGGATCTGATGACTGATGGCCGTGGCGCTAACGCTGAGGTGTTCCGCCGCTCGCTTGAAACTCAGACACTCTGCGACAGCATGGAACGCACGCAGCGCGCCCAGCGGGGGCAACCGGTTTTTATTCATGATGAGTTATTTTCATCCATACCTGAAATCTATGACTTTGATCGTGGGATTCTATAAAGGATAAGCTCACCTCACTTCCCGATCAAGGATGAAGAAAACGTTATCTCCCGGAATCAATAGAGTGAGGTCTGAAATGAAAGTCTCTGCTGTTAATGAGTTTCCCCTGCCGCTTGAGGAGGCACGCATCAACGCCAGCGTGATCCTGTGTGGCGGATTTTTTGCTCAGGTTGTTATGTTGATAAAACTGACTGGCCTGCTGAGCTTTCCGTTCAGCATGATCCCGCTGCCCGTTTTACTTTGCACAGTGTCCGCGGGCTTTTTTGCCGGCCAGATGAAAATGGTAATACAAAAAACGCCCCTGAAACGCACCTGTCTGGGGTTTATTATCACCGCCACCGGCCTTTTGCTGCTTCTCACCGTTAACAACAGGCTTGACGAATTAGCTCTGTTGCCGGGACTCGCGCTGTCGGGCATCGGACAGGGGATTGTTTTATCAGCGGTTCTCAGAAAAGGAGAACAAACAAAACCGGTGTGGTATTCACGGGGAGTGATGATCGGCGCACTCATTACAGCCACCGCCCTCACGATGACTTCATGCCTGCTTCTGCAATCGGAGTTTACCAGCACCGAGGGATATCCCTATGCTTTTGCCCTGTTGATAGATTTATCATTGTTCGGCGCAATCTACGTGCGGATGATAGAGCGGGAGAACGCTTAGTACTAAAAGGATAATCGTGACAGATGCGTGTGCGATTTGCCTTGCACGCCGGGGAATTGAGATCATCTGATCTATAAGAAGAGACAGTTATTCATCTTAATATGTAAGTAAAACTGATCAATTAAGACTTTTCCATAAAAAAAATATATCTGATATTGTATGGGTAATTACAAGTTTCCACTCTGGAAGATTCAATGCTTTTAACCCTCGTTTATCGCAGTCATGTCAGCGAACATGTTCAGTCAGTCTCTCTGGAAGGGCTGGTTGCGCAAGCCAGCATTAAGAACGAAATATCCGGCATTACCGGCATCCTGCTGTTTGACGGAACGCATTTCTTCCAGCTGCTGGAAGGTCCCGAAGATGCCGTCGATGCCCTTTACAGCACCATCTGCCGCGATCGTCGTCATCATAACGTGGTGGAACTGATGCGCGATTACGCGCCCTCCCGCCGGTTCGGCAATGTGGGCATGGAACTGTTTGATTTGCGTAAGCATCATGAAGATGTAGTGCTTCAGGCCGTCCTCGATAAAGGGACGTCAAAGTACCGCCTCACCTATGATGACCGGGCATTACAATTCTTATGCACCTTTGTGCAGGCCCGCGAAAAAGAAAACTATCTTGAAATCCTGCCAAGCGGTTCCTGGTCTTTCATTGCCGATGAAGCGCTTAAACCTGAAGTAGAATTTATCTTTCCCGAAATGCAGGATTATAGCTTCGCTTTCCAGCCAATTGTCGATCCGCTGAGTAAGGAAATTGTCTCCTATGAGGCCACACTGCGCGGTCCGGACGGCGGTTCGCCGATGGGCTATTTCTCGCAGCTGTCCCGCACCACCATTTACGAAGCCGATCTCAAGTCTAAAAAACTGGCCTTTGCGCTCGCCAATAAGATGGGCATCAGCAATAAAACGCTGTGCATTAAGCTACTGCCGATGACGCTGGTGATGGTGCCGGATGCCGTCGAGTTTTTGGTGCAAGAAATCAACGCTAATGGCCTGGTGCCGGAGCAGATTGTGGTGGCGATCACCGAGAACGGCGTTATTACTCGTGAAGATAAATTTACCGCGGCCATGAAGCAGTTAAAAGCATCGGGAATGCGGCTGGCGATTGATGATTTCGGGGCAGGATCGGCCGGGCTGTTGCTGCTGACGCAGTGTCAGCCGGACAAGATCATGATTGATCGCAACATCATTTGTGATGTGCACACCAGCGGGCCGAAACAGGCCGTGGTACAGGCGATCATCAGATTCTGTTCTTCACTGGAGGTCTCGGTTATCGCCACGGGCGTGGAAAAACCAGAAGAATGGATGTGGCTCGATGCGGCGGGGATTTGTAACTTCCAGGGCGAACTGTTTGCCACGCCAAGGCTTAATGGCGCGCCGGTTGTCGCCTGGCCGGAAGTTAAGCAGGAATATCAGTTAAGAGATCAAACCCTCTGACAGCCTGAATACAGGTTCTCAAGAAAGGTATAAGCCCGGTAACAATGGTAGTTACCGGGCTCACTTCAAAATTCTGCCCCGCCGGTATTAGTCGTTATCGTCCGACGTGCGGTAAACCACATATTCCAGCGCTTCTAAGTAGACGTCCTGCTTACTCAATTCGCTTTCCTGCTCAATTTTCTGAATCAGACAAAGAATAATATCTTTGTGGGTCACATTATCTTTCTGATTCTTCAAATTGTTATAGATACGGATGACGGTTTCATTTCCAACCAGAAGCTCAGGATCTTCTGTCAGAATATAATCGGCCAATTTCACATGAGTATAAGACACATCTTGCATTTTAATACCCTCCGCGACCTGCTGTTGTTAACGTTTAATGAGACGCTGCGCTCAGGTGCTGAAACCTGAGCGCAATGTTATTTAAGATGGAAATGTGAAATCCGTCGAATTCAGAAACCGCAATCATCCGGCGTCATACCCACGACCATTTCGAGGGCATTGCGCAGAACATCCAGTTGCACGACGTCTGACGTGCATTCCAGCTGATTAATAAGGTGTAAAATGATGGCCTTGTTGGTCACCGTTCCCTTCTCAGCCATAATAAGGCGGATCGCCGCACCCAGTACTTCTGTTTCGCTGGAGTACAACTCACCCGCTTTAGCAAAATGCTTATAAATTTCTGTACCGCTTACAGAGCCTGTCATCGGTCGGGACTGGTTTGATGTCATCGCGTCGCTGAAATGAGGGGTGCCAGCGCGGGAGGAATCAGTGTTTTTTCTGGTCATCGGACGGCCCTTGAGCATTGAAAAAGTGTCGTACATTGTCGACGTCCCGAACTTCGTAGCTGATCTGCGCACGCTTTTCAGCCAGATTATGACGGATCTCGTTAATGACCCGTTCGCAGGCGCTTTTTCGATTAATGTTATCTGCGTTTACAGCCATAAACTGTAATTGCGCAATGAGTCTGTCGGTGGATATTGGATTCTTTGATTTCAGCAAGGAAACCACCGCCTCACCAATCAGCTTATCAGTTAATTTTTCTTCGGTACTTCTATACATATTAGCAGCCTCTGAATATACGCCGGCCAAAGGTCTTGGGCAGATGAGCTTCAGGTTCAGAGTTATTATTTTACGCCAAAAGCAGTAAAACGTTGTTAGGCTATGAATGAATCAAGCCCGCGTAATATGTCATACTGAAATGCTTTGAAGCCAATCTTTAACTCTATAACTCACTCACTGTTGATTAGGAATCACGCTCCAGCACCAGACGGATCAGCTTCAAATAATGCCTTTCCTCTTCTTCACTGCCAGCCGCTTCAACACGATTTAACAGCTTAGAACACAGGGCTTTGCGATTGATGTTCTTGCCTGCCTCCAGAATTTCGACTACCACCCGCCCCATTGTCTCTTCCTCAGAAAATACCTGACTGTACAGTGAGGGGAAGTGTCCGAAGACAATCCATTGTGTCTATTCTGTCGCATGATTAACCCTTATGTTAATACGTGTGTGAATAATAATTTAGTGTGTGATCATAAAGTTATACAAGATATAAGAAGTTGTACAGGTATTTTAGGAAAAAAAAGCTAGCAATGTTTTAATTCGCAGGGAATTTAACTGTAAGCTAATGAATTTAAAGCATTCAGCGCCTCAGGTCAAAACCGATACAACGGTGTAATTCGGGGGCAGAGAACTTGTACACGCAAGGATGCTGGTTTTACCGTGAATTGAGTTTGATTACCCCATGTGGAGAAATACCTTCTACAATCTGATTAATGATCAAATTACACTATACTCCCCCACAGTATAATCATATACTCCCCCCCACTATACGAGGAGTTGCCATCGATGCCACATACACCCGCTGAAAAGAAAAAGGTTTTATCACGCGTCAAACGCGTGCGCGGCCAACTTGAAGCGCTTGAATTAGCGCTTGAACGTGGGGATGACTGCAGCCCGGTATTACAGCAAATCTCTGCTATCCGCGGAGCCGTCAATGGCCTGATGGCTGGCGTGCTGGAAAGTCATCTGCGCGAAGAACTGAAAAGTGCAGATGCCACAGAAGAATCACGAGACGCATCTATTGATGATGCCGTTGCTTTAATACGTACCTATCTTCGTTAACCCCGCTCTTTATGGCCATTTGAAAAACTCAAATCGCCCTATACCTTACCAAAAGGAAAGATCATGAAATCACGTGCAGCAGTCGCTTTCGGCCCCGGCAAACCGCTTGAAATTGTCGAAATTGACGTCGAGCCACCACGCACCGGTGAAGTACTGGTTAAGATTACCCATACCGGTGTCTGCCATACCGATGCTTTTACCCTTTCAGGTGAGGATCCTGAAGGTGTGTTCCCGGCCGTGCTGGGACACGAAGGTGCCGGCATAGTGGTAGAAGTGGGCGAAGGTGTGACCAGCGTTGTGCCAGGCGATCACGTTATTCCGCTTTACACTGCAGAATGTGGCGAATGCCTGTTCTGTAAATCAGGTAAAACCAATCTGTGTGTCGCCGTTCGCGCCACGCAGGGCAAAGGGGTTATGCCTGATGGGACAACGCGTTTTTCCTACAACGGCCAGCCAATCTTCCACTACATGGGCTGTTCAACCTTTAGCGAATACACCGTGGTGGCTGAAGTGTCACTGGCAAAAATCAACCCTGAAGCCAACCATGAACACGTTTGTCTGTTAGGCTGCGGCGTCACCACCGGCATCGGCGCGGTTCACAACACCGCGAAAGTTCAGGAAGGTGATTCCGTTGCCATCTTTGGGCTCGGCGGCATTGGCCTTGCAGCACTTCAGGGTGCACGTCAGGCCAAAGCGGGTCGCATTATTGCCATTGATACCAATCCGGCGAAATTCGAACTGGCGAAGAAATTCGGCGCGACAGAATGTCTTAATCCGAATGATTTTGATAAGCCGATTCAGGAAGTCATTATCGAAATGACCGGATGGGGTGTCGACCATTCCTTCGAATGTATCGGTAACGTCAATGTGATGCGTGCCGCGCTGGAGAGTTCACACCGTGGCTGGGGACAGTCCGTCATTATCGGCGTCGCCGGTGCAGGGAAAGAGATCTCTACGCGTCCTTTCCAGCTCGTCACAGGCCGTCAGTGGAAAGGTTCTGCTTTCGGTGGTGTGAAGGGTCGAAGCGAGCTGCCGGGCATGGTGGAAGATGCCATGAAGGGTAAAATTGAGCTTGAGCCGTTTGTCACACACACCATGGAACTGGAGAAAATTAACGACGCTTTCGACCTGATGCACGAAGGTAAATCTATCCGTACGGTGATCCATTTTTAAGCGTACTTTGCTGAAAGCGTAAAGCAGGTTTAACGAGTGAGGCGCGGGGGAAGAATTTTGGTTTCCCGCCCTCCTTCTCCCCCAAAAAGAGCATTCGCTTATGCTCACCCCGCTATTCATCAGAGGATAATTAGTCATGCTCGAACTCAGACCCGGCTGTGAGTGTTGCGATAAAGATCTCCCGCCCGATGCGAAGGACGCGAAGATTTGTTCATTCGAATGCACATTCTGCGCGGCGTGCGCGGAAAGTAAATTGGAGGGGATCTGTCCCAACTGCGGCGGGGAGCTGGTCAGCCGTCCTCGCCGCCCGGCCGATAAATTAGCTAATAATCCGCCGTCGGCGACCCGCGTACACAATCCGGCGGGATGCGAGGCAAAGTAATTTCATCCGCCTGGTCGCCCTTTGGGCAGCGCGCCAAAAAAGTCAGCGTGAGCGGGCGCACGGGTCTGTTGCAGGATGTCTGATAACATTTGCAGCGGTGCATCCGACCAGTCGGCACGCAAATCGACACTGGCGTATTGTCGGTCGTTCCAGATTTTAAGCGCCGCGGATTTCAGCCCGCGCCGGTCGCCTCCGGCCTCTGCTCCGGCGTTCATCGCTGCCAGTAGACGGTCGGTGAACGGCAGAGAATCGCGCTCGTCATAGGCTTTTAGCATCGCCTCCAGCGTTTCGCCGCCGGTCAGCAGGTTTCCGCCCACCACGCACTGTCGCCCTGTCAGGCTTCCCGCCCAAATGCCGCACGCGCCACCGCTCCACTGCGCGGTATTGCCCTGACTGTCCACAATCAGCACCTGTCTTCGGTCTGCGTCCGCATCGTTCTGAAGTATCTTTTTCAGCGCTGCAGCAGCGTCGTATCCTTCCTTTAACAGCGTCAGACCCTGTTCACCATACAGCGGATTGGTCATCGCCTGAGTGGCGATCGCACCGGTCTGCGCGTGGCCATGAACCACCAGCGCACCGACAGCAGGGCCTGCGGTGGCAGTCGCGACGCCCAGCGCCCCGGAATGGGGATCCCGCGCGGCAATCGAAAAGGTCATAAGCACTCCGTGACAGTCTGGTTAAATTTATGCGTATAAATTATTGCAATTACGTTTATTTATACGCATAAATAATAGTCAGGACAACGCCTGATTTTTCTCCTGAGGTGTTCATCACAGGTTTTACTTAGCGACGAGGTCGATATGCTGCCAGCTTTGCGAAAGTGTGTTATCCCGCTCTGTCTTTGCCTTGGCGCGCTGTCGTGGCAGGTGCCGGTGCAGGCAAAAACCCCGGCGGATGCGCTGTTAATTGGTCAGGTGGCGGAGCCGCAATCGCTCGATCCGCAGGTTGCCACAGCGGCCAACGACTCACGCATTCTGGTGAATATCTTCGACGGACTGGTGCGTAACGGCGAAGGGAAGCTGGATATCGAACCGGCGCTCGCCACACGCTGGGAAATCAGCTCGGACGGACTGACCTACCGTTTTCATCTGCGCGAAGGGGTGAAATTTCAGGACGGCACGCCGTTCAATGCCGAAGCGGCTAAATTCACCTTTGACCGGATGCTGGATGATAAAAATCCGTGGCACAACACCGGCCCGTTCCCGCTGTCGTTCTTCTTCTCGTCGATAAAAACTATCGAAACGCCAGATGAAAACACGCTGGTATTTACCCTGAAAGAGCCCTTCTCACCGTTCCTTTCCAATCTCGCTACGCCCACCGGGCTTATTGTCTCGCCCGCCGCCGTGAAAAAATATGGCAAAGATTTTGGACGACATCCGGTCGGCACCGGCGCATTCACCTTTGCCGAATGGAAAGCCAATCAGCGCGTGGTGGTAACCGCCAATGACAGTTACTGGGACGGCAAACCGGCGGTCAAAAACGTGGTGTTCAGGCCGATCACCGACGGCAATACGCGGGTGGCTGAAATGCTGTCCGGCGGGATTGATGCCATGGTGGAAGTCCCACCCGACACGGTCAAATTGTTCGCGGAGAAAAGCAATCGCTTCCGTCTCTATCAGACCACCGGCCCGCACGTCTGGTACGTGATGCTCAATACGCAGGTACCGCCGTTCAACGACGTGCGCGTACGGCAGGCGGTCAACTACGCCGTCAACAAACAGTCGCTGGCTGACAATATTTTGCAAGGATCGGCGGACGTTGCCGACGGACCTGTTCCGCGCGCCTTTAACTGGGCGGCCAACAAAGACGTGACGCCTTATCCGTATGACCCTGCCAAAGCCCGTGCGCTGCTGAAAGCTGCCGGTGCCGAAGGTGCGACGCTGACCTTTTACGTCACCGAGGGGGGATCCGGGATGTTGGATCCTGTCCCGATGGCGACCGCGATTCAGGCGGATCTCAAAGCCGTCGGGCTGAACGTCTCGATCCAGACCTACGAGTGGAACACCTATCTGTCGAAGGTTAATGCCGGTCTGGACAATCGCACTCACATGGCCGAAATGGCGTGGATGACTAACGATCCGGATACCCTGCCGTTCCTGACGCTGCGCACTGACGCCTGGCCGAAAAAAGGCGGCTTCAATTCCGGCTATTACAGTAATCCGCAGGTCGATACCCTGCTGCAAAAAGCACGCATGACCACCGATACCGCCGCCCGCGGGGCGCTTTATCGTCAGGTACATCAGCTTGTACACGACGACGCCCCGTGGATTTTTGTTGCTAACTGGAAGCAGAACGCGGTGACATCCACGCGTATTCAGCACTTCGCGCTGCAACCTAACTTCAACTTGTTGCTCAACCGGGTGACCAAACAGTAATCGGAGATATTTATGGGGAGTTACGTGCTTAAAAGGCTGTTCTCGACCATTCCGGTGTTTATCGGGTTGTCGCTGATTGTCTTTTTGATTATGGCGATGATCCCGGGAAATCCGGCTCAGGCGCTGCTGGGTGCCTGGGCGACGCCGGAAAACGTCGCGCGAATAAATCAGGAGCTGGGGCTGAACAAGCCGCTGTATCAGCAGTATCTGATCTGGGCGGGAAATATTCTGCACGGCGATTTTGGCCGCTCTTATGTGCTCAACCGGCCAGTGATTGATGAAGTGATGATGCGCTTCGGGGCGACGCTGCTGCTCGGCGGCTGCGCACTGTTGCTCAGCACCGTACTGGGTCTGCTGGCGGGAATTTTCTCGGCGGTGAGACAGTTTGGTTGGGGCGATCGCACCATCACGTTGCTGGTTTTGCTGGGGATTTCCATGCCTTCGTTCTGGATAGGGCTGCTGCTGATCATGCTGTTCGCCGTCCAGTTGCAATGGTTCCCGGCGTCAGGGATGTACGCCGTATGGGGAGGCGGAGACTGGTGGGATCTGCTGCACCATCTGACCCTGCCTGCGATCACGCTGGCGATTGTAGCGACCGGCGTGATCGCCCGTCTGACCCGCACGGCGATGCTAGAAGTTCTGCGCCAGGACTTTATTCGCACCGCCCGTGCCAAAGGGCTGTCTGAACGCAAAGTGATTTATAAGCACGCCTTTCGCATGGCGCTGGTGTCGGTGATCCCCGTCATCGGCATTCAGGCCGGTTTTGTACTCGGCGGCGCGGTGTATATCGAGACCGTTTTCCAGTGGCCGGGCCTGGGCGCGATGATGGTGAAAGCCGTTGCCACCCGAGACCTGCTGCTGGTTCAGGGCGGCGTGCTGGTTGCCGCTGCGGCCTACGTATTAATCAACCTGTGCGCGGACATTTTGCAGGCACTTCTCGATCCGAGGTTAAAATCATGAGTCAGGTTATTGCTCCCCCGACGTCGCGTCATCGTCAGCCTTTGTGGTCGCTGCTGCTGGCTAACCGGCTGGCAACGCTCGGCCTGACGCTGCTGGTACTGGCTTTCGCCGCCGCCCTCGCCGCGCCGCTGCTGCCAATCCCCGATCCGGACACCACCGATCTGCTCAACCGCCTGCTGCCCCCTTTTTCTCCCGGCCACCTGCTGGGCACCGATCCGCTGGGCCGCGACATGCTCTCCCGCCTGTTGTGGGGAACGCGCGTGTCGCTGGCGGTGGGGATTTGCGCCACGCTGCTGGCGGCGTTTTTCGGCACGCTGATTGGTCTGGTCGCCGGCTACGCCGGGGGTAAAACCGACAGCCTGTTGATGCGGTTGATCGATATGCTGATGGCCTTCCCTTATATTCTGCTGGCGCTGGTGATCGTCGCGGTGCTGGGCCCCGGCCTGCTCAACGCGCTTTACGCCATCGCGGTGGTCAATATTCCGTTCTTTGCCCGTAATATTCGCGGCCTGACCGTCGGCCTGCGCCAGCGCGATTTTATTCAGGCGGCGCGGCTATCGGGTAAAAATCATCTGCAAATTTTGCTCACCGAAGTGCTGCCTAACGTCATGCCTGTTGTGGTCGTCACCATGTCTACCACCGTCGGCTGGATGATTTTAGAAACCGCCGGACTGTCGTTCCTCGGGCTGGGCACGCAGCCGCCTGATGCGGATCTTGGCTCGATGCTCGGTCAGGGGCGCGCGCAGATGTTCAGCGCACCGCATGTTTCAGTGGTGCCGGGACTGATGATTTTCTTACTGGTGATGAGTTTTAATCTGCTCGGCGACGGTATCCGCGATCTGCTGGATCCGCGCCTGAAATCCGGCATTCTTCTGCGCGCCCGTGCGGTAACGGCGGTCAACCGCGCCAGCGTTCCGCCTGCCGTAAAAGGCAGTGATGCACTGCTGGAAGTGGTGGGTTTACAGGTGAATTTCCGTTCGGGTAATCAGTCGGTCGCCGCAGTCAAAGGCGTCAGTTTTCACGTTGCTAAGGGCGAATGTCTGGGGCTTATCGGCGAAAGCGGATCGGGGAAAAGCGTCACGGCGCTCTCGGTGATGGGGCTGGTGTCATCCCCACCTGGAGAAATCACCGGCGGCGCGATTTATGTCGGCGGCGAAGAGATGCTGTCGCTGTCACAAAGCCAGCTACAGCAGCAGCGCGGCGCACGCGTAGCTTATATTTTCCAGGATCCGCTCACTACCCTGCATCCGCAGTTCAGCATTGGTGCGCAGATAATCGAAGCCATTCAGGCGCATCAGCCGCTTTCCGCCCACGCCGCTAAAGAGAAAGCGCTGGCGCTGCTGGCAAGCGTTGGCATTCAGGATGCCGCTTCGCGTTTCAACGCCTTCCCGCATCAGCTTTCTGGCGGGCAACGGCAGCGCGTCGGAATTGCCATGGCGCTGTCGAATGACCCGGAAATCATCATTGCCGATGAGCCCACCACCGCACTGGACGTCACCGTGCAGGCGCGCATTCTCGAGCTGCTGCAACAACTGCGGCGCGAGCGCGGCCTGACGCTGCTGTTCATCACCCATGATTTTGGCGTCATCGCCCAGATCTGTGACCGCGTGGCGGTGATGCGTCACGGTGAAATCGTCGAAACCGGAGAGACCGGCGTGGTGCTGCGCTGTCCGCAACACGACTACACCCGCAGGCTGATTGCCAGCGTGCCGAAACTCGGTCAGGGCCGCGGTTTCCTCGAACAAATCGGTAAGCTTTATTCCACACAAAACAGACAGCCGGAGGCACGATGAGCAATGTGATTGAAGTCAGCGGATTAGTGAAAACGTTCCGCAGCACCTCCGGCTGGTTTTCCGGCAAACAGCATCAGGTCAATGCGGTCAAAGGCGTGTCGTTCAGCCTTGCGAAAGGCGAGACGCTGGCGGTAGTCGGCGAAAGTGGCTCCGGGAAAAGTACACTGGCGCGGATGCTGGTCGGGCTGGAACGCCCGACGTCCGGCACCATCAAACTGATGGGCGAAGAGATGTCCGCGCACGTCCGGCGCGGCGATAAAGCGTTCGGCAAGATGATCCAGTACGTGTTTCAGGATCCGGTGGCGTCGCTTAATCCGCGCAAAACTATCGCCGCTACGCTCGACGTTCCGCTGCGGTATCTGTGCGACTACCCTGCCGCGCGACGTAAAGCGCGGATGCTGGAACTGATGGAGGCGGTGCAAATGCCCGCCGATGCGCTGACGGGTTTTCCGCATGAGTTCTCCGGCGGACAGGCACAGCGGTTGGCCATTGCCCGCGCACTGGCCGCCGAGGCGCGCATTCTGGTGCTCGACGAACCGGTCAGCGCGCTCGATGTCTCGGTGCAGGCGCAGGTGCTGTTGCTGCTCGATCAGCTTAAACGCGACTTCGGCCTCTCCTATCTGTTCATCAGCCATGATCTGGCGGTGGTAGAGTCGATTGCCGATCGCGTGGCGGTGATGTATCACGGGGATTTGGTAGAATGCGCCGATAATGACATGCTGTTCAACGCGCCGCAGCACGACTACACGCAACGTCTGCTGGCCAGCGCGCCAAGGGTTTGAACCGATGAAGGGATTTATGAGCACTGAAACGTCACACCAGCCGGAACCGGTACGCCGTAAACGCACCGACGAAATCGTCGACGCCATCAAAGAAAGTATCATCAGTGAAAACCTGCTGCCGGGCGACCGCCTGCCGCAGGAAAAAGACCTTATCACCCGCTACGCCGCCGGCAAAGGCACGGTGCGCGAAGCGCTGAAATCGCTCGAGGTTCAGGGGCTTATCCGTACCAAAACCGGCCCCGGCGGCGGCGCGTTTATCGATTCCATGACCGAATCTCGCGCCATGAGTTTGCTGTCGAATTACCTTTTTACCCGCCAGCTTTCGATCAGTAATATCTACGCGCTGCGCAAAGCACTGGAGCCGCTGGTGGCGGTCAGCGCCATCGGCAATATCGACGCCAAAGGGTTTGAGCAGTTGCATCAGCTGATCGCCGTATACGATCACGAGCCCGCTGACGAAACCGAGCGCTGGGAACAGCGCATGGCCGAACTGGATTTCCACGGCGTGGTCGCCAGTTATTCTGATAACGTCCTGCTGGCGTTTATCTGCCACTTCCTGCAACGTCTGCTGAAAGATCTGGCCGTCTGCAAAGACATCTACCAGCGCCCTGAACCGGTGGAGCGCAGCGCGGGAATTGATTATCAATATAAGCTGATCGACGCCATGCGCCGTCAGGACGCCGACGCTGTGCAGCAAATCATGACCGAACACATGCAACACGCCGAAGACGCCATGCTTGGGTTAGAGGCGACGCTTGAGGACAGGTTTTTAAGTGAGCGATAACCTGACTAAAGACGCGTTGTTTCGCTGAGATTCAGACACAAAAAAGCCGGTCACATTTTCATGTCACCGGCTTTTTAATGCGTACTGATTAATGCGTACTAACGCAAAACCCTGTCTTACGCGTTCAGCAGTTGCTGAGCGGTTTTATCCACCAGCGCCAGCAGGACTTTCACATCATCCAGCGTCACGGTCGGGTTCAGCAGGGTCAGCTTCAGACAGGTCACGCCGTTGTGCTCAGTAACACCCACGTTAGCGCGCCCTGAGTCCAACAGTGCATCGCCGATCTTCTGGTTCAGCAGTGCGATAGCCGCATCGCTGCTGTTGCCCAGTTGCTCAGGACGGTAGCGGAACAGCACGCTTGCCAGCTGTGGCTGCATGACCAGTTCCAGCGACGGCTCAGCGGTGACGAACTTCGCCACATCTTGTGCCAGCGTCACGCCGTGGTCGATAATTTCGGCATACTGCTTCTGCCCTAATGCTTCCAGACCCATCCACAATTTCAGCGCATCGAAACGGCGGGTGGTTTGCAACGATTTGGACACCAGATTCGGCACGCCTGCTTCTTCGTCAAACTCGGAATTCAGGTAAGCCGCCTGGTAGCGCATCAGCTCATAGTGACGCGCTTCTTTAAGCAGGAACGCGCCGCAGCTAATGGTCTGGAAGAACTGCTTGTGGAAGTCCAGCGTGATCGAATCCACTAACTCGATGCCATCCAGATAGTCGCGATATTTTTCAGACAGCAACAACGCACCGCCCCATGCCGCATCCACATGCACCCAGATCTGATGCTGTGCCGCAAGTTCAGCAATCTCACGCAGTGGATCAATCGCACCTGCGTCGGTGGTACCTGCAGTCGCCACAATCGCCAGAATCTGCTCGCCGTTGGCCTGCGCCGTAGCAAGTTTCTCTTTCAGATCGTTAACGTCCATGCGGGCAAACGCATCAGTTTTCACCAGAGTGACCGACTGATAGCCCAGACCCAGCAACGCCATATTCTTCTGCACCGAGAAATGGGCATTTTCAGAACAGAACACTTTGATCTTTTTCAGGTTACCGACCAGACCGTCTTGCTGAACAGAGTGCCCCTGACGGGCGAAGAAGGCGTCACGCGCCAGCATCAGCCCCATCAGGTTACTCTGGGTGCCACCGCTGGTGAACACACCCGCATCGCCAGCCTGATAGCCGACCTGAGTTCGCAGCCATTCAATCAGCTTCATCTCAATGATGGTGGCTGACGGGCTTTGGTCCCAGGAGTCCATGCTCTGGTTAGTGGCGTTAATCAACACTTCAGCGGCCTGGCTGATCACCAGGCTCGGGCAATGTAAATGCGCGACGCACTGCGGGTGATGCACCGACAGGCTGTCTTTTAAAAAGTACTCAATCGCACGTTCAATGGCGGCCTGATTGCCCAGGCCGTTTGGATTGAAATCAAGCGTAATGCGCTCACGCAGTTCGGCAACGGATTTCCCCTGATACATTTCAGGTTGTTGCAGCCACTGCACAACAGCTGCGCTGCTCTGTGCAATCGCCTGCTGGTACGCTTCAGTGCTTTGCGCTGAAGCCGCCAGAATCGGGTTTAACTCGGACATCGCGGTCATTCACTCCACTCAGACAGGTTTGACGCCAGCCGCTAACAGGGCCTGTTCAAATTTATCCAGGAAAATACCCAGTTCATCATTGGTGATCAGCAGGGATGGCAGCAGACGCAGAACGCAGCCATTACGGCCACCGCGTTCAAGGATCAGGCCTGCTTCGAAGCATTTTTTCTGCAACAGCGCAGACAAATCGCCGTCAGCCGGGTAGCAACCCATGTGATCCTGCGCTTCATTCGGTTTCACGATCTCAATGCCGATCATCAGGCCCAGACCGCGCACGTTGCCCATCACCGGGTAACGTTTTTGCATATCAGCCAGTTTGCCTTTCAGCCACTCGCCCTGTGCCGCTACTTTTTCGGCAATCTTCTCTTCTTTGAGAATTCTCAGCGTGGTCAGGCCGGTCGCCATTGCCAGCTGGTTGCCGCGGAATGTACCGGTGTGATGACCCGGAGACCAGGCGTCGAACTGTTTTTTGATCCCCAGAACGGCCAGTGGCAAACCACCGCCGACAGCTTTAGACATCACGATGATGTCCGGCTCAATCCCTGCGTGTTCGAAGGCGAACTGTTTGCCGGTACGGCAGAAGCCAGCCTGAACTTCGTCGAGGATCAGCAGAATGCCGTGTTCCTGAGTCACTTTACGGATGCGCTGCAACCATTCGGCAGGCGCCGGGTTCACGCCGCCTTCACCCTGAACGGCTTCCAGAATGACCGCAGCCGGCTTACGCACGCCGCTTTCAACGTCGTTGATCAGGTTATCGAAGTAGTACGTCAATGCTTTAACGCCGGCGTCACCGCCAATGCCCAGCGGGCAACGGTACTGGTGCGGGTAAGGCATAAACTGCACTTCAGGCATCATGCCGTTAACGGCTTCTTTCGGAGACAGGTTACCTGTGACCGCCAGCGCGCCATGAGTCATGCCATGATAGCCGCCGGAGAAGCTGATCACGCCAGAACGGCCTGTATACTTTTTGGCCAGTTTCAGCGCGGCTTCAACCGCATCGGCGCCAGACGGGCCGGTGAACTGCAGGCAATACTCTTTGCCCTGTTGCGGCAATAAAGAAAGCAGATATTCAGAGAACTGGTCTTTCAACGGCGTTGTCAGATCCAGTGTATGTAACGGCAAGCCGCTGGTAATGACAGTTTGGATGCTTTGCAGCACGTCAGGATGGTTATGTCCAAGGGCTAACGTTCCTGCGCCCGCCAGGCAGTCAAGATATTGATTATCTTCAACATCTGTAATCCACACGCCGTTTGCTTTAGCAATCGCTAACGGCAATTTACGTGGATAGCTCCTGACGTTCGATTCAAATTCAGCTTGTCTCGCCAAATAGGTTTCATTGTTTCCATGTAATGAATTCGCACCTAAATTATCAATACGGACTTTATCCGTCATCATATCTCTCCTACAACCGAGTGTTATCGCTAACGACTAAGTTGAATAAATGAATTAAAAAGGTAACTACCGTGAAAAAACGCGGCCAATATATGGCTTTTTTGCCCCCGGCTCAATAATTTATTTTGTATAGAATTGTTTATTCTTTTGCATACGAATCAATAAGATGCTGATTTTATGACCGATAATGCTGTCATGGCACACATATAGGGGCAATATTAAGGCACAAAATTGCGGTTAAAGGTGCGCACAGAGGGGCTAAACGAGGGGAATGTGACGGTGCCGACGGGGGAGGATTGATGGCATTTTGTGGCCTAAAAGGATCAGTGATGGGCAGTCGAACTCTTTATCGCAGTGAGGCTTATGCCCAATCCTTAGCCACTGATCCTCTGTATTATAAAACCTTGATATTTATGAAATCCTAATGTTCTTCAGTTGATTCCATCATTTCTAACCAGTGTTGTAATTCCTCACGGGACATAAATACAGGAACTTCTGGTTCTAAGGCATTCCTGCCCGAGACACTGTAAGCCAGACAGGGAAAAGAATCCGGCATACCCAATTCGAGTTCACTTTCCGCATCAATATAATCCAACGGATACCATTCACTTTTTATTTTAATAAAATCTTTCATCATCCACTCCCTGAAATCCGATTTATTTCTTAGCAATTTCATGAGCATGTTCCTTAAGTTATATTCCTTACGAATTTACTCACAAGCAGAGTGATCAATTACTAACTGCCTGAGGCAATTACACTTTATAGCATGAAAAACGGATCGTGTAATAATAGTGAGAAAGTACAATAATGGTACTTTTAACCGCTACCCTCACAAAAAAAAGGATCTATAATTAGCGTAAGTGTTTAGTTCATTGGATTAATAACATAAAATTGAGATTTTCATCTCAATATACAAACAATAAAAAACAGCAATGTATTCATAATACAATAACACCCTTTTACATCACTTTAAATATCCCGTAAATCCAAATGGCGGGAATGTATTTTCCGCTGCATTAAAATAATTAATTGAGTTTAGTCCTCATTGTACAGGGCCCCGGCACGACAATTATCTGACCCTGTTGAATTTCCGCAGATTACCGCACTCCGTTACTGGCGGAGCATTCATTGAAGTAAAAAATAATCAGAGCATTATCTGTTACCTTATACGAGAAATTGAAAACTACGCACACCTTAACCCTGAGGCTAAGGCTTGAAGATATATGCTTTATGATTTTTAGGTGAGGCAATGAAATCGATCAATGAGCCCGTCAAAAATGAAACTGCAATCGTTAAATTAATAAACATTTTTAAGCAAAACGCTAAAGATGTGCATATTGAACCTGAGGGCAAAGACTTTGAATTTGTGGAAAATGGTGAGTTGCTCGTCTTGTTGCTGTGTGAGGGCAAGATGGATATCTATAAAACCTCTGACAATTTACTCTATGCTTCTGCTATGGCGCCATTCATCTTAGGCATTGAGGGCTCTCTTTACCGATATAATCACTACCGCTTCCGATTACATCACCAATGCGTTGTAAAAACACTGCCATTAAAGCAGTGCGTGGAGTTGATCAGCGCACATAATTTGATAAAAACAGTTCTCGATTATCAGGCTTACCTCAATGATTATACTGCCAGCAGAATTGAGCTATTAGTCAATAGAACTGCCTATGAAATGGTTCGCGGATTATTGTATGAACTCGAAAAATTACCTTATGAAATCAGAATAAAAACCAGCATAATTAATTATATAAAATATCGTAGCAATCTTTCAAAAAGCGGCATTGTCAGTATTATCTCTACCCTCCGCAAAGGCGGATACATCGAGGTCTGCAGAGGGAAAATGATTTCAATTTCCCGAAAACTGCCTAAGAAATACTAGCCCTGTACCCGCGCCGGAAAACTCCTCCGGTGCGGAAAATAACAAAAAAAGCAGTTTTGTCATGTTGATTAACAAAGCAGAGTCTGAAGGTATATAAAATGGCCGCTGACGGTGCTGCCTGCGGCGATGAGTCTGGTGATGGATAAGCGCTGAACTGCCGTCCTATTTTGATTCCCGAAACAGGTCTTTGAGGATCTGCGTCAGCAGATCAAAGACCAGACGGGTGCGGGCAGGCAGTAAAGGCTGGTGCGGGCGGAAAATATACAGTTGCCAGGCTTTAAAATTAAGTTCTGGTAACACATTCACCAGCTCTCCGCGTTGTAAATACTGACGCACAGAAATATCCGCCATCTGACTGTAGGTTCTGCCAGCCAGTGCGGCAGACAGTTCGCTGGCAATATCAGAAGCAACAAATGCAGGCTGCGTGGGGAAAAAAGTATATCCATCAGCGAATTGCCATGGCCAGATCCGGCCTGAGTCGCTGTTATTGAGGGCGCTGAGCGGATAATGATGTCGCAAATCCTGTAAAGACTCCGGCATGCCCATGCGGGCAATCAACGCCGGGGCAGCAACAATGCTGACCCCCACCGGATAGAGCGTTTTTACGATAAAACGGTTATCCGGGACGGTACCAATGCGTATTCCGATATCGATTTGCTCGTCGATGATATTGAGATGCGCATCTGTCACCCGCCATTCGATATTCACCAAAGGATAATCCGCTAAAGCATCCAACAGGCGGCACAGGATATCGTGATTCTCAAACAGCGGCGGAAGCGTAATACGCACCCTTCCCGACATCTCTTCAAGATGGGGGTGACCACTTTCGGCAAAAAGACTTTCACTGTCCGCCAGCAGCACTTCCGCCTTTCGCCAAAATTGGGAACCGAAGGGAGTGAGCTTCATCTGGCGCGTATTACGGATAAACAGCATTTCCCCCAGCTGTTTTTCAAGCTCCGCAATGGCGCGCGTCACCCGTTGCGGCGCAATACCTAACCGCGTTGCCGTTTCCCTGAATTTCAGCGTCTCCGCGGCGGTGCAGAAGATTTTCAGCGCGTCGAGCTTATCAAGCATGGCTATTCTCCCGGCGAAAGTGAGCAATTAAACCTCCGATTATACATAAAACAGGAACTCTGAATGCACAAACAATTCATATACCAGAGATTGTTAAGGGCCGATAATGCCGTTATTGCAACCCCCTGGCTCCTCTGTGCATCAGATATCAGGCTTATTTAGGAACCTATTATGAATAATTATGAAATTGCCCAACGTCTCGCGTTGAGAGAACTGGTCGATACTTTTTCCAACCTGGCCGATGAAAAAAATGTTGCAGCGCAGATCCCGCTCTTCACTGCCGATGCGCATATTAATGTCGTGATGGACGGCAAAGAAGTGTTTGATCTCCATGGGCAACAGCAGATTCTGGAGGCCTTCAGCGGTTTTCGGCCCAGTTTTCTGTGGTCTACCATATTAACGGGCAGCAAACCGTTGAGATTCATGATGATGTCGCCAGCGGAATTGCTTATTGCCAGGTGGTATTAATCAAAGAAGAGGAAGGTCAGCGGATTAAGCAAACCAGCGGTGTGCGCTACCATGATCGTTATGTTTTCCAGAACGGAAAATGGCTGATTGCGGAGCGTCTTTCCAATTTTATGTGGACTGATATTCACCCAATACCGTCACTGCATTCTTAAACCCTGCCGGAGAAGAGTATGAAAGAAGTCATCGTTGTTATCGGAAGTGGTTCAATCGCCCAGGCCATTGCGCGCCGTGTGAGTGTGGGCAAACATATATTGCTGGCTGATATTAAACCTGAAACTGCCGAAGCGGTAGAACACACTCTGTCGCGCGCAGGATTCGAGGTAAGCACCACGGTGGTTGACGTCAGCTCACGCGAGTCCGTTAAAGATCTCGTCGCCACCGCCTGCGGTATTGGCGAGATAAAGGGCGTGATACATACCGCCGGTTTATCCCCTTCTCAGGCCAAGGCACAGGATATTATTCACGTCGATTTATACGGTACTGCCGTACTCTTTGAAGAATTTGGCAAGGTGATTGCTGCGGGCGGATCGGCCGTGGTGATCGGTTCACAATCCAGCCATCGTCTCAATGTTGATGCTTTCACGCAGGCACAGGCAGATGCTCTGGCAACGCTGCCGCCGGAGGCGTTGCTCGAACTGCCGATGGTTAAGGAAGTTGACGACAGCCTGTATGCTTACCAACTGTCTAAACGGGCCAATGCGTTGCGCGTCATGGCGGAAGCGGTGAAGTGGGGAAAACGAGGAGCCAGAATAAACTGCATCAGCGCTGGGATCATTTACACCCCGCTGGCCTATGACGAACTCAACAGCGTTGAGCGTGGGGAATTTTATAAAAATATGCTCGCTAAATCCCCCGCCGGTCGCGGCGGCACCCCTGATGAAATCGGTGCATTGGCAGAGTTTCTCTTCGGGCCAAATGGCACCTACATCAGCGGCAGCGATATCTTAATAGATGGCGGAGTAACGGCATCGTATAAGTATGGCGAGCTGAAGCCTTAAGAAGGCCTAACCTGGCTTAGGCCCGATAGCGTCAACGTCACCGCAACCCTTTTCGCAATCCGGCCCGCTGAATTTTGTGCTCAGCGGACCGGAGATCTAAAAACGTGGCTCCCCCTCTCTCAGGTACGGATCCTGAGCCTTGCCTCCAGCTTGTCGGCGATTTTGGTGACCACGTAGGCGATCACCATGTAGAACACTACCGCGACCAGAAATGCCTCGAGATAATAGTAATTCAGCGCGGCGGTAAGCTGCGCCTGGGCGAAAATGTCCACCACTTCAATGGCGAAAGCCAGCGACAGCGCCTTCATAATCACCATAAACGAGTTCGCCAGATCGGGGATCGCCGCGATGATCACCTGCGGGAACATTACACGCCGGAACAGCTGGCTATTTTTATACCCCAGCGAATGGGCCGCGTCGGACTGACCGGTATCAAACGAATTGAGCGCCCCTTTGATCACCTCCGCCTGAAACGCAGCCACACAGGCCGTCAGCGCGACAATCACAATCGTCCAGTTCGGCAGCGAGTGCGCGTTGTAGCTGACGCCAAACAGCGAGGCGATGAAGTGCAGCGCCGGTGGCAGGCCGTAGTACGCGAGAAAAATCATCACCACCATCGGGATGCCTTTGAAGGCAATTTTGTACGCCACCACCAGTTCGCGCAGCACCGGGATTTTCCGGTATTCGATCAGCGCAAACAGGCCACCCACCAGCGTTGAGAAGATAAAAATCGTCAACGCCATGGCCAGTGTGACCGGCACGGCGTCAAGAATACTCAGGAAATCCGGCAGCAAAACATCAATATCAAACATAGTTAAAACCCTTCTCTGCGTCAGATGCTCGCGGTGAGTTTAATTTTCGCCGGTGCCGTTTTGGAATGGTAACGGGCAAAACGCAGCTCAAAGAAACGAATAATCAGCCACGAAATCAGGCACAGCATGGAGTAGATCACCCCCAGCACCAGATAGGTGCCGAACTGATACTGGTTATACGAACGTTCCATGATCAGGTGCGCTGTCGCCATCACATCCGCCGCACCGATGTACATCACCAGCGCCACGTTGTGGATCATATAAATGACCGCATTGCCGTAGCCGGGTAAGCCGATGTGCAGCGCCTGCGGGCCTGCGATGCGGGTTATTTTCTGACGGAAGGTGTAGCCCAGACTGTCCGCCGCATCGTGCTGACCACGCTCAACCGCCAGATAGGCCGGGCGAATCACTTCTGACAAATATCCGCCGTGATACAGGCTCAGCCCGACCATCGAGGCCAGCGTCGGCGTAATAAAATCCTTCATGCCGAACAGCCCCACGACCACCGGCAGCCCGTAGAATGCAACGAACAGTTGCAGTACCACCGGCACGCTGCGGGCGTACGAGACGTACAGATCCGCCAGCTGGCTGAGTACAGGGATCCTGCGAACCCGTAAAACGGTCGCCATTATTGCCAGCACGAAACCGGCGACAAGCGCCACAAACATAATCGCGAGCGTCAACGGCAAAGCCGAAAGCAGCTCAGGGATCATTGATGAGAGTTCCACGTTCAATTCTCCTGGTTGTAAATTCGGCTATCACCGTTGCAGAAAGCAGTCATATGCGCCTCGCGCCTTACTTCATGTATTGCACAACGTCTTCGCCGAACCACTTCTGCGAGAGCTTGTCCATGGTGCCGTCGGCTTTCAGTTCTTTCAGCGCTTTATTCACGTCATCTGCCAGCGGCTGGTTTTCGTCCGAGCGGTGGATAAGCACATAGGTATTGTTGATAGAAACCGGTTCGCTGGCCTGAATGTTTAGTTTCTGGTTGTCGATGACGGTTTGTTCACCGAGATTCGACGGCAGGATCAGCGCGTCATATTTGCCGCTCTGGACTTCTTTCAGGCGGTCCGGATAAGGCACACCGGCGCTGGAGGCAGTGATGGTCACTTTATAATCCGGGTTTTCCTGCTGCCACTGGTTCACAAACTTGTAGACCCCGCCGCCTGCCGTCACCGGCACAATTTTCTTACCGACCAGGGATTTAATGTCATTAAGGTTGCTGTCTTTACGGCTGTAGATCTTCATCAGGCTGGCACCCATCGGGGTGGCAGGGATCAGGAACTGCTTACTGCGCGCCGGTGCGATGTAAAAACCGCCGGTCGCCATATCGTATTTACCGGTTGCCAGCCCGGTTTCCTGGGCGATATCCGCCGCACCTTCCAGCACAAATTTGTACTTCGGCAGCTTCGCGTTGATGGCGCGCAACAGATCAGGCTCATAGCCTTGTGGCTCAACGCCGATAGCGCCCCATGACAGCGGTTTGGACTCCGCCGCCGTGGCAATCTTGATGGTTCGAACGGTCTCGGCATAGCCAGTGCTCATGGCAGAGACAGCGATAGCCACGGTGCCCATAACGCTCAGGCTGAGGCGGCGACGGAAAGTGGTGTTGTTTGCAGGCATTGTTTGGATCCTTTTTTATTAGAGTGAGTGTTCAGAATTCAGGAACTGTGCAAGTCGCGGATTGGATGGTGTATCGAAAATGTCGGCCGGACTCCCTTCGGAGGCGACGACGCCTTTGTCCATAAACACGATGCGGTTGGAGACGCTTTTCGCAAACTGCATCTCATGAGTGACCAGCAGCGAGGTGATGCCGGATGAAGTGACGTCTTTGATGACTTTCAGCACTTCGCCAACGAGTTCCGGATCCAGCGATGAAGTCGGCTCGTCGAAGAGGATGACATCCGGGCGCACCGCCAGCGCGCGGGCGATACCCGTGCGTTGCAGCTGCCCGCCGGAAAGCTGTGACGGATAGTGATCTCGCTTCGCTGAGAGGCCAACACGATCCAGTTCTTCCAGCGCGATTTTACGCGCCTCATCCTCTGACTTACGTTGCACCACCATCAGCGGATCCATGACGTTCTGAATGACCGTCATGTTTTTGAACACGTTGAATTGCTGGAAGACCATCGCCGTGCGCAGGCGGATCGCCTGAACGGCGGCCTTGTTCACAGACTGATAATCCATGCGGATCTGATCGAACGTGATGTTGCCGGACGACGGTTTGGCCAGATAGTTAATACAACGCAGCAGCGTGGTTTTACCGGTGCCACTCGGCCCGATAATGGACACCACGTCTCCGCGTTTTACCGACAGGTTCACGCCGTTGAGGATTTGTGAGCTGCCGTAAGAGAGCTTTATATTGTCGAGTTCAAGCATTTAGGGTGAATTCCTTCAGGCTGCGTTGACGTTATTTGCCGCTATCGGCGTGGCCGAGAACGTGCATCAGACGGTTGGCCCAGCCAAAGATAGAAATGGCGTGGATGAGATCTACGATTTCTTTGTCATCCATGCCAGCGGATCGCAAAGCGGCGATATCTTCCTTTGTCGCCTGCGAAGGAACCGCCGACAGGCGACGGGCAAAGCGTTCAATGGCCGCGTCGCGCGGGGCGAGCAGTGCCGGTTTATCAAAGTACAGCGCGCTGACCACGTCATCACTTTGAGTCAGGTGGGCGTGCCGCCTGGCATGCACTACCGCACAGAACTTGCAGCCGTTGGCGATCGACGCCCCCAGCGCACCCAGCTCGCGATCGGCATGTTGAAGCCCGCCTTCGACATACATAATGGCGTTGAACAGCACGGTACGCGCCACGTAACTCTCCGGGTCATGCGCCAGCGTGCGCACATATTCCGAGATTTTCTTGTTCGATGGCGTGACCTTCATGGCCTCAATCTGCTCCGGCGTGGCATCAGAGACATCGACCGGGGCGATATGCGGATGCCACACCAGCGGCTTCAGTTTTACCGAGGGGATCATGACAACTCCATCAGGCGCAATCCGGCGGCCACTTTGGTCTGGAAATTGACGAAGGCAATCAGTTCGGAAAGCGCGACAATCTGCGGACTGGTCAGCCCGGCGGCTTCCAAACGGCGAATGTCCCCGGCTTCGGCGCTCGCCGGTGTCAGCGTGACGAAATCCACGTGACGGGCGAGGGTCGCGAGCGGTTCAGCAAGACGGGTTTCCCCGGCGGCTAACGCCAGCACCGTCGGCGTCGGCTGACCTTGCGCCAGTTGGGCGGCATAGTCCTGCACCAGCGCGTGGTCGGCATTCAGCGCGGCGATGCGCTGAGCCAGCGCCAGCCGTAAATCCGCCACCAGACCCTGATCGTTTGCAGGTTTTAACACCGAGAGGCGGCACAGCTCTGCGCCGTCTACAAATTCCGGGCGAAAGCGCCGCGTGGCGTAGAGCGCATCCTCAGGCGAGAGCCCCGCCGCCTTGTCTATTGCATCAGTCACAATGCGTTGTCCTTATTAAGTAAGGGAGTGGAATCGAGCCATTCATCTCCCTGAAGTTCGGGAATGTCATAAGCGATAAGGCTGGCGAAATGTGTTTCAACATCTTCGGCGAACAGTGAGGCGGTAATACCGCGCACCAGACGGTCGGCACCGGCGCTGACCGCCGGAATATCGCCGGACACTTTGCCGTGCGTCAGCATGGCCGCATCGTTGAAACAGTGGATGTGTGCCAGCATCGGGCACGCACCGGGAATTTTTTCACGAAACTCAAAGGCAGGGCCAAGATCGGGAGACGCCAGCATGTCCTCACGCGGCGCGCCCATCTCTGGCGTATAGCTGCCATCCGACCAGCTGCGGATATGGGGTGCCAGCGCGGCAAACTCCGGGCGACCGCTGAAATCATTTTTGAAACCGGTCGCGGCGATCAGAAAGTCGTAACGCATCGGTTGCTGTGTGGTCTCAATCAACAGGTTTTCCGCCTCTTGTGTCACTGCGCGGATGCCGCAATCGAGCAAAAAGCGGGCATTCGGATGGCGGGAAACACGCAGGGTTGATGAACGCGGTGGCGGCGTCTGGGACGCGGCGGTGTAATCCACGAATTTCCATTTCCACGCATCGGGCAACTGATGCATACCGTGCACCACGCCCTGACTGCCAATACCGGTCATTTTGTTGATACGCGGCATTTCTTTGCGGCGGATCAGCAGGTCAACGGAAGCGGCACCCGATTCCAGAGCCGTCGCGGCGTTGTCCATTGAAGACGCACCCGCGCCGATCACCGCAATACGTTTGCCTTGCAGCGCGGTAAAATCAATGTCATCAGCCGAGTGTGCCCAGAAGCGGCGGTCGATCCCGTCGAGAAAATCGGGAACGGCAAAACCGCCCAGACCGGAGCGGCCGGTGGCCAGCACCAGACGCCGCGTGTACACCCTGCCCGTTTCGGCACCCTCGAGATCGAGCGCAATCAGATCACCTGCTTCTGCAATACCGGTCATACGTACATTGTTACGCACCGGCAAATCCAGCACGTTGCGATACCAGACCAGATACTCCATCCACTGCTGTTTAGGAATTTTATCCAACGATTCCCAGGCTTCACTGCCCCACTGCGCGGTAAACCATGCGCGGAAGGTCAGCTGCGGCAGACCAAGCGCCGGGCCGTGCAGGGTTTTAGGCGAACGCAAGGTTTCCATACGGGCAAACGTCACCCACGGCCCTTCTAGTCCGGCGGGCGCAGCATCGTAAGCGACGACGTTATTAATCCCTGTCAGGATCAGTTTTGCCGTTACTGCCAGACCACACATCCCCGCGCCGATCACCACCACGTCACGCACCCGATCACCGTCATGCGTACGTTCCGCTACCCAGGGTTTGGCGGGCAGTTCGAGTAAAGACAGATCCTCAGCCAGGCGCTGTTCCAGTGCGTCTAAACCGGTTTGGCGGTCAACCTGTGCGGACATAATTTCACCCCTGAGCGACGAATAATTAAGCGAAGCAACGCATAATCAATTATACGAAAAACACATTATGAATTAATCTGTATGCACATTCTTAATACTAATTAATAATTAGCTTATTCAAAAAATGCAATTGATAATCGTGGTCGATGAAAATAGGATCCCCGGATGCAGAAAATGACTTCACTCAACGATCTTGATCTTCGCCAGCTGGAAGCCTTCTCGGCGGTGATTTCCTCCGGCAGCGTGACCGCAGCCGCGAAGGTATTACAGCGCTCCCAGCCAGCCGTGACCCGGCTGATTCAGGATTTAGAAAACGCCATTGGCTATCCATTATTTTTACGTAACGGTCCACGCATCTATCCGACCGAGCAGGCATTGCGGCTGCACGAATATGTCGAAACGGCGCTGAGTTCACTCCAGCAGATACGCCTGCGGGCGAATGAAATCTGGAAAGAAGAAAAAACGCCGCTGCTGATCGCCGCGACACCGTCCATGTCATCAGGGCTGCTGCCCACGGCGCTGGCGAGGATCAGCCTCGACGACGCGGTGCAAATTCTCAGTGATTCCGCCGAGCAGACGGCACATGCGATTATTACCGGTCAGGCGGAGCTGGGGGTCAGCAGTCTGCCGCTGGAGCATCAGGGCGTTCAGGTGCACTGGATTGGTCAATCGCGCTGCGTACTGGCGCTCCGAGAAGACGATCCGCTGGCGCAAAAAAGTCAGGTATCGCTCGGCGATCTGGCCGCGCGTAAGCTGATTACGCCGTATAACCCGTATCGCCTGCGCAGGCGTTATGAGCAGGTTTTACGCAAAGCGAAGGTCAAACCTGCCGGTGTCATTGAGACCAACTCGTCGGTGAATATTCTGTCGTGTATTCGTTCAGGACTGGGCGTGGCGATTATGGAGCCGGTAACAGCCTACGGTTTACCGGTGGCGGGCGTGGTGCTCAGGGAGCTGGACGTTGAAATCCCCTATTATTTTGGTGTGACTACGCCGCAATCGAAGCCGCCGCGCCCGAGCGTCGTGGCATTGATCGATGCGCTGAAACAGGCCGCCGCCAGCCTGCTGCCGGAATTTGTCTGCCTCGATGCCAGCGAACATGCGCGCGTTATGCAGTCGCTGCATCAGGAAAGCTAGTCATCTAATTTCTCAACCGACGGCGTGGCCGTAGCCGGTCACCATCTTCACAAAGTTATCGCGGACTGGATCAGTGGTCTGCGGATCCCACGCGATACCTACCTGCCAGCGCGTGCCGTCGCCGGTCAGCGGAATAATCTTCAGCCCCGGCGGTGCGATGTAGGTAACGCTTTGCGGCAACAGCGCCACACCCACTCCGGCGATCACCAGCGCGACGATGGTCTGGATATCTTCCGCCTGCTGGGTGGATGACGCAAAACAACGGTTCTCCTCCAGAAAGCGGTCGGTTTGCGCATTCAGGCCGCGACCCCGCTCAGCGTATAAGCGCAACAGGGGCAATTTCTTAAGCCAGTCGCAGAGGCTCAACCCGTTATCTTCCGGCGCAACCAGCACCAGATTATCTTCAAACAGCACCTGATAACTGAGCGGCGCGGGCGGCGGCACGCGGACAAATCCCACCTGCAGTTCCCCGCTGTGCAACATGTCGTATTGCTGCGCAGAAGGTAAATCCTCCAGCCGGAATTCCACCCCCGGATATTCCGCTCTGAATCGCGCAATGCACTGCGGCGCGAAGATAAAACCCGATAACCCGAACCCGGCGGCAATCACCCCTTCACCGCCTTTTGCCACCTGCGCCGCGTGTTGCAGAAACACCGCGTTTTGCTTCAATACCTTTTTCGCCTCGGGCAGTAACAGCTGGCCGCCGGTGGTCAGGCGCGTGCCCTGCCGCCCGCGCGAAAACAGAGCAACATTCAGCAGTGATTCGAGCAGATTGATCTGTTTGGTCAGCGCAGGCTGGGATATCGCCAGCGCGTCAGCGGCGTCGGCATAATTCTCTTTTTCAGCCAGCATCACAAAAGCGTGGAGTAAACGCAGGTTCATTTTGCATTCCAAAGGGTTATCAGGATTGGAAAAATCTTCATTATAAAGTTATCAGCCCGCTTGCTGTAATACCAGCGTCAACAGCCCCCCTGAAAACGTCCGGAGAACAGCAATGCAAAACACTCAGTCAATCAAAGCGGCAGTGATTCAGTTCCAGCATCAGGCAGGTGATAAGAAATATAACCTGCTGATGATGGAGAAATTCATCGGGCAAGCCGCCGTCGAAGGCGTGAAGATCCTCGCTTTTCCTGAAATGTGTATCACCGGCTACTGGCATGTGCCGAAGCTCAGCGTTGCGGGCGTTGAAGCGCTGGCGGAACCGGTGGAAACCGGCCCGTCGATAGCCCTAATCCGCGCGCTGGCGATCAAACATCAGATGCTGATTGGTGCGGGGCTGATCGAACGTGCCGCAGATGGCCGGCTCTATAATGCCTACGTTGCCTGCATGCCGGACGGTTCGCTGCATACCCATCGCAAGTTGCACGCCTTTGAGCATCCGGCGATCAGCAGCGGCGAAGGCTTTACGGTGTTTGATACCCCCTGGGGAGTGAAGGTCGGTATTCTGATCTGCTGGGATAATAATCTGGTGGAAAACGTGCGCGTTACCGCGCTGCTCGGCGCCGATATCCTGCTGGCACCGCATCAGACCGGCGGCACGAATTCCCGCAGTCCGCACGGAATGAAGCCAATCCCGCTGGAACTCTGGGAGCAACGCGCAGAACGCAAAGCAGAAATCACCGCCGCGTTCAAAGGCCCTGATGGCCGCGAGTGGCTGATGCGCTGGCTGCCCGCCCGCGCCCACGATAATGGTCTGTTTATTTTGTTCAGTAACGGCGTGGGCGCTGACGATGACGAAGTACGCACCGGCAACGCGATGATCCTTGATCCTTATGGCCGCATCGTAGAAGAAACCTGGGCCGCCGGTGACGCGATGGTACGCGCCGTACTGGATCTGTCGCTAATCCCGATGAGCACCGGCCGCCGCTGGATATCAGGCCGTCGGCCTGAGCTGTATCAAATCCTGACCGAACGTCAGGGATATGAACGCGATGCGATTACTGTGCGGTTTTCTGAAGAATTGCCGAAGCGGTAGTGATGTGGCCGATCAACAGGAAACGTCACAGGCTTCATCAGGAGCCTGTGACGTTTGCCTTTGTATAAGTCTTTATTACGGTTTGCGTACCCGCAGGGATCCACTTATTGGTAACAATATCAAACCGATACCAGTCAATCGTTTCAATCCATTATCCGTGGCTAGACTTTCACTTTCACGACCAGATCAACGTAATTTAAAAGTCGGTTGCAGCAGATAACCCTGCAACTCACTGTGCGTTCAGCAAATCCGTCCCGTAGGAGTTATCGATGGTGCATACCCAGCGCCCGTCGGCTTCATGGCGAAAAACGTAGGTGGCTCGGCGTGACATTGTCACGAAAACACCTTCTTCGTCCGGATAATGTAATACGGTTTCCATAATGACCAGCGCATTGCCTGCGCCTTCGATCACCTGCATCTCGCCCTGTTCCACGACCAGCTGCCCCTGAAAATAATCAGAGATGGCCACGAAGGCTTTGCGGATATTCTCTTTGCCGGTGGCGATCAAGCCCGGTTTCACCACCAATGCGGCGTCTTCGGCGTAATAGGTCATCAGCAGATCAAAATCGCGGGCGGTGATCGCTTTGTCGCAGGCTTCAATTATCTGTCTTAACGCGTGTGTACTCATGTGTTTCTCATTGAATAAGGAGTGGCCTCAGGGAATACATAAGATGATGTTGAGATTGACCTTATGAGGAAAAAGCCTTCGCTAAGGCTATTTTTTACACTAAGGAGCCGCCTGTCAAACAGTCATCACTTCACTGAACTCAAATAAGTATCGCTTCAATAATAATTTTCATTATCATTGCGAGCGGTAACTATCACACAATAGAAATAAATAATTTCAGTGAAGGAAGATGTGCATGAAAAGAATCCTCTGCGCGGCAGGAATGCTGTGTGCCTCGGTCAGTTCCGCTTTCGCGACCACCTACCCGGTTACGATTGATAACTGCGGTTTTAAACTCACTTTTACTAAACCCCCTGAGCGCGTTGTCGCTTTAGGTCAAAACACCGTCGAAATTCTGCTGCTGTTAGGTTTACAGGATAAGGTTATCGCGAGCGCATTTTGGCCATCGAAAGTCCTGCCGGAACTGGCGGAAAAAAACGCCAAAGTTAAAACCCTGACGGTAGAAATTCCAACGCTTGAATCTATCCTGGCGCAGGATCCTGATTTTGTCCCCGCGCAGTTACCCCTGTTGCTCGGGCCGGAAAGTAAAGTCGCGAAAAGAGCAGACTTCGATGCCGTCGGCGTGAACAGCTACATGTCTCCGGGGATGTGCGCGACCAAAAAAGACGTTGGTGATATGTATGGCAGTCGCCAGAAGCTGTGGGACATGACCTATCTGTATAAAGAAATCGAGGATCTGGCCACTATTTTCAACGTTGAGGATCGCGGGCAGGTACTCATCAACGACTTCAAAAATCGGGAAGAAAAACTGCGTCAGGAATTCAGTAAAAACCATAAAGATCTCTCATTTGTCTTCTGGTTTTCCAGCGCCTCGCCGGCCGCTGATGCGTATGTTGGCGGTAAAAACAGCGCATCAGGATTTATCGCTAATGTTTTGGGCGGCCATAACGGCATTACCTCTGAAACTGAATGGCCCACCGTCGGCTGGGAAAGCATTATTGCTGTAAACCCGGATGTTATTGTCGTTTCGAGCCTTGACCGTAACCGCTGGGCGCTGGATAACGCACAGGAAAAAATAAAATTCCTCAAAAGCGATCCTGCCGTCAGCCAGCTCGACGCCGTGCGAAAAAATCATATTGTCGTCATGGACGGACAGGCAATGAACCCGACTATCCGCACGCTTTACGGCGCTGAGCAAGTTGGTGAGCAGCTTAAAAAAATGGGGCTGAATTAATGACCTCAGCAGTCCACTCCACACGACAAGGGGTCATTCTGACCACGTCGTGTGTTCTCTCCGTGCTGCTTTTAGTGTTGGTGATTGCCTTCGGGGTCAGCGTCGGCGAGCTGTCGATCCCGATGACGAGCGTGTTCCAGGCTATCGGTAATAAAACCGGGCTCACCCATGTTCCGCTGAGTCGCATTTATGAAAGCGTAATCTGGGATTTTCGTTTGAGCAGAGCGCTGGTGGCTGCCTGCTGTGGCGCCGGGCTGGCAATCTGTGGTGCGGTGCTGCAAAGCCTTTTGAAAAATGCGCTGGCAGAACCCTACGTGCTGGGTGTTTCAGCCGGAGCCTCAACCGGCGCGGTGTCGGTGGTAGTACTCGGCATAGGCACCGGTTCAATATCCCTTTCTATGGGCGCATTTGCCGGGGCTTTCGCGGCCTTTGCCTTTGTGACCTTTCTGAGTAACGGCGCGCGCGGTGGCAACGATCGCACCATTCTGGCTGGGGTCGCAGCTTCGCAGCTGTTTAACGCGATTACTGCTTACACCATCAGCACTTCCGCCAGCGCTCAGCAGGCACGCGACGTGATGTTTTGGTTGCTGGGCAGCTTTAGCGGAGTGAGGTGGCCAGAGTTTCAGTTAGTGCTGGTCATTATCATGCTGGGTCTGGCTGTCTGCCTCTACTATTCCCGCGCTCTGGACGCGTTTACATTTGGCGACGATGCTGCGGCTTCGCTGGGTATCTCTGTCCCAAAGGTTCGGCTTATCCTGTTCACCACGACCGCGCTTATCACCGCAACCATTGTCAGCATGGCGGGTTCGATTGGCTTTGTCGGCCTGGTTGTCCCCCACGTGATGCGCTTCTTCTTTGGTCCGCTGCATAGAATATTGCTGATTGCGAGCGCGTTAGCGGGCGCCATCCTGATGGTGCTGGCGGACATCGCCTCCCGACTCCTGATTGCTCCGCAAAGCTTGCCCGTCGGCGTCGTCACTGCACTGGTTGGCGTGCCGTTCTTTGCCATTATCATCTACCGTTCAAGGAGCCAGTGATGAGTATCAGCGCTGAAAAAGTGACCTGGAAGGTGGGGAAAAAGATTATCGTCAACAATGTTTCACTCAACGTTAACCGTGGTGAAACCGTTGGTTTGCTGGGCCCCAATGGTTCGGGGAAATCATCCCTGTTGCGCCTGCTGGCAGGATTAAGACGCCCCCATTCTGGCGTGGTCGCGCTGGACGCAAAGGACATCAGCCAGATGGCCAAAAAGCAGCTGGCTCGCCGGATTGCCTTCGTAGAGCAACACGGCATGACGGAGTCGAATATGCGCGTCCGGGATGTCGTAAAACTGGGCCGTATTCCCCACCACTCACCCTTTTCTAACTGGAGCACCCACGATGATGAAACCGTCAATGGTGCGCTGGAAAGAGTGGGTATGCTTGATCACAGCGATCAGGGTTGGCAGAGTCTGTCCGGGGGCGAACGCCAGCGCGTGCACATCGCCAGAGCGCTGGCGCAGTCACCAACAGAAATCTTGCTGGATGAGCCAACAAATCATCTGGATATTCACCATCAGATCCAGTTGATGAAATTGATCAGCGAATTGCCAGTGACCAGCCTTGTAGCTATCCACGATCTCAACCATGCCTCAATGTTTTGCGATGCGCTGATTGTTATGCAACAAGGCGAGATCGTTGCCAGGGGAACACCGGAGGAAATACTGACAGAATCCCTTCTGTGGGATGTTTTTCGGGTTGAAACCAGAATCGAAATTTCTCCCTATCATGGTAAAAAACACATTCACTACATTGTGTAAAAGCACCGTATCAGTCTGGAAAAGTCAGCACCGGTGATATATTGGAGTATTTATGAAACGAGAGACGCTATTCAGTTACGCTCAGGAACATTTTAACGCAGAGCCGGAATATCTCTGGCGTAAGCTGCCGGATTACGCAGTACTTCGTCATCATATTGGCGATAAATGGTTCGGTATCGTGATGAATGTACCTGGCACAAAACTGGGGCTGGAAACGGATGATAAAATCGACATTCTCGAAGTGAAGGTCAGGCCGGAGCACATCGGCTCATTACGTCAGAAAGACGGCATTTTGCCTGGGTACCATATGAATAAAGAACATTGGGTCAGCGTGATCCTTTCCGGATCGCTATCTGCAAAGGAAATTCTTGAGCTGCTTGCTGACAGCCATGAGCTGACCACAGGATAAATGTCCCCTTACAGAAGGGCTAGATAGGCAGATTCAAACAATTGCAAAAGGACGCGCGGCGCCAACTCAAGCCCTAAGTGACTTGCCTCTTTGGTCTGAGTGCGCGCTGCCGCGTGAAATAACCCTCTGATTTGTATAACCCCGGGCTTTTATTTGGCTGTGTTATCAGATAATAAATAAAGGTGACCAGCAATAGTCCTGAGCAAAAGGCAGGGAAATCGTTGTTGTATCCCCTGACCTTTTTGCCCATCAGCCGTTATTCATAATTCTCGCCATACAACCCGATCAGCCTGCGCACCACACCGTTGGTCCAGCCGAAACCGTCCTGAAGCGGATACTCCCCGCCGCCACCGCCGCGCGATGCATCGCCGGAGATGTGGTATTTTTCGATCAGTTTATGATGCTGCTGATAATACTGATTTACGGTTTTCAGCCAGCTGCGGGCGATGAGATCCCCCAGCGCATCGTTGCCGTAAAGCTTAAAGCCCTGGATCGCCATCCATTGCAGCGGCGCCCAGCCGTTGGGTTTATCCCACTGTTCGCCGGTGTCATATTCAGTCGCCATGATGCCGCCCGGTGTGAGCAGGCGGTTTTTAACTGCGTCGGCCAGCCGTTCAGCCTGCGCATGCGTAGCCAGCCCGACGTACAGCGGTACCACGCTGGCGGCAGAGAACAGTGACATTTGTTGCTGATGCCAGTCGTAATCGCGGAAGCACCCCTGCTCTTCATCCCAAAGATAGCGGTTAACGGCCTCGCGGCGCAGGTCGGCTTTTTCCCGGAACTGTGCAGCGGTGACCTTGTCGCCTTTCAGGCCGGATATGTTGGAGATAGCGCTTTCCAGCTTGTAAAGGAACGCGTTGAGATCCACCGGGATAAACTGCGTGGTGCGGATACTGGCGAGACGGTCGGCGTCACGCAGCCAGCGCGAGGAATAATCCCAGCCGGATTCTGCTCCCGCACGTAAATCGCGGTAAACCTCATTGTCCGGGCGGCTGGAAAGCTTCGCGGTTTCCACATCTTCCCGCCAGGATTCATCGCGCGGTGTATCACGGTCATCCCAGTAACGGTTGAGCAGTGTGCCATCCGGCAGGCAGACCACATGACGATAGGCCTGATTGGGCGTCAAGGATTCCGCGCCGTCCATCCAGAAGTCGTACTCCATCAGCAGGTGATCGAGATACCTTTTCGCGCCGCGCACGCCGTCTTCCTCGAACAGTTCGACCATCAGCGCGAAAATAGGCGGCTGCGAGCGGCTGAGGTAATAAGTGCGGTTGCCGTTGGGAATGTGACCGTAGATTTCGATCATCCACGCGAAATTGTCTGCCATGGTGCGCAGCAGATCGTTACGGCCACTCTCCGCCAGCCCCAGCATGGTGAAGTAGGAATCCCAGTAGTAGGTCTCGCTGAAACGGCCACCCGGCACGACATAAGCCTGCGGGAGCGGTAACAGAGAAGACCACGGCACGTGATCTTCCGGCTGGCGGGTCAGGACAGGCCAGAGCTTGTCGATGTGCTCTTTCAGCGAATCGCCCGGATCGGAAACGTACTCATCACCGTGGTGTGCCGGAAGCGAAAAGTGGGCGTCCACAAACCGTTGTAAGTTGAAACCGGGGTGATTTTTGATGCGGCGGTAGCGCAGGAGAATATCCAGCGGATCCATTTTCGGCGGGCAATCGGGAAAAGTTTTGCTGTCTTCAAACAGGTGCGAGGACTGCACGGCGGTAAACAGTTCCAGATAACGGTCGGCGGGCGTCAGCGCATCGGAATGCGGCAGGCCTTCGATCATCTCCGGCTCTGGCTCGGCGTCCATCATTCTTTCGAGGATCAGTTCAATAGGTTCAAGTTCAGTCAGGCGATCGTCTTCCACGTCGAACTCAGTCGGATCCTTCATCTGAATTTTGGTGTTTTCCATATGATACAAGCCTCTGTATTGCTGAAAGAGCGCAACCCGGACTCAGGGCTGCGCCAGAAAGTGGAATGTGACGATGTTATTTACGCCACGGCGTCATGGTCGATGCTGTGGGTAGAGATGGCGTTCAGATCTTTCAGGTAGGTATCGCCCCAGTTGGCGATGTCGTTTTTATGCAGGACATTCATCATGTCGTTGTAGCGCTCAATACGCTCTTCCAGCGGCATGGTCAGCGCTTTATCCAGCGCGGCGGCGACGTCATCGCGGTCATACGGGTTGACGATCAGCGCAGCGGTCAGCTCATTAGCAGCACCGGCAAACTGAGAAAGCACCAGCACGCCCGGATCTTTCGGATCCTGCGCGGCCACATACTCTTTCGCCACCAGATTCATACCATCGCGCAGCGGCGTGACCAGCCCGACATCGGTCAGGCGGAACAGCTTCATCAACAAACTGCGCTGGAAATGCTGATTGAGGTAAAACAATGGCGTCTGGTTCAGGCTGCCGTATTTACCGTTGATGCGCCCGACTTCGGTCTCAAGCTGATGGCGCAAATCCTGATACGCCTGGACATCACCGCGCGACGTCGGTGCGATTTGTGAATAACGCACTTTGCCGCGATGTTGCGGGAATTTTTCCAGCAGCGCTTCGAACGCCAGAAAACGCTCCGGAAGCCCTTTGGTGTAATCCAAACGTTCACAGGAAATGATGTTTTGCGCTTCACGCAGCTCCTGCTCCATCGCTGCCAGTTTGGACGGCAGTGGCCCTTCAGCCATCTCTTTGATGCTGTCCGGCGCGATGCTGATCGGGTAAACACCGGTGCTGAAGGTGTTACCGAAAGCCTGATGCATATAAGTGCCGGTCGGCTGCAAGGTGGTCAGCTCGCCCAGATTATCGAGAAACGCCAGACGGTCGCCTTCTGTCTGGAAGCCCAGCAAATCGTAATGCGACATCATTTCCAGCAGCTCGTTATGAGGCGGCACTGCGTTGAAGATTTCAGGTGTCGGGAACGGAATGTGCAGGAAGAAGCCGATGCGGTTAGTCACGCCCAATTTACGCAGTGACGCGGCAAAAGGCAGCAGATGATAATCGTGGATCCACAGAATATCGTCAGGTTTGAGCAGCGGCAGCAATCTTCTCGCCAGCAGGTCATTGACACGGCAGTAGCCTTCCCAGGCTTCGCGCTGGTAATCCACCAGGTCGATGCGGTAATGAAGCGCTGGCCAGAGGACGGCGTTGGAGAACTGACAATAATAGAGATCATAATCGTTCTGATTGAGCGGTACCGAAGCATAAGTAATGCCGTCGTCTTCCACCACGCTCATATCATCATCTTCGTTCTCTGAAATTTCGCTGATTTCACCGTTCCAGCCAAACCACAAGCCGGAAGTATTTTTCAGTGCATCAACGATACCGACGGCAAGACCGCCGGCGGATTTGGTGCCATCAGGGATAGCAATACGGTTTGAGACTACAACGAGGCGACTCATAAACTGGACTCCTTTTCTTCTACATTTTTGTTATTTAGGTGACGTTGTAACATCGCTTGTTCAAGCATTTGTTCAATCCAGCTGTAGACGTCGGTGACTTTCCCGAGCCGGTAGCGCGCATGGCTTGAACCCTCTCCGACTTTCACGGTGATCCCGTGCAGTGCGTTGACGGCCTGAAACCCTTTTTCATCGGTCAGATCGTCACCCACAAATACCGGCGTACGGCCTGCGAACGGCGCTTGCTGCATAAATTCAGTGATGGCCGCGCCTTTATCATTGCCACGCGGTTTGATTTCGGCCACGCATTTCCCGCGTTGTAACATCAGTTGCGGAAACTTCGCCACAGCGGCTTCAGCCAGCGCTAACACCTGCTGCTGAAAATCTGTCGCCTGACGGTAATGCAATGCAAACGCCATTCCTTTGGCCTCAAGCAGCGTGCCGGGCAGTTCGGCCATGCCCTTTTCCAGCATCTGCTGTAAAGGGACCGCGACCTCGTCCGGCAGGCTGACGCGATGCAGATTGCCCGCGCTGTCGCGCAGTTCTGCGCCGTGAACACCGGCTGTCGGGAAGACAAACGGCGTGGCCAGCTGATCCAGCTGCTCAATCGGGCGGCCTGAAATCAGCGCCAAGGCGCCGTTGCTGGCTACAGATAAGGTTTGCAGATTGTTACGGACATTAACGGGGATACTGACGGCGTCCGGTTCGGGGCAAATTTCTGCCAGCGTGCCATCGACGTCGAAGAAGAAAGCATAATCCCCGCCGTGAATGGCGGGATTCGGGGGTGTTTCCGGGGTAGTATCCTGCGTGCTGTTGGTCAAATTGCTGTTCAAAATGATGCTCCTGTTTGTGAGGCTGAGCACAATCACATGCTGTGCTTCTTGCTTTTACAATCGATTAACTATAGCCCCAATTAAAGGGGCTAAAGGGATTATCGGATTATTCCAGACAGGAGGGTTGGGGCTGCTGATGAAAAAAAGCCCGGCTGACACGCATTTTTCGCGCTAACGCGAGACATCCATTTCCATCACTTTTATGCCCACACGACGGGCGAATTTTATACAATCTGCCGTATCCTCTCCACCGGAAAATGCCAAAATCACATCCGGCTGGCTGTCTTCTATCATGAAAAGGTTACGGCGGATTTCTGCATATTTGCCGTGCAGCGCCCAGTTGGCGGGGTAACGCACGACATGCACATCGGCCTCGCGCGCCCAGCGTTCAATCATTGCGCCAAGCGTCTGATGCCCGCCATGAATCAACACCCGCACCGGCTGAGACTGGGAATGCTGCTGCGAAAATAGTTCCAGCACCCGCTCAACGGTGCGGATATCGGCATAAAAGCGCCCGGCGCAAATAAGTACTCTCATCACTTAACTCCCTGATTTTTATTGTTGTTATTACGCTTGGGTCAGCAAGCCGTCATCACTCAGGCGGTCAATTACCGGATAGGCCACGGCGGCAATGTGATGATGTACGCGGCGGTAATCGCGCAGTACGCGCTGGAAAATATCGCCGGATTCCGCCCAGGCATTTTTATCCTCACGCAGCTTTTTAAAATGCTCGCGGCTGGCGGTGGCTTCGATCTGGCGGATCACTTCTTTGCGCGCCACCAGCTGATGCGCGGCGTCCAGATCTTCGCCAAGGAACGCGGTGACCGCCAGACGCAGGCTGGTCAGGATTTCCGCATGCAGCAGGCCGATGTTATGCAACTCGAATTCGCTGAACAGCTCACCCCGTTGCGCACGACGTGTCGCCAGCTGCGCGAGACTGCTGGAAAGAATGTCTCCGGCGTGCTCGGTGTTTATCACACACATCAGGATCTCCTGCGCGCGGTCGGCGTCGGAATCGCTCAGCCCGTCCTGTCCCAGATCGGCCAGATAGGCGCGGATCGCCGCACTGAGTCCGTCAAGCTGATGATCCAGCTGGCGAATTTCTGCCGCTGAACTCTTTTCAGGTGCGTGAAACAGCGCGCGAAGCCGGTCGAGCATCATGTTCAGCATGTCGGCGGCGCGCAGCGATTCACGCACCGAGTTGGACAGCCCGATATACGCGATATCCAGTCCGGCTTCGTCGAGATACATCGGCATTCCGCCGTCAACGGCGTGTGCGGCTTCCGGCAAGATTCGCTCAAGCATGCGGGCCATCGGCGCAGTCAGCCCGATGAAGACCACCGCCAGCACGGCGCTGAATGCCGTGTGAAACCCCACCACCAGCTGTGGCGTAGTCAGCGCCAGCCTGTCGGCGAGCGTACTGAGCAGCGGCATCATCGCCAGTGCCAGCACGCAGCCTGCCCCACGAATAAGCAGATTTCCCACCGGCAGACGGCGTGCGGCGGCGGAACCGGCATTGAGCACCGGCGGCAATGCACCGCCGATATTAGCCCCCAGCACCAGCACCATCGCGGTGACCGGTGTCATCACGCCGGTCGCGGCCAGCGAAGCAATCAGCAAAATCACCGCCACGCTCGAGTGACAAATCAGCGTAAGGACGATCGCCACCAGCAGCGCGATCAGCGTATCGCCCTCCAGCCCCTGCATTACCGCGTGGAAAACCGGGGTGGTTTCGATATGGCCGAGCGTCGCGCCAAGCAGGCTGAGCGACATCAGCATCAGACCGAGGCCAATCAGCGCGCAACCGGCGCTTTCGAAACCGGAATGATCGCGGATTTTAAACACCACGAAGCCGCTCAGCACCAGCAGCGGGACGGCAATCCCGGTGTTGAAACTCATCAGTTGCACGACGAGCGTGGAACCCACGTTCGCGCCGAGCATCACCGCCAGCGCCGGTGCCAGGCTGAGCGTACCGGCGGCGGTAAAAGACGTCGCCATCAGGCTGACCGCCGTACTGCTTTGCAACAGGCCAGTGATGCCGACGCCAGCCAGCAGCGCCATCCAGCGGTTGGTCAGATGCCGCCCCATCCAGTTGCGCAGTGGTGTGCCAAAACCGCGTTGCAGTGCGGTCGAAATCATATGGGAACCCCATAGCAGCAGCGCGATCGCGCCCGCCAGATGGATCAGCAGCTGGGTTCCGGATGGGTGAGTCACAGTCATAACAGTCATTGGATTGCTCCCCTTTTTCAGGGTTGTCGTTGTTATTCTTTTATGATCAAAAAATGATGGTCAAAAGCTAACAGCTAAATAAAGAGTCAAAGCAGGTGCCGCGATGGGCTGCGGCACCTTGTTCAGCGGATCAGAACCACTGTTTGAAGCGGCGGATATAGAAGGTTTTCATACCCTGCGCGACGCAGCAGTACGCCAGCAGCGTACCGGCCAGCCACGGGAAGTATTCCCACGGCAGCGCCTGCAAGCCGACGACCGGACCCAACGGCGAGAACGGCACATAAATCCCGAACGCCATCACCAGACCGGTCATCATCATCACCGGCCAGGCAGCAGTGCTCTGAATAAACGGGATTTTCTGGGTACGCAGCATGTGCACCACCAGCGTCTGCGACAGCAAGCCTTCCACAAACCAGCCGGACTGGAACAGCGTCTGCATATGTTCACTGTTGGCGCTGAACACGTACCACATCACCGCAAAGGTGGTCATATCGAAAATCGACGAGGTCGGCCCGATCCACACCATAAAGCGGCCAATGTTTTTGGCATCCCACTTACGCGGTTTTTTCAGGAACTCTTTGTCGATTTTGTCCCACGGCAGCGCCAGCTGGGAGATGTCGTACATCAGGTTTTGTAACAACAACTGAATGGCCAGCATCGGCAGGAAAGGAATAAACGCACTGGCGACCAGCACCGAGAACACGTTGCCGAAGTTGGAACTGGCGGTCATGTTCAGGTACTTCATGATATTGCCGAACGTCTCGCGCCCTTTTAGTACGCCCTCTTCCAGCACCATCAGGCTCTTTTCCAGCAGGATGATATCAGCCGATTCTTTGGCAATATCGGTGCCGCTGTCGACTGAAATCCCGACGTCCGCATCCCGCAGCGCAGGCGCATCGTTGATGCCGTCGCCGAGGAAGCCAACCGTATGGCCGTTAGCCTGTAACGCTTTCAGCACCCGCGATTTCTGCAACGGCGTCAGTTTGGCAAACACCGTGCGCTCTTCCACCAGTTGTTGCAGCGCAGCATCGTCCAGCCGCTCGACCTGAGGCCCGAGTACCGGCTCGCCTGGCTCCAGCCCGACCTGACGGCAAATCCGCATCGTCACCACGGCGTTATCGCCGGTCAGCACTTTCACCGCCACGCCAATGTCACGCAGTGCGGCAATCGCCGGGCCTGCGGACTCTTTCGGTGGATCGAGGAAGGTAAGGAAACCGCTGATAATCAGATCATGCTCATCGACGGTACCGTACTGTTTTTTCGCCTCTGCTTTCGCAATGCTGCGGGTCGCTACCACCAGCACGCGGAAACCGTCTTTGTTGTAGTCATTCGCCATTGCCAGCAGCGCATCACGGCGCGAGTCGTTCAGCTCGACCACTTTGCCGTTTTCCTGCATATGGGTGGAAATGCTCAGCATCTCCTCCACGGCGCCCTTACACACCAGCAGGTGATTTTGCTGTTTGTCCTTCACCACAATCGACAGACGACGGCGGATAAAGTCGAACGGCATCTCATCCACTTTGCTGTAACCCTGCGGCTTGACGAAGCCCGGCGTGTTATCGGAGAAGTAGATAACGGCCTGATCCATCAGGTTTTTGATACCGCTCTGGTGATAGCTGTTCAGCCACGCCAGTTGCAGCACGGCGTCATTTTTCTGCCCGTGCGTATCGATATGGTGCTCGAGAATGATTTTATCCTGCGTCAGCGTGCCGGTTTTATCGGTACACAGCACGTCCATCGCGCCCAGATTCTGGATGGCGTTCAGACGCTTCACCACCACTTTGCGCTTCGCCATCGCCATCGCGCCTTTTGCCAGGTTGGCGCTGACAATCATCGGCAGCATTTCCGGCGTCAGGCCCACGGCAACCGCGACGGCAAACAGCATCGCGTCCCACCACTCGCCCTTCATGATGCCGTTAATCAGGAACACCACCGGCACCATCACCAGCATGAAACGGATCAGCAGCCAGCTGACGCTATTCACGCCGCGATCAAACGCCGTCTGCGCGCGGGTGCCGACAATGGCTTTCGCCAGCGAGCCAAAGTAAGTCCGCGGCCCCGTGGCTACCACCACCGCCTGCGCCGTGCCGCTCACCACGTTGGTTCCCATAAAGCAGATGTTCGGGATATCCAGCAGATTTTCGTTTTCAGCCGCCACGTCGCTGGCAGATTTCTGCGCCACGTCGCCGAGGGTGTCGTATTTCTCCACCGGCAAAGCTTCACCGGTCAGCACCGCCTGACTGATAAACAGATCCCGCGATTCAATCAGTCGCACATCAGCCGGGATCATGTCCCCGGCGTAGAGCTGCACGATGTCGCCGACCACCAGTTCGCGCATCGGGATTTCACGCAGTTTACCCGGCTGCCCCGCCGCATCTCGACGCAGCACGCTTGCAGTGGTGCGCACCATGGCTTTCAGCGCTTCGGCAGATTTTGCCGAGCGATGTTCCTGCCAGAAACGCACCAGCCCGCTGATGGCCACCATCGCGCTGATGATGTACACCGAGACCAGATCCGTTTCTTCACCGGCACGCAGCGGGAACCAGAAATCAGTGAAGAAGCTGATGACCGCCAATACTGTGAGTACATAAATGAACGGGTTGTTGAACGCTTTCAGTAACTGGATCAGTGCATGAGGCGGCTTGTCGTGCGCCACTTCGTTATAACCTTGTTTCTCCAGACGCTGAGCGGCGCTGGATTGTGTCAATCCTTCACGGGTGGCGTTGACGTTAATCAGCGTCACGGCTACGCCGTTTCTGGCTTCCATCGCAGCACGCATGGAAAGCGGCTGCTTCTTTTTATCCTGGTGTTTCGGATCGAGCGTATTGTTGTTTTGTACAGTCATGGTGGTGCTCCTGTCGCCTTCACGCGTCCGTTTTCGCCGGTTTGCCTTATTACGGGCAGCCGAAAACATTCGCGTTAATTAAGCGATCGGTATTTATCAATTTTTATGCGCAGGACTTCCCGCCGTTTATTATTTTTCTTTCAAAGAGTGAGAAATAAAAACAGAGTGAAATCGATTGTTTGTCTTTTATTTCAGCATGGCTTCGCCACTCTCTTTATTATTCCGGTAAATTGGTAATAATAAAAAAGACGATGACGGTCAGGCGTCAATAAAGACGAGGTTCAGCGCGGCAAAATGCCACAGGCCGAATCAGGCGGGGGAAAACCGACTTTGTGGTTCTTCGCTGTCAGAAACGATACAACGCTGCTCCAGCTGGCCGGTGACAGGACTGACACGCCAGGTGGTCACAGAGTGATTCATTCTGTTGATTTTAGAAGAAAAAAGGGATGAGGAATCTTTCTTGCGCGCAGCCAGCGTCCTGTCGCGGGACGGGCGGACACGCAAAGTGGATGTCAGCGCTTTGACATCGGCAAAAAGGGTTGATTTGAACTTCATAACACACCTCGGGACCGTGACATTCAGGTTGAGGTGAGGTAACACAAGAGCATCAGGCTCTGGCGAGGCACACCCAAACGATGAAATGATCACAATCGATTTCATGTTTAATATTCCGGCGCGCTATGTCAGCGTCGTCCGGTGAGTTACTAAATACTGTGTCCATTAGTCTCTTATGTATTAGTGGATAAAGGCCGCAACTTCCGGCTCGTGCAATTTACCCATACTGTATATTATTGTCAACCCGCAAAAGCAGTTTAAAATCGTTCGTTTATATTTGAGTGAGGTTTCATGGAAATATAAACGAACTTAAACAACCTTATAACGCCGGTAAGTGTGAACCGACCGGCGTGTCTGTCAGAGGTGTTGACGTTTAGCTATCAGAAATTGTATTGCACGCCAAGACGGAACCGCGTCTGGCGTTCGTCGGTGGTTTTACGCACCGAGACATCGCCGATTTGGGCATACGGCGTCCATTGTTTATTAATGTTATAGGCGACTTTTAAATCCTGTTCGTAATCCCATTTATCATTGTCGTATAACACCTGGTCGCTGTGTTTATAAATGTAGTTATATTCGAAACGCCAGTCGGCAAGACGATATCCCAGCCAGATTTCACCACGGTTGGTTTTGCGGTCTTCGGTATTCTCTTTGGTATATCGGGTATATTCATAACGATAACGGGCATTAAAATAGAGGCCGCTGTCGAAAGTATATCCGGCGGTTAAAAATGGCTTATAGATGCTGTTATCCGAACTCGATTCCAGCGTAAAACCGGGTTGCAGGAAAAATGCCGGCGTCACTTTATACTGATAGCTGATGGTGCTTTCCGTGCCGTTATCTATCAGATTATTAAACGGTTTATTTGGATTGTCGCCACCGGATTTCCACTTCGCTTCCAGCGAGAAACCAAAGCCGTTGGCAAAGCGGTGTGACACCATCGCACGGTCTTTATTTTGCTTACTGTCGTCCAGCCATTCATGGCGAAGATCAATAGTGACAGCCTGACTACCGGCGCTGGCCAGCAGCAGACCGCAGAGCAGCAGTCTGTTATTTTTCATGTTGTAATAATCCCAGAGATATTGAGTAGTGTTTTTATGTTTGTATTTAAGACTTCAGTCTTATTTTGACTTCATTTATTTCTTTTTAAGAAAATCTTGATAATTGAACGTACCGTCAGGATTACGCGTGACAGGCTCCGGCAATGTCAGGGAGAGATAATCCTGCGGCTGTATTTCTTTTCCGGCGTTATTCACGCTTTTCTGGCTGATGTAAAAATAATTGCTGTCATCCACGTTGCCGCTGACCGCATCGTCGTACCTGCCCGCCGTGGTACGCAGTGATAAATTGTCTTTGAACACGCCCTGTTTGTCGGCGGTGGTGTAAGGCGACGGGCGGAACAGGAAGTTGAAGCGTTTGTTGTCCAGCGCGCGGTTGTTTTCAATCACCAGTGCGCCCGGATTGAAGTTGTCGGTGAAGCCGTCCATGCCGTTTTCCACCGCCACGTTATGACGGGCGACGTGCGCGACCGGTAATCCTTCGCCACCGAGTTTGAAACCGTTGCTGCCGTTGTGAACCGACAAACTGTTTTCGATAGTGACGCTGCCGTTCGGGCCGTCTTCAATCTTATTGAACAGATCGAAACCGTCGTCGACGTTGTCGTGGGAATAGCAGTTCACCAAACGGTTGCCCTCGCCGACGCGCATTTTCACCGCAAAGCCGTCGGCGTTTTTCCGCCCCGGATCCTGATTCCCCCAGGATTCTGAATTGCTGATCAGATTGTGGCTCGCCCACAATGCGCGACCGATGCCGTCCGGCGAAGCCACCCAAATGCCGGTATCGTCGGCGTGATGTGCTTTAACGCGGTCGATATGATTGTAACTTCCGGCAATATGGAAACTTTTCTTCGTCACAGTAATGCCCTGCACGTTCCAGTAGCTGGCGTCGAGTTTCAGGCCGTTGAACACCACTTTATCGCCCTGCGTTTTGAGGTTTTTCATCGCCTTGTCCGTGCCGCTGGCGGTCGCCGGGATCACGCTGGCCGGATATTCGCCCTCCTCCAGCAAAAGCGTACCGCCCGGTGCCAGCAGATTGACTGCGCTGGCGAAATCCAGCGGATGCACGCGGGAGCCGTCATTGCCCGCAACGCCCTGCGCGGAGACGTACAATTCATCCGGATTGCTCACCAGCGCCATGCTGACCGGAAATTCCTGCGTCAGCGGCTGGCCGTTCTGTGGCGTGAAGGTCACGCGCAGCGCCGTCGCGGGGCTTTCGGCATGGAACGGCACGGCGACCACTTCGCCGCCGCGCACGGATTGCTGGCGCAGCAGCGGTTTGCCGCCCTGTTCAATCTGCAACTGCCCGTCACCGTTGGTGCGCAACTGGAAAACACTCTCGCGGCGGGCGATCACCGCAGAGGACATCACCTCAATGCGCGGCTTAAGTGACGGCGTCACGTAGGCTGCGGAGGGCTGCGTATGGGCTTCGCTGAGCGTCAGCTTCGCGTGATTGACGGTAATGCTGGCGTTACGCGAGGCGAAGAAACCAACGTAATAACCTGTTTTATCGAGCATTGTGATGCGGTCAGCGCCTTCGACGGTTTTCGTCGTCCACTGTTCGCTGCCCTGAGGCGCATACGCGACATCAAATCCGGTGTCCGTGCGTGTCAGGCGCAGGGAGAAATGCGCGGGCGTGGTCAGCGGGTGATAACTTGCGCGCATAATGCCGATGCCGGTATTTCCCCACGGCTGCTGCACGCCCTGTCTGGCGATCAGCGCAACCACCGGCGGATTATCGCCTGTCGCCATCACGCTGTTCATGAGCATATTGGACGCCGCAGGTAATTCCTCGATACCCGGTTTGGTCACCGGTTGGCGCGGCGAACCGAGAATATCGCGCACCAGTAAACCCGCGCCTTCCTGGCCCGCCGGTTTGGCGCCATTTTCCGGGCCAAACTGATTGAGCGTGATGTCGGCTTCCAGCTGGAAATTCACGTCTGCCGGTAAACGCGTGTAGAAATAGGTTAATCCATCGTGGCTGTTACCCACTTTTCCGCCGCGGCTTTCGACCGTAAATGGCGTGGTCAGCAGCGTTCCGGCGGCAGGGATCGTTTTACCGTCCGCCAGCCGGGTTTCATTCATGCCGATTTTTTCCGGCAAAACGTTGGTCGCAAAATTTATGTCTGTCGACTGGCCAAAGGTGATGCTGTGCCAGACCAGACTGCCGGTGGCAGGCAATGCGGCGGCCATGCCCTGTGCGCTTGCTCCGAGAGACAGCGCGACAATAAACAGGTGTCGTTCCCACATAGTCGTTTTCATCCTGAATGCGTAAGGCGTCGCTGGCCGGTTTCCCGGCCAGTCGGTTAATTCATCATGAGTGAAGTAAATCAGGGATTACGGGTGCTGCGTGGTGCTCACCATCGGTTTAGGATCGGTTAGCTCAACGGCGGGCGTATCGAAGATTTTGCGGCAGACTTCACTGTTGCCCCAGCATTGTTCGTACGGATAGCCAATCAGGTTTTCCATTACCGCACGTACGTCCGGTTGGATCTGGCTGATTTCGCCGCCCGCTTTGATACGCGCCACTTCGCCCAGTACCACCAAGTGTGTTTTGCGGTTCAGCTTCATCTGATTACTGAACACCATCGCCATTAACGCCAGCGCAATCACCCCGATACAGAACACCATCGCAATGGCAGTAACAGCGCTTTCAGGCTGGGTGTGAGATTTGGACTGGAAGCCGTAGAAACTGAGGATAGCGCCCATCACGAAGACGATGACCGAGCGCATCAGCTTGCCGGAGAAGGTCATAGCACCGGCATAGATGCCTTCACGACGACGGCCAGTGAAGGCTTCGTCAATGTCCGCCAGGAAGGTGTAAACCGTCCACGGAATGTAATACACGCCGCCGGTACCGATACCGAAGATGACGGTGATGGTCAGCATCGCAACCGTCGCGTACTGCTGCGGCAGATGCAGGAAATGCAGCAGGCTGTAGCAGGCGACCGAGAACACCACGATGCCCAGCGCCAGAATGTAAGGTTTGCTGAAACCATGTTTCACGCAAATCCCGATGAAGATCGCGGTGGAGAACAGTTGCAGAATCGAGTTCAGACTGCTGAGCCCGGCGACCATTGTCGGGTCATATTGCAGAACGAAAATGATGAAGTAAGTGAAGACCGAGGCGAACAGCCATTCCGCACCGAATCCGCACAGGTACATGCCCAGATGTTTGCGGAACACGCGCAGATGGAAGGTAGATTTCATGTCACGCAGCAGCGTAAGCATGGTTTTGCCCAGGGTCATTTTCTTCTCATCAACGGGCGTGGTTTCTTCTGTCGGACGTTCCCAGGAAGAGAGATAGAGCATGCCAATCGCGACGCATAAAATCACGCCGTAAGTCAGCGCCGTGAAGAAGAACGGTTCGGCGGAGTCTTTTCCGTAGATCAGAATGAACTGACCGGGAATAAACGCGGCGAGGAAATTGGCCACTTTACCGAAAATCGCTTTGTAGCCAGTCAGCTTTGAGCGCGCGGAGAAGTCGGTGGTCATTTCAGTCGCGAGGGTTTCGTACGGCACCATCACCGAGGTGTAAATCAGTTCAAACACCACGTAAGTGGACAAGTAATACCAGAAGCCGAAGCCCTCCACCCACAGCAACGGGTAGAACATCATCAGCGGAATGCCGAGGAGGATAAAGAAGCGACGGCGGCCAAAACGTTTGCCGAGGCGGGTTTTGCCGAAGTTATCGGAAAGGTAGCCCATCAGCGGGTTGCTGATCGCATCAATGATGCTGGCGACAGAAAAGATCGCCGAAGCCTGTAACAGCGTCAACCCACAGAATGTGGTGTAGAAATAGAGCAGCCAGATACCGGCAATGGCCAGCGCACCGCTGCCCAGTAAATTGCCGCCGCCGTACGCCAGCTGATGCCTGAATAAAATCGGTTTTTCTGCGTTCATTGCGTTTCCCGCCCAGAGAGTTTGAATTTATGAACCGGTGTTTCGTTTTTATAGATATTGCGTTTTATATAGGCGGAGTGAATGAATAGATGTGAATTAACTCACATTTAGCGCAGCGGGAGGATTTTTGTCAGATGGAATTGCGATACGTGTAACATTCTCATTCATAAAAAAAACACAATTCACGAGATTATTCATAATCTATTAGTTGAGAATTGAATTATTACCGTACTAATGCTTTACGAAACCGTGACTTAAAATGCACGAAATTCTGAGGGAGAGAAAAGAGAGGTGCACTGACCTGCCATACAAGTCAGACGAAAACGTGAGGAAAGGCCAATCCCTGGCCCTGGTGCTTGCTACAGCGAGTCAATCTCAGACGTGTTGAACCACAAAAAACGCCGGTTCAGGCTTTCAGTAATGACGCTGTACTTTCGTTTAATTCATCCAGCAAGGTATAGCGTTTACGGTATTCCGAACGCTTTTTGCTCGGCAACTCTTCCATGGTTTTACGCGGCAGCGTCAACGGCACGTCATATAACGCAGAAGAATACGGGGTCGCGCTGATGGAATCCCAGAATTCGTTATAGCTGGCGACAAACACGTTTTTCTTGCGGTGACGGTAACGCAGGCTGCGGAACACATGGCCGGTATCGCTGACCGCCAGAATACGCTGCACGCCGGTTTGCGCGGCGATGCGCTGCAGGCTTTCCAGCAGCAGACGTTTCGGAAACAGTCCGTAGCAGGATTTAGTCGCCTGTTTAATCACTTCATGCGGCGTCGAGCGATGCGCACCCTGGAATCCGCCAACGATCATCGTCAGCCCTTCCGGGCGTTGCACCACGCTAAACGTCAGCGCCGCCAGCAGCGTCTCTTCCATGTACAGGAACATATTGGCTTCGCCTTCACGCTCGGATTTACCGATCGAGCCCAGCACCACGCTAAAGGTTTCGCCATCTTTGCCGCTGAACTGGTTCACGGTGCGGCCATCTGCGCTCAGAAATGCGTTGCGCAGTTGCACGTTTTCCAGGTTTCTGACGAACTCATAGTGATCAAGAAGTGCCCCGGCACGACCGGCGGACGGCAGCCCAAGGTGCAGATAAGGTTTGTGGATTTTGCTCGGCAGTTTGGTCTGCACGGTGAACGCTTCCTGCCATACCGGCTCGGCGGCCATTTTGTTCAGGACGTTGAGCGTATCCAGCGGGTGCAATAAGGTGCGGACAGCGTATTTCACGCGGAACATCCGGTCACGCCAGAGGTTGTCCGGCACGCACGCGCCGCTCAGCAAATCCATAAACAAACTGAATCCGCTGGCTTTTTGGCTGTTGGAAGTGTCAGCAGACGAGGTGCCGCTGAGGGATTCGATGTCGTTAAGGGATGAGTGTTCCATGAATGATTTCCGCTGCCTGAAATATTCACGGTATCACCCGATTTTTAAACAACTTTACAACGCTCTGTTAAAGAAAACGGCAGTCCATGACTGGATGGATCCTGTTGAACTGCCGTTTACATTATCCTGACAAAACGGCGGATTTTTTGATCAGCGCGCCGGTTTACTTCATTTATTTTCGACAAATTCCAGCGCCAGACGCAATTGTTCTGCGTTTGGATTGCCCGGCAACAGATGGATCGATTCCCCTTTCTGTAGCGTGCGTTCAATGAGGCGCGCAATCTGCTTTTCGTCGTGAATATCGACATTCAGTTCCGCCAGGCTCACTGGCAGATCCAGCACGCGGTAAAGCGCTGTCAGCTGTCTCACGACGTCCGGCTGATTGAGCAACGCGCTTTGCACCAGAATTCCGTACGCCACTTTGGTGCCATGCAGGAAGGCATCGGTCTGCGGCAGTGCCGTCAGGCCGTTATGCACCGAGTGCGCGGCGGCGATGCGCGTATAGCGATCCCCCAGTCCGCCGACCAGACCGCCACCGGCGATAATCGCGTCAAGCACGTTGAGGAACGGCTGCGTCAGTTGTTTATCCGCCTGCGCCTGCAACGCGTCTTCACTTTGATTGAGCAGCACGTCGCGAATGGTCAGCGCGGTATTCAGACCGAGCTGAACGGTCAGCGGCAGCGTTTCCGGCTGCGGGCTGAGCACCACCGCTTCATACCATTTCGCCAGCGTGTCGCCGATCCCGGCCAGCAGATATTCCTTCGGCGCGGCCAGAATAATGCGCGGCTCGACCAGCACCAGATGATTGGCGTCGATGAAGATTTCGTAACGCAGCGCCTGCCCCTCATCGTTGTACCAGACCGACAGCGGCGTCCACGCGGCGCAGGTGGCCGCGATGGTCGGCACTGCCACTACCGGTAATCCCAGACGGCGCGCCACGACTTTCGCCGTATCCAGCACTGCGCCGCCGCCGATGCCGATCACCACCTGACGATCGCGCCCGCCGATGTCGGCAATGCGCTGCACTTCGGTTTCGCTGCAATGCGCCTTGAACAGCACACGCTTTGCCTGCGTGGCGGTAAACGCTTCCGGCAGATAATCCTTAGCGGCGACTAACGCCCGCTCACCGTAAATCCACAACGCCTTATCCAGTTGCTCGGGCGTGTAAAAATCGCCCAGACGGTCAATCGCACCGGGGAAAGAAAAATAGTTGGCGGGGCCGGTTACCACACGGATATCAGTATCACTCATCGGGAATTCCTTAATATAGAAGCTGTTACCATCCTACGCCCGGACATCCGGATGGCTAATACTCTTTGGCATTAACTTATACGTTTTAGTTCGTTGCCAAGCGTGACGCCGTCATCAAAACTCGGGCAATCAATTCATTAACCCACAATAAAGCTTGCTCAAAAGCTCAGATGAATTGTCTTCCCGCTTTAATGATGATTAACCACACAGGGTAATAGAAATGAAACTGCTCTCCACCTTACTGCTGGCGTTAAGTTTGTTCTCCGTCTTCCCGTCTTTTGCTGCTGACTCAGCAGCCGTGCCGAAAGCGATTGCCGATCATAAAGGGCCGATTCGTATTGCGGTGATCCGCAATCTGGGCTCGGATGACAACACCACGCAGTTCGTCTCCGGTGCCATTTCAGAAGGTCGCAAGCTGGGCTTTCAGGTCAGCACTTTCCTCAGTAACGGCGACGATGCCAAATTTCAGGATTTCGTGAATCAGGCCATCAGCCAGAAATACGACGGCATTATCTTGTCTCAGGGACGTGACCCTTATTCCACCGAGCTGGTTAAACGCATCACCGCCAGCGGCATCGCAGTGTCGGTGTTTGATACCGCCGTTAACGGTGAAATCCCCGGCGTGACCGTCACCCAGCAGGATGACGCGTCGCTGACCGATCTCTCATTCGGCCAACTGGTGAAAGATTTCAATGGCAAAGCCAACATCGTCAAATTATGGGTAGCCGGTTTCCCGCCGATGGAACGCCGCCAGACGCAGTACAAAAAACTGTTGCAGGATCAGCCGGGCATTCATGAACTGGAATCTATCGGCGCGGTCTCTTCGGATGTGCAGGGCGATACGGCGAATAAAGTCGGCGCGATCCTCGCGAAGTATCCGAAAGGCAAAATCGACGCTATCTGGGGAACCTGGGACGCCTTCAGTCAGGGCGCGTACAAAGCCTTGCAGGAGAATGGCCGTACTGAGATCAAACTCTACAGCATTGATATTTCCAATCAGGATCTGGCGCTGATGCGCGCGCCGCAAAGCCCATGGAAAGTCAGCGTGGCGGTGGATCCGAAACTTATCGGCGCTGTAAACCTGCGTCTGGTCGCTAACAAAATTGCCGGTGAGAAAACACCTGCTACTTATGAATTCAAAGCGGCAGCCATCCCGCAAGCGCTGCTGGCCAGCAATCCGGATGCCGTTAACGTGGCTTCACTGGCCAAAGTCATTCCTGGCTGGGGCAAATCCGATGACTTTATCGCACCGTGGTTCGCCACGCTCGAAGCCAAACACAAATAACAGGCCACGCCATGACAACCCATTCTCTTCCCAAACCGGAGTACAGCCGCAATATGCGGCTGATTGGCCACAGCGATCAGGGCGGCAAACCTGACGGCGTGCAGGTTATGGTTCATCGCGGCTACGCGTATATCGGCCATATGGTGTCGCAGGGGTTTTCTATCGTGGATGTGCGCGATCCGAAAAACCCGCGCCCTGCCGGTTTCGTCGCCGCGCCGCCGGGCACCTGGAACGTGCATTTGCAGGCGCACGATGATCTGCTGCTGGTGATTAACGCCCGTGATTTGTTCGCCGACGTACGTTTCGCCGATGAAAAGGTCTATTACACCCGCTCGGTCAGCGAGACGGTACAAGGCTCACAACAGCGCGGCTGGAGCGCCGGGGTGCGCATTTTCGATATTTCTACGCCCGATCACCCGAAGGAGATAGGTTTCCTTGAGCTGGAAGGCATCGGCGTTCACCGCATCTGGTACGTCGGCGGGCGCTGGGCGTATGTTTCAGCGCTGATTGACGGCTACAGTGATTATATCTTCCTCACCATTGATCTGGCCGACCCGCGCAATCCGCAGGTCGCCGGACGCTGGTGGCTGCCGGGCATGCATACCGCAGGAGGCGAAACGCCGGACTGGCCGGAAGGCAAACGCTATGCGCTGCATCACGCGATCATCAGCGGTGACACCGCCTACGCCAGCTGGCGTGACGGTGGCCTGACGTTACTGGATATCAAGGATCGCACCTCGCCGCAGCTGATCTCGCACCGCAACTGGAGCCCGCCTTTTGGTGGCGGCACGCACACCGCGCTGCCGTTACCGGACCGGGATTTGCTGGTAGTGCTGGACGAAGCAGTGCTCGACAATCAGGAAGACGGCGAAAAGCTTATCTGGCTGTTCGACGTGCGGGAGCCGTCGAATCCGGTGAGTATTTCCACCTTCCCGCAGCCGGATGAGCGGGATTACGTCAGTAAAGGCGCGCACTTCGGCCCGCACAATCTGCACGAAAACCGGCCAGGCAGCTTCATCAGCTCAACGCTGATTTTCGCCACCTACCAGAATGCAGGCGTGCGAGCCTACGACATCAGCAACCCGTATCAGCCAAAAGAAACCGGCGCGCTGGTGCCCGCCGCGCCAGAAAAAATGGTCGATAAACGCCCTGGCCGCCCGCAGGTGATCCAGTCCTGCGACGTGTTTGTCGATGCACAGGGCATTATCTACAGCACCGATTACAACGGCGGTCTGTCGATTATTGAGTATCTGGGTTAGTGCTGAGACTGCGCCTGAGTTTATTTTGTTTCAGGCGCAATTTTGCTCTCCCTTACTATTTTCCTCCCCGGACTCAGCACCAGCCATACCGCCAGACAGATCAGCACCCCACCGGCAAAAAATCCTTCCGACAGCGTTTCGTTCAGCAGCAGATATCCCCACAAAATACCGAACGGCGGAATGAGAAACGTGACGGTCATGGTGCGCAGCGGGCCGATATCGGCTATCAGCCGGAAATACAGAATGTACGCCCATGCCGTACAGACGAAACCCACCGCCAGCACGCAAAGCCAGATCAGCGGTTGCGCCCACATCACCGGGGCTTCAGTCGCCGAGGTATAGAGGAAGAACGGCAGCAGGAACAGTGTCGCGCCAAGCTGGCTGCCGGTCGCCACCAGTTTGGGATCCAGACCGCCGCGTTCGGTTATCCAGCGGCGGGTCAGAAATCCGGCAATCGCATAACACCCGGTCGCCACCAGACAGGCGATCACACCCGCCAGTAAATGTGTCAGCGACCCGGCGCTGCCAGTGGTGGTCAACAGCGTAATCCCCAGCAGCCCGAGCAGGACGCCAAGCGCTTTTTTAAGCGTCACCGCTTCCTGGAAAAACAGACCGCCGATAACCACGCCCATCAGTGGCGTAGTGGCGTTAAGGATCGCCGAGTATCCGGCGGGTAACCAGCGCGCCGCCAGACAATACATCAGAAAAGGCAGACCGGAGTTGATCACCCCAAGCAGCAGCGAACTGCCGAATTTTTGCTGATAATCACGCGGCGTTCTGAGCACGGTCAGGATCACCGCCAGGCCGATAAACCCGAACAGTACCCGCAGAAACGCCGTATTAATCGCCCCGAAAGCCGGTGCGGCGATGCGCATAAATAAAAAACTGCCGCCCCAGATCGCCGCCAGCAATAACAAACGGCCATAATCACCACTTTTCATTCTGTTCCCCTGTTAAACATTGGCTGAAGCATTATTTTTTTGACGGCATGATGACAGCATTCACGGTTCTCAATCCCGCAAATCAGTGTAGTTAAACCCGATGATTCAGAACCCTCTTTTTCTTGCTTTGTTATTCAGGAAAACCCCAAAGGCTGAGCAGCTCTGTCCAGCGTCCTGAGAGTCAATTTTGGCAAACCGCTCTTTTTGCCCCTCCCCTGATCTATAACCCGGCCAAAGGTGTGTGATAGGTTGACTACTTATCATCTAACTTTTCATTTTGCTGTTTTTCAGGACAGACACCATGAGCCAGAGTAAACCGGATGTCGCAGAACATCCGTCGAAGGAAAGTGCCGCACATTCAGGGATCTCCGTTATTGCCTTACTGGTCGCCGCCGCTTTCTTTATGGAGTTTATTGATGGCACGGTGATCGCCACCGCGCTGCCGCAGATGGCGTTGTCGTTTGGCGTTTCGGCGGTAGATCTTAATGCCGGGATGAGTGCTTACATGCTGACACTGGCGATGCTGATCCCAGCCAGCGGCTGGGCGGCGGAGCGGTTCGGAGCGCGTAACGTGTTTACCTTCGCGCTCGGCGTGTTCACGCTGGCCTCCCTGTTCTGTGCGATGGCGTCAAGCGTCAGCGAATTTATCATTTTACGCATTATTCAGGGGATCGGCGGCGCACTGATGGTGCCCGTCGGGCGTCTGACCGTGCTGAAAACCACGCCCAAACCTCAGCTGATCAAAGCCATCGCCACACTCACCTGGCCCGCGCTGGTCGCACCGATCCTCGGGCCGCCGCTGGGCGGATTTATCACGCATTACGCATCGTGGCACTGGATTTTCTACATCAACGTTCCGCTGGGAATTATTGCGATGATCCTGGCGTGGCGGCTTTTCCCGCAGGCACGTCCGGCGGAGCCAAAGCATTTTGATAAGCGGGGATTTGTGCTGACCGGCGTAGCAATGCTGTCGCTGGTTACAGGTCTCGAGTTGTTAAGCCAGGACCACAACATTCTGTGGGTGACGGCCACGCTGTTGCTGGTGCTGGGTGTGGTGGTCTCCGTGCTGGCGATAAGACACCTGTACCGCGCTTCTGCGCCGATGGTGCATCTGGGATCGCTGGTCATTCCGACCTTTCGGGTCAGCATGGGCGGCGGTTCGCTGTTTCGCGTCACCATCAGCGCCGTGCCATTTTTGCTGCCGCTGATGTTACAGGTCGGCTTCGGAATGGATCCGTTCCACGCCGGGTTGCTGGTGCTGGCGGTCTTCGCCGGGAATCTGGCAATGAAACCAGCGACTACGCCATTGATCCGGCGCTTTGGATTCCGGCCTGTGCTGGTGGTAAATGGATTGTTAAGCGTGTTCTCACTGCTGTTCTGCGCCTTCCTGACCCCCGGCACGCCGGACTGGCTGGTGATGCTGTTGTTGTTCCTCGGCGGTCTGAGCCGTTCGATGCAGTTTACCGGCATCAGCACACTGGCCTTCTCTGACGTTCCCGCAAAACAGATGGCCGACGCCAACACTTTGTTCAGCACGGTCCTGCAACTCTCAGTGGGGCTGGGTATTACGGTGGGCGCGCTGGGTACGCGGCTCGGGGAGCAACTGGTGAATTATATGCAATGGCAGGCCGTGCCAGGCATGAGTTTTAAAATCGCGTTTGTGGTGATCGCCCTGCTGACGTTGATCGGCTGGCTGGATATGTTGCGATTAAAACCGGATGCGGGGGCAACCGTGTCGGGTAAATACTTAAAGGGGTAAAGGATGAACCTAATATGAACTGAGGTTGAATTATTGATTAGAGTTATATAAACCTCTAAGATTCATTCTTCGCGCAAATGATCTTATATTTCAATGGGTTAATAATCATAAATATTGTGTGTACCTTCTCGTTTTTTGATTTTTCTTCGCTGCGTAAATTCTCCTGCGATTATCATGGATTGATGTTGAGTCATTTACCTCAACATCAATAAATGTTTTGAATTTGATTTAAAATAATTCTACAAGGAGTGGATAATTATGCCATACGGTGACCAACGTCAGGGACTTCTGCGCAGAGTCGAGCTGGAACAAAAAATACTGCAAAGTAATCGGTTCTCAATTTACGCTCAGGCAGTTTACTGTGTTAATTGAATGTTGCGTGAAGCTAACGTGGGGATCTCTGAGCAAGCCTATCGGAGTATTTCGCAAAACATTAATGCAGTTGCTGAAGGCAGACTTTTTGAAACCTCGGCATCCCTTTCAGAAGCCAGGGTTTTCTCACGTGATACCGTGAGTGCGATAAAAGCCGGTGATTATAAATCTGCAGCAATCACGGCCAGCGGCGTCGTGGTAAATGCGCTCGGTGGTCCGCTATTTTTCGGCAATTATGATCGTAATAAATTGACCGACATTGAACGCCATCTCTACGATAGTTTTCATTTTTAATATGACGCGCAGGCGTTTCTGATCCAACTCTGGATGACGGTATTGGTTCCGTCATCCTGTATTCCCTTCCCCACGCCACAAACAGCCACCCTTTTAACCGCTTATTCCGCCGTTTGATTTCCCTTAAATCACTCAGAATGCTCGCATCATGCACCTTTTCTATGTGCACTTTTTGCAGACCAAAACCAACAAGGGTTACTCAGGCGTGGCAAAATCATTTTTACGCAGTGGCAGTCTCAACGACATCCTTGCGCTGGGCGAAAACGGGCAACCGGTTTATGCATCGGCCCTGCAATTACGGGAAACCTTACGCCTGCGTAAACAACCGTCGATTGCCGATTGTCTGGCTATTCCACAACTTAATGAATCGGGCGATCGTCTCGACTGGTACTCTCCCCGCGAAGGCAAAGTGATTTCCTGGGCAGCGGCGACGGATGCGGCGCGTGCGTCGGCACTGCGTCATCTGGAAAACTGCCTCGACGGCGTCGCGCAAATTAGCAGCGCGGCCAAAGCCTCGGAAAAATCGGCCTTACAGTTTTTCGGCGCGTTACTCGAAAAAGCCTTTCGCTTCCCGGATCAAAATCATGTCTATCTGGTCGGCGGCCAGCCTGTACTGACGTTCTGGGGCTTTGTCAGCCTGGATAACAGCAGCAATACCGATGCGTTCGCCTGCCTGCGCGAGACCCTGAAAGCCGAAGAACCGCTGCCAGCGTTCACCATGACCGCAGAACCCGCGCCGGTGGAAATGCCGGTTACACCGCCAGCCGAGCCGGTTCGCGTGGTGAAAACCATCGAAGCCCGCGCCGCTGAGCAGGACATCCCTGAACCGAAGCCAGCCGTCGTTCGCCGTAAAGTCTCGCCGCTGCTGTGGGCGTTACCGGTGGTCGCGCTGGTGTTAGCCGGTTCTGCCGCTGCCTGGATGTATTCGCGCACACCTGCGCCGCAGCCTGTCGTCGCGAAGGCTCTGCCGAAACCGGAGCCGGAAGTTATCGCACCGAAAGCGATTGCAGCCGAACCTGAAGTCAAAACACCAGAAACACTCTCACCGGTGGTGGAAGCCCCGAAAGCAGCTCCGCTGCCGGTTGCGCCTGCGGCCGTGGTCGTGCCTTCGCCAGAACCGGTCGCCGAAGCCGAGAAAAATCCGGTTGTTGCAGAACCGGCTCCCGCACCGGCACCTGTCAGCAAAAACGCGCTGGTCATGCCACCGGACGCCGTGAAAATCGGCTCGACGAAATTCCTCAACGGTAACTGGAATGTGATCGTGGATATCAAAGATCCAGTGACCGGCAAGCCACCGGTGCTGCGTTATCAAATTAAAGAAGGTCAGGGTACGGTGAAAATCAGCTATGGCGCAGGAATTACCTGTCGCGCAGCGATCAATGCCGGGCTGATGCAGTCGGGCAATCTGGTGATCAACAGCCGTTACCGCGCGAAATGCAGCGACGGTTCCCGCTATCAGATGCCGGAAATCAGCTGTACCCAGGGCGCGACCGGCGCTGCCGTGTGTCAGGGCCGCTACAACGGCGACACGGTGTATCCCATGACGATAAAGCGCGAAGGTAAATAACCCATGCTGGCATCCATTACTGATTTTAAACAAAAGATTACCCTGATTCAGGACAGCGGGATCCAGTTCCTTGATTTCGCGCTAAAACCGGTCTGGGACGACGCGCTGCCCGCGAAGTTCGTGCGCAAAAGCGCCAACGGTCCGCTGCTGCGGCTGGATTACAATGCGCAAAGCGGCCGCCATTTCCTGCCGGGGCTCGACGGCGCGGCGCCTGAAGTGGTACGCCCGGAGTTCAGTTTTTCGCTTGAGCAATCCTTACAGTTGCTTGATCAAATCTGGCTTCCGCTGCCGTTTCTGCGCTTCAATCCGCCGCGCACGTTTATGGCCGGGCCTGACAACTGGGCACGGGTGCAAATCCGTGCGCTGGATGCGCCGGAAGCCGATGGAAGCACGCACCGCGTGGTGATCGCGTTTGATACCCGTGTGGCGGAAGGCGATGACGAACAAACGCAGCTGGCACCGACGCCGGACGACGTCAAAAACGGTATCAACTTTGCGCTGGCATGGCATAACGAAGAGCTGCTCGATTTTCTCGATCAGACCTGGGTGGACGGCTGGCTGCGCGAAGTCTTCACCGAGCAGGCGGCAATCCGCGAGCTGCGCGAAGTCCGCAACATCAAAGTGGCACTGCGTGAGTTTGAATATCAGGCGCATTACCTCAACGTGCTGGGGATGCTCGGCAGTCAGCTGGGCATTCCAGAGCTGAAGATCAACGGCGCGACCTTGCAGGAGCCGTCGATCAACGTCGATTTGATTCTGGACGTCGGCAACTCGCACACCTGCGGCATTCTGGTGGAAGACCACGTCGGCGAAACCGATGGTTTGAAACAAACCAGCGAGCTGCAACTGCGCGATCTCTCCCAGCCGCATTTTCTCTATAACGAACTGTTCGAAAGCCGCGTGGAATTCTCGCAGGCGCGTTTCGGCAAGCCGAATTTCTCCGTGGAAAGTGGCCGTGATGATGCCTTTGTCTGGCCGTCGATTCTGCGTGCCGGGCGCGAAGCCAGCCGTCTTGCGCAACTGCGCGAAGGTACGGAAGGATCCACCGGCCTTTCCAGCCCGCGCCGCTACTTGTGGGATGAAGACAGCTACACGCCGGGCTGGCGTTTCAGTCAGGGCGGTCACGGCGCGGTGCAGGAACCGGTCGCCGCCGCGATGCCGCTGACGTTTCTGATTAATGACGAAGGTCAGCCGCTGTCAGATCTCGCGCCGGAGGATCGTCTGCCGGTGTTTTCCGCGCACTACAGCCGCAGCTCGGTGATGACGCTGATGCTGTCCGAACTGCTGGCGCAGGCGCTGATGCAAATCAACAGCCCCGCCCAGCGCGCCAAAATGCTGCGCTCTTCTGCGCCGCGCCAGCTGCGCAACATCATTCTGACCTTGCCTTCGGCGATGCCGAAACCGGAGCGTGAGATTTTCCGCCGCCGGATGCAGGAAGCCATTGGTCTGGTGTGGAAATCCATGGGCTGGCATCCGTCGGACGACGGTTTCAAAACCCAGTCTGATAAAGCCAAAAGCCGCATGCCGGTGCCGGATGTGCAGATGGAGTGGGACGAAGCCACCTGCGGGCAAATGGTGTACCTGTACAACGAAACGCAGGTCAATTTCGGCGGCCATACCGGCGAATTCTTTGCCAGCATGGCACGCCCGGATCGCCAGCTGGCTGACGATGAACCTGTTGGCAAAACCCTGCGTATCGCGTCGATTGATATCGGCGGCGGCACGACCGATCTGGCCATCACGCAATACTGGCTCGACGACGGCATGGGCAATAACGTCAAAATCACCCCACGCCTGCTGTTTCGTGAAGGCTTTAAAGTGGCGGGTGACGATATCCTGCTCGATGTTATCCAGCTTTACATTTTGCCTGCCCTGCACGCCACGCTGAAAAAAGCCGGTCTGGCCAATCCTGACGGCCTGATGACGCGCCTGTTCGGCAGCGAGGGCCGGATGGACGGTCACGCGACGCTGCGCCAGCAAAGCACCTTACAGATTTTCATTCCTCTGGCGCACGCGGTGCTGGAGGTGTACGAACGCTTCGATCCGCTCGATACCCATGCGGAAATCGACGCGCCGTTCGGTGAATTGCTGGAACAGCGCCCGACACAGAAAGTCCTCGACTATCTGCACGGCGAGATCCAGCGCGCGCTGCCCGCCGGTTCGCCGGTGTTCGACATTCTGCAGGCGCCGCTGGTACTGAAACTCAGCAAGCTGCACAGTGAGTTTTTATCCAACCGCATGAGCATCACGCAAAACCTGCGTTCGCTGTGCGAAGTCGTCTCGTTGCATGACTGCGACGTACTGCTGCTGACCGGTCGCCCTTCGCGCTTCCCCGGCATTCAGGCGCTGTTCCGCCACCTGCAACCGCTGCCGATCAACCGCATGTTGTCGCTGGATGGCTATCACACCAGCGGCTGGTATCCGTTCAACAAAATGGGGCGCATTGATAATCCGAAATCCACCGCCGCCGTCGGCGCGATGTTGTGCCTGCTGGCGTTGGATCTGCGTCTGCCGGGTTTCTACTTCAAAGCCGGTGATTTCCAGCCGTATTCCACCGTACGCTATCTCGGCATGCTCGATGGCAATCAGGCGCTGACCGATGACAACGTCTGTTACAGCGATATCGATCTCGATGCGCATGATTACAAGCTCGACGGCGCAGCCAACTTCCGCATTCGCGGCGCGATTTGCCTCGGCTTTCGCCAGCTGGAAAACGAACGCTGGCCTGCGTCGCCGCTGTACACCCTGTCAATTGCCGAGCCGGAACTGGCGCGCAAAGTGGCTGGTGACAGCGTGTTACGTGTGAAACTGGCGGTAAAAAAAGGGGAAGATCACCCGACGCCGGAGTATTTCGACATCGCCAGCGCAGTGCTGGATAACGGCACCAAAGTGCCGTCTCATCACCTGCGACTTCGGCTGAACACACTGGGCGAGAGCCATTACTGGATCGACAGTGGGAGCGTATTCGTCTCATGACTTTAACAAACACGACCTCAGCAACTCTGAATACCGTCCTGCTGGAACAGCAGTTTATGCAGATAGATGACACTATCGGCGATGCGCTGGAATGGGTGGAAATGACCCGTGAGCAGGCACCGCGTCTGGATCTGGAAGCCGACCGCCTGAATCTGCAACTTCAGCGCTGTCGCGATACAGCGCGCCGACTTACGCAGGCTGCAAAACTCACGCAAACGCTGGGCTTTTACGGCCATTCACAGGCGGGCAAATCCTACCTGATTTGTGCGCTGGCAGCCGGTAACTATGGACGTCTCGAAACCCGTCTCGGCGGTGTGACCCTTGATTACCTGACGCAGATAAATCCCGGTAACCGCGCCGCACGCCTTGCGACCCGCTTCACCCGTCAGACGGAGCTGAAAGACCGGGCGTTTCCGGTGCGCGTGTTGCTGCTCAATGAAGCCGATCTGGCGCGCATTATGGTTCGTGCCTTCCAGCCGGATGCGCTGTGTCACGTGCCGGATACCCAGCAGATCACCGAGCATCTGAATAAACTGGCGATGCATCGTCAGCCTTTACCGGTGCCGGGATTCAGTAGTGAGGAGATGATGGGATTATGGGATTCCATGATTCGTCTCGACGCCCGCCGTTTCCGTCATCTGAATGCGCACTACTGGCCGGTCGCTGTGAAGCTCGCACCCTATCTGAACATCGACGACCGCGCGCGCCTGTTCTCTCTTTTGTGGGACAACGTGCCTGCGCTGACCACGGCGTATCGTCATTACGCCCACACGCTGCAACATCTGGGTGGCGCACAAAGTCTTCTCGCGCCGCTGAGCGTTCTGGTTGACGACGCCATGCAACCGGCTGACGGCATTTTCAGCCAGTCACCGGCCTATGATATTGAAATTTCCGTATGTCCTGAATTTAACGGTCAAAGCGCTGCGCCAGTGACGTTGTCACTTGAAGAGCTGACGATGCTGGCCGCCGAAGTTCAAATTCCCCTGCTTTCTCCCCCGCGTGAAGCGCTGTTTGAAGACATCGACTTACTGGATTTGCCCGGCTACGGCGCGGCTGATGAAGAAATCGACAGCGAAGACGACATCACTCCGCTGTTTCGCGCCAAGATCGCCTATTTACCGGAGCGTTATACCGATCGCCATGAGATGAACATGCTGATGGTGTGCACCGCTGCCGATAAACGTGAGGACGTGGTGGCCGTGGGCCGGACGCTGGAGCACTGGGTCAAAGAGATGCACGGCGAGAACACGCAAGTGCGCAGCCGTCGCAAACCGGGTCTGGTGTGGGTATTGACGCCGTTTGATCGCCGTATGACCGAATCCGTGCATTACGACGAAGCCGTGCAGCGCCACGTAGGTAATCCGGGCGATGCCTGGGGCGCGCTGCTGGCCATGGACGATCGTGGTTTACAACGCATGGCCGATTATCTGGTGGCAGAAATTCGCCCGGAAATTCGTATTAACCGTCTGGCCGAGCAGCGTGACGAACTGCGTCGCGAGCTGGGCGATAATCTGCTGGGCAGCTGGTATCAGGAAGGCGAAACCGCCGATCCGGCGCAGAAACAGCGTACCGTGCAGACGGTGATCAAAGCGCTGCAAACCCGCACCGGCGTTCACGGTGAACTGCTGGAAAAACTGCTGCCGAGCCGCGACGAGCTGCACCGGATCTATCACGAACTGGCCGTACAGCCGGACGACGCCCGCGTGCAGGATGACGCAGGTGTGGAAAGTTTTGGCATCGGTATCAATATCGACCTTTTTGCCGAACAGCAGGACACGCAGGTCTGGCAGGAAAAACCCGACGACGGCACGGCGTTTGCGCGTCAGGTACAACGTTACTGGATCAACCACTTACGCAGCCTGCCGGAAAACGAACCGCTGATTGCGCTGCTCGGCGTCGCCAAACCGACTGTCGAGTTGCTGATGGAAGAGCTGATCACCGCCAGCTTCCGACTGGAAATGGGCGAATCGCTGGCCCGCTCGCTTGGCGGCGCACTTCCAGCGGGCACGCGTGAGCATGAACATCACGCCGACCGTCAGGTATCCCGTGCGCTGACCGTGCTGGGAGATTTCGTGGCATGGCTGGGCTTTGAGAAACAGAATGAAGCCGAACGACCAGAAAGCCGCATCAACAAGGGTAATAAGATTTTTGCCAAACCGCAGAAAAGCGTCGCCAGCTGGAAATCCACCCAGCGCCTGACCAAACTCTCTGCCACACCGACCAATTCCACGGCGTTTTACATCTACGACTGGCTGGTCGGTTTGCAGGAAAGCATCATGCGCAACGCCGGTTACGCCGCCGGTGGCGAAATCCCCGGTGCGCAGCGTGAACGGCTGGTGCAGATGTTGCGGGAGCTGAAAGTTTAAGACCTCAGTCTTACAAAGAAAAAGCCGGAGTTGAACACTTCGGCTTTTTTGTTCCCTCTTCCCGCGCAGCGACTTCAGATATCTCCCAGGCGTTTCCCCTGTGATGTTTGAATGGGTACAGACATCGTCAGACTCAAAAATGGCGGACAATAACATCGCCTAAACGGCTACAAAAAAACCTCAATATTCTGTAACTTTGGCCGATAGATTTCTCTTTCGGCCATTTTTTTACGCATAAATGTTCATCTCCATCGCGGATATGGGCTGGCACTGGAATTATTCAATATATCTTCATAGAAACTTCGAGCAGCTAAAATATCATTTGTTTCTCCGCCATAGCCTTTAATACGAAGACCGCCGAAATCTTCCTGTTTGAGGTATGACGACACACACGTACTGATGACAGCCGGTCGGCTGAGCCGGCTTAATTTGGCACCAATGTGCGCCTGTACGGCAGCATTCCAGCGTTGGTTTGCATAAACATGGAAGCCTTTCAATGCGAGGTCGCCAAAAATATGCTGCACGTCACGGGTTCGAATCATTCTGCTTGTTCCTCCGGGGCAAAACATCGCCAGTTCGGTGTCGTTCTCCGGGAAAGGATTATTTAATTCAGTTCCATGATTAACCACAGGAGGATAGCCACAACGTCTGTTTATTTCTTTCATGATGCCAAGCTGGAAAAGAGACAGAACCCCGCGCATACCATGGTCCGAAACCCGGGTTACCGTTTTAGTTTCAAAGTTATTAGCAGAAAAATGGGGGGCAATAGCAAAGAGATCGTAATCTGCTGTGGCCGCGGTGGTGACATTGTTAACGGTATATCCTATGACAAACAAAGGTGTTCTGGTATTAGTGGCCATTGGCCAGTAAAAAACAGCATATTTATCACCTCGCTGTTCAAACTGAAAACGTACCGCTGGCGCATTCGGCTTTGTTGCTGTGAATTCAAGGGTGTCATTTTCAAGCGTGAATAATTTTTTATTAATCAGCTCATCAACACGTTTTTTTGATATCACCAAATGGGTTTTGCCTACGCCTGGCGCGTTCAGAGATTTTCTCACATCGTTAGCATTGCGCGCGATTTTCTCAGGATTACCGCCAGCCAGTTTACTCAATGTTGAATCCACACAAATGAATCCCGCCATTGGCCCCCAGTCAGAACTTTTGGCATGAATATCCAGCTTTTTAGTCCGATAGCCTTCTTCTATCAGGCTGGTGGAATAGAGATTAACTGGCCTTATAAATATAAAGCATGAATACTCACGTGATATTTTATTGATTTTATCAATATGGTTTTTCGTAATACCACAATTTATTGGAATTAAATGCATTCAATCTTCATCCTGAATATTTATGGCGGTAAATGCGGTTTTTTGTTAAACCGCGATTATAACAAAGAGAAAAGCTTAACTGAGTTTTTTATGAGAGTTGTGATGATGAATGCTTTTGTCATACAGGGTATTAACTTTAGCGATTATTGTTTAAGTTAAATACGTGTGAAAGCATGGGAAGTGTATTGTTTAAATCCAGCCAAATTAAAAACCTTTTATAGTTAAAGGCCGACATCCTGTTCGGCCATATTATTTAGTTACTCCGCTAAAATCCAAACGCTCACACTGCCCGCTTCGCAGAAGAACTGCGCCGTGCCGTGCTCGTCGGTTTCGATAATGTCTTCGCGATGCTCCAGCAAATCCCGCCATTTTCTGTGTGCGAGATTTTCACCCAGTTCAATGGTTTTCTCTCCCGCTTCGCTGTTGGACATCACCACCACGCAGCCCGGATGCTCCTCGGTGCCGCTGCGACTGAACGCAATGCAGTTCGGGTGATCGAAATAATCGGTTTGCACGCCCCACGCATGGGTCTGCCGCGCTTTAATCAACGTCTCCAGCCCCGGAATGGCAGGCATATCGATGGTGTAATTATTGCCGTCATCGCCTTCATCTTCATAGGTGGCACCCAACAAGTCGGGATAGAAAACGATCGGAACACCCTGTTCACGCAACAGTATCAGCGCGTAGGCCAGCGGTTTGAACCACGGCTCGATCGGGGCTTCCAGCGACTGCAACGGCTGTGTGTCATGGTTAGCGACCAGGGTCACGGCATGCGCCGGATCGGCGGCCACCAGCGTATTATCGAAGATCTGCGTGAAGTTAAAATCCGCCCCCTGCTTTGACGCATGGTGGAAATTCAGCTGCAACGGCGCATCGAAAAGCATCGTTTTGCCATCGACCTGATCGATATAATTTTGCAGCGTCGGGACATCATGCGACCAGTATTCGGCGACGATATACATCGGTTGCTCCGCTTCTGCCTGAATATGGTCGATCCAGTCTTTATAGAACCACGCCGGTATGTGCTTGACCGCGTCAAGGCGAAAACCGGTGCATTGCGTCTGATCCATTAACCAGCGCGCCCAATATTTCAGCTCCTCATTGACGGCGTTGTTTCGGAAATCGACGTTGGTGCCCATCAGGTAATCGTAATTACCGAACTCGTCATCCACCTGATCGTTCCAGCCACCGGCGGTGTAATCGTTGACGATTTTGAAGATGCCGTTTTCGTCCGGATTTTCGATGTGATCAACGCCGCTGAAGCAGTGGAAATCCCAGATAAATTTGGAGTACTGGCCGTTGCGCACCGGGAAGGTGAAACGTGTCCAGGCGTCCGCTTCAATGACGTCATCGCTGATGTCTTCGCGGTTATCAATATTGACGCGGTTAACCTGCACGCGTTCTTTTTCGTCAGCACCCATTTTGTGATTGAGCACGACATCGAGGATCACGCCGAGGTGATGTTGTTTCAGCGCAGCAATAGCCGCCAGTAAGCCTTCTTTGTCGCCATACTTGGTGGCGCGGGATCCTTTTTGCTCGAACTCGCCAAGGTCGAACAAATCATAGGTGTCATAACCGACCGAATATCCGCCGGAATCGCCTTTATATGCAGGCGGCAACCAGGCCGCAGTGATACCGATTTCTGCCAGCCACGCGGCTTTCTCAGCCACTTCCGGCCACAGCTTTCCGCCGTCCGGGTAATACCAGTGAAAGAACTGAAACAACGTAGGATTCTGCATTCATGCTTTCCATTCAGATGACCGGGAAATGAAGTATGGAGCAGGATTTGGAAAAATGCGGCGCAAGGCAAAAAAAAGCCGGTCAGCAAGGCCGACCGGCTTCATTTACTTCATCAAAAAATCATCCGTTGATTTCAGGATGCTGGTCAATCAGGTTCTTTCTTTTGGCCTGAAGTTCAGCAATCTGCGTATCAATATCTTCGATTTTTTGTTCGATATTGTCGTGATGCTCTTGCAGGATTTCCTTCGCTTCAGCACGGTCAGAAGCCGCCGGGGTCGCGCCTTTCAGCGGACGGTTGGCGGTTTCTTTCATGAAGATCCCGGTGACCAGACCAATGACCGCGACCACCATCAGGTAGTAGGCAGGCATGTACAGGTTACCGGTCGATTCCACCAGCCACGCGGCGATGGTTGGCGTCAGGCCAGCAATCAGCACCGAAACGTTGAAGGCAATCGCCAGCGCGCTGTAACGGATATGGGTCGGGAACATCGCCGGTAAGGTCGAAGCCATCACACCGATGAAGCAGTTCAGCAACACCGCGAGGATCAGCAGCCCTGCGAAGATAAGCCCAACCACACCGCTGTTGATCAGAATGAAGCACGGGATTGCCAGAATAAACAGGCCCACGCTGCCGATGAGAATGAACGGCTTACGGCCAAAGCGGTCGCTCAGCAAACCCATAAACGGCTGGACGAACAGCATACCGACCATGATGGCGATAATGATCAACACGCCGTGGTCTTCAGAGTAGTGCAGGCTGTGCGACAGGTAGCTCGGCATATACGTCAGTAACATGTAGTAGGTGACGTTGGTGGCGATCACCATACCGACGCAGACGATCAGCGGTTTCCACTGTTTGGTCAGAATTTCGCGGAAAGAGACTCTCGGCGGCTCTGCAATGTCTTTACGGGAATCGCTGTCGATTTTATCAACGTGCTGCTGGAACGTTGGGGTCTCTTCCAGCGCATGACGCAGGTAGATACCGATCAGGCCCAGCGGTGCGGCGATGAAGAACGGAATACGCCAGCCCCACTCGAGGAAGTTCGCTTCACCGACGATGCTGGAAATCAGGACAACCACGCCCGCACCGAGGATAAAACCGGCGATGGAACCGAAGTCCAGCCAGCTGCCGAGGAAGCCACGTTTTCTGTCCGGAGAGTACTCCGCAACGAAGATCGCGGCACCGGTGTATTCACCGCCCACCGAGAAGCCCTGCGCGAGTTTTGCCAGTAACAGCAAAATCGGTGCCCAGATGCCGATGGTGGCGTAACCCGGTATCAGTCCGATACAGAACGTACTGACTGACATGATAATAATGGTGACAGATAACACTTTCTGGCGGCCAAACTTATCGCCCAGCGCACCGAAGAACAGACCACCCAGAGGCCTGACGAGGAATGGCACGGAGAACGTTGCCAGTGCGGCTATCATCTGAATACCTGGATCTGCGCCAGGGAAAAACACCTGACCCAGCGCAAAGGCGACAAAACCGTACACCCCAAAGTCAAACCACTCCATCGCATTACCGAGTGCAGCAGCGGTGATTGCCTTCTTGAGCTTGGAATCATCAATGATAGTGATATCGTTAATGTGCATCGGTTTGGCGCGTTTCTTTCTTAATCTAATCATGTACATCCCTTTTCTAAAATAACTCCACTGTGTAAAGCGTGAGGTATTTGTTCAGTACCCTTAATGTATTTCGGGCATCAATTGTTATTTACGAAACCATGACATTATAGAATGTTTTTTACAGAAGGGAAAAATGTGATCAGCATTACATTTTTGGCAGCGCCCGCCGTCAGTCCGCGGCAGTAAGTGGTAATGTGTTTTCAATTTAATGAAATCACATTTCAATTAATAAATGAAAGCCAATGACCGGCTGATTTTATTGCCACTTATGAGGTGAATCATGGCGAAAGGTTCTCAGATTCAATTCAGTTTCCACACCGTTTCTGACCCGCAAACCGGTGCGCGCGTCACTCGTCTGACGCCGCCCGATGTGCTCTGTCATCGCAACTATTTCTATCAAAAATGTTTTACCCTCGATGGCAGTAAGGTTTTGTTTGCAGGGGAATTTGACGGCAATCGCAATTATTATCTGCTGGATCTGAGCACCCAAAAAGCGGTGCAACTGACCGAAGGTAAAGGCGATAACACCTTTGGCGGATTCCTTTCCCCGGACGATCAGTACCTGTATTACGTTAAAAACGAACGTCGTTTGCAACGGGTCACACTGGCGGATTTCAGCGAAGCAACGGTATATCAGGTGCCGGAAGAATGGGTCGGTTACGGCACCTGGGTGGCGAACAGCGAATGCACCAGCCTGGTGGGCATTGAGATCAGCCGCGAAGACTGGACGCCGCTCTCAGACTGGAAAATCTTCCAGGAGTTCTACCACAGCAATCCTCACTGCCGCTTGCTGAAGGTGGATCTGCTGAGCGGAAAATCCACCGTCATTCATGAGAAAAATGAATGGCTCGGCCACCCTATCTATCGTCCGTATGATGACAGCACCGTCGCGTTTTGCCATGAAGGCCCGCACGATCTGGTCGATGCGCGCATGTGGCTGGTCAATGAGGACGGCACCCATGTGCGCAAGGTGAAGGAACATGCGCCGGGCGAAAGCTGCACGCACGAATTCTGGGTACCGGACGGCTCCGCGCTGATGTACGTCTCCTACCTGAAAGGCCAGCACGATCGCCATATTCGCCGTTATGATCCGCAAACCGGCGAAGATATCAGCCTGATGACCATGCCTGCCTGTTCCCATCTGATGAGCAATGAAAAGGGTTCACTGCTGGTCGGCGACGGTTCCGGTACGCCGGTAGATGTGAAAGATACTGCCAGTCATACGATTGAAAACGATCCCTGGCTGTACATTTTTGATGCCCAAACACGTCAGCACGCCCCGCTGGCGGCGCACAACAGCTCATGGCGAGTGCTCGACGGCGACCGTCAGGTCACGCATCCGCACCCTTCTTTCTCGCCGGACGATCGTCACGTGCTGTTCACCACCGATTATGAAGGTTTACCGGCGTTGTATCTGGCTGAAATTCCTGATGCCCTGCTCAGCTCATTACGTAAGGACTAACTGATGTTCATCTTTAGAAAAGACATTCCATTGCAGGATCTGGGCGACGGTGTGAGCCGTCGCGTTCTGGCGCACGACGGCACCATGATGGCGGTCGAAGTGTATTTTGAAGAAGGCGCGGTCGGTCCGATGCACAATCACGTGCATGAACAGCTGACGTACGTGCTGTCCGGACGCTTCAAATTCACCATTGGTGAAGAAACGCGGGAAGTGTCGGCAGGTGACACGTTGTACAAAAAACCGTACATCATGCACGGCTGCGTGTGTCTGGAGAAGGGCGTACTGCTCGATACCTTTACGCCGCAGAGACAAGATTTCCTCTGATTTCCTCACATTAAAAAAGCCGCAACGAGGGATAATCGCTGCGGCTTTTTCAGTAAATCAACTGACAGGGTTATCGTCTTACCACTGGTATTTCACCCCCACCATGCCCTGATAGCCCTGATAGTTGTTATCACCCCAGGTGCTGCTGACTTGTCCCCATGTCTGCCATTTTTCATTGATGGAGCCCGTCACCCCGGCTTTGACTTCGTAACGGTTCACTGACGTCGCATTTTCAAAACGCACCTGATTGAAGTCCACGCTGTCTGACGCTGGCTTGCCGTTGTACCAGTTCACTTCGACGAACGGTTGCGCATTGTTCAGTTTCACTGTGTTCTGGCGGCTCAGTCGAACGCCCATGCGGGTTCTGATGCCGTCGTCGCCGTTGGCGTTGACGTGTGTACCGTTTTGCTCGGTGTGACCCTCAGTTTCGTAGTGGCTATAGACCAGCTGTGCCTGAGGCGTGACTAGCCAACGGACTTCATCGGATTGTTTTAGCGCGAAGCCGTAACCGGTTTCGAGTGAGACATCCGTCCCCTGACTGTCATAAGACTCCTGCGGTAAGCTGTCGCCGTTAACATCGTTTTTATACCAGGCGTGCTGGATCCAGCTATCGACGTAGGCACCGGTCACGCGGTCAGCCTGCGCATACCATGTGCCATAAGCCCCTATGCTGTAGCCGTTCACCTGACCACTGGCTTCGTAAGTACTGTTTTTCACGCTGGTATTGCTGCTGGAGTGGCCGTAGCCCGCCATCACACCGGCGTTGACCTGTTCACCGTTTGCACCATCGAGCTGATACAAATCGCTGCCCAGTTGCACCAGCGTGGTGTGGGTTTTCTCATCGTACAGACCGCCGTTACTTTTCTGTTTAGTGTAATCGCCGCCCAGACGCACCCAGCCTTTCGCCATGTCGGTCTCCTGACTGCTGCGGGCTGCCCCAGAACGGTCATACAGCGTGTGCAGGAACATGTTCTGTGCCGCACGCTGGTTCGCCAGATACGCGCCCGGTTCAGGACGGAAGCTGTTGGAGGATGGCGTCGGAGGCGTTGGCGGTTCTGGCGGCTGCGGCGGCGTTGGTGTGTCATTGCCGGACTGAAGATACCAGTCGCCATTGGTGCTGTTTCTGACCAGATGATATTCATACGCGCCCGCCACCGCGCGGCCATTGAGGCTGAACACACCGTTCGATGCCCCGCCGACGTCCACCACCTGAATCCCGGTGTTGGTCTGCGCGCCGCTCCCGCCGGCATTTTGCACCGTGACCTGCGTGGTCCCGGAGGTATCGCCTGCAACCACCAGTTTATCGGTTGCCGAGTTATCGCCACCGAGTACGGTTCGCAGCGCCAGTATGCCACCGCCGACATAGTTACCGCCGACGGACAGCGTATTACCGACCGTTGAACCGGCCAGTTGCAACAAACCGTTGTTGTTCAGATTACCGCTGAGGTTCAGAACGCTGGCCGCCGCAGAGCCGTAAGCCGGGAGGCTGTTCAGCGAAGCTAATGTTCCGTTGTTGGTCACGTCGCCGCTGACGGTGCCGTCGCCGGAAAGCATCGCGCCCGATGCCACGGTTACCGCACCTGCACTATCCGCACCCAGTCTGGCACCTGTTTGTGTGCCGTCTCCGACAATCACCGTTCCGCTGTTGATATCGGTGGCGCCTGAATACGCGGGTTGATAGACGGTCAGCGTGCCTGCGCCGGTTTTCACCAGTCCGCCGGTGCCGGTGACGCTGTTTGTCAGCGTCATGTCGGCGGCGTTGTTAATCTGCAACAAGCCGTTGTCGGTGAGGGTCGCCGTGCCGAGGTTCGCCGTTTGCGAGGCAATCAGCGTGGCGTCACTGCCGATTGTGAAATTGCCGCTGAAGGTGCTGTTATCCGCCGCGAGGCTGATCACTTCGCTGCTGTCGAGCTGCACGGAACCTGCACCGAGCAGCTGATTATTGAGCGCCCCGCTGGCGGTCTGGCCATTAATCGTATCAAAGGTCAGCGAATCGTCTGCCGCATCCAGGGTGATACTGCCGGTGCCCAGCCCCTGAACGTTGTTCAGACGCACTTGCGAGCCGCCGGTGATCTGCGTAGTCGCCGAGAGATTCGGGTTCGCCCCCTCGATGGTAAGAATGCTTGGGTCGACAATCAGCTGGCCGCTGCCGCTCAGACGCCCTGTCACGGTTCCGCCATTTGTGTCGCCCGTTGCGCGCTGGCTGTCGGTGATGGTCAGCGTGCCGCCGTTAAGATTCACATTGGTGTTCGCCGCGCTGTTCAGTGCGCCAATACTCTGGGTTTTTCCGTCCAGATCCACCTGACTGGTGCCGAGCAGATCCAACGAGGAGGTATTGCCGAGCGTGTGATTAAAGCCCAGACGCAACATACCGTTGGTGACCGTCGTGATACCGGTGTAATTGTTCAGCGGGTTGTTGAGCGTGACGCTATTCACCACATCGACATTGAGCCCCCCGACGCCCGTGATCAGCGCGTGCATCTCATTACCGCCGATCGGCGCGCTGGCATCCTGTACCAGCGAAACTTGCTGACCGGCCATGAGATCCAGTTTGGTCAGACCGGAGTAAAGGAACAGACCGGTCTGGTCTTCCAGATTGCTTCCGGTCAGCCCGTAGCTATAGGTCCCCACCCCGACGACTTTGCCAAACTGGGTGACATCAGCGATGGTGGGCGCCAGCGCATTGCCGGATCCATCAGTCAGCGTCAGGTTGGCCGAAGAGCCGGTATTACCCTGCGACAATATCAGCGCATCGCCGATAATGTCGTCCTGCTGAAGCAGCGGTTCAACGGTGGCGTTGGCCGGATCCGGCATCGTCTCAAGACCGTTCACCCGGATTTCGCCGCCGTTCAGTGCCAGTTGATTGGTGGTGATCAACGTGTGGGTCAGCACGTCGAACGTTGTGGTTCCGCCGTTCATCACCAGGTTGCCGATGTTTTAGGTGCCCGCCCCAACGGTCATGTTGGCCGACTGATTTTGCAGCGTGGCGTGAGTCAGCGCCAGCGTATCCGCGCCGAAAAGCTGGAACGCGCCCTGCCCAAGGCTGACCTGTCCGGCGAAGGCGTTACCGCTGCCTGCGCCGAAGGAGAAGCGATCAGTCGCCGTGGCCATCGCCACGTTCATCGCACCCTGACCGGTCAGCGCATTGGTGAATGCAAAATTGCCACTTGCCGGGGCGACGTTGAGCGTCCCGTTAAGCAGCGCGTTGCCTGCACCGAGATTTTGTGCGCTGGTGACGGTCGATGAGCTGTCCGCGGTCAGATCCCATGCGCCGCCAAAACCGCTGTTATCGCCGGTGATGTTCAACCCGGTGGCCGAAATACGGTTGGTACCGGTGCCGCTGATGGCACTGCTCAGCTGATTCCCCGCACCGCCGACGGTCAGTAAACCGCTGTTATCAATAGCGTTACTGAATGTCCCGTTGGTGAGATTGATCGCCAGCGTACCCGGTGCAGCAACGGTGGCTGGACCGGTGCCGATACCCTGTGCGTTGGTCAGCGTCAGGGTACCCGCGCTGAGCGTGGTGCCGCCAGTGAAGGTGTTCGCGTTGGCAAGGGTGATATTACCGCTGCCCGCTTTTTCAAGGACACCGCTACCGCTGACGACGTTTGTGAATGTCCAGTCGGCGCCGCTGTTAAGGGTCAACGCACCGTCGTTGCTTATGGAAGCGCTACCCAGATTCTGCGCCGTGCTGGCCGTCAGGTTACTGGTGTTATCGACAACATAGTGACCACTAAATCCGCTGTTATTACCTGAAAGCAAGACATCCGAGCTACCGAGCACACTGGCCGAACCGGTGCCGCTCAGGGCGTTGGCCAATGTACCGGTTGCGCCGGTCAGCTGCACGCCGGTGCCTGCGCCGTTGAGATTCACACTGCCAGTGCCGAGCCCCGCGACATCATCAAGCACCGCCTGCGCGGTATTATTGAGAATCACCGCTGCACTCAGACCGGTGTTTGCTCCGCTCACCGTCAGGCTACCGTCGTTCACCGTCAGATTCCCCGCGCCGGTCAACGCACCTTCGCTCTGACCGCCCTGGCTCAGCGTCAGGTTCCCGCTGTTGACGTTCAGCGTTGAGCCCGCCGCACCGCTCAGGCTGCCGATCGTCTGTGTTTTCCCGTTAAGATCAAACCCTGTGGTGTCTTGCAAGACCAGTTCGGAGGTCGCCCCGAGCGCATTATCACTGCCCGCGACCAGCGTGCCGCCGCTGACGGTTGTGGTCCCGGTATAGCTGTTGCTGGTATTGGAGATAGTGAGGGTCTGATCGCCAGAGGCACTGCCGTTCACATCCAGATTACCCGTGCCGGTCACCAGCGCATTCAACGCCGCACTGCCGGAGGCCGCGCCGCCGTCCGGTGCCAGATGCAACGTCTGGCCGCTCAGCAGATCCAGCCCTTTCAGACCGTACCCGAGATACAGACCGTCGTTGTTACTGCCGGTTGTCAGCATGAAATCATAACTGGCATTAGCTACTGTGCTTGCGCCTTCGGTGATCGCCAGCGTTTGCGGGTTACCGACCGCCTGGCCGCTGCTGTCGACCAGCCCGAGCGAAGACGCATCGCCGGTTACCGTGCCGCTGGCTGCAACCAGCTGAGCCTGAATTTCGCCGTCGTCCTGGGCCAGCAAGTTCAGCCCCGGCGCAGGTACCGGATTAGGGACACCGTTGGTCACCGGCACGTCCAGCTGCACGGTGCCGCTGTTGAGGGTCAGGTCGGTGACGTTAACGATCCCCGCTGGCATTTGCGGCGGTGTTTGACCGCTCCACGCCATGGTGCCGCCGTTCAGGGTTAAATTGCCGATGCTTTGATCCGTGGCAGCAACGGTCGTGATGTTGCCCGCATCGACTCGGAGCGTCGCATTGGTTAATGCCACGGTGTTATCGCCGCTGAGCGTAAACTGGCCCTGACCTAATGCAACAGTGCCGGTGAAAGCGCTGCCCGCGGAGGCATCGAAGGCAAAGGTGTCGGTTCCCCCCGTCAGACCTGCTGTCAACGTAACGTTGCCGGTCAGCGCGTTGCTGAAGGTGTAGTCTCCGCCGGTCGGCGCATCAATGAATAACGAGCCCGGCAAGGCGATCTCCACCGCACCGCTGCCCAGGGTTCCGTCGCCGGTCAGACGCAGCGCACCCAGCACGTTGGTGCCACCGGTGTAAGTGTTCGCGCCAGTTAATGTCGCCGTGCCTCTTCCCAGCGCATCGACCCGACCAGAACCGCTGATCACGCCGTTAAAGGTGTAATCATTACTGCGGGTAAAGGCCAGCGTGCCGTTGTTGATGACATCCCCAAGAATACTGCCGGTAGTGGTACCGCGCCCTAGGGAATGGGTCGAAGCATTGCTGATAGTGGTGCCGCCGGTGTAGGTGTTATCCGCGCTGGTATCGATAATACCCCGCGTGGTCAACTGGCCTGCGCCGCTTATCACGCCACCCAGATTGATTCCCGATGTTCCGATGATAGTGCCGCCACCGGTACCCAGTGTGATGTCGTGGGCAAACTCGCCCACGACGTTAACACCGAGCGCCGCGTTGTTATTGATTGTCACCGCCCCGCTCTCATCACCGAGTGAACTTGTGTTTATGATAGTGACCTGGCCGCCGCTAATGACCGTTCCGCCGGAATACGTATTCTCACCAGCCATCGTCAGCGTTCCGGTGCCGTCTTTCACCAGCCCGCCAGTGCCGCTGATCACGCCGCTCAAACTTTCATTGCCGTTATTTTCCAGCGTCAGCGTAGCGGAACCGAGCGTGATATCACCGCTCGCGCTGAGGTTGTTCACTTTCTGATCAAAGTTGTTCAGATCGAAAGTCGCACCGCTCGCGATATTCACTGCACTGCTTGCCGCCAGCGCATTTTCAATACTCGTTTGTAAGGTACCCGCATTGACAGCCGTTGCGCCGGTGTAAGTATTCGCCGCCGACAGCGTCAGCGTACCCGTGCCCGCTTTAGTCAGTGAAGTACCATCCCACACAGCGCCGTTAGCGGATTTGTCAGCCAGCACCACGTCCACATCAAAAGTATCGGCATTATTGAGGGTAAAGGTACCGGAGGAAAGCGGTGCCGTTGCATTCCACGCCAGTGAGTTGCCAACGCTATAATCCAAGCCATCGTCGGATTTTTTCGCATCAGTGATAATGTAATCCGCACTGCCCGCGCTGACGCCTTGAACAGCACCGAAGTCACCGGTGATGCCGCCTGTGGTGTGGATAACGACTGTACGTGCCCCGTCGAGATCGCTGGCTTTCGCTACCGGTCCACTGGTATATCCGGAGATATCCAGCGTGGAACTGGAGGAATTGAGCGTCGCGTCTGCCGCTGTGACCAGCGGTGCAATGCCTCCTAAGGTGACATTCAGCGTACCGTCGATCACCGCCGAACCGACAGAGACAATCTGCGAATTGGCGTCCAGTTGCAGGGTTGCGCCGTTGTCGACATTCAGCGACGCGGCATTAAACGTGCCGGTTTGCGTCAGATGTAGCGTACCCCCGCTGACGTTGGCGGCGCCGACCGAGTTACCGGTATTGGAAAGTGTCAGAACGCCGATGCCGGTTTTGGTCAACCCGCCGGTGCCCGTGACTGAACCGTCGAACGCCGTGTCGCCGGTATTTTGCGTCGTCAGCGTCCCCGTCCCGAGCGCAATGATCCCCGCTCCGCTCAGATCCTGCACCAACTGGTTGAAGTTGTTCAGTGCCAATGTCGCCCCGCTGGCGACCGTGACACTGTCACTGGTAGCGATCGCGTCGTTGATACCGGTAGTCAGCGTCCCCGCCGTGACACGGGTTGCGCCGGTGTAGGTATTGGTGGCGGACAGCGTGAGATTGCCTGCGCCAAGTTTGGTAAGCGACGCGCCATCCCAGCCGGAGCTGCTTGCCGCCTGGTCGGCCAGTGCCACATCCACGTCAAACGCATCACCGGCGTTGGTCAGAGTGAAGTCACCGTTGGCACGCGTCGTTCCGGCGTTCCACGTCAGAAGGCTGCCCACGCTGTAGCTGTTGCCGTCGGTGGATTTACTCGCACCGTTAATAATGTAATCAACCCCACTTGGCGTGATGCCGGTCACCGAGCTGAAATCGCCGTCAATACCCCCCGTGGTCTGGATAATCACTGCGCCCGTACCGTTCAGATCGCTGGCTTTGGTGGCTGAAACAGGCGTAAAGCCGCTGACATTAAGCACCGAGCCGCTGCCAAGGCTGGCATCAGACGCCGTCAGCATTGGTCCGGTACCGCCGAGCGTCACATCCAGCGTGCCGTTAACCGTAGAGTTTCCAGTGGTAGCCACCTGCGACGTGCTGTCGAGTTGCGCCGTCGCACCGGTATCAACCAGCGGGCTGGCGGCGCTGAAGGTACCGTTTTGAGTCAGATGCAAAATGCCGGCTTCAACTTCCGCTGCGCCGATACTGTTGCCCGTGCTGGAAAGCGACAGGGTACCCGTGCCGGTTTTCGTTACCCCACCTGCGCCAGTGATTGTGCCGTCAAACGCTGTGTCGTTGTTGTTTTGCGCTGTCAGGGTGCCGGTGCCCAGCGTCACTGCGCCCGCGCCGGTCAAATCCTGCGCCGTCTGGCTGAAATTATTTAACGCAAGCGTCGCGCCGGAGGCGACGTTCACCGCCGAGCTGGTGGCAAACGCATTGGCGATGCCGGTAGTCAGCGTTCCCGCCTCAATGTCAGTGCTGCCGGTGAAGGTATTGGTTTTGGACAGCGTCAGGTTCCCCGCACCCAGTTTGGTCAGCGATGTGCCGTCCCACGTCGTGCCGTTAGCGGTTTCATCGCCCAACGCCACGTCAACATCAAACGCATCCCCCGCATCTGCAAGGGTGAAATTACCGGTCGCCTGCGACGTGCCGGACGTCCACGCCAGCTCGCTGCCCAGACTGTAATTTTTGCCATCGGCAGAAAGTTTGGCATCGTTGAAATAGTAATCCACGTTGCTGCCCGTTACGCCCGTCACCGTGCCAAAGTCGCCGGTGACCCCGTTCGTGGTTTGCAGGATAACCGTGCGCGTGCCATTCAGGTCGCTGGCCTTGGTCGCCGTAACCGAACTAAAACCGCTGACGTCCAGCGTGGAACCTGCACCCAGCGTGGCAGTATCGGCGGTGATTTTTGGCGTCGTGCCGCCGAGCGCGACATTCAGTTCGCCCTCAATATCCGCCACGCCGCTAGAGGTGATGTGCGCATTGCTGTCGAGTTGCGCTGCACCGCCGGTGTTAACCGTCAGATCCGTCGTAGTGTAAGCGCCGTTTTGAGCGAAGTGCAGGTTACCGGCATTCACCGTCGTGGCACCCACTGAGTTGGCGTTGCCGGAAAGAGACAGTTCGCCGGTACCTGTTTTAATCACATCGCCGGTGCCAGTAATTTTGCCGCTGAACTGAGTGTCAGTATTATTTTGCGCGGTCAGATCACCCGTCCCCAACGTGACGGTCCCCGTCCCGTTGAGGTTCTGCAATGTCTGGTCGAAATTCCTAAAGCCCAGCGTGGTATTGGTATCCATTTTTACCGAGCTACTGGTGGCAATGGCGTTCGCAACGCCCAGATTGATCGTGCCGCCGGCGATTTCTGTCGTGCCGGTATAGGTATTCACGCCATTGAGCGTCAAAATGCCGGTACTGCTTTTCGTCAGACTTCCCAGGCCGCCAATCACGCCATTCACCGTCCCGGCACCGACCTGTAAAGTCGTATCCGCATCGGTGATATTCACAATACTGCCGCTGCCGGTGCTTATCGCCGTGGCGGCATGGGTATTGGAACCGTTAAAGTTCAGCGTCTGCGCACCATTAATCGACCACGACGCCTGCCCGAGCAGAGTATTCACATCCACCGTGTAAGCGTCACCGTTCAGACTTACCGTACCGGTGTAATTGTTCGCGGCCCCGTTAAACGCGAGGCCGAGTGAATCCGGGGTATTTTCACTCATATTCACGCTGAACGTGCCGGAACCGGTGAGATTACCGTTCATCGCCACCGTATGAGCGCCGGAGTCGGCGGCATAGTTCAGCGAACTGGTGTTGAGGGCGTCGACATCGCCGTTAAAAATAATATTCGCACCGGCAAATTGCTCAAAATCCAGCGTCGAGTTTGAAAGGGAAATCGGTGATATGAGACTGTCGAAGTGATAGGTTACATCGCCGCTAATCGGCGAGGCCTGCGTACCTTTCATGAGCAAGGTTGAAGCATCAAGCGAAAGCGCATTGGCAGAAAAATAGTAATCAGCAAACGTCGAGGCATCACCCAGTTGCACGATCGCCCCATTCGTCACGCTGACCGCGCCGGTGCCAAGCGCATTCGTTGCAGCCATCCCGTTCAGTGTGCCGGAGGTGACCTGCGTACCGCCGCTCCAGGTGCCGCTTCCCGCCAGATTTGTGACGCCTGAACCTGTCTGAGCCACAACACCTGTCCCCGAAATATTATCGGCAAACGTCAGGTCATCACTGCGGTTGAACGTCAGGGTGCCGTTGTTGACGACCACACTGTCAAGTGTACCGGCGGTGCCGCCGTCACCTATCTGCAATGTGGTTCCGCTGCCGATTGTCGTTCCTCCGGCCGCCGTGCTACTGAGATCTCCCGTCACGACAACATTACCGGCGATAAGATTAATCGCGCCAGCAACCGGCAACGTATTTGTCAGATCCCATTCCACACCGGGGCATTGATGTTCAGGGCATTGATCGAATTACTGTTTACATTATTACCGAAAGTCCCTACTGACGCACTGCCGCCCAAAAGGTTGATCACATTTCCTGTCTGACCCGTCTCAAGCTGAATATCCCCGGTAATATCAGAACTGGTATTAAGATTAATGGTGTTGTTACTGCCATAGAGTTTAATCGCCACGCCAGCGTTGCCCTCATCTGACGTTATTGACCCGGCGTTATTGATAGTGGCGCCGCCCGTGGAGGCGCTGCCGTTAATAACCCCATGCGAACCGGAAATAGTCGCGCCTTCATTATTCGTCAGGGTCATTCCGCTGCCGAAATTAGCTAATCCGTAAAACGTCGTGCCGCCCGTACTGTCAATCAGGCCATTATTGATCACAGTGAAATCATTGCCACCGTTGAAATTCAGGCCATTCCCGCCCTGAATGGTGCCGTTGTTGGTGATCGTATTGGCACTGCTGTCGGTGGCAAAGTTAAGCCCGGAACCCGAAGTGCCGCCCGTGACGCTCACGCCACTGTCGATGGTGAAAGTACTGCCCGTCACGGTTGCATCAGCGCTTAGCGCATCGACGGGCGCACTGATGTTGCTTATGACATCAAAGTCAGTGCCAAGACTAAGGGTCACGTTACAGGTCGTGGTGCCGCCATCACACCCGGCCCCGGCCGAAGGAAGATCAACAGCTAACGCATGTTGAATACCGAGAGTGGAAGAAAGCAAAATAATCTTTAGAGCGATATACAATTTGTTTAGAGGATAATCTTTCAACTCACGTTTTATTTTTTCGGAATTAAAGGAATGCTGTTCGCTTTGCATAATGTACTCGCCCTGTATAAAGATGTTGTTTCCCACGAGGTTAAAATTTTTTTGCGCTGTAAATTAATTACCCTTCCTAAAAATAAATACAGGTTAAAACGTCGAGTAATTATCATCCCGAAAATTTTTGTGATGAAAGTATCGCAAACCAGTGTCAGCAGTCTTAAGAATAGTCTTAAGTAATTTGCCTTAAAAAGTTATAGTCTCTCGAAGAAAAATTGCCAATTTAAAAATACGCATCCTGTTAACTTCATGCGAGTAAATTAATATCAAAATAATATGATTAGGTTGGAAATGATTTTTTATATTAATGTTATTAATATTTTCTTTATATAAAAATTATAAAAACCTGACATAAAAAAGGCGCCTGTTAAGGGCGCCTTCCGGAGTGTCTTATTTATTAGGATGAAGCAGGCACGCAAAGATATCAGAGCGTGCCGGTACCGCCATCGGAACACCACACCTGACCGGAGGTGTAGCTGTTTTCATTCGAGGCTAACGCCACGTACATTCCTGCAATTTCGGCAGGTTGTCCCGGACGACCCAGCGGCGCCTGCTCACCAAATTTCTCGACTTTTTCCTGCGGCTGACCGCCGGAGGTTTGCAGAACGGTCCAGTAAGGCCCCGGTGCGACAGAGTTCACGCGAATACCTTCCGGTGCCAGCTGCTTGGCCAGGCCTTTGGTAAAGGCAACGATCGAGGCTTTCGTTTGCGAATAGTCGAGCAGGTTGTCGCTCGGCAAAAAGGCCTGTACTGAAGAAGTATTAATGATTGAGCTGCCACGCGGCAGATATTCCAGTGCAGCTTTGGTTATCCAGAACATCGCATACACGTTGGTTTTAAACGTGGCATCAAAGGCTTCAGTAGTCAGATCTTTAATCGAGTTACAAAACTGCTGACGACCGGCATTGTTGACCAGCAGATCCAGCCCGCCGAGTTGCTCAGCGGCATCTTTCACCAGACGCTGACAGAATTTCTCATCGCGAATATCACCGGGGATCGCCACAATTTTATGGCCTTCTTTACTCAGAAGGTTCACCACATCTTGCGCATCCGGCTCTTCATCCGGCAGGTAATTGATCGCAACATCTGCGCCTTCGCGGGCGAAAGCAATCGCCACCGCTCTGCCGATACCGGAATCCCCGCCGGTCACCAGCGCCTTGCGCCCCTTCAGACGTGAACTCCCTTTATACGACGTTTCGCCGTGATCGGGCACCGGGATCATCTTGCTGACCAGGCCGGGGAACGGCTGTTTCTGCTGTTCAAAAGGCGGAGTCGGGAAGGTGTCTACGCGCGGATCGTTAAGGGAAACGGGGATGGTTTCTTTGCTGTTCATACACAAGCTCCTTGTCTGAAAACGTATGAAGGAACCCTAAGGGTAGGACAAATTACGCGGGGCATGATGCATTAAGGATATTTCTGAGTTTGCTGGACCGCCCTCCCGCAGTAAGGGAAACCCTTTCAATCATTTGCATTTCGACACAATTATTCGCCCCTCCTGTCAGGCCGTTTGTCGTTATCATCCTGACCTATCTGAAAAGAACAGGCTTCGTTGCAATGACAAGGGAATGGCAGCGGGCGTTATGTTGATGGTGTTGAACGGGAAACATTATGCGTCATTCTAAAATTATTATGTTGTCAGCTCTGGTTATGACCTCCCTGATGACGGTTGCTCACACCGCATCAGCGGCCACTACGTCTCATGAAATCCAATCGTTCTTTGACGATTCTACCGAATATAAAATTGGCGACGCCGTGCCGGGTATGTACCGCACCAAGCCCTATGAAATTATTGACTGGCAGCAGCGTCACCTGCCTGCGCCGGACGCGGGTACCCACTGGACCTACATCGGCGGCAACTACGCGATGATTACCGATACTGACGGCAAAATCCTTAAAGCCGAATCGGGCGATATCTATTTCCAGTAATACGATTACTGGTTATACACAAAGGGCGCTTACCGTAAGGAAAGCGCCCTTTTGTTTCCTGCGATCTCAGTGCTTATCAGCTCAGAGTTCAGCAGCACCGGGATTATCGAATCCTACACGGCCAATGAAGGGTAAGCGCAGTGCGGGAGATTTGATATCCACACCGAGGTTCAGCCCCAGCACATTGACTTCAACTCCCTCTTCGACACCCAGTGTCACCCCCAGCAGCCCCAGTACGGAGACCTGCACCCCGCGCCCTGATGGCGGTAAACCGATCGGATTCGTTATCCCGCGGTAATCTTTACCAATGGCATTCGACGGCAGATCCAGCTGCAGATCCGGCACTTCGCGGCCAATATGCGCCATAAAGGTGTTGCTGTTCGGCCCCGTCCACGCGTGGTAGGTCTGCGGGTAAGGGTAATTTTTGATGGCCGCTTCAATTTGCGGGATCATCGCCTGTGCTTGTGCACCACGGTGATCGACAAGCTTTCTTGGTCGTGAACCAAACCAGTAACCGTCCGGGATTGCGTAGTCACGACGTACAACATTGGTGCTGCCCCAGCTGATCACGTCGTAACGGGTAAACTGCGTCTCCCCCTCCCGCTTGAAGATAATCCACGGATGTACCGCTACCAGCCCGCGCCAACCGTAGGTCGGCGCGACATAAATCTGCACAATGGCGGTACTTTTAAATTTCACCGGATCCGGTGCAATCCCGGCGGAATCACGTCGCGCCGTCGACCAGTTTTGCGCCGGTGCTTCTTTGGTTTGCGTCGCTTTGGCATAGCTGTAACCAAACGACAGCAGCAAAATGCAGACAAACGCGATGCTGAACCATTTAAGGGTGATCATGCTTTATTCACCTGAGGGAGTTGTTCGAAACCACAACATTACCCATTGCCTATGGGGGTGGCAATGCGAAAATCGGCAGCGAGAACCAGAACTTATAATCACACATCAGGGGCTGGCAGAAAGTCTCTCCAGCCCGTTTGAAATTTAGCGCTTCATCGCACATTCCATGCGACCACCGTGAACGGTAAGTTGCGATAAAACAGCGTCGATTTCGCTCAGTCCGGCGGCGGTTTTCCTGCCTGTATTACCCGGCTGAGTTCTGCAACCAGTAGGCATACGGCATGGGCAGTACGGTTTCCGGTTGGCTGACGTTCAGCTCGCGCGCGGCCAGGAATGGCCAGTGCGGATGAGTCAGCAGCGTGCGGGCAAAAAAGACCACATCCAGCTTTCCGTCCTGAATAAAGGCGTCGGCGTCCGTGGCGCGGGTGATCATCCAGCTGGTCGCTACCGGAAGACCGGTTTCGCGGCGGACGCGTTCGGCGTAAGGCACCATAAAGTTGGGCGCCCACGGCACCTGCTCTGACGGCGTTGACAACGCCAGACCGACATCCACGAAATCCACACCGGCCGCTTTCAGCCAGCGGATCACCTGAAGAGATTCGCTAAAGGAATGCTCCGGGCTGGCGTCAAATTCCACCACGCCCAGCCGGACAGTCAGCGGCAGATTTTCCGGCCAGACTTTTTTGACTGCTGCCACTGTCTCCAGCAGGAAACGCGCACGATTTTCCAGCGAATCCCCGTATTCATCGGTACGCATATTGGTATGGGACGAGAGGAAGCTCTGAGCCAAAAAACCATGGGCGAAGTGTAATTCCAGCCATTTAAAACCGGCATCAACTGCACGACGTGCCGCACTGGCAAAGTTCTCGCAGGTCTGCTGAATATCTTCTTGCGTCATTTCACGCGGCACATAAGCATCGCCCGGAATAAACGGGAGGGCACTTGGTGCGACCGGTTCCCAGGCCTGCGGATCGTTTCTCTCCAGCGGAGCGCCGCCCTGCCACGGCGGCGTGCAGCCGGCTTTTCGTCCGGCGTGACCAAGCTGAATGCCTGGCACAGCACCTGCCTGTTTAATCACCGTCGCAACATCAGCAAACCCGTCGATATGGGCGTCGCTCCACAGACCAGCATCCCCCGGCGTGATGCGGCCTTCCGGCGATACGGCCGTGGCTTCCACGACCAGCAGCCCCACGCCGCCGCGCGCCAGCATGGCGTAATGGGTGTGGTGCCAGTCATTGAGGAAGCCATCCTGCGCCTGATACTGACACATCGGCGATGCGGCGATCCGGTTACGGAGGGTGACGTCTTTGAGGGTAAAGGGCGTAAATAAAGTCGGCATAACGTTCTCGGCTTATCGTGAAGAAGTGAGAAACAGTATCGGCTTTTTGCCCGCCGGATATCTTGTCAGATCCGCCGGAATTATTGCCTGAAATGATGAATAGCCAGAAGGACATCGCCAACGAACCCCCAGGATGATAAGTTCTGTTCACTCCTCATTCTGCAATACACAGGCGGATAAATGCCAGATTCACGCCAAAATATTGAAATATCGGCGTTAGCTTCATTATCAGAAGCGATCAGCAAAATTGCCCAAAACGACGGTGACTTTACAACGGCGATCGGTGCCTTATCGCTGCATCGCCGTAATACACCGACCACGCCGGTGCACTGTATTTATCAGATGGGGCTGGGCGTGGTCGCGCAGGGCGCGAAGCAGGTCATGCTGGCAGGTAAACCGACATACTACCGTGCAGGAGAGTCGTTGCTGACGACGGTAGATTTGCCGGTGGTATCGCATGTCACACAGGCAAGCGCGGAGCAGCCTTTTCTCGGGCTGATGCTGGTTTTGGATCCTCAGACAGTGGCGCAACTGGCTGCCGTCATTCCCCCTGCGCCGACTGTGCGGGAAGCGCAGGTTACCCCTTTGTCCGTCGAACCGCTGGATCACGCGCTGGCCGATGCCCTGCTGCGGTTGGTGACTCTGCTGGCTGAACCGGCACTGATTGCGCATGTCGCACCGCTTATCCAGCAGGAGATTATCGTGCGATTACTGACTGGCCCCTACAGCAGCCAGCTGCGCCAGATGGCGACGGCGGGCTCGCCGGGTCAGCAGATTGCGAAAGTGGTGGGCTGGTTGAAGCAAAATTTCACGCGGCAGTTCACCATTGATGAACTCGCTGCCAGCGCGTACATGAGTCCTTCCACTTTCCGCCATCATTTTCGTCACGTCACCGGCGTCAGCCCGCTGCAATTTCAGAAAAAACTCCGCTTGCAGGAGGCGCGTCAACAGATGATGAATAAAAATCTGGATGCCAGCAGCGCTGCGCTGTTTGTTGGCTATGAAAGCGCCTCACAGTTCAGCCGCGAGTACAGCCGTGAGTTTGGGGAATCGCCGTGGCGGGATATTCGTCGTTTGCGTGCGGAAGGGGAAAGCGGAATGCCATAAAAAAAGGGGAGATATCGCTATCTCCCCTTGATGATTTACTGACTTAATGATTAATGACGCTGATGCGTGAACACCGGTTCAGGTTGAGTACGACGACCCAACATGCCCATGGCACCGGCCAGAACGGCTTCGACGATCAACATAAAGAAGGTGAACCAGCTGGCTTTGGCGGTTGCAGCGGCCGCTTTCTCACCGGCTTCACGGGCTTTCTGCTCGGCCTGCTTTTTCAGTTCTTCGTATTTCGCACGGGCCTGCTGATAGGTTTGTTCAGCCTGGCTGACAATCTGATCGACTTCCTGATCGCTTTTCCCGGTACGCGCTTTGATGATATTTTTCAGTGCATCGCGGTCAGCGGCCTGGAATGTCGCTTCATTGCGTGAGATCAGACCTTTAATAAAGTTGGTCAGATCCGCATCGGCGGTTTGAGGATGGTTAGCCGTGTCATTGGCCTGAGCCTGCGCATTATTCGCCTCACCTTCGGCTTTATTTTGCAAATTCTCTGGCTGTAATTCCGGCTTGCCGGTCTGACGCAGCGTAGTTTCAAGTTCATTCTGCAAACTGTCGAGATTAATATTATTCTCACCCAGTTTTTCTTTTACCATCTGAGTCACCGGCGGCGCGGCGGCGGATATTCCGCTACCTAACGTTTGTAACCCGGAACCCACCACGCTCATTGCACCGCTCATGGCGTTATTCACGACCACCAGCAGGAACCAGGCGCAAATCAGCGTATTCACCCCGAACATCAGCAGGCCGTGCAATGCACCTTCGCGCTGAGCCAGACGTCCGCTGGCGTACGCACCGGCAGCAATAGAAATCAACATACTGGCGCCAGTCCAGATTGCGGCGCCCATGCCCAGACCGTCCAGAGGATTTTGCTCTTTAAGCGGGTCAATCGTACTTGCACCCACGGCCGTGCCCAATATCGACAGCAGTAAATAAACCACCATCGAAATAATGACACCCGCAAAAATCGCGCTCCATGAAATACGTTTCAGTGGAACATTGTTCACCGGTTCGACCACGGTATTATTGTAATGGCCCGGTGCAGGGGTTGGGTTTTCAATCATTTTGACATCTCCATTTATTACCAGACTTTTCGTTAGCAAAATGCAAATCAGGTACGTTGAACTCCTAAGAACCACCGCTAAAGCCAGAATTAAATATAAAAACTGACATCAGCTTAAATAAGGTTAGCCATAAAACGGGAAATTTCCTCTGCGCTGCCGAAAATTACGCAGACGTTTTAGCAAAAAATGCCAAAAACTCATTACAAATCATTATCTATTCGCATTGAAACTATTTCACAAATTTATTGATGAAGTGGGATTTTTAGCGATATTCACGCAGCAATATAAGGGGCTTTTTTGCTACGTTTTGCCGCTCAGGGTCTACGCTTAGCTGCTAGGGTAGGAACGATTCTCAGAAAAATTCCTCATACAATAAGGACTACTATGACTGACTCATCAAAAGCACTCATCATTGGCGCATCACGCGGCATCGGTTTAGGCGTAGTGAACGTATTGACGGAACGTGGCTGGCAGGTGACGGCGACCACCCGTGATGCCGTACCGGCGGGCAGCCCAGAATCGGCTGAGTGGGTGAAACTGGACATTAATAATCCCGACCAGCGTAAAGCGGTGAAAGACGCGCTTTCAGAAAGCACATTCGACCTGATTTTTATTAATGCAGGCGCATTCGGCCCGGCCAGCCAGGATGTGAATCAGGCCAGTGACGACGAGATTGTCAGACTGTTCATGACCAACACCTTCTCGCCGGTGCGCTGCGCGACGGAGCTGCTTCCGCTGCTCAAACCGAAAACTGGCGTACTGGCGCTGATGACTTCCGAGTTGGCCAGCCTGAACGAAAACGAAGTTGCCACCTATCCGCTCTACTCCGCCAGTAAAGCGGCGCTGAATATGCTGACCCGTCCGCTGAAGGAAGAAACCGATAAGCACGGTCAGACGCTGTTATCTGTCCATCCTGGCTGGGTGCAGACCGACATGGGCGGCGAGAATGCCACGCTGACCATAGAGCAAAGCACCACCGGCATCGCCGATGTGTTCGAAAAATGGCGTGGCAAAGGCGGACATCATTTCGTTGAGTATTCCGGACGTGAGCTGCGCTGGTAAACCATGTTTTAATCACGAACAAGTGTTTTGATAACGACCTCTGCGGAGGTCGTTTTGCATTGAGATCTGACTCATTCCGCCATCGGTACAAAGCTCTGCACCGGCGATAAACCTGCTTTCATCGGATGCAAGAAACAGCCCGTCACTTTGTTAATTATTTGTATCCACAATAATTGCCGGGCTAGTTTGTAGCACAGTACAAAACAGACGCGGCAGCATAATTTATTCTTTCAGGGATTTACCATGTCATCACCCTCCGTGAATTCGGACTCGCTGTTACAGCACCGCTCATTTGTTGCATTCTGGATAGCCCGCGCATCGTCCAGTTTTGGTTTTCAGATGCTGTCGATTGTCGTCAGCTGGCAGATTTATTCGATAACAGGCCGGGCGTTTGATCTTGGGCTGATCGGGCTGGTGCAGTTTTTGCCTTCCGTCCTGCTGGCGCTGGTGGCCGGTCATGTGGCGGATCAGTTCGACCGCCGCCGCGTGGTGCTGCTAGGGCAAATCGCTGAATGGGTGGCGATTGCTGCGCTGGCGTATCTGACGCTGACCCATCACGTTAACGAAGTGGTGATCCTCAGCCTGATATTTATTATTTCCACCGCCAAAGCAATGGAAGCGCCGTCGTTGCAGTCGATGCTCCCTGCGCTGGTGCCGCCGCATTTGCTGGCGCGTGCGATGGCGGCTAACAGTGTCTCCGGCCAGGCGGCAGCGATGGTCGGCCCGGCGCTCGGCGGTTTCCTGTATGTTGCAGGCGCCGGTGTGGCCTACTCGGCGTGTGCGGCGCTGTATCTGCTCTCCATCGTGATGGTCAGCCGGTTGCGCTATGAGCACACCCCGCCGCGCCGCGTGCCCGCGACCTTTAAAACGCTGTTCGCCGGTATCGGGTTTATTCGCAACCGACCGGACGTTCTGGGCGTGATTTCTCTCGACCTGTTCGCCGTTCTTCTTGGCGGCGCGACCGCCCTGCTGCCGATCTTCGCCCACGATATTCTGCACACCGGTCCATGGGGATTAGGTTTACTGCGTGGCGCGCCTGCGGTCGGCGGGTTGATCGTCGGGTTCTGGCTGAGCCACCGCGCGCTGAACCGCAACGTCGGCAAAATTATGTTCGCCTCCGTCGCCGGTTTTGGTGCCGCAACACTGGTCTTCGCCTTCTCGACGTCCCTCTGGCTGTCGATGCTGGCGCTGTTCGCCCTTGGCGGTTTTGACATGGTCAGCATGGTGATCCGCGGTGCGCTGGTACAGCTTGATACGCCTGACGATATGCGTGGCCGCGTCAGTGCGGTGAACTCGATCTTCATCAACACCTCCAATCAGCTCGGCGAATTCGAATCTGGTCTGATGGCCGCGTGGCTCGGTGCGGTGCCCGCCGCAGCCATCGGCGGCGTCGGAACACTGATCGTCGTTGGCCTGTGGATGACGTGGTTCCCCGGTCTGCGTAAACGCCAGAAGCTGGAGAATGAGGTGGCGGTTTAACCGGCGGGGGAAATTCCCCCACTGGCAAAACCGCACATTCCCCAATATAATCAGCTCATTCATTCACCAAATTTATATAAGGAGGATTGCCATGCTGACCCGTGAATTGTTTTTAACTTCACTCGTTCTTAGCGATCGTCATTGCTCAAGCGTTACCGGTATCGTGCTGCGATAACCTGCTTGAGCGAAGCTAACTGACAATCTGAGAACTTCCCTCCGGCTTACCGGTTATCGTCGGCTTTATTGACGAGAGGCATTCTTATGCCTGTAAACCTTGAGTAAGCATCATGACCCTATCTCCAAACACATTACTTTCTGCGCAATCTGTCTCTTTCGACACTGCCTACGGCCCTTTGCTGGCTGAAATCTCCTTCGGCCTGAAAAAAGGCGACCGTATCGGGCTTATCGGCCACAACGGCTGCGGCAAAAGTACCTTGCTGAAAATCCTCAGCGGCAGTCTGGCGGCCAGTTCCGGCACCGTCACCCTGTCCAGCCAGTGCCTGATGGCGCGCATCGAACAGCATCTTCCCGCAGAACTGGCGGAATGTTCGCTGATTGACGCAGTGTTCAGCCATTTGCCGGAAAGCCTGGATCAGCCGGAGCGTTGGCAGGCGGAAGTGCTGCTGGCCACGCTCGGTTTTGATGAAACAGCCTGGGAGCTTACCGCCGGGACACTCAGCGGCGGACAGCATACGCGCCTGCTGCTGGCGCGGGCGCTGATCCGTCAGCCGGATTTGCTGCTGCTTGATGAACCGAGCAACCATCTGGATCTGCCCACGCTGCTGTGGCTCGAAGAGTTTCTGAAAAACTGGGGGGGCAGCTTTGTGCTGGTCTCCCACGACCGCAGCCTGCTGGACAATGTCACCAACTGTACCTGGATCTTGCGCGATAAAACGCTGCAATTTATTCGTCTTCCCTGCACGCAGGCGCGACAGGCGCTGGAGGAAAGGGATGCGGCGGATGCGCTGCGCCGCAGATCTGAGCAAAAGGAGATCGACCGCGTGGCGAAAAGCGCCAAACGGCTGGCGGTCTGGGGCAGCGTGTATGACAACGAAAAGCTGGCGCGCAAGGCCAGGCAGATGGAAAAACAGGTCGACCGGCTGAAGCAAGATCAAACCGAGGTCACCGCAGGCAATCTGTGGAAACTACGTTTAAACGGTGAAGCCTTACCGGCAGATCGCGTGCTGGCATTGTCGGATCTGCATGTCCGCCCTGCGCCGGATGCCCCGGTGCTGTTTGAGCTGGACGAAATGCGGGTAAAAAGTGGCGATCGTATCGCGCTGGTCGGTCGCAACGGCGGAGGTAAATCGTCACTTCTGCATACGCTGTGGCGGGCATTCTGCAATCTGGAAAATGCAGAACCGGGCCTGGTCTTTCATCCGCGCGTACGCACCGGTTATTACGACCAGAACCTGCAACAACTGCGTGACGACGACAGCCTGAGCGACGCGCTGGTGCAGTTTGCTCCACTGACGGAAGAACAGCGAAAAATGGCACTGATCGGCGCGGGCTTTTCTTACCTCCGCCATCAGCAAAAAGTCAGCACGCTCAGCGGCGGCGAGCGCTCGCGACTGCTGTTTATCGGCCTGACGCTGGCGAACTACTCACTGCTACTGCTCGATGAACCGACTAACCATCTGGATATGGAGGGAAAAGAAGAGCTGGCTGAGACGCTGAAAACCTTCAGCGGTGCGGTATTGCTGGTGTCGCACGACCGGCGGTTTATCGAGCAAAGCTGTAACCGGTTCTGGCTGATTGACCATCAGCGGCTGGAGGAATGGCATGATCTGAAATCCGTCTATGGGATTTTAGCCGGTGTTCCGCAACTGACTCCTGCCCTGCCCGTGGCAGAGCAAAAACCGGAAGCGGCGAAAGTGCAGGAAACGCAAGAGGAACGGCTGCTGGCGTTGCTGGTGGAGCTGGAGGGCAAACTGGAGGAAGACCGGGCGCGTAAGCCGAAACATCAGAAACCCGGTTTGCAGGATCAGTGGCAGCAGCAGATCGCCGAACTCAGCGCCATGCTGGATTTAACCTGATGAGGGGAGCAGTAATAATAAACCGTTGTTAATCAGGCGCTAAAATGAAGAAAGCCCCAGTAATACATCACCGGGGCTTTCAGGTTACTACCAATTTAATATTTAACATTCATCAACTTAATTACTTAACTCTACTTCTCATGATGCACATTTTTTCACAGGATATATTGGTTACTGATTTACTGCTGTCCTCCTAGAGTTTATGGAATAAGCGTTTCATCCTGCTAATTTCATTAAGACAATTCCTGAAGAGTTGACTTAATGAGTACATCGCCCTCGCGATATATACTCTTTGATGCGTTGCCTTACTCTCTTCGCGACATTCTCGATTTCATACTTACGTACCCAATCGCGAACATTACTCTTAACAACAAGGCCTTACATCATCGCGGTGTGTTCCACATTATGCGATTGCTGTACTCTACTTCCGAGCCTGACATCCTCTTCTCACGTGGCTAAGTATTTCAGCCCGGTGTTGAAGAACCCATCCAAAATATGTCGTGGCCTTCATCGCATCTATTTACTGCTTACTTACTTTGATACTCACTTCTCGGTAATACACGCCGGTTAATAAATCTCTTACTCATCTCCTCACCAGCGTTAAGTTCTAATCTACTCGTTATAAACCGAGTGTCAACACTGTATTTTATTACAGGTTTAAATTAATTTTTGTTATTAGAAAACGTAATGAAATCTGTGATGTAAACCCTATTTTCCGATGAGGAATGGGAGAGTTTGAGCAGCGACCCCGAAGAGTCGCTTATTAAACAGGCAGATCGGTCACGAACAGTACAAACGGGTGATCACCCCTTTCTCATCAGATTCAATATTGAGACGTTCCGCGCGGTAATCCATCGTCACCGCCGTGTTCGGTGTGATGTGGCGCATCGGCTGGGCGAAACGCATTGTATCGAGGACAGAAGCTTTTTTGCCGATCAGAGAACTGAAAGCACCGGCATTGCAGGTGTCCGGCTGCTGAACGGTCGCCGCATTTTTCGCGCTGTCATTTTTCTCATCAGTCTTGTGATTCTGACAACCCGCGAGGGCGAACACGGCCAGCGCGCAGAGGGAAAGCATTTTTTTATTCATCATGGTCGGACTCTTCATTCATAAGTGGGTCAATGTGGGGAGAGGAATGACACGCATCTCCTCATCCGCACGGATAGCAAGACCAAGAGTATCAGGTAAGCGGTTGTGTTGTCCTGATGTACTATCACACTAGTTCATGGTGTACATGCATCGCCATTTGCACTATATTGTCGCGCTTAAGGTCAGAGCCGCAGGATAAACGCGCGTTTTCTGCCTCCATAACCCACCCATTCTTTTACAGCAATTCTTGAAATGAATCGTGATAAAAGCCACGCGAGGAACCGCACTATGGCGACGCTTTCCACAGAAGCCCCACTCCGCTCCGTCTTTGGCGGCGCAATGATTATTGGTGGCACCATCATCGGCGCGGGCATGTTTTCACTGCCGGTAGTGATGTCAGGGGCCTGGTTTTTCTGGTCAGTCGCCGCGCTGGTATTTACCTGGTTTTGCATGCTGCATTCAGGGCTGATGATCCTCGAAGCCAATCTGAACTACCCGATTGGATCCAGCTTCAACACCGTCACCCGCGATTTGTTGGGCAAAGGCTGGAACCGGCTGAACGGCCTCACCATCGCTTTCGTGTTGTATATTCTGACCTACGCCTATATTTCAGCGAGCGGATCGGTTATTCAGCATACGATGCGTGAGATGTCGGTGAACGTCTCCCCGCGCCTCGGCGGCTTGCTGACCGCGCTGGCAGTGGCGTTTATCGTCTGGCTGAGCACCCGTGCAGTCAGCCGCATGACCGCCATCGTGCTCGGCGCAAAAATCATCGCGTTCTTTCTCACTTTTGGCAGCCTGCTGTGGCATGTGAAACCGGTGAATCTGCTTAACAGCGTGGAGATCAATCCGAGTTATATGCCCTATGTGCTGGCGACGTTGCCTTTTTGTCTGGCGTCGTTTGGTTATCACGGCAACGTGCCGAGCCTGATGAAGTATTACGGCAAGAACCCGCAGGTCATCAAAAAATGTCTGCTGCTGGGCACGCTGATGGCACTCGGGCTGTATATCATCTGGATGCTGGGAACCATGGGCAATATTCCACGCCCGGCATTTATCGGCATCGCAGAGCGCGGCGGGAATATTGATGTGCTGGTGCAGTCGCTGAGCCAGATCCTCAACAGTGAAGGGCTCGACTTACTGCTGACCCTCTTTTCGAATTTCGCCGTCGCCTGTTCCTTCCTCGGCGTGACGTTGGGCTTGTTTGATTATCTGGCGGATTTGTTCAAATTCGACGACAGCAAAACCGGTCGTTTCAAAACCGCACTGGTCACTTTCATCCCGCCGATGATTTGCGGCGTGATGGTTCCTGATGGATTTATTTATGCCATCGGTTTCGCCGGTCTGGCGGCCACGGTCTGGGCGGTGATTGTGCCTGCGCTGATGGCGCGTAAATCGCGTAAACGCTTCGGCAGCCCGCGCTATCGCGTATGGGGGGGCAATAAAATGATCGCGCTGGTGCTGGTCTTCGGTGTGCTCAATGCCGTGGTGCATATTTTGTCGAGCGTGGATTTACTGCCGGTTTATCGTTAAGAAAGAGGGAAAGAGAAAGCCCGTCCTGGCGACGGGCTGAAATCACGCCTCTGAAGATGCCGGATGCCGCCAGTGCAACTTCGGCGCGAGATAGCAGCGTAGTTCCTGCGGCTGCTGCTCATTAATAAGACCGATCACCACCTCAAAACAGTGCATCGCCAGTTCGCGGCAATCCTGTGCGACGGTATCGATTTTCACGGAAAGGGAATCGTAGAGATAATGGTCGTCGAAGCTGCACAGATGGATATCACTTTCCAAAAGCTTGTGCTGGCTCATATAGCGCAACACCCCTTCCATCAGCCCGCAAGACGCCACGTACAGCGCTTTTGGCGGCCTTCCAAGACGCGCGCAGAGATTGGCAAACATCTCGTAGCCGGAACTCGGATGATAATTACCGTACATAATCCACTCGGGTTTCAGCGTCACACCGGCACGTTCCAGGCCGAGCTGATAGCCCGCCAGACGGTCGCGCGTCGGGGAAATGCGCGGCTGGCCGCCGAGAAAATAGAATTCATCTGAGTGATTTTTCGCCACGCGGGCTACCAGTTCGGCGGAGGACTCGATGGCCTCACAAACCACCAGCGGCAGTTCGGTGTCCTGCATATGTCGGTCGAAAAGAACGACCGGCAGTTGCTGGCTGATTTTGACGTATTCCGCATCATTGAGCATGCTCGAGGCCACGATCAGGCCATCCACCTGACGCTGGATCAGGTTGTTCACCACCATCGTTTCCTGACTGGTGTTTTCATCCGTGCAGGCGATCAGCAGCTGCATTCCATTTTCGCGACACAACGTTTCCAGCTCGTTGGAACAGGCGGCGAAACCGTAGTTGGTCATTTCCGGTACCACCAGTCCCAGCGTATAGCTGCGCGCCGCATTGAGAGAACGGGCGTGAATACTCGGCTGATAATGCTGCTCCGCCGCCACTGCCAGCACGCGATCGCGGGTGCTGGCAGAGATGCGAAACTTTTTGCTATGCCCGTTAAGCACCTGGCTGGCAGTCGATTTCGACACGCCAGCCAGTTCGGCTATGCCACTGATAGTGATGCGTTTGGTCTTTTTCACTGCGCCATATTCTATTGTCCGGAAAGGCTTTTATTCTAACACGCAATCCGTCAACGACCAGTGGCGCAGCGCAATCTGCCCGTCTCCGCTGAAGGTTAACCGTGCCGGCAGTGCAGGAAAATAGCGCGAAGACATCACCGCATCGCCATCATTAATGAAGATCTCCACGCTGGAACTGTCGCACAACAGAGTGAGATGGCGTAACGCGCCGCGCCAGATCCGCTGCTCCGGTTCGCCGCTGCGGCGGTTTTTGCGCATCAGCCGCAGCCATTCGCCGTCCCAGGCAAGCGTCATGTTTCCGCCCAGATCGGCGCTGAACGGTTGTTCAGTCCCGATAGTGACTTCTGCACGCGTGATGTCCCACACCGGCGCGTCCTGCGCGATACCCTGCCAGACCTGTTCTTCGCCGCGTAACCGCTGAAGTTCGCGCGCCGGGCGTTGAATAATCTTACCGTTTTCCAACGTCAGCTCGCGCGGACAGGTCATGGTGTGCAGCCAGCCCTGCTCAATCGTCGGCTGATAAAACTCATCGCCGTCAGGAATGCCCATCCAGCCGATCAGCAGGCGGCGGCCATCGTCAGTGTGCGTGGTTTGCGGCGCATAAAACTCGAACCCGAGATCCAGTTCGTGGAAATCGCCGTGCGAAAACTGCCCTGTCGCATAGTCCAGTTGCCCGACGAAATAGCCGGACTGGAAGGTGTTCAGGTAGCGATCGGATTGCGCCGCTAACCCCTGCGGGCAGCAGATCAGCACGTCCCTGCCGGTGATGCTAAACAGATCCGGGCATTCCCACATGTAGCCGAATTCGCCCAGCCCGTTGAGGCCTGAACCGGCGATTTCGCCAAGCGTCTCCCACGCCAGCAAATCGGCGGATCGCAGCAACAGCACTTTGCCTTGCAGGCTGAGATCCTGCGCGCCGAGCACCATGTACCACTGGCCATCGTGCTGCCAGACCTTGGGGTCACGCACGTGACCGGTGTAACCGGCGGGAAGATCCAGCACCGGCCCGGTTTTATCGAATTCACCGCGCTCGTTTTCACGCGCCAGGCACTGAAAGGCCGTGCGGCTGCCGTCCGGGTATTTCACGTTGCCGGTATAGATAAGCGTCAGCTGGCCGTTGTCCACCACCGCCGAACCGGAATAACAGCCGTGCGATTCGTACTCTTGCGCCGGTGCAAGCGCCAGAGGCTCATGCCGCCAGTGGAGTAAATCCGCCGAGCTCCAGTGCCCCCAGAACTTCGCACCGTGCGCACAGGCGAGCGGATTCCACTGATAGAAAAGATGATAGCGCCCGTTATGCTGCACAAATCCGTTCGGGTCATTGAGCAAACCGACCGGCGGCGCGAGGTGCCAGCCGGGCCGGTACGGATCGCGGGCAGCGGTTACCTGCCCCGCCACCACGCTGCGCAGCGCCTGTTTCAGCAAACTGACTTCCGACATTATTCACTCTCCGTTTTGTATTTCAGCAGCAGGGAAAGCAGGAATGCGCTGCCGAAGGCAATCACTAAGCCGATAAGATAGCTGAGCATCGAACTGGCCTGCACAATCGCCAGCCCTGGAATACCCGTCAGGCCCACGGCGGTCATGTTGACGTGCATCGCCACCACCCACGCGCCACCCAGCGCACCACCGGCTAAGGCGGCGATAAACGGTTTCATAAAGCGCAGGTTGATGCCGAAAATCGCCGCTTCGGTAATGCCCAACATGGCCGAGAAGGCAGACGGCACGGCAATCGCTTTAATTTTTGCATCGCGGGTTTTGAAGTATACCGCCAGACAGGCACCTCCCTGTGCCACGTTAGCCATCGACCAGATCGGCAGCAGGAAATTCACGCCGATGCTCGGGTTGCCCAGCAGCCCCGCTTCAATCGCGTGAAAGCTGTGGTGGATCCCGGTGATGACAATAACTGAATACAGCCCGCCGAAGATAAGCCCCGCTACCCAGCCAGCGTGAGTGATTAAGGTGCTGAGGATAAAAGAGATGCCGTCGCCGAGCGCGCGACCGGCCGGGCCGATAATCAGGAACGCGATAAAGCCGGAGATGATGACGGTGAGAAACGGCGTCAGGATCAAATCCAGCGCATCAGGAATGACTTTGCGCAGACGTTTTTCGAGGAAGCTCATAAACCAGACCGCCAGCAGCACCGGGAATACCGTGCCCTGATAGCCAATCATCGCAATCTCCAGCCCGAAGAAATTCATGGTGTGGAAACCGCTGGCGACGCCCCAGGCGTTGGTCAGCGCGGGGTGCGTCAGAATGCCGCCCAGCGTCGCGCCGAGGAACGGGTTACCGCCGAATTCACGTGCAGCGGTGAAACCGATGAGGATCGGTAAAATGATGAACGCCGCCGAACTGAACATGTCGAGCATGATAAAAATCGCGCTCTCCGGGTTCGCCCAGCCGTAGGTTTTCACCATGCCCAGCAGCCCCATCAGCAGGCCGGATGCCACGATTGCCGGAATGATCGGCACAAAGATATTCGACAGCACGCGCGCGATGCGCTGGAACGGGTTCAGTTTTTGCGCCGCAATGTTAGCCGCTTCGGACTTGCTCGATTCACCGATGCCCGCCACGTTGATGAACTCAGCGTGGACTTTGTTCACCAGCCCGGTGCCAAAAATAATCTGGATCTGCCCGGCGTTGCTGAAGCAACCCTTCACGCCTTCTACTTTCTCGATAGCGCTTTTGTTGACCAGGCTGTCATCCACCAGCACCAGCCGCAGACGCGTCGCGCAGTGTGCGGCGCTGGCGATATTGTCTTTGCCGCCCAGTAGAGGGAGCAGTTCTGTCGCGATTGCATTGATATTCATAATGTTCCTTGTCTTACCCTATGTGACAGCGCCCGGTCAATTCAGGCGCGTCATGGTGATTCAAACCCTGTTTATCAGAACCAGGTTTCCATCTGGATCCCGAAGTTCCACTGGCCGCCGGAGGTGAAACCGTCCGTGCCGAACGAATCGCTGGAAGAATAGCTGTCGAGCTTGTGGCTCCAGTCCATATAGCTGGCGAAGAAGCGGATTTCCGGACGGCTCAACATGTCGCTGATATCGCCCACTTTGAACGTCGGCGCGAACGTCAGTTTGTAGAATCCGCCTTTCACGTTGTTGTTATCTTTATAGCCCTGCGAATCGAGATCCATGTACTGATAGCTGCCTTCATAGGCCAGTTCGAAGTTTTCGGTGATTTGCTGAATCAGACGCGTGTTGAAGGTCAGCCACTGATAATCATCGCCGGAAACATAACGGTCTTTACTCTGCTGGGCGAGGATCGCCGGAGCAATACTCCAGTTTTTACTCAGCGGCGTGATGCCGTAGGTGGCCAGTCGCAGGGTGCTGGCATCGTCGGTCAGATGGCCGTCCGAGCCGAGCGCTTTGACCTCTGCCCCTAAACCATGGCCGTACAGCAGCGCGGTGGTCGATGTCCCTTCGCGCAGGCCGTAGAAGCTGTCGCCGTGGTACGCCAGCATCGTATGGAAGCCGGTATCCGCCGCATTAGTAACGCCCTGCGTGCCGGTGTTTTCACGATCCTGATTATTTTTGGCGCGCAGTCCGCTGACCATCCACTGGAATGGTCCGGCATAGTTATTCGCCGTGACAATGTAGTTCTCAATGCGCGTGTCGTCATTGCTGTTGTTGTTATCGTCGAGATCGTCGAAATTGCGCCCGTAAAGCGAGAAGTTACTTTTCAGGTTCTCGCTCCACTTCACGTCATAAATCCCGCCACCGGTACCGGCGAGGAAAATGATGTCGGAATCGAGGAAATGAATATCGAAGTTATCGCGGTCGAAGCGTTTACCCGCCCACAGCGTCGAGTCTTTCCACGGGCCGGTGAAGGTCGGCAGCGAACCGAGTTCGACAAACGCCTGACGAATATTCAGATCGCTGGTCGCGCCGGTCCAGTCGTTGTAACTGCGCTGCCCGTCCGCCAGCATCACTTTATAGCGTGAGGTCGCGCCGCTGGCCATCGTCTGATTGTGCTCGAGATTGACCTCAACGTAGGTGTTATTTTCGTTACCCAGACGCCCCACCGCACCGCCGGTTTGCCCGGCTGGCGTGACGTAAGGGCCGCTTTCGGTCGACGTGCCGGAATCATTCATGATTACGCCGGAACGCGCGTAACCGGTGAATTTAAACCCGCTGTTGTCGCTGTCACTGTTTTTGGTATTGCTGGCTAATGTTTCGGTACGTTTAGCCACGTCGGCGGTTTGCTGCTGGGTAATTTCAGCCGTTTTGGCCACCTGACGGGTTTGCTGTTCATTACTGGCGGTGCGTGTCTCGAGTTGTTTAACCTGTTGTTCTGCCTGGGTCGCACGGGCTTCGGCTTTCGCAGCGCGGCTTTCCGCCTGCTGCAAACGTTTTTCCATGGCATTGAAGCGGGCTTCAATAGCACTGGCAGAAATGTCGGCACCCTGAGCCGCAGAAGAAAGAATAAGTCCAACAGCAACAGCCAGATAGCGAGGTTTCATCATCATTTTTATCCTTCAGAGAAAGCTTTATTATTATGAGTAAAACCGTTTAGCTAAATTGCTAAACTGGTTTTCCTGAGCACAATAATCACCTCGCCCTGCTTTAGGCAATGAAGTTCTCTGGTCTTAACGTGGAATTGTGATCTTGCTGGCAATTTGTCACTAAATCTTAAAGATTCGTTTGTGCTTGATTAGCTAAACCGGTTCTTCTACTTTATCGACAACCAATTTATCTGGAATTTAAAAAAGGGAATGAAGATGAAGAATCGGGTTTGGGTGCTGGGCGATGCCGTGGTGGATTTGATCCCTGAAGAAGGTGACCGTTTACTGAAGTGTCCGGGCGGCGCACCGGCAAACGTCGCGGTGGGCATCAGCCGTCTCGGCGGCAACAGCGCGTTTATTGGTCGCGTGGGCGGTGATCCTTTCGGCGAATTTTTGCGAAAAACGCTGGAAGACGAAGCGGTCAACACCGACTTTATGCACCGCGATCCGCACCACCGTACCTCCACCGTGGTAGTGGAAAACGACGCCGACGGCGAGCGTTCGTTTACGTTTATGGTGCGTCCGAGCGCCGATCTGTTCCTGCAATCGACCGATATTCCGGCGTTCAAAGCGGGCCAGTTTTTGCATCTGTGTTCGATTTCACTGTCCGCTGAACCTTCCCGTTCATCGGCGTTTTTAGCGATGGCGCAGATTAAGGCCGCCGGCGGGCATGTAAGTTTTGACCCGAATATTCGCCACGATTTATGGCCGGACGAGAACCAGCTGCGCGAATGCCTTGAACAGGCGCTGTCACTGGCCGATGTGATCAAGGTTTCAGAAGACGAACTGGAATATCTCACCGGTGAACGACTGCTTTCCGAGGGGATTTTGCGACTTTGCCAGCGCCACGATCCGCAGCTGCTGCTGGTCACGCAGGGCAAAGACGGCGTGTCGGTATACCGCAAACAGGATGCTTCACTGATGCAATATCCGGCACCCAAAGTGAAAGCGCTGGATACCACCGGCGCGGGCGATGCTTTCGTCGCCGGTTTGCTGGCCGGTCTGGCGAACAACTGGCCGATGGCGTCGGATAACGTGTGGCGCGACATTGTCCGTCAGGCACTAGCCTGCGGCGCTCTGGCTACCACCGCACGCGGCGCGATGACCGCCCTCCCGGATGCGAAAGAGCTGGCAGCGTTTTGTGGTCAGGCGTTTTAGAGATTTCGCTCAGCGAGTGAATACTGTCAAACCGTAATCCCGCCAACATCCACATTTCGTTAAACAGCGAAGCATCACTTTTTTCAGTCTTCATAATCGGCTCCTGAAATATACTGACAGGAGCCATTTTTATGATTGCAGTTCTTTTTGAAGCGGATGCGATACCGGAACATCAGGCGCGTTATTTTCAGCTGGCGGCGGAGCTGAAACCGTTGCTGACGGAGATCGACGGGTTTATTTCTATTGAGCGTTTTCAGAGCATGACGACAGCAGGAAAAATCCTCTCGCTTTCCTGGTGGGAGACGGAAGAATCTGTGCTGGCGTGGAAGAAAAATCTGCAACATCAGGCCGCTCAGTCTGAAGGCCGCAACAGCATATTCTCGTTTTACAGGATCCGTGTTGTTCAGGTTCTGCGCGATTATTCGTCTGAAAACCGGGGGCATTCGCATGTATGATGTTCACGTTATTCTCAGTAATACGCCGGGCGCGCTCGGCTTGCTCGGCGCCGTGCTGGGGCAAAATGGTGTGGGTCTGGAAGGCGGTGGCGTTTTCACCGTGGGAAACGAAAGTCACGCACATTTTCTGGTCGAAGACGGTGAGCGCGCACGTGAGGTTCTCCTGCGTGCCGGGTTAGATGTGCGGAATGTCACAATGCCACTCATCCGCAAGCTAAAGCAGGAACGCCCCGGCGAACTGGGGGAGATAGCGGCAGTATTGGCTGAAAGTGGTATCAATATTCTGGTTCAATACAGCGACCACAATAACCGGCTGATCCTGCTCACCGATAATCACGAACGGGCCGCGAAGGTCACGCTGAAATGGGGTTTATCATCGGAATGAAATCCGCCACGTTAAGCAGTGTTGAAGATGATGCAGGTTTGCTGGAGAAATCCATGTCGGCGGTGGCCTCTGCGATGGCGGATCCTTCGAGGGTCAGCATCCTTTGCGCCCTGATGGATGGCCGCGCATGGACCGCAACAGAGCTCAGTGCCGTGGCGAATATCGCCGCGTCAACGGCCAGCACCCATCTGGCGAAATTGCTTAAAAGTGAGCTGATCACCTGCCTTTCGCAGGGAAGGCACCGTTACTACCGACTGGCTGGCCGGGATGTGGCTTATCTTCTGGAAACCCTGATGGGCGTTTCGATGAAATTCACACAGCCTCCGGCGATCAGAACGCCGGTCAACTTACGTAACGCCCGCACCTGTTACGACCACCTCGCGGGAAAAGTCGCTGTTGGCATCTACGATTTCATGTGTGCAAACGACTGGCTGGAACCTGACGGCAACAGTCTGACGGCAGGCGGAAAACTTCATTTCCAAAATATCGGCATCGTTACTCAGCCGCAGACAAGACGCAAACCCAGCTGTGCCTGTCTCGACTGGAGCGAGCGTCGTTTTCATCTCGGAGGCGATGCCGGTGCCGCATTACTGAAAGCCTGCGAACACCATGGATGGCTGACACGCACACCCGGCTACCGTGAAGTCACTGTTACCGACGCCGGTAAAAAAGCCTTTTCCCGCTTATTTGGCATTAGTTAAAAAAACGGCGCAACCTCACTGGCTGCGCCGTTCGTCTCTCCACGTCTTGCGTTATTTCAGTTCTGGCCAGTAGTCTTTATTGGCGACGATCAAATCATCCAAAATGGCTTTGGCAACGGATGCGCTCGGCACGGTTTTCGAGAGCGTAATCGCCTGCCACAGTTTCAGATAGGATTTCTCCACCCAGGCTTCGACCACCAGTTTTTCCACCGCCACCTGCTGGCTCATCAGCCCGTGCTGGAACAGCGGAATCTTACCGACCGTCAGCGGTTCCGGCCCGCTGCTGCCCACCAGACACGGAATTTCCACCATCGCTTGCGGATCGAAATTGCTGATAGCACCTTCGTTCGGCACGATCAGCAGCATTCTTGCCTGGGTATTGAAGGCGATGGCCGTCGCCAGATCGACAATGTAAGACGCGTGCTCGTCAATTTCCAGTTCACCGGCGGAAGATTTTCCGGCCTCGATAATGGCGGCGCAGGAGCTGAACACGTGTTTTTCACGGTGTTCCATCACCTCATTGGCGCGGGTATGTTGCGGATTGGCATGCGCGACCACATAGTCTGGGTATAAGTAATATTTCAAATAGGTGTTCGGGAAGGTGGACGGATCCAGCGCCCAGACGTCTTTGGCCTTAGCAAAAGTATCGTTCCAGCTGGCCTCACCACCCTGCTCGCCGGTGTGCGGCACGTAGCCGTATTTGGCCACATGTTCGCGGATTTTCGGCATCAGATCGTTGCCGTGCGCATCTTCAATTGATGTCCACCAGCCGAAGTGATTCAGCCCGTAATAGCGCACACGCATCTCTTTGCGTGATTTCAGTCCGGCAATCTCTGCCATGCGTCCTTCAATGCCGATCGGCATATCGCAAATGTTGAGGATCTTCGAGTGCGGGCGCAAACGTCGCGTCGCCTCCGCCACAATGGCGGCGGGATTCGAGTAGTTGAGCATCCATGCGTTCGGCGAGTACTTTTCCATATAATCGACGATTTCCAGCACGCCGCCAATAGAGCGCATTCCGTAAGCGATCCCGCCCGGCCCGCAGGTTTCCTGCCCGACCACGCCATGGCGCAGTGGGATTTTTTCGTCTTTTTCACGCATCGGGTATTTACCGACCCGGATGTGCGCCATCACGAAATCAACATCAGTAAACGCCGCTTTTGGATCCGTGGTGTAGCTGAACTCAATGTCCGGCGCTTGTTCTTTTAAAATCACCTTGCACGCTTCGGCGACAATTTCCTGACGTGCGCCGTCGTTGTCATAAAACTTGATGGCACGGAGCGGAAATCTTTCCTGATTCGCCAGTAACATCAGAACGATACCCGGTGTAAATGTGCTGCCACCGCCTGCTACCACTACTGAAAATTTCTTCATCATACTGCCTCCGTAAGGGATGTTTCTGTCGGGGAACGCGCCCCGGATGTGGATGATTGTGTGAAAGCGTCGTGTTTTATCAGCGTTTCTATCTGGTCCCGCACCTGAGGTACGTGCAGACCCACGATGACCTGAATGGCGTTGCCGCGCCGCACCACGCCGTGTGCGCCGAGAGCTTTGAAGATGTCGTCACTTTGCGTCAGCGCCATGTCGCTGAGTGTGATGCGCAACCGCGTCGCGCAGTTGTTAAGGTCGAGAATGTTGGCGTGGCCGCCAAGCGCCTGCAGATAACCGGCAGCCTGACCCTGTGCGGACGACGGTTTGCCATGGCCTGTGGCATTCTTCTGCGCCTGATAATCGGCTTTGCTGTAGAGCTTGATTTCGCTGTCTTCGCGCCCCGGCGTTTTCAGGTTAAGACGCAGGATCACCGCGCGGAACACCAGGAACCAGACGCCGGTAAACACCAGCCCGATACCAATCTGGGTAAAGATCATCGAGGCGTGGTTGTGGAACATCGGGATCCAGTTTTGCGGCAGGAACGAATCCAGCAGGCCGCCGCCCATATTGCCGACCACACCTGCCATGTACATCAGCGTCGCCAGCGTGGCGGCCAGTAATGCATGCACGGCAAACAGCAGAGGTGAAATAAACAGGAAGGTGAATTCGAGCGGTTCAGTAATGCCGACCAGTACGGCGGTGAGCGTTGCCGGAATGAGCAGCCCCGCCACCTTGACGCGGTTCTGCGGTGCGGCGGTGGCGTAAATCGCCATCGCGACCCCCATCGAACCGAAGACTTTCGAGTTACCAAACAGCGCAAACCCGCCCTGCGGGAACAGGGATTTCAGCGGCTCGGTGCTCTGGCTGAAAGCCTGCAAGTGCTCAGCCCAGTAGACCTGAATGCCGCCTTCGATCGCCGCCGGGCCAAAGACAAAGGGGCCGTAGACAAAGTGATGCAAGCCAGTCGGGATCAGAATGCGTTCGAGGAAGGTGTACACCCAAACGCCGAGCGAGCCGGACACCAGCATGAAATGCTGCATCGAGAGGATGCCGCTCTGGACTTTCGGCCACAGCAGCAGCGTCAGCCAGGCGCAGGGGATCATCAGCAGGAAGGCGATAATCACCACAAAGGAGCTGCCCTGAAAAATACCCAGGAAGACGGGAAGTTGTTTATCAAAAAAATGATTATGTATTGAGGTCACCAGACCTGAAATAATAATCGCGCCAATAATACTGGTATCGAGTGTTTTAATTCCGGCGATCATCGCCAGACCACTTTGCCCGCCGGGTTCTACATTAAAATTAACCCCAAAATAATCCCCCCAGGTTAATCCCATCGCATTAATTAAATAATTCCAGGTCATAAAGCTGACCAGCGCCGCCATACAGGCGCGGCCTTGCGCTTGTTTCGCCAGCCCTATAGGTAAGCCGATGGCGAAGATCAGCGGCATGTTACGAAACACCGTCCAGCCACCTTCTTCAATAATATGAACGATTTGAGCAAAGAGATTGTCTGGAGCGGTGAGCGTTTCTCCCACGAACATCGGGTTTTGCAGCATAATCGCAATACCCACCACCATTCCCGCGAACGGAAACAGTAATACCGGCGTAAACATCGCACCGCCAAAACGTTGAATTTGACTGAGCATATATAATCCTCATTTTACTTCGGGGTCAGAGTTTTTTATTAAGATGTTTTGATAACGTTTTTTATTTTCTGATCAGAGAGTAGGAATAATAAAAAATAAGATCGCAAAATGATTAAGCGTTTCGTGATCGCATTCATGCTTTTTCTGCGGGTGAAGTGATCTACTTTTCAGGCTTTTTCTATACACTGAAATTGGTGGGTCAGAAAACCCCGCGTAACAAAGATGGGATAATGAGGATTTACAGGGGCGTAACCGGCTTTCATGACGCGGTTGCGGGGATTCGCTCACGGAGAAAGAGGTCTGCCGGTGATCTACAAAACGCTTGCTGAACGCTTAAGAATTCGCATCAATTCTGCCGATTTTGGCATCGGTGACGCTCTGCCCAGTGAAAAAAAACTGGCTGCCGAGTTTGGTGTCGCTCGCATGACGCTGCGTAAAGCGGTGGATTTACTGATCGAATGGGGGCTGGTACGTCGTTGTCATGGCAGCGGAACCTTCGTCGCGCAGAAAGACGTCCAGCATGAAACGCGCGGGCTGATGGGTTTTTGTGAACTGATGAAACAGCTGGGCCGCCCGACGATAAGCGAAGTACTGGAGTTTAAGATCATGGGCGCACCACCGGCCATCGCCAGTCAGCTGCGAATCAAAACTGACGAACGCATCTATTACTCCCGCCGCCTGCGGTCGGTGGAAGGCAAACCGCTGGTATTGGAAGACAGCTACATGCCTGGCCGGTTATTCAGCAATCTATCCGTAAAGCATCTGGAAGGTTCGAAGTTTTCTTACATCGAAGACGAATGCCACATCTGCATTGCCGGGAACTATGAAAGCTTCAGCCCGATACTCGCCGACAGCACGGTCGCTGCCCTGTTCCACGTCGCAGAAGGCACGCCGCTGCTGCGTCTGACGTCACTGTCTTACAGCGATACCGGCGATTACATCAACTACTCGGTGATGATCCGAAACGCCAACGAATACCACGTGGACTACCATTTGCAACGCAATAAGTCGTGTACAGGTCACGTGCGCCCTGCATAAAAAGCCAGCACCTTCTGCGGTTCAAACGAGAAAATCACATACCCGCGCCCGTTCAGTTCAAATTCGCCGGCTTCTGTCATCGGATAATGGCGGTGGATAAGCAGGGATTTGTGGTTTTCTTTATCAACAAAGGCCACGCCGAGGGTGAATGTGTCTTTCAGCGCATGGCAGATGTGCAACAGCAGTTTGGTGAGCAATCCCTGTCCGCGAAAAGCCTTGCGCACGCTCACCGGGCCATAGAGGAAAATCTGATCGGAAGCGGCGGCACCGCTACTGAGTACTGCATTGTACGCCGCCTGCGCTGCGCCATGTTTCGCCAGACTACCGCGAATAGTCATCGCCACACCGGAAATCTCCGGCTGACCTTCGCGCTCATCACGGCTGACAAACACGCCGCTGCCGGACTGAAATGTCGCCAGCATCCCGGCGTCCATCGCGCCCTGCGTAAACCCTTCTTCTTCGCGCTGCTGCGCCGTCAGGTTATCGCCTTTGGACTCGCTCAGAATGTTGAGGATGGCGGGAATGTCATTGTGATCGGATTTCGTGATTTGCATGTCGACGTATCGCTTTGATAAGAATTGATGAAACGTCATTATGGCAAAAATTTGATAAATCAGGGGAGAGGGAAAGGAAATTTGAGGAGGACAACGTCACGCAGCCTGCTCTGCGTGTGGAGACAACAGGCCGCGATCTTCGGTAAGGTCGTTAACGTTACGCTTTGTTCACTGAAACAATTTCTTTGATGAAGGTGAAGTTAGAATTGCCGTGATCCGTTTTGATCGTCGGGTAAATTCTTTCCCCTTTCTTCACAAAGCCAGTGACTTCGTGGGTTGAGCCGTTCTTGAGGGTAAAGCTGTCGCCAATGCTCATCGAACTTTCTACTTCGCTCATAACAATCCTTAACTCTTCTTGCATGGAACTTCAAAAAACCAGGGTAGTACTTAAACAGGTCGTTCAAAAAACCTGTTGCCGATCGATGGTAGGCCTTTATCGGGCAGGTAGCCAGAAAGGTTTTATTCTTTGTATTTTACGCCTTGTCACCCTGCTCCTGCGCGGGGACAGAGCCATCCTGACCACAGCCGGGATATCCGCCGTACTCACCGGCATGGTCTTCCGTCGCCGCCAACTGAATAACATGCTGGTCGCCGGGCGTCATCGACGCCAACGCTATACATGGCGGCTTTTGCGGCCACGCAATTTAATCCCGCCATTAGAATGTCCTATCAACGGCTGCTGTGACCTTAACCCCGTTAATTAATAGATCGTGATGTTAGTAATGCCTTAACCAGTTGTGAGAACAATTGCGAACTTCCGCTCCTCGCTCAAACCTGCCAGTCAGTTCCTTTGATTTCCTGAAGATGTTTAAGCCGCCGTTCTGCATGCCTGGTTAGAAAACGCAGTGTGTCCAAGGCGGCGCGGATTTAACTGTAATGGCTCTGATTTGCCTGAAAATGGTACGGTTTGGATGCGTCAAGGCTGTATCTGGGTAGGCGCTCCTGAAAAATGGTTCACTGGACAAGACATGCGGTCTGCCCAGGACGTGACTGAATTAACGCGCTGGGTCTTTGATACATAGATGGTGCGTAACTTTTTCTATGCCAGTTAAAGCAATAAAGCCGGCTCGTTCATAGAAGGTGAATGCCGATGGAGGAGCGTTTGTGTTGATAAAATCAAACCAGTGGCCAGAATCCTTAAGTATTTCACTGAGCAGGGTGCTGCCAACCTGCCTTTTTCTCCATCCTGAGTCTACATAGAGATGTCGCAGACGTCCGATGCCAGTTTTTAGCGTAAATGGATCAACGTTGAGTCCACAAACGCCAACGATCAATCCATCTACAGAAGCCCCAATTAGTTTTTCTCCGGGTCTGTCAAAGCGGTTCAGTCCGCTAAGCCAGTTATCTTCCAGTCGGCGTAACATGTTAAATCCCTCAGCCATGCTCTGCGATTTTAACTCAGCAAATCCTGCGCTTTCCGGGGTAACGTTTGTGAGTTGGATATCCATGATTTTCCCACTGATTTCAATCAGCATATTCTGGACAGAATTACGATTGTGTCCAGTATGACAATGGCACTTTCATACTTCTAATGCCATCAATGCCCGTTCTGTGCCAAGAGCGGACGTTGCTAACATCAGCCTGTGTTAGTCTACGGGTAGCAGATCAGTTAAACATGCAGCCTTGATCGTGAAGCCAATGCTGCGTATTTAATAATTAATGAAATAAGCAAAACAGGAGTTATTTACTATCAGTAAAAAGTGAATTAACTATTGGAGACCTTCTGAATGAAGTTCACATCAAAGTAATCTCTCCACGCGATGATGTGATCACCGTCAAGCTCAAGTATGCCCATTACTTTTATTGCCGCTATCTCGCTGCCATCAGCGCGCTCAAATCTATCAAGTCTCTCTGTGAGCACTTTGTTACCGTCTGCGGCGATGGCCAGCATTTCAATACGTACCGTCACGATGCCCACTGTCTTCTCGAGCTCATCAACCAGTGCGAATGCTTCATCGATACCGGTAGTGGTAGCGACCCCTTCATTGACCCAAACTGTGCTGGGTGTGAACCACCGCTGTATGGCAATTTTACCTTGATCTTCGGGAAAGGCAGCGAAAAAGGCAGTGATATTCTCAATCGGTGTTGGCATGGCGTTGTCCTTCCAGTTGATTCCACGGCTATTGATAACATGCTTCTTTAAGCATAATGAAAAGGCTTTAACGAATTGAGTTGGAGTGTATTGACTGCTGTTTAATAAGGTGCTGCCTGAATCTGTCTGCGTAATCGTCTCGCACGGCAGAAATGACACTTGGCCTGCTTGTCAGTGAATCCCGCCACGCTGATAAGCGTGTAACATTGTCAAAGATTGGCTGCGAAACGACCGGGCTCAGCAAGTCGAAGTAACGAAAGATAGGGGCAAACGTCGCATCGACCATGCTGAACGCGGAGCCTGAAAAATAGGGTCCTTGCTCAAGAGTGCTCTCAAGCCGATGCAACTTATCACGAAAGGCGGCTTTCTTTTCCTTAGCAACCGTCAGTTCTTTGGCGTTCAGGAACTGCCAAGCATCGGAGAGCGCCGCTACACCAAACTCTACCCAGGCGCGCTGCTGCGCGCGGGAGATCGCATCGTTGGAATAAAGGCTGACTCCATGCTGCGTTTCGTTGAGATACTCGCAAATGGCCGAGCTCTCGAACAGGATCGCGTCAGCACTATCCGGCAGTTCCACCTTGAGCAAGGGGACTTTGCCCGTCGGCGAAAGCGCCATAAACCAGTCTGGTTTGTTAGCCAGATCGACGTCTATCCTCTCAAAGAGTACATTCTTTTCCAGGAGCACAATTGCCGCTCGTTGAACGAACGGGCATAACGGATGACTGATAAGCGTAAGTTTAACGTTCGGCATGATGCTCTCCGGATAGATGGAATTAATGCGTTCGGGTTTACAGCAACTGGCCGCCAGAAATGTCAAAGGTCGTTCCGTTAGCCCATGCCATGTCATCGGATAGAATGGCGGCCACCGCTCCACCAATATCGTCTGGTAAACCGACACGACCCAGTGCAATTCCCTGAGCAACCCAGGCGTTCACCTCCTCATTGTCGCGTACCGCTCCACCGCCAAAATCGGTAGCGATCGCACCAGGAGCAATAGCATTCACCCGAATTTGGCGCGCACCAAGTTCTACAGCCATGTAACGGGTCAGAACCTCTACTGCGGCCTTCACCGCCGCATAAATACTGTATCCCGGCAAAGTAAATCGGACGAAGCCTGACGAAACATTGAGGATGCGGCCACCGTCTTCCACAAGCGGTAACAGTTTCTGAGTCAGAAAAATCGGCCCCTGAAGGTGCGTTGTGACCAGTGAGGTAAACTGATCCTCGGTCGCATCAACAAAGTTCGCAAAGAGGCCGTTACCGACATTGTTAACGAGAAAATCGAAGTGTTCGCGACCGAAGTCAACCATCAACGTTTCAGTCACGGCGTTTGAAAAAGCCTGATAACTGGCGGTATCAGTGATGTCGAGTGGCAGCATCGCCGCCTGGCCACCCAGTGCTTCGATCTCTTCTTTCAGCGCCTGAGCTTCTGCAGCGCCACTGCGATAGGTGCCGATGATGTGTACGCCGCGCCTGGCGAGGTGAAGGGCCATGTTGCGGCCGAGGCCACGGCTGGCGCCAGTGATAAGTGCAATCTTATTGGTCATGGGCTGTCTCGTTTAGGTTATTAGGCGCACCTTTCGATGCATACTTGACCTGCCCATGTTAGGCAATGAGCGATATGTAACCTACGCCTGATAATCTCAACTTATTGCCTGATTGTATCAATCTCCTTGCGGGCTCTCGGAACATGGGTATAGTCAGTCCATGAATAACTCTCTTGCACCCCATCTTGATATCGCCCTGAGGCATGCGCCACCGGGTTTGACCATCACACGGATCCCCCGTGTAGATATCTGTGTCGGACAAGGCTCGACAGACAAGGCACCCTGCCTGTATCGCTCAATGATCTGCTTCATCCTGCAAGGCTCGAAGCGCGTCGCGATTAACGACAATCTTCTGAGCTACGATAGCGAACAGTATCTTATCAGCGCCCTTGACCTGCCTTTGATTGGACAAATTTTTGATGATGAAGGGGGGCAGCCCTACGTTGCGATTTCGCTGGTGCTGGATCCGGCCATACTGGCTGAATTAGCGGCGGCTATACCTTTTGTTCGCGAGCGCGAACAAAAGGGGATCGGCATCATGATAAACCCGATGACCGCTTCGATCAGCGACACGTTACTCCGCTTATTGTCATTGCTCGACACCCCTGATGATATCCCGGTTCTCGGATCCATGCTCGAACGGGAATTGCTTTATCGTCTCCTGCAGGGCCCTCAGGGACGACTGCTGCGTCAGATTGCCCAACCCGAAGGTGCTCTGAGTAGTATCCGGCGAGCTGTTGCCTGGATCCGGGATAATTACAATCGCCGTCTTCGCATCGAAGCGTTGTGCGAGGTAAGCGGCATGAGTCGGGCAAGCCTGCATCGCCATTTTCTGTCGCTGACAGGTCTGAGTCCCATCCAGTATCAGAAGCAGCTTAGACTACAGGAAGCTCGCCAGCTTTTGCTTGCAGGTGAACATCGCGCATCTGACGTGGCGTTTGCCGTCGGCTATGAAAGCGCCTCACAGTTTAGCCGTGAATATCTGCGTCAATTCGGTGCCCCGCCTGCGCGCAACGTACGCGAGATGCGGCAAGCGATCGGTACTTCAGTAAGAGAGTAAGGACAGGCTGTTTCATTAGTGGACGAGAATGAATAAGTCGCTTTTTTGAATGGTCATAAATTACTTTCCCGATCCCGTATTCTACTAACCTATTTTTAACACTCGGTGAAAGGATTAACTTCCGCTTTTCGCTCAAAGCTGCCTGTCATAGTTTGTACCCACCATGAATCTCGGTCTCATAGCCACACACAAGACTGTTGATTGCAGAGCCATGCCCAGCTTCTTTCCTGTCAGCAGCATATCGACACCGGCCTGTGCCGGGAGAGCGGCGTTAATCACGCCGCAAAAGAAGGGATCACACCAGGTCTGTATTGGCGTTCAGTGGTTCACCGGTGGCGTAAAACTGGCCGCCCGCGATGTAGTGCAGGCTGCGTAAGGACGGTTCGGCTTCTTCGAAATGCCAGTGTCCGTCTTTGAAAACGCGCGTATCGGCCCATGCGCCGACAATCTCGCCGATAAACAAATCATGCGCCTGCTGGTTGTGCGGCTCGGGGATCAGCTTACAGGCCAGCCACGCGGTGCAACCGGCAACGAACGGTAACTCGCCCTGACCTTCCATGCGGAACAACTCTGTACCGCACTTCGCCAGTTTATCGGCATCGTCACGCAACGTTCGGTTGCCGAGATCATAGGTCATTTGCAGCTGTGCCACGGTAGGCACCTGAATCACGAAATATCCGCTCTGCTCGATAAGCTGACGGGTTCTGGCGATTTTATCCAGCACCACGGTCAGTTTTGCCGGTTTGAAATCCAGTCCGCATACCCATGAGGCGGACATCACGTTGTCCACGCCCGCATGATGCGCAGAAACCAGCGCGGTCGCGCCGTGGTTAATCAGACGATAGGCTTTTGCCAGTTCGACAGGAGCAAATTGTTGGGTCATTGGCGTCTCTCAGAAAGTAGTCCGGCGTACAGAATCGCAAAACTCTGCCCGCAACACTAAGCATTCGGTGCGGACTGACGCGGTTTAACGGATTTGCGCAGCAGATGAACGGTGAGCGCCAACAGGAAAATCGCCGCCTGAATCAGCACAATCGTCGGGCCGGTTGCGGCATCAATATAAAAGCTGATAAAGGTGCCGGTAACGGCGGCGATCAGTGACGCGGTCACGGATACCGCGATCATCTTCGGCAGGGTTTTGCACAACAGAAAGGCTGTGATACCGGGTGTGATCAGCATCGCCACCACCAGCACCACGCCGACCGCCTGAAGTGCGGCGACGATGGTCAGTGCCAGCAGACACAACAGCGCGTAGTGGTAGAAACGCACCGGCAGGCCGATGACCTTGGCCTGCACAGGGTCGAAACAAAACAGCATCAGGTCTTTGAATTTAATGACGATAGCCAGCGTCACGACAACGGCAATGATCAGGGTTTGCAGCATTTCGCTGTCAGTCACACCCAGCACATTGCCGAACAGAATATGGCTCAGATGCTGCTCGGTATTCACCCGCGAGAACAGCACCAGCCCGGCGGCGAACATGCCGGAGAACACGATGCCCATGACCGAATCTTCTTTTACCCGACAATGCTCTTTGATAAAACCGGTGGCGACCGCGCAGAACAGACCAGAGCCAAATGCGCCGATGACCAGAGGGATGCCCGCCAGATACGCCAGCACCACTCCCGGCAACACCGCATGAGAGATGGCATCGCCCATCAGCGACCAGCCTTTGAGCACCAGAAAACAGGAGAAGATCGCGCAGACGATGCTGGTCGCGGCGGCGGTCAGCAGAGCGCGCTGCATGAAATCGAAGCTCATCGGCTCCATCAGGACATCCATCCAGCTCATCATGCGCGGCTCCCTGCCCGTTTAATGCGGAAATGATTCACCAGCCAGCCGTGTTTCGGCGCAAACAGAAACGCCAGCAGGAAGACGGTGGTTTGCAGACAGACAATCACACCGCCGGTTGCGCCATCAAGGTAATAACTCAGCCAGGCGCCGACCGCGCTGGTGACCGCGCCGATAATGACCGAAATAATCAGCAGATGGGAGAAACGGTCCGAGAGCAGATAGGCGGTCGCACCGGGGGTGATCACCATCGCGATAACCAAAATCGCGCCGACGGTCTGTAAGGCCGCCACGCTGCATGCGCTGAAGATAGTGAAGAAGATAACTTTCAACCACAGCGGCGACAGGCCCACCGAGCGCGCGTGCGCTTCATCAAAAAATACCGCCAGCAGGTCGCGCCAGATGACGCACAGCACCAGCAGGGAAACGCCGACGATGATTTGCACCTGCAAAATATCGGCGTCGTCGATACCCAAAATGTTGCCGAACAGAATCGACTGGACGTTCACCGACGTCGGATTGAGCGACACCAGCAGCAAGCCAAGGGCGAAGAAAGTGGAGAACACGAAGCCGATGATCGCGTCTTCGCGCAACTTAGTGAAATGGCGCAGCAGCGTCATGGAAAGCGCAGCCAGAATGCCGGTGCCGAATGCGCCGATGGCGTACGGGAAACCCAGCGCATATGCGCCCGCCACGCCCGGAACAACAGAATGCGACAGCGCATCGCCCATCAGCGACCAGCCTTTGAGCATCAGATACGCCGATAAAAACGCACACACCGCGCCCACGCCCGCGCTGACCCAGATAGCTTTCACCATATAATTGTAGTGAAACGGCTCCAGCAGCAGATCAATCATTTCACCCGCCTTACCGGTGAAACGGTTTCAGCCATCATCTCCTTGCCGACCAGATAGCTGATATTGCGCAGCGCGCCGCCGAAAGTATTTTCAAGATTATGATGGGTGAACGTGGTCTCGAGGGGACCGGCGGCGATCACTGTCCGGTTGATCAGCACCACCCGGTCGCAAAAATCCGGCACGCTGGCGATGTTATGCGTAGAGACCAGAATCAGGTGGCCTTCTTCGCGCAACTGGCGCAGCAACTCGATAATGGCGTTTTCAGTTTTGATATCGACGCCGGTGAACGGCTCGTCGAGCAGCATAACGCGCCCCTGCTGGGCCAGCGCACGCGCCAGAAACACGCGTTTTTTCTGGCCGCCGGAAAGCTCACCAATCTGACGCTGCGCCAGTTCAGTCAGGCCGACACGCGCCAGCGCCGATGCCACCTGTTTTTTATCTTCCTGCGAAGGAATGCGCAAAAACGACATTTTGCCGTAGCGCCCCATCATCACCACATCCCGCACCAGTACCGGGAAATTCCAGTCCACTTCCTCGGACTGCGGCACGTAGGCGATCAGGTTCTGCTTCAGCGCTTTGGCGACGTTGAGGCCATCGAGGGTCACGCTGCCGTGCGTCGGGCGGATAATTCCCATGATGGTTTTGAACAAGGTGGATTTACCGCTGCCATTGACGCCGAGCAGCGCGCAAATCGAGCCGCCACGAAGGCGGAACGATGCCTCTTCAATGGCGGTGTGACCGTTGTTGTAAGTCACCGAAATGTTGTCAACGTCGAGTTGCAGCGCGGTATCACTCATTGGCCAAACCCTTCTGCAATGGTACCGACCGTCACTTTCAGCAAATCAATGTAGGTCGGCACCGGGCCGTCGGCGGTGGACAGCGAATCGACGTACAGTACGCCGCCGTATTTCGCGCCGGTTTCCTTACTGACCTGTTTCGCCGGTTTATCCGAAATGGTGCTTTCACTGAACACCACCGGGATATTTTTCTGACGCACCAGATCGATGAGCTTTTTCACCTGCTGTGGCGTGCCCTGTTCTTCAGCGTTGATCGGCCACAGATAGGCTTCTTTCAAATCATAATCTTTCGCCAGATAGCTAAACGCCCCTTCGCTGGTCACCAACCAGCGTTGCTGTGCCGGGATTTTAGAGAGGCGTTCGCGCAGCGGCGCATCCAGCAGGGTTATTTTTTCGGCGTAGCTTTTGGCGTTACGGTCGTAGATCGCAGCGTTTTCAGGATCGTATTTCACCAGCGCGGCACGGATATTCTCGGCGTACACCAGCGCATTTTTCGCTGACATCCACGCGTGCGGATTCGGGTTGCCGAGATACGGTCCTTCCTGGATTGGCAACGGTGCGATGCCATCGGTCACCGTCACGGACGGTACGTTTTTGATATTGGCAAAAAAGCGGCCGAACCAGCGTTCGAGGTTAAAGCCGTTCCACAGGATCAAATCGGCAGACTGGGTTTTGACGATGTCGCGTGGCGTAGGCTGGTAATCGTGGATTTCAGCGCCGGGCTTGGTGATCGACTCTACCGTGGCAGCATCACCGGCGACGTTCTGCGCGATGTCCTGAATCACCGTGAAGGTCGTCACCACTTTGAACTTTTTTTTGTCTTTTTCCGCCGCCGTTGCGCTACCGGTAATCAGCGCGACGATCATGCCAATCAGCATGAGGCGCAAACGAAACGGCGAGTGGCTGAGGTGTTTCGCGATGCTGTGTCCATTTCCCATGAATTTTCTCCTGTCACTCTGTGCGTCAATCGGCGGTTTATTATTCAGGTATAGCATAGGCTATACTCCATAGCCAAGGCAAAGTTTGCAGAAATTGGTAGATATGTGGAGTTGGTTTACAATGCGGTTCGTTGTCGCGGCTTAGCGGCGACGGTAAGAAACCGTTGAGCAAGAAAGAGGCAGGCGTTGTGAAAGAGAAAAAATTAAATCCGTTGCTGGATGTTGAAGAACACGCTCAGGGTTTTTTACAGGTGCGCGAGGCGCATCGCCGGGAATTAATGGATGATTACGTGGAGCTGATTTCAGATCTGATCCACGAATTCGGTGAGGCCCGTCAGGTCGATTTGGCTGCGCGCTTAGGCGTTTCGCAGCCGACCGTGGCGAAAACGCTGAAAAGGCTGGCGAACGCCGGGCTGGTACACCAGTTGCCTTACCGCGGCACGTTTCTGACGCCGGAAGGCGAGAAACTGGCGGCAGAAAACCGCGAGCGTCATAACGTGGTCGAAGCGTTCTTCATCGCACTGGGCATCAGTGCGGAAACCGCCCGTCTTGACGCCGAGGGCGTCGAACATCACGTCAGCGATGAAACGCTTGAAGCCTTCCGCCGCTTTACCGCGCAAAAACAGTCCCAATAATCCCCCGCCTTATCAATTTGTTACACAACCCCAGCGTCGCCGAAACGGTCCGGCTGCGTTGGGGTGTTCAGCAACATTGCCGACGTCAGTGACATCAGTTCTGCCAGACTCGTAATATTGAGCTTTGAAAACAGCGTTTTTTTCTGCGCGCTGATAGTCTTCGGGCTGCGGTTCAGCATCTGGCTGATCTCATTATTGCTTTTCCCCTGTAACAGCAGGCTCATGACCCGGCGTTCGCAGCGGCTGATCTTTTCCACCCGGCTTTCATTTTTGAATTTTTTACCTTCTGCACCCTGACGGACAGACTCGGGAAACCACGCGTGGCCGAGCGAGACGGCTTCAATGGCACTCACCAGCAGTTCCAGCGACGCGGTTTTGTGCACATATCCTGCCGCACCGGCCTGTAAACAGGTATAGGCAAAGTGATGATGTTCCTGTGCGCTGAAAACAATAATTTGTGGATGTTCAGGCGCGGCCATCAGATGATAAATCACTTCGATACCGTTCACGCGCGGAATATCAATATCGAGAATAATCACCGAAGGACGGTATTTTTCTGCCATGAATAACGCTTCTTCGCCATTCGTGGCTTCAGTGATGACATCATATCCTTCACTTTCAAGAAATGTTTTCACACCCAGCCTGACAATAGGATGTGAGTCGGCCAGTAATATCCTTTTACTCATCATAAACCCCTTACTTTTTTATATTCAGGATGCGCTGAAAATATTCATGGGAAATAGTGTGTAATTGTATTCGATGGCTTCCAGAGCCAGCGAAAGCTGCCTGACGTCCATCGGCATTTTGATGAATGCATCCAGTGACAACGGTGAACCGTGATGCCTGAACATCTCCTCCGTGCGCCAGGAAAAACCAATAATCTTAATCTTATCAGAGATACCCCTCACCTTAGCGATAAAGCGCGAGAAGTCGCCTTTATATAAATCGCAATTGACCAGCAGGATATCCGGCAGTTGATGGTTCAGGATTTCACTGGCATCAGAAAAATCGCTTAAGGTAATGACCTGATATTTTCTGACATCAGCAATAAAGTAAATTCGCGATAATGAATGTTCGCCTTTATCAACAACGACTATTTTTTTCATTGCAACACCTTGTTGCGGGGAAGATGTATAAATACTACGTCAGTAAATTATAATTTTCCCGACTCCTTGGGGTGAAATCGGGCAAATAATCCCTGTCCTACAACCGCGTAGGAAATACAGGGGCTATTCCTGTGAGGCCAACGTTTTCTCTAACACGTTCAGGAAAATATCGATTGCCTGTAATAACGCATTTGCCGCCTGCTGAACCTCCGCCCTTTTCGGCGGCAATGTTTTGCAGGCTGATTCCAGCGTCTGGCAGGCGGTGACCAGCGAGGTGGCCGCGACAATGCGCGCACCGCCGCTGATTTTATGCGCCAGTTCGGCCAGTTCATCGACGTCCAAATGCTGCAAGGCTTGTTGTAGCAGCGCACGATCTTCCCGGTTGCTGCGCTGCAATTCCTGCGTCAGCTGCACCATCAACGCGGAATCACCGCCGGTCAGTGCAGCCAGCGAAGTGACAAAATCACCGGCGGCGTCACCGGGTTTTGCGGATGGCGGCGACACCTGATCCAGCCAGTCCGCCAGATCTTGCAACGTACTCGGTTTAAACAAACAGCCGTCCATTCCGGCATTCAGGCAACGGGCGGTTTCTTCCACCTGGGCGTTGGCGGTAAAACCTAAGATCAGGCAACGCGCAGCGCCGCTCTGCTGCTCGGCTTCACGTATGGCTTTCGCGACCTGATAGCCGTTCATGCGCGGCATATTGCAGTCAGTGATCACCACGTCAAAACGCGGTTCACGCTGCCAGCATTCCATCCCTTCCAACCCGTCGGCGGCTTCGCTGACCTGATGACCGAGGTAGCCGAGCTGTTTGGTCAGCAACAGGCGGTTCGCGCGGTAATCATCGATGACCAGAATGCGCAGCGGCGACGTCGCAGCACGCGGTTCGCTGACCGACGCAGCCGTTTGGGGGGTGATGCGATTGCCCTGAGCGACCCATTGGGCCATCACGCGTGCTTCTACGCGGGTGCCGAAATCGGGCTGGCTTTTGATGCTGATGCTGCCGCCCATCTTCTCGCACAGAGTTTTGCAGATAACCAGCCCAAGGCCAGTGCCCTGACGTACCTGTTGCGCGTAATTCCCTACCTGCGTAAACGGCGCAAACAGTTTTTTCAGATCGGTTTCGCTGATACCAACGCCGGTATCGCGCACCTCCATAACGATTTCGCGCTGCAAACCTGTGTCCGTGGCGCGTAGGGATACACTGACGGTAATGCTGCCGGATGCTGTGAACTTAATGGCGTTGCCGATCAGGTTTGAAAGAATCTGTTTATAGCGCAGCGGATCGATTTTCACCTCGCAGTCGCAGTCATCGCCGAGGTTAAGCGTCAGCGCCAGCCCTTTCTGCATCGCCAGCCCTGTGAAGACGCGGATCACCGATTCGGTCATGGCGCGCACGTTAGCCGGTTCATTATTCAACTCCAGCTTGCCGGATTCGATGCGTGCGATATCCAGAATATCGCCCACCAGTTCTACCAGCCCGTTGGCCGAATTGAATGCCACCTCCATGGCCTGCAAATCAACGCGGTCTTCTTCGGCGGCTTTGATCGACATTTCCAGCATACCGATAATGGCGTTAAGCGGCGTGCGGATCTCGTGACTCATGGTGGACAAGAAGGTAGTTTTCGCGCGGTTGGCCTCCTCGGCCTGTTCTTTGGCCTGGCTCAGCTCCTCCAGCAATTTTTTTCGGTCACTGATATCCAGCCAGCCGCCAATCACCCCGCGCACCGTGCCGCTTGCATCGCGGTACGGCAGGATCCAGTGGAACAGCGTCTTGATTTGGCCGGTCACCGGATGGGTAAAACTGCGATCCTGAAAATCAGGCTGGCCGCTTTCCATCACAGCCAGAAAATCGCGGTAATACTTGTCCGACTGCACGCGGTCGCCGAAAAGATTGTCGTCGGCGATATGCTTGCCGAGCACTTCATCGCGGCTGACGCCGATATCCTGCAAGTAACTGTCGTTAAACTGGCTGAGTTTGCCGTCGCGGTCGCGGATATAAATAGCGTGCGGCGTACCGTTGATCATCTCCCGCATTAATTCGAGCTGATCGTTAAGGGCGTTTTGCGCGCGCTGTTTCAGCGCAACCTGACGCCGCAGCCACGTCGCCCAGAAGAGGGAAACCAGCAGCAGACCGAGGGAAAACCCGATGGCGGCGTAAATCAACGTGCGATTTTCACGCCAGAAATTGTCGCCGGCGACCATGTTATTGGGCCGCCACAGATTGCCGATCACGTCCAGTTCGTCCGGCGAAATGCTCAGCATAACTTTGTCGAGGATCGACAGCAGCGCCGGGGACATATCCGGCACGGCAAAGGAGAAATAAGCCGGTGATGCGCCTACTGTGGAGACGATGCGCAGCCTGTTGCGATAGTAGCGGGCAATCTGGTATTCGGAATTCACCAGCGTGTTCAGCGCGGCGTCTGCCTGCCCTTTATCCAGCATTGCCAGCACGTCGCTGGCGTTCTCCGCTTCCACCAGTTGGATCTGCGGATACTGCTGGCGGATTTTATCAATCATGCCTGTGCCCTGAATCACTGCCAGTTTTTTGCCGTTCATTTCGCTGAGACTGGCCGGGCTGCCGGGCACCTGTCGGGCGACCATGACGAACGCGTTAGTCATATAGGGGCGGGTAAACAGCAGCTTTTGTTTGCGATCGTTACTCGGCGTCAGTGCACCGATCATGTCCGCTTTGCCCTCACTGACCATCTGCCTGAGTTCGCTGACGCTGTTCGCCTCGCGAATTTCAAAATTGATGCCGGTGCGCAAACGGATCTGTGCCAGCACGTCGATAGTGATCCCGCGATAGTTGCCGTCGTCATCCATAAAGGTCATTGGCGCAAATCCGTTGATCACCGCCACCCGCACCAGCGGATGCCGCTCGATCCAGGCTTTTTCGTCGTCGCTGAGCTGGAATATTTGCTGACTCAGCAACATCGAACTCCGCCCGATGTGCCAGCGCTGCAAAATACTCAGTTGCTCCTCAGTGCTTACCGCCGCCAGCGTGTTGTTAATGATGCTCAGCAGTTGCTGATTGTTATCACGGGTGGCGAAGGAGAAGGTTTTCGGCGGGAAATCAGCGAATTTCAGCACGCGCATATTATTGAGGAAGTTTTTGCTGATCGGGTATAAATCGCCGAGATAGACATCCGCATTGCCAAACGCCACGGCGGCAACCGCTTCACGGTAGCTGGGGAATATGCGCAGGCTGGCTTGCGGGTATTGATCACGCACCCAGTCCGCGGGTAAAAATCCTTCGGCCATAGCCAGCGTGCGTCCGGCGAGATAATGCCCCATCGCTCGCTTTTCATTGGCGCGCGTAACCAGCACCGATTGCTCGCTGGCGTAAGGCTCGGAGAGCAAAATATTGGCGTCGTGCTGGTCAAACTGAGTGGCACTGCCGAGTAAATCAATCTCACCGTTCTGCAACGCTTTTAGCGCAGCACGGCGGCTGCCGAAGATTTTTACGTCCACTTTGACGTGCAGCATTTCCTCAATCAGTCCGATGTAATCGGCGGTGATCCCCTCAAATTCGGCGCGGTTATTGGTGATATCAAATGGCGGTAATTGCGGATTAGAAATCCCCAGCGTCAGGACTTTTTTCTGCGCCAGCCAGGCCAGCTGTTCCGGCGTAATGATGGAAGAAGGCACGACGTCGTGCTGCGGTGAACGGCTCAGCAGTTGCAGCGGCTGGGCATTTTCCGCAGCCGGCACCGGCGTTTCATCAAATACCAGCATCAGCGCCAGCGCACACAGCAGCATCACGCCTTTATTCAGAATGCGTTTCATCCATGACATCCGCTATTCGACCAGCCCATGACGCCTGGCGACGTCAATCAGATCCACCAGCGTGGTGGCCTGAAGCTTGTGCAAGAGACGGGTTTTGTAGGTACTGATGGTTTTGTTACTGAGCATCAGCTCTTCGGCGATCTGCATATTGCTCCAGCCTTTTGCCAGGTAGATCAACACCATCATTTCGCGGTCTGACAGCGAAGCCAGTTGCGATGCTTCATTCTGCTGGCGATTGTGAGGATTAGGTGTAGCGCCAGAGGGCAGCGAATCGTGCGGAAAATAGCTGTAACCGGCCCGAATGGCCTTGATAGCATCAAGCAAATCGCTGAGTTCTTCAGTTTTGGTAATAAAGCCCGCCGCCCCCGCCTGACGGCAGCGCGCGGAGAAGGAAGAGGCGGACTGAGATGTCAGCACCAGCACTTTCACCGGCACATCCAGCAAGCGTAAGCGGCCAATAACTTCGAGGCCGTCCAGTTTCGGGATCGAGATATCGAGGATCACGATATCCGGTTGCAGGCTTTTCGCCAGCTGCACAGCTTCCAGCCCGTTGCCGGTTTCGCCGACCACCTCGATTTCGCCGCGTTGCAGCAACATGCCCACCGCCAGCCGCACTACCGGATGATCGTCCACCACGATTGCTCTGTACATCCGATTCCTTACTTTTGAAGTTGGATTTTAAGAAAAAGATTTTTCTAAAGAATAGTACTGATGGGCTGATTTTGCGGGAGTTTTGTCCGGATGAACAGACAGTTGCGTCCTGCAAAGATGTAGGACGCGTCTGAAGATTAGGCTTAAAAGAAATTTTCACACCTAAGAAGAATTTTTACGGGTGACGGCTTCGGATATTTATTCTGCAGGGACCCTCAGGCTAAGGTCTCAGGTACTTCACTGACAGCAGGCTGTGTCCGGTGCGAGCGTCAAAACTAAAAGGGGTATAACACTATTTTTATCATTGTTTGTGTTAGTAATCGCTTGGGAATTTCTTTAGCACTTTGATGAGCTTGCCTCGTTGAATATCAACAAACTCCCCTACCCGCAGTGCGGCGAGTATCTTCATCACCCCGCTACGGGCCAGATTACTGCGATCCAGAATATAATTAGCGACGCTCATTTTAAGGCGTTTCTCGAGCGGATATTGATACAGCTCCAGCAGTAAGCCGCAGACTATTTGGTACGAGTTCTTATTAATAAGGAGATTATCGCGGCTGGACATAATGTCATAAAGCCAGGTCTGGTGTTCCAGTAAATCCCGCAAAGCACCATCATGATGTTGTACCAGATCAATGGCCTCCTCACGCCCGAGAATAAACACCTCGCTGCCCTTCGTCGCTTTAAGCCGGTATGTTTCATAACGGAAGTGAGAACCTTCCAGACCGAATAAATAGGGGGCGTTTGGCCAGGCAAAAAGCAAATCTCCTGCCTTGCGATACACCACGATTTCACCACTGAGCAATAATACGACAGGAAGCTTATCGTCATACTTTGCGGGATTCATCAGATCGTTGACGTCGAGCTGTGTATCGACTTTATTCGCATGAGGAAGAAAAAGCGCAATGAGATTTTCTACGGCCTGAACAGGTTTAGCGATGGATGTATCCGGTTGATAAATTTGAACAATTTCATTGTCAGCATTCATTAAAAACCTCCACTATGTTTTAGCCATACTGATATAGCTAAAAGGATAGCAGACCTGTTTTTTGGCGTGACAGATTAAATCAGATTAGTATTAAAATCCTGCGGCAAACAATCAGTTCATCCCTGAAACACTACTGAGATCCCATTGCCGATGTTCACCAGCGTTGAGGTGCCCATTGCAGACACCCTTTTACACTGCAATGTAATCGAGTAGAAATTAGGATGATAAATCAATACACGGTAGGGAAACGTTTATTGACACAGATTAGCTTTCCATAATTAATATCGATATAGCCGCCAATGCGCAACTCAGATAATATTTTCATCACCCCACTACGCGCCAGATTACTGCGATCAATAATATAATTCGCCACGCTTATCTTTAGCCTTTTTTCTTCCGGCACATCGGCCAACTCCATTAACAGCGTGGACACAATTTCATAAGCAGTACTGTTTATCAAAAGATTACCGCCTTTCACCTGAATATCAGACATAAAAGAATGAATGGTCAACAATTCTCGAATAAGCGTGTGTTTGATAATTAAGTCGATAGCCTGCTCTCTGGGAAGAATATAAATCTCACTGTCTTTTGAAGGAACAAACTTGTAAGTATTAAAACGTAACGATGAGCCCAGCAAGCCAAAGACATTATGTCCGCTGGCAGTGGCAAATAACAGGTTATTTGATGCGGTTCTGTACAACTCAATCTCGCCAGAAATGAGCAGGATAACAAAAAACTCAGTGTTGTTTTTACTCTGTTTCACCAGGTTTATCGCCCCCCCTTTACGGGTGTCTACCTGTGTTGCAGCCGGTAGCAGGCAATCAATAAGACGCTGGATTTCTGCCAGCGGTTTTTCTATAAGGCCGGGCTGACTGTGAGCAGAATGAGTATTCATTGTATTAAGCCGTTAACATTGAAGATAAAAGTCGCATAGCCACTGGCTCAACGCCATTTACTCATCAGCGTCCGGGAGATTATGCAAGAATATATAAACCTTGTGAATATAATGAGATGTACCATCCAAAAATGGTGACTTGTCATTTATTCAATGATACCAAAATTGAGAATTTAAAAACTATCCAATAATGGAGTGTTATTCTTGTATTTACGCTGCCTCGCGAAGATTCATCCAAAGATAGATGGTTATAAATCTTATCAATGTGTTACCGGGCGTTTATCATGTATTCATCAGAAACATGACCACAGCGATATGATTGAAATCAATAAATCAGCGGGAATCATTTGATTGGCAATAGTGAAACACTCTCTTCGCTAAAATAAAAAACCAGAACCTATGCAAAAAAGGTGTAATCAGTATGCGTGTTGATAAAAATGATTCTTTACGAAGTATTCTCGGTTTGGAACAGCCCGCTTCCCATGCAAGAAAAAAATTCGATCTGAATCTGCTGCCAATATTTATTGAAATATATCAGCATAAAAGCGTGAGCAAAGCGGCGCTGATACTAAATATGACGCAATCATCCGTCTCTCTGGCATTGGGAAAATTACGCGATTACTTTGATGACCCGTTGTTTTTTCGTGAAGGTCAGCACTTTACGCCGACGCAGGAAGCCGCTCAATTTTATGCCTCCATTAGTGTGAGTTTTGGCAGCGTTCATCGTGAAGTTGCTAAGGTGGCCGAAGATAAAGTAAAAAGTAAAATCATCATTCATGCATCGCCGTATCTTTCAATGCGGCTGCTGCCCTCTTTATCCGAATTCATCTGGTTAATGCAAAATGGGTGTGAAATTTTGCACAAATCAACCACTCCGGCGAATGATTCTAAAGAAACATGGGCGACGGATGTTATGCCCGATATCACTTTCGGGTTCGCCCGCAGTACAAACCCTCAGATGAACAGCCAGAAACTGATGAGCGAACCGCTGTGCTTTGTTTGTTCTGAAGACCACCCACGTTTAACCCATGAACTGAGCAACGAAAATTGTAAGCATGAGACTTTTGTCACCTTTGAAAGACTCTGTAATACGTTTCTGCAAAACAGAGCGAAGCCAGACAATTTGGCTCCGGAACGTATATCTTCGATGAAGAGCGATTCATTATTTGCACTGCTTTCAGTAATAGGTTCCTCCGATAAAATTGGCGTGATTCCGGTTTGGTTATTTGAAAAATTCAACGCCACCTTTCATCTAAAAACGCTTGCGACAGAAATACAGCTCAACCCGTTAACAGTTTATATGATTTATTCAAGCACAGCAATCAAAACGCCGGTTGTTGGGGATATTATCAGCCAGTGGGCCGGGGATGTTTGCACCTATGAATAAAGGGACTTCATTGACTATTTACGTCCCCGAGGCATTGCGATGAAAAGATGAAAAATTGGCATGGCTCTGAGGGATTTACTTTTTCATACTTCTTCAATAAAAAAAAGCTGCCCAACGTGGCAGCCTTTTCATTTTAACAGCGTCAGGTGTCAGGCCTGATCGAATGGCGCACGGCCATTTAACCAGTCATCAATCACTTTCATCACTCCTTCTTCACGGTTGGACGGCGCGCGGTACTTCGCGGCTGCTTTCGCAGGCTCTGACGCATTCTCCATCGCGAAACCGTAACCGGCATAGCTCAGCATTTCCAGATCGTTGCCGCTGTCGCCGAAGGTCATGACTTCTTCATCGCGGATGTCATAACGCTGCTGGATCTTCTTCAGGCCGTTTGCTTTGTGATTACCGGTAATAATGAGATCGATTGAACCGTGGCCGCTGGTGACCGGCGCAACGATGTTACCCAGCTGCGCGGTGATTTCACCCATCAGCGGATACACATCGTCTTCGACATAGCTCAGTGCGAATTTAAAGATGGTGTCATCAATGTGGGCGTAGGTGGGGATTTTATTCAGGCGGTGATAATAGTGGCTCATGCGCTTGATGAACTCTTCATCGGTGCCCTCAAGCACATACGCCCCTTTTCTGCCACACACCACCGTGTTGATGCCGGGCGTGCGACCAATCCACTGCAACACGCCGGTGACCTGTTCCCGCTCCAGTTTAGCGCAGTACAGTTCCTGTTTTTTATCGACCACGTACGCGCCGCCTTCGGCAACGTAGGCAATCTGATCGTCGAGTTCATCGAAAAAAGATTTCAGCTGGTAATACTGGTTGCCGCTGGCGACAACAAATTTGATGCGGCGGCGCAGTAATTCCTGATATTGCTCGCTGAAACGTGCCTGATTATATTCACTATATTCATTCAGGAACGTGCCATCCATGTCGACGGCGATAAGTTTTACGGCCATTGCAGCTCCTACAGAGGTCAGATTTTAAGAAGTGATCATCGGAAAAGGCTGGCGGTTTTCCTCACGCCAGCGCTTCAGTGTGACTCAGTTAATCGAAAACCATTAATATTTTAATTTCCAGGCACCGAACGTGATGATGAGGAAAGCTGCGGCGACGCCTGAGAAAGCTACATACAGGCTGGAAAGATGGGCGATAAAACCGATCAGCGCCGGGCCGCCAAGTACGCCGAGATAACCCAGCGTCGCGACCATGGCTACCGACATATTCACGGGCATCACTTTTTCCTGCCCGGCCAGCGTGATCAGAACCGGTACGATGTTCGCCGCGCCAATACCCACCAGTGCAAACCCGCACAGCGGCAGGATCCAGCCTGGCAGCAGCACTACCATCAGATAACCCACGATACCCAGAAGACCGCCGACCACCAGCACGCGTTTGCGCCCCAGCGCACTGACAATTGCATCGCCGGTCATGCGCATCAGCGACATTGCGATGGCGAACACAGCAAAGCCCCAGCCAGCATGTTCCAGCGCCAGACCCCGTTCGCGCGTCAGGAATACACCGCCCCAGTCGAGCACCGCGCCTTCGGCCATAAAGCAGATCATTGCCATGACTGCCATCAACACCAGACGGAAGTTTGGCCGTGGTTTCGCTTTCCCTTCCACATGCTCTTCTTCATGCGCACCAAACGGCAACAGCCCACGGAAAGACCAGGCGGTGACAAGGATCACCAGCGCGATGGCGTAAAATGTACTGCCGAGCGGCGTTACACCTGCACTGAGCAGCAACGAACCGCCGCCCGCACCGGCGATACAGCCCACGCTCCACAAGCAGTGGAAACCGGACATCAGCGGTTTGTCCGCCGCCTGCTCCACCAGTGTCCCCTGCACATTCACCGCCACATCCGCCAGACCGATGCCCATGCCAAAGATAAACAGGCTCAGCGCCAGCAGCCAGATATCGCTGAACGTCGCCAGCAGCGGCATCATCAGGCAATACAGCACGACAGAGGCGATGATCACCCCGCGGCAACCGAACCGGCCGATTAACTTGCCGGAACCCAGCATGGAAAGCAGCGAACCCGCCCCGAGACACAGTAATAGCAGGCCGAGATCGCCTGCTTCTGAATGCGTGCGCAGTTGCGCATAAGGTACGAGCGCCGCCCACAATCCCATCGCCATGCCGGTAACAAAAAAGATTGCCCGCGTGGCAACCCGTTTAACCGGGCTGCCGACGTGCGCTGTGGTATGAGGTAGTTCAGATGACAGTGACAATAGTGTTTCTCCGCTGGCCTGATGAGTTATTAAAAGTCTTTTAATAAGTACTGAGTATATTGGCGGCAAAGAAAGAAAGTCAATGCATGCGCCGGTCAGATACTGAAAGCAACGTGACGATTGTAGTTGTTCAATGTGAGTTCGGTGATGCCTTGCAGGTAATCCTGACGCATTGATGGCCGGTAAACCAGTTCAGGCATATGCTGCGCAGGGATATGAAGAAGACAACGTTCGAGCAGGTCGGGGATCAACGCTTCGCTGATTTTCGGTCCTGAAAGCGCGATGGTGACCGGGTTAACAATCGCGGCGAGCGAGACGATCACTTTGGCCATTTCGTCCGCCACCGGCAGCTTATCCATATCAGTAAACGGCAGATGAGAGACCTCGCCGGCAAACTGGCTCGCACCCTGCAAAACCTGCCCGTTTATCACCATTCCGCAACCGAGACAGGGCACTTCCGGCTTGAAGATGTACGCCACTGGCGCGGTGACGTCCATGCAGCTGCTGCGGTAAAACCCGTACGCGGTGTAGTTCATGTCGTTATCCGTCTGCACGTAAATCCCGAACCGTTCCCGCATCTGTTGCTCCACCGGCACACCGGCGAAAACGCTGATATCACAGGTCGCGACGGTGCCTTTTACGATCACACCCGGCAGCCCGATCCCTGCCGCTTTAATGTTCGGAAACTCCGTCAAAATACGTTGAATCAGCTGATAAAACGTTTCCAGCTGGAGCGGTAAAAATCGCTCTTCGCCCTGCGCCAGACAGCCTCCGGTCGCCGAGTTTACCGTCCAGATGATCTGCGCCGCAGCATCACTGCCCTGCGCGTAAATGCTCAGCACCGAAAAGTAATCCGGATTGTAGGCATACCGCTGCGCTGGCCGTCCGCCACGTGAGACTTCGCGCTCCAGCGCCAGCACTTCGCTATTGCTGCTGAGTTCATTCAGCACCGTGCCGCAGGTGGCAATACTAAGCCCGGTCGCGACTGCGAGCTCCGCTTTTGTCGCCGATCCCAGTGATTTCAAAGCATGGGTGACCAGCACCACATTGTTGATTTTCATTTCACGGGTTGTACGGTTTAACGGAGTGATCATGGTGCCTCGGACGGAACGTAAATAAGGGTGGCTAATTTAGCATAAAGCGGCGGAATTCATCTTTCCCCGGCGAGCCTGACGGCTTCAGCTTCAGGAACGCCTTCATGTGAACCGGCGGTAAAGCATGCCACGGTCAGCGGGTCTTTCAAATCAGGAAAATGATAGACCGCGTTGACGCAGGAGGGCCCGCCGCCCGAATGGCCAACCGCGCGACCCGCCTGCGCCATTGCGCCCATCATCAACCCGATGCCATAGCCGCATTCTGTCCAGGGCAGCCCTTCAATCGCGCCGCCTAGCGGATATCGCACCTGCATTTGGGCAAGCGCCTTCGCACCGATAAGCCTTCCCGAGAACAGGCCCTGCAAGAGTTTTGCAGCCTCCGGCACGTTACCCGTCAGACATCCGTGATACACCCAGCCCGGATGATAATGTCCGGCGGCCTCGCAATGAAGCCGTGAGAATTGATCAGGGGTAGTCGCCAGCGTGATACTCTTCAGACCCAGCGGCTGGCAAATTATCTCATCGGTCAGACGTGAGAAACTCAAACCCGATGCCGCTTCAATGTGCTCGCGCGCCAGCATGTAACCCACATTGGAATATGCCCAGCCTTCCCCCGGATTGAACAATGTTCCCTTCGCCATCACCGCGCTCAGCAGGTCATCCCGTGACCAGGGTGCCTCACCCGCAGCGACGGCCTCGTGATAGGACTTCAGGATTCCGTAATCCGGTAATCCGGCGGTATGCGCCAGCAACTGGCGAAGCGTGAAAGGTTCGCCATCCAGCGTTGTGTCCAGGTTTAGTAGGCCGTTCTCACTCAGTTTGAGTGCGCAAATCGCGATCGCCGTTTTGGTAAAACTCCAGTAGGGAAAAAGTGCAGATTCACTTCCCTGCCCCCACTCTTCGCCAGAAGCCGAAAGACAGTAACTGTGAAAGGTGGTCATCAGTGGATCTCCTTAACCGGAAAAGTTTATGTATTCATTGATCACGGATCGTATAACAATTTCAAGAAAGTCACCGGTAATGGTTTCTCACCTTATATTTATCACGCGATTCAGTACAACTTCACCGACGACTTTGGGGGGGAAGCGGGATCAGCATCCCGTCTGTTTTCGTCATCAGCGTACAGTGGATCTTCGGATAAGGCTGTATACGCAAAAGCCCCTGCGGCATTGACCTCCACAGGGGCTTTCTCAAGACATCGACATTACAGTAACTTATTTACCGAGAATGTTGTTCACGGCAGCGGTGTGCCCTGCTTTGTCTTTTGCGCCAGAGATCACCTGAATCACGGTGAACTTTTTCTCGCCGGCAGCCAGCAAGGTAGCCTGCAGAACATCTTTGCCGTCCATTTTATCTGTGGCTTCGATGTGGTCAACTTCCAGCCCTTTGACATTTTCCATCTTTTCGCTGGTCACAGTGTAGCTTGGTGAAGCCTGTTTCTGTTTATCCTTGATCGTTTTCATACCTTCAAGGAAATCAGCATCGCTGGCGGCACGGGCAACCAGTGGGATGTCATCTTCGCCAATCAGCAGAACGCGTTTTTCCTGCTTGCTGACGTACATTTTACCCGGACCACCGCCCGGCACAGGCTGCACTTCATAACCCGTCAGGTTAAATACCTGTTTACCGTTGAGCAACGTCACAGTTTGGGTGGTGGCTGCGGCTGCCGGTGCTTTCACTTCCGCCGCGCTAGCCAGTGTGGCTGCGCCGCCGAGTGCCGTCAGCAGGCACAATGATCCCATCAGATTGATTGATTTTCTTAACTTCATGTAGAACTCCCTTCTTCCTGTAAAAATTCTCTGTATGGATGACCCTGCGACAGTGCGCGGAGTACCCATGATATAGAGAGGGTTATTTCATCAGATCGCGAATACATATTCCCGAGCCGAATAAAAACAAAATAAGTGGCCAATACCGTACCGGGATAAAAAAGAATTTGTGCGTTCTTTCCGGTTCAAACATCGGCTGACTGTCGGTCATCTTTGCCACGTACGCCAGGAGCTTTTCCTGTTTGATCGCGTAGACAAAAATGCAGCACAGAATAGATGCCAGTATAAATGTAGCCCCTGTTGCCCATAAATGCGCAAAAAAATAACCTTCCTGCCAAATGATATCGACAATCCATTTTAAAAATACGTAGGCAATCGAAATCAACACGGCGATAAAAAACCCTACTCCGCTCCATACTAACATGGCTGATATCCTTGAGTTTCAAATCGAATAATGCATAATCTCTGTCGAAATTAGCGTATTTTTTCGATAATGGCGAGGAGTTCTTGCATGCTGATATATCGCGGCGCCGGTATTATGACCCTTTTAATGCCGATTGTTACTGTACTATTGTTAATGTGGTTATGGCCCGATCCGAGTGTGAAAAAGGGTGATGTCTCATTAATGCAGTTCCTGTTGGGCGTGGGCATTGGCGCGGCCATCAATACGGTTATGGGATTGATACTCAACAGAAAAAATCATGATGACGGTGTTCGTCACCACTTCTTTTATATTCCCATGCAGTGGCCCTCCCTGGCTATAGTGCTGGTTTGCAGCATTATTGGTTTTATCAAACACTGATTATTCAAGGCCATCAAACATGATGGTTTATCCGCCTCATTTCCGTCATCGAATCAATCCGATGAAATAAAACTTAACTCAAATTACCTCACCGTTTCTGAAACAATTGCAGACGGCAACTGCAATGCGCGCTATTCGCAAGGTAAATAATCCGAAAAACAAATAATAGCTTGTCGCGACGGGTAAAATATCGTCTTATAGCAACGGTTCACAATTCATAAAGTTAATATAGCTGATGCACGCCAGAGAAGGATCTCGCGCATTTCCCCTTATGCCGTTAATCCTTCTTTCGGTATTGCCTGATATAAGCAGCTTGTCCCTCTAACAGACAGTTAGCGAGTTTCTATTTTGAATAAATTAACGGCATTGAAAAAAGGTTATGCAAAGGTATTCTTTTGGCTTCTGGTCACGCTATTTTTGATCCCCGCCATCACGCTGGTATTTGCTGAATACGGCAGTAATCAGCTTAACCAACAATATACTCAGATCTTTATTGATGACGCCCGCGGGCAAAATCAGGACGTCGGTAAACTGACGGATTTCCTGCAACAAAATCCACCCTCCAGCGTCTGCGGCCCCGTGTCGGAAGATCTGCTCGATTATAAAAATGCGGTGTGCGCCGAGAAGTCCGAACTGTGGCAATTCTACATGATGGACAAAGTGGCATTCTGGACGCTTATCGCCAGCGCTGTTGTACTGCTGATGGTGTTGCTGTTCAGCGCCCTCGCTTTCAGGAATCGCCAGGGACAATTGCTGAGCCTGACACTGGCCCGTCATTTCCTGATGCTGGCCAGTGCGCTGGAAGTATTAGTGCAAGGTGCGATGCTGGTCTGGCTCTCGTTCTGGGGCACGGCTTTCTTCACGCAAACCTACTATCCGAAACTGGTGATGGCGGTCGGCCTGCTGGTGCTGGCCGGGATGTTCTACATGATCAAAGGCATCTTTAAAAAGCTGCCGCGTGAAGACGGGATCGAAGGTGAAGTCGTGACGCGCGACGCCGCGCCCGCGCTGTGGGCACGTATTGATACGCTGGCGGCCAAAGTCGGAACCACACCGCCTGACCATATCATTGCCGGCATTGATACTAACTTCTATGTGACCGAAGCGCCGCTAAGCGTCAACGAGCATCCACTGAGTGGCCGCAAGTTGTACGTCAGTATTCCCCTGTTGCGCCAGCTGACCACCGCACAGGCCGACGGCGTGATGGTGCATGAGCTGACACATCTGCATGAAGGCGATACCGCTTCAGGCACGCTGCTCGGGCCGAAGCTGCACCGTTTTGATATGTATACGCACCTGATGGGTCAGAACGTCGCGACGCTTATCGTTTTTTATCCTCTGTGCCTGTACCGCATGTTGTTCGAGCTGGCATGGCAGCGTAACAGCCGTGAACGAGAGTTCATTGCCGATCGCAGCGCAGCGACGCACACCACGCCTGCCGCGATTATCGAATCACTGATTAAAATCTCAGCCTATGCCAGCTATCGCAGCGAAGTCGAACGTACCCTGTTCGATAACAAAACCCTGCATGAGAACGAGTTGGGGATCAGCAAAGCGATAGCCGCAGGTCTGCCGCAACACGTCAGCTCGCCAGACTTTATCAGCCTGATGCGCGAGCAGGATGTACCGCACCCGTTTGACTCCCACCCGCCGCTGACGGAAAGAATGCGCAACGTCGATTACCACGTGGAAGAGTTGGGCTATGCCGCGATTGCAGCTGAACCCCCTGCTGAAAGCTGGGTGGATCTGATGCCGGTTGCCGAACAGATTGAGCAGCAGCTGTGGCAGAAGTACGAGCGTGATTTCTCATCGGTACATGAAGAAAGTCTGGCGTGGCGTTATCAGCCTGAGGGCGAAGAAGAGACGGCGCTGGTACTAAAACATTTCCCGCCGGTGGCCTTTACGCTGAAAGATGGTTCTCAAATCGAGATCACCTATCAGGGCGTCGTAAAGCCTAAAACGGGGGAATTACTGGAGTGGGATAACGTGAAGAACATCAACGTGATCCGCCAGTTCGGCACTGAGGTGCTGTATCTGCAACACGTCCAGCCGAATGCGCAAGGGAAAAAACGCAGTGAGATCCGCCTGCCAGGTCTGAAAAAGGAAATTGAAGGGTTTAAAAATACGCTGGGCTACTACTGGCATCGTCACCAGACGGTGCGTGCGTTGCAGCAAGAGGAAGAGGCTGCCGCTGCGCAAAGCTAAAAGCCGGTAACGAAAAGCCCCGCTGAACACCTTGTGAGATGTGTTCAGCGGGGCTCTGTTTTTTCATCAGGCCGCTTTAATCGCGCGAACCTTTTTCGTTTTTACAGCGTCTTCGGTGTGTTCTGCCACGTCCACGTCTTCAACAGGTGTCTCTTCTGCTATTTCAGCGTCGGCTTTCACGTCGGCAGGTGCCGTTTCTGCTTCCGGCAGTTTGCTGGTGCGCAGGATATGCTGAACGGTATCTTTCTGCTCGGCAAGGTGCAGCGCAATGTTTTCCGCCAGAACCTCGTCGATCTCGATTTCGCTCTGTAACAGCCAGTCAGTAAAAGCATCTGCCATGTCGAGCATTTTGTCGTAGGCGTCCGCTTCTTTCTTATTGGCAAATGTCATTTTTTCTTCACCTTTTCTGACGACAACAAATTTTGTTTCAACAGCCATGATTCTCACTCCTTATACTGTAATTATATACAGCATATCAACAATGGATGACGTTGACATCATACATTTAAATTTTTACGTTAGTATTTTAACGGGCTCATTATACGGTGATATCAATGAAAGATGTGCAATGCTGGACGAAAGACGGGTACCTCATCACCACAGACATTGAAAAGATGGATATTTCAGCCATCCAGCATTACCTGACCCGTTCGACCTGGGCGGCAGGTATTGATGAACAGACCGTGCGCGATGCCATCGCCAATAGCCTGAATTTCGGGTTGTTCGACGGAGACAAGCAGATTGGTTTTGCCAGATTTATCACCGATTATGCCACCTTTGCCTACCTGTGCGATGTGTATGTTCTCGAGGATTATCAGGGCAAAAATCTTGGGGGATGGTTAGTGGAATGCTGTCAGTCACACCCGGTTACCGCGCGATTGCGTCGCATGATGCTGTTTACCACCACGGCGCCGTGGCTTTACAAGAAGTTTGGTTATGAGCCAGTCAATACGCCGGATTACGCGTGGGCGATCGCCCGTCCGGACATCTATCTCAACAAACACTAGTTGCTGCACTTCTGACGCCCGAACCGCAGGCGTCAGAAGTTTCACGTTTTACCTGAAAATATTTCCCGGATTTTAGAACGTCTCCCAGGAGCCTTCGTCTGTTTTATCGGCCGGTGAACGTGCGCGGCCAGACAACAGTGCAGGTCTTTTCAGCGGCGACGGCTGGCGTAGCGCAGTATTTACCGCTGCGGTGCTGACTTTAAAGATGCTGATCGATTCCGCCAGACGCTCGGCCTGCTCATTCAGCGAGTAAGCTGCCGACGAGGCTTCCTGAACCAGCGCGGCGTTCTGCTGCGTCACTTCATCCATTTGTGTAATGGCTTTGTTGATCTCTTCGATTCCGGTGCTTTGCTCATGGCTGGCGATAGAAATCTCGCCGACGATATCCGTCACGTTCTTCACGCTGGACACCACTTCTGCCATGGTGGCACCGGCTTTGGCGACCAGTTGCGTGCCGTTATCGACTTTCGATACCGAATCGTCGATCAGTACTTTGATTTCTTTCGCCGCAGAAGCAGAACGTTGCGCCAGATTGCGGACTTCAGAGGCCACAACCGCAAAACCACGCCCCTGTTCACCAGCACGGGCAGCTTCTACCGCGGCATTCAGCGCCAGAATGTTGGTCTGGAAGGCGATGCCGTCAATCACAGAAATGATATCGACAATTTTGCGTGAAGAAACGTTGATTCCCTCCATGGTGCTGACCACCTGCCCGACCACTTCGCCCCCTTCGACGGCCACGCGTGATGCCTGTGCCGCCAGCTGATTAGCCTGACGCGCGTTTTCGGCATTCTGTTTTACGGTGGCGGTTATCTGTTCCATCGCCGAGGCGGTTTCTTCCAGTGAACTGGCCTGCTCTTCGGTACGCGAGGACAAATCCAGATTACCGGCGGCGATCTGGCTGGACGCGCTGCTGATCGCCTGCGTGCCTGAACGGACCTCAGTCACGATGCGCAGCAGATTTTCGTTCATATTTTTCAGCCCCTGCATGAGCTGGCCGGTTTCATCGGAGGAGGTCACGCGGATTTCTGTGGTCAGATCTCCGGCGGCCACGCTTTCAGCTACCTGCACGGCGGTACCGAGCGGACGGATGATCGAGCGAGTCAGGAAATACCCCATGATCATTGCCACCAGCACGGCAATCAGGGAGAAGACCAGCGTCAGCTCAATCGCGGTTTGTCCATCGGCGACGGCTTTTTTACCTTCGGCTTGTAACTGCGCATCCTGAGAATCAGCAAAGGCGGTCGCCAGCCCCAGATAGGCATTCTGAGAAGTGGTGAGTTTACGCAGCACATATTCTGTCGCGCCCTCCACATCACCGGCCTGGGCTAAACGTATCAGTTCTTCTTTACCCGCTTCAAAGACATCACTGGCATCCTGCAGTGCTTTAATTTTTTGTTTACCGGTCGGGGTGGACTGAATAGCGGCAATTTTATCCATCGCCAGATTGGTTTGTTTGATGGTGTCGTCGAGCTGTAAATAACGTTTTTTATTTTGCTCCGGGTTTTTAGTATCAATGACTATTCCGCGCAAAAACTTTATCTGGTCATTCACCCCGTCGCGAACATCAAATGCCAGACGGACTTTCACATAACGGTCGTTTACAATTTGCTCAATACTGCTGTTAATACTGCTAATTTTTATGACGGCGGTGGCACTGACGATGATTAAAAGCAGGATGATGAGGCCGAATGCGGCACCTAAGCGGCTGCCCACGCGCATATTGTTGATCAGTTTAAACATGTTATTTCCCTTATTTCCGGGCCAATAAAAACAAATACAATGAAAAATAATTCAAAATATTGATGATTACATAGCGGGACTACTTTCTAATGATTATTAAATTCAAATGAGTTATCGGTATGAATAAGGGGAACTTTAGGCGGGATATTTACGGGAAAGTGTAAAGAGAGGTGAATGAATTTATAACGTTACTGAACAAAGTAACGTTATAAACGGAAATTACGCTTTAGGGCAGCCAGTCACCTGCGGATAGGCAGTACACACTAATTGCAGTTTGTTGACCGGTTCAAAGCCCTTTTCATCCATACACTTTTGCGCCTGTGCAGCGCGACCAATGGAAGGTGAAACGGGGTTCGATCCCAGCGGATGTGGATAACCACAGGCGTACATAACGGGTATTGCCTCTCGTTGATTTTCACTGACATGCGAGAAATGTTGTGATGCGCCTTTTCTGCGCCAGCTGACCTGATCGTATTCCTTCATTCCGCTTTCAGGTTTGATGTCATAAAAACCTCTGTCAGCGTCAAACGGCAGCGCCTCAAGCTCTTTCAGGCTGAGTTCATGCCCGCGCTTTTGCGCTACACAGGCCGGAAGCTGTGTTCTGACGTCGCAAAAATCGAAACCGCCTTTATAGGTAAATCCCTGCTTATGCATACACTGAAAGCGCAGCGCGGTGAAATTATCCGGTTCGTAGGTCACGGTCCTGAACTGATAGCCACATTTGACCATCGCCGCCCGTACGCCTTCCTGCGTCGTTGAAGGCCGTTGCCATTGCTCATTCTCATAAGGTGGCGGGCAACCGGTGAGCAGAAATACCGACGCCACCAGCGCCGGGAGGGTGAAACAGTGCACTTTGCGTAACATCATTCTTCCTTGTGATCAGGCAGTCAGGGTTTCTTCCAGCCAGCCGACGCGCATTTCTGGCACCGAACGCAGCAGTTCGCGGGTGTAATCATCCAGCGGTTCCACCAGTGTAGAAGCAACCGGCCCCTGACGCACAATCCTGCCTGCTTTCAGTACCGCAACGTCGTCTGCAATTTCGCGCACCACCTGCAAATCATGGGTGATAAACAGATAGGAAATGCCGGTGTCCTGCTGGATTTTACGCAGCAACGCCAACACGTCGCGGGCGACCAGCGGATCGAGTGCCGACGTCGGTTCATCACACACAATCAGTTTCGGCTGCGCCGCCAGCGCCCGCGCAATACAGACGCGCTGCTTCTGGCCGCCGGAAAGCGCAGAAGGAAATCGCTCCGCCAGTTCAGCGTGCAGTCCGACCTGCGCCAGCAACTCACTGACGCGTGTGTCGCGCTGGCTGCGGCTGAGATCGGAGAAACAGGCCAACACGCGGGCGATCTGGCTGCCGACGCGTTCTTTCGGGTTCAGGGCGGTATCCGGGATCTGATGGATTAGCTGCACGTCGCGCAGTTGCGTACGGCTGCGCTGCCGCAAACTGGCGGGCAGTGTTTGCCTTTCCAGACTCACTTCTCCGGCTTCCGGGCTGAGCAGCCCGCAAATGACTTTGCCGAGCGTCGATTTCCCCGAGCCGGATTCACCGATCACCGCCAGTGTGCGACCGCGAGGCAGGGTCAGTGAGACATTCTGCAAAACCGCCTGCGCATGGTAGCGGGCACTGATGTTGTCGATAAACAGCGCGACCAGTGCCTCGCCGGCTTGCGGCGTTTTTACCTCGCCCTGCGCATGCAGAAGGCGGCGGGTGTAATCCTGCTGCGGCTGGGTCAGGAGCTGTTCTACCGGTGCCTGTTCCACGGTTTTGCCCTGCTGCAATACCATAATCTGATCGCTGATTTGCGCGACAACGGCCAGATCGTGACTGATATAAATCGCCGCCACGCCGGAAATGCGGATCACATCACTGATGGCTTTCAGTACGCCGAGCTGCGTGGTGACATCCAGCGCGGTAGTCGGCTCATCGAAAATCAGCAGTTCCGGTCCTGCGCACAGCGCCATAGCGATCATCGCGCGCTGTAACTGTCCACCGGAAACCTGATGCGGATAGCGCTGATAAAACTGCTGAGGCTGCGGCAAACCGAGCAGTTCAAACAACTCAATGGCCTTCGCCTGCGCTTGCTGGCGGTCATACACTTTATGCCTGAGCGCCGCTTCAATCACCTGTTCGCCCAAGGTGATCGCCGGATTAAAGGCCGCGCCAGCGGACTGCGCCACATAGGCAATATGCCGTCCGCGCACCTGCCGCAAGCGGCGGTCGGACAGCGTGGTCAGCTCCTGCCCGTTGAACAGAATACTGCCGGTTTCAATGCGCATCCCCTGACGGCAATGCCCGAGGATCGCCAGCCCGATGGTGGATTTCCCCGCACCGGATTCACCAATCAGCCCCAGCACTTCGCCGCATTTGACCGTGAAAGAGACATTATCGACTAACGTGCGCGGGTTTTTGCCGGCGGAAACCACAGACAGTTTTGTTACGGTTAACAGGCTCATCCTTTTCTCCCCCACACGCGGGTGGTTCCGCTCATCAGCCAGTCCGCCACGGCGTTCACCGCCAGCGCCAGCACGGCAATCGCGCCGCCGGGCACCAGCGCCGCCCAGACGCCAAACAGAATCCCGTCTTTATTATCACGCGCCAGCCCGCCCCAGTCGGCGGTCGGTGGCTGAATGCCTAATCCGAGGAAAGACAGCGCCGACAGGAACAGCAAAATAAAGATAAAACGCAGGCCGAATTCGGCGATCAGCGTCTGTAGCGCGTTGGGTAAAATGACATGCCAGAGGATCCAGCCGAGGCTTTCGCCGCGCAGGCGCGCCACATCCACAAATTCCATCACGCCGATATCCACCGCCAGCGATCTCGCTACGCGCAGCACGCGGGTGGATTCCAGCAGACCCAGCACCAGCGTCAGCACCGGAATCGTTTTTGGCAGCACGGCGAGGACGATCAGCGCCAGAATCAGCGTCGGGATCGCCATCACAATGTCGTTACAGCGAGAAATCACCTGATCCAGCCAGCCGCCGCGCAGACCCGCGATAAAGCCCAGCGTACAGCCGACCGCAAACGCCACCAGCGCTGCAAGCGCGGTGACGCCGAGCGAGACGCGCGTGCCCCAGATCAGCCTTGAGAGCAGGTCGCGCCCGAGATTATCGGTGCCCAAAATAGCGTTTGGCCCCGGTAAATCCCAGGACATGCCGAGCGTCTGATCTGGCGCGTGCGGTGCCAGCCACGGCGCGAAAATCGCGATAAGAATAAAGAGACTCAGCACCAGCAGGCCGAGTATCGAGGAAGGTTTTAAAGCAGGCATTGCAGCAATTCCTAAAAGTCAGCGGTTGTGGCGTAAACGCGGATTGGCGACCAGCGCCATCACATCTGCCAGCAAATTCAGCAGGATATAAATCCCGGCCAGCAACAGCGCACAGTCCTGCATCACAGGAATGTCACGTTTGCTGATGCTGTCGACCATGTATTGCCCGAGCCCCGGATACACAAAGACGTTCTCGACAATCACCACACCGACCATCAGATAGGCCAGATTGATGGCCACCACGTTGATAATCGGACCGATGGCGTTCGGCAGCACGTGACGCCAGAGAATGCGCGACGGCGCAAGCCCTTTCAGCAGCGCGGTGTCTACGTAGGCTGAGCTTTGCGCGGCAATCAGCGCCGCGCGGGTCATGTTGCTCATGTGTCCGAGGATCGCCAGCACCAGCGTGGCACACGGCAGTGAAATCGCCGAGAGTTTAGCGCCCAGCGGCATATCTGCCGTGATGCTGCTGTTGCTCGGCGCCCACGCCAGCGTGATGGCAAAAATCAGGATCAACAGATAGCCGGAGAAAAATTCCGGCAGCGCCACGGTGGCACGGGTGATGGCATTGAGCAGCGTATCGACCCAGCTGCCGTGATAGCGCACGGAGATAAAGCCGATTAACAGCGCAAGCGGAACGGCGATGGCGGCGGTGCATCCGGCCAGAAACAGCGTGTTACCCAGACGGGTAAACAACGGGCCGCTGATGGCTTCACGGGTAGAGAAACTGGTGCCGAAATCGCCGTGCAGAATGCCAAACAGCCAGCCCAGATAGCGGCTGACCGCCGGTTTATCCAGACCGAGTTGCAGGTTCAGTTCGCGGATAGCGTCAGGCGTGGCGCTCTGACCGAGGATCGCCGTCGCGGCATTACCCGGTAACAGTTGCACCCCGGCGAAAATCAGCACGGAGACCGCCAGCACGATCAGCACGCCGTAAAACAGGCGCACCAGCACCATGCCGAAAAGCGACGAACGGAGGAGCGAAAAACGGCCCGCAGGCCGTTGAGTTGTAGTTAGTGAGGACAAATCAGACATTATTTTACCCGGCTCAGCCTTCGATCCAGACTTTCTCTGCCGCACGGTTGCCACTGAGCGGCATTCCCGGAACGGAGGTAAACCCTTTGATTTTTGTTGAACAGCCATCGAGCGCATCGGCATACAGCGGAATGATTTCACTGCCCTGGTCGACCAGCATCACCTGAATATCATGGTAAATCTGCTTACGGCGGGCTTCGTCCGGCTCACCGCGCGCGGCTTTCACCATCGCATCAAAGGCCGGAACGTGCCAGGCGGACTCATTCCACGAAGACTGGCTGGTGAACACTAAAGAAAGCAGCGCATCGACGGTCGGTCGGTTCGCCCAGTTTGACGACACAAAGGCTTTCTTCTGCCAGATGTCATTCCAGAACGCATCGTCCGGCACGCGCACCACGTTAAGATTGATCCCGGCTTTCGCGGCAGATTGCTGATAAAGCTGACCGGCATCGACCGCGCCCGGAAAACCGGCGTCGGCGACGTTAAGCGTCAGCGGGCCGCTGAAGCCAGATTTCTTCCAGTGGAACTGCGCTTTTTCAGGGTCATACGGACGCTGCGGAATATCTTTGGCGAAGTAACGGTTCGACGGGAAGATCGGATTGTCGTTGGCCACGCTGGCGTAACCGCCAAGCACAGTATCAATAATTTGCTGGCGGTCGATCGCGTATTTCAGCGCCAGACGGCCATCGACATTATCGAACGGCGCCAGATTCGACAGCCCCGGGAAGGTATAAATCATGCTGTCTTTGGCGCGCACCAGTTTCAGATTTGGCATGCGTTCGATACGGCTGACAATGCGCGGGTTCACGCGGTTAATGAGCTGCGCGGAGCCGCTGACCAGCGCCGCAACGCGTGCGGTGGAATCGTTCATCGCCAGCGTTTCGACCGAATCCACGTGGCCGCGTTCGCTGTTCCAGTAGTTCGGATTGCGTTTGGTCAGGGTGGTCACGCCCGGCTGGAATTTCTCCAGAATGAACGCCCCGGTGCCGATGCCTTTATCGAAACTTTCGTTTTCGGCGGTGATCGCAAAATGCACGGCGCTCAGCAACCAGACGAATTCGACGTCCGGCGCGGTCAGTTTGATGGTGACTTCATGTTCGCCGGTCGCTTCAATCGAGCTGGCGGTTTCCAGATAGCCTTTCACCGGTGAGGTGGATTTCTCGCCACGATGGTGATTCAGGGAGTACACCACGTCTTTTGCGCCAAGCGAGCGGCCATCGTGGAACTGCACGCCCTGACGGATTTTCAGCACCCAGGTTTTGCTGCCATCGGTCGATGCCCAGGATTCGGCCAGCGAAGGCGCAAGTTTGGCGCTCTCGTCGATTTCGACCAGATTGTTGAACAGCTGCGAGCCGACAAAGTACATGTAGGTTTCGAACCAGAACGCCGGATCCAGACGGTCGGTGCTGGAGGCGTTATCGACGCCCACCACCAGGTGACCGCCCTTCTTTGGTTTTTCCGCTTCGGCAGCAAAAGCTTTGCCCAGCCAGGTGGAACTGGTGGCTGCGGCGATGGAAAGTGCCCCCGCGCTTTTAATAAACGAACGACGATCGATCATGTTTTATCCCCTGTCACTGAGGGCATTCGCCCTCAAGCTCTGATTCAATAATTTTTATTTTTAATGATGCTATTTACTGAACGCCTGTTTCAGCGCGGCAATGTGTTCCGGTCCGATACCGCAGCAACCGCCAACCAGCGTCGCGCCCTGCGCCACCCAGTCCTCGGCGAAATCCAGATAGCCAGCAGGATCCGTATCCAGACGCATTTTGCTCAGCCCTTCATTGGCACCGCGTTGGTTATCTGAAGGCTCGAAGGCGTTGGCGTACACGCCGATATCAAGTGAAGAATTTTCTGCGTTGAGCGCAGCGCGTGCGGCCTGCACCGCCGCAGCCATCACTTCCGGGCGGCTACAGTTGAATAAAATCGCGCTGGCGGATAAGCGCAATACTGCCGCAACCGCCTCTTCGATGGATTCACCGGAGCGCAGATGCGCGCGCCCCTGTTCATCCAGCTGATCCTGCAAGGTAAACGAAAACCACAGCGGACGCGGGTCATCGCCCAGCACGTCGCGCACGGCTTCCACTTCCGCCACCGAACTCTGGGTTTCTGCCAGCCAGATATCCACAGTACTGGTCAGATTTTCCACCAGCACCTTGAGTAATTTTTTCGCCGCTACCGGCTCGAACAGATCCGGGCGGTAAGAGCCCAGCACCGGAGGAAGAGAACCGGCCACTTTTACCGGCGTCTGAGCGGCATCGGCGGCTTCACGCGCCAGCTTGCCGGAAAGCGCAATCAGCGCCGCACCCTGCTCAGCAAATACGGCGTCGCTGATATGAAAAGGCACCACAGCGTAGCTATTGGTTGTAATCACCTGAGAACCCGCGGCAATAAAAGCATCATGCGCGGCGCGGACAAAATGCGGGGCTTCAATGAGCGCCAGCGCCGACCACTCAGGCTGACGAAACGGCGCGCCCATGCGGGCCAGTTCGCGACCCATGCCGCCATCGAGGATTTGAATGTTATTGATCATTGTGTCGTCACCTGGTGTTTTTCGTAAGCGAATCAACGTCCGTCCCGGCGTTTCCCGAAAGTTGGCACCACTCTACAAAACGAACGTTTAGATGTCTAGATTTCTTAATGGCTAAACTAAGCGAAATTCATTCATTGTGTTTATTGGATGCAATGAAAATATAAATAAACGCGATACCCGAAACACATTCCACGGGCTTTTGTGACAATTATTTCGCTTAAGTCTCGCTAATATAAACCCTCCGTCTTTTCTGCACTTTTTCCCAATTCCGTCATGAAATTTACCTTTGTTATATTTATTTACACCTTAAAACTAAATGCGTATTATTCTCATTCGTTTTATTGACTGCGCGCTCGCATCCCCCGTCCAGCCTGTGTTTTTTCGGGTCTGGCGGATGTGTTTAGCAGGGCAATCACGCGATAAAAAACTAAAAAACAGTGGCGAAGTAAAAGCAGTATCCAAAAATAAAATAATCGTTTGGAGAATCACAATGTTGTCCGTTTCAGGGATCCATCCAGTTCAGTCAGCGCAGAAGAGAAATAATGCAGGCCGGAAACTTTCACTTTCCGTAGTTGCTCTCTTTGTTTCTTCTTCTCTTCATCCCGTTCATGCGGCAGAAACCACGGCCCCCAAAGCCGCCGACGATACGGTGGTTGTGACCGGTCAGACCGGCGGCAACGACACCGGCAGCACCGCGCAGGATTACAGCGTGCCGGTTACCACCGCAGGCACCAAGATGCTGCTGACGCAGCGTGATATTCCTCAGTCGGTCACCATTATCAGCAAACAGCGTATGCAGGATCAGCAACTGCTGTCCCTCGGTGACGTGCTCAATAACACAACCGGCATTTCACAAAGCGTGGCCGATATGGATCGCCGGACCTATTACTCTCGCGGGTTCCTGATCGACAACTATATGACTGACGGCATTCCGACGGTCTTCGAACCGCGTTGGAATCTGGGCGACGGCGAATCAGATACCGCGTTGTATGAACGTATTGAAGTGGTGCGCGGCGCGACCGGCCTGATGACCGGCCCTGGTAACCCTTCCGCGTCGGTGAACATGGTACGTAAACACGCCGACAGCAAAGAGTTTACCGGCAATGTATCCGCCACCTACGGCAGCTGGAACAAACAGCGTTATGTCGCCGATCTCTCTACGCCGCTGAGTGAATCCGGCAACGTGCGTGGCCGTCTGGTCACCGGCTATGAGGACAAAAACAGCTACGTCGAACGCTACGGCGCAACAAAAAAATTCGTCTACGCCGCCGTGGATGCAGATCTGACCGATTCGACCTTGCTCTCCGCCGGTTATGAATTCCAGCAAAACGACACCGACAGCCCGACCTGGGGCGGAATGCCGCGCTGGTACATCGACGGCAGCAAAACCAGTTATCGCCGTGGTTTCAATTCTGCGCCGGACTGGGCATACAGTAATAAAGAGACCAAAAAACTCTTCACTACGATCAAACAGTCATTCGATAACGGCTGGACGCTGACCCTGAACGGCACGCATAACGAAACGATGATCGACAGTAAAATGCTGTACATCGACGGTTACTTCGATAAAAACACCGGCGCGGGCGTCTCTTCTTACGCCGGTTATCCGGTTGTCGGCGGCACCGGCTACAACACCGGCAAGCGCAAAGTGGATTCCGTCGATACCTTCGCCAGCGGCCCCTTCGAACTGTTTGGCCGCGAGCATGAGCTGATGACCGGTGTCAGCTACAGCAAACAGCAAAACACTTACTACAGTGCTTTCGCCAATATCTCCTCCGAAGAGCTGGGCAACTTTAACAATTACAACAGCCAGTTCCCTGAAACCGACTGGGGCCCGCGCTCGCTGGCGCAGGAAGACGTGATCCGCCAGAAATCTGGCTATATCGCCACCCGTCTTTCTCTGGCAGATCCGCTGCACATGATTTTGGGCGCGCGTTATACCAACTGGAATTCACACACGCTGACGGATCAGATTGAGAAGAACAACATCACGCCGTACGCCGGTCTGGTGTTCGACATCAACGACAACTGGTCAACGTATGCCAGCTATACCTCGGTGTTCCAGCCGCAGACCTACCGCGACATCAACGGTGCTTACCTGTCACCGGTCATCGGCAAAAACTACGAAGCGGGCGTGAAATCCGACTGGTTTAACAGCCGTCTCACCACCTCGGTGTCGGTCTTCCGTGCAGAGCTTGATAACGTCGCGCAATCCACCGGCCGCGTTATTCCGGGCACGCAGGATTATGCGTATGAAGGTAAAAACGGCACCGTGAGCCGTGGCGTTGAGTTTGAAGTGAATGGCGCAGTGACAGACAACTGGCAGATGACCTTCGGCGGCACGCGTTACGTGGCCGAAGATGAAAATGACGATGCCGTGAATCCGGAACAACCGCGTACTCAGTTACGCCTGTTCACCAGTTACCGTTTACCGCAGTTGCAGGATCTGACCGTCGGCGGCGGTGTAAACTGGCAGACTCACGTCTGGAGTGATGTTGCCGGTCCTGATGGCGATGGCACCCGTCATGCCGAACAGGGCAGCTACTCGCTGGTTAACCTGTTCAGCCGTTACCAGGTGACCAGACAGCTTTCCGTGCAGGCGAACGTCAATAACCTGTTCGATAAAGAATACGACACCAGCGTGAACCAGTATGTGGTGTACGGCGAACCGCGTAACGTGTCGGTGACGGCAAACTACAGCTTCTGATTTTTCTTCTTTATATAAACACCGCGACCGGCATGATCACTGTGCCGGTCGCGGCTTTTCCCGCCCTATTGTTCCTGCCAGTCGACAATCAGCTCGCCGTAAAGATGTTCCGCTTCCGCCAGGCGGCTCAGCAGACAATATTCATCTGTCTGATGCGCCATACCCGGCTCACCCGGCCCGAGAATAATGCACGGCGGATAATTCAGTGCCGGTAACAGCAACGACGCATCGGTGAAATACGGCATGATTTTCGCCTCAAGCGTGGCGGCGTGCAGCGACTGACAACGCCGGTAGACGTTGCTTATCCAACTGTTATCTTGCGCACTGAGCACCGCAGGCAAATCGACCAGCGTGGAAATCGTGACGTTGTCACCGAGTGCAGTGGTGAGATTCTGGCGGATGGTCGCATGTTGCAGGTTTGGCGCCGTGCGGATATCCACGTCAAATTCGGTATGATCGGGCACCGAATTGATGTTCAGCCCGCCATGAATACGTCCGACGTTCAGCGTCGGCTTTTTCATCAGCGGGTGCGACGCGCCCGGTTCGAAATGCTGAATTTTTCCCACCGCTTCAGTGGCGAGATAAATAGCGTTAATCCCCAGCTCCGGCATCGCGCCGTGGGCGGTTTTACCGCGCGTTTCGCAGCGCAGCCATAACGCGCCTTTATGGCCAATAACCGGATAGTTAGCGGTCGGTTCACCGACGATCAGCGCCCCGACCGGTGGCAGCATCCCTTCGTCGATCAGCGCTTTCGCCCCGTCGCAGCCGGTTTCTTCCCCACCAGTAATGATCATGACGACGCCCTTTCCGGCGCGAATGGCGGTCTGATGCGTCACGCAGGCCACGGCAAACGCCGCGACCGCCGCTTTCATATCGCTCGCCCCCCGTCCGTACAATCTTTCGGCAGTGACGTCTGAACCAAAGGGATCGTGCTGCCAGGTCTGATTCCCCAGCGGCACGGTATCCAGATGGCCGGTGAAGGCCAGCGGTTTGCCGGGCTGGCTGCCCGGCATTTTCGCGATCAGATTGACACGCTTTTCGCCAAAGCCGCTGAGCGTGACGTCAAAACCCTGCGCCTCCAGCCAGCCGGCAAAAAACGCCATGCAGGCCGCTTCGTCGCCGGGCGGATTGATGGTGTCAAAGCCGAGCAGTTGCTGTGCCAGCGCTAGCGTGCGGCCGGTCATCAGGCTTTACCCGTCAGCCAGTCCAGACAGTTCACCCACAGCTGACGATAGCCCGACCATGCGGCGAACTCTTCTGGCAGCCAGTGCGCGGACATATCACTGGTCCACACCAGCGATCGCCCCTGCTGATATTCCCGCACCGCGACCAGCGGATGCTGCGTTCCGGCCACCGTTGCCAGCAGTTTGCCTTCCGGATGCATCTCAACTTCGTTGTAGCCGAGCAGCCACGGCCAGTCACCGGTGATATCGGTAAACACGGCGTGCGGCTCTTTGATGTCAGGATAAATACCCTCCGGGGTTTCGATGCGGTCATCCCACGCCAGACAACGCACCGGCAGCACTTTTTCCACGGCAGTATTGCGATAACGCGCGCCACCGTTGATCCCCTGAAAACTGTAATACCCGCCGATCATCATCAGGCTGCCGCCTGCGGCCACGTAATCATGAATAAGCGTCAGGCGGTTGGCGGTGCGCTGACTTTTCAACCAGGTATCCGGGTGCAGCAGCAGCGTATTGGCGCCGATATCGGAAAGAATGATGGCGTCCCACTCCTGAAGCCGGGCCAGTGTGAGTGGAAAACTGACCGGCGCGTCGTGGGCGGTCATGTGGGTGATCTCATACTCGCTGTCCGCCAGCGCGGCAAGAAAACCGGTCGCGCCGTTGTGCCAGGTCGCTGTGGCAAACTGATCAAAACCTTTGATGTGCGTGGATGTGCTGGTCCAGGATTCGCCCACCAGCAGGATTTTCTTCTTCATCACTTTCTCCTTATTCCCCGCCAAACACGCGCTGCGGGTTTTTAATCATGAGGTTTTCCAGCTGCTCGCCGCTAACGCCATGCCGACGCAGACGGGGAACAAAATGCTTCAGGATGTAGCCGTAACCGTGGCCGCCGTAGCGGGTTAACATGGTTTTTAAAAATACGTCCTGCGACAGCAGAATCTGCCCGATGAAACCATCGTCAATCAGCTCGCGAATCGCCCGCGCATTCTCTTCGTCAGACGGAGATTGCGCAGATTCATCGGCGTAGTAGTAGCTCATGCCGATCATGTCGTATTCGAGGAACGCGCCGCGTTGCGCCAGTTCGCGCTGATAGCGTTTATCCGCAAAGCTTGGATTCATGTGGCACAACACGGTGTGGCGCAGATCTGCCCCTTCGTGTTCGAGGATATCCAGCACTTTGTGGCCAAGCCGTTCCCAGCCCGGCAGATGTACCTCGATCGGTACGCCGGTAGCGGCGCTCGCCCTGCCCGCCGCGCGCAGCGATTTTTCCTCATCCGGCGTAAAACGGCTGGAAACACCGATTTCGCCAATAAGCCCGGCAATCACCTCCGGTTTATTCTCCGCACCGCCGACGTCATAAATCAGCTTTTCGGTCAGCTGTTCCAGCGAGATACTTTTCACCCATTCCGGGTGCGACGGCTCGAGATACAAACCGGTGCCCATCACAATGTTCAGGCCGGTGAGGCGTGAAATCCTTTGCAACGCTTTAGGATCACGGCCAATACCGATATTGGTCGGATCGACCACTGTTTGCCCGCCCAGCGCGCGGTACTTCAGCAGCTCCTCAATCGCCACGTCCACATCGAACAGCTGGCAGTTGTCGCGGCTCATCAGCGGATTGAGTGACAGCTCGCCCAGATTTTCGATTGAGACCGGCATTTCGGCGACGTGACGATCGCTGCAACAGCACGGCGCGACCCACTTACCGGAGGCATCCAGCAGAATGTGTTCATGCATCAGCGTTACGCCCATTTCGGCTAACGGCATCGGCCCAAGCACGGTCATCACCTGACCGCTGCCCACGCCGACCGGCAGCGGATCGGCGTGACGAAAAATTGATCCTTTCATGGGCTATCCTTTCGACGGCGATCGCGCCGGATTGAGAATGCGGGTGTTCAGCCAGATGGCCAGCAGGATGATGGTGCCGGTAGCAATCTGGGTGTAGAACGGGGAAATGTGCGAGAGAATCAGGCCGTTCTGAATAATCGCAATCGACATCGCGCCCAGCAACGTGCCGATGATGGTGCCAAAACCGCCAAACAGGCTGGTGCTGCCGAGCACCACGGCGGCGATGACCTGCAATTCAAAGCCTTCACCCTGATTCGACGACCCGCTGCCGAGCCGCGCGGTGATAATCATCCCCGCCAGTGCGGCGGCCATGCCACTGATGACATAGACACGAAGCGTGACGGCTTTGGTGTTGATACCGCTGCGGCGCGCGCCTTCAGCATTCGCACCAATGGCGGTCACATAGCGGCCAAAGCGTATGTGATTCAACACGATATGTCCGACGGCCAGTGCAATGATGGCGATCAGGGCAGGCATTGGAATGCCAATAACCCAGGCACGCCCCATAAAGGCGAAAAGGCTGTCTTCCGGGATCGGAATCGAATATCCCTGGGTAATCAGTAGCGCAACGCCGCGTACCACCGCCAGCATGGCGAGGGTGACGATAAACGCCGGAATGCCTTCGTAGGCGATAAAGAATCCGTTGATGGCACCGACCAGACCGCCGAGCACTAACCCGCCAACCAGCACCACCGGCCACGGCAATCCCCAGTAATTAAGCGCAATCGCCGACAGCGCACCGACCAGCGCCAGCGTGGAGCCGACCGAGAGATCGATACCACCGGTCGTGATCACCAGTGTCATGGCGGTGGCGACGATCAGCAGCGGCGCACTCTGGCGGACGATGTTCAGCCAGTTAGTGCTGCTGAGAAAGTTGTTGGTGATAAGCGAAAAGACCACGCAACAGAAGATAAAAAACAGCGCAATGCTCACTACGCCCGAGTGGTTATGCAATATGCGCCGCGGCAGCGAGTGCCGGATAACCCGTGAACCACTTAAGTTGATCATACTCATCCTGTTTTACCTCAATGCGCGGCGGCAGATTGTGCGGTGAATTTCTCGCCGACAATCAGATTCACAATGTCACCCAGACTGGTTTCAGCCACCTTGCGATCCGCGACGTTGGTGCCTTCGTACATCACCATGATGCGGTCACAAACCAGGAATAAATCCTGTAAACGGTGGGTGATTAAAATGACGCTAACGCCACGGGCGCTGACCCGGCGGATCAGTTCCAGCACCGCTTCGACTTCGGCCACCGCCAGTGCAGCCGTGGGTTCATCCATGATCAGCACTTTCGGATCGAACGCCGCCGCGCGGGCAATGGCAATCGCCTGTCGCTGACCGCCGGAGAGATTGCGTACCAGCAGATGAGTGTCAGGAATCGAAATCCCCAGTCCTTTGAGCATTTCCCGCGCATCGGCGTGCATTTTGGTTTGATCCAAAAAGGGGATCCCGAGCAGATGTTTCATTGGCTCACGTCCCATAAACAGATTTCCCGCGACATCGACGGTGTCGCACAGCGAGAGATCCTGATACACCATTTCGATATGGCAACGGCGGGCATCCGCAGGATTGGTAAAGTGCATCTCTTCGCCGTCCACGCGGATGGCTCCGCTGGTCGGCACCACCGCGCCGGACAGCACTTTGGTCAGCGTCGATTTCCCCGCACCGTTATCCCCCACCAGCCCCAGCACTTCGCCCGGTTCCAGCTTGAGATTCACGCCGCGCAGTGAACGAATTGACCCGTAGGTCTTGGTGATATTGACCATTTCTACCCGCGGTACGCCGGGTTTAGCCTGTTGCATCTGGAACTCCTGTCACCCGATTTCGGTTGTAAGGGGTTTGAAGGCGGGGAGAAAAAAAGTTCTGCTGTTCACGGCTTACACCCTTGTAAACCGGTTTACCTGAATAGCAGAACTGTCTCCAGTGCCCGTGGGACAAAACGCTTTACTACTTACCAGCCGAAGTAGACTAAGCAGCTTCCGTGCCAGAGCGCAGGGGCAAGAGGATCCGGGTTTTCTAACTGGCTGTAATTGCGTTGAATAATTTTTATCAGGCCAGTAAACCGGTTTACTGACTCAGAGGTTTTTAAAGCGGGGAGAACATGGATTGCGCTAAAACTGTGCGCATTTTGCGCTATTTTGGATCAGGTAACAGGTTTTGAATGGAATCTCGCCCTACCCAGCTGACCGGCAGGCGCGTTTCTGCGGGAACATTTTCCTCACCGTTGAGTAGGCGCAGCATCAGACTGACCGCCGTCCGCCCCAGTTCCCGTGCGGGCTGGCGGATGGTGGAGATGCGCGGCTGGGTGAAATCAGCATAGCTGGCATCATCGAACCCCACCAACGACAACGCCTGCGGTGCGCGCAGTCCAAAGTCGCGCAGACCGTCGAGTAAACCGAGCACCAGAAAGTCGCTGGCGGCAAAGACGGCGGTCGGGCGTTGCGGTCGGCTGAACAGCTGGTGAAGCGCGCGCTGGCCGAATTCGCGGCGGTAATCGCCGTACATCACCCATTCCGGCGGGCAGCTCAGTCCGGCCTGCGCCAGCGCGGTGCAAAAGCCCTGATAGCGTTCACGCACGCTCATCAGCGCCTCCGGCCCGCCGATAAACGCGATCTCGCGATGCCCGGCGGCGATCAATTGTTCAGTTGCGAGCCTGCCGCCCTGCACGTTGTCAGCAAAAATTTTCGGCGCGCAGCTGCCGGGAATGTCCTCATCGAGCAAGACAATTCGCTGATGACGCTGAATTTCTTTGCGCAGCGAACCATTATCTGGCCGGTTGGTGGCGAACAGCAAACCGTCGACCTGGCAGGTATCCAGCCAGTGAATAAACTGGCTTTCCTTCTCGGGATTATTGCGGGTGATGCACAGCACCAGGCTGTAGCCGTTTTCAAACGCAGCTTCTTCGGCGGCGTCCGCCAGTTCGGCAAAGAAGGGGTTGGTGATATCCGACAGGACCAGCCCGAGTGTTTCGCTGCCGCCTTTGCTCAGGCGGCGCGCAAGGCTGTTACCACGATAATCGAGCTCGGCAATGGCAGATTCAATCCGGGTGACGGTGGCCTGCGGCAGAACGATGCTGTGATTCATATAGCGCGACACCGTAGCCTTGGAGAGGCCTGCCAGGTTTGCTACATCGGATAACAGCACACGTTTTTTCATCATCAGACCACGTTGGATAAAAGGTATCAGTAACATAACTACGCGCAAGAGTTATAGCATTTTCCACCGCCTGCGCGCCGCTTAAAAATAGCGCTTGACAAAAAATCCTAAGCAGAGAATTGTAATAGCCAGTTTACCTGCACCACCCGGGAAGCAATTCCCAACCGACCTGAAGCATTTTATCCACGCACCGAAACGGACCGGTCGCGAAAATGTTTTTTGACGGCCTCTGCGGTCAGCCTGTTTTTTTTGAACAGGTTTTACGACGATCACTCTGCTATTTGTCCTGCCAACACATTCTGTGCTCAGCGATTATTCGCCAGGGCAATGCTGGTTATATCTCAATTCCCATGAGGACAAAAACAATGATATTCAACACCGGAAAATTTCGTGTTTTAGCACTGGCCAGTGCAATATTTGCGTCAGGAACTTATATGTCTGGCGCAATAGCCGCAGAGCCCACTTATGCACTGGTGCAAATTAACCAGCAGGCGTTGTTCTTTAATCTCATGAATAAAGGGGCCACGGACGCAGCCAAGGCCAGCGGCAAAAATCTGGTGATTTTTAATGCCACCGATAATCCGGTCGCTCAGAATGACGCCATCGAAAACTATATTCAGCAGGGTGTGAAAGGCATTCTGGTCGATGCCATCGACGTCAACGGCATTATGCCCGCGATTAAAGAAGCGGCAGCGGCACACATCCCGGTGATCGCCATTGATGCAGTGTTGCCGGACGGGCCGCAGGCGGCGCAGGTCGGCGTGGATAATATTGAAGGCGGTAAAATCCTCGGCAAATACTTCCTTGAATACGTGAAGAAAAACATGAATGACAAAGCGGACGTCGGCATCGTCGGCGCACTTAACTCTGCCATTCAGAACGATCGCCAGAAAGGTTTCACCGACACAATTCAAGCCAACAAGAAGATAACCGTGGCCGACGTGGTGGACGGACGTAACGTGCAGGACAGCGCGATGACGGCGGCGGAAAACCTGATCACCGCCAACCCGAATCTCACGGCGATTTACGCGACCGGCGAACCCGCGCTGCTGGGTGCCATTGCCGCCGTGGAGAACCAGGGACGCCAGAAAGACATCAAAGTCTTTGGCTGGGATTTGACGGCGAAAGCCATCACCGGCATTGACGGCGGTTACGTCGCCGCTGTGTTGCAACAGGATCCGGAGCAGATGGGCGTACAGGCGCTGAAGGCATTGAACGACATCACCGCCGGTAAAACCGTGCCGAAGAAAATTCTGGTTCCGGCCACCGTGGTCATGAAAACTAACGTCGACACCTACCGCCCGCTGTTTAAATAAACCGGCAAACCGGCCCGCATTATGCGGGCCGGTTTTTGATGTTTCAGGTGGTGCGCTTTAGCAAGGATTTCAGCTCTGCCGCGACAGGAAATGCGCTGTAGGTACCGGGACGCCCGACGGTAATCGCCGCAGCCTGACTGGCGTGCGCGAGGGATAACGGGTCAATGCTGGTACCTCGCAGCAGCGAGGAAGCCAGCATCACCGCCAGAAAAGTGTCGCCCGCACCGGTGGTATCCAGCGCCTGAGCGGCGACAGCCGGGCAAAAGGCTTGATCCGTTTGCGTCGTCAGCGTCGCACCCTTTGCACCCTGGGTGATCACCAGATTTTTGACGCCGGCAGGTTGCAGTTCTTCCGCTTCCAGCTGGTTAAGCACGGCGATATCCACCCACGGCCACAGGAGGGCGAATTCCGGTTTGACCGGCGAAGGGTTAAACACCGTGGTCATGCCGCATGATTTCGCCAGCTGAAACAGGCTGCGGGTTTTGTCGAACGTAAAGTTGCCCTGCATCAGCATTACATCGCCGGGCACGGCATCTTTCAGCGCCTGAGTGAGCGTCTCGAGGCTTAAGGAATCGGCCGCAGTGGTGGTAGTAATAATGGCGTTATCGCCATCGGCACAGTTAAAAATCAGCGACGTATCGCTGTTACCGGAGAATAACGCGGCAGGTAAAACTCGCAGGGTTTCGTCACGCATTTTTTTCGTTATCCATTGGCCATTCACATCATGCCCAATGGCGGCGATTAACGTGGTGTCTATTCCACAGCGGGAAAGCAGGATTGCCTGATTGGCGCCCTTTCCGCCAATGTCCTGTGAGACTTTATTTCCATGAACGGATGAACCTTTTGTCGGAATATCGGCAATTGCCCAGTTTTCATCGACAGTAATATTACCGACAACATAAACACGCATAGTGTTTCCTTGAACAGGATGAAGAAGATGGTTTCTATATCAGCAGAAAAAATCAATGCAATACAAGCTATTTTTTCACGTAAGAAATCGGTCATTGGCGTTATTCATTGTGATCCTTTCCCTGGTACGCCTAAATACAACGGAAAATTAATAAATGATATTATCGAGCGTGCACTTCGCGATGCCGATAATTATATTTCCGGCGGCGTTCACGGCCTGATTATTGAAAATCATGGCGATATCCCCTTTTCCAAACCCGAAGACATCGGCCCGGAGACCTCCGCGCTGATGGCGGTGATTACCGACCGGATCCGCACCCGCTTTGATGTGCCGCTCGGCATTAATGTACTGGCGAATGCCGCCATTCCGGCGCTGGCGACTGCCCTTTCCGGCGGCGCGGATTTTGTACGCGTCAACCAGTGGGCGAATGCCTACATCGCTAATGAAGGTTTCATCGAAGGCGCAGCGGCCAAAGCATTGCGCTACCGCAGCCAGTTACGCGCCGAACACATCCGCGTTTTCGCAGACAGCCACGTTAAACACGGCAGCCACGCAATTGTCGCTGACCGTTCGATTAAAGAGCTGACGCGCGATGTCGATTTCTTCGAAGCAGATGCAGTGATCGCCACCGGTCAGCGCACCGGCGACAGCGCAACCCTGAGCGAGATCGACGAAATCCGCAGCGCCACCGAGCTGCCTTTGCTGGTGGGTTCGGGCGTCACGCCGGAGAACGTCGGCGAAATCCTCTCGCGCACGCAGGGTGTGATTGTCGCCAGCGCATTAAAAGTAAATGGCGTGTGGTGGAACGACGTCGAGCTGGCGCGGGTGAAACACTTCATGGAAGCCGCGCGTACCGTGCTGGAGGCGGAGTGATGGAAGCGTTCACCGACCGGCTTTTGCGCGAGCATCAGGATGTATGGCAAAGGATGCAGCAGCATCCGTTTGTCTGCGACATTGAGCGCGATACGTTGCCAGCCGATGTGTTTAATCGTTATCTGGTCTTTGAAGGCCAGTTCGTCGCGACGGCGATTGCCATTTTTGCGCTGGCTGTCAGCAAGGCACCGGCTATCCGGCAACAACGCTGGCTAATAGGCGTGCTGAATGCACTGGCGGATACACAGATCGCCTGGTTTGAAGACATACTGGCGAAGCGGCAGATCAATCCGGCGGACTATCCGGACTGTCTTCCCAGCGTCAGAAATTTTAGCGACAACATGCTGAAGGTGGCACAACTCGGTAGCTATGCCGAAATCATCACGCTGATGTTTGGCGCAGAGTGGATGTATTACGCCTGGTGCCGCCGGGTGAGCGAAAAAAGTCAGCGCGACCAGGACATACGCCGGTGGATAGAAATGCACGCAGAAGACGAATTCTATCAGCAGGCGTGCTGGCTAAAAGCGGAACTGGACCGCTGTGCAGAGGAACTGACACCGGGTGAACAGACCTCGCTGTCAGTGCTTTACGGCCACGTACTGCAATGGGAAATTGACTTTCACAGCGCAGCCTATGTGACGTAAAAAACTATTGAGTTCTGACAACATCCGATGCTAAAAGCCGCAGGAATGCGGTTTTTTTTACAACGGGCGGTTATAATATGAATTAATACATTTACTCATTTAATATTTCCCTCTTATCCGTTAGAGGCATCAAATCAGTCGATTAACTAACATGATAAGTAACAACAAATAATCATGACCTTTTTTTTAGATTTTTTGAGAGAATGACAAATGTATAGCCTTTTTATATTATCTCCATACTTCCCAGCTGAAAGCATCATCACTTTACGTTCACCTTTATTGACCAGAATTTGATACGTTTATCTGTCGATAACTTCCCGCTTCAAAGTTCATACTTATCTTTTTGATGGAGTCAATCTAATATCACACCTGTTTTTTTTCGAAATTTACATCTACCGATGACATATTAATAATATTAACTCCACGCGGAACTTTTTGATGTTTTCTATGGCCCATTCATCAAGATTAATGCTCGTAAGTTTATTGATATCAACTGTCTCCGGGGTTCATCTTGTTTGAACTTACAGTGATTCTACCAAGTTAATTTATACCTGGCATTCTAATGATATGACTGTAAACAGAGTTGAAATAACTTCCAAAATAACGGCAACGCGCGCGAATGATTTCAGCGCGCGTTACCTTTATTTCCCTTCCATGTACGCCGTGAAAGTTACTTCAGATTCTCTTTGAAGAACGATGCCAGTTTGGCAAAGGGGATCAGATCGGTACGGTCGTACAGATCTACATGACCCGCACCGGGAACGATATACAGCTCTTTCGGTTGCCCCGCGAGCTTATAAGCGTTTTCACTAAATTCTTTGGAATGCGCCTGATCGCCAGTAATAAACAGCATCGGACGCGGCGAAATGGTTTCAATATCGTTAAACGGATAGAAGTTCATGAACTTCACGTTGCTGGTCAGCGTCGGGTGCGTGGTCAGCTGTGGGGAAGACCCCTTTGGCATGAATTCGCCGCGCGGAGTACGGTAAAAATCGTAGAACTCTTTGGCTATCGGTGGAGAGTTTTCATCAATTTTATGCGGCGTGCCGCTGGTGTATTTGATTTCACCGCCGGTGAATTCTGCGTAACGTTGTTCAGCCGCTTCGGCGATGATTTGCTTGCGCTGCTCCAGCGTTAAGGAATTGTTTAGCGCGTGACGGTTCGCCGACCCCATGTCATACATGCTGACGGTCGCAATCGCTCTCATGCGCGGATCAATTTTCGCCGCGCTGATCACGAAACTGCCGCTTCCGCAGATCCCTAACACCCCGATACGATTTCTGTCGATGAACGAACGTGTGCCGAGGTAATCCACTGCCGCGCTAAAATCCTCAGCGTAGATATCCGGCGCAACGGCGTTACGCGGCCTCCCTTCACTTTCACCCCAGAAAGAAATATCAATTGCCAGTGTCACAAAGCCCTGCTCTGCCAGTTTTTGTGCATACAAATTGGAACTCTGCTCTTTTACTGCCCCCATTGGATGACCAATAACAATGGCGGGATTTTTGGCGCTCTGATTCATATCTTTTGGAATAAAAAGATTCCCGGTGACGTTCATCTGGTACTGGTTTTTAAACGTCACCTTTTGCTGCGTCACTTTATCGCTTTGGTAAAAATTATCTGCACCGTTCGACATATCCGCAGCAGTGGCCGCAAACGAGCTGATCAACAATCCGAACAACATACTTAAAGCTCTCATGAGAATATCCTCAGTAGGTTTCGTCAGTGGGCATACGTTCGCCCGGTTAAAAATACGCTCGCCGTCAGCGTGCACGGCGGTAAGTGATAAACGTCAGGATGGCCGCCAGTGTCAGCAATGCGCCGCTGAGGCCGAACGTGCTCTGCCAGCCCACGTGGTCAAAGGCCAGTCCGCCTGAGGTAGAGCCCAGAGCTATCGAAAGCTGCACTACGGCGACCATCAGTCCACCACCGGCCTCAGCATTGTCAGGGAAGGTTTTCGCCACCCAAGACCACCATCCGACCGGTGCCGCCGTCGCCACCAGCCCCCAGAGACCCAACAGCACAACCACCAGCCAGAGCGTATGGCCGGATACCATCAGCATCACGGCAATGACTGCCATCACCAGCGGAATGGCAGTCAGCGTCGGGTAATGGCCCGCACGCAGAAAGAAACCGATAATCAGCGTCCCGATAAAACCGGCAATGCCGATGCTCAGCAAAATAAGTGACAGCGTGGAGACGTTGACGCGAGTCACCGTTTCAAGGAACGGGCGCAGATAAGTGAACAGTGCAAACTGGCCCATGAAAAACAACCCGCAAGCCGCCATGCCGAGAGCGACCAAAGGATTTTTGAACAGACGCAAGACATTGCCTGAGGATTTTTCACCCCGCACAGGGGGCATTGAAGGCAGGCTGACCCCCTGCCAGATAAACGCCACCAGCGCGACCGGCACGAGGCAAAAGAAGGCACCACGCCAGCCCATCACCGAGCCCAGATAACTGCCGAGCGGCGCGGCAATCACCATCGCCAGCGCATTGCCGCCGTTAAAAATCGCCAGTGCGCGGGGCACCTGATCCTCAGGCACCAGCCGGAGCGCCAGCGCCGCCGACATCGACCAAAATCCGCCGATGACAATGCCGATCAGGGCGCGCCCCGCCATGTAGGTGAGATAATTGGGGGCGAGCGCGATCACCGCGCCGGAGAGGGCCATCAGTACCGTCAGCCCTAACAGCAGCAGCTTGCGGTCAATGTTTCCGGCCAACCGGGTTATCGACAAACTGGTCAGCACGGCCAGTGCGCCGGATATCGCGATCCCCTGTCCGGCCAGCCCTTCGCTGACGCCCAGATCGCGGGAAACCGGTGACAGCAGACTGACGGGCATAAACTCCGAAGCGACCAGCGCAAATACACACAGAGTTATTGCCCACACCCCGGTCCAGTGCGCGCTGGTGCTATCGTCCGGCAGGGTGTTATCAATGGAAGTCGTCACTTTTTATTACCTTTTTCATTTGGCCTGATAAATTTTGGGCGAGCCGGTGGCGGTCTTTATTCAGGGAATAAAAACTGAAATAACATAAAGTTACCAGGATTAAGCAAAACTCCCGATTCTGATCTTTTCGGGTTTCTGCTTGCTGAGAATTCTACAGCGAGAGTATATTCTGACTAGGTAATGAATCCTTAATGGGGTTATAAGCCCTGCTTATAAATAGAAGTCTAAGAAGGTGCAATGAAGCGTAATCTCAACGATCTGATGGCATTTGTGACGGTCGCGCGTGAGGGCAGTTTCACCCGCGCCGCCGCTCAGCTTGGCGTCACGCAGCCCGCACTGAGCCAGACCATCACCGGTCTGGAGAGTCGTATGGAGATCCGGCTGCTGACGCGCACGACCCGTAACGTGTCACCGACGGTGGCGGGCGAGCGCTTGCTTGCGGCGATTGGTTCCCGCTTTGATGAGATTGAAGCAGAACTGGATATGCTGACGGAGATGCGTGATAAGCCTGCCGGTACGGTGCGTATCACCTGCGGACCTCATGTTCTTAAAACCTTGCTGTTACCCAAACTGTCGCCGTTATTGCGTAATTACCCTGATATCCATCTGGAGTTTGATGCCAACCACGGTTTTCGCAATATTGTTGCCGACAGGTTTGACGCCGGTGTGCGACTGGGCGACACCATCGATAAAGATATGATCGCCATGCCGATCAGCCCTCAGCTGCGCATGGCGGCAGTAGCCTCACCGGAGTATTTCAGTTCGCATCCGATTCCGCTCACGCCGCAAGATTTGCTGGATCACAACTGCATGAATATGCGGCAGGCCACGACGGGAGGGCTTTACGTCTGGGAATTTGATAATGAAGAGGGGCCGGTGAATGTGCGGGTTAACGGCCAGCTGACGTTTAACACCTCTGCGCACATGGTGGATGCAGCCTTAGCCGGGCTGGGCATCGCATTTTTACCGGAAGAAGAGTTTGACCCACACCTTGAGGAAGGCCGCCTGATCCGGGTTCTGGATGCGTGGTGTATTCCCTTCCCCGGTTATTACCTGTATTACCCCAACAGAAAACAGCACTCTCCGGCATTTTCACTGGTGATGGAAGCGCTGAAGCTGACGTGATGTGAGTCTCCGGCAAGGTTGTCAGTGACTTTCCCGGACATTCATTACTTTGCGCAACTGCGCCACATCTTTCAGCGGCGGCAGGCCGAAGACGCGGGCGTAGTCACGGTTAAACTGCGGCACGCTGCGATAACCCACTTCCTGCGCCACGTAGGTAACGCTTTGCTGTCGTCCTAACAACATCGTTCTGGCGTGCAACAGCCGGACGCGTTTTTGATACTGTAACGGGCTCATGGCGGTGACAGCTTTAAAGTGACGATGAAACGCTGAGACGCTCATCGCTTCCCGCCCGGCCAGTGATTCCACCACAAACTCTTCGGCAAAATTGTGTCGCAGCCACTGGATGGCATTGCTTATCCGCGCCAGCATGGTGCCCGGTGAAGCGATGTCCCGCAGCATCCAGCCATGTGGCCCTTTCAGGACGTGATAGAGAATTTCGCGCTCGTAGACCGGCGCAAGTGCGGGAATGTCATCAGGGGTTTTCATCAGACGCAGCATTCTCACCCACGCATCCAGCAGCTCCGGCGTTACAGACGCCACCGAGAATCCGCCCTCTGGCCTGTTGTTCATCATCGACGGCGATAACCCCTCCAGCAATGTCGCCACGCGCTGAGGATCAATGGTCAGGCTCACCGCCAGATAAGGTTCGCCGGTGACTGCCGGATGGACTTCACCCACCGCCGGTAAATCCACCGACATCACAAAGTACGAGGCCGGGTCATAGTTGAAGACCTTTTCCCCCACCGTCATGGTTTTGCTGCCGGTGAGGATCAGATTGATCATCGGCTCGTAGACCGCCGCCAGCGCCGCCGCCGGGATTTTGCCTTGCACCATTGCCACGCGTGGAATGCCCGTCTCTGTCCGCCAGTTACCGGCGTGGGCGGCCAGGCCGCGCAGTTCATCGAGCTGGAATACTGGATCCATGTTCTGCCTCCCCGGCATTTTCGTTGTGGCGAGCTTAAAGCAGAAACAGGCAAGAATCGAGCAGGAACGCGGAAGCCGCTGCGCCCTGAGTCTCATAGTCTTACTGCACACAAACAAACCGGCAGGAAACATCATGAAAGTTATTCTTATCACAGGCGCCAGCAGCGGCATTGGTGCCAGCACCGCCCTTGAGTGCGCAGCGCGCGGCATGGGCGTGATCCTCACATGGCACCGTCATCCACAAGCGGCTGAGGAGGTGGTCCGCCAAATCGAAAAAGCGGGCGGTCAGGCCGTAGCAGTACAACTTGACGTTTCGCGCTCAGAGACCTTTCCGGCGTTTCGCGCACAGCTGGAAGCATTGTTGCCGCGTATCTGGCATCGTTCTGATTTTGACGTGCTGATCAACAACGCCGGTTTTGGACTGTTTAATCCGATTGAAACCGTGACGGAAACCGAATTCGACAGCCTGTTCAACGTGCACCTGAAAGGACCGTTTTTCCTGACGCAGACGCTGTTGCCGTTACTGGCCGGGGGCGGCCACATCGTGAATGTCACCAGCGCAACGACACGCGTTGCCACAGCGGGCGTCGCACCTTATGCCGCATTCAAAGGCGGACTGGAAGTACTGACGCGCTATATGGCAAAAGAGTTCGGCCCGCGCCGTATCCGCGCTAATTCCATTTCACCGGGAGCAATCCGTACCGGGCTGGGCGGCGGCCTGAACGATGAGTTTGAAGCCTTGCTGGCTTCGCAGACCGCACTCGGGCGCGTTGGCGAACCAGAGGATGTCGCGAAGGCGATTGCCGGGCTGATTTCAGACGACAGCCGTTGGATCAATGCGCAATCCATCGAAGTCGCCGGTGGCTACCATATTTAAGGTTAAAGGAGATTCTATGCTCGATCACATTTTTATATCAGTCAGTGATACCGCCCGCTCGGTGGCGTTTTACACCGCCGCGCTGGCTCCGCTCGGCATTACCGCCCGCGTCGATTACGACGGCAAAGACGGCCCGCCGGGGCATCCCGACCTCAACGGTTTCGGGGCGAAGGGTCGGATATTTTTCTGGTTGCGGGAAGGCAAAACGGCGGGCGATGCGACACATGTCGGATTTGTCGCCAACAATAAAATGGAAGTGGACGAAGCCTACGCCGCCGCTATTCGGGCGGGAGCTAAAGATAATGGCGCACCGGGCGTGCGGCTTTATTACGATCCCCGCTATTACGCCGCCGGGGTTATCGACCCGGACGGCTACACGCTGGAGTTTGTGTATAAAAGCTGGCAACACGGGTCATAAAGCCCCATTCGCCTCACGCACAAAATCAATAAACGCCTGCAAAGGCGCGGGGATCAGGCGGCGGTCGTTGTAATAAAGATACAGTCCGGAGAATGACAGCCACCACGGCTGCAATATCGCCTCGAGCTGGCCGCTGTCGATAGCGGGCCGCAGCCACTCTTCGAAAAGATAGATGATTCCGGTACCGGCAATAGCCGTACCCAGCGCCAGATCTACCGCGCCGCCGACACTGACCACCAGCGGCCCTTTCACCTCCACGCTGAGCCTCTCGCCTTCGCGCTCAAATTCCCAGGGGGGCATAACGCCGCTGGCGAAGCGTCCGCGTAGGCACTGATGCTGTATCAGATCACGGGGATGCGCCGGTCGTCCATGCACATCGAGATACGCCGGGGACGCGGCAGCGGCAAAGCGCTGAATACGCGGTCCGATGGGAATGGCGACCACATCCTGCTCCAGCCGTTCGTCATAACGGATCCCGGCATCGCAGCCGTCGCGAAACACATCCTGCACGTTACTTTCGGCGACGATTTCCAGCTGAATATCGGGATAACGCCGCAAAAACTCCGGCACCAGCGCCGGCAAGACCAGCCGAGCAGCGCTGACCGGCACATTAAGTCGCAGCGTGCCGCCGGGAGTGTTGCGATAACGATTAAGGGCATCCAGCGCGGCATCCACTTCGTTCATTGCCGGTAACAAACGGTCGATTAACGCCCTGCCCGCTTCGGTCAACACCACGGTACGCGTAGTTCGGTGAAACAGCCGGATACCGAGTTGCTGTTCCGCGCGGCGCACCGCGTCACTTAACCGCGATGCATTACTGCCCGTCACCCGCGCCGCCTCCCGAAAACCACCGGCTTTCGCCACTTCAACCACCGCGTGCAGCAGTGCGATATCCATCGACATTGTGCGTCACTCCGTACAGTTTGTCCTGATTTAACCGGATAGTTGCACAGCCAGTTCCCCGATACAATCAATGCACACTTACAGGAGAACCCCATGTCGAAACCTACAATGACTTACCGTCTCGGCGATCGTGAAGTTGGGCGCTTAGGCTATGGCGCAATGCAGCTCGCCGGCCCCGGCGTTTTCGGCCCGGTGAAAGACGAAGCACGGGCGATTCAGGTATTGCGTGACGCCGTCGCCTCCGGCATTAATCACATCGACACCAGCGACTTTTACGGCCCGCACTACACTAACCAGCTGATCAAGAAGGCACTACACCCCTATTCCGACGATCTGTGCATCGTCACCAAAGTCAGCGCCCGCCGCGATGAAAAAGGCGGTTGGATCCCGGCGTTTAGCCCGGAAGAGCTGACCAGCGCGGTCGAAGATAACCTGCGCAATCTTGGGCTGGAAAGCATGGAAGTGGTGAATTTGCGCAGCATGCTCGACATTCACCAACCAAAGGAAGGATCGCTGGAGCCTCAGCTGGAAACGCTGATTAAACTGAAAGAACGCGGTTTGATTCGCCATATCGGCCTGAGCAACGTGACCGCCAGACAGGTCGCCGATGCGCGCAAAATGACGCCGATAGTCTGCGTGCAGAACATGTACAACCTCGCCAATCGTCACGACGATGCGCTGGTCGATCAGCTGGCCGAACAGGGCATTGCCTACGTACCGTTCTTCCCGCTGGGTGGCTTCTCACCATTGCAGTCCACGCAGCTCAATGAAGTGGCCGCTGAACTTAATGCGACGCCTATGCAGGTCGCGCTCGCCTGGCTGCTCAAACGCTCACCGAATATTCTGCTGATCCCCGGCACTTCATCCCCGCAGCATTTGCAGGAGAATCTGGCCAGCGGTCAGCTGACGCTGTCGGATGACGTGATGGAAAAACTGAACGGGATGGGAAGTTAAGGAAGACCGCTCATTGGGAGTGGGTTTGACTGACCTGTTCCCTTTTTAAAGACCGCCATAATTATTGGGAAGACACCAGCAGTCAGTTCAGAAGGAATACTTATGTCTATGTTCAGCCCGTGACGTACGGTTGGTGGCGGCATCCCAGATTGAGTTTGTGTATCGGCTCAAAACCTTTGTACAGCATAGTGTCTGCACGTAAGACACCGAGCTCATGAGCCTACCGAGCTACAGGTCTCATCGCGCACAGGTCTGAGTCTCACCGGATTACTGGCAGCATCATGGAAAAGATCATTTATAATATTTTTACGCAGGCGGCTTTAATCTTTATGTTGTCTCTATATCCTTTTTTAAATTATTATTTTAAGCTCATTTCATCGCCGAAAGGTATGAATGAAAAAGAAAAATGAATCTCAAACTTAATTCTTTAACTTTATTATCATCACCTGCCACGCATAATTCACTTCTTACTACGGAATTAGTTTCTGGGAATAATATTCAATTCTCGCAAGAGGTGAAGGACTACTTACATAAATACCCTAACACAAAGCACGTTGATATTTACATTAATGACATCAGTGGTGCTTTCAGAGGAAAAAGAATGACGGCAGCTTCACTGATGTCTCTGGGGAAGGGTGCCTATTTTCCTCAGTCGGTTTATTCGATGGATAAAGAAGGCAAAGTCATGAGCACTGAGGATAATGTCATGGCGGCGAATGAACCGGACAGAATCTGCATGCCGGTTGAGGGTACTTTACGTCCAGGTGGTTATAATCCTGATGAAAATGCGCAAATACTTCTGACGATGAAAGATGACCATGGGGCGCCCTATGTCCTCGAACCCCGGGTTATACTGAGGAATATTTTAAGAAAATTCCATGAACATGGCTTGTACCCTGTGATTGCGCCTGAAATTGAGTTTTATCTCGAAGATTCTCAAAATCGAAATATTCATCCTTCTGGATGTTTTAATTTAGCTGTACCGTCAGAATACACTCGTTTTATTGAAGAACTTGAAACAATGGCGACACTGCAAAACTTACCGTTGTCAGGGATAGTATGCGAAGCCGAAGCCGGCCAGTTCGAATTAAACTTGCTTCACTCTGAACATGTTATTGATATATGCGAAAACATTCTGGCTCTTCGCCGGTTAACCAGTATTGTTGCTCACAAGTTCGGTTTTAATGCCAATTTCATGGCTAAACCTTATTCGGAAATGTCAGGGAGTGGCTTACATTTCCATATCAGTCTCAATGATAAACAGGGGAATAATGTTTTCTCTTCCCCCGATGAAAATCCGAATGAGATGATGCGTCTTTGCCTTGCGGGAATGCTTCATCTCATGCCGGCTTCCATCGCAATATTGGCTCCTAACGTCAACTCTTTCAGAAGATTGCGCAAAACGCTGCATGAATCACTTTTTAACTCCTGGGGGGTTAATCAGCGGTCTGCCGCCTTACGTATTCCCTGTTCAAGTGAAATGCATCGCCGCATTGAGTATCGTTTGACAGGTTCAGATGCCAACCCTTATCTGGCGATGGCAACCATACTGACTGGGATGCTATATGGTCTGGAAAAAACAGAAGACGAGCCCCTTTCTAATTTCACCTCTTGCTCACCTGTTTTGCCTTTATTCCAGCTGCACGCTATCGATGAATTCAGGCAATGCCAGTATTTAACCACCGCATTAGGAGAGGAGTTTTCTAAACAGTGGACACAAAACAAACTCTCTGAGCTGGAAATGTTCGAAAGCATTGTCACACCCGGTGAAAATTTTTTTTCATTTTGACCATGAAGTATCATCAAACAGTGCCGTCTTTCAAACGTGATTGATTTCACCGACTCAATATATCCCATTGAATATAAAAGATAGTTATCTGTAATTTACTTCAAAGGAATAGGTAATGAATCTTCATAAAAAAATGATTTTAGCGCTTACACTGTTTCCCCTGTCTGCCATTATCTTCTCTGCCTCTTTCCCACTCTCCTCCGCAAATCATCGTCCACTCTGGAGGGACCGCCGACTCCCCTGAAAATACGATTTCTGCAATTAGACTGACGCTTGAGAATGAAGCTGATGCAGTCTGGACACTGTTCAGCTTTCCAGAGAGGGCATTCACGTCCTTACCGGCCTACAGACCGGAGCAGCCTGACCTAGATAGAAAGGCGCAGTGTCGCACTACACCGCGAAAGAATTGGCGCAGATGGACGCTGGCTGGGCATTTAGAACCGCCACAGATCATCCGTACCGCGATAAACAAATCGGTATTTCGCAGTTGGATACTGTTCTGGAGACTTTCCTGACGAGTTTTATATCAACATTAGAATATCGGATGCAAATCCTCAGCGAGTGGCCGCTTCATTGAGCAAGGTCCTGCAGGAGACTCAAAGCCTGCAAAGAACGCGTATTTATTCCACACACTTTCGCTATCTCAGCGTGCTTCCCGCCACGTTGCCGAAATTTGAAAGCCGCGACATGACACGAACTGTGCTGACAAATATCACGATGCCCATCAATGCCAGATCAAAGCCAACAAACAGATGCGTTGGTATGCGCTTGAAACAAAAAGGGAAGTGGAAGTTATCGAAAATATACACTAGATGAGGAACGTTCAAAAACCACGCTGGAGCGGGATAAAGAGGCGAGGGATTGTTTCCGCTCCCAAGGGGAGGCGCGCATCATTTTAATAGGTATATATGATGAAGCCAAGCAAAACCACTGGGCGCAGACGGTTCTCCGGCGCTGTTTAAAACGCTTCCTCATTAATAAAAAAGCCGGAGGTTTCCCCATAAAACATCCGACTGTTACATCACAACACTTTACTTAAGAACTCTTTGGTACGCGGATTGGTTGGCGCGGTAAAGAGTTGCGCCGGTGGCCCCTGCTCCTGAATCACACCTTGATCGATAAACACCACCCTGTCCGCCACTTCGCGGGCAAAACCCATCTCATGGGTGACGATCACCATGGTCATGCCTTCGAGCGCCAGCTGTTTCATGACGGACAGGACTTCGCCAACCAGTTCAGGATCGAGCGCAGAGGTCGGTTCGTCGAACAAAATGATCGACGGTTCCATCGCCAACGCACGGGCAATCGCCACGCGCTGCTGTTGACCGCCGGAAAGGCTGGAGGGCCAGGCGTCGATTTTGTCGATAAGCCCGACCTTTTGCAGCAACTTTTCAGCGCGCGAAACCGCTTCAGCTTTCGACAAACATTTCAATGACATCGGGGCCATGATCAGGTTTTCCAGCACGGTCATGTGCGGGAAAAGATTGAAGCGCTGAAACACCATTCCGACGCCGAACCGCAGCGTGTTCAGGTTGGTTTTGGGATCGTGAACCGCATAACCATTAACCATCACTTCGCCGCCGTTGGGCCTTTCCAGCGCGTTCAGGCAGCGCAGGAAAGTACTTTTCCCGGAGCCAGAGGGGCCGATGATACACACCACTTCTTTCTCTGCGATATCACACGAGATGCCGCGCAAAACGTGGGTTTCACCGAACTGTTTCTGTAAATCCTTAACGTGAATCACTTTCGCCAAACCTCTTTTCCATGGGTTAAACTTATAAATGGGTTAAAGTTATGTAATTGCATGATTATTAATAGTTATTGTTGGTTTGAGTATAGCAAAATCAGGTAAAAAGCGTGGTTTCCAACTATCTGAATTCAAAATGAATTAAATTAGTTTTGCAGAAGAGGTTTTAGAAGGCAAAGCATTTTCTTTGCGAGGATTCACTACTGTTTAATGAGGCGACTACGACTGGAATTTAACTTTGCTAAAAATCGAAGCCTGCCATTGGAGATGACGACGCATCAGCAGGAGGAATGTATCATAGAAGTTTGATTTAAATGAATAACCCCCTAAAGCCTAACATAATGAAAAACTGCCCCTCCTCAACCTACTGATTATAATGAAATATAAATTTCGTTTTGCACAGGTGTTTTTCTAAAAATCGTCTAAGCTGAAAGTAGCTGACATAAGATCAGCAAGCCTGCCAAGGCCATGAACACCTACCTACTCTGATAACCCGCCGTTAACGCGGGTTTTTTTTCGATTGAAATCTGACAATTATTGCGCATCGGTCTACGCTTAACTCAGCTGACAATTGATAAGCCAGCCTGGTTAGGCAAACCATTCATACCCTTATAAGTGCCCGCCTAGACATGGACTGCACCCCAAAAGTTGGGTGTCCAACTTTTGGGGTGCAGTCCATTTCGCGGGCTTTTTTATGAGTGCTTTATCAGTAAGTCTACTGCATGCCTATATCTGTTTTTGTATTGCAGATGGGTAACTTCATGATATTGTTTTTCCAGATATGTAATGATGTTCTCGACACTCACTACTTTTCCCTGCTCAAGCACAGACAATACTGCGTCGCCAATTTCTCTTTTGACTAATAAATCCTCTTCTTCAGTTTGCATATTCATCTCACGTAGTTTTTTACTGAACTGAGATTAGCACACAGATCTGCCTAAACCTTCAAATGCATAGCGTATCTTCAAACACATCATTCCAGGTATTACAGATGATATGCGTCACCACCCCCTCGATCACCAGCTTTGCTTCAGTGAATACTTCTCGGAACGCAATATAAACGTTTGACCCTGACCCAAAATCCTGCGCCATTCAGAAACAGAATTCCGGCATGATAAACACTCCCCTGAACGGAGGTGGTGCCGATGAAAAAGTCACGATTCACCGAAGAGCAGATTGTCTTTGCCCTGAAGCAGGCTGAGCTGGGTACGTCCGTGCCGGATGTCTGCCGCAAACTGGGTATCTCCGATGCCACGTTTTACACCTTGCGCAAGAAATACGGCGGAATTTCCCCTTCTGAACTCAAACACATGCGGCAGCTGGAAGAGGAAAATCTGCGGCTGCAAGCATCAAGGGCGTCAGGGATGGAGCCAGCAGGGCCAAGACAGCGCGCTGGCTCGGTGCACGACAGCCCGTCCCATTAGGGGACGCAAAGACGCAAATAGCGAAGCCACAAACGACAACGCGCGAAAAAAAACCGTCAGTAAATATTAAAAAGACGCACTGAAGATACACGCCCGGACCTGCGAAAAGTCAGGTTGAACGAAAACAAAACGGGCAGCAGCATAATGGTAAGCCGCGCGAGAGTGCGGCTTTGTGCCGGTGATAATGGGATGTCAGATTCGGGGATAAAGAACCGTTCACTGGTGGGAGATGATATGGGTTGGAGGTCAGTGAACGGTTAAATGGGTACGGATTGCATTATTATTATAATGAGTCTCTATGGCGAGAGAAGCACCTATGCTTGATCATAAAACGCTCGCACACAAAGTTTTGTGTGCTGATCCTGATCACAATTCTTACAACAATACCAGCGGTCCATTATCCCAAAGTCCTTCCCCTTCGGCCCAACACACTTATCCATGAAGATTAGGCAGCAGACCTAAACGCCGAAATGTTGACGGAAAATCCGAATCTGAGAGCGAACTGAGCCTGCCTGCCTCAGCCAATATGGCGAGGTAGCGTGGAATATCGACGGGAAAATGAAGGGGTGCTCATCTATAAATCAGACCGTGGACTGATTATTTTTATTGGTTGCGGGCATCGCGGAGTGATTGATATTGTGCGCCACTGCCAGAAAATCACAGGAATACATCATATTCACGCCCTTTTCGGTGGTTTCCACCTGCGCTGTGCGTCCCCCCTTAAGCTCCTGAAAGTCCATTGATTTCTACGAAATCAGAAACCCGACAAGATAATCGGCTGTCACTGTACGGGTAAATGGGGGCTGGTGGTTGCCGGGTGCAGTCGCGCCAGCAACGTGAGATATGTATGTTCTGAGATAGGTCCTAACTAATCAGTATTTCTGTCACTGCCGCTCGAGTAAGCAGCACCCATGTGCTGATGATGTTCAGTAGGGTTTTTCCTTTGTTTAATAATGAAATGAAGTCACAGAGCAGCCCATGGTCAATCCGGCCAGCATGGCCCACTTGAGTCCGCATCAAATTACTGAAAGTTAAAATACCCCTCTTATCCACGATGTCGAAAGTACCGAACCGGCGATGATGCTAAAAAAAGGCCGCGCTGAGCAATGTGCCCACGGCGGCCTTGATGCACGACGACCTATAAATCGTTAAACGACCCCAGGCGAAATCCGCGTTCTTTAATGGCGCACTTCAGCGTTTCTGAGGTCAGCACATCCAACTCCGCCAGACGCGGATAGCAATATTTGCTCGCCAGAATCGTGTTATCGATAAACGAAGGATGCGTCATGATTTCCACAGAGCAGTCGCCGCGATGTGTCGCATTGTCGAGCGTTTGCAGAAACAGCGCTCCTGAAATCGCATCACCATAGAACGTGCTGTCGAAACCGTCGGTGCTTTTCGCGCCGCACAGTGCAATCTCACCCCTGCGGATTTCATCACGGTCGATACGTACCGGGATGCCCTTTTCTTTCGCAAAAGCTTCCACTATCGGGAAAATTTTCCCGAACATATGAACGTGGTGATGACTGTCGATGTGCGTCGGCGCTATGCCAAACAGCTCGATAAAACGACCGAACTGACATTCCAGTTCGCGGGCGATTTCATCCTGCGGCAGAGTTCTGGCCTCGGCCATTTCCCAAATCCATTTCCCCAGTTCGCCTTCACGGGTCAGGCCTGGCATTGGCGAAAGCGGACGGCCTATCGTCAATACAAAATGCATCCCGACGCCCAGTTGCGGACTGGCTTTGCTCAGTGCAGCAGCATGTTCAATGCACTGCGCATTCATCATCGCGGTGGTGGATCGCACCACGCCGTGATTAAATGCTTCGATGATGCCGTAGTTTTGCGCTTTGCAAAGCCCGAAATCGTCCGCATTCACAATCAGTAATTTGTCCATAAACGCCCCAGTTGGAGCGCCTTCCCTTACAGGAAGGCGGCGGATTATTTTAACGCGGCAATGGTTTTTGCAAAATTCGGCAGCAGTTTTTCATGTGCCAGCAACATTTCGCGCGCCAATATTTCGGCATCTTTATCGGAATGGATCAGAGGACTCAGGTTCATCGCCAGCAGCACATCATTGAGCTCACCGCTGATGGCGGCATTGCTCGCGGCAATCTCAAAACCTTTGATGGTGTAGATAAGCCCCAGCACTTTTTCATCGAAATGCATGATGCGCGGATGCGGTTTCGCGCCGTCACGCCCGATAGTACAGGTCATTTCGACCGCCCAGTCCGCCGGAATATTATCAATATGCCCGTTGTGCGGGAAATTGACGTACTGCTCAGTCTGCTTGTCGTTATAAATCGCGCTGATCACTTCGCAGGCCGCATCGGAATAATAAGCTCCGCCGCGCAGTTCCAGTTCTTTTGGCTTCACATTCAGGTCCGGATTTTTGTACAACTCGAACAGCTGTTTCTCGACTTTCTGCACGACGGTGGCACGCGCGCCGCCTTTGAAGAATTCACCCATTTCAATCGCCAGCATCTCTTTCTGCTTGAAGTAGTACAGCAGATAAGAACACGGCAGCAGGTTCAGCGAGCGAATCAGGCCTTCGCTGAATGGCAGGTCGAAGATGTTTTTCACCGAACCGGCGGTAAGCCGGCCGGAAGCCACGCCGTCGAGCAATTCGGCAAAGCGCGATCCGCCGTTCACGATAACATCTTTGATGAACACCATGTGGTTCAGACCAAAGAGGTCGATGGACAGATCGTCCTGCGGGGTCAGTTTCAGGACATCCTGAATGAACATTTTCATGCCGACAGGGATGTTACAGACGCCGATGAATTTTTTGAATTGGGTGTGGCGGAATACCGCCTCAGTGACCATACCGGCCGGGTTGGTGAAGTTGATCACCCACGCGTCCGGACAGATTTCTTCGACATCTTTAATGATGTCAAAAATGACCGGAATGGAACGCAGGCCTTTAAACAAGCCACCTGCCCCGTTGGTTTCCTGCCCCAGATAGCCGTGGCTCAGCGGAATACGTTCATCGAGCTCACGCGCTTTTAACTGACCGACGCGCAACTGCGTGGTGACGAAATCAGCGTCCACCAGCGCTTCGCGGCGGTTCAGCGTTTTGTGCATTACAATTTGCACACCGGCGCGTTCCACCATACGCTGGCAAAGATTGAAAATAATATCCTGCTTCTCTTTTCCGCCTTCGACATCCACCAACCATAATTCAGTAATTGGCAGCTCGTCGTAACGTTTAATAAAGCCTTCCAGTAATTCCGGGGTATAGCTGCTCCCACCACCAATAGTGACGACTTTCAGTTTCTTACGCATAGGAACTCCCGTGCAATAATCATGCACTGCAAATTAAGACAGAAATAGTGATGAATGATCCGGCATTAATTAATGCTGCATAACTTCTTACGGTAATGGTTTGGCGTAAAAGAAGTCAGCTTTTTAAAGTTTTTAATAAACATGCTCGGGCTGCTGTAACCGGATTCAAATGCAATATCCGTGACCGAGTAGTTGGTGATCTCCAGCTGTTTCTTGGCAAAGTCAATGCGGATTTCATTAATAATCTGCATCGGCGTTTTACCGTAATGTCGCTGCGTCGCGCGGGTCAGGTATTCCTGCGATTTTCCGGAAAGCTCAACCATATTCGATAATGCTTTATCACCGAAGCGCACTTTATCATGCATTTTCTCAATGGCCGTTTTCAGCCAGCCTGGAATATCATGCGTCACTTCTGATTCCCGGTGATGGCGTAACCGGTTAACAATATAAAACGTAACCATTTCCAGAAACTCATTGAACTCACCGTTGCGGAAATTCAGTGAAGCAATGACTGACTCGATATAATTCAGGAATTCAGTCTTTATCTGATATACCTGTGATGCGACAAACCGGGCAGGTAATAAAGATAAATAATGCTGCTCGAAAAAAGCATTACTGATCCCGACATTTAAAATCCGGGTGGAACCAAACTCATAAAAGCTTTGATGATTGGAACCCAGCGGAATGAAAACGAAATCGCCACGTTCTAACAACACTCGCTTACCGTTGACGTTTTGGAAATACCGGCCGGTCAGGACGATAGTGAACTCGTAGTAGTCGTGCTCATGCAGCCCGGAGATGCTTTCTACCTTATTGTAGATAAACATGTGGAAATTCTGACCGTCGAAGAGTTGATTTTCGCGCGCTGTCTTGATTTCCATACTCAGTACCGGTGGCTGCATGATGGTTCCCTACGTTATTTTATTTTCTCATGAAGCTCAATGAGTTCTGCAATCAGTTCACGGGCCAGCATGGACGTCATTAGGTGATCCTGCGCGTGAACCAGCACCAGACTGACTTTGGTTTTGCCTTCACCCTGATCTTCTTCAATCAGTTTGGTCTGTATCAGATGCGCTTTGTTCAGCGCCATTCTCGATTGCGCCATGACTGCGCGCGCCTGCTCAAAATCGCCTTCTTTGGCTTTTTTCAGTGCCGAATACGCCAGGCTGCGGGCTTGTCCGGAGTTAATGATCAACCCCATCACGACTTCTTCGAGATCCTGCATTTCGCTTTCGGTTTCAATAATGCTGTCTAAATCCATCATCTTTATCTCCCCGTGATTTGCCGGATGGCGGCAGGAAGAGTGCCCCGCCGCCATCCGTTCAGATTAAAATTTCAGTGCTGCGGCAATGTCTTCTTCGCTTTCTTCTTCCTCGATAATCGCCTGTGCTTTGTTCGACAGGATAACGAAAGGCATGTAAACCAGCGTGGCGATGCCGAGGTTGAACAGCGCCACGAAGAGGGCGGCGATACTGCCGTTACTGTTAAAGAATGCGCCCAGACCGGTCGGCATGGTCCACGGTGCGAGGTTCGTCACCGGTGGAATAATCCCCATACTGTAAGCCGCCAGCGTGATCGCCGCCAGAATCGGCTGAACCAGTACGAACGGGATAAACATCACCGGATTCATGATAATCGGCAGACCGAACAAGATAGGCTCGTTAATCTGAAAGATACCGGAAGGCAGCGCCAGCTTCGCGACCTGACGGTGATCGGCACGGCGTGATGCGATAAAGATGGCGATAATCAGACCCAGCGTCGCCCCGGACCCCCCCAGCAGGATGTAAGAATCCAGCATCGGCTTGGCCCAGAAGTGGAAGCTTTTACCGGCGTCAATCGCCGCACTGACGGAGCCGTACTCGGTATACAACGCGATGTTTTCCAGCGCCCACGGCGTCATGATGCCGTTGTCCAGCGCAGTCAGCGCCAGTGAGCCATGCACACCGAAGAACCACAACAGGGAGTTGAAAATCACATACGCCCAGCCCACTACGCTGCCCATTGCCGCAAGAGGTTTGGAAATAGAATCCATAATAATCTGGTGGAAGTTATGACCGTAAAGCCCCAGCAACCAGGAAATGACCCCGAAGAAGAACAGAATAATAAAGCCTGGAATTAATGCGGAGAAGGAACGGGAAACAGACGTGGGAACGCTTGCAGGTAACGTAATCACCCAGTTTCTGTGAATAACAAAGGTAAACATTTCGGCGACAACCAGACCGATTATCATACCGGAAATAATATTTGCGCCACCTAACCAGTTTGCACCTACCGCATAGGCTTCACCCACGCTATAAGGCGTCACAGTCATAAATGCGGCGACGGCTAATAAACCTGCTGACAGCGAATCGACTTTTCGCTCTTCCGCTAATGCCATTCCTATAAAGAAAGGTGCCATCAGCGACATAATACCTAATGTGCCGTTGTAGACATTAATACCAATCGTTTTTAATCCGGCCAGCGTTTCAATGGTTGACGGGTCCAGCCGCACGCCTAAAGAATGAAAGAAAGAACCGGCACCGAAGTTCAGAAATACGTTATTAATTAATACGAACATAGCGCCAGCCAGGGTCAGCGGCATTAATTTGATAAAGCCGTTTTTGATGGCATTAATATGCGGCTGCTTACCTATTTTGACGGCAAAAGGCAGAAGTATCTTTTCAAGTGAATCAATGGCTTTGCTCATTGGTATTTTCCTTTAATGCCGCCATCCGGCGGCCAGGGTATGAAATTCGCTCTTTGACTGGCGTTCTCTTTGACTTAAAAATTTCAAAATAAAGACGTTCAATTTAACAATAAGGAAAAACGGAAAATTACTGCACTGCTGCTTTTTTGATCGCAGCCACCGCTGCTTTCAGTACACCTAATCCATCAATTTTGCCGTAAAGGGCTGAATCGATCACTTCAACCGGTTTGCCGGGCAATACTTTTTTGATTTCGTCGAGCATGTAAGCAATTTGCGGCCCAAGTAAAACCACATCTGCGGCAGAGCCTTTTTCGGCAGCCAGTGTTTCAGGAAATGCTTCGATAATGACCGGTACTTCGTATTTCTCGGCCTGGATTTTCATTTTAGAAACCAGCAACGAGGTAGACATTCCGGCGGAACAAAACAAATAAATGACTTTCTTTTCCATGATGAAACCCTCATATCCCGGATAAATGACAGCTCAGACATCGGTTCCTGGTTAACTCATCAGAGTGCTTCCAGAATCAACTTATGAATCTGAACTGTTGTCTCTGATTGAGTGGAGTATACGGCATCGCTTTGGCAGGGGATAATTCTTAACTCACCAAAATTGTCTCTCCTTGACCAACGTCTATGACTCCCTTCACGTTTTGGGGAAATAATTCGCGGAGATAAATAAGATGGGAAGGACAACACAGGGGAAATGTCATAACAACGCAGTAAAGGATTTTATTCAAAGAATACCGGACTGAAAGTCATTCATTCTCTGTTCATCGCGCCTGCATCCTCACACTGTAACTGATGTATAAGGCGTCGATGCGTCTTACGGTGTTCATCAAAGATCTCATTAACAGTTCGGACGTGGCACATTTTCTGCCCGTAAATTTTCCGCCTGTGTATTTCAGAAACCCGGCAGTCTACAGACACTCACTGAATCGCCACGGATAATTTAGACACTTCTGAGCCGTTGATAATATTGATTTTCATACGTTACGGCCCCGCTTCAAACAACTAACGAAGGGATCACTGTCCCGACCATACCCACCGAAATCAGGCCGCTCTGGAAAAACCATTTTTGACCATCCCAGTCGACATCTCTCGTCGTTGACTTAGCCTTGTTGAAAACAAGTTTGCAAACTCCTGAGTTTGAGTCAGCGCTGTAAATGGCCATGACTACGCACTGACAACCACCAACATCTATCCAGTTAAACGCCTTAATTTCAGGATGGTGCATTTTCACTCCCTTTCTTCGTAAATTTGCCCACACTAAAAATAGATTAACCAATTGATTTGTATGAATTTGAGTAATTAATTTCAGGATGAAATTCCCATGTTTTATGGCGACCAACGCTTCTGTCGCGCCGCATCTGACAATTCATTATACAGGATCATGGTTGCGGCTTGACCAACCCCGGACTCATAACAAAACTAGTTTTGTCGTGTTCCGAGGTTATTTCTCCGTAAATGAATATCGGGTATATCAACAATATTACAGCTAATAGAAATAATCTTTATAAAATAAAAATGGCCACATTAATATGTGGCCATTTAATTACTATTATCAGTTGGTGTCCGATAATAGCGCACAGATCGGAATAATTAAGCAAATATATTTTTACATGAGAGCATGTTTTTATCAACAAATATAAATATGTAAAAATTCTAATATTTAATGCTGAAACTGTTTTTCTTCGCCCTATTCTTCTTTGCTGAATGGATTACCAGCCAAAGCTTCACATCTGTCGCTCACCGTCACTCCCGAAGTGACGCTTTTTGCACAACCCACAGTCTTGACGTGAATTAATTAAATTAAATCAGCATCTTACCGTCCGTCACAGTCTTGTGAAAATAACCTGAGAAGAAGGTTGATGCCAGTTGTGTTCTTTGTAATCTTGTTCTGTGCAAGTCCGCCGACGACAAGGACTGAACCGTCACTGAGCCCTTCCCAATATCGGTGCCAGGATAAATCAGAGATCCGGGCCTGTTTGATCCCTTCCCAATATTGATGCCAGGATAAATCAGAGATTCGGGCTTCTTTGCAGGCTTCGGATAAATTCTGCCGGAGTCTGGTTATTTAACGAGGAATGTGGCCGGTACTGGTTATATTTCTGCCGCCAGTGCTCGATCTTCTCCTGACCATCTTCCAGTGACAGGAACCCGTGCACGTTCAGACATTCATCGGCTTTGTTGAATAAATCGAACTTTTGGCCGTAGTCAGGATCAGATCACCACACTCCTGATCCTGCAGCGATATCCCATGGCAAAACAAAAGTTCAAAATCACCCACTGGGCTACCTACAACAAGGCGCTCATCCATCGGGGCTCACTGACATTATGGCTTGATGAGTCGGCCATTCAGGCCTGGTATGACAAGCCCAACATGTCTTCACGTGGTCGTCCTCAACGTTATTCTGAGCTCGCTATTTCTACCGTATTGATGCTCAAACGCGTTTTTCGCCTCACGCTGCGCGCCGCGCAGGGATTTATTGACTCCATTTTTACCCTGATGAAGCTCCCGCTCAGGTGCCCGGATTACTCCTGCGTCAGCAGGCGGGCTAAGTCCGTCAACATCCCGTTTAAAACCCCCACGCGCGGCGAGATGGCCCATCTCGTTATCGATTCCACCGGCTTAAAAGTCTTCGGTGAAGGAGAATGGAAGGTGAAAAAGCACGGTCAGGAAAAGCGCCGCGTCTGGCGGAAACTTCACCTGGTGGTGGACGCCGGTACGCATGAGGTTATCTGCGCTGACCTGTCACTGAATAATGTGACTGACGCAGAGGCATTCCCCGGACTTATCCGTCAGACCCACCGGAAAGTTAAGGTCGCTTCTGCCGACGGCGCTTATGACACAAAACTTTGCCATGACGAGCTGCGGCGAAAAAAAATCAAGGCGCTTATCCCGCCGCGAACCCGGGCGGGTTACTGGGCGGGGGAGTATGCGGACAGAAATCAGGCGGTGGCCAGGCAGAGGCTTACCGGGAGCAATGCTTACTGGAAATGGCACACGGCATAACCGGCGGTCGGTGGCCGAAACGGCGATGTACCGGGTTAAACAACTGTTCGGTGGGCACCTGACGCTGCGTGACTTAGATGCGCAGGTTGATGAGGCTATGGCCATGATCCGTGCCTTGGCAGGGATGCCAGAAAGTGTGCGGATTGCCTGAGTAAGTCAGTGACGGGAGGCGCTTTTATCTAAATCCGATTTATTCAACAAAGCCCCGCGAAACTCCGGTTAAACCTGCCTAATGAGTTTAAGAACTGAGTTAGTGAGAAACAGGTTCAGTTAATATTCACTGGAAAGTAAGGATAGATGTAACTACACTTCATGTAAGATAACATCTTACATGAGGTTGATATGGCCAGAACGATGACGGTTGATCTTGGGGATGAATTGCGCGAGTTCATTGATTCTCTGGTAAAATCTGGAAATTATAGAACGCAAAGTGAAGTGCTTCGCGACGCGTTGCGGCTGTTGCGTGAAAAGCAAGCAGAGTCCCACCTGCAAACACTGCGTGATTTATTGGCTGAGGGTGTTAGCAGCGGAACGCCTGAGAAGTGGAATAAGGACTCATTCCTACAGCATGTAAAAGGAAAGTTCCGTCAGCACGAAAGAGATTAACCTGACGCCTAAAGCAACCGAAGACTTAGAAGCTATCTGGTTATATAGTCAGGTAAAATTTGGGGTTGTTAAAGCTGATGAATATATTGGCCGATTTTCTGACATCTTTGACGTATTGGCTGTTCATGAAATTGGCACCAGAAGGCTGGAATTAGGCGATCACATTTTTTCTCTACCGGTTGAAAAACACGTGATTTTCTTCATCCCTAGCGATAAAGCTATCACGATTCTCCGTATTCTCAACCAATCACAGGATGTCGTTAGACACCTCCCATGGCAGTAGTTCAGAAAGATATCCCCCACTTGATTTCGCGGTGAACTTATTCATTTTTAACATAGCCTCCATTAACCGCACCGAGATTGTAAGTCCCATTTGATAATGTCACTTTTGGAGATGCGGATGTTTTGTTGGACTGGTTACGTTGTGGCACCCAAGGTGCTGCCAGTACTTCACCAAGCTCATTGCATCC